>Ga0315336_1000060_pt1 | contig 601835 bp, 550 predicted proteins | sample ASW5metaG_FD_204512 | JGI IMG/M metagenome (GOLD analysis project Ga0315336, IMG submission 204512) | Ammonia-oxidizing marine archaeal communities from Monterey Bay, California, United States - ASW #5 | ecosystem: Environmental > Aquatic > Marine > Intertidal zone | place: USA: California...
CGGAGATGACAGCAATTTGGAAGTCGAATTGATCGTCCCTGTGGCCCTGGAACAAGGCTCCAACTTCGCCATTCGCGAAGGTGGCCTAACCGTGGGCGCTGGCGTAATCACTGAGATTTTGGACTAAAGGTAGCGCATTTTCGCGCTAGGTGAAAAGATATGGCTGGACAAAAAGGAGTTCGACAGGTTATTACTCTCGAGTGTACTGAGTGCCACGAGCGCAATTACACCACTGAGAAAAGCCGTCGCAACGATCCGAATCGTTTAGAAATGAACAAGTATTGCCCGCGCTGCAGAACACACCGTCTGCATAAAGAAACCCGCTAAGGCAGCTTGTTTCTATGCAAGCTTTGAGCTTGCATTGATTAGGCGAGTAGCTCAACTGGCAGAGCACCGGTTTCCAAAACCGGGGGTTGTGGGTTCGATTCCTGCCTCGCCTGCTGAGCTTGATCGCGCCGCTTTAGCGGCGCATTAAGCGTAAAGGAGCAACAATGGCAAAGAAAACTAGAGCACTTACCAAGCGCGATCAGAACGCAGGTCAGCGCTTTTTACGTGAAACTGTAGGAGAATTGCGTAAAGTATCCTGGCCCACTCGCTCTGAAGCGATTGGTTTGACCAAAATCGTAATCATTGTCATGATCATTATGGCAGCCATTTTGGGCGGTTTGGATGCCCTATTCTTTGATTTCTTTACAGCAGTATTGGGATCCTAATCCCTATTACATTAAATGACTGATCAAATGAGTGAAGAAAACGGGGCCACGATGCCAGAAGAAAAAAATACTCCTGAGGAAAATTTGGAGCAGCTTGCTGATTCTCCAGAATCCGCCTCAGACGAGACCCTAGAAGCAAATCAGGTCGTCGCTGAAGAATCTGAGCCGGAAGCAGTTAGCGATCCTGAACCAGAAGAGGAACTTGAGGTTGAAGCTGAATTGCCTGCCGATAGATCATCTGCTGCTACGGAAGATCAATCCACAAATGCAGTTGCAACTCAATCGGCCCCCTCGGATGAAGCCGAAGATGAGCCCGAGCAACCCGCTGTTATTGAAGAACCTGATGATGGTCGTGCTTGGTACGTATTGCATTGCTATTCCGGCTACGAAAATAAAGTTCGTCACAATTTAGAGCAGCGCATCGAAACAATGGGCATGAAAGAAACCATCTTTGATGTAGTTGTTCCCACAGAAGAGGAAATTGAAGTTAAGGAAGGTAAGCGCAAAACGGTTGAACGCCGCGTTTTCCCGGGCTACATCCTCGTAAACATGGTTCTCAGTGAAGATTCCTGGTATGTCGTCCGTAATACCCCCGGCGTAACCAGCTTCGTAGGCCAGGGCAATGAACCTCTGCCCCTACGCCCCGAAGAAGTTGCCACAATCATCAAGCGTATGGAAGCCGACGCCCCGCGCATCAAAGTCACCTTCAAGCAAGGTGAACGCGTCCGCATTGTCGATGGACCCTTCAATGATTTCCGTGGCACAGTGGATGAAATTGATATGGAACGGGCTAAAGTTCGCGTAATGGTCAATTTCTTTGGCCGCGAAACCCCCGTTGAATTAGACTTTTTACAAGTCGAAAAAGCCTAAGTAAGTGGGAGGGCGCGAGCCCGCTAACACCACAAAGGAGATAATTTGGCTAAGAAAGTAACCGCAGTGGTCACACTGCAAATTGAAGCAGGTAAAGCTAGCCCTGCACCCCCCATCGGACCAGCTCTAGCGGGATACGGCATCAACCTCATGGGTTTTTGCAAAGAGTACAACGCCCGCACGACCAGTCAAATGGGTAACGTAATTCCCGCCAAGATCACAGTATTTCAAGACGGGTCCTTCACCTTTATTCTCAAGAGTTCCCCAGCAGGTGTCTTACTTAAGAAAGCCGCTGGCGTAGATAAAGGAGCTGCTGAACCCAATAAAGAAGTAGTTGGTGAAGTAACGCGTGATCAAGTTCGCGAAATCGCTGAACTCAAGATGAAAGATTTGAATGCCAATGACATCGAAGCTGCGATGCGCCAAATCGAAGGCACAGCCGCTAATATGGGCATCGTCGTTAAAGGATAATTTACATATGTGGGAGGGCCTTGCCCGCTAGCACCACAAGGAGAATATATGTCCCCAAGAGGAAAAAAATATCGGGAAGCTGCCGAAAAGATCGAAGAGGAAAAAGAGTACTCGCCCGAAGAAGCGCTTGCTCTGGTAAAAGCAACATCATTTACAAATTTTGATGCCACCGTAGAGCTTCATCTACGCATGGGTGTCGATCCCCGTCACGCCGAACAACAAATCCGCGACGTAGCCATCTTGCCCAATGGTCTTGGAAAAGAATTGCGTGTCCTGGTATTTGCTCAAGGTGAAGGCGCTAAGCTCGCTCGCGAAGCTGGCGCTACAGAAGTCGCCGACGACAACTCAATCTTGAAAAAGATTGAAGGCGGTTGGCTAGATTTCGATGTAGCCGTATCCACCCCAGAAATGATGGGCGCTGTCGGTAAATTGGGTCGTGTTTTAGGACCTCGTGGTCTCATGCCCAATCCCAAGGCTGGAACCGTTGTGCCCGAAAAAGATTTGCCCCGCGCGATTAAAGAAGCCCAGGCTGGCCGTGTTGAATTCCGCTTAGATAAAACAGCCAATATTCATGTATCGGTAGGCAAAGTTTCCTTTGAAGAAAAAGCCCTGTACGAAAATTTGGCCGTCCTCATGGAGGGCATTAAGAAAGCTCGTCCGGCGGCTGCCAAAGGGGCCTATATCAGAAATATGGTCCTCACCAGTACCATGGGTCCATCCGTCAAAGTCGATCCATTGCAAGCACAGGATATGAGCTTGTAATCCCCTAAAAATACGGTAAAATTCCCACCTTGCTCTTCGAGCTTTGAGAAAGAAGTTCGAATCTACCTAAGACAGCCGGTGCTGTGCAAGCAGCTTAATTTCCTGCCGAGGTAAGGGCATATGCAGCTAATCGCTTGTATATGAGTCTTTGCTTCGTAGAATTGGAGCAAAGACTATTTTTTTTATTGGAGGTAATGCTTGGCGCTTTCTAAAGACAAAAAAGACGAATTGGTCACTAAATATGAAAGCTGGATCAAAGATTCAGAAGCAATTTACCTAACCGAGTACTCGGGTTTGGATATGCCTGCCATCGACGATTTGCGAGCAAAAATTCGTGAAGCGGGTGGCGAATTCCACATCATGAAGAATCGGCTGGGTAAACTCGCGTTCGCTTCCGCTGGCTATGAAATCCCTGGGGAATATCTCTTGGGTTCTACGGCCGTCGGATTAGCTTTCGAAGATGCTCCTGGAGTAGCCAAAGCTCTTGCCGATTTTGCCAAAGACGCAGAATCGATCAAGATCAAAGGTGGCTTCCTGGAAGGTGAGCATCTTAGCAAAGAAGAGATCAGTCGTTTAGCAACTCTGCCCCCATTGCCCGTTGTTCAAGCCCAGTTCCTGGCCTTGCTCAATACGCCGGCAACTCAGCTCGCTCGTTTACTAACTGAGCCGAGTAGGCAGATCGCACAGGTTCTAAAAGCTTTCGCCGATTCTGGTGCTAGCCCTGAGCCCGTTGAAAATTAAATTCGAGATAATTGATAGGAGAAATAATGGCAGATTTAGATAATTTGATGAAAGAGTTAGGCAAGCTTTCCGTAGTTGAAGCAGCGGAATTAGTATCAAAGCTTGAAGAAGAATGGGGTGTTTCCGCTGCAGCCCCTGTAGCTGTTGCCGCTGCCCCTGCTGGCGGTGGAGGTGCAGATGCCGGTGCTGAAGAAAAGGAAAACTTTGATGTAGTCATCAAGGATGCTGGTCCCAAGAAGATCGAGGTCATTAAGGTTCTACGCCAATTGACCAGTGTCGGGCTAAAAGAAGCCAAGGAAATGGCTGAAGCAGCCGGCTCCAAGGTTCTCGAGCAAGTTGGCAAAGAAGCCGCCAATGATGCCAAATCCAAATTGGAAGGCGCCGGCGCTACAGTCGAGCTTGCCTAATTTGATTTAGTTTGGGAACATTCCCAAAACGTAAAACAAAAAAAGAGGTCGCCTAGCGGCCTCTTTTTTGTTACAAAAATTACATCTTTTTTGCAATAATCTAACATTAATAGGGCTATGATATATTCGCATCATCAATAAAGGGTTAAAAATTATGAAAGCACGCATTCTTATTATTGAAGACGACGAAGCCATTTTGGCCTTCCTCAAACGCGGATTAACTTACGACGGCTATGAAGTGGAAACCGCCGAAGACGGCCAAACAGGTTTGGCCATTGCCCGCGGCAATATGCCCGATCTAGTAATCCTGGACATTATGCTTCCTGGTATTGATGGCATTGAAGTTTGCCGCAGGCTCAGAGCAGCTGGCAAAGTTCCCATCCTGATGCTTACGGCTAAAGATTCCGTCAGCGATCGTGTGGTCGGCCTCGATGCCGGTGCAGACGATTATTTGGTCAAGCCTTTCAATCTGGACGAGCTGCTTGCACGCATTCGTGCGCTTCTGCGTCGCACAACCACGCCGAAGTTAAAAGAATACGATTTCGAAGATCTCAAGTTGGATACCGGTACTCGCCGCGCCTATCGCGGTGAGCGCATTATCGATCTCACCGCCAAAGAATACGAGCTCCTCGAATTATTTATGCGCCATCCGCGCCAGGTACTCACTCGTGAAATGATTTACGATGATGTCTGGGGCTACGATTTTGGTGGCGAAAGCAACATTATCGAAGTCTATGTCCGTTATTTGCGCCAGAAGCTCGAAGAGAGCGAGGAAGCACGCCTCCTCCATACCGTACGCGGCATGGGCTACGTTCTACGCGAAGAAGAATAAACCCCCATGTCTTTGCGGGCCAGACTAACTATTTTCTACTCCGCCGTCTTAGGCGGAGTATTGATTCTGTTTGGTTTGGCTGTGTATGGTCTCATCTCAGTTGTGCTTGTCCGTCAAATTGATTCGACCCTCCAACGTACAGCCAACGATCTCATCTTTGTTATTCGTGTTGATGAAAATGACAGTTTTACTTTTACCCAACGCGTCAGCCTGGATTCCAGCGTCATCATTCAAATCTGGGACGAGGACATTGATCTGGTCGCAATGAGCCCCACCATGGAAAACGACAGCCCCTTTCGTCAGCCCCTTGATGAGATCAGTTTGGAAACAAATGAAACGGGGTATCGTAATGTAACCATTGCTGAGCGTAGCTATCGCGTGCTCTCTGTCCCGCTTAGTTCAGATGAAATGCCCATTGGCATTCTCATGGCCGCTACCTCGCTAACCATTGTAGATGCCGTTCAGTCCCAATTGGTTTCTTTCCTGCTCGTGCTCAGCGCCATCGCCATTTTAGTCGCCGCTTTCTTGGGCTGGGCCAATGCTCGTCGTGCGCTTGCGCCTCTCTCAATACTCACAGATACCGTTCTCAGCATTACCCGTGCCGATGACCTTTCCCGCCGCATACCTCTAAGTACTTCCCCCGAGGATGAAGTCGGCCAGCTAATTGTGGCTTTCAACGACACCATTGGCCGCCTAGAAGAGTTATTTCTGACTCAGCGCCGCTTTGTTGCCGATGTGGGTCACGAGCTCCGCACCCCCATAACTGTTGTCCGTGGCAATGTAGACCTCATGCGTAAAATGGGCGTAGAAGATGAAGAAGCGCTACACAGTATTGAGTTGGAAGTCGAGCACCTAACTCGCCTGGTAGAAGATCTGCTCATCCTGGCTCAGGCCGAATCCGGCAAATTGCCGATGGATCTCAGCATCATCGAGTTGGATACCCTCCTCCTCGAAGTCGTTAGTCAGTCCAGTGTCCTGGCCGCAGGTAAAGTAACTCTTGAAATTGGAGAAATTGATCAAGTCGCAGTCTGTGGAGATCGCTATCGCCTCAAGCAAGTCATTCTCAATCTGATTTCCAACGCCATTAAATATTCGCCTAAAGAGAGTAAAGTGCTTGTAGGTTTGTCCCAAGGGGCGACCCATGCACAGTTGCAAATTCGTGATTTTGGTTCTGGCATCCCCGCCGATGATCTCCCCCACATTTTCGATCGCTTTTATCGCGGCGATAAGGCTCGCACCCGTAGCCTAAATGCCCCTGGCTTCGGTTTGGGTTTGTCCATTGCTTATTGGATTGTCCGTAATCACGGGGGCCAAATTGAGGCTCATTCGGAAGCAGGTCAAGGTTCCACTTTTACCGTTCGCTTACCGCTCAATAGTGACGACTGTTTACCTGATTTAGATATTGCAGCAGAAGCTAGCGCAGCGCCAGTTGACCCAAAGTCTCCGCCGCTTGCTGACAAAGACTAGCTCCTCCAGCTGCCAACCATTCATTCAACACGCTGCTTTCCCCCGATCCATTCTGTGCATCTGCATAAATTCCAGATCCCCAATAGTAATAGCCCTGAGTCTCAGACGCCCATTCATGTTGCGGTCGGCTGGCCCCATTAATGCCCCCGTTGTAACCTGCCATCGCCATAGCCGCATCGCCATTAAATGCGTCCAGTGAGCGGCTCAGATATCCCAATCCGCGCAAAGAGTTGATCTTGGGGTCGAAAGCATTCTCGCCTGCGACAAAATGATAGGGCATTACCTGAAAGAGTCCCATGGCTCCTGCGGGTGAAAGCGCTTGGGGATCTCCGCAAGATTCGATCTGCATGACAGTGGCTACCAAATTTGGATCCAAGTCCTGCGCTGCGGCCCAGGTCTCAATGTCTCCCGCCCATCGCTGAACTTCGGCCGTAAATACTGCCGAGATTAATCCTGGCGAATTCGCCTGGCCATCACTAATTTCGTTTTCCTCAATGAAGTGAGTACCAGTATCCTGTGTAGTGATATTTACGAGTCCTATAAATACCATCACGCCCGCCAGCAATGCACTCACCGGTGGAAACAAAAGAACGGAGAGGAAGCCAGGACGCCAGTCCCTAACATCCTCTCCGTTCGCGACTGAGGAGGAGAGTTCCTCGTACGTCATAAATTAAGCCCCTACTTTTTCTCGTCGTCCGTGGCCATTCTGTTTCACCACCTGGTCATCTACTCGTAATTGCAATGGCGAACTCACTCGTCGGCGGCCCTTTGTCTGTTTATGCATACTGCTGAGTTTCCCGTTTTTGGAAACTCTGGAAGCTGAGCCTACGGCTCTGCTCCTCTGCATCGCTGGCACTGAATTGCGCTCATCTTTGCGGCTTCCGAACAATTGTCCGCCCGAAATCAGCGTGCCAATGATCAGCACTCGAATCAGCCAAACCATCACAGCTACAAAAGCTGGCACCACCTGCAGAAGTGTTTCTCGACCGATAATTCCATTACCCAGTGTTCCGTGATTGATAATTGCAATACTCACGCCCCACCAGGTCAACATCGCATTCATCGTCGCCGCCAGTAGCCAGGCACCAAATAAGTACCAAACTTCTTTCAATCCACCCTGTGCCGAATTGGGACCATTGGAGAACATGTGTCCGATTCCTGCAAAATCAATACTGCAAAAGGCCAATGCCAAAATCGTAGACCAGGCGATTCCGCCGAAGCGTAGCTCGCCCAGTAAATCCCGCATCGCAAACTCAGTCGTCGAGTAATTGAAAGCTTCGAAAGCGATCAATGCTCCAATCACTAGGGCACCCCAAACCAGATTGCGCTGCAATGTGGGAAGTTTCACTTGCCGTAATATTCCGTTCTGTATCATCTCGTCTCCTTGCCCTATCGTGATCTGCACGAAAAAGCATCTATGCATACAAGTGTTCTATTTAGAACATAACTATAGAACAAACGATCACTCTCAGTCAAGCGCCACATATTCCGATACGAATTAGAACGCCGGTGCTATATGCCGTCCATTTATTTTGTAACCGCGAAATCCACAATTTTTGCAAGCTATCTCCATAGGTTCTCCATATTCTTTTCTTACACTCATCCCGATTGGATTTACAGATTTTTCAAACCAGGAGGTTTTCATGACCAATCAAAGAAAGAATATGCTCATCGTTTTGGCAGTGCTAGTAATCATTGCAGGTGCCATTGGCTTCGACCAGGCGAATAAATCCGCCATCGTCGAGGGTCAAACTTCAGATATTGCCCTTGCTGATTCTGAAGGTGCTCTGGAAATGAGTTCTGACGAACATGACGATTTCATGCTCGAAGACTCGGATCTGAGCGCTGAAGAGTTAGCGCTATGGGAAGAATGTGAAGCCCAATATGATGAGTCTTCGACAGAAGAACTCGAATTGTCCGCCGATGATCCCTGCGCAGTTTTCGAAGATGATTTCGACGACTATGGCTATCACGATGAATACGAAGACGGTGATTTTGCTGAAGCCGGATTCTTCGAGGGTGATTTCGATGACGATGACTATGGCTATGGCGGAGATTACGGCTACGATGAGGATTACGGTTCCCATTTCGGCTACTCTGTTCTGAGCTTGCTTCTGGAAGCAGTTGTCATCGGCTTAGTTGTCGCTGGCGTAGTGATCTGGTTCCAACGTCGCCAAACTCAGTCGGCTAAGAAGTAATATTCCTCCTTGAATTGCCGTTGGGGGAGTGCAATGTCACTCCCCCATCTGCCGTTTCTCCATAAAATGTTGAAAGCTATACTATGAACATGACTCAGGAAAGCATTCTTGTCGTTGATGATGACAAGGATATTGTTCGTTTAGTAGTCGAATACCTGCGCAAGGCGGGCTACCCCGTTAATTCAGCTTACGATGGCGAATCAGCGCTACATGTTTTGCGCAACGAAAAACCCAAATTAGTGGTCCTCGACCTTATGCTTCCCAAAAAAGATGGCTGGGAGATCATTCGCACCCTCCGCTCCGATACGCAGCTAGCTTCCACCCTAATTATTGCCCTCACCGCCCGCGTCGAAGACAGTGACAAAATTCTCGGCCTCGAGCTCGGCGCCGACGATTATCTAACCAAGCCTTTCAACCCACGTGAGCTACTTGCCCGCGTGCGCTCCCTTCTCCGCCGTGGCGATCTCAAGCAAGAGAACCCTTCAGCTGCCACCTATCGTCTCGCCGGTCTCAAATTGGATACAGGCTCGCGCACCTTTAGCCTCGATGATCAACCCATTGAGCTTACCCCCACAGAATTCGCGCTCATGCGCGTTCTTATCGAATACCCTGGCTATGTCTTTACCCGCGACGAGCTCGTAGAAAAAGGCCTCGGTTATTCATTTGCTGGCCTGGGTCGCACGCTCGATAGTCACATTAAGAATTTGCGACGCAAAATCGAACCCGATCCAAAACAGCCCACCTATATCCAAACTGTCTACGGAGTGGGTTATAGACTTCAGGCGCCGCAATTATGAATCGTCTCTGGGTTCGCATTTCTCTCACCATGGCCATCATCGTCATTTTCTTGGTCATTATTCCTATTGGCCTTGAAATCGCCTTCACTGAATTTTCCTATTATGAAGGTGAGCCCGATTTCGATTTTTTCCCTGGCTATTTCCTCATTACAGAATTGATTTTCCCAATGGGAATTACCGTCATCGTCAGCATCGCGGCTGGCATCCTGGTTTCGCGCTCGCTAACTGCTCCGCTCAGCCGCCTGGCTGAGGCAGCCCGCGCCATTGGTCAGCGCAACCTCGACCAACGCGTCGAGGAAAAAGGCAGTCGCGAGCTCAAAGAACTAGCCGCGGCCTTCAATCAAATGGCCACCGATCTAAATCAGGCCGAATCCTTGCGCAGTAATCTGCTGGCCGATGTCGCCCACGAATTACGCACGCCCCTCAGCGTGTTGCAAGGTAATTTGCGCGCCATCCTGGACGATGTCTACCAACTCGATAAAAAGGAAATTGCTCGCCTATACGATCAAACCCGCCACCTAACCGCCCTAGTAGAGGACCTGCGCGAATTGGCTCAAGCGGAAGCCAATCAATTGCCGCTCAATATTGAGTCTTTGGATTTGTCTTCCCTGGTATCGGAAGTGATTGATGCCTTCCGCCCAGCTGCTGAAGAAAGTAACCTGGATTTGCGCGCACAACTAGATCCCAATTTGCCACGCGTTCTTGCCGATCGTCAGCGTCTCACACAAATACTGCATAATCTACTCAATAATGCGCTCGTCCATTCCAAGCCGGGTGGGGAAGTTCATATCACAGCTCAAGTCCATGACGATGGCATTCAGCTCAGTATTGCCGATCAGGGGCAGGGCATCTCTGCAGAAGATTTGCCCCGCGTCTTCGATCGCTTCTACCGTGCCGATCAAGCCCGCGATCGCGATTCAGGCGGTGCTGGTCTGGGCCTTGCCATTGTCAAAGCCCTTGCCGAGGCTCAGGACGCAAAAGTCGGCGCGCAGAGTGCCGGACCCGGTCAGGGTTCCACATTCTGGTTGCTCTTAAAAACCAAATAAATTTACCGTCTTTTTTAAAAAAAATCTCTTTAATTTAATCCTACGATACACTCTAGCCCCATGCTAAATATCAAGGTTACAAAATGGTCGTTTAGGTTCTTGGGTGCTGGCATGGCCGCTAACGGAGTATGGATGCTGTCTTCAGCCCTTCCCTGGTTCAATCAGATACCTGCCGATATGGCCGCCACCGGACATCCCAATATTCATCTTATCCATGATGTGGGTTTGGCCTATTTCATTTTCGGTATGGGTCTTGTCTGGTGTGCCCAGAATCTAGCCACCTGCCGCCCCGTCTATCTGGGCACCACTTTCTTTATGGCTGGACATGCGCTTAGCCATGTCTTAGAAATCCTAGTCGGTCAGCTTCCGGCATCCCACTGGATAATCGATTTCCCCTTGGTATTCCTGCCCGGCATCCTGTTATCTGTCCTCGCCATTCCCAAGATTTGGCAAAAAGCCACTTTCCAAAAATAGAGTTTGCGAAGCAAACTATTAAAAGACTTTCTATAAGAAAGTCTTAGTTCGCACCCTTTTCTCAATCGGTGCCCACAAGGAATGCAGTACGGCGTGCGCGAAAATCGCAGCCACCAGTCCCTGCTGCCAGAACAGCCAGCCGAAAACCAGCGAGGCCCAACCGTTTAGCCCCAAAGTAGCTGCATAAAACATCCGCGTGCGCTTGGCCCCAGCGGCTACCGATCCCGGAATATGCCCTAGTGCAAATAGCAATCCCGCCAGCACAATCGCGATCCAGTAGGCCAGCGCATTCAGCGGATCAATGAGCAGCGAGAGGATCCAAACGAATAACGTCATCAGCCCCCAGCGCACTAGAATCTCCTCAACAATTGCTCCGTAGAATATGCGCCCACCATAGCCTAGCTCCCCCCGAAGAACCTCAGTCACCCGCACCGTTTCCGCATCTAAATTACGCCGGAAATAGCCGTAGTACGCGCCCACAAAAACCAGCGCGCCCACAAGCGCCAACGGCCAGGCAGCCTTCAATTGACGCATGATTTCCGCACCGATCGGCTCTCCGGCTGCTGCCGCCTCGAACGCGGGTGCACTCAATCCCACGCCCTCAAATAATGCCGTACCCACTGCCGCAGCAATCGCCACCAGCACCAAAGTTTGCACCACAGTCAACAGAAGCAATATGTTGCGCGGTGGCAGCTTCTGATCACTATCCGTGCGTTCAATTAAACGCTCGATCGTGCTCATCCCCCCTCGCGCTGCAAATAAGGCTCCCGGTACGCTCACCGCGACCAAAATAAATAGCATATTCCAATTAAACATAGTTCCTCACATAAAAATATTTTAATAATTACTATTCGCAAGTCTAACAGACTGAGCCTGGCTGAAATGAAAATATGGCTAACAGACCTAGTGTAGAATCATCAATAATCAATCAAAATAAGGAGCAACTATGGTACTTCCACAATTACCCGGCTGGGGTGACCCTATCGGTTTAGCCTTTTTCTTTGCTGGCTTTGGTGTTTTCCTATGGGGCTTTCAACAATTTATTGGTTCAGTCAGTAAAAAGTAAATAACCACACTCAAAAAGCCCTCGCATCGGCGAGGGCTTCGTGTTTAACAAGCCAATAATCAGCTCCCCCTTATCCCTCTAAGGGTGAGCGAGTAGAGGTCTTTTTCCACCGGCTATGCATTATTTTTTCCCAAAGAACTAAAAAAACAAGCAAATTATTTGCTTGTTTGAAATATATATAAAAGTTCAAATGCTCAGTATTGAAATAACAATTAGATAAACTTATAGACATGCGTTACCTACTTGCGGGCATCCTCATCGCCCTCCTGCTATCAAATACCATCATGATGGCCTTCTTTCCAGAACTTCTCTTCGGCCGCATAGTTCCCATATTTCTTGAACCTGGCCCCATCTTTTAACCTTCGCCACATCCGTCCTAAACTGGGCTACTCTCGCTTCACCGCTCACCCGCTTTTCGAAATTCGAATGTAACGACCTTTCTGATTAGTTCCACCTTGGTAGAAATTCAGTATCAACCCCAGCGGAAGATCGTCTGCTGGAGTTGGAATCATGAGTTCAAATTCCTGGAAAAATCGAGGTAAACCGTCAAATTCCATGCCTTTTTTAAGTTCCTCTACTCCATCTAAAAAGTGGTCATAGTATCTTTTTTGTTCATCCACTTCATTCTCCCACCAATTTAGATAAGGACCAGGGGAAATTTCAAATCTAAAAAAACTATTTTCCCCTCTTTCCATTACTCGTTCGGTAGCCCCTAAATCTGTAGTAACAAACATTTCGTATTCCTCCCAACCCCTAAATAACCTAAACCATTTTCTGTTGGATTCCCCTGTTACTGTTAGCGATTCGCTAAAGTCCATGTCGTATTCTCCCCCACCGGAATATTTCAACGCAAATGGATCAGGAACTAAACTAATTGAAAGGCTATTGCCGGTTTCTTGGACCCGTATTCTGCGCGCGAATGTAAAGGGATCAAATTCACCCACTCCTTCAGGAGGGTGAGGCACCCAATATCGCTCAGGGTGCCACCAAATTCCTAAACGCTCATAGATTCCCGATACGTTCCCAATATTGGACCCTCCCTCAGTATCTATATCCTCTTTTTTTGGTTCAACGCTTTCAATCGTATTCTCACTTGGTTTTTTTGTAATTGGTTCTTCAAATTTTTGCTCGCGGGGCTCGCTAATTTTTGGATTATGGGTGTCTGGAATATGCCAGCGTGGTTCCCCTTCAATGTACCGATACTGTTGCAACTCGCTCAATCCTTGCCACCACAGCGCCAAACTAGCCAACTGACCCAAACGCCATTCCCTGTGTGATTCGGGTTCTCCCGAAAATAGATAACCCTCTCCATCTGCAACCCTCATATAAAGAGTAGGCAAGAAAAATTGCCCTCTGCGCTTTGCCATAGACTTACGCCCATCTGCCACCGCCGCAGATAAGGACTCGCCGCGAGCCAGCGATGCGTAAAATTCTCCCGAAAACTCGATTATGGCATCCACGAATATAGTGAACTGATTAGCTATCACAGCTGGAATTCCCGCCCGGATTAGTGCTGGTGCTGTGGATTTAAACATGCCCCCTCCACCGATTGAAGAGCCTTGGCAGGCTGCAAGAACCACAAGACGAACCCCGCTGTCTTTCAATACGGCAGATATTTTGTCAGATGGAACATAGTCAGTATTTCCCGAGCTATCTTCAAAAAGCAGAAATCCCACTCCGGAAACCCTATCTGAACTGCCATGACCATCAAAATGAACAATGTGATAATCCCCATTAGTCATAGCAGTTGAAAACGCTTCGAAAGTAGCGTTTTGAATAAAGTCAGTCTGAATACGCGATCCTAATCGCTTAGTGGATTTCTTATATGCCGCTGTCAAATCCGGCAAATTTCCTGCATCCCTGGGGCGGCTTTCCAAATAAAGCACTCTCAGCGATTCAACTTTTTCGTACGGTTCTCGTTCCCCGAAATAGGTTATATACCGATTGAGCCGTAATTCTTCTTGGGCCAACGCGTGGCCAGATCCGTCGTGCCAAAGTTCCCATGGGATTTGCGCTGATGAAAAGGCGGCTTCATCAAAGACAAGCTGCAGCGTCCATGGAAGCCCGTATCCAGCTGCGCTCTGAGCAGCTTTACCCATAACAGATAGTAATTGGCTCCCAGCATTAGTCTCAGTCTTTAGCAATGAACGAGTAATAACCTTCCCCACTTCCGCATGCAGCTTTGGATCATATTGCGAAGGAACAACACTTCCCTCTAGATCACTAAGCATTTGAAGACGATTGGACTTGAATGGCTCAGAAAATGGAATATCAATCCCATGATCAGGAACCACCAATGAAACGCCTCCGTGGTCCTCAGCTCGAAATCGCAGTAAAACAACATCTGGGCGCTTGACTAAATATTCCCTAGCTACATCTTTGGATTCTCTGTTGTTTTTTACAACTTCCGTGCTTGAAGAGAGATTTTCAAATGTTTTTTTCCCAATGCCAGAAATGTTCTTTAATTCAGCTATATCGTCATAAGGTCGGCCAGTTAAAATCTTCTCAGCCAGCTTTACCGAAACACCCTGAATATCAGCAAGCATTTTTACGCTAGCCGTGTTGAGATCAATTTTTTTATTTGCCATAGTAGCTCCAAAACAGAATCCTGTAACAGATTATATGATGATTTTGTCCCGCCTATATTTTTCTAGTGCTGGCTATAAGTTTCACCACACATCCCCTAAGCCTTCACAAGTTTTTCACAATCCTCGAACATACTAAAGCTACAAATAATCACTAATCCTTTATTGGAGGAACACAATGCGTAGAAATAGATCCCTTGTAGGAGCACTACTTGGCACAATCCTGCTCGTCGCCGTTATCGGTGGCGGGGCCTACATGGCCTATCAAGCTGGCTTTGCCAACGGTGCCCTGGCCGATGGCGCCGCACTCTCCGGCAACCTCACCACCGCCGATGGCGAAACCGTCATCACCCGTGGCTACCACCCTTATTGGGGCTTCGGCTTCTTTGGTATTGGTCGTCTCTTCTTCGGCTTTTTCTTCTTCATGCTCTTCTTTGGTGTCCTAAAGCGCATGATTTTCTTTCCCATGATGTGGGCAGGTCGCGGTCGCGGCTATGGTCCCGATCGCTGGAAAGGTCCTTGGGGCTACGGCCATCCGGACGAAGAAAATGAGTCTGCAGAAGATGCCCCGCCTGAAAAATCAGTCTGAGCATCCCCCTGGCCCGAGAGTCAACCAGCTCTCGGGCCTCGTTGCGCCATCCACTCCCAAACTTGAGCTAAAGAAGGGTTACGATTACCCCACACATCATGAATGAACTCATCCTCGTCGTCGACGACGAACTCAAAATTATCAAATTGGCCCGTGACTACTTAGAAAAGAGCAATTTTCGCGTCACCACCGCCACTGATGGCATTGAAGCCATGGCCGCTTTTCGCACACATCGTCCCGATCTCATCGTCCTCGATCTCAATCTCCCCGGCATGGATGGCCTCGATGTTTGCCGCGCCATCCGCCAGGAATCCGACGTGCCCATCATCATGCTCACCGCTCGCGTCGAAGAAACCGATCGCATCATCGGCCTCGAAATCGGTGCCGACGATTACATCACCAAGCCCTTTTCACCCCGCGAGTTAGTCGCCCGTGTCCGTGTCGTCTTTCGTCGCATACAAGGCGGCGTCCGCCAAAAGGGCGTCATCGTCGCTGGCAATCTCCATATCGAGATAAACGGTCATCGCGTCTTGCGCGACGACCAAGAGATCCAACTCTCCCGCACCCAGTTTAAATTACTCACTACCCTCGCGCAGCAACCCGGCCAAACCATGACCCGTGCCCAGTTGCTCGATCAGCTCCACGGTCATGCCGAAACCGGATACAACCGCAGCATCGACGCCCACATCAAGAATCTGCGCCATAAACTAGAATTGGACTCCGCCGATCCGCAATATGTCCTCACAGTCTATGGCATCGGCTACAAGTTCAACGATCAATTATGAACCGTAAAGATTGGCGCGAAATCCGCCGAAAGTATCGCCAGGGCGATTGGGATGCCGAGGCGCAGGCCTTCGGTCCACCCTTTATGCGCAAGCATAACTTTGCAAAAGGTCGCCATCGTGGCTTCTTTTTCTTTCGCTTTCTACTTGTATTTGGCTTCATGGCCATGCTCTTTGTCGCCGCCATTGCTGCACTTTGGTGGAGTATTCAGCAAGTTCTCGTGGGTGGCGAATTCTCATTGCCCTCCAACCCCATCTGGTTTCTCGCTTGCCTCGCTGTTCCCCTCTTTCCCATCATCATGTTCTCCTTAGCTGGCTGGACGCGGCGCCGCATCACCGATCCTCTCGCCAACATTGTCGATGCCTCCGAAAAAGTCACCGCCGGTGATCTCAGCGTCCGCATTCCCGAAAATGAACACGGCGAATTTGCTCGCCTCGAGCGCGCTTTCAACGGCATGATCAGTGAGCTGGAACGCACCGAGGATATGCGCCGCAACCTTGCCGCAGATGTCGCCCACGAGCTGAATACTCCCATCCATATTATTCAGGGTTATTTAGAAGGTATTCAGGACGAGGTCTATTCTCCTGATCCGGAAACGGTCACCGTCATGCTCGAAGAGACCCGTCTCCTTTCCCGTCTGGTCGAAGACCTGCGCACCCTGTCTCTGGCCGAAGCGGGTCAGCTGCCCCTCAAAATGAGCCGCGTGGACCTGACCGAATTGATTGAAGATGTGCGCATTAGTTTTAGCGGTCAGGCCGAAGCCGCCCAGGTCACCATCCAAACTGAAGTCACCGACGATCTATTCATCCAGGCCGACCCCGATCGCCTCGATCAGATCCTCACCAATTTGCTCGCCAATGCCCTGCGTTATTCCCCCGCAAAAGGCCGCATCGACATCACCGCTAGCCAAGATGCGGAAGCACTCACCATAACCGTCGCCGACACCGGCGCTGGCATTGACCCCGCTGATCTGCCCTTTATCTTTGATCGCTTTTGGCGCGCCGACAAATCTCGCTCCCACGCCGATGGCAGCGGCCATGGCCTTGGCCTCGCCATCACTCGCCAACTCGTCCAGGCCCATGGCGGAGATATATCCGTCGCATCTCATCTCGGTCAAGGCACCACATTCACCATCTCTCTTGCTCTCACACCGCAGTAGAGTTCGCGTAGCGAACTCTCAAACTACTTTCTTTTGAAGAAAGTAGTAAAACTCTAAAAGCTGCACCGCAGTGGCTACTCATCCTCCGCCAATTGAGTTAGAGTTCTCAGAACTTGAGAACTCTAAAAGCTGCGCCGCAGGCGCTGCTCATTCCTAAGTTCCGCTTATCTCATCCTTAATCCCCGCTCACATTTCAGGGTTAACCTTCTTAGAAATATTCCACCAATGGAAATCATGGGAAATCGCCAATATGTCAACTTACGCCAAAATAGTTGTCCTCGCTCTCACCCTCCTGCTTTCAGCCTGCGCTAGCACCCCCGCCGCAGACCCCACACCAGTCCCCACGCTCATCCCCCCCTCCACGCCTCTCTCAGATGAACTCGCCACCGAACTGATGTTTTCCTTCCTCATCGACCACGACGAGGCTACTCGCATTTCCATTGAACAGATCCTTACCGCCCGCGATACCCGCTTTACCTCCGTCTTCATCGAGCTGATGCGCGCCGCCCAAATTGGCCTCGTAGGCTCTGGAAATTACTTACCCTTCATTGAAGCGCTTGCCGAGCTGACCCAGCAAAACTTTGGTCCTAGCTGGCCCGAATGGGTCGAATGGTATGGCGCTACCGATCTACAGCCTCCGCCTGGCTTTACCTCCTGGAAGGGACTCCTCCTGGGCGGCATCGACCCCGGCTTCACTGATTTCCTCCAGGATGATTTCGTCAGCGAAATTCGCGTCGAAGAGATCCAGTGGGGTGGTGTCCGCGTGGACGGCATTCCCGCCCTCGATAACCCCGCCATGCTCGAGGCCGATAAAGCCAGCTATCTCAACCCAGAAGATCCTGTCTTCGGCCTCTTCATCAATGGCGAGGCCCGCGCCTATCCCCTCCGCATCATGGATTGGCACGAAATGGCCAACGATGTCGTCGGTGGCGTCCCCGTTTCCCTCGCCTATTGCACCCTCTGCGGAGCCGCTATCGCCTTCGATGGTCGTGCCCCCAATGGCGAAACCTACACCTTCGGCAGCTCCGGCTTCCTCTATCGCAGCAATAAGCTCATGTACGATCGCCAAACCCGCACCCTCTGGAACCATCTCACCGGAGAGCCCGTCCTCGGCCAACTAGCCGGCCAGGACCTCAGCCTCAATTTGCATTCCGTGGTCCTCACCTCCTGGCTGGAATGGCAAAATCAGCACCCCAATACTCTCGTCCTCGATGATTTCACCGGCTTCCAGCGCATCTATGAACCCGGCGCCGCTTATGGGAACTACTTTGCTTCCGACGAAACTATGTTTCCTGTCTGGAATCGCAACGAATTGCTCGCCGAAAAAGAGCAAATATTTGCCCTCCGCATTGATGGCGTCCCCAAGGCCTACCCCCTCGACCTCCTCACCACCGAAGAAGTTGCCAACGATGTCCTCGCCGACTCGCCCATTGTCCTCATCGCCACCCGCGGCGCGGTCCAAGTTGATGGCGAAAGCCTCCGCGAAGGTGAAGTCCAATATCAAGCCGGCGCTGAAGTCCGCGCCTTTGCACGCGCAGACTACACCTTCTCCCCCACCGACGACCCCGATCAGCTCGCAGACCAAAATGGCGATCTATGGCAAATCACCGAAGAAGCCCTCATCGGTCCAAATGGAGAAACGCTAGAACGAGTCCCCGGCCATCTCGCCTATTGGTTCGGCTGGTTCTCTTTCTTTCCCAATACCCTGGTCTACGGGGAGACAGCACCCTAAAAATAAAATTTCTTAGCCACCCCAAGCGTAGAGTTTGCTTTGCAAACTCTTATGGTACTTTCCGAAAGGAAAGTATCAGAACTCTTGAAGTACTTGCTCCTTGAGCAAGTACTCGTTTTCCTTCTTTTCCAACACTCAGGTTTATGGAGAAACTGCACCCTACGCTTAATAATTGTTTGCCCTGTAGCGTAGAGTTTGCTTTGCAAACTCTCAAGAGACTTGCAGATTCTGCAAGTCTCAGAACTCTCAAGATACTTTCCTTTCGGGAAAGTCTCACAATTCTTAAACGACCAGCAGCAACACCATGCTACTGCTGAACACTATTTGAACAATGAATATTAGGCTTCCAATCAATAAAGCCTTCTTCCCGTCTTTCAAAATACTTGCAAATGAGATTTTCAATCCAATGGCAGCCATAGCAATAATCAGTGCGTAGCGACCAATATTGCTGATCACTTGAATAGAGCTGTCAGAGAGCAGCCCAAATGTTGGCACCAAAGACAGCACTGTAAATCCAACGATAAATAGCGGTATTCCAATCTTCTTAGTCTTCTCCCCTTCCGTTGCCCCTGTATTCTTCCGCGAAAAAATAAATATCAGCGTGAAGATGAGCGGTGTCAGCATCAGTATCCTGCCCATTTTTACAATCGTTGCAGTTTGGCCCGCGATCTCATCAACAGAGAATCCCGCTGCCACCACCTGCCCGATCGCTTGCAAAGTATTTCCAATCAATAGTCCTGAGTTGATGCTATTCAGTTGCAGCAATACGCTGCTGATTAACGGCAGTAATGCAATCCCAATCGTCCCTAGGAAATTGACTATCGCAATGGATAAGCCCACATCTTCTTTCTTTGCACCAATAATTTGTTCGGTGGCAACAATTGCCGAGCTGCCGCAAACGCCATTGCCAATGCCTAGCAGCAGCGCAAATTTGCTATCGAATTTGAAAATTCGTGCCAAAGCAATCGATGAAAATATTGTGACGCCCATCGCTGCGACGATGATTAGGATTGACTTTACACCTAGTTCTCTCAATATCAAAAAATTGAGATTTACCCCCATCAGGGCAATTGCAAAAGGTAGGAATCGTCGTTCAGTGAAGTCAATCCCCTCTCCGAAATAGCTTCGTAAAGAGCTGATGTTGCCCACCGCGATCCCCAAAATTATGGCCAGGGTTACCGCACCCAATGGCACGCTGTTCGCAATAAATAGGGCCAGCACTCCAATAATTGCGCATAACAATATTCCGTATAGGGTTTTAATAAATGGTCTCCAAATACTTGTCTTTGCTGTCAATTTGGCTTACAAGCTTGCGTATTATTACTCAAAATGGCCAGCCGCCCCTGCCATCAGAATTCAGTTGGTACAGATCTAGGCCTGAATACAAATTCAAAATATTTTTTTCAAACTACAAATAGAATTCGTGATGATCACATTAATTTATCAATAGACTTTTCTAAGGATATTTGATTTCTTAGTGAAACAACAGATAAAAACTAATCTTCAGCCGTTTTTTTCATGCCTTGCTATTAATTTCAATCTAGAATGATCGAAACCTCTTGATGCATCGCAATTCATTGACGCTCAAATACAATTCCGTTTTTATCCTCAATTTGATCCGTCGCTGGCAGGTAATCAAATAATAAAAAGGTTTCAAATTGTTCGCCTTCTCCACATACCCCAATCGCATCATGCGGTCCAAATATGTATCCCTCAGCAAACGCAACAATATTAATTTCAAATGTTTGGCCAGTGCAAACAACGGTTATTTCGCTATCCACGTATTGGACAGAGAAAAGCCCCTCCCCTTCTGGAGCGATTACAAGCTCTAACAAACTACCATCTGTGTCCGGGGCACTCCATCTTCCAACTGCATCATCAAAAGGTTGCTCACCGAAACTTGGGCTAGGTTGACTAGTAATTTCTGGTGCGTTGGAACCACCAGTACATGAGCTATTTAGAAAAGTTGCATGAAATTCTGGGCTACTTCCAAAACCACTTCCATTAATCACATAATCAAGCAGGCCGTCTCCATCAAAGTCACCGATAGCAAGATCGCCACCTTCAAAATTTAGTGAGGCTTCTTGGAAATATCCTGATCCATCATTTATGTAAAGACGAGAAACATCGCCAAGGAAACCAACTGTAATATCTAAATATCCATCATTGTTCATATCTGCAAATTGGAGGAAACGCGCCCAAGACCCGCTAATAGCTAATTTAAACCTTGTTTCCGTTTCATCATCAAAAGTTTCATCTCCATTATTAATCAGAAATTGGATATATCTTCCAACATAATCACCAGTGGTATACACCATGAACAAGTCAACATATCCATCGTTATTAATATCGGCTGATTGAATATCAAGTACCAAATCTTCGTATCCAAGCGGTGTATCCGGCAATTCGATTAATGGAGTACTAAATGAACCCTGACCATCGTTTAGAACAACGTGAGATTTCTTATTCGGATCTCCCTGTCCCAAAATCAAATCCGGATAATCATCGTTATTAATATCAGCAAAGGAGGCGGCCGTATTCCAATTTATTAGCGTGTTTCTAGCTTCATCGGGGATGCGAGTTTGGTCAAATGAAAAAACGCCATTTCCATCATTTATCAATAAATAGTTTTGAACCCCACCACCTCCTAAATTTGCCACGTAAATATCAATGTCTCCATCCATGTCAATATCTGAAGCTGCTGCTCCGTGCGTTTGGTCTGATCTAAGTGGCAAATTTGATGAGGCTTCTTTCATCCCTCCTTCGGCTGTGGAGAGAATTAATGTATTGTGCGTTCCAGGAAATGGAGGTGCATCCATCCCGGAATCTCCAATGTAAGCATCAGCAACACCATCTCCATTGAAATCATTAATCAAAACTATTGCAGGATGCTTAGCATATGGTTTCTCGCCCGAAAATACCGTTTGAGTTTCATCGCTGAATTCTCCTAATCCATTTCCTAGCAAAATACTTATGGGAGATTCTATTTCCGTCCCAAACACAATTCTTGTGATTATTAAATCCATATGTCCATCGTTATTAAAGTCCCCGCTCCTTGCTCTTTCAATCGCTGCGTCATTAGAATCCGCAGCCATCAATAAATTAGGTATTTGCTCAACGAATGTTAGTTGATTAAGTGATGAAGAACAATCTCTAGAATTCGAATTGCTAGTCTCAGAAGATTCCGTAGTTGGGCTGATCGAACTTGTTTCAGCAGGATTGATCTCTGAATAATCAGCAGTGTCATTGCTTGAGGAACAGCTTGAAAGTGCCAGCAATAAGATGAATGAAAGACCAAATATTTTGTTCACAGGATCTCCAACCAATCATTTTTTTCGGCAAACTTATCTATATCATTGCATATAAAAAAACAAACTAATAGTTACAAATGTCCCTATGAATAAATTATGGCATCACAAAGTCAGATTTTATGGATTGTTTAAAAAAACAAGGCATTTCTTTTGAGTAGTTTTGGTGCAAACAGGATGCAGGCTACGGAAGGTATGCAAACAATGCATTTTCAATTCAAGTAATTCTGCTATCAGTGAACAATGTGGATAAATTGCAAACTTGTTTCTCTGTGAACAAGAGGGAGTCTTTTCCCACTCAGAAGGCCCTGAATTCACCTCACGACACAATTAGAAGTCGGATATTGGTCTGATATTTATCGCATCAGAGCGAGTTTATCTTGTCTAATTACAATCCCAAATCGGCTTTCAAGTCCTTCTCGCCCTTCTTCCCCTTCGCTCTAGGCTTCTTCCCCACTTCCTTCCAGAAGGTCTCATCATAGCGTCGAGATTGAACAGGCAAAGGCATCGGTACTCCCCAGCCTAGTAACAGCACCTCTTCCTTGGGTTGCAAGCGCGCCAGCATCCCCCGCAAGCTCTCCCGCCCCGAAAGCCCGCTCAGCACCGCCCGAATATCCTCATCATCCCCCAGCCAGCCGCTCACCCGCGTGCCCAGTTGGCTCATCACCTCATCATAGATCTGCGAGGGACGCTGGTCAATAATCAATAAAGTCACATAGTACTTGCGTAATTCGCGCGCAATCGTCGAAAAAGTGGTCTGCGCCGCCATTTCGCGGTTCAAAAGCTTATGCGCCTCCTCCACCGCAATAATCAAATTATTCGGTTTCGCCTCGCTCTTGCTGCGATGCGCATTCGTGCGCTGCTCCCACACCTGCCTTATCCGCCGCGTCAACAAATTACTCACCAACAAATAATCCAGGTCCGAGTCATGCCGCCCAAAAGAAAGCACCACATGCCGTCCCGCCTCCAAACTCTCAATAATCTGCCGCACCCCATCTGCCGCCGGTTCCGCCTTAATATAGTCCCTCTCGAACACCCGCTGCAGCTTGCTATGCAGCCCCTTAGCCGCCATCACATTCACCCCCGCGTCCACAGCCCAAGCCTCCACAGAATCTCCTCCCGGCTCGCCATCCTCGCCCCGTCTAGATTCATGCTCCAGCGCCATAAACTTCTCAAACCATTGCTCCGCCCCAAAAGAAGTCACCAAACGGTCCAGCGTCCCCGCCGTCGTTTCGCGCAAATTCAATTCCCGTCGCAGCAGCTCAATATCCGCCGGCCGAATATCCCCCACCGCCAGCTCCAGATGAAAGTCCGGCACATTCTCCCGAATCGTCGAGCCCGCGCCCAGCGCCACCACCTGCACCTTAGCCCCAAACAAACTCTTCAACCCCCGCACCTGCTTCTCGTCCTCATCCACATCATCAAAACCATATTCATTATGCATATCCAACACCAAAACCGACGCAGATTTCTCATCGATCAGACCAGCCAACAAAAGTCGGGTAAGAAAGGATTTGCCCGTACCCGTCGCCCCAAAGATCCCCGAAGACCGCTTCACAAATTTCTCCAAATTCAGCGCAATCGGGTGCCCCTGCTCGCGCGTTTCCCCAATCGTGAAATGCCCCTGCTTATCCGGGTCCCCGAAGATCAGCGCAATGTCCTGCTGCGCCGCCAAATACACCGGTGATTTCTGCGCCGGAATCGTCTTGATCGGCAGCGGTCTGGGCTCATCCCGCTCGCCCGCCTCTATCTCCGCATACCATTGCTCCCGCTCATCCTCGCCCCATGGCGGCTGCGCCGTCATTAGTGCGGGCAGCACCTCCAGCTCCGTAAATAACGTGTGCCTATTGACCAATGTGGATAAATGTGGCGGAATGCGTCCTTCGCTCTGATCCCCCGCATAGCGTGGGTCGCTGGCCTCCAAGCGGATGTCCGTGATCAATCCGTGGAAATCCCATTCCTGCCCTTCGATCACGATGAAGGCTCCCTCTTGAATTTCCTCCCCCGAAACATCCAATCGCACGTTTAAGTTCTCGCGCAACCCCCCGCTAATCACTCGCCCAATGTGCTTCCGTCCCTGGTTCGCCTCGCTCATCACGGCATCTCCTCGTTCGTCAAGACGCCCGCTAGTGAGGCCACCACATCGCTCAAAAGTAAATAGTCATCCCGCAATAATAAGATCAATTCTTCCATCACTTTCTGTCCCCACTCTCTTCCGCCTTTGCCATGCGCCGCCACTCCTTGCCCAACATGCGCAGCAATCAGATCTGCTACCGGCAAGTTTTCGTTGCGCAGAATATGCCTCAGATAACCCAGGCTCGGGTCTGTAAATTCGGTAATTTCTTTCGCTGAGCATTCGTGGATTGCATCCAAACTAAGTGGTGCTCTAGGGGGTAGCAAATGCGATAACTCGCCCGACTTGCGCCTGTATCCAACAGTCAGCACAAATATCTCCATTGGCACCGTGCGATTCACGCGATTATCGGCCACTACGGTGGGGTCCAATTCAGCACCCGTAACCAATTGGCGCACAAGCCCATCATCCAGGATATCAATATTGGTAACAAACCCATAGATCACATCCCCCTGGCCCAACGGTGCTTTTACAAGGCCTCCAAATGTAGGGCTTTCCTGATCAGCAATAGGGGAGCCCACCACGAACTCGCGGATATTGGATCGCAATAAATGGCCCACCTTATACGTATTTTCGCTCATTACTTATCTACCTCTACGGCGCTCAAGATCCTTGAGAGCTTGCTTGTTGGACATCATACCCACACTTACTCCTTCAGCCTGATAAGCAGCAATCAGCATTTGCGTTAACTGCTGGCGTTCCTCGAAACTAACCACCGCGATTTCGTGAGCGCGATGCAATGCATATGGATATGGGCGTGATCCTGTTAATCGAGCTTGGTCAACCAGAGTTGCATGCAGAAAATCCAACGCTCTTTTATCATTGGCTACCCAAGCAGGAATTTCAACACGTGCTAAGTCGAATGATTTCTCATTTCCAACTTTTAGATAGAAAAAGTAAAGTGCCAATGGGCCCGCATAATATTGATCAGCAAATTGATGTTGGATTTCGAATAGAGCGGAGCGTTCGCCAGGGTTTAGTAACTCGGTAAAAAGATCGCGATCTGTCACGCCACGCATTAGTCGTTCAACCCCGCCGCTTTTTATTTGCTCATCTGAATGCATGCCAATTTCAATACAGCGCAATACTAAATCTCGTCTGGTCTTATCTTCATACCCAGCCGTCAAAGCCCCTGACGCATGTGTAGCTTTGAGTGCTTCCAAATATTCATTGAGACTTTTTAGGAAACCAGCTTGCTGTAATGGGTCTCGATCGCGGCCACCCCAAAGTTCTAATGGGCCATCTACTAATGTAATTACAGGTGATCCAGATGTGGAGGCGATCATTTCTAGGAGTCGAATCCGCTCAGCCTTATCGCGCAATTGACTGACTTGCTCATTGCTATAACTTCCGCTTTGTGAATACTCCTGAACATGTAATTCGCTGTATGTATCCGTAGTAGGAGCTTGTCCGGATCCTGGAAGCATTTGAATTGACCCAACATTGATTAGGAAATAGTTGACCGCTTCGTGACGGCTGGGACTTATCTGCGAGCCATCGGCAGCTATGACTGTTACTCCCTTCGGATCCTCTGGGAGCGGAAAGACTTCTGTGATCTCTTCTGCTATTGGTTTTGCCGCACGCAAGTTCTTGTCTTTTACAGCTGCCAATTCAACTTTAATTCGCAATTCAGCTCCATTTGCGGCATTCTTGCCAAGAATTTCTTTGGCTTTATTGCGCAGTTTATTTAGCCGATCTAGTTCAGCGGGAGCTCGCTGAGCGGCAATTTCAATTTGTTGCTTGACAGAAAGATAATCCAATGGCATAGTATGTACCTAGAACAGATGCGCTATATTGTAGTGAATAAAACATTAGAGCGCAAGAGACCCTCATTCTAATCGGTAAATAAGCTTCGCGGGACACACCGCGGATAAAAGACAAGGAATATTGAGGTAACAAAATGCAAAAGGCCATAGGATCATTCAACGGTTACTTTAGGAGCAAGCTAGGGAATAAGGATCAATTCACTTTGAGGCAAGGAGAGGGGTTATCGGACGAAGAATTTGTCAAACGTATACATAATTTCACAGTCCTACTTGCGGAAAATGGCTGGGAACCCTGGTTTAGCGATTCAGTTACAGATACGCTACAAGAAAAGAAATTAAATAGCGAAGCCGTGGAAAAAGTGTTTGGAGTTGAAAGTATTAAATTAGCTGCTGGCGGTGAACATCCGCGATGGGTAGTTAAGGGTGGAAATTTTACAAAATATGGAATTACTTGTTGGCCGGAAACTTTAGAAGCGGTGGGTATCAATGACAAGCTAGATCCAATGAAAGAGAATCAGCCTAGCGACGCTTGGCTGGCTTATTATGGTGAGCGGCTAAACGAAGATGGGCGCTGGGTGCCGGACAAAGTCTTACGGCTCGAGCGCGCTGAGAATTAGAAATATATTTCATTATCGTTAATTTGCTAATCAGCTGAGGTTGTTAAACGTGGATTGACATCATGGGGCCAAGCAAGTTTGCTATGGGCTTGGGTAGCTTGATCCCATCTTTCTGCAAGAACGGTGGGCATAGGCGCTCCACGTCGGGTTGAAAAATCGATATGGATTCCCGTGGATTCCATAGTTGCCGCCAATGCATTGTCTTCATCGCGTTGCATGTACAGTAAGTAATGAAACACTTTTTCGCGACGTGGAAGCAGCCGCATAAATATAGAAAATGATTTTCCCTCGCGGAGCTCCTTAAGATAAACGTAGTGAGATTCGAGCAAAAATGAGCCGAAGCCACTTTGCTTGTGATATGGAACCCCAAATCCTATACCTTCATAGAAATTCCAAATTGCTTTTTGAAAAAAATGTGTGTACCACTCAATATTCATATGACCCATGCGGTCTATAAAGCGCGGTTCGACTGTAGTGGTAAGCGAGGGTTCGGGGATAGATGTCATGGCAAATTAATTATAGGCGGAAGTTTGCTAAGAATCGAAATGGAATTCTTTGACAAAGCCTGCATTCAGGATTGATTGACCTAAATTTTGCAAATATGCAATTTTGGTACAATCCTGTCTGTTTGCTAGCAATGAAGAAACGCAACGCCGGGAATGCCCCGGTGTTATTTTTTGGTGGAGAATGCTATGAGTTTAAGTAAAAAAGAACATTTGGATTTATATCGCCAAATGGTGACAATCCGGCGCATTGAAGAACGGGCGGCAGAGCTTTATCAGGAAGGATTAATCGGGGGGTTTCTACATTTATACATTGGACAAGAAGCGGTAAGTACTGGACTTATTTCAGCACGTAAGCCTCAAGACAGAGTGATTACTGCCTATCGGGATCATGGAGTTGCGGTTAATTGTGGCTTGTCTTCAAATGAAATTTTGGCTGAATTGCTAGGCAAGGCGACGGGTGTATCGAAGGGCCGAGGCGGCTCCATGCATATGGCAGATGTTGATAAGAATTTCTGGGGGGGCCACGCAATTGTCGGGGCTCATATTCCAGTAGCTGCCGGTATGGCTTTGGGAGATCAATACCAAGGAAATGATGGGGTAACCATTTGTATGTTTGGCGATGGAGCTACCAATATAGGATTCTTCCATGAGGGATTGAACCTCTCAAAGGTTTGGAATTTACCTGTGCTCTGGGTTTGTGAAAACAATCAATATGGCATGGGAACGGCTGTGAACCGTGCATCAGCAGTAGACGAAATGAGACAAAAAGCTGAGGGGTACAACATTCCCAATAAGCGAATTGACTCTGGTATGGATGTGATGCAGGTTCGCGAAGCATCTCTAGAAGCAATCGAACATGTTCGATCTGGCAAGGGACCTTATTTTCTCGAAATAATGACTTATCGATTTGAGGGACATTCAATGGGAGATCCTGAGCGATATCGAGAAAAAGTTGAAGTGGCTGAATGGGAGAAAAACGACCCCATTCAAATATATAACCGTTATTTAATTGGGGATAAGCTGGCTACTAAAGCCGCGTTGACCAAGGTGGAAAAAGAGGTTGAGGAAGAGGTAACTGCTGCAGTTGAATTTGCAATAGATAGTCCTGAGCCAGAACTAGACACGCTATTCGAACACATGTATGTAGAAGAGGCTGACAATGGCTGAGATAACTATGCGTCAAGCCATCTCAGACGCATTGCGTGAAGAGATGGAACGTGATGAAAAGGTATTCATCATGGGAGAAGAGGTGGGTGTGTGGGGTGGAACCTATGCAGTCACAAAAGGATTCTACGATCAGTTTGGGGAAAAGCGTGTTCGAGATACTCCCATATCTGAAGCTGCAATTATTGGTGCCGGCATTGGAGCGGCCATGACGGGCTTACGTCCTGTCACGGAATTGATGACAATTAATTTCGCATTCGTAGCGATGGACCACATAGTTAACGAAGCACCCAAGCTGCACTATATGTTTGGTGGCCAAATGAAAGTTCCTATGGTCATTCGCACGGTGGGTGGAGGTGGGCGGCAGTTAGGGGCGACCCATTCACAAACTCCAGATGCGGTTTTTGCTCATTTCCCGGGCCTCAAAGTTGTCGCACCTGGGACCCCGGCGGATGCAAAGGGATTGCTCAAGTCAGCCATTCGATCGGATGACCCCATAATGTTTATTGAAAATGCCTTGCTATATCAGGCGAAGGGTGAAGTTCCAGAAGGCGACCATTTGGTGCCTATTGGTAAATCTACGGTGCAGCGCGAAGGTACGGATGTAACAATAATTTCCTACAGCAGCATGTTACAAGCTTCATTAAGAGCGGCCGATCAATTAGCTAAAGAAGGTATTAGCGCTGAAGTGGTTGATTTGCGGACTCTGCGGCCCCTGGACATGGGACCCGTAATTGGTTCTTTCATGAAAACAAATCGTGCAGTAATAGCTGAAGAAGGCTGGCGGTCGTATGGAGTTGGTGCTGAAATTGCGGCCCGATTGTACGAAGAGGCTTTCGATTACATTGATGCCCCGATCAAACGGGTGGCGCAGAAAGAAGTTCCTCTGCCTTATAACCGGCGATTGGAGCAATCGGCCCTTCCTAAGGAAGCCGATATTATTCAGGCGGTGAAGGAGGTCATTTGATGGCAGACGTAATTCGCATGCCGAAACTTGGTTTTGATATGGCCGAGGGGACTCTAATCCGATGGGCGGTAGGGGAAGGCGAGGCCGTTGAAAAGGGGCAACTCCTAGCTGAAATCGAAACGGATAAGGCAACCGTTGAAGTTGAATCGCAGTTTTCTGGCACTGTGCGCCAACATTTGGTCACTGAAGGGGCTAATGTGCCGGTGAGCAAGGCGATTGCTGTTGTGGGCGATGCCAATGAAAAAATCAATCTGGACGAATTGATCGGTGACGAAGAAGAAGATGAGCCGGAAGTAGTTGAAGCCGCTCCTGAACCGAAAAAGGTAGAAAGCCCCATTCCTAGCAGGAAGGCAGCTCCCAGTAGTTCAGCCACTCCAGAATCTGCTCCAGCTAGTGGGAATGGTCAATATCCAGGGGGAACACGAGCAACTCCATTAGCAAGACGCGTTGCGCAGCAACGCAGCATCGATCTGCGTTTATTACAAGGTAGCGGACCGGGTGGACGAATTGTTAAACGGGATGTAGAGAACTTTGTACCGGGCAGTGTTTCTGCGGGAGCTGCAGCTGGCAGAGGCGCATCCGCTTTGCCGACATTGCAAATGCCAGATTTGAGTTCAGTGCGCGCCGATGAACAAATTCCCCTTTCTCGATTACGTGGGGCGATAGGGCGACGCATGACAATGTCGCGTCAGGAAGTGCCGCATTTTTATGTCACATCAGAATATGACTTAGCCCCCCTTCTTGACGTGCGAAGACAGGCAAACGCTGCCTTACAATCAAGCGGCGAAAAGCTATCTGTAAACGACTTTGTAATTAAGGCTTCAGCCTTGGCATTACGCCAGTTCCCAAATTTGAACGCAGCTTTAGATGGAGACGTAGTGGTGCATAAGGGCCAAGTCAATATCGGTGTTGCCGTGGCGGTAGAAAACGGCTTGCTGGTGGTGGTGGCTAAGGATGCTGACCGCGAATCTATCCGAGTCATTTCAAGCGAAGTGAAAGAAATGGCGGGGCGTGCTCGGAGCGGAAATGTGCACTCCGATGATATCGAGGGATCCACTTTTTCGATCAGTAATCTGGGTATGTATAACGTGAAACATTTTGTGGCGATTATTAATCCCCCAGAAGCGGCCATATTGGCATTGGGCGCCTCTCAGGAAGTGCCAGTAGTTGAAAACGGTGAAATTGTTGTCGGCCAACGAATGCAGGCGACTTTATCTGTTGATCATCGGGTAAGCGATGGCGCAGAAGGGGCCCAATTTATGCAAGCTTTGGGCAGCTTCTTGGAAAACCCCGCAGCCCTCTTGTTGTAAACCAATCTCCTCAATCCAAAAAGTGAGGAGCCATGCAGCGCAACGAATACGAAAATAAATATTTGGCGGAAGGGCTTGAACAGATCAAGCCTTATTTGCTATCCGGTGAATTATTTTGGAATTTGAATTTGGCGAGTCCGAGGTACATGGCGCCTTATCCGCAAATGACTTTGGGAAATTTACTGATCAGTGCGCATATTTTGGGCTGTGTGGGGAGCGGAGCTGCACGGGAATTATTGGATGAATTTTGGGCGACTAAACAGGAATGGTCGATTGCCTGGGAAAGCAAAGCAGGCACAGAATACAGTTATCGACTGAAACATTGGGGACGGGCGATAGAGGATTTTAGAAGTAGGAGAAATCCCGGTGTTGGGGCATGGGCCAATGAGCTGCGAGGACGGACAGCCTTAGTTTTGCTAGAAAGAGAAGTTGCAGGTGAGGACTTGAAGCGCTTGGGTTCAGTGCAAACTTTGGATAATGTGTTTTTGAGTCTAAGTAAGGAAGGCGACTTTGTGTGGGATGAGGAATTAAGAGAGTGCTTTGAAATTGAGCCGTTCTGGTTTCTTTATCGAAGACCAAGCTCGTAATCTGAATTTATTCGTATTTGAATCTCCACACTCCTATGGTTAGAAAAACCACGCCAAACAAAGCAAGCATGCCTGCCTCTTGAAGTACGGCTGAGAGACCTAATCCGCGAGTGATGATGTCGTGGAAACCACGCATAGCCCAGCCTGTGGGGACAAAGAGCGCTATCTTCTGCATAAAGGCGGGCACGATTTCCAAGGGCCACATGGCACCACCTAAGCCTGAGAGTGGAATAATGATGAGACTACTCAGGGCATCAATTTGAGCATATGAGCGTACTAGGGCTGAAATTAGCATGCCGAGGGCCGTAATTGTAAATGTAAAGGCCAAGATCATGAGGGCGAGCGCGGCTGGAGATTGACCCCAATCGACATCAAAAAATAGCTGCCCAAAAAGCACCAAGATACTGAATTGAATAATGGCGGTGATGTAAACCCCTAAGAGCTTACCTGCCAAGATAGCACCCCGCGAAATGGGGGCAACCATTAGACGGCGAAGCGTGCCATCTTCGCGTTCCTGAAGGATCGAACCTGCTCCGGCGACCACAAAGAAAAGAGCAAACATTACGGCAATACCGGGAGAGGATTGTTGGAAGCCAATCGGTATTTCGACACTGCTATCCTCACGGCGAGTTTCCTTTTGCGCAATGACAGAAATGGGGGCTCCCTGAGCCCATTCACTTTGTGAGGCAGCGAAACTATCGGCGAAATACGTGTCCTGATCGATTGCACCCGCGGCGAATAGGCCTAATTGATCGGCAACGCGACTACTGATTGCGGCTATTTCGAGGGAGCTACTGAGTTCGTTGATAGCAGCTAATATGGCCTGTTCAACAATCTGGGCGGCAATCTGGTCTTCTGCGTTTAGTTGAAAGGCGAGGCTAAGTTCTTGCCCGGCAAGTAATTCTGCGCTCAGGTTGGCAGGCAGGTTAAGCGTTGCAGCGGACTCGAGGGCAGCTAAGTTGGCTGCAGCGGTAGCTGCATTTACGGTGCTAATCCTAAGGATGGGATCGGCCTCAAGGCGTGCAATAAGGCTGAGACCCAATGCTCCGTCGTCTAGATTGACAACATCTACCTGCCAGGTGGGATCTGGGCGGGCTTCATCGGGAACAAAACCCTGCATGCCGATACCAATGACAGCGGTAAAGATGAGGGGCATGAGCAAGCCAAAGATAAGCGAGCTGCGGTCTTGATAGACCGTCTTGATATGTAATAAGGCGAGTTGAATTATTTTGCGCATCATTTATTTCACAAAGCGACGTTGAAAACCCAAGAGGGCAAGGGAGAAGGTAATTATTCCGATGGTGCCGAGAATGCTGGCCTCAGTGAGTACATCTCCCAACGCAGCACTTTCAAGAGATAACTTCGTTAGGCCTTGCATCGCCCAGCGGTTGAGGGTGAAGCGGCTGATTGTGTCAACGATACCGGTCAGGTTTTGAATGGGGAAGAAGGAGCCTCCAAGCGCACCGAAGACGAGAGCGACTGTTGTAGCGATGACGCTGGCCTGCGTTTCCGTTTGAGCAAAGACTGTGAGGGCAGCGCCCAATCCGCTGGCGGCGAAGACGGTTAGGACAACGATGATGATTAGCCCTGGAATGGAAGAGCCCCAACTAACGCCAAAGATAATGGTTGAGGCTATGACCAATACTGTGAATTGCAATAGGCCAGTGAGGAATGTGCCAAGCATCTTGCCAAGAATAATCTGGGATAAAGGCGTAGGTGAGGTCATGAGACGGGGCAGGGTACCGCGACTTTCTTCCAGGAGGATGGAACGGGAGCCATCGAACATGGAGAACATGAGGAAGAAAACGGCCATCCCGGGAACAAAGTAGGCATAAACATCGAGTTCTTCGCCGGGCTGGCCTACTTCAGTTTTGGTGAGACTAAGGCGTTGGCTACCAAAATCGAAATTATCCTCGCTAAGTTCTGCGGTAATGGCAGGCTCTAAGCCAGCCAAGGCTGGGCCTAAGGTGGAGGAATAGATCAAGGCTTGATCGACTGAGACTCCAGCAGCCAAGAGAATGGTGTTGGAACTGGCTGTAATCTGATCCACGACGCTTTGAATAATGAAGGGACTAATATTGGCGGAAGGATCTAGATAGAGTTGAACGGTATTTTGACCGCCCTCGGGATTACTCTCGCTAGGAAGCAGGCTTTCGCTAAAGTCGCTGGGAATGTGAATGACGCCACGAGCGTCGCCGTTTTCAATTTCAGCACGGGCAGCGGACAAGTCCTGCATTTCGCGGAGTTCGAATAATTCACTTAGTTGATCGGTAGCCAGCACATCGGCATAAGTTTGGCCGAATTGGCCTGCGTCTTCGTTGACAACAATGAGCTGGATGCCGGTTAGGGCTGGATCAGTACCACCAAAATCTAGATTGCCAAATGCGAGGCCTAGCAGGGCGGAGATGATGAGGGGTGCGCCAAGCAAGCCCGCAAGAGCTTTCCAATCGCGCATACGCGTGCGCGTATCTTTCCAGGCTATTTGCAGTGCTTTCAATTAATCATCCCGGAGTGCGCGGCCGGTCAGGTGCAAAAATACGGCTTCCAAATTGGGTTCCGCTATTTTAATTTCGAGGATACGCCCCTTATGTTTATTGATTACATCGATTACTTTGCCAATAGCAGCATCCGAATCTTGGGCTTGGACATTGAGCTGGCTATCGGTGTAGCTACTACTATCAACACCCTTAATTTTATTCAAGGCAGCGGTCAGTTTGGAGCCGTCGAGATTATCTTCGGCGAGACGAATATTGATAGTTTCGAATTCGCCCATTGAGCGGGTTAGTTCTTGCTGTGAGCCGATAGCAATTATTTCACCATTGTCAATAATGCCAATGCGGTCGCTGAGTTCTTCCGCTTCTTCCATATAGTGGGTGGTGTAGAGCACCGTAAGACCGGACTTATTTAATTCCATGACCGTATCGAGGATGCGGCGGCGAGATTGTGGATCAATGCCCACGGTGGGTTCATCCATGTAGAGGAGTTTGGGTTGATGTAACAATCCGACAGCAATATTGATGCGGCGCTTCATACCACCGGAATAGGTTTCCACTTTTTGATCGGCACGCTTGGCCAGACCAGCTACTTCTAAGACTTCGCTAATCCTTTCTTTTAAGACGGAGCCACCCAGGCCGTACATCTTGCCCCAGAAGGCCAGGTTCTCGCGCGCGGTTAGCGTGGGATAGAGCGCGATCTCTTGCGGCACAACACCAATTTCCTTCTTGACAGCGTTGCTTTCCTTTAATATGGAATGACCACTGATGGTGGCGTCCCCTTTGGTGGGTTCGACAAGGCAGCTAAGCATTGATATCGTGGTGGTCTTGCCCGCGCCGTTGGGTCCAAGCAAACTGAATATCTCGCCACTTTGAATATCGAAATTTATGCCACGGACGGCTTCAACATTTTCGTATTGTTTGCGAAGCTCGCGGGCCTCAAGAATATTATCTGGCATCATGCCTTCCCTGATTGAAATTATTTTTCTAAGAGACATTCTATCTGAATGATTGTGGGAGCGGGTCGCATTTTGGTAATTTTTTGATTTCTCATGGCCAATCAAGAGCTAACAAAATTGATGGATTATTAACTAGTACTAATCTCATAGAGTCTAAATACTTAAAAGACTTGCATTTTTGCAAGGAACTGGTATTATTACGGTAACTTTCGGTCGAAAATTGATTGAATTTCAGTAGAAGCCAAGCCCATATGTGGATTGGCTATTGCTATACAGCCCAGATGTGGCGGTTTAGAGCTGAAATTGCAAGAGATATAGCGGCCAGAAATATTATGCTGATGACAGAAAGAGACCTTTCTTCCACCGAATTACCGGTTCAAACCCCTGGTTTGGACCTGGATGCTGTTGAGCAATTGAGCGATCAGCGTGTGGTGATGGTGGTGGAAGACGACCCCGATACACTGAATTTGCTCAAGCTGAGCTTGCGCCGCGCTGGTATGAATGTGGTGGGCGCGATGGACGGCCGCCAGGCTATTCGCAAATGGGTAGATGCAAATCCCAATATAGTTATTCTGGATTTGATGATGCCTGAAATGGATGGCTGGGAAACTTTGAACCAATTACGAGCTATGAGCAACGCGCCCATTATTATTCTTTCTGCACTTAGCCAGCAAGACAATGTGGTGCGTGGGTTACGCGAAGGCGCAGACGATTATGTGACCAAGCCATTTCAGAATGAGGAAATTGTGGCGCGGGTTGAAGCGGCTCTTCGAAGAGCCGGCCCAACAGAAGAAAGTACAAGACTTGTTTTCCCAGAGCATGATCTAACTGTGGACCTGGAAACACATCAAGTGATTTTACGAGATGTGATGATTGAACTCACTCCGCGCGAATTTGCAGTGATGTCGGTTTTGGCTCGCGCGCATCCTAAGCCTGTGGCCTATGCCAATATTGCTGATGATGTTTGGGGCGAAGACAGCGAAAAAATACGTGAGCGCATTAAGTGGATTGTTTACTTGCTACGACAGAAGATTGAAAGTGATCCGAAGGATCCCAAGCTTATTCTCAATAAAGTGAGGTACGGCTACCAGCTGGCAGCCGCATAGCTATGGATGTAATACGTAGGGTTATTCTCTCAATGGTTTTAGTGGCCGTGCTGGGTGCGGGCGCATTTTCTGCTGCCGATGCCTGGGTATGCAGCCAATACAATTTCCGCGTGCAGCTAGACGGCACGGTTCAAGTCGAAAATGAATCGGACCGGGATGAGCCCTCTCAGTTTGCGGATGTCTTCATTAATGGAAGCTTCGAAGAAAATTTCTTTGTTCCGGCACTTTCAAGCAATAGTAACTGGACCGATATTGGGACTGTTTCAGTTCCCGGCGGTGGGGGCTGGTCGTGGCAAGTAGTTGGATCGGTTGATTGCCAGGATAGCGGCGAGTATGACCCCATAGCTACATCTACGCCAACTCCTACCGATGTAGCACCGACATCTACGCCGACTGACCCACCCGATACTTCAACGCCTACGGCAACACCTTTTGATATTTGCGAGGATTACAATTTTTCCGTACGTGTTTCAGGTGAAGTTCAAGTACGGAACCTATCTTCAGTTCAAGTTGGTTCTCAATCTGTCAGGATCACCCTGAACACCGGTTTGGATATAGTAATCACGGTGCCCGCTATGGCTCCTGGTACAGGGTGGACTACATTTGCAACAATCCCGCTTCCTAACGTACCATCCGGCGAAACAGTTAGATGGGATGTTATTGGCGATGAAAATTGTCAGGATCACGGCTATTTCAATCCTCCAACTCATACACCAACAGATGTGCCAGATACGGCGACACCCACAAATACAAACATACCGCCAACTGCTACGCCGACAAACACAAGTGTTCCGCCGACTGCTACGCCCACAGACGATGGCTACACGCCACCCTGCGTTAATTTGAACCCAACATTCCCAGCGGGCGCTGATAAAAACGATCGCTTTATTTCCATTCAATACACGGATGGCGATCACGACTTTATTCCTTATTGGTCCGGCGGCAACGAAATTGATCGTTCAGATATACCAGGATTGCATGCGATAGATCTGCATGTTTCCTGTTCTGATAATTTCACTACCAATCCAGATGGATCGAAAAGCGATTTAGATGGTCATTTTGTTTCTGCATGGCAGATAACTAAGAAAGATGGCAAAACTTGCGGTTGCGACGTTACGCTAACCCCAACACGTACACCGGATGGTTCTCCCACTCCTACAGGGCTGCCTTCATTAACACCCACAATTACACCCACAACTAATAACCAGTGTGATGTAAACGGTGGCGGCCTGGTATTCGACGGAGATAAATTACGCTGGAATCTAAGCAACAATGCGGGCACCGACGTTCGAATTACAAGCATTTTTATTGATTGGGAAGATGTACCTTCTGATCAGAAACTGACCAAGGTAAAACTCGACGGGGACGAAATTTGGAAACATGATGACCACGCTCCGCCTAGCATTATTAATAGCGGTTGGCATAGTGATGCTGATAGACGAGATCTAGAGGCTTTCCAAACTGAAACGTTGGAATTCGATTTCGGCAAGGACTTAGCTCAGTACGGGATTTCGATCACCGTGGGCTTTGATGCGGGCTGTACTGTGACGATTACGTTGCCGACACCCACTCCGACGCAGACCGGTACTCCATATACATACGTGCCACCTTGTACGACAAATCCGACTTTCCCTGCGAATGCGGATGATAAAGATCGCTTTATATCCATTGAATACACCGATGGCGATCATGATTTCATTCCAGTTTGGTCCGGTGGCAATACGGTTTATCGATCCGATTGGCCAGGCTTGCATGCTGTAGATTTGCATGTTTCCTGTTCGGATGACTTTACGGAAGATCCGCAAGGCGAAAAGAGTGATCTAGACGGCCATACTGTGGCTAACTGGCAAATTGTGTTTGCCGATGGCAAGAATTGCGGTTGTGACATCACACCGACGCCGACACGCACGCCTGATGGTTCACCGACACCGACTGGATTGCCCTCAACGACACCAACAGTAACAAGCACACCGAACAACCAATGTGATGTTACGGGTGGCAGCCTGATCTTTGATAACGATAAACTGCGCTGGGACCTGACGAATAACACAGGTAGTACGGTGCGGATAACGAGCCTATTTGTAGACTGGCAGGATATTCCAAGCGATCAAAAATTTGATCGGGCGAAATTTGACGGCGATGAGATCTATCATCAACACGATGAGACGCCGCCAACTAACATTTCAAGCGGATGGCATAGCGACGCAAGCCGCCGAGATTTGGGCGGATTTGATAGCAAACAGCTTGAAATTGACTTTGGCAAGGATATTGTTCAATACGGAATAACTATTACGATCGGATTCGATGCGGGTTGTACTGTAACGATTACGACACCCACGCCGACACCGACACAAACTGGCACGCCTTATACCCAGGTACCGCCTTGTACCACCATTCCGACCTTCCCAGCGAATGCGGATGATAAGGATCGCTTCATTTCGATTGAATACACGGATGGCGATCTTGATTTCATCCCGCTATGGAGTGGTGGCAATACAGTTACCCGTGCTGATTGGCCTGGATTGCATGCGATTGACCTGCATGTTTCCTGCTCAGATAACTTTACGGAGCATCCGCAAGGCGAAAAGAGTGATCTAGACGGCCATACTGTAGCGAATTGGCAAATTGTTTCTGCTGACGGTAGTAAGAATTGCGGTTGTGACATCACACCGACTCCAACCAAGACAGCTTCGGCGACCCCAACCAAGACGCCCACACCGAGCTCAACGAGCACGGTAACAGCGACGAATACGCCAACTAATACGCTGACTAGCACGCCAACACCGACAAATACAGCGTCGCCGACGAGCACTGCATCACCGACGAATACACCTACTCCGAGTCATACGCCGACTGCCACCTCAACACCGGTAATTGAGCTGTCTAATCCTTGTGATGCAGACTGTAATTCGGGGATTATTTCTTCAACGTTGACCAACACGGGCACAACTGACATCACTGACATAATTAGTTATGCATTTTTCTATAACGGAGACCCAGTGCCATTCAGTTTTGGTTATCATGTTGGAGGACTGACAGCGGGCAGCAGTACCGTGGTGACTGCTCCTTCACAGGGCGATGGTTTCTATGCCGTCTCAGCCTGGATTGGTTTTGTGAATTTCCCCGCTGGAATTCCATTCCCGGTACCTGACACGGTTTCTGTATGTTCACAATATTGCGAACCGACGCCGACGAATACTCCGACGCCGACGAAGACGCCGACGAATACGCCGACGAATACGCCGACGAATACGCCGACATTGACGCCGACGAATACGCCGACGAATACGCCGACATTGACGCCGACGAATACGCCGACGAATACGCCTACCAATACACCTACATTGACGCCGACGAATACACCAACGAATACGCCAACGAATACGCCAACGAATACGCCAACCAATACGCCTACATTGACGCCGACTAATACGCCGACGAATACGCCAACGAATACGCCAACCAACACGCCGACGAATACGCCAACACCGACAGAAACACCAGAGATTGAGTTGCGTGCGCCTTGCTTATATGATTGTGGCAGGAGCACTGTAATTGGAAGTGTGACAAATACAGGGACGGTAGATATTACCGAGGATATTAGCTACGCGTTTTACTATAACGCCAGTCCTACGCCGTTCCATACTGGCTATATTGTCGGTGGATTAACAGCAGGACAAATGGTCTCCTTTGATGCTCCTTCGCAAGGAGACGGCCTTTACATCGTATTGGCCTGGATCGGGCACATTGACTTTACTAGCCCGCCTTTTGGACCTGCGGATTCTTCTACCGCGTGTAGGCAAGTGTGCTTCCCAACAGACACACCGACCAGTACACCTACATCAACTCCGACAAAAACACCGACACTGACACCGACACTGACGGCGACTAATACTCCGACGAATACGCCGACACCGAGCAATACTCCGACGAATACGCCGACTAATACGCCGACTAATACGCCGACTAATACGCCGACTAATACGCCGACTAATACGGCGACGAATACACCGACCAACACACCGACGAATACGCCTACCAATACACCAACGCCGACAGAGCCTTGTTACGAATGTACTTCGACGCCAACACCGACAAATACGCCGACAAATACGCCGACGAATACACCTACCACCACACCGACGCCGAGTAACACGCCAACACCAAGCAACACGCCGACAAACACGCCGACAAATACGCCGACCAATACGCCGACAAATACGCCGACGAATACACCAACCAATACGCCGACGAACACGCCGACGAATACGCCGACGAACACGCCGACGAATACGCCGACGAATACACCAACCAATACGCCGACGAACACGCCGACGAATACGCCGACGAATACGCCGACGAATACGGCTACTTCAACGCCGATCTTTACCAATACGCCGACGAACACGCCGACGAACACGCCGACGAATACACCAACCAATACGCCGACGAACACGCCGACGAATACACCAACCAATACGCCGACGAACACGCCGACGAATACGCCAACCAACACGCCGACGAATACGCCGACGGAAGAATGTATTGACTGCACACCGACACCGACCCCGTCGCCAAGTAACACACCGACAGTGACGAATACGCCTGGACAGCCCAGCTCAACGCCGACGGCTACCAATACGCCGCCAGTACAGGCCAGCTCCACGCCGACGGCTACCAATACGCCGCCAGTACAGGCCAGCTCCACGCCTACACCGACACCGACAGCGACCGTATTTATTCCGGTCACGGGCAATGTCTCCTTTACTACGCTCTGCTCTGAGGTTGAAGGTACGGTTAGATGGACGGTTACGAATAGCAATTCATTTGAGATCAGCTTCGTGTGGTGGGTAGTGGGCGGCAGCGCTACAGGCGGCCCCATTATTGTCCCGGCGAATGGCAGCATCTTGCTAGAAACACCGAGTAATTCGCCCACGGAAGTCGCTATTATGTGGTTCGATCCGGGCGATGGCAGCTTCAAGACGATTACTGAAACCAATCCGGATGACGCTTGCGACGGTGGAACTGAAGGACCAACACCGACGCCAACACCGACACCGGACGTACTTATCCCGGTTACCGGTATCGAATTGCCGGCGATATTCCGAGATAGCATGTTCCTCAATATGGGCATCGGCATCTTTGGCTTCGCCCTGATCATGTTGGGCATCGGCATCCGAATGGATCGCGGAAAGAGTTTGCAGAGTGAAAATGAAGAGGACGAGTACGAAGATTAATTAAGAGTAATGAATGAAGAGTTCGGGGCATCTCAATAGAGGTGCCCCGTTTTGTTTAGCAACACGTGCAATTTAAATATAATGCTACGAAACTATGACAACTTCTAATAAGAATTCCGGTTCAAATGCAGCCGTCATCGGCTTAGTTGTGGTGGGTCTGCTGGTGGTGGTATTTTCTTTTGGAAAAAGCCTGGTTGATCTGGTCAATGCACCAATATTGATAATTGACCTGGTTGAAGACGATCAAATCGAGGCTGGATTCTTGCCTGTTTATGTCGAAGAGGATGTTCAGGCAGATGCGCTTAGCGTGGCTGTAAATTTTGAAGATGCTGATCCTGTAGAAGCCATACCGGAAGCAACCCCCTACGTGGGTCAGGCGTTTCCGACAGCTGTTTCAGGCGAGGAGCAGGCGGCTGTTGAACCCGTAATTACAGGGTTGACACCCGATCGGATTGTTATCCCAGCCATTGAGCTGGATGAGTCGATTGTTCCGGTTGAATTTATTGAGTACGAGTATGAAGGGCGGATTTATAACCAATGGGTGCCGCCCGAGGGCCGCAATGTGGGCTGGCACAATACTACAGCAGGACTGGGAATCGCTGGCAACACCGTGCTAAATGGGCATCACAACATCAAAGGCATGGTATTTCGGGATCTGTATCAAGTGCAAGTGGGTGACACGATTGAGCTAATTTCGGGGGGTGAGAGCTTTAGCTACGTTGTAGTTCACACAGACATCTTAGAGGAACGCAATCAGCCGATTGAGGTGCGCCTCTCGAATGCGGAATGGATCAAATCGACTGAAGACGAACGAGTAACAATCATTACTTGCTGGCCTTTTGAGAGCAATACGCATCGAGTGGTGGTTGTTGCGGTTCCCATCCGCAACGAGTTAGCTAGCCGATAGGCAAAGGCATTGAACGCTAGATATTAGTAGGCAACAAAAAACCCCGCAATAAGCGGGGTTTTCTTTTTGGGGAGTCAATTGTTTGTAGGATTAATTCGATACAGGAGTGGCAATGACAAATAATCGTCCCCAAGTACTGATGCCATTATGGGAGATGCAAGTTTGCAGGACAAGGGTATCGTCCTGGTCGTACATCATGCGGAAGAGTTCAGAAGAGCTCAAGTTACCGCCGAAATCCAGATCTACAAAATCAGAATAAATCGAGTTGGGTTGCAAAGCTTCAAAGCTGCGAATGGATTGAACCTGATAGCTCTGGCTGCTACCATCGCCATAAATTAATGTAACGATTTGTCCCTCTGTAACGTTGAAGAAATCGATGCCGGAAAGAATATTGTGGGCTAAAAGACCCAGACTTCCATAGGCTGAGGCCAATCCAAACTGGGTTACCTCGCCGGATTGATTTGTTACATAGGCGGGATCGCTACCGGGCTGCTGGCCAACACGCAGAGCGAGGGCTCCATCTGCATAAACACCGGTGATTTGATTAGCTGAACCAGTGGAAACGGATTCGGTAAAGCTAGCTAAGTCATAACTTGTTTGAGGGATGGCAGCTGCTTGAAGAGAGACATCTGGCTCAGTGCCAGTTTCAGGAATGCTTGCTTTTTGCAAATTTTCGGAAGAGAAAGCCACACTCATAAGCGTGCCGGGATCAAATTGATCTGATTCGGTGGAGGGCTCGTCGTTGGATGGTGTCTCTGCTGTAACGGATTCCTGTGTGAGCTCTGCGGATTGATCTTCTTCAATTAGTTGATTCTCGACTATTGGAACTTCAGATTCGAGGTTTTGCGAAGATTGAGAGTCTTGAATCGCGGCCTGGACCTCAATTTGTGCTGGAGGGGTACCAGAACCGGCAGCGGTAGGGGTAACCGCGAAAAGAGCCCCAATGAGTACAGAGGAGAGGGTGGCAAGTAGGAGTAGGATACTGAGCGATTTCATAATTTTGTCGAGTAAATATGGTTAGATTTTAGTTAGTTTTTGGTAATAAATACATAGGACAGCAGTACTCCTTGCATATTTGCAAGGATTTCAGCCAGAAATGCAATAATTTATCTGGGGAAAGTCCAGAGTAAGATAAGACTTGAAATCAGTTAGCCAAGGAGATGCCATGCAGGCTATAGCCACTTTTTCAATCGTCGCTTATGACCCCGAACGCAAGGAATGGGGCGTGGCGGTGCAATCCAAATTTTTAGCGGCTGCCGCGGTTGTCTCCTGGGCGAGGGCAGAGGCGGGCGCTGTGGCAACGCAATCGTTTGCAAACCTGACCTACGGAGATCGGGGTTTGAATGCAATGTCTGAAGGGCAATCGGCCAAAGACACTATTGAAGATCTTACAGAGGAAGATGAAAACCGGGCAATGCGGCAGGTGGGCATGGTGGATGCGCAAGGGCAGGCACATGCCTTCACGGGCGCGGATTGCTACGACTGGGCCGGCCATATTGTGGGTGAGGGTTTTGCTTGCCAAGGTAATATTTTGGTGCCGGGAACTGTTGAGGCAATGGCCAAGCAGTTTGAAGAGAGCCGTAAGGGGGCTGGCGAGTTGGCAGATTGGTTAGTGGCCGCTTTAGCTGCTGGACAGGCGGCAGGCGGGGACAGCAGAGGACGGCAAGCGGCTGGGGTGCTGGTCGTAAGGAAGGATGGGGGCTATGGAGGGGACAATGACCGCTATCTCGATTTGCGTGTGGATGACCACCCCGAGCCGATAGAGAAGTTAGGTGAATTGGTGGGAATGCATCATCTGTTCTTTGGTCGGGTTGACCCCAATAACGTTGTTGATCTAAAAGAAGTTGCTAAGGAATTACAAGTGATCGTAAGCGCCACGGGGCATTATTCAGGTCCAGTAAATGGTGATTTCGATGAGGCTAGCCGCAAAGCTTTGCGAGCACTGGTAGGTAGCGAAAACCTGGAAGAACGTTGGGATGGGAGCGGTGATACGATTGATAAGCAAGTTTTAGAATTTCTACGAAACAAGTTTTCAAACTAAGGAGCTACAAATGGCAGATGTAACGAGTGTGTACAAAGTAATTGAATTAGTTGGCACCAGCACCGAATCATGGGAAAAGGCGGCTAGCGCGGCTGTGGCTCGGGCAGGTCAAACATTGGATGATCTCCGTATTGCTGAAGTCATTGAGTTGGATATGCAGATTGAAAACGATTCGGTGGTAACTTACCGTGCTAAAGTCAAAGTTTCCTTCAAATATCGAGATTGATCACTGATTTACAGGGTTTTCATTGCAAGGGCTAAATTTTCCTTACGCGATGTGATGAGGCCTTGGTAAGTATCTAAAATGAAAAATGGATCGTGCGATTCTGTTGCAACGGACATGGTCGCGGCGGCGTAAAGAGCCGATTCAATTTGATCGTTTGATCCAAGTAGCGAGGCAAGCAGCCCGCCAGCAAAACTACTGCGCGCGAAAGTTAGATCGCGTAATTTGCTGGGATAGGCGGGGATATGGATATGTTGGGCAGAGCTAGCAATGTAGAGGTCTATGCCAGTAAATTGATTTACTGCAATGACCGAATCGCATCCATAAGAGGCAATATTTTCCATTACTTCGCGTAGGTCGGCGCGTTCACCATACATAGCCAATAGGCGATTACGACTGGTGATGAAAGCTTTTAAGCCTGTTACCAACTCAGGAATAGCTCGCTTGAAATCGGGAATCATGTAACTAGCCGGGGCTTCAAGGGTAATTATTTCAATTTCTAATTGACGCAAAGCTGAAGGGATCAGTTCATGGCTTAAGAAATCGGCAGGGCACAAATGGGCTGCGCCAATATTTTTCGAGATGCCTTGCAGATCAGCCTCACGCCAAGTTAGAGAAGTGCGCTCTTTTCTGGAATCAATGCGATGTCCCGCGTAGAGATAATCGAGGAGTTCTTTTGGCAGGGGCTGGTTGAGAGCTGCAAAATGATGGACGGGTTGGTCGTAGCGTGGATGGGCTGGATCGGCCAAAGAAGTAAATAGGCGCTGATCTAAGGGTTCTTTTAGCTGATGGACTAATGCGGTATCAATGCCCATAGTATCAATATGTTTGATTTGTGCGGCGGGGAAGTTGGATCCAATGCGGCTTTGAATGGCGCTAGGGATAGCCAAACTTTTTGCAGCCGCCGCAGCGAAAAGGGGCGCACCACTGATATGCTGATCAATAAATTTCCCCGAATTATCCAGAACAAAGCGCTGGATCAAATTGCCCATAAAGAGGCTGCCAGGTTGGTCTGGATTCAATTTATTTGAAGCGATTGAATAATTTGGAGGCAGCGTCACTCCAGCTATCTAGGCGCAGGAAGGGCTCCGCTGCAAGATCACTTACATCTTGAATGCGATAATTTAGACGACTAATTTGTTTTTGGAGCCAGAATGAGTTGGGCGGTATCCACTGCATGACAATAGCCAATACGTAAATTAGCACAATGGTTAGAGCTAGAAAGATGCCGCCAAGCAAGATTAGGGGAAAAAGAATAAACATGGTGCCAATTTGAGATAGCGAGCCGATAGAAATGTCGCCAGAGTTAATCACGAAATCGGCCGCCCAGATTAGCAGGCCAAGGAAAATGAGGCTGGGGACAAGTATTTGCCACCATACGTCGCTGCGATGTTTTTTTGCAGCAAGCAAATTCTTTTCGCGTTTGCGTAAGGGGTATGAAGTTTCAGGCTGCTTTTCCATAAATGAATTCTAACATTGCGACGTATCTTGAATAGGATCAGAATGCATTGGGAGCAGGCGGCAATTCAATAATTTCGGGTTCGGGCGGATTGCGGAAATATGGAGTAATGAGGAGGCCAACCAGGAATCCTCCAATATGGGCCCACCAGGCTACGCCGCCACCGGCACCTTCAAAGGAGGCCAGACCGGAAAATAATTGAGAAAGAAACCAGAAACCCAAATATATAAAAGCAGGCACCTGAATTACTGTAAAGAATATCAAAAGGGGCACAAGAGTTACAACACGAGCCGAGGGGAACATAAGGATATAGGCACCTAATACGCCGGCTATGGCTCCACTGGCACCAATGACTGGAATGCTACTATCTGGAAAGAGAAAGTCCTGCAGGAGTGCGGCCGCAATGCCACTAGCAAGATAAAAGAAGAGGAATGAAATCGGACCCATGCGGCCTTCAACGTTATCTGCAAATATATGTAAAATCCACAGGTTGCTGACAAGATGAAACCAACCAGCGTGAATAAACATGCTGCTAAATATTGAGAAAGTAAAACGCAGGGGATCAATTTGTAAGAGATTGGGCACCAAACCAAAATCTTGGGTGAATTGGATTAGTGATTGGTTTGAAAGCGTAATTTCGTAAAGAAACACTGCCAAATTTAAAAGCAGGATAAGCCAGGTCATGGCTGGGAAGCGGGGTGAGCGGATGGTGTCACGTAGGGGGATCAAATTGTCCTCAATGCAGTTTACTGGATAAAGATGAGCAGAACAAAAAAAGAGCTGCCGCAGCAGCTCTTTTTTTTAGTGTGGTTAGTTTACTTGACTTTGACTGCAATTTTACGGGTGCGAGCTTCTTCAGCCTTAGGTACTGAAAGACTCAGAATACCGTTTTCGACACTAGCTTCAGCTTTCGTGCTGTCCAGCTTGGCACCGAGGCGGAAGCTGCGGTGAAAGCGCCCAACGGGCAATTCAGCCCTTAAAACACGCTGGCCTTCGGCCTCTGGAAGATCCGCAAAGTCACCTTCAATGGAGACGCGGTCTTCAAGTATCTCGATTTCAACGTCTTCTGCCACGATGCCAGGTAAGTACGCAGAAATCTGAAAAACATCGTCACTGATGCTGACATTGACGGGTACATAAACGCCATCGTGGAAACGGGAACGCGTGCGCTCAGCGCTAGGTCTCAACATATAAGTAGTCACAAATAACCTCCGAAATGAATAAGTTTTGTCTACATTGCTAGTTTATGGGCAGAAGATAGGAATGAAATTTGAGCTTTGTTGGTGCAATGTAAGCGTGTTGTCAACAGTTTGTTAGCGGTATACTTTCGAACGTCGGGGTGTAGCGCAGTCTGGCAGCGCACCGCGTTTGGGACGCGGGGGTCGGCGGTTCAAATCCGCCCACCCCGACCAGGAATAAAATGGCTAAAAAAGCAGACGGCGTAATTGAAGCAGGACACCTGAGCAAGGATGGTGAATTGCTGTGGGTGCGAGCTTATGAGCGCAGAGGACCGACATGGTCTGATGTGGTATTGCTGGACAGAAATAGCTTGATCCAGCGACTACGAGATGGAAAACGGTTCTTTACCGGCCGACGCCATGAATTCAATGCCAGCGAATTTACCTTGAGAAATCCAGTTCTATTGATCGGGAAAAAGAATCAAGCACAATATCTTAGTTTTAGCGAGAGCCAGAACACAGATGGGGATAATTTGAAGGCGCTACCCCGCCTTTAACAGAAAATATTTGACTTGCTCGATAGTGGGCGTTATACTGAAATAGAAATGAAGAGAGTTGGCATATGAGAGTGGTGCCGGCAGAGCACCACAAGTTGAAGAAACTGTGTAAGCACGCGTGAATGCGCGTGCTTTTTTGTTTAATATTGAAGGAGTGAAATGATGGACAATGGAATGATGCGCAAATATGAGAAGGCAAAGATGTATGCAGAGCAGCCAGAGCGAATGTCAGTGGAAAGCCTGGTGGTTCAATTTGATGGACGCAACAATCCGCATACAGTTAATTTAGCAGATGGTGTGTGGCAATGTGATTGCGATTTCTTTGTAGGCCGAGAACGATGTGCCCATACGATGGCACTTGAATTGGTGATGAGTGATTTGATTGAGGCGCCTGCTGTAGCCTAAATTTATTCAAAAATAAAGAAAATGGCCTGGCATTGTGCTGGGCTTTTTCTTTTAATTAGGATTTTTGTGATTTACCAAAGGGCGAGAGCAAATCCACACGCATGGCTTGATTGGAAACCTGAAGCAGTCGATTAAAACGGCGTTGCTGAGTTGTTTCGCGTTTGGCAGACATGACCCAATGAATGATTGTGCGTTGATAACCGGGTGGCTGGCTCTGAAAGAAGTTCCAAGCCTTATCTAGTGCTTTGAATTGATCAATGAAATCATTGCTTAGCTGCAGTTCCTGATCCTGTTCGAAAGAGTAGCTGGCGGAATTGGAGTCTGAGCGAGCTTGATAGGCCAGCAGACCCGCGGGTTGCATGCGACCCATTTTGATGAGCCGCTCGGCGCTGGCAATGTTCTTTTTACTCCAGTTACTTTTCGGCCGGCGGGGAGTGAAGCGGACTGTGTAGGACTCTTTATCTATACGGCGCCGGATACCGTCGATCCAGCCAAAGCAAAGGGCTTCGATGACGGATTCCTCCCAAGTGAGGCTGGGTTTGGCGCTGGAAATTCTATAAAAGCCGACGGTGAGTTCTTGCTTTGAAGCGTGATTGGCAGCAAGCCAAATGCGAAATTCTTTTGCAGTGGGAAAGAAGCTGGGATTGCTGCTCACAGAGCGGCTAACTTGGACTGGATCTTGAGCAATGTGTTCCAGGTGCGAGTAGTGACGCGGTTGCCAAAGTGGCTGGTGAGCCAATCCATTAGATTCACTGTGCCCGTGCTGGGACCCAGGCGCACAATATTGAAAAGGTGTAGTTCGTCAATCTCATGGACTTCGAAATCGGGGTCGGAGGAAATATGGGGCAATTCAATAGTGGCAGGCAAAGTTTGGTCCAGGAAAGAAACGTGAAATTTTGTATCTTTATTTGGCTCCGAGTCCCCAATGGGATCGGCTCCGATGAGCGCTTCGATTTGGGATTGAGAGCGAAGAAGCGTGGGAATGGCGAAGCCAAATTCGGTCTCCAGGCCCAATTCGAGTGTCTGTTGAAGCTTGCTTGGATCGGATTGCGGGGATGAAAAGACTACGTTACCGCTGGCCAAAATGGTTTGGGCATCTGGAAAGCCCAAATTGGCAAAGGCAGCGCGCAATGCGTCCATCTTGACGCGACGATTGGTGACATTGATGGCGCGCAATAAGGTTGTATAACGATTCATGAGAATGTCTATTCGCTAAGTTAGTCCTTGGATTCAATCCAGGCTTTGACGATGTCTTCCAGCTCACTTTTAAGCGAATCGGCGGCATCCAGATCAGCGAACTTCATGGTGCGAGCCTTATCGCCATCACCTTCTAGATGGGGGAAACTTCCGGGGATCTCAGCGCCGGTATGGAACATAAGACTGGCGTGTTGTTTGGATTTGGGAAAGAAGCTAGCCAGGTTGCCCTTGAATATAAAGGTGGGCGCCTGCCACTTAATCGTTTCCTCCATGCGGTCATCGGCAGCCAAAATGATCTCACGTACGCGCTGGACTACAGCTTTCATTGGGTTATCGTATTTTTCAAACCAGTCATTTACTTCTTGCGAGCTCATATTTACTCCTTTGGAAAAGGCTAGTTTTCAACAGCTTCAAAGCGCTTATCGGGGATAACCCAGAGAAAAGCAACGATGGCATAAATTCCGTAAGCAATCCAGACCTGACCATATAGAGAAATGATGATGGCGACAATGTAGAGACCAGTTGATAAATTTTCCTTGGTACTGGACTCTGTGAGGACCATCAGTTGAGATGAGGGATTGTGTCCAGCGCGAAGGGCCAAGCGCAGAATAAAGTAGGCCAGCCCGGCCATAAATAAATTGGCACCATAGAAAACAGAGGGGACGACTTCGCCAGGATTTTCACTCAGCCAGGAAGTTGTAAAGGGGATCAACGATAACCAAAAAAGAAGATGAATATTGCCCCATAAAATACCGCCATTTACTCGTTCAGTGACGTGCATCAGATGATGATGGTTGTTCCAGTATATGCTGAGATAAATAAAGCTCAAAATGTAGGCCAGGAAGGAGGGCAACTGCTCGCTTAAGGCAGCTAAATCGCTGCCGTGTGGTGGGCGCAATTCGAGCACCATGATGGTGACGACTATTGCAATGACGGCATCGCTATAAGCTTCTAATCTGGTCGTGGACATGCTGCTCCCCGATATAAAATGGCGAAATTGAGAAGATGCTATAAGGCGGAGAGGGTGGGATTCGAACCCACGGTGGCCCAGAAGACCACAACGGTTTTCGAGACCGCCCCATTCGTCCACTCTGGCACCTCTCCGGGAGCCATTATATCGCTCGCGAGAAAGACGCTCAAAAGATCAGAGGAGCAAAATTTAAGATTGTTGATACGACGGGATTGGGCTAAAGCTCGACTTCTGAACCCCAGGCGGGGTAGTGGGCACGATCCATCCCAGAGGCTTCAAGTTTTTCATTGAGAGCCGATGCGGCGCGTTCCTCACCATGAACCAGGAAGACTTGTTTGGCGGAATCTTTGAGACGCAGGGCGTATTCGTGTAATAAATTTTGGCCAGCGTGGGCGGAAAATCCACGAACTTGAGCCACGCGAATTTTGCGGTCATAGGTTTCACCAAATATCTTGACCTTTTCCTGACCCTCAAGCAGGCGGCGGCCCAAAGTATGGGGAGCCATCCATGAAACGATGAGGACGAGACTATTGGGGTCGTGGATATTGTGTTCCAAATGATGGAGAATGCGGCCGACTTCCATCATGCCGGAAGCCGAAATAATGATCATGGGCTCGTCGCGTTCGTTGAGGGCTTTGGAATCTTCAACAGATCGAATATAGGTCAGACGATCAAAGCCGAGGGCGGCACGATGTTGATCGGATTGGATCATGGCGAGGGCTTCATCATCGAAGCATTCAGGGTGGGAGCGGAACAGATCGGTGACATTGACGGCTAATGGGGAATCCACGAAAACAGGGACTTCTGGGATATCGCCAGCGTCCATCAATTTGTGGATGCTATAGACCAATTCTTGAGTGCGACCTACAGCGAAGGCGGGGATAATGACTTTGCCGCCTCGATCAAGCGTTTCCTTGATTTGATCACGCAGCTCGGTTTGGCCTTCTTCAGGTGAGCTGTGGGGTCGATCCCCATAGGTGCATTCCATGAGGAGATAATCGGCATGATCGGGCATTTGAGGATCGCGAATGAGGGGCAATTCAGGACGGCCGATATCTCCCGAAAACCAAAGGCGCTGACTGCGACCGTTCTCTTGCAGATCCAAAACTATTTGCGCTGAACCTAAGATATGACCGGCTTCAACGAAGCGGACTTTGACCCCAGGGATGGGTTCAAAGGGGTTATCGTAATCTTGCTCTTCCAGTTGGGAGGCGGCTTGCTCAGCGTCTTTAATCGTGTAGAGTGGCTCAATGGGATCTTGGCCACGTTTCTTGCGCCGGTAGTTTACATGACGAATGCTGGATTCCTGGATGTGACCTGAATCCTTAAGCATAATTTCGGCAAGATGGGCGCTGGCGCGCTGGGCATGAATGGGGCCGGTATAGCCTGATTTGACTAGGTTGGGCAGATTGCCGCTGTGATCGATATGGGCATGGGAGAGGATTACCGAATCTATTTCAGCCGGATCGAATGAGAAATTGCGATTGCGCTCAACTGCTTGTTTGCGTCGGCCTTGATAAAGACCGCAGTCCAATAAGAGACGCTGCCCGTTTATCTCAATTAAGTGTTGGGAACCTGTAACCGTTTGGGCTGCGCCAAGGAAACGTAATTTCATGGGTTGGGGCTCCTAATTGTGGAGGGATTGAAATATGTCGGCGCTATATTTCTTTTGGCGCCAGGGTAGATCAACTAATATTGTTTCAACTGCGTTTACATTCACCGGATTAGCTCGCGCTATGCTTTCCATGATATCGCGGGGCAAAACCACATCTGATTCGACCTCTATTTTTTGCGCGCTTTCTTTGCGCCATTTGCGCAACACTTCTAGGCGATCACTAAAATCGGGATCATAGCGCTCGCGGCGCGGCCTGCGCATTGGTTCAGCTTGCGCGCCGCGCTGAACGGCGGCTAAGAGGCCCTTGCCAAAACGGCGTATCTGCCCGGGTGTCATGCCTTTTACTTCTTCCAAGTCTTGCAAACGTATGGGGCGCAAGGCGGCAATGGCAACGAGGGTCTTATCGCCAATTATTTTAAAAAGAGGCTGATCGGCTTTGCGAGCTTGGGTATCGCGGAAATTGGATAGTTCGTTGAGAATAGGAACCTCATGAGGGTGAAGATCGCGTACTCCTTTGATGCGCCAGAGCGGGGCTTCTTTCGAAACTCGAGGCTCAATAGAAACCTTGGGAAGGCGGGCAAAATCTTCTTGCGCTAATTCCCAGCGCCCAAGACGCTGTAATTCTGACTCTAATTTGTTGCGTAGCTCGACTAAGTGGTGGGTATCCATGCGGGCATATTCGAGCATATCGGGAATGAGGGGGCGTTTGCCCCAATCAGCGCGCTGATATTTCTTGGCGAGCCGAATTTGAAATTCCTCTTCCAGAAGAGAGCCGAGGCCTACTTTTTTGCGACCAATAATACGAGCGGCGACCATCGTATCGAAGAGGTTGGTAATTTCAAATTCATAGTCGCGATGCAAAACGATGAGGTCGTATTCTGCGGCGTGAAAAATCTTTTCGATCTTTGGATCGGCGAAGATGCTGCTTAATAATGAAAGGTCTTCAATGGCGAGAGGATCGACCAGGGAATCACCGGAGCTATCGGTGAATTGAATCAGGCAAACACGCTCTTGATAGGCGTGCAGGCTGTTGGATTCCGTGTCGACGGCAATGATTGAATTTTGGGCTAAGGATGTGGCCAACTGTTTTAGATCAGAGCTGGAGGTAATTAATTTGGCTGGTTTGATGGCTGGCATGAGGGCGTTCATTATAACGAGCTAAGCGGCGTTGCCGCTTGGCATATCGGAGTGTCATTAGCTTATCTCAAAAGAATAATGCGATAAAGAGGAGCCAGCTTGACCGAGTGGGATGACAATTTTGAAATGCAATTTGTTGGGCGTTTATGTGGCTCAAACATCCCTCTAACGAGAATCTTTCGCGAGAGGCCTATGCTTATCAATGTACACAGCCATTTTGGCAAATTTTATTAATAGAGGAGTATGAACATGAGTAAGACAATAGGTATAGATCTGGGCACGACGAACAGTGTCGTAGCCGTTATGGAAGGCGGAGATCCAACAGTAATAAATACAGCTGAAGGATCACGATTACTTCCATCAGTAGTGGCTTTCAATAGCAAGGGGGAACGCTTAGTGGGCGAAACGGCCAAGCGCCAAGCAGTTATCAATCCTGAGAACACGATCAATTCGATTAAGCGCTTCATCGGGCGACGGTTCGATGAGGTGGATAGCGAAAAGAGCATTGTTCCTTATGAAGTCACCAAGGGCCCTAGCGGAGAAGCCAGGGTCAATGTACCGATTATGAACAAGGACTACTCTGCTCAGGAAATATCAGCAATGGTCTTGGGAAAGCTCAAGGCAGACGCAGAAGCATTTCTAGGCGAGAGCGTATCAAAGGCAGTCATCACAGTACCCGCTTACTTCAATGACAGTCAGCGACAGGCTACTAAGGATGCTGGCAAGATTGCCGGACTGGAAGTACTGCGCATAATCAACGAGCCGACAGCAGCAGCGCTGGCTTATGGGCTGGACAAGAAAGAAAACGAAACCATTCTGGTCTTCGACTTAGGTGGCGGAACCTTCGACGTCAGCATTCTTGAAGTGGGCGACGGCGTGGTGGAAGTCAAATCCACTAACGGTGATACGCATCTGGGTGGTGACGATTGGGACGAAATGATTGTCAACTTCCTGGCGGACGAATTCAAGAACGAGCAGGGCATAGACCTGCGCGCTGATCGTCAATCACTTCAGAGACTGCGCGAGGCGGCTGAAACGGCCAAGATTGAGCTATCTAGTGTGGGGGAAACGGAAATCAATCTGCCCTATGTGACTGCGGATCAGAATGGTCCCAAGCATTTACAGCATAAACTCACCCGAGCAAAATTGGAACAACTAACCAAGGAATTGGTCGATCGATTGCGTAAACCCTTTGAGGCAGCGCTTAAGGATGCTGGCTTGAAGGCTAGCGAATTGGATGAGATTGTCTTGGTGGGTGGCTCAACACGGATGCCAATGGTCCAAGAATTGGCAGAGAGCCTGACCGGCAAACAAGCGCATCGCGGGGTCAACCCAGATGAGGTTGTTGCCATTGGGGCCGCCATTCAAGCAGGCGTGTTAGCTGGCGATGTAAAGGATGTGCTACTACTGGACGTCACTCCACTTTCTCTAGGCGTGGAAACGCTGGGGGGTGTGATGACGACCATGATCGAACGTAATACGACGATCCCGGTGAAGAAAGCTGAGGTGTATTCCACCGCAGATGACAACCAGAGTGCAGTGGACATCCATGTGCTGCAGGGCGAACGAAGTAAGGCAGCAGATAATATGTCGCTGGGACATTTTCGCTTGGACGGCCTGCCAGCCGCAGCGAGAGGCGTGCCACAGATCGAGGTCACTTTCGATATCGATGCGAATGGCATCATCAATGTGGCAGCTACAGATAAGGCCTCTGGCAAGCAGCAACAGGTAACGATTACTGCTTCGACCCATTTGGATGACAGTGATATTGAGCGCATGGTGCAGGAAGCTAAAACGCATGAAAGTGCGGACCGTGACTTGAGAGAATTGGTGGAGGCGCGCAATCAGGCTGATTCGCTGGCTTACCAAACTGAGAAAACCATGGCTGAATTGGGTGACGATGTGCCTGTAGCTGAGAAGGACAGCATCACAGCCCAACTCGCAGAATTGCGTGCGGCAGCGGAAGGGGATGATCTTTCACTGATGCAGACGCTTAGCAATGATCTGCAAAATGCAGCTAATGCCTTGAGCCAGCAAAAAAGTGCTCAGGCAGCGGCCGCGGAGAATGGAGCAGGACCTAATTCAAATGGCCAATCTGCAAACGAAAGTTCTGGTGAGGTTGAAGGCGAAGTTCTAGAAGGCGAATTCAGCGAAGCCTAAGCAAAATTCAAATCAAAAGAGCCGCAACCATGCGGCTCTTTTTTTTTCGATGAAACAACGGCATGTTATGCTTTGCTGACTGCATCTGAGGAGACATATATGGATCGAGAGAGCGCACAATTGTTTAAGGTCGTTATGGGCGGATTTACCGTAATAATCGCCTTTTTATTCTGGGCTGCATTTGCTTAGCAAATGAATTGAAATTTTAATAAGAGAAAAAAGAGGTGCTTATCGGCACCTCTTTTTTATTTACGGTTGCGGTAATTGTTGCGTTTTTTATTTGACTGACCGCGATTGTTTTTCTTAGACGTTGGCGGAGATTTTTTTTGCTGGGGGACGGGATCTAGTTTCCCGTGTGTCGCAGCGTGATAGTGATCGTCCAATAGCATAGCGAGCAAAGCTTCACCACTTTGACTTTCCGCTAATTCAGACGCCAAGGAGCGGAAACGCTGCATACGCTCGGTTTTGAGCTTATCGCGACCGCGAAGCTCTGCTTCCAATTTCGCAGTGAGACGTTGTGCAACGACACTGGCAACTTCTTCTTCATCTGGGGCAGAGACCTCGTTGAATTTTATTTTGTAGATTGAGGCCACTTTGTTCAATTCACGTCTTTCGTCTCGAATGAAAAGAGTGATGGCCACGCCACCTTTACCTGCTCGTCCGGTGCGACCAGCGCGATGAATATATTGCTCGTGGTCATCGGGAAGCTCATAGATGATGACGTGCGAGAGCGCGGGAATATCAATGCCACGCGCGGCGACATCAGTAGCCACCAGGAAGCGCAGGCTTTGATCGGCGAGTTGTTTCAAGACACGCTCACGAGCACCCTGCGATAAATCGGAACTCAATTCGGCTGCTTGAAAGCCAAAGCGTCGCAGCACGGTGGCGACATAGGCAACGCGCGATTTCGTGTTGCAGAAAATTAACGCTTGATCTGGATTCTCCACTTCGATGAGGCGCACTAAAGCGCGATCTTTGTCCATACGCGGAGCTTCCATAGCGATATGGGCAACATCGGTAACATGGATGTGATCCTGGCTGAGGCTAATGAATTCGGCATCATTGAGGAAGCGCGTGGCTAAGCGTTGGACATTGGGAGGAAATGTGGCGGAAAACATATAGCCGCCAACGTGATTTCTAGGTAAATGGCTTTGAATATCGAGCATATCTGGATAGAAACCCATTGAAAGCATGCGATCGGCTTCGTCGAAAATAAGCATTTGAACCGCGTCCAATTTTAGATTGCCCTTGATGAGGTGATCTAAGATGCGGCCTGGGGTTCCGACAATAAGTTGTGTACCACTTTTGAAGGCGTCTATCTGGTGGCCATAACCTACGCCACCGTAAACTGGGACACTGCTTAATCCTGAATCCTTGAATAAGGTTTGGGCTTCTTCATCTACCTGCTTGGCTAATTCGCGCGTAGGCACGAGAATTAGCGCCTGAGCACTCTTTTTTTGAGGATCCAAGCGATCTAGCATGGGCAATAGAAAGGCACCTGTCTTGCCGCTGCCCGTGCGAGCTTGGGCCATTAGATCTTGCTTGCCCAATAAATAGGGAATGGCTTGGGCCTGAACGGGGGTTAGTTCGGGCCAATTAGCACGCTGGGCGGCGGCCTGAATTGCGGCTGATAAAGAGGCCAGCTTGACTGCTGGTACTGCCTGCTTTTCTTCTGAGCTCATCAATGATTACCTTTATTACGAATGAGGCTGATTATAGCGGAGGGGGCCAAGCTTAATTTCCACTTAAGCCCCAATGTTATAATGCCCGAATTGTGCGCAGAAGACGCCCCTCCCTCCTCAAAAAGACTGAAATTAGCAAATATTTCGAGCAGCCTCGAAATCGAATAATCTTTGGATTAGGTCTGCTGGCGCTCGCATTTTTGGTATACCAGATTCCCTGGGTAAACGAGCGTCTTGCTTGGCGCCTAGATAATTATCGCACGCGAATAACCTATTTCTTTAATCCTCCGGATGAGGCCATTTTCTTGCCAACCGTAGCGGTGGATTTCCAGGCGACAGCAAGCGCAGTAGCCCAAGCCAGAACTGCGACACCCACAATCTCAGCCCAAATTACTCCATCGGCGACATTGCCACCGGTTGCGCCGCGTGTTGTGCTGGAGGGGATCAACTATGTGGATCAGCATCAGCGCTGGAATTATTGCGGGCCAGCCAACCTGACGATGGCGCTGAATTTCTGGGGATGGGATGGCAACCGAGATGACATCGCAAGAGTGGTTAAGCCAGGCATAGATAGGGTCGATGGGAAAGAGGACAAAAATGTAATGCCCTATGAACTGGAGAACTATGTCGAAAATGAGGCGGGCATGGAAGCGGTAGTCCGGGTGGGTGGCGAGCTGGACACAATTAAACGATTGGTGGAAGCTGGATTCCCTGTGATCGTGGAGAAGGGTTATTACGAAAGGGATTACACAGGCAAGCTGGGATGGCTGGGCCACTATCAATTAGTAAACGGCTATGACGAAGCGGGGGGCTACTTTATCGTACAAGATACATTTTTGGAGACGGGTGAAAATGGTACTGGCGCGAATATGGAGTGGGATTATCAGGATTTTCTAGATAATTGGCGCTCCTTCAACTATCTCTTTATGGTGGTTTATCCAGATGAGCAATTTGATACGTTGGTGGAAACATTAGGAAGCTGGGCGGACGAAGAATGGGCCAATCGACATGCACTGGAAATTGCTGATTTGGAAGCGCAATCCCTGATTGGCATCGATCAGTTCTTTGCTTATTTTAATCAGGGCAGCAGCCATGTGCGGCTCTTTGAATATGTGGATGCGGCCTTTGCCTACGATTTTGCGTTCCAACTTTATGCGCAATTGGACGACGACGAGACCTCTCGACCATATCGCATCATGTGGTATCAAACCGGACCCTACTTTGCCTACTATTACAGTGGTCGCTACCAGGACACGATTAATCTAGCTAATACGACCCTTTTTGAAACAATCGATGAGCCTACTTTGGAAGAATCATTCTATTGGCGTGGATTGGCGCTTGAAGCGCTAGGCGAGATTGATAATGCAATCGCTGATTATCAAGAAACGGTGCGATTGAATATAAATTTCGAGCCGGGATGGACCCAGCTAGAGCGCTTAGGAGTGAGCAATTGAGCGCGGTACGTATATTACATTTTGCGGATGCTCATATTGACATGGCTAATTTCGGACGCCATGATCCCGAAACAGGATTGCCGATTCGTGTGATGGACTTTCTTAAATCGCTGGATGAGATTGTGGACACAGCGATTGAAGAGAAAGTGGATATGGTTTTGTTTGCTGGGGATGCGTATAAAGATCGCAATCCTGCGCCGACATTCCAGCGTGAATGGGATCGACGCATTATGCGCTTGTCCAATGCAGGCATTCCCACTCTTTTATTAGTTGGAAACCACGATCTATCGCCCAGTATCGGACGAGCCCATGCACTAGAGGAATTCGACACTTTGGAAGTACCGCATGTGCGCGTGTTAGATGAGCCGGAAATGCTGGGACCGGCGGAACTTAATGGACTGCCGCTGCAATTAATTGCGATACCCTGGCTTTCTCGTTCTAAGCTGATGGCGCGTTGGGATATTCGGGGGAGCGAGGCCGCAGAAATTTATGAGCAGCTAGAAAGTAAATTGGGCGAACTGGTTGAGCATTATCTTGAGGAAGCAGATCCCAAATTACCGATTGTGCTTACTGCGCATGCCTCGGTGCAAGGGGCGGTTTATGGCGGTGAACGCACGGTTATGTTGGGGGGTGATCTGGTGTTATCGGGATCATTGGTTAAAAACCCGCGATTTAGTTATGTGGCGCTGGGTCATATCCACAAAAAACAAAATTTGAATGAAGGCCAACAGCCACCAGTGATTTACCCGGGTTCAATTGAACGAGTGGATTTCGGTGAGGCCAAGGACGAAAAATGGTTTGTGATCGCCTCTGTTGAGGAAGGCCAGGATACTGAATTGGATTGGCGGCAACTTAAGCACATTCGATCTTTCATTGATGTACCGCGGATTGAATTGAAATTGAATGACAATGTAAATGAAATATTGCAAAATGCATTACCTAGCAAGACGAAAATGGAAGGAGCTGTTTTGCGCATGGTAATTGAATATCCTAGAGAATTGGAAGCGCTGATTGACGAAGCTGCTTTGCGTGAATTGACAGCAGAATGTTTTGAGTTCCATCTAATTAAGAGACCAATCGTAGAAAGCCGCGTACGTATCCCTGAAGACCAAAATGTAAGTGATATGACTCCTGCTGAATTGCTTGAACTGTATTGGAAATCTGCCAATGTAGAGAAGGATCAACGCGAGGAGCTGGCAGAATTGGCACAAACAATTATTGAAAGCAATGAGGATGATGACAAATAAAACTCTTTTACTTGTAGTTCTATGTGCAGCTTTGATCAGTGCTTGTTCTGGGTCAGGAATTGATGATGGGGCTCAAATTAGCGATGTAGCCTATGGGAGCGGATCGGAGGAAGAGGTTGCCACTGCGCGGCCCAGCGTGACTCCAGAAGCGGTTGCGACGCTGAGTGTTGAAGAGGCTTTGCAATTGGCGGAATTAGGACAGATTGCTTTCACAGCCAGCGCGGAGGGTCGGCGTGATATTTGGTTGATCCGTGCGGATGGTAACAATGAGCGTAATCTGACAATTGATTTAGATAATGTTTTTGCGGAAGCACCTGTGTGGTCTATGGATGGGCAGACGATTGCTTATGATGGCCTATTAGGCGTTAATGAGACACGCGATATTTTGACGGTCAATGTGTATGGTGAGGTGCAGGAACATCAACTCACTTTTGGGGATGGCTATGATTGCTATCCTTCTTACTCTCCGGATGGAGAGATGATTGTTTACATGTCGGAGCGGGGCGAAAACCGCGATCTCTTTGTAATGGATGCGGCAGGTAATGAGATTTCGCGGCTCACAGAAGGATTGGCTCAAGATTATGAGCCGGCATGGTCACCCAACGGAGATCAGATTACTTTTGTTTCGCGGAGAACGGGGGATTCCGAGATCTTTGTAATGAATGCGGATGGAAGCGATCCGACAGTGCTGACGGATTCAGCCCAGCTTGACTGGCGTCCGGCTTGGTCACCAGATGGCGAGTGGATCACGTTTGAATCATGGCGTAATGGCAACGCTGATATTTTTGTGATGCGCAGAGATGGATCCGATTTAAGGCAACTGACTCATAGCGCGGCCGAGGATGGGCACCCACACTTTTCCCCGGATGGGCGCTATATAGTCTTCCATTCCAGGCGGCTGGGCGATTATCAGCTGTTTATCCTGGAAGTAGAGCAGCCAGAAAACGTTTGGCATGTGCCCACAGAAAGTGTACGGGCGCTATTGCCTACCTGGGATTGGTCTTCCTTAGCAAACTAGCACAAATGCGCGCTTATTTCGACACCGCTGCCCATCGACAAGAGCGGCAACAATTACCGATTCTCAGTTCCTTAATTGAACGTTATAGAGATGAACGTCCCTTTGCTGGAATGCAAGTGGCCAGCGGCCACGTGCTGGTGCGCAATTCGATGGTAACGATCGAGGCACTTTATGCAGGTGGGGCGGAAATTTTTCTGGCAGATGCATTTCATACCCCAGCTACAGAAAAAGTAAAAAGAGCCTTAAAAGAAGCAGATGTGCCCATATATTCAAAGCAAGAGGCCGCTCATTTGGCAGACCTCTATTTGGATGTAAACGCGGTGTTGGGCCGAGAGCAAGCGCCCCGAGCTGCGGCTGAAGTAACACGCACAGGCATTCATCATTACGCGAATATTGAAGGAGTAGTGATTAGTGCGGATGATTGCCGCTCCAAATTGATTGAGGGATTCTATGGGACGGGTGATTCTTTGCGGCGAGCCTGGCGGCAATTCAAAGGAGACGAAGGCCTGACTGGAAAACGAATAATTCAATTTGGATTTGGAAAAATTGGACGCGGGGTGGCTTTTCAACTGCGTCTAGCTGAGGCCGAATTATTGGTTCTTGAAGCAGACCCCGCACGAATTAAAAAAGCAGAACAAGATGGATTTGACACATTGAATGTGGGCCTTGCAGCTGAGGTAGAAAAGGAGCTGAAGGCAGCTGAAATAATCGTTTCTGTGACGGGCATCCCGGGCATAATTTCCGATCGCTATTCACGAGCGGTCATTATGTCTAATGCGCCTGAGTTGATCAGTTTAGGAGCGCAAGATGAATATGGAGATGATTATGGCGAGGATGAAATTCTGGGTGGCAAGCAAGTGCCACTAAATTTCCAATTAGCAGAACCGACGCTCAATCGCTATGTGGATGCGCCACTGGCTGCACATGTATTGGCGCTGGAAGCGTGGGCGCGTAATCCAGATGCGTTTGAAAATGGGATTCATGCGTTACCAGAGGAAATGGATCGCTGGGTGCTTGAAAGTTGGCGAGAGTATTGGCCGAATGAGGATCTAACAGGGATTGGAGCCGATTTAGGCTTGAGCTAAGCCATCGATTACAATCTTTTTAATTATGTGCGCAAGATATATCTACCTGCCCATTTTGCAATATCTCAAGAAAATGCGTGAATTGCAGGACTATGAAATTAATAAGGACCAGTTTAATTATGAGAACTGGAATGTCGCGCCTCGCCAACAAATTGTGGCCATTGCCAACCGCCAATCTCCGGGATTAGATCAGTTCACCTTTGGGATAACGCCTACATTTAATGAGAAATTATTGCTATTCAATGCGCGAGAAGACAAGATTCTTTCGGGCAAAGGCTATTGGCAGCGTTTCAAAAATAATCGCTGCCTGATCTTTGCCAGCGGCTTTTACGAATGGAGTGGTCCGAAAACAAATCGACAACCCTATTTTTTTAATGTTGCTGAGCAAGAAGTATTCGCATTCGCGGGGCTATGGCATTCTGTTGAAGTGGATGGCCAAGAACGAAAGATGGCGACGATCATAACGACCACGCCAAATGAGATGCTCGAACCGCTGCATGACCGTATGCCGGTCATACTAGCACGCAATGCTTGGATGGATTGGATTCAGGAAGAGAAAATGGAATTGCCCGAAATTGGTGATTTTCTCAAGCCGTTCCCAGCTGAGCAGATGAGTTTCCACCCCGTAGCGAAAGATGTGGGTAATGTGGCCAATAATCGGCCAGAGTTAATTGAAGCCATCGAACTTTAATCTCTATTCTGCAATTATTACTTAGCACATAAGTTCTTTTTGAGTACAATAGCAAAATGTCGGGACAACTGGATCGTCTACTTGCCCAATGGCGCACTGAGCCGAGCATCGGCGGAAACGTGGTTAAGTGGCATCGGATAGCAGCGCGTAAAGGCAATTTTGCGCCTTTGCCCGATGAAATTCATCCCGAATTAGCCGCAGCATTTACCAAACTTGGTTATAGCGAATTGTATGCACATCAGCGCGAGGTCTGGGATCGGCTACAGAGTGGCGGCCATTTGGGTGTGGTGGCCGCAGCGGCCAGCGGAAAAACGCTGTGCTACACCTTGCCTGTTTTGGACTCCCTGATACGTGATCCGGAAGCGCGGGCACTCTATTTATTTCCAACAAAGGCGCTAGCTGCAGACCAACTAGATGAAGCGCAGAGCTGGATCGATGCATTGGAGAATGCACCTAAAATCGGTGCCGGACTCTATGATGGGGATACCAGACCCGGGCAGCGTCCGCATATTCGTAAGAATGCTCGTTTGCTGCTGAGTAATCCGGATATGTTGCATGTGGGCATTCTGCCCTTCCATACTAAGTGGGCGGAATTCTTTGGCAATCTGCGCTATGTAGTGCTGGATGAAATGCATGTCTATCGAGGTGCATTTGGATCCAACGTGGCTAATGTGATTCGGCGATTAAAACGAATATGTAATTTTTACGGCTCCAACCCACAATTTATTTTGGCCTCGGCGACAATAGCAAATCCGCAAGATTTGGCAGAGGGGCTGATTGAAGACGATGTTCAGATAATAGATCAGGATGGCGCCCCGCATGGCCCAGTTGATTTTCTGGTTTATAACCCTCCCTTTGTGAACGAGGATTTGGGTATCCGGGCGGGTGTTTTGCAAGAGAGCGTGCATCTGGCTTCAGACATTGTGACTCAGGATATTCAAACGATTGTTTTTGGGCGAACAAGGCGCAACATTGAAATTATGCTGACAAATTTACGCTCGGCAACATTGCAAGATAGCCAACAAATTCGCGGATATCGCAGCGGATATCTAAAAGCTGAACGCCGAGAAATAGAAGAAGGATTGCGAAGCGGGGAAGTGCGAGCTGTGATTGCCACTACGGCGCTTGAGCTGGGGGTTGATATTGGCGGTTTGGATGCGGCGGTATTGGCTGGTTATCCGGGCACAATCGCGGCCACACGCCAACAAGCAGGCCGAGCAGGGCGGTCGGATCAATCGGCGCTGGTTGTGCTGGTGCTGTATTCCAATCCGCTGGAGCAATATCTGGCTCGCCATCCTGAATACTTTTTGGAAGGCAGCCCGGAAAACGCACTGATTAATCCCGATAACTTAATGATCTTGCTGGGACATATCCGCTGTGCTGCAGCAGAACTGCCCTTTACTAAGGGTGACAGCTTCGGAAGCATTGGTGCAGATACGGTCGAAGAACTGTTATTAGAGCTAACTCGAGCCGGGCAATTGCATCAATCTGGTGAGAAATTCTTTTGGGTATCGGATGCCCAACCCGCGCTTGAGGTTAGTTTGCGAGGATCAGGAGCTGGTGCTTTCGCGCTTCAATCTTTTGAGGATGGTGAGGTGCGCTTAGTGGGGCAAATCGATCCGGTGGGTGCATATTCCTTGGTTCATCCAGAAGCGATTTACATCCATGAAGGCAGAACCTATTTTGTGGATGAGCTCAATCTAGAGGATATGAGCGCCAAGATGCATCCTGTGGATGTTGATTACTACACAGTGCCCATTCATAAAGTAAGCATTGAGGTGGAGGAAACCTTCATGCAAGAGGCTAGCCGAGCGGGCGAAAAATTTTATGGGAATCTCTTGATTCAGGATCAGGTTGAGCGCTATGAGCGGGTTAGCTGGATGTCAAACGAATCACCAGGCGGTGGTGATGTGGATTTGCCACCCCACAGCATTAATACATATGGCTACTGGGTGGCCTTCGAACCCGGTGTGGTTGATTCGATTCGGGATCAGGGGCTGTGGCGCAATGATCCAAATGATTATGGGCCCGACTGGAAACAGATAAAAGATAAGGTGCGGGAGCGCGATAATTACACCTGCCAAAATTGCGGGATTGCTGAGGATGGGCGTGCGCATGATGTGCACCATCGCATTCCATTCCGTACTTTTGCGCGCAGAAAGGACGCTAACCGAGCCGATAATTTAATTACGCTATGTCCTAAATGCCATCGCATGGCTGAATCGATGGTGCGGGTGCGTTCGGGATTAGGTGGATTGAGTTTTCTATTAAGGCATGTGGCGCCGTTGCATTTGATGTGCGACACCCACAATTTGGGCGTGCATCATGATCCCAGAGCTGATTTTGCAGGGGGCAGCCCCGTGATTGCGATATATGACAATTTTCAAGATGGCATCGGTTTGAGCCAAAAACTATATGAGATTCATGATGAATTGATGCAACAGGCACTGGATGTTGTAGAAGCTTGCCAATGCAAGGATGGATGCCCTGCCTGCGTGGGACCAGGAGGGGAACAGGGCCAAGGTAGTAAGCCAGAAACATTGGCGATACTTAAAGCGCTCACCGGAGCCTGAACGCAGGCCCTAGCTATAATCAAGCATGGTATCCATTTCTAAGCGATTGAAATCACTGGGGGTTAATCTGGGTAGCGACACAGCCCCTCCTGCCAAACGCAAGGGCGGATATTCCATTGATAAAGTAGTTAAGGGGCAGCTTGAGGAAACAGAATTTGGCGAAGCCTTCGTTGTGGATGAACAGTTTCCAGTGGGCGAGAAGCACGGTGACTTCGGAATTGATTTCCCTAGCCAAATTGACCGGTTAGCGATTTGGGCTAAAGATTCTTCGCTGGTGGATAAGGAGCGCGAAGCCTTTCTTTTTATTGACACTGAAACGACGGGTTTAGCGGGGGGGTCGGGCACCTTCGCTTTCATGATTGGCACAGGTCGATTCCATGAGGATTATTTTTGGCAGCGTCAATTCTTCTTGCGTGACCCAATAGAAGAGCCAGCTATGTTGGCCGCGTTAGAACGCTTTGCGGCACCCGCAGATAGCCTGGTGAGTTTCAATGGCAAATCATTTGACATTCCTTTGCTGACCACACGATTTCTTACTAATGCTGCCCCCAGCCCTTTTGGCGGGATGGCACATCTGGATCTTTTGCACATGGCGAGGCGTTTGTGGCGTGAGGTCTTGGTGAGCCGCACATTGGGGAATCTGGAGGAAGCTATGCTGGGGGTCAAGCGTAGCTCCGAAGATATTGCTGGTTGGCTCATTCCCGAAATGTATACTGATTATTTGCGATCGGGAGATGCAAGAGCGCTGAAGGGCGTCTTCTATCACAATGCATTGGATATTCGCAGCATGGTGACATTACTAGGTGTGATTGCGGGCAAATTGGAGCAGCCCTACGATAAGGGTGCGCCGCACGGCGAGATGTTTGCTATCGCGCGTTTATTTGCGGATCTGGGATATCCTGAAGATGCGATCGATCTTTACTCTCGCTTGCTAGAACTAACTCCACATAAAGAAATCAAATCCCGATTAATTCAAAATCTGGCCTGGCTACATCGGCAACGCGAAGATTTCGATACGGCGCTGCCATTGTGGGAATTGGCGGCTGACGAGGGGGAAGTTTACGCTTATATCGAGATTGCTAAATATTATGAGCACCAGAGCGGTGATTTTCACTCGGCGATACGCTATTCAAAAAAGGCAATGAAAATTGTTGGCTCGAAAAGAGCAAGCCGTTTTGAGCGCGTACATTGGCAGCCGCAATTGGAGCATCGGCTCGGACGGCTGGAAAGCAAGCAGGATAATAAGAAAAAGAAAAAGTAGTGCTTATTTGCGGATCAGATGCATTTCAAAATATTCGGCTAATTTACTGAAACCCAAATTTTCATATAGTTGAATAGCCACCGAATTTTTTGCGTGGACATTGAGCGCGATAGTTTCCACCCGTTCTGATAAATCGGCCAATAGGCACGCGTTTACTTTGCTGGCCCAACCCTGGCCGCGAGCAGATGGGTGGGTAACCACATTGCCGATGGTGGCAACCTGATAAGTTTCTGAAAAAACATGCACGCCACCAGCAGCAAGTAGTTGGCCGGTAGCATCTCGGTAGCCAAAATAGGGGCCAAATCCGAGCATTTCCTCCCGAAACCAATGACCCGGATAACTGGCATCAAACAACTGACGGGTATCCTCGAAATCGTGTTTCTGGAGGGGGATAATTTCAGTAATACTGATTGATTGATGGGCTGAAGGATTAGTCAGCTCCATTACGAAGTGCGGCTGTGGCTGATCCTTTAGCTGATAGCGATCCAATGCAGACCAAAGATCAGGGCCAAGATGGGCATAGACTTGCGCAGGTAATTGGGGCTGAATTTCTTCTAGTAAATATTTCAGTTGCGCGGGATCAGAGTTTGGAATAGCAATTAGTATGGGTGGATTCATGCCCGAATAGAGCAGAGCGATTTCTTGAATTTGTTTCCCATGCTGCACGGCAAACCATTTTGTCCTGGACCAATAGCGTTCATCCAGATCGCCCAGTAAATAGGCATTTAAGGCCGGTTTCTTCCCTAAAAATTCAGCCAACTGGCTGCGATCAGAAATATTGCTAACAGTGTTAACTGGATTCAGCGGGGGCAAAGAACACCAGTAGATTTAAATCTTCTTGGATGTCGAAAAAGGAATGTGTTTTGTAAGCGGGAACAAAAACAATCGAACCTGCTTCCAGTGCCTCCTGCTCATCGCCTACCTGAATGTATGCCTTGCCTGAAACGACGAAATAGACTTCATCTTCATGATGAGGTTCTTGCGGATCTACTGCACCCGCTTTGAGCTGATAAATGCCAACGCTCATGGAGGGTACGCGCAGAAATTCAGTGTAAAGTTCCGCATTGGATTCGGCAGCAGCGAGCAAGGCAGGTATCTGAAAACTATCCATCATATAACTCCTCAAGCAGGGACTGACCGGCACCGCTTTGCAGACAGGCGGCTAAATTTAGAAGTGGACCATCCAATTCGATAGGACTGGAAAGTAGCAAGGGAATAGCATCTCCAAGAACGGTGCTGTGAACCTTGTTGCTGACCCAAGCTGAGGGCAAAATGCCGATGGCTTGTGGGTTAGAGCTGACCATACTTAGCATAATTTCTGGAGAACTGGAAAGTTGGGCATTGCTGCTGAGGGCGGAACCATTCAATATTTGATCCAGTAAAAAAACTCGACCTTCATCGCTAGGCGTAGGTAACAAGACCTCAATTAAAGTGTCTGTCCCAGCTATCTCAGACCAAGAGGAAATCTGACCTGCAAAAATGGAGGTCAACTCAGACTGATCAAGCGCGCGAATTGGATTGGTGGGATGAGTAATGAGGACAAAATTCTCAGTGCCAATTTTTATTGAAAAGGGAAAAGCGGATATTTCAGGACTTAGATGAACAACCAAATCCAAGTCAGCCAATTCCATTTGACTGGGAAAAAGGGTTTCTATACGATATTTTGTGCCCTCATCAAAGGATTGACCAGCGCACAGTGCTAGTGCTTGATTAGCGGGCAATGCTGAGGGACTGAGGGCGAAATGATAGATTGGATCTTCACTTGGCTCAGCATCAGGACTGGAACAGGCGACAAGACTAATAAGGAGCGAAATTGTTAGCCAGCGAAAAATTGGCGACTTTAGCGAAAAAACCATATTGAAATTATGCCAAATGCAGCACAGTAAATAGAGAATGAATAGAGGGATCTCGAAGCAAGAAAATTTAGCAACCAACGAATACTTAGGTAGCCAACAATTGCAGAAATAATAAAGCCAATCAGGAGCGCATTGGAAAATGAAGCCATATTTGGTATTTCACTTAATCGGATTAGAGCCAAAATTCCAGCGCCAATCATTACCGGTATTGACATAAGAAAGGAAAATCGAGCCGCTACCTCGCGCTTTAAATTTCTGGACATGGCTCCCGCAATAGTGGCTCCAGAACGTGATATTCCAGGTAGCAGGGCGAGCGCTTGAGTTGCGCCAACGAGAAGAGCATCGAAAGAGTTAATGGATTCGAGGTCGCGTGTTCGGCCACCGATCATCTCGGCTGCGACGAGAAAAACGGCAGTTACAAGCAGCAGCCAACCAGCTAACTGAGGCAGTACAAATATCACTTCAATTCTGTCGAATACCAGTAAACCAATTACGGCTGCTGGCAAAGTGGCGATGATAATCATCCAGCCAATTTTTGCATTGGTGTCATTGAGGCTACGATTCTTCAAACTTCTTAATGTCGCACGACTGATAAGCAAAATATCTTTGCGAAAATAGATTAGGACTGCGAGAAGGGTTCCCCACTGAACCAAAACATCAAATATAAAGGCTTGGGACTCGTGAATATCCCAACCTAGATATGCGGGAACTAAAACTAAATGGGCGGAGCTAGAAATGGGGAGGAATTCGGTTAGGCCTTGGACAAGACCTAATATGGCCGCCTGAATATATGTCATATTTTTATTCCAGCGCGAAATGAATTTGCATATTGATCAAAATTACCTGCTATTACAGCTGCGCGAGATTCTGAACCAATGCGGATTAATACTCGTAAATTGTGGATTGATAAAAGCGTTCCGGAAAGCATTTCTTTGGCGTTGATGAGGTGGCGTAAATAAGCGCGGCTAAAGTTTTGGCAAGTATAGCAATCGCAATCCGATTCGATAGGAATTTCTTCGCGAGCGTATTCGGCATTCTTAAGATTGAGGCGCCCTCCGCGACTCAAGAACGCAGAATTGTTGCGCCCGAGGCGAGTTGGCAGAACACAATCGAAGATATCGACTCCGCGTGCGATGCCTTCAATCAGGTCTTCTGGTGTACCCACGCCCATTAGATAGCGCGGTTTGTTTTTAGGCAAAATTGAATTGACCGTGTCCAACACTTGATGCATCTCCTCTTTCTTCTCGCCAACTGAAAGACCCCCGATCGCATTCCCTGGAAAGTCCAGACCACTAATAAATTCGGCAGATTTAGCGCGTAAATCATCAAAGATGCCACCTTGCACAATTCCAAAAAGAGCTTGATCGGTTCTAGTCTGGGCTTGTTTGCACTGTTCAGCCCAAGCGTGTGTGCGAGCCAAAGCTTCTTCGTTATATGCACGATCATAGGGTTCTGGACATTCGTCAAAAGCCATAATGACGTCTGCTCCCAAATCTTCTTGAATGCGGATGGCAGTTTCAGGAGTAAAACGGTGAGAAGAACCATCTAAATGGCTGCGAAAGCTGACCCCATCGGCGTCAATTTCTCGTCTTTCGGCTAAGGAAAATACTTGAAAACCACCCGAATCTGTAAGGATCGGATGCGGCCATTGCATAAATTCGTGCAGGCCACCCATTTCAGCCACCAAATCAGAACCGGGTCGCAAATATAAGTGGTAGGTGTTGGCTAAGACCAGCGAGGCTCCTATTGTTTCCAATTGGAGAGGGGTGACACCTTTTACGCTGGCTTGCGTGCCAACGGGAGCGAATACTGGCGTCTCTATTGATCCGTGAGGGGTTGAAAAGGTGGCGGCGCGTGCCCGATCCTGAGTTGCCTGTAAATTGAATTCGAACATGTCTATAGCGGCCAAAAAATCGGCAGGAGGAAAAGAGCAATGGCACCCACGAGAATACTAAGGGGCAGGCCCACTTTAATGAAATCTGTGAAGCGATATGAACCGGGGCCCATGACTAATATGTTGGATGGATGACCAACAGGGCTGAGGAATGTTGCCGAAGCCGCCACAGCCACCACCATGACAAGCGCCTGAGGAGAATAATCCAGACTAAGCGCGGTATTGATCGCTATGGGGGCCATGAGCACGGCGACTACCGCATTGGGCATTACTTGCGAGGCCAGCATGGTCAGCGCAAAAAGCCCAGCGAGGAGCGCGGTGGATCCGTAGGGACTGGTAAGAGTGATGACCTGATCGGCTAAATAGAGCGCGGCACCACTACTTTGCATAGCTATTCCCAAAGGCAGCATGCCAGCAATGAGGAATACGGATTGCCAATGGATGGATGAATAGGCTTCTTCCATATCAATGCAGCGGGTCAGAACCATAAGAGTTGCCCCGGTAACAGCTGCAATTGCAATGGGGAGCAAGCCTAGTCCGGCACTCACTACAACAGCTCCCATAATCAAGGTGGCAGTACGGGATTTTTCGTGCCGAGGAGCTTCGTCTGGTGCATCACCGAGAACGAGAAAATCTTCATCGGTTTTTAGCAGACGGATACGGTTGCGATGCCCATATATTAGGATGGAATCGCCAACGCGAAGATTGAATTCTCGAAGATTTGAACGAGTGGAACGTCCATTGCGCCATATAGCGAGGACGTTGAGGCCAAATTTTTCGCGAAAATTTATCTCTTGCAAACTTTTTCCATTGAGGCTAGAGCGCGGAGATATGACTACCTCCACCAGACCCACATCTTCTGATTCGAGTTGATCGAGCGATAGAGGGACTTCACGCGAAATTTCTAAGCCGCGAAGTGCTCGTAAAAGTAGCACATCCTCTTCTAGGCCTTCGACAATTAGGCGATCATTTGCCTCGAGAATGGATTGCGTGGAAGGCATTGGTAATAAAATTTCGCCTCTCCTTAATGCCAATACTGAGAGCCCAAAGGTATCGGCCAATTTGGATTCAGCTAGATTTTTTCCGACCAATCCTGATTTAGCAGGTATGGCGACTTCTAGAATGCGATCGCCTATATGGTCCTGAATCGCAACATCGCTATTTAGGATTTCAAAATCAGCGTCAGCAGACAATGTAGCGAGGTGTTCCCGAGAGATATGGATCAGTAATTTTTCGTTTGCGCGAAATCGAATGCCTTGCAAACTGGTTCTAAAATCACGGGACTCACCTAAGATCGCCAATACATTGCCGTGATAAGTTTGACGGAAATTCACATCACGAATACTCTTGCCTACCAATGTGGATTGCGCTGGTAGGCGAGCTTCAATAACGGTAACTTGGTCCGTGATCATGCCTTGCAAGATTTGTTCAGCCCAACTTTTATTTTGCTTATTGTTTGCTTTTAGATCAATTTGCTGGCGATCAGACAATTCTTCTAACCAATCTGAGCGGCCCAAAACTATCAGCTCGTCGCGATCATTCAAGGAGGCGGACGAGTGTGGCGCAAGGATTAACTTACCGCCACTTCTAATGCCAATTACGGAGAGTTTTAGCGCAGAACCAATGCGGCTTTCGGCTAGAGATTTTCCAGCCAACAAACTGTCTTTTGGAATCTTTAGAGAGAAAAAACGCTCGCTAAGATCGTAATGCTGTTCCGCATTTGTGCGACTTAATTCATCGGATTTATCTGTGTCGGGCAAGAGACGATGACCAATGAAGCGCATATAGAGGGTTCCGCCGATCAATATGGGCAGACCTAGATATATGAAATCGAAGAATGAAAATGCAGGCAGATTGAAATCGGCCATGACTTCACTGACCAAGATATTGGGGGGCGTACCAATGAGAGTCATCATGCCTCCCAAAAGAGTGCCGAAGGCTAGCGGAATTAATAGTTTTGAAGCTGCAATTTTCGTTTTACGAGCAATGTGGGTAACAACGGGAAGCATCAGAGCAGCTACGCCGACATTATTCATGAAGGCTGATAGAGAACCACCTAATAGCATGATGACGACGATCAGCCGATTTTGGTCATTACCGCCAATGCGTAAAATACTGGCGCCGAGTCGGTTGGCAACACCTGTGCGAGCTAAGGCCCCGCTTAATATGAAAATGGCCCACACTGTTATTACCGCGGAATCGCTGAATCCGGATAAGGCTTCACTGGGCTCTAAGAGTCCGCTTAAAGCAAGGGCTACCAGCACCAATAGCGCGATTAAATCGGCGCGCAAGATCTCGGCGACCAGCAGTACAACTGCGGCCAATAAGATGGAAAGAGTCAGAATAATTTCGGTCGTCATCTGGCCATCAATCTGTGTCCAAATAGAGGGGAAAAACGAAGCATCGAAGCTGGATTATACACCTCGGTGGGGACTAGCCCCGATGTTATAATTTGCAGTCTTGATTACATTTTAAGCAATTAATCCCCATTTTGGAGCAATATATGAAAGCCTCTCAGGTGCACCAAGTCCTAGAACGACACATGCCATTAGGTTCCGAGCCTATTGTTGTGGATATTGAAAATTCTAAGGGACCTTATCTGCGGGATGCGTTGAGCGGCAAGGATTACATTGATTTTTATTCCTATTTTGCCTCTGCACCGATAGGCCATAATCATCCCAAAATGCATGACTCTAGCTTCATTGAGAAACTACTGCAAGTAGCGATAACCAAGCCCTCATCCTCGGATTTTTACACAACTTACATGGCTGAGTTTGTAGAAAAATTTTCTGATCTTGTGATGCCTAAGAGCATGGAGCATCTTTTTCTGATCAGCGGAGGGGCATTGGCGGTCGAAAATGCATTGAAGGCAGCCTTTGACTGGAAAGCCCGCCGAAATTTCGGCGCAATTGCAAAATCTGGTGGCAAGGGAATGTTGCCCATAGATGGATTGGGCGGCAAGGTGCTGCACTTCCAAGAGGCCTTTCACGGCCGGTCCGGATATACGATGTCGCTAACCAATACAGACGATGCACGCAAGTATCTGTATTTCCCCAAATTTGATTGGCCGCGCATCTTGAATCCCAAATTGCGATTTCCGATTGATGACGACGTATTGACCGATGTGAGACGGGCTGAAGAGATAGCCATCACCCAGATCGAGTCTGCCGTACGCCAATATCCAGGGGACATAGCTTCGCTTATTATTGAACCGATCCAAGGTGAGGGCGGAGACAATCATTTTCGAGCTGAGTTTTTCCAGGAGTTGCGCCGTTTAGCTGATGAACACGAGTTCATGTTGATTTTCGATGAAATACAAAGCGGTATGGGGCTGACCGGAAAAATGTGGGCTTACGAACATATGGGTGTTGAACCCGACATGATCGTATTTGGAAAAAAATCGCAAGTTTGCGGTTTTATTGCCGGCCCGCGAATAGACGAAGTTGAAGGCAATGTCTTTGCAGAAGAGAGCCGCATCAACTCCACATTCGGTGGCGATTTAACAGATATGACCCGATCCACACGCTTCCTTGAAATCATCAAGGAAGACAAATTGGTAGAGCATACGGCCAAGATGGGCGAGATCATGAAAGCAGGCCTGCACAATTTGGCTGAGTCTTCGAAAGGGCGGATCACCAATGTGCGCGGATTGGGTCTGATGGTGGCTTTTGATTTACCTGATCAAGCTCAGCGTGACCAAATGATTGATAGCATGAAGGAAAACGGAATTTATTCTCTGAAATCAGGAAATCGCTCGATCCGATTCAGAGGCATGCTGGATCTACCGGAAAAAATTATTCATGATTCGCTCGCTATTATGGAGCAAAGTTTGCCCAAATAATGGTTAGAAAATGCCAGGGGGAAGCCGACCATGTTGCCTGATTTCAGAGTTCGCCAACGCGACTATCTCCTTGAGATCACCAAGGTCATCACCCAGGAATTAGATGTTGACAAGGTGCTCGAACGAATCCTCGTCCATGCAGCAGATCTTTTGGCTGGCCAAGCGGGGTTGGTCGCATTAAGGACAGAGGAAGGTCATTGGCAATTAGCTGCTTCGTATGGCATCCCTGAAGCGCTGCGTGAAGCGCTAAATCCAATTTTGGCAGCGGTTCCGGACAATGAAGATCCAGCGCGCTTTCAAATTCCGAAAGTCAATCAAATTCTCCAACGCATAGCGCGCGAAGTTAGCTTAGGGTTGCTGACGGGGGTGGGTTTGCCCCTAGTGGCACGCAATCGGGTTATCGGCGTTATTTTCATATTTAGGAATTATCGTGGACGGTTTTCTGCCAATGACCGCTCCCTCTTACAAAGTTTTGCGGACCAAGCCGGCGTAGCCGTACAGAATGCACAACTTTACGCCCAGAGCCGAAGAGAAAAACAGCGCTTAGATGCCATCCTGGATTCAGTGGCTGACGGCATTCTGATCCTAAGCCAAGATTACACGATTGAACGGGCAAATCCGGCGTTTGCGCGACTATATGGACAATCAGCAGCCGAGATTACTGGGCAAACACATGATCAAATTATTCGCTTCGATGAGGTTGCTCATGGGCCGACATTGGATGAGGCAGAAGCAGGAGGATGGCCGCTTACAGAAAACGCAACTCTATATGTTGAAGGTGATCTGAAAATTGCTAATGGCACTCATTTACCAGTTGGGGTCACTTATGCACCATTGCAAACCCCTGATAATCAATTGCTAAATCTAATCGCTTCTGTGCGAGATGTAACTCGTTTCAGGGAAGCCGAAGAATTACAAAGTACGTTTATGTCCGTTATTAGCCATGAATTGAAGACGCCAGTGGCCTTGATCAAAGGCTACGTTGGAACTCTGCGTCGAGAAGACCTTACCCTGGATCGCAAGACTGTTGAAGATAGCCTGACAGTAATCGAGGACGAGGCTGACCACCTCACTGAGCTGATTGAAAATCTTTTGGATGCCTCCCGACTTGAGGCTGGCATTCTCCCAATTGATTCTACGGATCTTTCACTTGAAATATTAGTCAGTCGTTTAGTTGAGCGCTTTCGCACCCAAAGCGATGCGCATCAATTCGTAATTGATTTCCCGGATGATTTCCCAGTAATTCTGGGAGATGAACGTCGAATAGGACAAGTACTGCTTAATTTATTCTCCAATGCTGTCAAGTATTCGGCAGAAGGTGGTGAGATTAGGATCTCTGGAGAAACTCGTGCTGAACAGGTGATTGTTTGTGTAGAAGATCCTGGCCCAGGCATATCTCCAGGAGACATCCCCCATATATTCGGACGTTTTTATCGCGCGGATTCAGCCCAGCGCAATACAAAAGGGGTGGGACTGGGACTTTACCTTTCACGCGCTATCATTGAGGCTCACAAGGGATCTATTTGGGTGGATCCAGCACCAGAAGCAGGTGCGAGAATCTGCTTTTCCTTACCTAGACAAAATTAAAAACCATTCAAGAGAGTTAGATGCCAAACACACAAATTCAATGTCCTAATTGCAAGCAAACTATTACTGCCGATGTGGAGCAACTGTTCGATGTAAATGCTAATCCGCAGGCAAAGGAAATCTTACTAAGTGGCCAAGTAAATGTGGTTAATTGCCCTCATTGCCGATATCAGGGCAGCCTCGCCACGCCTGTGGTCTACCATGATGCAAGCAAGGAATATTTGCTGACCTTCTTCCCCCAGGAACTGAATTTGCCGATGGAAGAACAAGAAAAAACGATAGGTCCGTTGATTCAAAAAGTGGTCGACAACCTACCTCAGGAAGAACGCAAAGGCTATTTATTTAAACCTCAGCAGATGTTTACTTTCCAGACTCTCCTGGAAAAGGTGTTGGAGGGTGAGGGTGTCACGAAGGAAATGATTGAATCGCAAAAGCAACGCATGGATATGTTGCAGCGTTTGATCGCGGTATCTGAGGATGCGCTACCAGATCTCATTAAGCAAGATGAGGCCTTGGTTGACTCCGAGCTCTTTACTTTGCTGAACCGTTTGATGGAAGGCAGCGCTGCTGCTGGAGACGAAGCTTCTGTTGGGAAGCTGGCTGTGCTGCAAGACGCTCTTTTAATAAATAGCAAATATGGACAGGAAGTGAAAGCACAATCAGAAGAAATTGAAGCAGCCCAAAAATCATTGCAAGATTTGGGTGAAGCGCTGACGCGAGAAAAACTGCTTGAGCTAATAGAAGAAGCACACGACAACGATGTGCGCTTGAATGCGCTGGTTAGCATGGCACGCCCAGGCCTTGATTACGAATTCTTTCAAAAACTGACAGAAAAGATCGATGCTGGGGATGAAGGCGAAAAAGCGATATTAGAAGGCCTGAGGGAAAAACTATTGGAAATTACGGCCAACATTGATAAGCAATTAGAAGCCCGTTTAGAGGTTGCGCAAACCAATTTAACTGCCCTATTGGCCACAGAAAACCCGATAGAAACTTTGCAACAGAATCCTCGAGTTATTGACGATTTCTTCCTGCAAGTGTTGAATCAAAACTTGCAACAAGCTACTCAGGATGGAAATGCCGAAATGCAAGCCAAACTGCAAACTTTGCTGGATCAAATTCAGGGGATGCTTACGCCCGGATATAACCCACAATTACTTCAATCGTTGGTTGAGGCCGCGGACGATGCGGAGCGAAGCAAAATTCTGGATGAGAACAGTGAGGAAATAACGCCGGAATTTGTGGAAAGCCTTTCGGGCATGATGCTGCAACTACAAGAAAGCGAAGATCAAGAATTAGCCGAGAAAATTAGAGCGGCTTATCGAGCGACGTTGAAAATGTCAATGAAGAACAGTATGAGTGGGGAAGAGCAACAAACTGATTAAGCTGAGGTGTTTTCGAGGCGAAGGCCATGTCCGCGAACGGTGACAATGTATTGGTGCTGTTTATCTAGCTGAGCTATACGGTCCCTTAATCGGCGCACCAGGGCATCCAGCGCCTGATCAGACACATTGGCGGCCTCAGTTTGCCCCCAGATTTGCTTGATGAGGGATTCGCGGCTAACCACGAGTCCGTCGTTGCTGGCCAAAATTTCCAAAAGTGAATATTGTGCAGCGGATAAGGGGGGAGTAATCTCTACGCCACGGATTAATATTTTTTTGGCTAATTTTTCAATTACCAGTGCTTCCTGATTTCCATCGGCCTCTTGAGCTTCCACCATGTCTAATGGGACAGTTGCGTCAGCGCTCAAGAAAGTAAATTTTTGTGACAAGGCAATTTGAAATATGTCCCCTTCATTCAGCACAACTTTCTCGTTGATTTGATCGCCGTTGTGGTGAGTGCCGTTTTTTGAATTTAGGTCTTCAAGAATAACGGAGCTATCCGATAGATTGATTCTGGCATGGTGCCGCGATATTTTGCGATCTGGTATCACAATGTCGCAATCTTCCCCCCGTCCAATCAGGGTGTTTTTTTGCACAACCCACCGTTCGCCGTTAAGCGGCCCGGTGAGGGCGATCAGTACCGGTAAACTGTCGGTGGGCAAAGCTTTCTCCTCCAACAGTTATAATACCAGTAAGTGCAGCTCGCATCGTTGGCTGAAGATTCGCCCGATAGCAGAGCTGCTTTGTTCTAGGAGGGAGCATGCCGCTGGCCCCAGGTGAAGTGCTGAGGGAGCGCTACAAAATAAAGAATTTCATCAGCCGAGGCGGAATGGGATCCATTTTCCTGGCCGACGATCTACGCTTGGATGGAAGGGAAACTGCGGTAAAGGAAGTTAGGTTGGATCTCTCTCTTTCTGATGATTCAATTCGTCAAACGCGCGAGCAATTTTTGCGAGAGGCAACTGTTTTGGCGCGCCTCGATCACCCCAATTTACCAAAAGTATCGGACTTCTTTTCTGAAGAGAGCAGCGATTTCCTAGTCATGGATTTTGTGCCAGGGGATGATTTGCGAGCATTAATGATTGAAGCTAAAGAGCAAGATGAATTTTTGAGTGAAAAAGATGTGCTTGCTTGGGGCAGCCAAATATTAGATGCTTTGGAATATTTGCACAGCCAAGATCCACCCATATTGCATCGGGATGTTAAGCCCAGCAATTTAAAGCTGACACCCAATGGAGTGGTTAAATTAGTGGATTTTGGACTTGTAAAAGTACTAGCTGCTCAGGAAGAAACGCTAACGATAGTTCAAGGGCGCGGCACGGCTTTATACACCCCTTTGGAGCAATATGGCGGGGATACTGGACACACAGATGTACGCAGCGACGTTTACGCACTGGGGGCGACGCTTTACCATTTGTTGACACGCACAGCACCAGTTGAAGCACGAGAGCGGTTTTTGCAACCTAATGCAATGCCACCTCCTAGTAATATCAACAAGGAAATCAGCCCGCGAAGTGACCGAGCCGTTATGGCTGCAATGAGTTTGCACCCTGAGGAGCGCCCGCAAAACGCTGATGAATTTCGACAAGCACTGCTTGGTGATTGGCAACCTAGCAGCAATGGGCGCAGCTACTTGCCAAGGCCCGCATTAGCAGATGTAATGACATCCGAGGTCGAGCGCAGACTCTTATGGGTTTCTGCTTCTCTATTCTTAAGTTTAATTGCTACGATGAGTGGGTTGAACTAGGAATTTCTGGCCCGAGCCTGAGTAATAAGCCAAGCGATTAACCAGCTAATGCCTGCGACGAGCAAGGTGATCGCAGCAATCCCCCAAGCTTCCCAAAGTGTAAGCAATTCTTCACTTCCAGGAAAATTGAGAGCCAAGTAGCTGGTGCTGATCAGGCCACCGATCAGAGCGGCATAGGCCCATTGCACCCCTTTGCGTACATTTGCTACCGACGAGCCAACTTGAAAAGCTAGGAGGGCGGTGAATAACGAGACGAGCACAGCTAAAAACCAATCAACCAGTTGTAGTCTTGGAACAAGAGGCAGTGATTCTTCTGGGATCGCATTTTCGGCCGATTGAGCTTCTCCTGAATCCTCTGGAGTTGCTGATAATTCTGTCGCTTGTAGAGCGAGACCTTCTGGATTGATGCCCACCACATCAAATAATAATATTTCTGAGGTGGCGGATGGATCTCCAGCGTTGGCGATTATTTGCAAGCTGCCTTCGCTCTCTATTGAATATGAAACGGTTGCAACTGCATCCCGCGTAATGCTTTGTAATGTGCGGGTTAGCGCACTTTCTTCATCGGTAATAGACAGTGAAAATTCAACGGGAGTGTTGTCAGGGACTGGGTTGCCGTTGTGATCAAGTATTGGTCCTGCAGAAACACTTAGTCTATCGCCCGCCTCGAGCAGGGGAACCACTTGCTCGTCTAATTCGACATTAGACTCATCATTGATGGCGATTTCAACGGCTTGGATGGGAATCGCACGATCTGGGTCTGGTGAGGTTACAGAAATTAGGTCGTAGCCGATGCCACTAATGCTGATAGGCGGAGCGCCTATGGGTGTAATTTCTTGAAAAAGAAGGCGTGCGGCAACATCTGCCATTAATTCATGTTTGCCATATAAGGCGTAATAAGCCGTGAGTTTGGAGACTTCAGTAGTATCTAAATAGTAGGGACCATTCATCGAAAATACAATTACTTGCTTGTCTTGCAAAAGGGCAGGACGTTCCTCAAGGATCCTTTGCAGGGCGAGCGAATCCTCGCGCTCATCCACTTCATCGAGGAGAGCAAAGATCACCCAGTCCGCCGATTGCAATGTGCTCATTAATAGATTGTCGACACCCGGCGTAGTATTGAGTCCCACAGTTAATTCGCGGAATGAAAAAGATGTGACATTGCCAGCAGCTATGCGATTTCCAGCAGTGGGTCCATAAAGACGCTCTACTGCACTTTCGAAGCTAGACGGGCGCACGATGGGATAGAGCGGACAAACATCGCATTGACTCGCAAAATATGTATCAACTATAAATACAATTCTCTGGTCAATCCGCGGGCTGTTTGGCATTACTTCAGTTATTTGATCAACTTCAGGACTCAGCAATGAGGCGGCAACCAGGCCGGTTTGAAAAATTAATTCTTCGTTCTGCCCAAATTCCTCTGGCAAAGTTAATGGTGTGGCAATGCTGCTGGGATTGAAATTGGGATACAGCTTAAATTTTAGTGTGAGAATGCGCAAAACCGCCTCATCTACGCGCTCGGCAAAGGCGGCGTCATCAGCATATTTCTGATTAAAAAAGAGAATGGTATTGACTACATTCTCGTAACTGTCTCCCTCACCTGTTTCCGAAAAGTCTCCCAAGAACAGCAAATCGTTACCCGCTAAGAATGCCTCGAGGGCAATTTCAGGAGCATTGAATTCTTGCTCTGCTGGGTCGAAATCACGGCGGACAGCGCGAGAACCTAGATTGTCACTAATAATAATTCCCCCGGTTTCACGCCAAGAGGCAAATTCTTCCAGTGCCATTAATTCCCCAAATGCTTGAGGATCAAAGCTTACGGGATTAGTTGTTGCGCGAATGTTGCCTTGAAAACCCTGATAGCGAATATGGGAAAGCAACATGCCATCAGTGCGGGCTTCTTCGCTGGCTGCGTTGCCGGTTACAGCAAAGAATGGGACCAACTCGAGCTGAGTTAGCTCAGCCAACGATTTTCGAATAGTAGGAATTTCTTCTTCTAAGGGTCGATCAGAGCTACCAAAACCAGGAAGGTGCTTTGAAATCACAGCAACTTCATTTTGGCTTCCAAGATGTAATCCCTCAATATAAGCAGAGCCCATTAATGAAACCCAATAGGGATCCCCGCCAAAACTTTGTGCTCCTAAAGTGCCGCTGTTTTCCGGATTGGGGTCATCCAATATGTCTAGTGTTGGGCCAAAAAGTAGATTGATTCCGATTTGCGACAACTCACTACCCAACAATTCTCCAGCCATCCTGGCTAATTCTGGGTTCCAGGTAGCGCCAAGAGTCATGGGGTTGGGTTGCGGACTGAGCCCACTTTGAATTTGATCATAGGGAAAGCCATCGCCATCTTGTTCTACACCAATGAAAATGGGAACGTAGGATTGGGGAATAGGCTCACCAGATACTGGATCTTCAAAAGTGTTTAGTGAAGAGGCTTCCTCAGCATCTTGCAAGCCCCTTATAAGGCTGGGTAATACTTCAATCGTGCTGGGAGCGCCTACAAAATTGTTGTGGTCCGCTTCAAGTATGACTCCACCCACATGAAAATTAGAAATGAGGTCATATACACGGCTTTCTGGCGGTGCCTGGTTGCCTTCGAAGGTAACCAGAAATAATTGGCCAACCCGCTCAGCAGGGCTCATTTGGGCTAGTAATAGAGCTGCTTTTTCGGCTGAGCTAGTTCCCTGTGTTTGGGGAGCGGCAAAGACAGGTAGCGCTGAATTAATCAACATTACCAAGGCAAGAAAACTGCGCAGGGGCCAAAAATTGGATCGTTTTAAAGGCTTTGACATGGTTTATTATTCTGCGGAAAACACTAATCCAAAAGCTTTAGCTCTTCCCAGTTTAGGGATGGCATTATAGCATTCGGAAGAGTACAAAAATTTTCCCTTATAATCACGGCCATGAAATTAAGCGTGCTAATTCCTGTGCATAATGAGAGCAATACTGTCGAAGAAATTGTTCGGCGAGTAGAAGAAACTGGATTGGTTAGCGAAATTGTAGTCGTTGACGATGCGTCCAATGACGGCAGCCAAGAGGTTTTGCAAAAGTTAGAAAAAAAGGGGCGCATCAAATTGCTCACGCATGAGAAAAATCGTGGCAAAGGAGCGGCGCTTAGGACGGCCCTGACAGCTGCCAGTGGAGATCTTTTGCTCATTCAAGATGCTGATTTGGAATACGATCCACGCGATTATGCAGCTTTATTGCAACCCATTGAGGAAGATCGAGCGGATGTTGTATTTGGATCTCGGTTCTTGGGAAGTGCGCGCAGACCTATACTTTTTTGGAATATGGTTGCCAATCGAATTCTGACCTTGCTAACCAATATCCTTTACAACAATATTCTGACCGATATGGAAACTGGATACAAACTTTTTAGGCGAGAGGTAATTCTCTCTATCCCGTTCAATTCCAATCGATTCAATTTTGAACCTGAGATTACAGCTAAGTTGCTAAAACGCAAAGTGCGTATTTTTGAGGTTCCGATAACCTTTAATCCCAGAGACTATTCTGAAGGCAAGAAAATTGGGATGCGCGACGCTTTCGAAGCGGTTTGGGCGTTACTTAAGTATCGAATTGTTGATTAGTCGCTGGCTTTAATATCAATCACATTTAACTGAAGCGTTTTCTTTCCATTAAACTCATTCACCTCAAAGCGATAGCACAGATCAATTCGCTTTGCCTGAGCATCGGCCCAAGCTCCTTGGCGAAATGCAATGGCATCGTAAGTTACCCATCCATCGCTGACGGCAAGCTTCAGGTGAGCCCCATCTGCACCTACGCGTCTTTTTGAACGAATTTCTAAATTGCGACTAATAAAGCGGACTTGTGGGTTCGCCATGCCGCTGGGTTCCACGAGTTGCAAATGCTCCAATATCTCTGCGTTTAAATCAGCGAAATCGATTTCCATATCAGCCTCAATAATGGGCTGGAGGACTTGTTCAGCTAATTCTCGATCTGCAATAATGTCTAACCGACTCGTAAGTTCCTCGAGCTTCTCATTGGCTATCGTGAAGCCAGCCGCAGCGGCATGACCGCCGAAATTCTCGAATAGATCAGCGCATTCTTGGAGGGCGTTGGTAATATGAAATTCTTGAATGCTACGGCAAGAAGCAGTGGTGAATTCTTCCCCGATTTCTCCAACAATAGCAGGCCGATAATAGATATCACTCAATTTTGACGCGGCAAGGCCGGCAACTCCAGGATGAAATTCCTTATCAAATGCAAGGAGTATGTTGCCTTCGCTCCCTTTTTCAAGAACAAGTTTCTCTGCAGCCTCAGCAACTTTCTCTGTTAGCGTGCGTCGCTCTCGATTTAGGTTATCTAATTGTTGGGCTAACTTTCCAGCGGCATACATCTCGCGGCTCATTAATAGATCGTATGCATGCATGGCGGAGCCCAAACGCCCTGCCGCATTAATTCTGGGGCCGAGCATAAAGCCGAGATCGCCCGCATTTATCTGGCCAGCTTTCAGACCAGCAATACCGATAAGACTAAGAATGCCTTGTCTATGGGGGTTGCGCAAGACTCGTAATCCTTGGCGGACCAACCAGCGATTTTCACCTCGGATAGGAACAAGATCGGCGACTGTGCCCATGGCAGCCAAATCAAGTAAATCTTGATATATCCATTTTTCAGCGTTGCGATATTCAACCAGAGCTTGGGCAATCTTATAAGCTGTTCCCGATCCGGAGAGATCCTTGTTGGGAGAGGGATCATTTGGAAGTTTGCAATTGATAATCGCAAAGGCGCTCGGAAGCTCGGGACCAATGGAGTGATGGTCACTAATAATTAGGTCCAGTCCTAATTGCTGCGCCGCTTGTGCCTCGGCTATGGAACGGATGCCGCAATCAACAGTTACAACTATCTGAGCCCCTTGCTGGCTAAGTTTTCTCAGTGCTTCAATATTTAGGCCATAGCCCTCATCAAAGCGGTCGGGAATGTATGCGGAAACTTTAGCGCCCAGTTCCTGTAGGCAACTTACCAATAGAGCGGTAGCTGTGACGCCATCAGCGTCATAATCTCCATAAATTACGATGGGCTGGGCCAAATCAATCGCGCGCGAAAGACGATCAACGGCTGTAGCCATGCCCAACATCTGCATAGGATCATTGTCTTCTGGTGGCAAAGCAGCTAGAAATGATGAAGCGCTTTCAGCATTATCTATGCCACGGTTGAACAAAACTTGGCGTAGGAAGGCAGGATATTTTTTAAGTGCTTCGTCTGCTTCAGGGCTGATTAGTTCTGCAACTTTCCATACTTTAGGGATCATCATTTTCTCCGCCTGGAATTTACCATACCTTGCGAACCCGATGAAATCACTTTTCGTTGACGGGTATTTCAAAGACGGTTATCATCCCGCTGAAATCGAAATCGGATCACATTCGAGAATATGAGAGCATTCCTGCAAAATATTATCCGCTGGTTGGCGCCAGGTTTAGGGGTGAAACGCTGGCTATTCGTGATTCTGATGGGCACAACGCTTATAGGTATTGGTGTTGCAGTTATGGCACTGGATGTATACCGAGCAGCGCCTGATACTTGGTGGCTTCCGATTCTTTCCACCCTTTCACTGCAATTCTTAGATCGCACATTGCGAGCAATCATATTTAGCGGATTGGGTCTAGGAATGGTTGTGCTGGGTGTGGTGCGATTGAGCCGTGCATTGGTTGCGCCTTATTCAACACCAGGCCGTCCGATGGTGGATACGCTAGCGGGGTACCGTCGACGAGGAAGAGGTCCGCGGATCGCGGTGATTGGTGGAGGTCATGGATTAGCTACTCTATTGCGTGGCCTCAAGGAGCACACGCATAATTTGACGGCAATCGTCACAGTGGCTGATGATGGTGGCTCTTCTGGCCGATTACGTGAGAGTACTGGAATTTTGCCACCGGGGGATATTCGCAATTGTTTAGCAGCACTTTCTAATGATGAAGCTTTGATGGAACAACTTTTTCAATATAGGTTTTCGAGTGGAGATAGTGCTTTAGAAGGGCATTCATTTGGAAACCTTTTTATTAGCGCCCTTACCGAAATTACTGGAAGTTTTGAGCAAGCTGTGGCCGAATCTGGCCGAGTGCTTTCCGTTTACGGGCGGGTCTTGCCTGCGACATTGCATGATGTCAAATTGGTGGCCGATCTGCAGGTTCCGCATAGTAATTCGCATGTTCGCGTAAAAGGGGAATCGAGTATTCCTGCCACTGCAGGCGCCGTTCATCGCGTGTGGTTAGAACCCAGTAATCCGCCTGCGTACCCATCTGCTGTCAATGAATTATTGAAAGCAGACATGATTGTTCTAGGTCCAGGGAGCCTCTTCACAAGCATATTGCCAAACCTCCTGGTCCGGGATCTTGCTGCAGCGATACGTAATAGTTCTGCGCTCAAAGTTTTTATTTGCAATGTTGCCACTCAGCCGGGTGAAACTGATAATTTTAGTTGCGGGGATCATATTAGAGCCCTGGAAGAACACGTGGGGCGAGACATATTTGACATGGTAATTACGACTAAGCGGGGAGAAGGGCAATTGCCAGAAGGGGCTGAATGGGTGCCAATGGAAGAGGGATTAGAGGCTAAGTATCCGATCTACAATGCTAATTTGGCCGACCCGCTAGCAGCAGGACGGCATGATTCAATCAAACTGGCTGAAAAACTAATAGATCTTTACCAAGAGCGCACGGGACCCTTAGTAGCCTAATTCCAAATGAACGCACGAACCCTGCAAGACTTGGATCCAAAAGGTAAAAAAGTTTTGATACGGGTTGATTTCAATGTCCCGATGAATGACGGTCAGATATCCGATGACACTCGCATTCGAGCGGCCCTGCCCAGTATTCGTTATTTGCTAGATAATGGCGCAGGAGTTATTTTGATGTCCCACTTGGGCCGTCCGGATGGCAAAGTAGATTCGCAATTCACACTAGAGCCAATTGCTGAGTATCTTCAAAAAAAAGTGGACCTGCCAACCGTATTTGTGGGGGATTGCTGCGGTGAAGAAGCAATATTGGCCGCAAAAAATTTAGAACCAGGCAATATATTGTTGTTGGAAAATACGCGTTTCCATTCTGGAGAAAAGGCTAATGACGCTGAGATGGCTCGGAAATTAGCTGGATTGGCGGATGTTTTTGTAAATGATGCCTTCGGGAGCGCGCATCGGGCACATGCTTCTACTGTAGGCGTGGCGGAGTATTTACCGAGTTATGCGGGATTTTTACTAGAAAAGGAAATTCAATATTTAGCCAAAATTCTGGAAAGGCCCGCGCGACCCTTTATTTCAATATTGGGTGGTGCAAAAATAAGCGACAAGATTGGAGTGATACGGAATTTGATCGATCTGGCCGATAAAGTGTTGATAGGTGGGGGTATGGCAAATACCTTCTTGAAAGCCCAGGGTATTGAAATGGCTGATTCTTTGGTTGATTTAGATTCACTTGCTTTAGCCTCTGAATTTATTGACAAGGCAGATGAAAAATTAGTTTTGCCAGTGGATTTGGTTATTGCTGATCGTTTCGACGAAAATGCGAGTCATAAAATAGTTGCCGTAGAAAAAATCCCTGATGGCTGGATGGCCTTAGATATTGGCCCTGCAAGTATCAAATTATTTGCGGATGAAATTGCCAATGCCCAAACGGTATTGTGGAATGGTCCGATGGGGGTCTTTGAACTGGCGCCATTTGCTAAGGGGACGAAAGCTTTAGCGGAAGCGCTGGCGGCATCTGACGCAATTAGTATCGTTGGGGGAGGGGATTCTGCGGCCGCGATTTACGAAGCGGGTTTGTTCGAACAAATTACGCATGTCTCGACGGGCGGGGGAGCTGCATTGGCGATGCTGGCTGGCAAGACACTGCCCGGGTTGGCTGCATTAGATAGAAAGGAGTAATCGATGAAGAGAACACCTCTTATTGCTGGAAATTGGAAAATGAATAACAGCGCAAAAGAAGGCCTGAGACTGGTTGAAGAGCTGATCGTGCCACTTTCCACATTGAATGATGTAGAAAGCCTTATTTGCCCACCCTTCACCAGCCTGATGCCCATTTCAGCCATATTGGATGGTTCGCCGATAAAGCTGGGCGCTCAAAACCTACATTGGGAAGTCAAGGGCGCGTATACCGGTGAAATTTCCCCTAGCATGATCAAGGAACTATGTGATTATGTGATCCTGGGTCATTCTGAACGACGCGAAATGTTCGGTGACGATGATCTGGCTGTTAATCGCAAAATGCTAGCCGCCCTGGAAGTGGGATTAACTCCAATATTGTGTTTCGGTGAAAGCCTTAAGGAAAACGAGGCAGGCCGAGCTGCAGAAATTTTGACACGGCAAATTAGAGCTGCGATGAACAGTGTGGAAATTTCGAATTCATCACAATTGGTATTGGCCTATGAGCCAATTTGGGCGATTGGAACAGGGCGGGCCGCCACAGCGGAAGATATTGATGTTTTGCTTAGGACGGTTGTAAGGCCTGTTTTGAGCGGGATTGTGGGCGAACAAATCGCCCAAGAAATTCGAATATTGTATGGTGGCTCGGTGAAGGCTGATAACGCTAAATCTTATTTTAATATGGCAGAAATTGATGGAGCTTTGATTGGGGGGGCTTCGCTAAAAGCGGACAGTTTTGTAGGCATTGCGCAAGCGGCAAGAACTTGAAGAGGAGTTGAATATGAAACGTGTTTACCTGTTTTTTGCAATCGTAGGTGCAGTTGTGCCTTATCTTTATTTTATAGATTTCTTCAGCCAAGAAGGAATTAACTTGCCCAACTTTGTCTCAGCGTTATTTGTAAATGGGGCTGCCGCTGGATTCACGACAGACTTATTGATAACCTCAATGGTTTTTTGGATATATATGTTTGTGCAGCGGAATCAGGGACGGGGACCAAGCCCTATTCCTTTTATAGTAATAAATTTGGCGATCGGCCTTTCTTGTGCTGTTCCTGCTTATCTCTTCACAATTGAAGAATAAACGCTATGCGGTACCAAATTGCCTATCGCCGGCATCGCCTAAGCCGGGCATGATGTAACCAATATCATTTAATTTCTCATCTATTGAGCCAAGGTGTATGGCCACATCTGGATGTTCTTTCTGTAGCAATGCAACCCCTTCAGGTGCGCCCAATATGCCCACGTATTTGATACTTTTTACGCCCCATTCCTTAATAATGGCAATCGTTGCGCTAGCAGAACCCCCAGTGGCTAACATGGGATCCAGCACCAAACTAAGGCCAACGGTGGGTTCGGTGGGCAATTTGTTGTAATACTGCACAGGTTGTAAAGTTTCTTCGTCTCGAAACAAACCAATATGCCAGACTTGTGCTTCAGGGATAAGCTCCCAAATTCCTTCAACCATGCCCAGCCCGGCACGAAGAATCGGGATCAGACCTATGGCATGCTTGACCTCTTGGCCATCTGCCTGGCCCATTGGGGATTCAACTGACTTGGGTTCGGTTTCGAGATCTTGTGTGGCTTCATAGGCTAGCAAAGCGGATATTTCACGGATTAATTCCCTAAATTTCTTCGGTTCTGTATTTTTGTCACGGAGGATGGTTAATTTATGGGCGATTAGCGGATGGCTAGACGTAAAAACGTTTGACATGTCTTCTCCCTGTTGAATAGGCTCATTATAGTCCTAACATTGACGATGTTTTGACGAGAATGCGGCCATTAGAGTGCTCATGTATAATCGCCCAATGAGTTCTGAACCGCAGTCCACGGAACGCATTGTGGATCCCAAGCCCGTCAAAAATGAGCGCATTGATACTGCATTGCGCCCCAAAAAACTGAACGAATTGATTGGTCAGTTGCGGATCAAGGAAAATCTTTCCATCCTAATTCAAGCAGCATTACAGCGCAAAGAGGCCTTGGACCATGTCTTGTTCTATGGCCCACCTGGTTTGGGCAAAACTACACTGGCGCATATCCTGGCAAATGAAATGGGGGTCAATATTAAAGTGACGGCCGGGCCAGCGATTGAGCGTCCGGGTGATTTGGCCGCCATCCTGACCAACCTTAAGCAAGGCGATATCTTATTTATTGATGAGATTCATCGGCTAGGGAAAGCGGTTGAAGAGGTGCTATACCCGGCAATGGAAGATTTCGCACTGGATATAGTGATTGGCAAGGGTCCGGGTGCTAGAGCAGTAAGACTTAAACTCGATCATTTTACTGTTGTGGGTGCGACCACTCGATTAGCATTAGTAACTGCCCCATTGCGGGCACGATTTGGCGCTACCTATCGCCTGGATTACTATGGGCAGGAAGACATGCGGGCGATTATTAATCGGGCATCCAATGAGTTGTCTGTGGAGACCGAAGAACGGGGAGTTGACGAGATTGCGCTGCGTACGAGAGGAACACCTCGTGTTGCACTGCGATTACTAAGACGCGTTCGAGATTTCGCTGAGGTGCGGGCCTCAGGAAAAATTGATTACGATGTTGCCAGGCAGGCATTGGATTTACTAGATGTGGATCAAATTGGATTGGATGAAATGGACCGCAGAGTGCTCAAAGCCATTATCGAAAAATATAAATGTGGACCCGTTGGGTTAAACACAATCGCCGCATCAGTCAGTGAAGAAGCAGACACGATCATGGATGTGGTCGAGCCCTATCTAATGCAATTAGGGTTTCTAGAGCGGACATCCCAGGGAAGAGTAGCTACTAAAGCTGCTTGTGAGCATTTGGGTCTCGATTATCCCGTTGATGAAAGCAATCCCAGTTTGTTTTAGAAGAAATTGAATACCTCAGATTTCGACTATTATTTACCGCCCGAGCGCATTGCGCAGTTTCCAATAGAACCGCGCGATTCCTCAAAATTAATGCGCGTTGATCGAAAATCTGGGCAGATAAGCCACCACTATTTCCGTGATTTACCCGATATGCTGGATTCGGGTGACCTTATTGTGCGCAATCGGACACGAGTAATTCCAGCACGATTAAAAGCAAGAAAATTGCCGGGCGGGGGACGACTCGAAGTACTCCTGCTTGAAAGAATATCTGCTGACACTTGGAAATGTATGCTGGGTGGAAAAGGAATGCGCGTAGGAAAATTATTCGAACTTTCAAATGGTATGCAGGGAGAGGTAATTGCGGAAGAAGATGGTCCGCAAAGAGTCGTGCGTTTCGCTGAAGATTTGGACGACGCACTCATGGATCTGGGCGAGATGCCATTGCCCCCATATATTCATGACGCATTAGAGGATCAGGCACGCTATCAAACTGTTTTTGCCGAGTTACCAGGTTCTGCAGCCGCACCAACAGCAGGTTTGCACTTTACTCCCCGTTTGTTTGAGCAGCTTGCCGAGCGCGGGATTAATACAGCTGATATCACGCTGCATATTGGCTTGGATACTTTTGCTCCAGTAAGGGAAGAAAATGTGCGCGCTCATCACATTCATTCTGAATGGTGTGAAATGAGCATTGATACTGCCTTGCAAGTGCAAGAAGTAAGAATGAATGGCGGCCGTGTCGTGGCATTGGGCACCACATCAGTGCGCACTTTAGAAAGTGCTGCACAGGGCTATCCTAATGGAAAGAAGCTAGGAGCGTTTTCAGGAAGAACGGAGCTATTTATCTTGCCTGGATTTCAATTTGCTGCTGTTGATGCGATGATTACAAATTTCCATCTGCCCCGTTCGACACTAATTATGCTGGTAAGCGCGTTTGCAAAGCGGGAAATCATTCTAGAGGCATACAGCAAAGCTATCGAAAATGATTATCGGTTCTATTCTTTTGGGGATGCGATGTTAATTATTTAGGCAAACTTTGTTCGACAGCAATTGCAAAAGCTTGAATAACCTCAGGATCAAATTGGCTGCCGGAACAACGCTCTAGCTCTGCAAGCGCCTCTTTCCTGGGCATGGCTTCGGCATATACACGTTCATCCGTCATAGCGACATAGGCATCCGCAACAGAAATAATTCGGGCTGCAAGAGGGATGTCGTGCTTCTTCAGGCCATCTGGATAGCCTTTGCCATCGTAGCGTTCTTGATGAGCCCGAATAACAGGGGCTATATGGGCTAAGTTCTTTATCGGCTCAATAATCTTTTCACCAATAGCAGGATGTTCTTTGATAATCTCAAACTCTTCATCAGTCAGGCTGGATGGTTTCCGTAGAATGTGATCGGGGACACCAATTTTGCCAATATCGTGCAGCAAAGCAGCCCAGTAAATGTCATCCACGGCTTGCTTATCGCATTTGAGTTCTTGGGCTGTGGCGATGGCTAGTTCTGCCAGACGTTGGCTATGACCCTTTGTATAACTATCTCGAACATCAATTGCATTGGCTAAAGCACTCACTGTTTGCGAGAATGAATCTTCTGTTTCGCGGAAGAGGCGCGCATTTTCCATAGCTATGGCTGCATGGATCGCAAATGAGGAAACCAACTGTGCGTCTTCCTGGCTGAACTGATTTATGTTGTAACCATCAACGGTTAGGATGCCCACGCACTGGCCGTGAGCCACAAGTGGAGCACCAATCCAAGACTTGATTTTGGATGTGCCTGGTGCTGTGAGCCAGTCTGGATGCTGGCTTACATCATTGTGTTTAACCGTTTTCTTTTCGAAAAGTATTGGATGTGCCAATTTATCTTCATCGATGTTAAGGCGGAATCCTACGGCGTCTTGAGGAAGCAATCCAGCTACTCCTGTAATGACTAATTCATCACCTTCAACCAACTGAATTGCGGCACTTTCGAATGGAACCACCTGATTTAGTTCATCCAAAATGAGCTCGGGCATATGGGATAGTTCATCTACACCGCCCAGAATGGTGGCTACCTCTTGCAGCGTTTCGGCTTGCACTCTTTGAATCTTTTCCGATTCATATAGGCGCAATTTCTCGATTGCATTTCCGATTTGTCCGCCAATTGTGCTAAGCAAGCGTAAATCTGACTTTGAAAAGGCCCGTTTGGTGTCATCTTCAGAATAAATCAATCCAATTGCTTTTCCAGAAGCTGATAAGGGGGCGGCTAAAGCGGAGAGAGCAGAAGAAGCCAAACCTGTCTTGGAATCCTCTTTGCGGAAATCCCCAATTCTTAGGGGCGTTCCATTTTCCAACACATCTGAAAACAATCCATTATCAGATGTGTAGGTTTTTTGATCCCAACCGTGGCGAGCTTCACCATAAATTGGATGCAGGTGAAGCTTTTGGTTGTGTTCATCGAGCAGGAAAAAACCAAAATTCTGGGAAAATAAATTAGCGCCAATTATTTCAGTGGCGCGAGTAAGTAGCTCTGTCTCACCATTTGCGCTCATGGCTGCATTGGAAATTGCATGAATTACGGTGAGTTCTTGTAATTGTCGGCGTGTAGAATCGAAAAGTGAAATGCTTTCGAGTGAAACAGTTAACTGATCGCTCAACGTTTTTAAGGATGTAATCTCTTCTGCATCAAAATCCTCAATTTCCTTTGTGACCAATAATAAAAATTTTGCATTACTGTAAACATTGATTGGCAGGATTAGCAAACTATTTGGATTTGAATCCGATTGAGGGTCATCGGCCACTAAATTATTTTTATCAGCAAAGGTAATTGTCTGCTCAAGAAACGCTTGTTTCCAGGGAGCATTATTAATTTGTCTGTTTTCAATTTTTTTCAATGGTTTTGGCACAAGGCCTTCAGCTGCTTCTATATCAAATATATTTTCAAGGGTATTTGTTGAAATGACTGCTGCAAATTCAAAACTTATGCGTTTATGCAGGCTTTCTGTGACCAAGTTGAAAAGCCGACTTTCATCCAAAACACCAGATATTTGACTGGATAGCTGATTGAATATTTTTTGCTGGCGCGCTTTCTGTTCTTTTGCACGTACTTGACGTAAGCGGGCAATGCCGCTCGCTATTTGATTAGCTAAGGTTTCAAGAAAATGCAAAGAGCTTTTGTCAAAATTGTTTAGTTTTTCACTTTCGGCATTTATCACGCCAATCACATCTTGGCCAAGTTTGATCGGAACACACAATTCAGAGCGGGTAGTGCGATTGAACATTAAATAATCATTATCTTGACTCACGTCTGCAATGCTCAGCGCCAACCCAGTTCGAGCAACTCTTCCTGAAATTCCTTCGTGCAAAAGATTGTCTTTTTTGCCCAAGCGTTTCTTAGATGTATTGGAAGATGGGTGAAGTGACAGTTTTTTCTTGTCTTTTGAAAGCAATAGAAATTCGAGAATTTCAGTATTGAAACCTTCGAAAATGCGCAATACTGAATTCTGGATTAGTTCTTCCTCTTCGCGCGCCTCTGAGCAAATATTGGCTACATCTTTGAGCGTTTGTAGTTCGATTAGCTGGTGATTTGTGTGTTGAAAAAGGTTTGCATTTTCAATTGCGTTTGCTGCCTGTTGGGCTAGCGTTTGGGCTAAATACAACTCATGCTCATCAAATATGCCAAGATCACGCGTATCTTGTAATTCAACAATAGCAACAATTCCTGATTTATTCCTGATTGGGAGCAATAGCAGCCGTTTTAAATCTGCCCCAACTAGTAACTCGTGGTTTTCCTCATTGTTGCCAGATTCGTGGAATTGGATGGGACTCCGCGAATTTTCTATCCGATTGAGATTTAAATCAGGCAAAGTGCTGCGCACTTTATGGCCACGGGAAATTGCGTTTTCTAATTTGTTGATATGTGATATTTTTGGCGCGATGCCTCGGTTGACATCCTTAATAAAAGATATGTGACCGATTTGAACGTGAAGGACTTGAGTCAGAACTCTAACAATTATTTCTAATATTTTTAATGGGTCCAAGCTTGATGAAATGCTTGCGCTAGCCATGGCGAGAGCTGCCATTTGATTGGTTTTTTGACTAAGCAGTCGATGTTCATCAGCTTGTACTTGTGCACTTTGTTTTTCAATCCTCAAATCAGACATTTTAATAATAATGTATTTATTGGCTAGAGATTCATCAAAGGTTAAATTCAATTCACAGGGAATATTTTCATTATTTTGGTTTATATGAGTCCATTCAAAGATTGTTTCCTTGTCACGTAGAGTTTTATCTACCAGATCTTCAAATAGAGTTTGGGACGCTATTCCGTTGGGTTGAGAAAAGGGACTAATATCTAATGGGCTTTTTCCGACGAGCTGATTGCGGTTACTTTGCAACATACGTTGGGCCTGCTTGTTAGCTTCGATATATTGCATCGAATAGGGATCAAGAACAAGAAGAGCGTTTTTACTCCCACGTTTTCCGTTAACAAGTTTCTTGAGTTTTTGAGGATCCGGCAACTGAGATTTTTGAATTCTCTCGTCTACTGAAGATTTCAATCCTGGTCTTTGTAATATTGACATTAAGAACAAAGAAAGTGCAATGGGGGTAACAAAGATTTGGTTTGAGGATTGTCCAATAATAATGAGGGTGAAGAAAAGGAAAGAGAGCGGAATCAAGCGTTGCAGACTAATCTTGATAGCAGCGAAGGCTGGCATAAGGGCCCATTTTGAAGAATCAAATGGCATACCCACTGAACTCTCTGCGATGTTGTCTTCTGCGTTGTCCATAGCTATAACCAATAGTGAGGCCAGTCGCCTGTCCTCACCCCTTGGTAATTATTTGTTACGTCAGTGACAAGATCATGCTTGCCACTAAAAATAATTAAATTAGCTTATTGCTGATGCACTGTGCATCAAATTGCCCAGACTGCGAATAAACTGATCCACGTTGATGGCATTGATCGACATCACAGCGGCGGTTTCTTCTTCATTTAGTCCAAAGGAACCCAGTTTTTCTTGGTAGCGACCGTTTACTATTGCGGTCTGAAAATCGTTATCCAGTAAAGCTTGTGCTGCAATTGCGTTAAGTTTTATTTTTGACATTATTTTCTCCAGTTGTTGGAAAGGAATTATTTGATTGGCAAGAACTAGCTACCAACACCGCCACCCATTGGATAGTTCTTGCTGATTTCTGAGCCAACACCACCACCCATCGGGTAGTTTTTACTAATTTCCGAGCCAACTCCACCACCCATTGGATAGTTATTGCTGAAATCTGAACCAACACCACCGCCCATTGGATAGTTATTGCTGAAATCTGAACCAACACCACCGCCCATTGGGTAATTTCTTGTCTTCTGTGTCATGATCTATTCCTCCAAAGTTTTTTTTTATTGTATATAGAGGGTATGAACGTAGCTATAAGCAAAAAACCGCCAAGTTGGCGGTTTTAGCTTCTGATTAATACTTTCCGATTAGATAGTTTTAAGAAATTATTTTGTCATAGAGTTTTTGCAAGTTAGGAATTGGATCTATATTGAGTTCTTTTTTAAGTAGTTTCCGATATTGGCGATAGTGATCAATGGCTAAATCAACTTGATCAGATTTTGCCAAACAATCCATCAATTCGAGGTGAACTTGATCTCTGTACGGATCCATAATAAGCGCTTTTTCGAAATTCGCAATGGCTGCAGAATAATTTTTCTTATGTTGATCTAACCTTGCCAAGGAAATTAAGGCTTCAAGGTATTGAAGCTCAAGGAATGTTCGTCTGCTCATTATCCAATCTAAATAGTGGGAGTCTAGATAAGGACCTGAATACACAGATAGTGCCTGAGATACCTGCTCTTCCCAATGGCTATCTTTAGATTTGATTTCTCCCGCCAGTTTTAGTCCGTTTTCGAACTCAAATACATCATGCCATAAACGGATTTGAGGATTTATTTGATAATGATCATCAATAAAGACAATAGCATCGGTGTTTTTTAATGCCTTACGCACACGCCATAAGGTTGCATGAAAATTACTACTCATTTTTCCCCTACTAAAATCGGGCCAAAATTTTAGGCCAACTTCCTCTTTGCGAACTTTGCCCTTGTCGACAATATAGTGAAAAAGTGCGCGGGCTCCGCTGGATTTCCAAACTGAGGATGGAATAATTTCGCCGTTGATGCGAACCTCTGGTTGTCCTAATGATCTCACCTGCATTGAGATATCAGAATAATCTTTTTCCTGTTCTTTGCGTAAATAGATTTCCTTGCTATTGACGTTGTTTTTTACACGCGAAATAAATTCTTCAATTTGGGAATTGGAATCTGTTGCCGAGATAGCATCGAGATCTTGGATGGCAGTTTTTGCGCTGGAAACAAGAAATTGATCGTAGCCTAGTGCGGCAACATCCTTTAGGCTTTCCTCGAGGTGTAGCTTAGCGTCTTCTGATGCTTGTAGACGGATGAAGTAGCGAAAAAGAAGGAATTTGAGTTCAACACTATTCTCTTTATCCAAACCTTGCTTTTGGTGCCCATTAGACATGTTTGAAAGCTGTTCTTTGGCTAAATCAATATGATTCATATCTAAATAGATTTTGGCCAATCCTAAGTAGTACGGGGCTGTAAATATTCCACGCCCTTCGTGGCTATAAGCATCGCGTAGTGTTGTAATGGCTTCAGTTAGGTGGCCTTGCCGTCGTTTGAGTTCGGCCATGCTTTTTTGTGATTCAATTAATGCCCGCGTATCATTCGCATTGAGTGCGCTAGAAATAGTCTCCGTAAGTATATTCTCGGCATCCTCATACTCTTCGATGTCGATTAGAACACTCGCCTGGCCAGCCTTAATCGAAAGTTCTTCCTTCTTCCTTGCAGATATTTCAGCATGCTCAAGGCCCAGTGAGTAATGGCGCCATGCTTTTTTTAGCGATCCAGAAATATGAAAAACGTAAGCAATATTGTTGTAGGCGAGTGCTAATGCACCATGATTACCCGGTGTTTTCTTATGGATGGCCAATGCTTCTTCGTACGATTGTTGTGAGGCAAGTAGATCTCCATTTATTAGAGATACATAACCCATATCGGTAAGTGTTTCTGCCAAATCATAGGCATAACGTTGTTGTTCGATGTTCTTGCTCTTGCTTTGCAATTTTTGAAGGCCATTGATTACATTGTCCATCTTTTGCAGGCTTTCCTTAATTTGGCCTTTTGCAAATAGAGAAAATGCAATTACTCGTTCTGCCAGCAATTCTTGATGTGTTTTTTCGCGGCTCTTTTTTACCTCGGTCAATAGTTTGAGACCTTGTTGGGCCAGATTAATAGCCTCATCGAAATTTTGGCTTGATCGTCTCAGCATCGCCCGAGTCACTGCCGTATTGGCCATGGAAATCAGATCTCTTTGTTTGCGCAAGGCAGGTTCACAAAAATCTAAAAGCGCATCACTTTCCGTAAACGCATTTTGATTTACAAATATCTTGGCTTGATAAAGCAATAAATGGGGGGCATGTTTTTTGATTTTCCCCAATGGTTCTATCCTTCGATACCATTTTGTGATTTCTCCTTGCCTTCCTCCAGTATAGAGCTGGTGGGCTATATAATCTATCCATTTTGCAGCCTCTTCATATTCTCGACTTTCGAGCTTATGCATTATTGCAGCATCCCATTCCTCGCGTTTGCGATGCCACTCAGCGGCGCGATTGTGAATTCTGTTGAGCCTTGCTGAATCATGCTTACGAAATTGTTGTGTAAGAAATTCGGCAAATAATTGGTGATATCGAAAACTCGGACCTTGACTACTCTCAGTTCGTGTAACAAAAAGATTATGCTCCTCAAGTAGTTTGATTTGTTCAGCAGAATCCTCTTCATTTCGAACATAATTGCAGAGGGCCTCGTCAAAATCTCCTAATATCGATGAGCAATACATGAAATCTCGCAATTCGGGACTTTGACGATTAACCACTTCCTCTGCAAGATATTCATATACTTTCTCTGTGCCCCCAGTCAATTTTGGGATAGCGCCCAAATTGTCAGTTGTACGCAGAGCCAAGAGTATGGCTACTATCCATCCGTCAGATTGTTGTGCAAATTCAGCGGCCTGCTCATCCGAAAGATTGAATTGATAATTTTGGGCTACTAAGCGCTGCAAATCTTCCGGGCGAAAGCGCAGTTCATCGGCATTAATGGTGACGAGTTCATCGCGTATGTATAAATTTGCCGCAGGAATTCCATAAACGCTGCGCGAGCCAATCAGAATTCGAAGTTGATCAGGCAGATGTTCGATTAGCTTTTCGATGAATTCGACAACCTCTTCATTTTCCCCGGCCAAATGATAATCATCTAATACGAGAATGGTGAAATCATCAATTTTGGTTTCGACTTCGTTGAGCAATTCAATTGCTAATCCGGTAATGCTATGGCCACTCTCTGAAAGTGCGAGTGTTTGTTCCAAGCTAGTCCCAAAATCTTTAAATTTTTGCTGAAATGCAGCGATGATATGGCGGACAAAATCGACTGGATTCTTGTCATCTGAACCGATTAAGTACCAAACTACGTTGGCGTCAACATCGCTGGCGAAGTCGGCCAATAGTGTTGTTTTCCCGTAACCAGCCGGAGCAGAAACAAATGTTAATTTACGATGGATATTTTGATGGATTGTGTCAACCAAGCGAATACGCCGAAGGATATCCTTACGTTTTTGAGGTTGGCGCACCTTGGTTAGTAGGATTGACATATTATTTGCGGTTGTAAATTATTCGGTCATATTGATTGATTTGGGTTGATTAGTGTCTTGCCGTAATTATTTAGTGTATGTGTGGCGCTTGTGCTTGTCAAGAAATGCTGTGCCTGGCTAATAAGCGTCAGGGCTATAATTTATTTAACTAGGAATCATTGGAAAGGTATATATGCGCGCAAGTGACATTATTGGAAAGAAGCGTGATGGGCTAGCCCTGAGCGATAAAGAAATCAGATTTTTCATTAAGGGATATTCGTCAGGTGACATCCCCGATTACCAGGCGTCCGCTTGGGCAATGGCGGTTTTGCTGAACGGTATGAGTGCTGAAGAAACTGCCAATTTGACAATGGCGATGGCGGAGTCGGGCGAAATGCTGGATCTCAGTGGGGTGGTGGATATTGCTCTGGATAAACATTCAACTGGTGGTGTGGGCGATAAAACGACCTTAGTGGTGGAACCTGTTGTGGCTGCTTGTGGCCTGCGAGTAGGCAAAATGTCTGGTCGGGGATTGGGCTTCTCTGGGGGCACACTAGATAAGATGGAATCAATACCCGGCTATCGAACCGATTTAAGCAAAGATGAATTTTTGACCCAACTTAGTGAATTGGGGCTGGTATTGACGGGACAGACGGGTGCGCTGGCTCCTGCAGATGGCAAACTTTATTCATTACGGGATGTGACGGGAACTGTGCCATCCATGCCATTAATAGCCTCGTCGATAATGAGCAAAAAGATCGCAGCAGGCGCTCAACGGATGGTACTTGACGTAAAAATTGGCGTAGGAGCATTCATGGAAACGCTGGATGCAGGCCGCGAGTTAGCCGAAATAATGGTTAGTATCGCCAAGCTGGCAGATAGACGTGCAGTGGCTTTATTATCAGACATGAACCAGCCATTGGGGCAGGCTGTGGGGAATGCTTTGGAAGTCAAAGAGGCGATTGAGACGCTGCAAGGGGATGGTCCTGCTGATTTTCGGGAACATGCGCTAGTGGTGGCCAGCCATCTTGTCTTGCTGGGTGAGGCAGCTGGCGATCTGGATGATGCCCGTCAACTGGCTGAAGCAACTTTGGATGACGGATCCGCATTAGAGCGATTCAAGGCATTGACTGCTGCTCAGGGTGGGGATGTTTCCTATATTGAAAGCCCTAATAAGTTTAAACTAGCACCAGTTATTAGGCCCGTAAATGCAGAACAATCTGCTTATCTGGCACAAATAAATGCACGCGTGGTTGGAGAAACTTCAGTGGAACTTGGGGCAGGGCGCGCCAAGAAAAGCGACGAGATAGATCATGCAGTGGGGATCATTGTTCATCCAAATGTGGGTGATAAGCTTGAAAAAGGGGAGCCCATTTTCACTATTCACGCAAATTCAGAAGAAAAGTGGGCTGAAGCTGAATTAAATCTCAAGAAAGCATTGACATGGAGCGAGCAGGCGGTCGATCCATTGCCACTTTTCTATGATGTTGTTAAATAAAAAAAAAGCCCGCATTGCGGGCTTTTTTATGGAAATTTTCCTTAAAGTTTGACTCCGGACATATAACCAATTCCTAGAGTGCCTGGCCCTGTATGAGTCCCAACTGAGGGACTAACTGCCGTTATTACGGCCATTTCAGGATTGTATTGTTCCTTAGCCATTGCTAACAATTTTTCCGCTTCCCCCGGCGCATTGGCGTGAAGAGCGGCAATCATCAATGGTTTTTTGCCACCTGTGCGTTCACCGACAAGATCCACAAGACGTTTCATTGCTTTTGATTTAGTGCGAACCCGCTCTAGCGGCTCCAATCCACCATCTTGAACCTCAAGAATGGGCTTTAAATTCAGAGCGGCACCTAAATAACGCTGTGCGCCGCCAATGCGGCCGCCCTTATGTAGGAATTCAAGCGTATTGACCATGATTAGTACACCAGACTTGGCCATGGAACTGCGAATTACTTTCTCGACTTCTTTGAAGGATTTCCCAGCTTGGGCAGCTTTCATGCCGACAAGCAAAGGCCAGCCAGTGCCCATTGAGGCACTTTGGCCATCAATAATCGTCACATTTGCTTTGGGAACCAGTTCTGCAGCTTGGTTGGCAGATCCTACTGTCCCCGATAATTTTGTGGAAACATGGAGGGAAATAATGTCTTTTGTGCCCGCTTTAACTAATTTCTCGTATATTTCTTTGAAATAGCCAGGAGTAGCTTGCGAGGTTGTTGGCATAACACTAGCAGTAGCCAAGCGCGCATAAAAATCACTGGGCTGTATGTCAACTCCATCGCGGAGTTCTTCTCCATCCCAAATTACTACACTTGGGGCTACATCAAGTTTTTGCTTACCTAAAAGCTCTTCGGGCATGTAGGTTGTACTGTCTGTAACAAAAGCAATTTTTGCCATTAATCTGCTCTCCTTCTATAAAATATGGGTGCCGAAAGGCTTGCCAACTATAACCCAGTCTCAAGTTTTCAGTTGCGGAAGGGCGGCTCGCTCTTGACCCCCGCCGAGAACCAAGCTAAAATCTCTGGCTGTCTCCGTAGTCGCAGAGAAACGGAGCTTAGGCAGTACAAGGAAGAGGAGTTTTTATATGGTTCGAATTCGATTACGCCGGGTTGGAGGCAAGAAACAAGCAAGTTTTCGCATTGTTGCAGCCGACAAAGAAAGTCCACGCGATGGAAAATTTATCGAAATACTTGGTTTCTATAACCCTCGCACTGAACCTGCCACGATTGACTTAAAGGAAGATCGTATTTATGACTGGATAAGCAAAGGTGCCCAGCCTAGCGAATCAGCAGTTCAGATTTTCCAGACAATTGGGTTGATGGATCGCTACGAACGATTCAAGGGTGGAGAAGACGTTGAGAAGCTGGTGGCCGAAGCATTGGAAGCCAAAGCGGCTCGTAATGTCAATCCGAAAACCCGATATCCAGCTCCTGTTGGGACGCCGAAGAAGGCGAAACCTGCAGAAGAAGCTGAGCCCAAGGCTAAGGTTGAGAAAGAAGCGGAAGAGGCCCCTGTTGAAAAAGAGGCCGCTGCTGAAAAAGAAGCCCCTGCTGAAGATGAAGCCGTAGCTGAAAAAGAGGCTCCTGCTGAAGAAGCTGCTAAGGATGAAAAACCAGCCGAAGAAGCTAGCAAGGAAGAGGAAGCACCTAAAGCGGAAGAAGCTGATACAGAAGAGAAGAAAGATGCTGCTGAAGCTCCCAAAGAAGCCAAAGCAGTGAAACCAAAAGCTAAGAGCAAAAAGAAAGACAAAAAAGAAGAAGCAAGCGATGAACCTGCCGCAGAAGAATCAAGCGATGAGGCTAAGAGCTAAACGGCAATTATCTTTTTTATGAAAGATGAATTGAATGAAAGAACTGATTGAATACATTGCACGTTCCTTAGTGGATGACCCCACCCAAGTAAAGGTGTTTGACCGTAAACGCGGTCCGAGCACCGAAATTAATCTGCGAGTGGCCAAACCCGATATGGGTCGCGTCATTGGGCGAAACGGCCGAGTAGCTAATGCGATGCGTGCACTTCTTCAGGTTGCAGCAGCCAGAGAAGACAAACGAGCCCAACTCAACATTTCTGACCCCGAGTGACCTCAAATAGGCAGCGCAAAGCTGCTCAAAGAAAACAGAGTGCTTCAGATCAGCGTATTAGTGCTGCTGATAATCTTAAATTCGTGGCTGTAGCAAGACTAAGGCGAGCTCATGGTTTGAAGGGCGAAGTATTAGCTGAAATTGTTACCGATTTTCCTGATCGCCTTATTCCTGAGGCGATCTTTTTATTTGGTGTTGAAAAAAATCCAATGACTATCAAGGCAGTGCGCAATCACAATGATGGTCTATTGCTCACATTTGAAGGCGTAGGCAGCCGTGATTTTTGGCAAGGTAAGCAGAACCAATATTTGTATTCTTCGATTGATGATTTGCCAGAATTGCAAGAAAATGAATTTTATGAACATGAAATAATCGGATTGGAAGTTGTGGATTTGGATGGTAAAAATTGGGGAAAAGTATCAGAAATATTACAAACTGGAGCTAACGATGTATACGCAATTGTTGACGCCAACGGGGCTGAACGATTAATTCCAGCTACAACTGAAGTCATTAAAGAAATTGATATTTCACAGAATTTAATACGGATTGAATTGATCGCTGGAATATTTGATAACTAGTTTTTTTGAATTTCTAATGCTTGACAGCCAAAAATCGCTTATGGTATTCTGACCGCGTTTTCAGATGGGGGCTCTATTATGAAAGAAGAAAAACAATATTGGCTGGCTTTGAATCGAGTTAAGCAAATCGGCTCTGTGCGCTTTAAGGCGCTGATCGAATCATTTGGAAATGCTAAATCAGCGTGGGAAGCCTCCGAAAGCGCCTTAAGAGCAACCGGATTAGGTCCCAAGATTGTAAGCAACTTAATCAAGCTAAGAGAAACTTATGATTTTGATAGTTTGATAACTGATCTGAAGGTGCATAATGTTCGCGCCATTACATGGGAAGATGCAGATTATCCAAATCGCCTTCGCGAAATAAATCAATCTCCTCCAGTTATTTATCTGCGGGGGGACTTAATAGATAAGGATGATTGGGCAATTGCTGTTGTGGGAACACGGAAAATGACGCGCTATGGTCACCAAATTGCAGATGAGCTGGGTATTTATTTGGCAAATCAAGGGATCACTGTGGTATCTGGATTGGCGCACGGTATTGATGCCGCCACACAGCAAGCAGCCATACAAGCGGGTGGGCGTTCAATTGCGGTTCTAGCTCATGGATTGGATAACATTTATCCTGCTAGAAACCAGCAATTAGGTTTATCAATTGAAAAGAATGGGGCCTTGGTCAGCGACTATGCCTTGGGTACTCCAGCAGATGCTAGTAATTTTCCCCCTCGGAACCGGATCATAGCTGCTTTGGCAAGGGCCACTGTGGTCATTGAAGCGGGGCAACGCAGTGGGGCGTTGATAACTGCCCGATTTGCTGTTGAGCAAGGACGCGATGTTTTTGCAGTGCCGGGAAGCATCTACGGAGATCAGAGCAAGGGGCCTAATCAGTTAATTCGAGATGGGGCGCATCCATTGCTGCACTTTGATCAATTGCTAGAAGCACTTGATTTGGAGTTTATGCAGCAACAACAATCAGCGCGTAAGAGTTTGCCCAAGGACGCCATTCAAGCTAAGCTCTACGGCATCATGAGTCCTGAACCCATGCACGTCAATGAAATTGGAAACCTTGCCGAAATGCCCATTGATAAAGTATCCTCCGCGCTTGCTCTGATGGAACTTAAGGGCATGGTGCGCCAGGTTGGTGGCATGAACTATGTGCTAGTGCGTGAATTGCGCGCCCCGTACGGCGCCTCTTAAGCTGGAAATGATTGAATAAATGGAAAACTATTACGCAGTAATCATGGCAGGAGGTGGCGGAACACGCTTGTGGCCGCTTTCTCGAAAAGAACGCCCTAAACAGGTTCTGGATCTCTTTGGGGGCAAATCGCTGTTTCAGCATGCTGTGGATCGTATAGGGCCACTGTTTCCACTTGAGCGAATATTGATCGTGACCAATGAAATGTATGCAGCCCAACTACGAGAGTTATGCCCCCAATTCACTGATGAAAATTTTTTACTTGAACCCGAACCTCGTGGAACCGCTCCAGCTATTGGCCTTGCAGCAGAATATTTGCACGCAATTGCACCTGGATCAACAATGGCAGTATTAACTGCGGATCACTATATTGGCAATGAAGGTAAATTTCGGGAATATCTGGAAGCTGGGTACCACTTAGCTGAAAATGAATATTTGGTTACTTTAGGGATACATCCTGATTACCCAGCCATGCAATATGGCTACATTCAACAAGGCAAAAAAATTGAAGGAGACATGTCTTTCCCGGCTTTTGAGGTGGATCGTTTCAAAGAAAAACCCAAACTTACAGAAGCAACAGAATTTTTGGATGCAGGCACATTTACTTGGAATTCAGGCATGTTTATATGGAAGGTAGATCGCTTACGAAGCGAATTTGCCAGCCAAATGGCCGATACAAGTACGAAATTAACAAAAGTATTATCTGGAAATGGGAAAGAAAGTGGGCTTACAGTAAATCGGGACGCTTGGAGGACAATCCAAAGTGAAACAATAGATTACGGAATAATGGAACGAGCACAAAATACTGTGGTTATTCCCGTAGAAGAACTTGAATGGAATGATGTAGGTTCATGGAATTCGCTTTTTGAAGTTTTGGAGTCTGACGAAAGTGGCAATGTAATTCTTGCTGATCAGCGGCTAAATTTTGATGCCAAGGATATATTGGTCAACACTACTGGACAGAAAAAGTTAGCCGTATCAGTGGGTGTAGAAAATCTGGTTGTGGTAGATACAGGCGATGTATTGCTAATTTGCTCGAAAGAAAGAGCCCAAGATATTCGCCAAATTGTGCAATTATTGAAGGACAAAGGATTAGAACGCTTTTTATAGCATTGGTGAAAAATGGATGAAACAAAGATAATCGCATATTGCGTAAAATGTAAGGAAAAACGCGAGATGCTTAACCCAAACGCGGAATTTACCTCTTCTGGAACCCCAGGGACGCGTGGCACTTGCCCAGTTTGCGGTACGACGATGTTTCGCATGGGAAAAACACCAGCTCATGAAGGGATGGTTGCGCCCCCGCGTGTTCCTCGCAAGAAAAAGGAAATTAAACGCAAGGGTAAACTGGTGATTGTGGAATCGCCAGCTAAGGCGCGCACGATTGAGCGCTATTTAGGTGAGGGTTACAAAGTTGAAGCCAGTGTTGGACATGTGCGGGATTTATTGCGCTCTCAACTATCGGTTGACGTTGATAATTCTTTTGAACCCAAATATCGGGTGCCCAATGAAAAACGACCTATAGTCAAGGAACTGAAAGCAAAAGCAGCACGAGCTGAGGAAGTGTTCCTGGCGACTGACTTGGATCGCGAAGGCGAGGCAATTGCCTGGCATCTCTTAGAGGCCGCCGAAATCGAACCTGAATTAGCTAAGCGCGTTGTTTTTAATGAAATTACCAAAGACGCTGTAAAGAAGGCCTTTGATAATCCGCGTGAAATCAATATGAATTTGGTGGATGCACAGCAAGCCCGCCGCATTTTAGATCGATTAGTGGGCTACAGCCTGACGCCTATCTTGTGGGAAAAGGTGCGCAATCGCCTTTCTGCTGGCAGAGTACAGTCAGTAGCAATGCGACTCATTGTTGAACGTGAGCGTGAAATCGACGATTTCATTCCCAAGGAATACTGGTCTGTGGAGGCTGATTTCAACACGGCTAGCCAGGATTTGTACCGTGCTAAATTGGCCAAAATCGATGGAGTAGATCCAGAGTTGGTCAGCAAGGAACAAGTTCAACCTTTGCTGGCTGAATTGCAATCTACTGATTTTCATGTCAGTGCGATCAAGCGCGGAAAGCGCCGACGCAAACCGCGCGCGCCATTCACAACTAGCACTATGCAACAAGAGTCCTCACGCAAACTGAATTTCACAGCTCGTAAGGCGATGTCTATAGCGCAGCAGCTCTATGAAGGCATTGATTTGGGGGAAGGTGAAAATACAGGGCTAATAACTTATATGCGTACCGATTCAACGAATATTTCTCCTGTAGCACAAGCAGAAGTGCGCGACTATGTTGCTTCTGAACATGGCGAGGAATTTTTACCCGAAGAAGCACCCGTGTATAAAACGCGCTCAAAGCGGGCTGAAGAAGCACATGAAGCAATTCGGCCCTCCTCGGTTCAGCGCACACCAAAAGCATTAAAGGAAAGTCTTAGTCGCGATCAGTATCGTCTATATCAATTGATATGGCGACGCTTTGTGGCATCCCAAATGAAGCCTGCAGAATATGACACCATTTCTGTACAGATATTAGGTGCCGGAGAGGAGCATGAATACTTGTTTCGCGCTTCCGGTTCTATATTGGTCTTTCAGGGTTATTTATTGGTCTACGAGGAATCCTTGCAGGAAAGTGGGGAAGATGAAGGGAAAAATGGCAGCAAAATTCCCGCAAGCCTCGAAGAAAACCAACGACAAGAAATGATCGAGTTGCATCCAGAGCAGCATTTTACGCAGCCACCGCCGCGTTTCAGCGAGGCTACATTGGTGCGCAGCCTGGAAGAATTTGGAATTGGACGACCTTCCACATACGCAGCCACAATAAACACATTGCAGCAGCGCGGCTATGTATATCGTGATGGCCGACGGCTGTATCCGAATGATGTCGCCATGTTAGTTAATGATCTGTTGGTGGAACATTTTCCACAAATTGTGGATATTAATTTCACGGCCGAAATGGAAAATGACCTGGACCGAATTGCCAATGGAGAAGAAGAGTGGAAAGACGTAATTCGTGAATTCTACGGACCCTTCTCTGAAAAATTGGAGCGGGCCAAGATAGAAATGCCCGAGACGAAGGCAGAACCCGAATTGGTTGGCCGAACTTGCCCAACTTGCAATGAAGGCGATCTAATCATTAAGTGGGGGCGCTACGGGCGCTTTATAGGATGCTCAAACTTCCCCGATTGCCGACACACGGAACCTTTCCTGGAAAAGATCGGTGTGCTCTGCCCCTTGGATGGCGGAGATGTGGTTGAGCGGCGTACAAGAAAAGGGCGTACATTCTACGGCTGCTCGCATTATCCTGAATGCGAATTTACATCCTGGAAGAAACCAATCGCTACACCTTGCCCGAATTGCAAGGGGACCTTGGTGTTGTCCACTAAGCGGTTTGCTCAATGCTTGGATTGTGAGAACCAATACCCCGTCGAAGAAGTTCAACCAGAAGAAGTACCAGAATCGGCATAAAGCTTGCACCTTTGCTAAGCAGCTAAGTTGCGCGATTTGTAAGCCTCATCTACAATCCGCGAATGCGGCATTAATAGCTTGCAAGGAGCAAGAATATGGAAACAGAGAGCGACGGCGGTCAGAAATTGGCTAGCCGCATTGATATAGACCGCCTACGAGAACCAAAATTTATGGCCGGCTCAGCTTTTTTGGCCGGTATAGCTATTGGCTTACTGGTTTTGGGTTGGTGGCTTTTCCCAGTGCAATGGACAGATGCATCTCCAGAGCATTTACGTTCGGATTTGCAACAAGATTATTTGCGTATGGCAATCGATTCGTATTCCGTCAACGCTGATGGAACTTTAGCTACGGCACGATTAGATGCGCTGGGTTCTGCGGCTGAAGCTTCAATGCAGCAAATTGCTGCTGCACCAGGAGAACTCAATTCAGCAAGCGTTAACTATTTTGAAAGCCAATTAGGGATTGAGCCGGCGCTTTCTTCTTCAGACGAACAACAATTAGTCCCTGATGAAGAGGCTTTAACCGAAGAAGAGCCTTCAGTGGGCTCGCAATCCTTGCTACTTACGATGTGTTCAATTACAGCGCTTTTGGGTGTTGCTTTGGCTGGAATCTACTATTTCAGAACAAAGCAAGGTGGCCTGCCAAGTTTTGGCAAACGTCAGGATACCGAACCTAGCTTTGAAAGCTCCGCTACCTTGGATGCGCTAGGTGATACTCCTCCTATTTCACAATGGATGACCACTTATTTAATGGGGGATGACCTGTTTGATGATTCATTTAGCATTGATTCCTCCAATGGAGAATTCTTAGGTGAGTGTGGAGTCGGAATCGCAGAAACGGTTGGAGTAGGGGATCCGAAGCGAGTGAGTTCATTCGAGCTGTGGTTATTTGATAAGAATGATATTCAAACGGTAACCAAAGTTTTGATGAGCAACCACACTCATAGCGAAGATGCAACGCGCGAGCGATTAGCAGCGAAAGGTGAACCCATTTTGGCGAAGCCGGGCACAGAGGCAGTTCTTGAAACGGAAACCTTGCAACTCATTGTGCGGGTTGTTGACATGGAATATGGTGAAGGGGCTATGCCTGAAGAAAGTTACTTTGACCGTGTCACTTTGGAATTGGCTGTTTGGTCAAAACAATAGACTAATTAAATTAATAAGACCGCGTCAACGACGCGGTCTTTTTTTATTAAAAAACGGTTATTCAACCTTTAGTATTTTATAGCTAAAACTGCCACCCGGTGTTTGAACTTCAACAGTTTCCCCTTCTTCGTGTCCCATGAGGCTTTGCCCAATGGGCGATTCATGCGAAATGCGACCATTTCTAGGGTCTGCTTCTTGAGGACCCACCATAAAGTAAGTCACCGGATCGCGATCATCTTCTTGCACTGTCATCGTGGAGCCAATAATAATCTTGCTACTGCCTGCTTTACCCTCGATGAGAACCGCCCGGTTCAGCATAATTTCAATTTCCTGGATGCGCCCTTCTAAGAAAGCCTGATCTTCCTTGGCTTTTGAATAGTCAGCATTTTCAGAAAGATCTCCTTGCTGAATTGCTACTCGTAATCGTTTGGCCAAATCATTGCGACTGGGGCCTTTTAACTCCTCCAACTCCAATTTGAGATTATCAATCCCTTCTTGGGTGAAGAAAAATTCCTGGGGATTACTCATATTAGGAATTAGCTCCTTTCTCGGATATGCGCTGATTTTCTTTGAGAGCATATCGATCGGTCATACCAGCGATATAGTCCGCGATGGTGCGTTCAAGGCCGCGCGATTCAATTTTTTCTTGAAAGCCGCCAGGCATTTGTTTGGGATCTTTCTTGTAGGCATTGAATATTGATGTAAGGGTGTTTTCAGCATTGTCTGCCATTTGCAGCACTTCGGGGTGGCTATAGAATTTGTCAAAAAGGAATGTTTTTATTTCCTTGTTCATTTTCATTATCGGATCACTATATCCAATTACATTGTGATCCAACTCTTGAATCCCCAAGGAACTCATTGCGCCACTGACTTGAATTCGATCTGCGGTAGCTTCGACGACATCGGTAACCAGGATGCCAACTAAGCGGCGAATCAGACGATGGCGATCCAAATCTTCCAGTTGCGGTCCATGCCAGCCTACATTTTCAACCAGCATATCCCACATTTTGACACCTTCTAACTTCTCTGTATTTAGCATTCCTGAACGAAGACCATCGTCCAAATCATGTGTTGTATATGCCAATTCATCGGCAACATTGGCGATTTGAGCTTCCAAATCTCCGCGAATATTAGGATCGTATTCGCTGGCATCTGATTCATCGTATTCAGTTTCGTGTTTTACAATGCCCTCGCGAACTTCCCAAGTGAGATTAAGACCATCGAAATTGGGATAGCGCTGTTCCAGCTTGGTAACTATTCGCAAAGACTGCTTATTGTGATCAAAGCCCCCAGAATCCATCAGCAATTCATTCAAGGTTCTTTCACCAGAATGTCCGAAGGCTGCATGTCCTAAATCGTGGACCAGGCATATCGCTTCAATTAAATCTTCATTGGCACCCAAAGCTCTGGCTATGGTGCGGCCAATTTGTGCAACTTCGAGGGTGTGTGTTAATCGCGTTCGGAAATAATCGCCCTTTGATGTGATAAATACTTGCGTCTTTTGCTCAAGCCGCCTGAATGCGGTGGTATGCAAAATGCGATCGCGATCTCGTTGAAATGATGTGCGATACAGCGGTTCTTTGTCCGGAAATTTGCGGCCTTTAGATTGATCACTGCGCATTCCTACGGAAGCTAGCAGTTGGTTTTCTTTGGCCTCGAGTTGTTCTCTTGTTCGTTTCATAATCACCGAAAAGTGTAATTCGCTGAGGAGTGGCTGTCAATGTATATTGAATAAGACATTTAAGCACTAATCTGCGTGCCAATGGGTTGGCTGAGCAAGGCTTTTTTTATTTGTCCTTTTGCTAGACCAGAAAAAATCCACACGTCTGCATTGCTATTTGTGACCATTTCTAAGGCGGCTTCAACTTTGGAAAGCATGCCACCTGTAACATCGCTGCCTTCTCCGCCACTTAAGGAATTCCGAACATCTTCAATATTTTTTGAGTTGATTGATGGAAGCACTTTATTTCTTCCAGGAAAATCACTATAGACAGGATCATTAGCAGCCAGCAAAATTCTTGCCGGTTGGAGTTCGTTACAAAGATGGAGGAACAATTCTTCGGTAGACAATATTGCGCCCCCTTGCCGCTTGTCAAAAACGACATCTCCATAAACCATTGGAATAAGTCCATGCTCGAGAGCTGATTGGATAGGATGCGTATCCCACGAGGCAATTTGGCCATTTTCCGAAATTACGACTGCCGAGGGGGCGATGCTAATAACCGGTAATTCGGCCACGCGCAGTGCTGCCAGAACAATTTCATTTAGCTGACGTGCTGATTGCCAAACTTCAATGAAGCCTGCCCACTCAGGGTCGCTATTAACCCCTAGCCGTGTACCGTGCCTCTTGGCAGCAAAATGGCCGAAAGATCCAGAGCCATGACCAAGCAATAAGCTCATATCGGGCTGTTGATCGCGAGCTACCTTGATTTCTTGAGCAAGCTGGTCAATTATTTCGTGAAGCGCGGTATTAGCGAGGTTCTTGTCTGTAATGAGGGAACCGCCTAATTTCAAAAAACTAATACTTTGTTTCATTGGACCCTGGTATTAATAACGGATGTTGCACCCGAAGTTTTTAGTGCAACCTCAATGTCGTGTTCTCGACCGTCTGGAGAGAGCACAATCAGATTTCCCCCGCGGCCGCCACCGGAAATTTTGGCTCCCAAAGCCCCGGCCTCAATTGCAGAACGAATTAATTGCTCCAATTCGGGTGAGGACACGCCCATTTCTTCCAGCAGTACCTGATTCTTGTTCATGAGCTCTCCCAGGCGATCCAGATTACCTAATCTTAGGGCTTTGCGTGCTTGAAGAGTTAGCTCTCCAATGGCTTTGAAAATGGTCTCATATTTCTGTGGAGCCTCTTTCCAGCCTGCGCGCACATCATCCACTACAAGTTTGGTGTTGCTGGAAATTCCGGTATCGGCAATCAATAGGGAGAATGGACGCCCGATTTCAACAAGCGCAAGCGGATTCCCTTTTTCAAAATACACGGATTGTGCAAAGCTGACGACGGTATTGTCGATGCCTGAGGGTGTGCCATGATAAATTTTTTCACTTTCATAGGAAATATCTGAGACATCCGCATCGGATATTTCCTGGCCAAGAAAACCTGCAATCGCACGTGCGATTGCTGCTGAAACGGCTGCCCCTGAACCTAGGCCGGATGCGACTGGAATAGTCGAATTTATTGTTAATTTAAAGGCAGGGACGCGCTCGACTCCGAAATGATGTAGCGTATTTCGAACGGTCAATTTTAATGGGTCTGAATCGTCTAAATCGTTCAGATTACTATCTAAACTGATTGCCTCCGATTTTATCCAAATTCGACCTTCGGGTCCTTGAATATCGGCCTTAATCACAGCTTTAGCTTGAACCTGAAAAACAGGAATCGCTATTGCGGGTTGGCCATAAACGACTGCATGTTCTCCAAACAAAATAGCTTTTCCGGGTGCGCTGGCAGAGAGTGCTGGCATGCTTATGCTCCCGTAAAAATATAAAAGATGATGAGTACAGCCAGGCCCCAAAGGAGTAATGTGTATTGGATCGGACGATCCTGATAAAGAATCTCTTCCGGTGCTTCACCACTTCTTTCTACCTGAACCAGATACAAATAGCGGAAAAAGCCATAAATAACGAAGGGGATGGTTAACATCATGCTATGGTTTTCGGGCAAATTTGGAGCCGAAAACGTATACAGGCTGTAAGTAAGTATCGCCAAAGTAAGCACAGCTAGAAGAAACTGATCGAGGAATTCAGACGTGTAACCGGCCAATACCTTGCGCGTTTTGCCAGCGCTGTGATCGGCCATGTTTATTTCCGCTCGGCGCTTACCAACCCCCATGAATAAGGCAGCAAAGGTTGTAAAAACATAGAGCCACGGAGAAAAACGATCAACTGATACAAGGGCTACTCCAGCGGCCACGCGAATTACATAGAAACCTGCTAATACGATTACATCTACGATGGGGATGTGTTTAAGCTTTAGCGAATAAGCCAAATTGAGTACAAGGGCAAAAAATGCGATGGACGCAAACTCGGGGGACAGAATAAATCCCATTCCTAAGCCCGCCATAATTAATATAGCTGCCGTCCATCGCGCTATGGAAATTGGTAGTTCGCCAGCCGCTATGGGCCGTAAACGTTTTTTGGGATGGGCTTTGTCCTGTTTTAAATCGATTAAATCATTCATCAGATAGACGCCACTGGAGACTAGGCCATAGGCTAGGAATCCCTGCAATACTGTCAGAACAGCTGGCCAATTGTTCAGCTGCCGATCAAAAACGAGTCCCGCAAAGAGCAGACCGTTTTTTACCCATTGACGCAGGCGCATACTCCGAAAAATAGCATTTAACATGGGCTGATAATAGCATTCTTTGATGCTCCAGAACTACTATAGAGACTACAAAATGCTCGATGATAAAATCGGTCTGTGGCCTCAACTTCAAAGCAAAGAGCAGATATTTTATTGGTGGAACAGGGCTTGGCCGAGAGCCGAAACATGGCTCAGCGCTTGGTTATGGCGGGACAGGTACGAGTCAATGGAGAGATTTTGGCTAAATCCTCTGAAAAGTTGGCAATTGATACTGTGCTTGAGGTCAAAGAGTTGCCCAGGTTCGTATCAAGGGGCGCCCATAAACTTGAAGCAGCGCTCAATTCCTTTGGTCTAGAAGTCATGCATCTTATATGCGCTGATGTGGGTGCCTCCACGGGCGGTTTTACGGATTGCTTGTTGCAATATGGGGCAAAGAAAGTCTACGCGATTGATGTGGGCAGCAAACAACTGCATTGGAAACTGCGCTCTGATGATCGCGTAATAGTAATGGAGCAAACCAACGCACGCCATTTGCAGACACTTCCTGAGCTGATGGATTTTGTAAGCATTGACGCTTCATTCATATCGTTAAAATTGCTACTTCCACAAGTCGTAAAGTGGCTACAACCTCAAGGCGAGGTAATTGCATTAATCAAACCTCAATTTGAAGCTGGAAAGGAAGAGGCAGATAAGGGGAAAGGGGTTATTCGCGATCCCAACGTGCATAAACGGGTGCTATGGGAAATTTTTCAATTTGCTCAAGAGGGATCCTTTTTTGTACTTGGGTTGATGCTTTCTCCCGTAAGAGGGCCAAAAGGCAATCGGGAATTTTTGGTTCATCTAGCACGCGAGGGAGAGGATGCAAAAGACTTAGAAATCCTGGTAAAAGAAGCTGTAGAGCAAGTAAAAAATGAGGATTGATGCTGCCTAAGGATCGACCATTCGTGCGCGCAATTTGGAATCTGCATCTTTGGGCCTACAAATTGAGTAGAGGATGGATTGGGTCCTCGCTCGTGGGTATGCCCGTAATGATGCTCTATTCCCGGGGACGCCGGACGGGTCGATCTCGTGAAAATCTACTCACTTTTATTCCCCATGAAGATGCTTTTCTTATTGCTGGGTCCAATGGCGGAGCCGTTTCTTCACCCGGATGGTATTTCAATCTGAAGTATGAGCCCAGGGCGCGGATTCGCTGGCAAGGGAAACTGATTGAGGTCAGGGCACGAGAAACTCGTGGGCAGGAGCGTGAAACTTATTGGAATATGTTTAAATCTTCTGTAGATTCCTATGCTCGCTATGAAGCAAGGACATCGCGATTAATTCCAGTTTTAGTTCTGGAGCCAATAAAGGCAAACTAGTTAGGACCCATCCTGTATACTGTCAGCGCTCATGACACAAGAACACATTCGTAACTTCTGCATCATCGCACATATTGACCACGGCAAATCAACACTTGCCGATCGAATGTTGCAAATAACCGGCACTGTTTCCGAGCGTGAAATGCAGGATCAAGTCTTGGACACTATGGATTTGGAACGCGAGAAAGGTGTGACTATCAAAGCCTCCGCTGTACGCATGGATTACACAGCCGTTGACCAGCAGACCTATCAACTAAATCTAATTGATACCCCAGGACATGTTGATTTTGGCTATGAAGTAAGCCGAGCATTAGAAGCATGCGAAGGCGCTGTCCTAGTTGTGGACGCGTCACAGGGAGTTCAGGCTCAAACACTAGCAAATCTATACCTAGCGTTAGATTCGGATCTTGAAATAATTCCAGTAATAAACAAAATCGATATGCCGGCCGCGCGTCCTGAGGAAGTGGCTCAGGAAATTAGCCAAATTATTGGTACACCAACAGAAGATATTCTTCTTATATCGGCGAAGAAGGGTGAAAATGTTGATGCGGTGCTGGAACGTATTGTGCTTAGTGTCCCTCCGCCGAAGGGCGATGAACAGAAAACCGCGCGCGCCTTAATTTTTGATTCCCACTACGATTCCTATAAAGGGGTTGTGGCTTATACACGTGTGATTGATGGTGTTTTAGAGGCAGAGGATACATTGCTGCTTATGGAAAGTGATGTAAGCGTAAAGCCGATTGAAATTGGTGTGTTTTCGCCAGGTATGGAAAAAGGGCAACGCTTGCAAACTGGAGAAGTCGGCTACGTGGCCACGGGCCTAAAATCAGTTTCTCAATGCCGCGTTGGTGACACGATCACATCTAAGGCGAATCCCGCGGAAAAAGCATTGCCTGGATACCGTCAGGTTAAGCCGATGGTTTTTTCAGGAATCTACCCGGTTGAAGGCGAAGATTATGACGATCTAAAGGACGCCTTAGAAAAATTGCAGCTGAACGATGCATCCTTGGTATACGAGCCTGAAGTTTCTCAAGCATTAAATTTTGGATTTCGCTGTGGATTTCTGGGTATGTTCCATATGGAGATTATCCAGGAAAGGCTGGAGCGAGAATATGATTTGGACATCATCATCACAGCTCCTTCAGTGGCCTATGAAGTTCAAATGAAAAATGGAAAAACAGTGCTGGCAGATTCTCCAGCCGAATTTCCGGAAGAGGGTGAGATTGAAGAAATTCGCGAGCCCTGGATGAGCATTCAAATATTTACTCCGACCGATTATTATGGACCCGTTATGGAGCTCGCTACCAAAAGGCGAGCGATCTATTTAGGAGAAGAATATCCTTCTCCTAAGCGTGTCCAGCTAAATTATGAAATTCCCTTGGCTGAGTTAATCGTAGACTTTTTTGATCAGCTTAAATCAGCCACCAAAGGATATGCCTCGCTGGATTACCAAATAAAGGAATATCGGGCTGAAGATTTGGTCAAATTAGAAATCTTGGTCAATAAAGAACCAGTGGATGCCCTGGCCAGCATTGTGCATAAAGATTCTGCTTACCATCGCGGACAAAGGCTGATAACAAAGTTGAAAACTTTGATCCCTCGCCAGTTATTTACAGTCCCAATTCAAGCAACTTCTAGTGGTCGGGTTATATCCAGAGCGAATGTCAAAGCTTTACGTAAAGATGTGCTCGCAAAATGCTACGGTGGCGATGTGACGCGTAAGCGGAAGTTATTAGAGAAACAGAAGAAGGGCAAGAAGCGCATGAAGATGGTGGGGAGCGTGGAGATTCCACAGGAGGCCTTCTTGGCTGTCCTAACTCTCGATGATGACTAAACCAGAAAATTCTGAAAAAGAAAATTCGCTTAGCCTGCGAAGCATGTTGCCAGGATTGCTGATAAGTGTTCTGGCAATATTCGTACTTTCCCGCTTTGTAAATCTAGCAGAACTTCAAGAAGCGTTCGCGCTAGCAGATTTTCGATGGATTCCTTTGGTGATATTGCCTTTCATTGGAACGGTATTTGCGCGCACCAAAGCTTGGCGAACCTTGCTAGAAGACGAAGCTACTATGACGGATTCGTTTTTCGCTTTAAACCAAGGCTATTTGTTAAATAATATTTTGCCTTTTCGTTTAGGCGAATTGGGTAGAGCCTTAATTCTTAGCGAGCGTAGCGGACTTAGTTTTTGGCGGGTATTTCCAACAATTGTTGTGGAGCGAGTATTTGACGTTGGATTTGCGGCGCTTTTGATTGTGATCAGCTTGCCTTATATATTGGACGCAGATTGGGCCTTATCTGCGTCTCGAGTGGCACTCTTCTTGGTTTTCATTGGGTTTAGTGTTTTATTTGTCATTGCACGCAATCCGAAACTAATTGAGACTGTCATTAAGCGCATAACTAATGCATGGCCCAATATTCAGGCTTGGATATTGAAGAAATTAGGCTCATTCCAGCAAGGTTTAGCCAGTTTGCGAAATACAAGGCGCTTTGCTCAGGTGGCATTTTGGCTATCGTTAGCTTGGTTTTTCAACCTGCTCTGGTACCTCATCCTACAGCGTGCCTTTTTCCCCGAGGTAAATTGGATTTGGGCAACCATGACAATGGGAGCAGGTTCCTTGGGAGTGGCCATTCCATCTTCCCCGGGTTATATCGGAGTTTTAGAGGGGACGATTGTGGCAGCATTTTCTCTATTTGGAGTGGATCCGGCGGTTTCCTTAGCCTACGCGATTGTGGGCCATGCGCTATATTTTGTAGTAACGGGCATACTCGGTGCTATAGGATTCTCTCAGCAAGGCAATTCGTTAGGTCGCATTTATTCGAGTTTACTAAATCGCCGCTCCAGGCCCTTAGAGGAATAATTCCGTAGGAGAATTTGTGGCAGATCGGTATTTAATTACTGGTGGTGCAGGTTTCATCGGCAGCAATTATGCAGATTATTTGCTCTCAGCGGGGAAATCTGTGCGTATTTTCGATAATCTTTCCCGATCTGGAGCCGAAAAAAATCTGGCTTGGTTGCGGACCAAACATGGTCCCGAATCCTTCGAGCTAAGCATTGGTGATTTGCGAGAGCAAGAGAAATTATCCGAAGTGGTGCGCGATGTGGATGTGGTGGCCCATCTGGCCGGCCAAGTAGCAGTTACTAGTTCTGTAGTAAATCCGCGGGAAGACTTTGAAATTAATGCCTTAGGTACTTTTAACCTGCTGGAAGCCATACGACTATCAGGCCAACGGCCTTTTGTGCTGTATTCCTCTACAAATAAAGTTTACGGGGAAATGTTGGACCAAGAAATTGTTGAAAAGAAAACGCGCTATGCATATAAGGCCTTGAAGAACGGCGTTTCAGAAATCCAGGGCTTGGATTTCCATTCGCCATACGGTTGCTCCAAGGGCACAGCTGACCAATATGTTCAAGATTACGCGCGAATATTTGATATCCCCTCAGTCGTTATGCGCCAAAGTGCAATTTATGGCCAGCGCCAGTTTGGTGTGGAGGATCAGGGTTGGCTAGCTTGGTTCGCAATTGCGGCAGTGCTTGATAAACCGATCACGATCTATGGCGATGGCAAGCAAGTGCGCGATATGCTGGATGTACGCGATTTGGTGCGAGCTTATGAGCTAGCTATAGATAAAAGACAGGAAATTGCAGGTGAAGTTTTTAATATTGGTGGCGGGCCGAAACAAACTATCTCGATATGGGCAGAATGTGGACCCATGTTGGAAGAATTTATTGGTCGCGAATTACCCGTTTCTTTTGATCAGACTCGTCCCGGAGATCAACGCGTTTATATTAGTGATATTCGCAAGGCCAAGAATATTTTGGGATGGACGCCTGAAATTGGGATTGTGGATGGTATGGCAGAATTCGTAAACTGGGTTCGTTCAAATAGGGCCCTATTTTCCTGAAGAAACTAAACTGATGCGATGCGCATCCTCACCGTTCTAACTTACTACCGTCCGCATACTAGCGGTCTAACTATATATGCAGAGCGTCTAGCCAAAGCGCTGGTTAGGCGGGGCCATGAAGTGACGGTTCTAACCTCTCAATTTGAGAAAGATCTCCCGCTTGATGAAGTACAAGATGGAGTACACATTAAGCGCGTTCCGGTGCTTTTTCGCATTAGCAAGGGTGTGATTATGCCCAGCATTGGCGTCCGTTCCTGGCAGGAAGTGAGCGCACATGATGCTCTTTTATTGCACTTGCCTCAATTTGACGCAGCGGGCATCTCGATTCGAGGTCGGTTACTTAAAAAACCAACCATTCTGATTTACCATTCCGATCTAACACTTCCGGATGGATTATTTAATCGTGTCGTAAACATGGTTGTACATCTGATGAATGAAATTGCAGCGCGCTTCTCACACCGAATTTCAGCTTATACAGAGGATTTCGCTTCCCATTCTCCTTATTTAAAACGATTTCCAGAAAAAGTGGTGGTAAATGCACCCGCAGTTGAAATTCCTCAAGCCAGCAGCAAGCAAATTGAGCAATTCAAAACCATGCATAATCCAGAAAGTCGAAATCCGGTGATTGGCATGGCCACCCGTTTAGCTGCCGAAAAAGGAGTTGAATACTTGATCGGAGCTCTGCAACGCATCTTGGCTGAATTTCCCAATGCGAAGGTGTTGTATGCGGGACAATTTGAAGATGTGATGGGTGAAGAGGCCTATTTTGAAGCTTTGAGGCCCGAGATTGAAAAATATCAGGCGGCTGGTCAATGGGAATTTCTTGGGGTGCTGGATATGCAGCACATGGCTGCTTTTTACAACAATATCGATGTTATTGTTGTTCCTAGCACCAATTCAACTGAAACATTTGGATTTGTTCAAATTGAGGCGATGATGAATGGCAGGCCCTCTGTGGCTTCTAATTTGCCAGGGGTGCGTCAGCCGATAAAAATGTCGGGTATGGGTCGGGTAACGCCAATTGGGGATGCGGATGCACTGGCTGATAATATTATTACAGTGTTAAAGAATCGTGCGGATTACTCTGGCGATGTGGATAAGTTGCACAGCGATTTTAGCCCCGAAACAAGCGCTGAGCGTCATGAAGCCTTGTTCCTGCAAATCGCTAAAGAGCTTGGGAAAAACATAAAAAATTCATAGTTGACTGGTCTAAATCTCTCATTGCCGCCTAAATTGTCTAGGTTAGAATTTTTCTTCTGAGGAAGGAATTGTGCCCGAACCCAGCCTACTGGACTATCTCAAATCCATATTAAGCAGTAAGGAACTTCCCTCTGTTCCACCTATCCCAAAAGAAGGAAAAGCGACAGTAGTCCGCTCCAGCCGCAAGGCAACACCATCCACGCTTGGTTTCCAAGCAAGTAAAAGGATGCAAGTATGGGGAGCAGCGGCATCAATAATCCTGTTTGTTCTAGCTCAATTCTTGTGGGCACCTCCCTCGCGGTCGCCTATTTTGGGACTAATCTTGGGTGGCACCGCCATATTCTTGGCTTGGCGTTCAATAAAATTGGGTGCCTGGCGAATGCCAAGGATGGCTTCTGCAAAAGAAGCAGACTCACGTATTTTCGTTCGCGCTTGGTTCTTGCTCCCTGCTTTAGTTCTTTCTTCAATGGCTTTTCAGATTTTTAGTGGCAATCGATTTAGCATTTTTAACACCTCATTATGGCTCGCTTCAATTATTTTTCTATATTTCGCTTTATATGGCACTACAAAAAAGTCAAATGATGATGAGTCTGAAAACAAGCCTCACAGGCCTCTGCAATGGCGCGCTTTAGTGGTCGGATCAATTCTTTTGGTAGCTATTTTTCGCTTTGGGCAAATAAATCAAGTTCCTCCAGAAATGAACAGCGACCACGCTGAAAAACTTTTCGATGTGATGGATGTGCTTAATGGCGACACATCCATATTTTTTACACGAAATACAGGCAGAGAGCCATTGCAGTTCTATTTGAGCGCAGCAATTGCCAATGTTTTTGGCACCGGAATTTCCTTTACGACCCTTAAATTGGGAACAACGCTATTAGGATTCTTATCTTTGTTTTATGTCTACAAGTTAGGTGAGGAATTTGGCGGCCCTTGGGTGGGATTATTTGCCTTTGTATTGGCGGGAGTGGCCTATTGGCCCAATGTCTTGGCACGGACTGGTCTGCGCTTTATTCTTTATCCGGCCTTTATCGCGCCCACAATGCTGCATCTCGTTTGGGCCTTGCGCGGCAAAGGCGGTCGTCATTTCGTAGGAGCAGGCCTCTTTATGGGAATTGGGCTGCTGGGCTATACAGCGTTTCGTATCGCTCCATTGTTGGTCGTAGTTGCATTAATTCTATTTTGGTTGCACAATCGAGATTGGGAATCCAGGCGACGAGCAATCATTGGAGTAACTGTTCTCTCGCTAGCTAGTCTCTTTGTTTTCTCTCCTCTGTTGCGCTATGGGTTGGAACCCGATTCACTAATAAATTACCGAGTGGCTACGCGGCTGTTAACTCTTGAAACTGCCTATTTAGGTAACCCGTTGATCATATTTTCGATCAACATGGCTAAGGCGTTGATGATGCCCTTTTATGATGCTGGAAGTGTTTGGCTAATCGGATTACTTCATCGGCCGGCACTTGATTATTTGAGCGCAGCTTTATTAATGGCTGGCTTCCTACTAGTGGTTCGCCGGTATCGACAAAATCGAGATTGGCGCGATCTGTTCTTATTGGTGAGTGTACCCATACTTTTGATGCCCTCCGCATTATCCATTGCATACCCCATTGAAAATCCAGCATTAAATCGAGCTGGGGGTGTCATAGTGCCCATATTTATTTTGTGCGCACTGGCATTAGATGCCTTGGTCCATGGAATTAAGGATCAAATACAACCTCGATTAGCCCCGCGCGTGGCATGGGGAAGTGCCATAATTCTGCTCATGTTGATTGCAGCTAGCAACTACGATTTTGCGTTCAACCAGTATAAGCAAGCTTATGAGCGATATTCTTGGAATTCATCTGAAATCGGCCATGTGGGGGCTGAATTTCGACAATTTAGGAATGATCATATATGGGTTGTTGCTTATCCACATTGGGTAGATACTCGCCTAGTGGCCATTCATGCGGGACTGCCAGGCGAGGATATTGGATTATGGCCCGAGCAACTGGCCAGCACATTGCAGTTTGATGGCGAAAAATTATTTATGCTGAATCTGCTAGATGAAGCAGGTCTAGATACACTCAACTCAATTTACCCAGCGGGGCATGCCGAAGTATATGAAAGTGCAATAGAGGGAAAGGACTTTTTTGTCTATTCAGTTCCTGCGGAGGGTCAGCCGTGAGTGCAGCCAAATCCAGCCCATTATTAGAAAGGCGACACTTTGCCATATTGGTGTTGACCTTCATTCTGTTAGTCGCAGGTTACTTGCGCTTGACAGGGTTGAACTGGGACGCGGATCAGCATTTACACCCCGATGAGCGCTTCTTAACTCTGGTGGAAACCAGTATTGCTTCTGTGGAAAGCTGGGGGGATTATTTTGATACAGCAAACTCCACACTAAATCCCAATAATCGCGGTTATGGATTCTTTGTTTACGGCACGTTTCCCATTTTCCTAGTGCGCTATGCTGCCGAATGGATTGGTCAGACGGGGATAGATCAGATTCAATTAGTGGGCCGAGCTCTTTCTGCAATGGCCGATCTAGGTGTCGTTTTCGTAGTCTATTTAATTGGCACTGCCTTATACAACCGGCGCGTGGGTCTATTAGGTGCTGCTTTCTCTGCCTTAACTGTGGCTCAAATTCAACAATCCCATTATTTAACAGTTGATAATTTTACAAATTTCTTTACCTATTTCGCCGTACTATTCGCGGTGAGAATCGCAGTCAGGGAGACACCCAAAGAAGAGCAAGATCGTAATTTGCCTGCTAGCTGGGTATTAAATCCGATTGATTTCGCGTTATTTGGTGTGGGCCTCGGTATGGCCGTGGCATCCAAAGTCAGTTCTGCCCCGCTGGCATTGCTATTGCCGCTAGCAATGCTTATTGCCTGGATGCGTAAATCTAAAGAAGAAAGAGTCGAACTTATTCGGCCAATCCTTGGCTATACCGCTTTGGCCGCCTTGCTAAGCTTGCTAGTTTTTCGGATCCTGCAACCTTATTCATTTTCTGGTCCTGGATTCTTGAATATTGGTCTCAACGAACATTGGGTTGAGACTATGCGTCAGTTGGCCGGCCAAGTTTCTGGAGATGTGGATTGGCCGCCCTCCATGCAATGGGCTCGTCGCAGCTTGCTATTTGGGCTACAGAATATGGTCCAGTGGGGCATGGGTTTACCCTTAGCATTGATTGCTTGGGGAGGTTTTATCTGGATGGGGCGCAGTCTTTACCGAGGTAATTGGCTCCGGCCGGAATTGGTAGTCTGGGCTTGGGGCCTGGCCTATTTTGCCTGGCAATCCTTGGCTTTTAATCCCACCATGCGCTATTTTCTGCCGGCTTATCCGGCGCTAGCGCTTTTTGGCGCGGTGGCAGTATTACGGCTCTGGGAATGGGGCGGCGAACGTGCCAAGAAAAATGATCCAAGCATTAAGCAATATGCCACCCCGTTTGCAAAAGCGCTCTTAGGAATTGTATTAATTAGTTCAGCGATTTGGGCATTTGCATTTGTACAAATCTATCGCAATCCGATTACACGCATGGAGGCCTCTCGGTGGATTTATCAAAATGTGCCTGGCCCAATCACGTTGGGGATATCTCAAGCGGATGGCGTTTTTAGGCAACCTTTCGCCGTCCCATACAACTATGAAATTAGTGATGCAACCCCTTATTTCACGAACTTAAGAGTCAAAGAATCTGGGCTGCTTAGTGAAATTCAACTTTATCGATTAATTGCGCCGCTGCAAATTCAATTGCATCTACAGATAGGCGAAATTAGCGAGATGCTTAGTGTTAAAAATGAAAACATTAATTGGGGGGCTTTGAATTCTGACAACGGTCAATTTATGGTTCCGCTATCCCTGGATCGCCCAGGTGAATATCGGTTACAAATGAATCTTCCTGCTGGATCTGGTTTGCTGCATGTAGAAAGTGCGATCCTAAGCCATAGCGAGAATGAGGGATTCTTACCCATACTTCTCGAGCCCGAAAGCGAGATTATCCAAATGGGGGAACAACTGGCCATTTCATTTCTAATTGAGGATGGTCTTTATCCCAATCAAATCGAGCTGCATTTGCAGGCCGAAACTGAGATTGCTTTAGAAGCATTGCCCATTGAACTCCGCATAGCTTCAGACCCTGAAATGAACAATCTGATCGCCAGTTTCAATCAGATAGTTGATCCTATATTTGACAGCAGTGCCCTTACACATGTGCACTCCTTTCAACTTGAAAATCCATTCCAAGTTGAGGCCAATCAGGACCTTTACCTGGAAATAAATGTTGTTAGCCAACGACCCTTGCAATTGTTAGGGGCAGCTGTTGGTAATGAAAGTTCCTGGGATGATGGCTTGCCTCGCAGGATGGATGGCTATGATGGGTTCGGCGGCATTTATCAGGGTTTGAATTTTGAACTCTATTGGGAGGAAAATCAGCGTAAACTTGACCGTTTCAGCGATGTGATGGATGGCGCTGACTATCTCTTTATTAGCTCTAGCCGCCAATGGGCCAGTTTGCCACGCATTCCTGAGCGCTTTCCATTGACAACTCATTATTATCGTGAGCTTCTGGGATGCTCAGCAGATTTTTCCATTGAAGTTTGTTTTAACCAGGCTGAGCTAGATGATTTTGCAGGTAATCTGGGCTTCGAACTGGTGGGTGTCTACACTTCTAATCCCAATCTCGGATCATTTGAAATCAATGACCAGGGTTCAGAAGAAGCTTTTACCGTCTATGACCATCCTAAAGTATTCTTATTTCAAAAAAGTGAGAACTATGATCGCGACGCCGTTCGTGACATCCTAGGCCAAGTAGATTTAAGCGCAGTCCAATACGTTACTCCTAAACAGGCAACAGGACCTGTGGCGGCCACATTGATTTTGCCAGTTGAGCGCTGGGAACAGCAGCAAGCCGGCGGGACATGGTCCGATCTGTTCAATGTGGACTCAATTATTAACGCTTCCCCATGGATATCTTTGCTGGCCTGGTATGTGGTGCTCTCGGTATTCTCTTGGGCAATTTTCCCCCTCATACGAAAAGCATTGCCAGGATTGGCAGACCAGGGTTTCCCATTTGTCCGCATTAGTTTTCTGCTTTTGCTTTCTTATCTGTCGTGGTTGGGTGCTTCGATGGGATTGACTTTTAGCCGTGGTTGGCTGGCCTTCTTTGCCATGTTGTTAGTTTCTGTGGGTCTATATTTTGGTTACCGTCAGCGCGAAGAACTACTGCTATGGTGGCAAGAAAACCGGCGTAAAATTATTAGGGTTGAGCTGCTCTTCTTAGCATTTTTCAGCATCATGTTGCTGATCCGGATTGGTAATCCCGATTTGTGGCACCCGGGCAAAGGCGGCGAAAAACCGATGGATTTCGCCTATTTCAACGCGGTTCTCAAATCGACTAGCTTCCCAGCATTCGATCCATGGTTTGCCAGCGGATATATCAATTATTATTATTATGGTTTTGTTCTGGTGGGATCGCTGACAAAGCTACTAGGCATCATCCCCGCTGTGGCTTACAACCTAATTTTGCCGACTTTATTTGCGATGCTTGCAATGGGCGCATATTCCGTTGTATGGAATTTGCTCGAATATTATCGAGGAAGAAAACGCAAATTTGTTTCGCCGCATATGGGTGGATTATTGGCAGCTTCAAGCATGGTGCTTTTAAGCAATTTGGGTTCCTTGCAAATGATATTGCAAGGATTCCAACGCATGGGTGCTCAAGGAGCATATGACCTTGAGGCTAGCCTTTTATCCAAAATTATTTGGGCAGGGCAAGGATTTATTAAAAGTGTTGGCGGGGAAAGGCTGCCCTTTGGGTTGGGTGATTGGTACTGGAATCCCACACGAATCATCCCCGCACCTGGCGAAACACAGCCCATCACCGAATTTCCTCTCTTTACCTTTACTTATGCAGATTTGCATGCACACATGATCGCTTTGCCAATTACGTTGCTAATCATTGCTTGGGCCTTATCAATAATTGTGAGCAAAGTACATAAAACAGAGAAACAACGTGGTTGGCTGATATGGAGTTTTGTGTTGGCAGCGATCACTATTGGCAGCCTTAGGCCGACTAATACCTGGGATTTCCCAACTTATTTGGCCTTGGCCAGCCTAGCCTGCTTCTACGCATTTTGGCGCTATTGGCCAAAACGGAAGGGCGAAGCGTGGAAACCCGTGGGATTTGGCATTGGCGCGGCGGCATTACTGGCCTTCCTGAGTTTCCTGGCCTATCAGCCTTATGCTGATTGGTATCGCCAGGGATTTACATCTATGGAATTCTGGCAGGGCACCCATACTCCACTAGGCACCTATTTTATTCATTGGGGCATTTTCCTCTTTTTCATGATTTTCTGGATGCTATGGGAAACCAGACAATGGCTGGCGCAAACACCGCTTTCCTCGGTAAGAAAGCTTGAACCTTATCGATACCTTATTAGCATTGGATTTGCCCTATTATTGGCAGCTATCTTGATCTTGAATCGATTTGAAATTGCGATTGGTTGGTTTGCTTTGTTAATGATGCTGTGGAGTGCAATGCTCATCCTTCGTCCAAGTCAGCCTGAAGCTAAGCGCCTAGTCCTTTTCTTAATTGGCACGGGTTTATTTATCACGTTGTTGGTTGAAATTGTGCGTTTGCAAGGTGATATTTCCCGCATGAATACTGTTTTCAAATTTTATATGCAAGTGTGGGTGTTGTTTGGAATAAGCTCTGCCGCTGCCGTCATGTGGTCGCTTCAGGAATTTAATCAATGGGCCAGATCCTGGCAGCGAATATGGCGCATTATGGGTGTCAGTTTAGTCGTGGCTGGACTGATATTCATTCCTTTAGGCGTAGGGGCCAAAATTCAAGATCGCATGACAGCTGATGCACCTCTCGGTCTGGATGGTCTCGCGTATATGCCTCATGCCCTTTACTATGACCGTGACCAGGAACTGCAGTTGGAACAAGATTACACAGCAATTCGATGGCTGCAAGATAATGTGCAAGGCTCGCCCGTTATCGTGGAAGTACACACCGGAGAATATCGCTGGGGATCACGTTATTCGATCAATACGGGTTTACCCGCTGTTCTGGGTTGGAACTGGCATCAACGCCAGCAGCGCGAATTTGTACCGGGCAACGATATTTGGGGTCGTGCTGGGGATATAGACACGTTTTACGGCTCTGAAGATGTCGAGTTGGCAGTAAATTTCTTGCAGAAATACGATGTGCAATACATCATTGTGGGCCAATTGGAAGAAGCCTACTATCCAGATGGCAGTCTGGATAAGTTCGCGCAATTTGATGGCACACTTTGGGAGCAGGTTTTCGAATATAAAGACACCCACATTTACTTAGTCAACCCTTCGGCATTAATTGCGTATCAAAGCCTTCAATGAGTGCCATGTTTTCCTGGTATGTGGCGCTAGGTTTGTTAGGGTGGGTTGCCTTCCCAATTGCTTATCGATTTCTTTCTAAATTACCTGATCGGGGATTTAGCCTAGCCCGTCCGCTAGCGCTCCTTATTTGGCCCTTTATTTTTTGGATACTGAGCAGCTTTGGTCTGCTTCGCAACGATCTTAGTGGAGTCCTGCTTAGCCTGGCTTTACTGTTGGGATTTAGCGCCTACACTTTACGATCCATTGACCGATCTGAATTGATGAACTGGATCAAAGATAACTCCCGCACAATTTACCTTCAGGAAATTCTGTTTTTGGTGGCCTTTCTCTTAATGGCTTATTTGCGTTCAATGAATCCAGGGGCTGATAGCACTGAGAAACCAATGGAATTGGCTTTCATCAATTCGATCTTGCAATCTCCAAGTATGCCTCCGCAAGACCCATGGCTTTCCGGCTTTTCGATTTCCTACTATTACTTTGGCTTTTTGATGACATCCATGTTGGCTCAGTTCACAAACACTATGGGCAGCATTGCGTTCAATATGGGCTTGATCATGGTTTTTGCAATGGGAGCAGTCGGGGCTTATGGTTTGGCTCACAATTTACTGAGTTTAATGCGTCCAGAAAAATCGCAAGCCAACCGATATGCGGCATTGCTAGCGCCGCTATTTGTATTGATTCTGGGCAATCTTGAGGGTTTGCTAGAGCTTATGCATGCAATGCATTTATTCTGGACCCCTGATAGCAGCGGGAGCTTGACTTCGGGATTTTGGGCATGGCTGGATATTAAAGATTTGGTCAATCCGCCAATTTCAGAAGCTGTATTTCAGCCGCGCAATTATGGTTCAGGGTCTTGGTGGTGGTGGCGCGCCTCGCGTGTAATTAATGACGTAACTTTTTCCGGATTCCCGCAAGAATTGATTGATGAGTTTCCCGCTTTTTCCTTTGTATTAGGTGATCTTCACCCTCATGTACTATCAATTCCGTTTGCCTTTCTAACTCTAAATACGGGGCTGAACCTCTACCTTGGTGGGGGCAACTCAAGTAAAGCGCCGGGATTTTTTGGTTTGCATTTAGGTTGGCATCAAGTTGCTTTCCTCGGCTTTGTTTTAGGGGCGCTGGCATTTATCAATATTTGGGATTTTCCTATTTACCTGGTCTACATTAGTGGAGCCTATTTATTGCGGCGTGTCTTTAAGGAAGGCTGGGCTTGGGATAGAGCAATAGACTTTTTGCGAGTTTTTGCTGTGCTCGCTTTCCTTGGAGTCATTCTCTACTTGCCCTACTACATTGGTTTTAGTTCCCAAGCTGCTGGGTTCCTGCCTAATTTGTTAAATCCAACCCGGGGAGTACAACTTTGGGTCATGTTTGGCACGCTATTCATTCCTCTTTTCGGATTTTTCATAGTTGATACGCGCAAATCCAGATCAAATGGTGGCTTGTCAAGCGCATTTTTTCTGTCGATTGCTTTTGTTTTGGCCTTAGCCCTATTTGCATTTGGTTTAACTTGGGTTCTTGCAACACTCATGCCCGACAGTGTCTTGGGGCAATCAATTCTGTCTGGTAGTGGCGCCCCTGATCTTAGTAGCCTATTTTCCGAGGCCTTTTCGCGCCGTTTGGCAGCTTCAGGTGGTTGGATTACGCTGATACTTTTATTAGTATTTGCGTTGCGGGGAATCCTGGTAAACCTAAAAAAACCAGAGAATAAAGCCACTTCATTGCCAACATTTCCCTTTTTCTTTCTTTTGGCTCTATTTGCCACATTGCTAATTATCGCCCCAGAATTTGTGTTCCTAAGGGATCAATTTGGAACTCGGATGAATACTGTTTTTAAGTTCTATTACCAAGCTTGGCTAGTTTTGGGTGTGCTCGCTGCAGTTGCTACAACTCTTTGGGTCGACCGCATGAAAGGGGTTACGAAATGGTTGACCATAATAGGTATTGGGTCAGTCATTCTGGCTGCAGCTATTTATCCAGTCTTTGCATTTTCAGATCGTTATAGTCCTGAACCAGATAAGCGAGCCACACTGAATAGCTCTTCGTTTTTACCTCCTACAGTTCTGGCAGGAATTACCTGGCTCGAGGAAGCTCCCCAAGGAACCCTAGTGGAAGCAGTTGGCGGCAGCTACAACACTAGTTTTGCTCGTTACGCTACCCATAGCGGCCAATCTGGTGTGCTGGGCTGGCCTGGCCACGAAAGCCAATGGCGCGGTGGGAGTGCCCAATTTGACGGCCGAGCAGGGGATATTGAGATCCTTTACGCTACCCAAGATTGGGGCCGGGCTTTAGAGGTCATTCAACGCTATGAAATCCGCTATGTGATTGTGGGCAGTGTTGAACGCAGCACTTACAATTTGGATGAATTAAAGTTTCAGACGCATTTAGAGTTGGTCTTCCAAAACGAAGAGCTTGCGATTTACCAAGTTCCTTGAATAATAATTAGTCCGTGCAAGAGCTCGCCACTATAATGGGCCCAATGTCCGCATCCGAACCAAAATCGCATCACTTTAATTTAGCTTTTCTGATGGTCTTCGTCATTGCGCTTGGGCTGCGTTTCAGCCAACTAAACGCTTTGCCTTTGGATGACATTGAAGCTGTCGATGCTCTTTCAGCGTTGGCCCTAGCTGATAATAAGAGCCCAATTGATGCCATTAATGCCAGCTATAGTTATTTGACCAGCACTTTGTTCCGCATGTTGGGCAGCAACGAATGGCTAGCCAGATTTTGGCCAGCCCTTGCTGGTTCTCTGCTAGCAATCCTTCCTTTTATGTTTCGCCATAAATGGGGCCAAGGCAAATCGTTAATATTTGCTAGCGGCATTGCCATTCTCGGTCCCTTTGTTGCGCTCTCACGATTTGCAGGTGGAGAATCCTTGGGATTGCTAGCCCTGGGCTTGGCATTTATTACGCTAAGCAAATCAAATTGGATATGGGCTGGGGCCCTGCTGTCCATCGGCCTATTGTCCGGTCCGACAATATATCTGGGCTTAATCAGCGCCATGCTAGCACTTTTAATAGGGATGACAATATTTCGCAAGAGCACAATGGGAAAGTGGCTGGCTGAGGGCAAATCCGATTGGCAAAAATATTTTGATTCATCAAAATTAGCCATCGGTTTTTTTGCAGGAATATTGATTACGAGCACTGTCTTTTTGACTCGCTTGCAAGGAGTTAGCCTAATTGGCAATGGAATAGCTGCCTTTATTGAGGGATGGCGCACCCAAAGCGGTTTGCCACTAAATCAAATGCTTCTTGCCGTTTTCTCCTATGCTTTTCCAGTTTTAATATTTGCCTCCTTTTCGATCCCCGCAGCATTTAAAGAAAGGGATCCAAAAAATCAGCTCTTGCTAATTTTATTTATTACATCGCTTACGTTGGTTTTGGTGTATCCGGGCCGAAGAGCAGAAGATCTAGTTTGGCCCATGATCCCAGCATTGATGTTGGCGGCTGACTTGTTATCGCGTTGGCTTACCGTGCCTGCTGAGCGCCAGCCGCAAGTAGTAGCGACCTTATTCTTGTTGCTTGTATTAGCCATATTTCAATGGTTGAATTTTGCTGCATTGTCTAATTTTGAATTGGGTTCGGAGGCTTTCCAATCACGGGTGATCGTGACTTGGGGAGTACCTGTGGTTGCTGTAATTGCTCTGGCGTTAATTGCCGGGGGATGGTCTCGTGATGTTCCTGTTTATGCGCTGGCAATTGCTGGGAGCTCCATATTAATCGCGATAGCTATTTCTCAATCAGCTCGAATTGGTAAAGCAGATATCCTCGCCCCTTATTCTCTTTGGCGTAATGCACAAGCGTCAGGTCAAGCTTATTTGATGACTGAGAGTCTACACTTACTTTCGGATCTAAATTATGGTCGCGCGGGTGAGCTGTATGTTGATCTTCGGTTTGAAAGCCCTGGAATGGAATGGCTGCTTCGTGAATGGCCAATATTTGAACGCGGAGAGGGACAGCTTGCGCCGGATGTAATTATTGACAGTGATTCTGCCGATCTACCCGCAGAAACCGAATCTTATCGCGGCCAGGATTTTGTTTGGACTCGGAGCGCTAGTTGGCCTGAAAAATGGCCCCCAAATTTCTTCGCTTGGTGGTTATTTCAGGAAGCACCTACCCAAAATCAAAATATAGCTCTATGGGCTCGCGAAGATCTCTTCCCGCAAAATTTTGAGGAAGAAGAAACTAGCGAAGCAGTAATAATTGAATGAGAGGATTGAATTGACTCAAATGATTAGTATCGCTATTGATGGTCCAGCCGCATCCGGCAAAACCACATTGTCCAAGACCTTGGCCGATTCCTTAGAGTTTCTCTATTTTGATACCGGTGCAATGTATCGCGCGGTGACGTTAGCTGCGCTGGATGAAAAATTAGATTTGAAGGATGAAAAGGCCATTGTTGCCTTAGCCGAAACTGCAGAAATCGATTTGCAAGCGCCTTCACAGGAAGATGGCCGCTTGTATGACGTAATTCTCAATGGTGAAGACAGTACATGGAGAATACGATCGAAGAAAGTCGATCAGAATGTTTCTTTGATTTCAGCTTATCCTGGAGTGCGCGCTGCATTAACTAAGCAGCAGCAACGCATCGGAAAGCGTGGTGGTGTCGTGATGGCGGGCCGAGATATCGGTACGGTCGTGTTGCCCAACGCTGAACTCAAGATCTATCTGGATGCCTCCGTTGAGGAACGGGCTCGCCGCCGATATGAGGAATTGACCATGCGCGGGGAAGAAGTTGAGCTTGCCAATATTGAAGAAGATATGCGCCAACGAGATGAGACTGACACGAATCGCAAGGTGGCACCATTAAGAGCGGCCTCAGACGCAATTGTTATTCGCTCGGATGGCAAGCTGGCCAATGAAGTACTCGAACAAGCCATTAGGCTAGCTACAGAGCGCATGGAGGCTGCCCAATAGGGTTTCAGATGCAGGAAGGCAAAGCCACTAACTCTAAAAAAGATCCTTTTCGCGTTCCATTATTAACGTTCATAGTTCGTGTTGCATTGCGTTCCATATTTAGTGTTATTTTTCGGCTAATCTGCCGAGTTGAGATTGTGGGCAAGAAAAATATCCCTAATTCAGCATACATCATTGCATACAATCATATTTCTCTATTTGAACCCCCGCTCATCCTTACTTTTTGGCCGCAAATACCTGAGGCGGTTGCAGGTGCGGATGTTTTTGAACGTGGAGCGATAGGAAAATTGGTGCAGGCTTATCATGCTATTCCTGTAAAGCGCGGCGAATATGATCGCAAGGTTATTGACACCATGATGGCAGCTTTGGCCGAAGGTCATCCGTTGGCAATTGCACCTGAAGGTGGACGCTCCCACGAAACTGCGCTGCGCCAGGCCCGTGCCGGAGTGGCGTATATGATTGATCGCGCAGGAGTGCCTGTGGTTCCAGTGGGTATTACAGGCACAACCAAGAATATGCTGCGCCGTGCTCTAAAACTTCAGCGTCCCCATCTTGTTATGAAAATCGGAAAACCTTTTACTCCACCATCTATTGCCGGCAGAGGTGAAGTTCGGCGCGCAGCCAGACAGGAAAACGCAGATTTAGTGATGAGAGAAATCGCAAAATTAATTCCTGAGGAATATCACGGCTTTTATGCCTAACGCAATGGATATATTCACCTTTCGAATTCCTCAATTTTTATCTATTCAACAACCAAACGATTCTTGGGGCTGGCTATATTGGCTGGCCTTGCTCGGATTAAATGTCTGGATTGTTTGGCGAAATTGGCCTAAATTTACTAGTTGGGCTTCCAGGCAATGGTTGGTTTTTGTCGGGTTAATTCTGAGTACTATCCTCAGCTGGGTTATTGCAATTGTGCCATTGAGCAGCTCAGTTATGCAACCAGGCGTAAATACTGTTGGACTGGGATTGCACACTTACCTATTTAGTGCGCTGCCCTGGTTGTTGGGTGGTTCAATTTTGGGAGTCGTACCGGGGATGCTGATTGCGGTATTTTCTGGATTGGGGTTGGCCCTGATAGAAACGCGCAGTCCATTTACAGGTTTAGAGCTAGCGCTTATTGCTTATGTATTTGCAAGGGCTCTAAGCCAATCCTACCGAACGCGCTTCTTTGTTTGGCTGCGACAAGCCTGGTTTGCTGCACTATTGATTGGGGGATTGTTATTGCCTTTGTTATTTTTGGACCTATTCTTTTGGATTGGTGGAGAATTTTCAAGTACGCTTGCGCTAATTATTTCCAATATCGCTTGGACCTGGTTCTCATTAATTATTCCCATTGTTTTGGGTGGCTTCGTCGTTTCTGTTTTACAGCGCTTTGCATCGCAACTATTCCCCCGATTAGGTGCATTGGTTCCATCACCTACAGAAAGAAGTCTGCAGGCACGAGTGTTTAGTGCCTTAGTTCCTGTTGCAATATTGCTATTTTCTTCTCTAATATTTGTTACTTGGGTTGTGGCTGTTCAATCTTCCCAGAATAGTATTTACAATGAAATTGAGGATAGCCTGGATTTAGCATCTCAAAACTTGCCATTCTTGCTGGATACAGGGCAAGAAATAATTCTTGAAATAGCAGCTGATCCACAATTAAATTCCAATAATGCCAGCCAAATCGAGACCTTTTTTTCTGGCAAGATTCTGCAAGTTCCGTTCTTTGAACAGTTTGTTTTACTTGATCGGAACCTAAACACAATTGCCGCATTTCCAATATCCGATTTCCAGGGTATTCAAACGACAGATGCTGAAATCGAAGCAATTCAAAGAGCGTTTGGAGGCCTAGCAGTCCAATCAGTAACCGTTCCGGGACTCAGTTCTGCAAATACAGGAGGGCAGCTATCCTATATTGCTGCAACTGGCTCAAGTGGAAATTCAGAGTTTGTACTAGTTGGCCGCAGCCAAATCGAGAGCAATCCTTTTGCCCGACCGGTATTACAAAATTTGGAAACCTTCTCGGAAATTGGCGGTCTGGGCTTGCTACTGGATGCTAATGGACAAATCGTATTTGATAGCTCAGGTCAGCGATTGTTGACAACTCTGCCGAGTGAAATTGAAGCAGGAATTTCAAATGAAAATACGACTGATGGCCGCCAAATAATTCGCGGGTATCAACAAGCATCTGGCAGCGAATGGGCGCTAACTATTGAAGTGCCTGCAAGTGTTATGCAAGATCTGGCCCTCTCAATTGCCTTACCTCAATTTCTCTTAATCCTTTTACTGGGTGGATTATCGATCCTTGTTCTTCGTTTATCAATCGGGCGCATTTCTAAGTCCATTGACCTGCTCACATTTGATAATCCGATTTCCCCGACAACTACTGCTGGTAAAACGCATTCGGGGAGTGGTGACGAAATTAGTCAGCTGGCAGGTGTAATTGCCAATCTTAAGCAAGACAAGAAAATCAATGAGTTAGATCATGAGGGTTTTGAAGCGATAAGCCAATCAATTTCTCAAGGTGATCCTTTACTCAATATCCTGGAATCCGTTGTCGATATGGCCTTGAAATATGGGGCCAGCGCTGTTCGGCTTGTGCTGGGCGCTAGCAAGGATAGTATTTACGATGAGGTCGGAGCGGGCCGAAAAAATAAAAATTACCGAATGTTAGATGGGCAATTGCTTGAGTTAGCCATTTCTCAAAAACCTGTTTTGTTGGCTAACCCCAGCCGAGCTCCATTGGATTTTGGAAAACAGGCTCCACCAGCGGCCATTGCCGCAATCGTGCTGATGGAGGAGGCCAGCCGCGAAGGTGTCCTTTGGATGGCTTTCGATTCTGCGCAAAGTTTCCCTGTGGAGGAAATCCACTATTATGAAAAATTAGCCGGCCTGGCATCGTTGGCTATAGCCGCTGACCAAGCTCGAATTAAGTATCAGCGTGAAAACAACCAATTTCGCAACATTATGGAAGAAGCTCTAGACCCGCTGCTGATAAGTTCTCCTGAAGGTGAATTATTGTTCGGGAATCGAGCTGCAAGAGGTTTGCTGGCAGCGGGGAAAAATATATCTGGGACAAAATTGAGAGACTTCCCACAATTGTCTGCTCTACAAACTGAGCGTTGGACCGATGTACGCTTTCAGGACGGACGTGTATTTGCTGTAAAAACTCTAGAAATTAGCGAAAGCAAACGATTGATTGGTATCGGAATCTTGATGAAAGATACAACTAGTGCAAAGCAAGCTAAGGCCCTTCGTTCAGAATTTCTTACTACCGTTAGCCATGAGTTGCAGGATCCGATAAAACTGTTGCGCGGGTATCTAACCATGTTAGATATGACTGGAGAGCTGAATGAAAAGCAGCAGGCTTACCTAGCGAAGATTGGTGAAAATGTCAGCGGAATTGCTGACCTGGTTGCTAATTTGTTTGATTTGGAAAGAATTGAAAATGAGCGTGGCCTTCAATTGACTAAATTCTCTCTGGGTGAATTGCTAGCTCGGGTTAAGAATCAGACTCAGGCTAAGGGAAAACAAAAACAAATCAAGCTCATTTGGAATACAGAAGAGCTTAGGCAATTAAACATGGAAGCTGATGAGACTCTTCTTGAGCGAGCAATATTCAACTTGGTTGATCAAGGTATTAGGCAGAGCCCTAGGGGAGAACAGGTGGAAATCCGTGGACAGCTTCAAGATCAGCAATTACGTTTGTCAGTAATAGATAAGGGTTCTGGGATAGCCGCAATGGATTTAGCTACAATATTCGATCGCTTAGGTGGCAAAAATAGCGAAAGTGAAAATCGAGGCTCACTCGCACTTTCGATCGTGAAATCAATAGTCGAACGGCACGGGGGTAAGGTTTGGGCCGACAGCCAATTAGGCGAAGGCAGCACCTTTTATATAGAAATTCCTATAGGAAATCCATTAATAACTGAATAATTCATTAAACTATTGACATGCTTGGTATAATCTGCCGGTGAATCGAATAGTTTTTAAGAAAACAAAGCCCTTGAGTGAGGACTTAGGAGCTTTGTTTCGTTCGTGTAGGTTATAGCACGTTTGTTCGAATTTTACCAGAATCGTAACCGCTGAACAAGGCGGAAATGGCACGCGGTTGCTGATTTTGTTGCGCAAATTCTGTTTTATTTTCAGGAGGCCAATTAATGGAAGCGAAGGGATTGCGATCACTTCGAATTAGCCTGGCATCTCCAGAGACCATCCGGTCATGGTCCTATGGTGAGGTGCTCAAACCCGAAACGATTAATTATCGTCGTCTTCGTCCGGAGAAGGACGGACTGTTTGATGAAGCCATATTTGGCCCAGAACGAGATTGGCAGTGCTATTGTGGAAAGTACAAAAATATTCGCTATAAAGGCATTGTTTGCGATAAATGCGGAGTAGAAGTTACTCGATCTTCAGTGCGCCGAGAGCGTATGGGACATATTTCATTAGCCGCCCCAGTTGCTCATGTTTGGTACACGAGGCGCGTGCCGTCCTATTTAGGTTTATTGCTCGATATTTCTCGCCGCAATTTAGACCGCGTGCTGTACTTCGCACAATACGTTGTTACTTACGTTGATGAGGAAGCTCGCGAAAAAGCACTTGTTCGCATGGATGAAGAAATTGCTGATGCTGAGCAAATTCATGCAGGTTTAGTTAGCGAAAAATTGGTTGAAGTTAAGGCTCAACGTGATGAAAAATTAGCTGAATTAAAAAGTAAACGCGAGGAAATTGAGGCACGCTTTGACGAACAATTGGCCAAGGTAATTGACCCTGTACTGAAAGAAGGTCAGAAGCTTGAAGCCAAACTACAAGATCAGATTGGCAAAGTTTTACGCAAGGAAATTGTTTTCGGAACCACTGACACGCAAATTGTGAAAGCTGGTGAAGAAGTTAGCAATGCGCATATTTCTAAGGTTCAGGATTTAGCCAAGAGTTTTCTAGAGGAAAACGAACGGAAATTTGCAGAAGAAAAGCAAGGCGAAATAGAGCGCATCACCATTGAAACTGCAGGCGTAAAAGCTGAAGGCGAAATGGCAATTAGCCAGGTTGGAGACGATCTGGGTGATGAGAGCCAAGCCGATCGCGAAGAAAAGACGCGCATGCGTGAAGAGCTTGAAGACTTAAGACCACTTACATTTATGGGCGAAAATCGTTATCGCGAACTTCGTTCTCGCTGGGGACAGGTTTTCCGTGCCGATATGGGTGCTGAAGCTTTCTATGACATTTTGGAACGTATTGACCTTGAAAAGCTTTCTGTCGAATTGTGGACAGAGCTGCGCACTTCAAAAAGCAAGCAGCGCCGCCGCAAGGCAACCAGCCGCTTGCGAGTGGTTGAAGCTTTCCGAAGATCTAGCAATCGCCCTGAATGGATGATTCTGACAGTACTGCCGGTTATTCCGCCAGAATTGCGCCCCATGGTGCAATTGGATGGTGGCCGCTTTGCCACTTCCGATCTGAATGATCTGTATCGTCGTGTAATAAATCGTAATAATCGTTTAAAGCGTCTACTTGAATTGGGTGCACCCGACGTAATTGTTCGCAATGAAAAGCGCATGCTTCAAGAAGCGGTTGATTCACTAATTGACAACTCGCAACGCGGCAAAGCGCTCTCACGACGCGGACGCCGAGAACTAAAATCACTGAGTGATTTGCTAAAAGGCAAGAAGGGTCGTTTCCGACGTAACTTGTTAGGTAAGCGCGTGGATTATTCTGGCCGCTCAGTTATTGTGGTTGGACCGCAACTTAAGTTGTATCAATGCGGCTTACCCAAGAGTATGGCGCTGGAACTATACAGACCATTTGTCATATCTCGCTTGGTTAAGAACGGTTATGCAGCCAACGTGAAAGGCGCTAAGCGCTTCATTGATCGAAATCGACCCGAAGTCTGGGAAGTACTCGAAGAGGCGATTAAAGAACGCCCTGTGTTGCTGAACCGCGCTCCAACTTTGCATAGGCTCGGTATTCAGGCCTTTGAGCCTGTATTGGTTGAGGGCAGCGCAATTCAATTGCACCCCTTAGTAACAACCGCTTTCAATGCAGATTTCGATGGAGATCAAATGGCTGTACATGTGCCTCTTTCGGCACAATCCGTATGGGAAGCACGCAATTTGATGCTATCTTCAAAGAACCTACTTAAGCCTGCTGATGGAGAACCGATTATTGGTCCCTCCAAAGACATGGTTTTAGGTGTTTACTACCTCACGATGGAAAAGGAAATCTCCAAGACAGAAAAGGAACTTCGTTCCTTTTCAAATATCGGTGAAGTAGAAATGGCCTATCACTTGGAACAAGTGAAAATCCATACACCCATCAGTATAAATATTGAAACCTGGTATGACGAAGAACATGTCCGCTTAGAAGAAGCCGAAACCCGTATGGTGACAACCACTGTGGGCCGAGCACTCTTCAATAATGAGCTTCCGCCGGAAATCCAATTTACAAATCGCACCCTAGATAAGGGTGGCATCAAAGATATGCTAGCTGAGTTATTAGAGATCAGTGGAGAGGAAGAGCTAGTTACAAGCTTAGCCGACAGGATTAAAGACATCGGATTTTCCTATGCCACATTCTCAGGAACCACAATAGCAATTTCTGACATATCGATTCCACCGGAAAAATCTGAGATTGTTTCAGCAGCTATGGATGAAGAAAGGTCTGTTGAAGAAGATTTTCGCCGAGGTTTGCTTACCGAACAAGAACAAAATGATCGCGTAATTGAAATTTGGCAAGGTACGACCAATAAGGTCGCAGGTGCAGTACGCGACTATATGGATCCTTATGGAAACTTATCCACGATGGCCAATTCGGGAGCGACTAAGGGTGGATTTAGTTCCATTTCGCAGTTGGCTGGCATGCGTGGCATGATGGCCGACCCTTCTGGCCGTATCATTCCTTTGCCGATCCGATCAAATTTTCGTGAAGGTCTGACTACCCTGGAATACTTCATTTCAACTCATGGTTCTCGAAAAGGTTTGGCAGACACAGCACTTCGTACCGCAGACGCAGGTTATCTCACACGCCGCCTAGTTGATGTTGCTCAAGATGTAATCATCTCTGAAGAAGATTGCGGAACAGATGAGGGCATTATCCTGCGAGCTGAAGATGAAGTAGCCGATCAGAATTTGGGCAACCGAATTTTTGGACGCGTAGCCGCGCATAACATTGTCCACCCTGAAACGGGTGAGGTGTTGGTCGAGAAAGGCGTAAGTATCGATCACGATGAACTGCGCTTGGTTATGGATGCTGAAGTTTCCGAAGTATTTGTATTTTCACCGCTAACTTGTGAAAGTGAAGCTGGAATTTGCATCAAATGCTATGGTCTAGATTTAGGACGAGGTCACCAAATTCGCATTGGATCTGCCGTTGGAATTGTCGGCGCCCAATCCATTGGTGAGCCGGGAACGCAGCTTACTTTGCGTACATTCCATACGGGTGGTGTTGCTGCTGAAACAGATATCACCACGGGTTTGCCTCGTGTTGAAGAATTGTTTGAGGCCCGCCGAGCGCCTAAAGGTGAGGCTATTATTGCCGAGCTTTCTGGCAGAGTGGATATCACCGAAAACGAGCGCTATAGCGATCTACTAACGCTGAAAATCGAATCTGCACAAATGGTAAGTGATGAGTATTCTTTGCCCAAGGGCTACCGCCTCAAGGTAAAAGATGCAGATGTAGTGGAAAAGGGCGATGAAATAGCCGCTTTGAAAGAAAACAGTGTTCTTGTTGAGAACCCAGGTAAAGTTCGCATCGAGGATCGCACCGTATTTGTTTCCTATGAGCAACAAGAGGAAGTTGATTACGATGTGCCCACTTCCACGCGCTTACATGTCGTAACTGGTGACATGGTCGAAGCTGGACAGGCAATGACAGAGGGTTCGCTAAATCCGCATACTATTTTGCGCATTCAGGGTCGAGATGCTTGCTACATGTATCTCCTGAAAGAAGTGCAAACTGTCTATCGCTCTCAGGGACAGAATATTCACGATAAGCATTTTGAAGTCATTATCCGCAAGATGATGTCTAAGGTGCAGGTGACCAGCCCAGGAGATTCAACCTATCTCCCAGGCGATTTCATCAATATGCGTGAAATGACTGCTAGAAATGAGGAATTGGTCAGTGAGGGGCAGGCACCAGCAAAATTTGTTGAGGTTCTGCTCGGCATTACCAAAGCATCACTAAACACAGACTCATTCCTTTCAGCAGCTTCCTTCCAGCACACAATCAAGGTGCTTGCTGGTGCAGCTATTGGCGGCGGCGAAGATCCGCTAACAGGGCTCAAGGAAAATGTGATTTTGGGCAAGCTGATCCCATCCGGGACGGGGCATGAGGCGAACAGCGATCGCTTACCGCAACCAGAACCTACAGTTGAGGAAGAACTCCTTGCAGCAACTGAGGCAGGAGGAGCAATTCCTCCATTGGTTGAAGAAGCGAAGGAAGTCGCTTCTCCCGACTAATCAAACACAATGAAGCGGCCCGCAAGGGCCGCTTTTTTTATTTGGCAAATTCCTTTAAGGTTCGCTAAGCATTATCCTTGTATTTGATGCATACAATGATGCTCTCATAGCTTAGGGATTTGACAATCAATAGAGTCAGGCTACAATAAACGTAGAATAAATGTTCTTATTTGGAGAATAGCATGGACGCTAAAGCAATCGGCAAGATTGATATCGACAAGGAAATGCAACAGGCCTATCTGGATTACGCCATGAGCGTAATTGTCTCGCGTGCGCTTCCGGATGCAAGAGATGGTTTGAAGCCAGTTCATCGGCGCATTCTTTATGCGATGCATGATATGGGCCTGCGATCTGAAACCAGCTACAAGAAATCGGCCAGAGTAGTGGGCGAGGTCTTGGGTAAATATCATCCCCATAGTGACCAGGCAGTCTACGATGCAATGGCGCGTATGGCTCAGGATTTCTCTATGCGTTTGCCCCTTGTCGATGGGCAAGGTAATTTTGGCAGCGTGGATGGTGATCCGCCTGCAGCGATGCGTTATACAGAAGCACGACTAACTGAGCAAGCGCAACAATTACTAGCTGATTTGCATAAGAATACAGTTGAATTTAGCGATAATTTCGATGCTTCTCTCCAAGAACCGGATGTATTGCCTTCTGCTATTCCCAATCTATTAGTTAATGGTGCAACGGGTATTGCTGTGGGTATGTCAACCAATGTTCCACCGCATAATTTGGCTGAAGTGGTGGATGCACTTAAATACATGTTGGAAAATTGGTCAAAACTCGATGACATCAGTGTCGAGGATTTAATGGTGTTCATCAAGGGTCCCGACTTTCCCACTGGTGGGATAGCACTGCAAAGTAAAGGCGATGAAGGTTTAGCTTCTGCCTATGGCAAGGGGCGCGGAAAAGTAATTATGCAAGCCCGAGCGCGCATTGAAGCAATCGGCCGAGGCCGAGAACATATATTGGTTACTGAATTGCCTTATATGGTCAATAAAGCGGCGCTGATAGAGCGCATTGCTAATCTGGCACGTGCAGGAACACTTGAAGGGATCACTGATTTGCGTGATGAAAGTGATCGGCAAGGTATGCGAATTGTGATTGAAATTAGTAAGAATGCACGGGCCAAGAAAGTATTGCAGGATTTATATAAGCGCACGCAAATGCAAACAACTTTCGGGATCATATTATTGGCCCTGGTTAATCGTGAACCACGATTGCTTAGTTTAAAACAAGCGCTAAAGGTATTTATTGAGCATCGCTTGGAGGTAATTAAGCGCCGGAGCCAATATGAATTGGATAAAACAGAAGCACGCGCTCATCTCTTAGAAGGTTATCGTGTGGCTCTGAAAAATTTAGATGAAGTTGTCAATCTAATTAGGAAAGCTGCAGATGTGGACACTGCTCGTAATAACTTGATGAAAAGATATGAGTTGAGCGAGATTCAGGCCAATGCGATCCTAGATATGCCATTGCGACGCCTTGCAGCTCTCGAACGCAAGAAAATAGAAACGGAATACAAAGAAGTATTAGCACAGATCAAATTGCTAAAAAAATTGCTGGGCTCTGCAGTAAATATGCGCAAAGTGGCCGCTAAAGAGCTGGATGAAATAAAAGAAAGTTATGCAGATCGGCGTCGCACCCAAATTGTCTCAGTGGGAGACAATATAGATAGTGACCAGTTGCTGACTGCTGGGGAACTTACAGAAGAAAGAGATGTCTGGGTAGGGATAAACGAAAAAGGAAAAATAGCTCGATTATTGGAAGGCAAGGCACCACGTCCAAGTGGATCGGCTGCACCTATTGCCTCAATCAAGGTTTCGACAAGAGACACGCTCTTTATTGTGGCTGAAAATGGAAAAGCTGCGGCCATTGCAGTGCATGCATTGCCAGAAACAGATTCACTCAATAAAGGCGAAGCACTTTCTCGAATTAGTGCATTAAAACCTTCTGAAAGGGTTATGGCAGTATTTAGTCAGCCACCTGTTGAACAGCGCAAAAATAGTTTCGTAATAACTGTCTCTCAAGCCGGATTGATTAAGCGAACAAAAGTGAGTGAGCTTCCCGGACCGATTTCGCAGAGTTTCCGATTAGCTAAAGTAAAAGATGGCGATGAACTTATGGCAGCCTGGATATCGGAGGGCAACAGCGAATTATTTCTTGCGAGTTCGGCTGGCAAAGCTATACGTTTCAACGAAGATAAGGTTAGAGATACCGGTTTGGCTTCCACCGGTGTAAATGGCATCAAACTCAATGCAAAGGAACGGGTTACAGCAGCTTTATCGTTGAATACTAAGCACGAATTATTCTTTATTGCTTCGGACGGCCAGGCTAAACGCGTGGCCGCCGATCAATTTCCGCAGCAGGGTCGTTATGGTCAAGGGGTAATTGCTTGGAAGTTAGAAGGCAAAACGATGCTCGTTGGGGCTGCCAATCAGAAGGGCACAGTAAGGGCGACCTTTCTACTGAGTAAACTCAGTCCTAAAGCGGCCAGATTGGATAGTGTTGGTTTGGCTGGTCGCCAAGCTAAGGGCAAGGAATTGCTTGACTTGAAATCTGGCGTCGAAGTAGTTGGCATGAGTGTGCCAGCGATCTAATCTACAATCTCTTCGTCCCCGAGAATAATTTCAAGAGGGGAAAGCTCGGCACCGCAATTTTGCGAAAACCAATCGGCTTCAGCCGAATAATTTTCTATAGCAAAGGAGAGGGCTTCTTTGCTCGCGCTAACACTTTGGTCTAAATTTAGTAATGCGGCTGAACTCCAAAAGCGGGGCAGGGTCATTAATGGATCCCCAAATGCAATTTCTTGTTCTCCCTGAGGAATGGCATTGAAGAGGATTGGCCCGCGCGAATGAATTGTAAAACCAATCTCAAATTCGGCTTCGCGTGCAAAATTAATGGCCTTGGCCGTGTAATTGCCTCCGGGCCAAATGAATGCTAGCGGGCGTGTTCCGAAATGTTGCTCAAACACTGGAATTGATCCCCAGATTTCTTCCCAAACCATCTCATCTGTCATGTTTTCTTGAAGATAAATGTGGTTGAATCCGTGCGAAAGGATATCAAAATAACCTGTTTCGTTTAGGCGCTCTATCCAGCCCCATAGACCAGTTCGAATATCAGTATCCCCAACCAACCACCCCAAGCTTGTTGTCCAATCATTTTCACGCATGATTGGCAGAAAATAATCTTCTGCTGTACCTGGGCGACGATCATCGACAATTAGCATCATGGATAGTTGGGGGATGCGCTGATTAGTTTGTAAGAATTCAATCAACTCTTGGCTTGTGATGGTTTCAAAACCATAATATCTAGCTAGCTCAATAATTTGAGCGAACAGATCTGCATTAATGGCTGATGGATCTCCAGGTTCTTCATTGCCCGGTCTAATGCTGTGAAACATGATTGGGGCGACAACAGTCCCCGGAAGAGCATTTTCAGGATCCCAGCGCTGGGCTAGAAATTGACACTCATCGTCAATGTAAGCTTGCAATTGAATACCATCTCGAAGCAATTCATTCTCGAAATGAGCGGGAGGCAGGCTTGTTGGTGCTGGAGTTGGGATTATCGTGGGAGTTGGTTCTGGAATAGTAGGTGAGGGAATATTCGTGGTCTGAGAAATTTGGGTAGGAGCATTTTCAATACTGTTAGGAACGCAAGCAAAAAGCGCGAAGCTGCTAGCAATAATAGCGAAAGAAATTCGCTTCTTTGTTTTAGTCAGACTGAAATTCAATGTAAGGCTCCCAAGGAAGCCCGCATTATATCGTTTGCCTTGGTTAGGATTTATGCAGTCTGGATGGTGAAATAGGAATAGTGATAGGCAATTTGTTCATCTTTTATGCCCAGGGAATCTTTTCCATCCAAAACTTTGCCCGTATCAGCTTCTGCAGTCCATGTCAATGTGCGGATATTGTCCTTCTGACTGTTCCCGGTTATTTGGAAACGCGCATTAGGAAGTTTTTTGCTCAATAAATCTGTGTACCAACTTGAGATATCCGTTGGGCTTTGTAATGTGCGCTTGGAGGTTACGTGAACCCCATTTTGTTGATACAGCGAAGCAACCTTCACTGGATCGCCTTCGTTTAGTGCGTCTACATAACGCATGCTCACATCGGGCTGGCTGCTTCCGCTTCCGGGCCAAGGAAAATTCTGGACGGGTTCCCATAGACGTCCATCATTCTGTTTTGAGTAATACCATTCCCAAAAATTTGCACCTGGGAGATTGTAATCACGGCAGGCCTTCAAAAAGGCGGTAACTTGTTCGGGGGTGGCTCTCCAGCCATGTTCGCCATAGGCTGCACCCGTTGGGAAATAGGGACGCCAGATTTTCAGATTTTGATATTCGCGCAGCGATTTCAATAGTTGGGCACCAGGATTATTGGCTTGCACCCAATAGACTTGGGGCATGTTGATATCACTATATTCAAGGAATGTTTCAAAGGGGAATGGGCGATGATAAGAAGGGTAGCGATAAGTGCTGATACCCACTGGAACATTGCGAATTTTCTTACGGACTTCCTGCATATATTGTTTGGCTGGTACATCCATGCCAGTGAATTTAAATTCTTTTTCGGCATTGACGATAAATCCGTCCAAATCTAATTGTTGAATGCGCTGAATAGACCTTTTGGCCTCTGTTTGAGGGTATTTGCCGTAAATGTAATGCCAGCCCCAGGCCTGAATGCCTCTAGAGCGCAATGCTTCAATTAGTGGGGGAACTAGGTCTCGTTTAGTGTCTTTTTCAATGTTGTAATCATAGCGACCATCAGCTACTTTGATGAGTACATGAGATAACCCGGCACGGTGAGCGGCTTCAGCAATCTTGTAGGGATTGCCACCCTCCACACGGTCAATTTTCCAAAGATAATAGCCTTTACCCTGCAATAACATGCTTATTTGCTCCAGTGCTGGTGTTCATAGCACTCAAGTAGCAATATGCATGCCAACTCCCCAATTTACTGTTTAAACGCCTTCAAGCCCAATATCGGCAGCAATTCCTTGCATAGCGCTTAATACATTGCCACAATGCTCCCAAAGATCAACACCAAATTCTTCACTGCCTTCTAAAATTTCATCGCGGTTGGCGCCAGCCGCAAAGGATTTGTCCTTCCACTTTTTCTTCAACGATTTGATCTTTACATCAGCGATTGCTTTTGATGGCCGCACCAGCGCCGTGGCCGTAATGAGACCGGTTATTTCATCGCAGGCATAAAGCGCTTTTTGCATCTGGGTTTCTCGAGGAACTCCGGTATGGTTGGCATGGCTCAAAATGGCACGCACAACAATTTCTGGGACTCCTCTTTCTTCCAATATGGCAGTCCCAGCCTGGGGGTGTTGCTCTAGCGTGGGGTGGATCTCCCAATCAAAATCATGCAATAAGCCTGCCAAACCCCACAATTCGACGTCTTCATTGAATTGGGCAGCATAGAAGCGCATAGCGGATTCTACGGCAAGCATATGACGAACTAAATTTTCATTTTTTACGTGTTCGCGCACGATGGCGAGTGCTTCATCACGGGTAGTCATGCTGAACTAGCTTACCTAGACGAATCGCTCGCGAATAGAAGAACTTACGTAATCCAAAGAAGCAACCGTAATCGTAATCAGCCATACTGCTATGCCCGCATTCTCGTATTGGAATTGGCGAATCCATTGAATTAGCAGGAAGCCGATACCACCACCACCTACTAAACCGATGATTGTCGATAAGCGTACGTTGATATCCCAACGATAAATAGTAAATGAAATGAAGGGAGGCAGAATTTGCGGCACTACAGCGTAAATGATCGTTTGTAGCCGATTGGCACCAGTTGCATTGATAGCCTCAATCGGGCCGGGTTCTATACTTTCGATCGATTCAGAATAGAGTTTGCCCAAAGCGGCAATGGTATGCAATGTTAGTGCGATACTGCCAGCAAATGGACCCAGACCCACCCAAATCGTGGCTACAATGGCCCAAATTAGGGGTTCTATGGAGCGTACAACGTTCATAGCTGTTCTTGAAACAATATAAATAACGTTGCCCACACGTATTTCTGCATCGTTTCCGGAGCGTAGCACCCAAATGGCAGCAGCTAGTGCCAATGCAGTAGAGAACATAAAGGCTACGGCGCTTGAAAGCAAGGGATTCGTGCTAAAGGCAAAACCAGCTTCAGAAAATGATGGAATTGGAAAAGGCATAGGCATAGTTTCTAATGCCACGACTTCAGAACCAAGCGGTATTGACAGAATTCCGTGAACAAAACCCAGACCGAATAACCAGCCTGGAACAGCAGCGAGAATGGCCGCTAGTAAGGCTAATACTCCGTTTACCAATCCTGCGGAAGATTTCTCCTTAAAGCTTCCTAGTAGACGGCCACCGAGCGAGAATCCAAAGCCACCCAAGCCAAGCACGAGAATCAATCCTAATAGAGCTATTCCAATCGGCGCTCTTACCAATCCGCCAACAGCCTCGGCTAAGGAACCCGTGGCAAGCATTGCTACCAGGACAGCAGGGAGAGCAAGGAATAGTCCGCCGATAACGCGATGCATGGGAGCGGAAATTGGGCTCATCAAATTACGGGCAGCCAAGAAGGAGAGTGGGAAGGCAAATACAATGCCGAAGAATGTGGCCATTAGGGCCAGCATGATGGTTTCGACCATAGCTTCCAGGGCCAAATTCATTTCCCGGCTCATATTGCCAGTAAAAACTTCCTCGCTATTTTGGCGCACAATCAGAGTATGTAGCTGATCCCCCACAGCTGTGGCGGGCACAATGGCATCCGGAATATTAAGCTGGGTTTCGAATTCCCCATTTCCGTCAATTTGAATCCTAGTTTCGCCAACACTACGTGGCTGAAAAGGATTACCTATAGGATTTTTCCATAAAATATCTACTATTTTGCCTGGCTCATAGCCCCCGCCGGTAATTGTAAGTTCTGTGCCAAGTGTAAACGCCCCCGTGAGATCCCGGACACTAAGATCTCCACAAGTGGGAGAAACTGAAATCCAGACACCTTCATCCAATATTGGATTGGGGTCGGGTCCGGTATCACCGGGCAGACAAGGGGCCTGAATTCGTGCTTGTGCCTCGTCTGTTTCTTGCTCAAATTCAAATGCGTTGCGCCAGGGCCAAAATATTCTTCCTAAAATAACCTGAGTATCACGATATTCGCTAATCGCTTTCCCTAAATTTATGTTTGTAATTCTCCAGCCTAGAGTGAAAATTAATAATAATGCCACGAGGATTGCTGGCGAAAATGACCGTGGGGCTCCGCCCCTGCCAATGTGTGCTGCGTCTAATATTTGCCAGAACCAATAGGCCGCTAAGGCGGCTGCAGAATACAGACCGGTTTGGCCGTGAATCCGCCGTAAAAGTTCGTCATTAGCAACGGTTTCTAGTAATGGAATACTCAAGATAACAATAGCTATTACATAAAGTATTGCCAATCCTGGAATGGAAAATGCCTGACTAGCGCCATCCTTCAAAACAAAACGAGCAAGCAAATAGCGTAGGGCAATTAGGAATAAAATTAGTGCACCCGCCTCTAAAACGAGGAGGAAATAAACTCTCGTGCTATCGGCGTAATATTCCTCGGGGAAGCGAGCTCTTTGGGCCATGGTCCAAATGCTTAGGAAAGCCATTACGCTCATGGGTATGAGAACTGCCAAGCCGCGGCCTATTCTCCGTGCTGCAAAATGACCCAATCCAGGTACAAAAAGAGCAAGGATGCCGTGCAGGGGAGAAAGATTACTTAGCTTGCTAGAATTTTCACTCAATGGCCTATCCTCAGAATGTCAATAATTTGTGAAAAGATAATTGCGTTTACGCACCCAGTCGTTCGGCATCTTTGCCGTAAATTTCTTTAAATCGTTTGTCACTTAGTTTTTTTACATCGTCCGCATTGCCTTCAAAAACTAATTGACCATCTCTCAGCCCAATCACTCTGGTGGCATAGCGTTGAACTAAATCTAGGAAATGGAGACTGCAAATAATAGTGATGTCATCTTCCTGATTTAATGTTTCCAGGCTGCCTAAGATGGAATGGGCCAAAACAGGATCAAGGCTGGCAACGGGTTCATCAGCAAGAATCATTTTGGGTTCTTGCATTAATGCACGTGCAATGCCAACCCGCTGTTGTTGGCCACCGCTCAATTCATCTGCGCGATTGTTGGCCTTGTCAGCTATTCCCATTCGATCGAGGGCTTTAACTGCACGTTTGCGGTCTTTAGAGCTAAATCGATTAATTAGGCTCCAACTGGCCGGGGTATAGCCTAAACGACCCGATAACACATTTGTTGTTACAGATGAACGTTTTACTAAATTGAAATGCTGGAAGACCATGCCAATCTCACGTCGGAAGCGTTTCAAATCACTTGCATTGGCCGTGGCAACATCCTCGCCATTCCATAAGATTTCACCTTCTGTGGGTTCCACCAGTCGATTGATGCAACGCAAAAGAGTAGATTTTCCAGAGCCACTAAGACCGATAACTACAAGAAATTCGCCATCTTCGACCTTGAAAGAAACATCTTTCAGAGCCACAGTGCCATCCGGATAAACTTTAGTTAGGTTATTGATTTCCAGCATATTGGCCTGTCGATCCCTATTAATTTATGTAATTGTAATTGAGATTGAAAGGAAAAAGGGATGGGGACAAGCCCCATCCCTCATTGTTACAAATCTTCGCTTATTGAAGATCTTCGAAGCTTACACCAGCTGCTTCGAGTGTCTGGCGGAAGCCATCATAGAAGTCGTCACCGACTACTTCCATGCCACTCCAGCTATAAACTGTGTTCAACAGTTCCAGACCAGCATCTGTTCCCGTGAGACCGATGAAGAAATCCACCAAGGTCTGGCGAGTCTCGTCATCAACGTCGGGGCCAAAGCTGATGTTGTCATTCGGAATCGGAGCCGATTCTTGCAGAACAACTACTACGTCACGTACATCCGGGAAATCTTCTTCAACATTTCCACGAGCATCCACGAATGTGGAGCCAGCATCGCAGTCGCCGTTATATACAGCGATTACAACGGAATCGTGTCCGCCAGCATCCACAATTTCAGCCAAGTCAGCTTCGGGGTCAAGCCCTTCTGCTCGCATAGCCAAGCTAGGAATTACCCAGCCAGATGTGGAGGTGGGGTCAGGTCGGCAGAATGTCTTGCCGGCCAAATCGCTAATACCAGAAATGCCACTATCAGCGTGAGCGATAACCTGTCCGGTGTAGAAGGTGCTACCAAATCGAACAGAGGCAACACCAACTTCGGCGCAGTCGCGGCCAGCGGCCACTAGGTAGTTGAATGTGTTTAGCGCGCCAATGTGGGCTTCGCTCGAACACATAGCTTCAACAGCACCTGTAAAGTCTGTGGAGATAATGGGCGTAAGTACTAGGCCCGTCTCCTCCTCTAGAGCGGCAGCAATGTCTTCTGCGCCTGTGAGGACGGTTTCAGTATCCTGGGAAGGAACCAACACCCAAACGAGGGGGTTGTCCTCTGTGCCGAGAGCAGCTCCGCCCAATGCGCCACAAGCGCTGAGCAGAAGGCCCGACACAACCAGGAGCCCGATAACCAAGATGGTTCGGTTCTTCATATTCTTCTCCTTAGATTGCAAGAGTGATACAGGGGATTTCCATCCTCAAAATCATAACGGTAATTTGCTTTTCTATCAAGATACTCTTTTTTGAATTTTTACTTCGCTTTTTATTTGTTAGGTTCTTTTGCCTGCTCGTCTAGGTAAAATTCAGCTTAATGACGAGTAAATCAATGCTTGAATTTCTGTCTCATCTCCCTGATTTAAGTCAGAGGATTGGTGATAAGGCTGAGCCACCCACATTTTCCATGAAGTCCATCAAGGCTTTCCTGGATATCCTGGGAAGGCCGCAAGACCGCCTAAAAACTGTTCACGTAGCCGGTACAAACGGCAAGGGGTCTGTGATTGCCTTTTGTGCTGCAGTGCTCCAGGAGCAAGGCTATAAAGTAGGCACTTTCACATCTCCCCATACAAATGGTTTTTTACAAGGCATTCGGATCAATAATCAAAAAATCTCTGTTTCAAAAGCAGACGCTTTACTTCCAAGCTTTATGGAAGCCCTGAAAACAATCCCTGAAATCACTTTATTTGAAGCCCAAACTGCGCTCGCTCTCATTTACTTTGAACAGGAGCAAGTTGATGTCGCGTTTATCGAAACGGGTTTGGGTGGCAGCTTTGATGCAACCAATGTCGTCAATCCAATAGTTTCTGTCATCACGTCAATTGATCTCGAACATCAAGCTGTATTAGGAGAAACGCTTTCTGAAATCGCGGAACATAAGGCCGGCATTATTAAGGCCGACACTCCGCTTGTTTTAGCTGTTCAGCCCAAGGAAGCTCGCGAGGTTATATACAAAAGAGCTGAAGAATTAGGGGTTTCAATTTCAGAATTAGGTGTTTCTCTGCAAGTTGAACGCAGCTCCTTGGATCTGAGAGGCCAGGAACTTTCCTTGACTCATGGAAAATATAGCAATGATTTATTCATTGCTAGTCTGGGCCATTTTCAAATTGAAAACGCGGCATTAGCTTATGCGGCATTAAATTTTCTTGTGGAAGAGGGCTTCGAAATTAATCCAGAGGCGTTCTCATCAGGGTTTGGCTCTGCTAGCTGGCCTGGCCGATTTGAACTGATAGATGGTAAGCGGCGATACATTTTGGATGCGGCCCATACCTCTGATGCGGCTGCTCAATTGGGCCGATCTTTGCGTGAATTGTTTCCCACGGAAAATGTTGTTGCAATACTGGGATTATCCAGCGATAAAAATCCCGAAAAGCTTGTGCAGCCTTTGGCCAACATTGTGGATCATTTAGTTATAACTCGATCCAGCCATCCAAGAGCTGCAGAACCGCTCCAATTGAGAGAGATTATTAATAATTTGGGATTGGATTCAACCATCACGCAAGATTTGTCCAAAGCAATTGAGATAGCCGAAAGCAAGGGACAAGAAGATCAAACGATTTTGGTGTTTGGTTCCGTGTTCCTGGTAGAGGAAATCCGCGAAATATTGCTGCCCCAGCAAGCCTAGTCAAATTGCTACGAGACCTAAATCGTGCCATAATAAGCTGATCATGGCACAGCGACTTTTTTCTATATTGTTTGTTCTTGTTGGCTTTTCGATTGCCTGCAATTTGGGATCCCTAAATACTGAGCCCAATGTAAGCATTACTTCGATCCCAATTGAGACCCATACCTCACTTCCCAATCCGACTATCACAACTCCAACACAATCTAATCCAAAATTAGAAGTAATCTCGATATTTGAACCGGCATTGGGTTCAACGATTACTAGCCCAATTACGGTAAAAGGCAAAGCGAATTCTACGTTTGAACAGAATTTAGTCGTACTGATAACAGATGAAGGCGGCAATCAGTTGGCAATTACCCCAACCACAATAAATGCTCCTCTTGGAGATAGAGGGCCATATAGTGTGACTCTCTCCTATTCAGCTGGTTCAGACCAAGCGGGACGAATTTCAGTCTATAGTGTCAGTGCCATGACTGGTGGTCTTGAACATTTATCAAGTGTCGAAGTTCAATTAATACCGAGTGGCAGCCCAATTATTTCTAGTGATAGTCAAGAAAACGAAAGTATCCAGATATTAAGCCCCAAGCCATTAGCCAGTATTCAAGGTGGCAGCGTCCAGGTTAGTGGGCAATCGGACTATTATTTTGAAAGCAGTTTAGGACTGGTTTTATGTGGGGCAGGGGCTTCAGGTGCAGATGATGAAATTTGTGGCACCGCTTCAAATATTCTGGCTACTGGAGTTGCTCAAATTAGTTCCCCAGATATTGGTCTGCCGGGTCCATTTTCGGGCACACTATCCTATTCGGTGACCAGCCAAACTACGGGGCGCATCGTAGTGTATGCTACATCAGCGCGTGATGGCGGCATTATTCATTTGTCTAGTGTTCCTGTTGAAATTATGCCCTAACTTTGTTTGCCCTCAGATTCCTCGGCGTGCTGTTCAAGCACAGATTCCGCCTGTTGCATCAATGAGCGAATGCCATTGCGAACCTGATTTAAGTAGCGCTCCAGCTCCATTTCTAAATTTGTAAGCGATTCCAATACGTAGTCATCGGCTTCTCGCCGAGTAGCTTCTGCAACAACTTTAGCGTCCTTTTCAATATCGTGGGAACGCATCTCCGCAGCTTCAACAATGGAATCGCGTTCTAAAAGGCCTTCGCTTTTATCGCGAGCAATTTGAACGGTGCGTTTGGCTTCTTCTTGCGCTTGGGCTAAAGTGCGATCTCTTTCAGCCAGCAATTTTTGTGCCCGTTTTACTTCTTCTGGAATTGCAACTCGCAGCTGATCAATAATGTCCAGCATTGCATCTTCATCCACCACAACATTATTGGTAAGTGGAATCGGGCGGCTTTCATTAAAAAGCTCTTCTAAACGGTCTACTAAACTTAGAATATCCATATTAGGCAATCAACAAGGGCAGGCAATTGGCCTGCAAATTGATATCCAAAGACTACACGACATAATCGAGCCAGTCAATCAAAAATAGATTCGACTTTTAGTCGCGAAAAGGGGCTGCGGGATAAGCTTCCTCACCATTGTCCTGAAGCTCTTGAATACGGTCTTTTAATGCTTTTTCTACATATTTGGGCACCATAGAGCTAACATCCCCATTTAGGGTGGCCACTTCCCGAACGGTTGTAGAGGAAATAAAAGAATGTTCTTTACTTGTTATCAGAGCCACAGTCTCAATATCTGGGGCCATCACACTATTGGCCAAGGCCATGCGAAATTCATATTCGAAATCAGAGAAAACGCGCAAACCGCGCACAATCACTTGCGCATTCACGCTTCGACAATAATCGATGGTTAATTCATGGTAAGTGGTTACTTCAATCTTTTTTTCACTCTTTAAAGCTTCTTTCACCAATTTGACGCGTTGATCAGTTGGGAAAAAGAGCGATTTTTGAGGCAACTCATATACAGCGACAATTAAATGGTCAAACAACTTGCTGGCCCTCAATGCAATATTAATATGGCCATAATGTATAGGGTCAAAAGTGGCTGGAAACAGTGCTCGAATCATATTAAGAAATTTCTCCTGCCTCACGCTCGCTGAAAGCGTGGACTGAATTTGCAAGGGCTATGTTTTCTGGCTCATTCAACCTAGGATCCGTTTTGAGGATCTCAGTGGCTAAAACGCGAGCCTCATTAATCATACGCGAGTCGGTAAGGCTTGCAAAGCGTAAAGAGCTATAACCTGATTGCCGCTTTCCCAGAAATTCGCCCGGTCCGCGTTGCTTCAAATCGTAATCAGCTAATTTGAAGCCATCATTCGTTTCTACCATAGCCTCTAGTCGCTCATTTTCAAAATCACTTTCTGTCTCGGGAATGAGGATGCAATAGGAACTGTCTGTGCCCCGCCCTACGCGGCCACGAAATTGATGCAACTGAGCTAAGCCGAAAGAATCGGCTCCTTCAACCAGCATTACGCTAGCGTTGGGAATGTCTACGCCTACTTCAATGACTGAAGTAGATACGAGAACGTTAGTCTTCCCCTTCCGAAACTTAGCCATAATTTGTTCTTTCTCATCGGCTTTCAACCGGCCATGCAATAAAGCGACTTTCCACTCCTTAAAGACTCCTTTTTGCAGGGCAAGGCTCTGTTGCACGGCTGCTTTTTCGGCCTTGCTCTCGCTGCCTTCCACTAATGGGTAGATTATGAACGCTTGTCGGCCTTCTGCTAACTCACGCAATACGAGCTTGTGGGCTTTTGGGCGTTCCCGCGGTTGCATAATTTGAGTTTGAACCGCTTTGCGTCCAGGTGGTAGCTCATCAATAATGCTGAGATCTAAATCACCATAAATACTCAGTGCCAGAGAGCGAGGAATCGGAGTGGCCGTCATGACAAGCACATGAGGCGATTTTCCTTTTGCGCGAAGCGCAGCTCTTTGCCCAACTCCAAAACGATGTTGCTCGTCAATAACGATGAATTGTAAATCCTGAAATACGACTGTTTTTTCGATTAGGGCATGTGTGCCTATTAGGAGCTTGATGTGGCCTAATGCCAATTCTTTCAAGATGCGTTCTTTCTCAGCCTTGGGAGTGGAACCTTGAAGCAACGCTATTTCTGAGCTTAATAACAATTGGTCAGCTACCAGCAATTCTCGCAAATTTTGGAAATGCTGTTCCGCTAAGATGCTTGTAGGCGCCATTATTGCGGCTTGAGCGCCTCGGGCTATCACTGCTGAAGCACCTAAGGCTGCCACTACCGTTTTTCCAGAGCCAACATCCCCTTGCAATAGACGAGTCATGGGTCTGCCGGATTCAAAATCAGACTGCATTTCGCTCCAAGCACGCTGTTGTGCATCTGTAAGTACAAAGGGTATTTGTGCGAATTGGCGATCATGCCAATCCTGATCAAGTGGAAACTTTCTAGCCTTCAAAGATTGTTTTTTGGTTCTTTTCTGTAGCACATTTAATTGGAGCAACAGCATCTCGCCAAAAGCCAGCCGGAGTTGCGCAGCTTTAAGCGCTTCTTCAGATTGAGGGAAATGGATGTTGAGCAATGCCTCTGCAATGTCAACGAGTCCCTGCTGGTCCAACCATCGGGAAGGGATGGCATCTCCTATGCGGGGCGCCCAATGATGGATCACGGAATGCATCAATTTCCGCAGCCAGCGCTGTCCAACCTCAGCCGTCAGTGGATAGAAGGGCACTATACGTTGCGTATTTATGTGATCGCCATCTAGCTGCTCAATTTCGGGATTACTTAAAATTAGCCGTCCTAGATATTGATCTGCCTGGCCGGAAAGCAAGACTCGATCCCCTTCTTTCAAATTCTTGGTGCGCCAAGGTTGATTGAACCAAGAAGCTCGGATGCTACCGCTATCGTCCTCAATCAAAAGTTCATATATTTTTAGTTTTCGTTTGCCAGCCTGGCGCTTGCTTTTACTGCGTACTACTCCAGCAACACTTACACTTTGGCCAAATGTGACTTCTGCTATGGGCAGTAATTGCGAATAGTCTTCATAACGCCGAGGGGTATGAAAAAGCATATCTTCGAGCGTTAATAAATCTAGTTTGGCTAGCCGCTCCGCGCTTTTTGGTCCGACTCCATCCAGAATGTGGACAGGAGCAGCTAATGCCTCAGGAACGCTTTCAGCCGCAATTTTTGTTGAAGTAGCTGTGGCCGACCTGGATTTTTGTTTTGATTTGGAAACCGTGGGATTTGGTTCCGCAGTCTTGGTCCCGCTGGGTTTTGCAATGAGTTTGTAAATGCGATCTATGCTTGCCTTCCGACCGTCCATTGGAATTTTCTCGTAAGCTTGTATCTCATGGATAATGGATTGCAATTGTCCTACGGGAACGCCTTCTGATTGCGCAGCTTTTTCCCAGCTAGCGAGAATCCTGGCGAGTCCGCCCATAACAGCGCCATTATCAAAATTGCGCGCCCGTTCTAATTGAAGATATTTTTGTAGTTGGACCAATGATGGCTGCATAGGCGTATTCTACGCAGGGAGCGTTATTGGGGTATTTATTCTTCGCTTTGCAATGCGAAGATGCCCAAACTGTGGGGACCAATAATGCTAGCAATTTGCGTCCCAATGGTTTGTTCACTCACCAAAGTATCGGCGTGGTCTTCCAATAAGCGTTCGCGCAAAGCGCGCGTTTCAGTTTCGAAGCTGGGCAATCCTTGGAGTAGGGAAATATGTTCCAGATCCCCAAATTCAGTCAAGAATTCGTGAAGGATATCGACCAAGTGCCGGTTATTTCTTGCTTTTTCGCTATGGACTAATTCGCCCTTATCTAATGTGAAAACAGGCAACATTTCTAAATACTCGCCTACCAGAGCTTGTGTATGATTTACTTGCCCCTTGTGTTCCAGATAACTCAATCCGGGGATGCACAGGACAGAATAGATTCTAGGGATTAAATTTCTCACGAGAAGTTCTAATTCGGAAATGGAATCCAGTGCTTCTACATTTTTAGCTGCTTCTTGAACTAATATGCCCATCGCCAGGGAGAAATTTTGGCTATCTATGACCCGTATAGGTACTTTGCCCTGCATTTCTTCAGCAGCCGCTTCGGCATATTCTGCATTCGCGTTGATGAAAGATGAATTGCAAATTACCAGGATGCCATCCACCTGGGGTGCCAGGCGCTCAAATTGTTCCTGATAAATATCAGCCGAATTTCCCTTGAATTGAGGAACTTCCGTACCCAGGATTGATTGAGGGAAATCTTTCAAATTCCGATCGGCATGTTCCGAATTTCCGTTCCCATTTTCCCAGAGGTTAGGAAGAATGGTTACATGATGCCGACCGTCAAAGACAGGATTAGGGAATTGAACAGTCCCGTCAGTAATTATTGCAAATCGCATTCAGTCTATTCGATGGAAAAGATGAACTGATAATGAGGTTGGCCGCCCGGTTGAATTTCTATTTCCTGATCCGGATAGGCTTCTTGAATAATTTTCGCAATTGCCTGGCTCTCTTCCTTCGTTGTTGTATCCCCATAAAAAAGAGTGATTAGTTCATAATTTTTTGTATTTATTTTGGCGAGTAATTCCAGACATGCATCTTCAAGATTAGTGGATGAAACGACCAACTTGCCATTATGTAATCCAATGATTTGGCCTTCTTTTACTTCAACGCCATCAATTTCTACATTACGTGTTGCTGTTGTAACCTCTCCTGTTTCAACTTCTTGAATAGCCGCATTCATATCGGCGACAACTTCATCCAAGTCTCCATCGGGAATTAATCTAAGCATCGCTGCCAAACCTTGTGGAACAGAAACACTGGGTACTACGGCAACATCCTTTACGCTGATACCGATGACCGCTTCAGCAGCCATGGTTATATTTTTGTTATTTGGCAAGATAATTATTTTGTCCGTTGGCAAGTCCTCAAAGGAACCGAGAATATTTTTAGTGGCCGGATTCATGGTTTGGCCACCTTCAATAATTGCGGATACGCCCAATTCAGCAAAAAGACGCGCAATCCCCGGACCCGGCGCCACAGCCACAACGGCAATATGCTCGGGCTTGGCCACTGCTAAGTTCAAAAATTCGGATTTTCCTTCAATTTCATGCATTTGATCCATAAGATTTTCAATAGCCACATTGGTAACTGTTCCAAGCGTCATTGTGTAGTCAATGGGTTCGTAGCGATTTTCCGTGGGGACATGGATATGCATGCGATAAATTCCATCACCTTCTCCAACCTGAATAGAGGTGCCCATAACTTCCAAGCTTTTGTAGAAGGCTTCAAGATCCAGTTCTCCTTCAGGCCGAAAATCAACCACAATTTCGTAGTCTTGACCTTCTTCTACTGCATCCATTGTCTGTTCAAAATTTATAGAATCGAGCGGCTGCATAATGGATTCGGCTGTGCGAATTTGCTTGCCTTCTAGCCAGCGCACCATGCCTTCAATGATGTAAAAGAGACCCTTGCCACCAGAATCGACAACGCCCGCTTCCTTCAAAATTGGGAGCAAATCAGGGGTTCTCTCTACAGATTCCGCAGCAGCAATTCTGGCTTCTCGAAGCACTTCAATGGCATCGCCACCATCTTTAGCAACCTTTTCTACGTGTTCGGCTACATCTTTCGCGACAGTCAGGATGGTTCCTTCAACGGGGCGCACGACACCTTTATAGGCCGCATCGCGCGCCATTGCAAAAGCCTTTGCAGTGGTTTCGCCATCCAAAAGATCTACGCCTTCAAATGCCTGGGCAAAACCACGCCAAAGCTGAGAAAGAATTACGCCAGAATTTCCGCGAGCGCCCATCAGAGCCCCATTGGCAATTTTTCCAAGCATTTTTCCCGCGCTGCGTTCGCCTGAATTTTCAATTTCATCAAGAGCGGAGCGCATAGTTAGCACCATGTTCGTTCCAGTGTCCCCATCTGGAACCGGAAATACATTAAGAGCATTTACGGTTTGCTTGTTTGCATCGAGCCAAGAGAGGGCAGCTTGCGCTAGCCTTTTTACTCCCTTTCCATCTGCGGGATATTGACCAACGATCTTGACGCGATTTTCTCTAGGATTGTCTTCTTTATCTGGCATAAAATTCCTCTGAATCAATGCGTAACCAACACAAGCCTTATTGATTGAATTGAGTATTGAATTTGGGGTGGTTAGATTGTAATCGGTTTTAGCTTCGCATTCTAGGCAAGCTGGGATTTGAGTAAATTAATCCCTTCATAAATCCCATTTGGGTGTCCGTATATTGAAGTGCCAGCTACAAATACGTCTACCCCAGCGGCATAAGCGTTAGCGATGGTGTCCTGCTCAATACCCCCATCAATCTCAATTTGGCAATCAAGTTGCTGGGCGTCGATCCACTCACGGATTTGTTCGACTTTGGGCAGGACCTCGGGCATGAAATGTTGGCCGCCAAAGCCAGGTTCAACACTCATAACTAAGACGATATCAATTTTTGCCAAGATACTTTCAATGGATTTAACAGTTGTTCCCGGTTTGATCACAACCCCGGCTTTGCAGCCCAATTTCTTAATATGGGCAATCGATTTTTCTAGATCGGGGCTAGCTTCTTCATGGATCAAAATATGATCCGCCCCCGCTTTGGCAAAGGCTTCAAGATATTTATCGGGATTTTCGATCATAAGATGCACATCTAATGGAATAGTTGCTACTCGTTGGCAGGCGCCGACAATTGCCGGTCCTAAACTAATGTTAGGCACAAAATGTCCATCCATTACATCTACATGATGCCAATCAGCACCCGCAGCTTCGGCCTGCTCTAATTGTGCGCCTAGCTCGGAAAAATCCGCGGCTAGAAGCGAGGGAGCGATCAGTGCTTTGCGTTTTATTTGATTCATCCTATCGAATTGGGGGATTAAATACCAGGTAGACCCACATAGAAAATGGCAATAATCCCCCGACTGTTAATACCGCTAACAAGCCAAGTCCGACAGCCATCCAATCGACCTCATTTGATCCCGTATTATGTGAAGATTCAGCTGGAAATTCTTGCGAATCCTCCAATTGTATGGCCATTTCTTGGCCCATATTTATTAGAACTCTCCCTAATTGATCTGCAGTTCGATAACGAGCAGCAGGTTCCTTTGAAAGCACTTTAAGAATAATGTCGTTTAACTTCTGCGTGATTGAAGGGTTTAGCTCGTTAGGTGCAAGAGGAATTTCATTTTGATGCATTTTAGATAGTTCACTGGAATTTTTACCCTCAAAAGGTAATCGCCCAGCGAATAAATAGTACATGATTACGCCCATTGAATAAACATCAGACGCAAGAGTAGGCGCATTGCCAGCAGCCATTTCTGGAGCAAAATATTGCGGGGAACCCCAAACAACGTCACGTTCCTCTTTAGGGTTGATCGAAGCTAAAGCTCGCGCAATTCCAAAATCAGTAATTTTTACGCGTCCATCAGGTGTAACCATAAAATTGTGTGGCTTGATATCACAGTGAACTAGTCCTGCACGATGGGCATAGCCGAGGCCTTTACACGCCTGCACTATCAAGGGAATGCCATCCTCAAGAGAATAATGCCCATTTTTTTTGATTAGTGAATATAGATCTTCGCCAGGCACATATTCCATCACAATAAACAATCGGTCTTCATCAAAACCGAAATCAAAGATGGTCACAATATTGCTATGCGATAAATTTGCAGCAGCTTTTGCCTCCTGGCGAAAGCGCTCTCGGAAAGCGGGGTCCTTCGAATAATCTTCGCGCAGTACTTTAATAGCCACAATGCGCTCCAGCATTTGGTCGCGCCCTTTGTAAACCCTAGCCATGCCCCCTTTGGATATGAATTCATCCAAAAGGTAGCGGTCATTTAGAAGCAATTTTTCTGTCATAATGGATCGAGGCGATTTTATCAGTATTGCTAACCTCAAGTTAGGCTAACTAGACGATGGTTTTTGAGAGAGGTATGCTTTCACAATGGATTGGAAGCGTGCACGACTCCTCTTTACTCCTGGAGTAATCTTAGGCGCAGTGGCTGTGTGCACACTTTCTTTTGTGGCCTCTGTGGCCTGGTTGATTTGGTTTGCCCCACCTGCGGAAATGATCACAGAGGAAATTGGTTCAGGTCTAACATTAATCCCGGGACCCACATCTACACCACCTGATCCAACTGCGACAGCACTTCCTACTTCTACACTTACGCCCACATTTGCAGCATTATTGCCTGGTCAAATGGGTGTAGGCAGTATTGTGCAAATCGTTGGCACAGATGGATTTGGGCTAAATATCCGTAGTTTCGCAGGATTAAATGCCGACATAAATTTTTTAGGCTTAGATGCTGAGGTTTTCGAAATTCTGGATGGCCCGATAGAATCAGATGGATTTATTTGGTGGAATTTAGTTACTCCAGTTGATAAAAACCGATCCGGTTGGGCAGCAGCCGATTTCTTATCACTCGTTGCCAACCCATAAACAGAGGATAAATGACTGATAGTTTGCCAACTGATATTAAAGCGAAATCGAAAAGCGCTGTACTGGAAATTACCTGGAATGACGGTGAGATATGTGTATATCCCTATGATTTACTGCGTAATGCCTGTCCTTGTGCCCAATGTCGTGGGGGTCATGAAAATATGCATCCTGAACCGCAAGACGAAGTTATGCTAATTCCGCTAATGGATGCAAAAGCGTCGCGTTTAGAAATGGTTACGCCCGTTGGTAATTATGCGATTAATCTGGCTTGGGAAGACGGCCACACGTACGGCATATACAATTGGCGCTTCCTGAAATCCTTGTGCGCCATGATGAAAAGCGATGAAAAATAAAAGCGACCCTCAAATGAGGGTCGCTCGTTTCCTTATAGGGTCAAAGCTTCAAGATCATTTCGCGGCTTTCTCTTCTTCCTGCTTTTCTCGCTCATAATCTACAAATCGATATCCAACGCCCCGCTCTGTGAGAATGTATTTAGGATTGGAGGGGTCTTCTTCAAGTTTTTGCCGTAGATAATTTATATACAGCCGCACATAATGGGGTTCATCACGATATTCATAGCCCCACACTTTTGCCAAAATTTGATCATGTGTAACCACCCAGCCAGAATTCTGCACTAAATGGAAAAGCAGGCGATATTCGGTAGGACGTAACTTTACTAACTCGCCATTCAACCAAACCTCTCGCCGCTCGAAATCCAATTTTAAGCGCTCATCTACTTCAATAAGCCCGCTGGTATTGGCTCGATAAGCTTCAGTGCGACGCAACACAGCTTTCACGCGGCTAACTAATTCTCGCGGACTAAAGGGTTTAGTTACGTAATCATCTGCACCTAGTTCTAATCCGCGCACACGGTCATCTTCCTCGGTTTTGGCAGTCAGCATAATAATGGGGATTTCGTGATTCTCTCTCACCATGCTAAGTATTTCAAATCCATCTAAATCTGGCAGCATGACATCCAGCAATATGAGATCGGGCAGAGTTTCTCTCAATCGATCCAAAGCTTCTTTACCGTTAAATGCTTCTTCTACCTGGAAGCCATCTTGCTCAAGGTTGAGGCGAATAAAGCGGACAATTCGATCCTCATCGTCTACTACTAGAATGCGCTTATTTGCAAAGATATTTTCGCTCATATTATTCTCGGACAAATCCGATTATTTCCTCGTCAGTATCGCTGGGCAGCAGCTCAATGAAATTGATTACGCGCCAGGGCCAAATTACGATTGATACATCTGCCTGAAGAAAATTTAGATCTTTACCGTCGCGTTTTCGGGGATTGTTAACAGTGATGTTTTGATCACCTTTGGTAGGCAGCTCGTCGATTTCACCCACGACAGCCTCTTCATTTGATATGTGAATTAATACGGTATAGGGCATACTGCCTCAATTTCTTCTAAGTGCTCGAATTAATCATCGCCTGAACCTGCAAGCGGCCTAGCTGAATCATATCGCCATTATTAATATTCTGTTCCGATTTCTCTGAAATTCGTTCCCCGTTGATGATGGTTCCATTTGAAGACCCTAGATCTGTCAGGGATATATCTGCTTCATTGATATTGAGCATAGCATGCAGCCTGGAAACACCCGCTTCGAAGCCTTGAATTGGGGCAAAATCAACATCAGGTAAGACACTCTGTCCTTCGCTTATGCGGCCGAGAGTAAAGCTGCCAAAGCTTGCGAATGAAAAAAGTTTTCCACTTTCGCGATGGTGCAGCGCAAAAAGATAGTTCTGCTCCGAATTGCCGTCTGAATTTTGAATTTCCAAGTTTGTTGTGGGTATTCCCCCAATCTCGGAAACGCCAGGAGAGCCTGCTAGCTTCTGCAATTCCGTGTCGCAGTGAACACACCGTACGGCACCCTTAATATTATCTTTGCCACAGTTTGGACATGCGTTCATTGTTTGCATACTAGCCTCTGAGTTCTCATCCTACCTCTAGTCAACAAGTTGGACAAGGATGGCCGCAATATTGTCGGGTCCACCCGCTTTGTTGGCCGCTTCTACCAGCAATTCAGCAGCTAAGTTAGCATTTGGTGCTGAGTTGATTATCTTTTGCATTTCGCTGTCACTAACCACTCCCCATAATCCATCCGTGCAGAGCAAAAGGTAGCCTTGTTGGGGCATGATACTTGTAAATATATCTGCCTCCATATCGGATCCTTGGCCCAATGCTCGGATCAAAACTGATTTTTGCGGATGCGTTTCCGCTTCTTCAGCCGTTATTTCTCCCATGTCTACGAGCCGATTAACCAGCGTATGATCCTGCGTGAGGGCTTGAATACGTCCATCTTTGTAAACGGAATAGGCACGGCTATCTCCTACATGCCCAATGACTACCTGTGTTCCAAAAATGAGAGCTGTCGTAATCGTACATCCACCACCAGGTGCGCTACGCTGAACCTGTCTATGTGCTTCTAAAAGACCGGATTCGAGAATTTCGCGCAACGAATTTTGTGGAGGTTTTGGGTTGGGACCAAATAATGGATTATATAAATTAGACATTACGTGGTTGCCAACAGCTCTCAGAGCAAATTCCGAGGCTAACTCACCATTGCGATGTCCACCCATTCCATCGGCCACTGCGAAGAAACCAAATACCTGGTTCTTGCCATCTTGCGCCAGATTCCCACTAAATCCCAGCATGGCATCTTCATTATTCTCTCGTCGCTGACCAACATCAATTGCAGATCCAGTTACGAGCTGATTAACATGGCCATCCCCATTTTGCCCTATTGACTCTGAAAACTGACCCGGATTAATCGGCATTGTAGCTGTGGGCCGTTCAAGCCCACTTGTTTTTCTATTGCGCCGAAAAAATTTAGCGATTTGTTTCATGATGAATTAGGCCGGAAGTGCATAGATTTTTTTATCGCTGGATCCGAAGAACACAATGTCTTCGTGAATAAGGGCAGAGCCAGTTATGGGTCCATTCGTTTCGAAGCTCCAACGTAATGTTCCCTTTTCAGCATCTAGGCAATACATTTTTCCATCCACAGATCCACAGTAAACCGCACCATTGTGCACGATCGGAGAGCTTGCAATTTGATGCTGTGTCTCAAAACGCCAATTTTCTTTGGCTGAGCGCATATCAATACAATAAATGACATTATCAGCTGCCCCAATATAAATCTTTCCATCTGCAACGACAGGGGAAGATATGCTGCCTTTGCCCAACCTGAAACGCCAAATAGCCCAACCGGATTTAGCTTCCAATGAATATAAGGTGCTATCCATCGAAGCAAAAAGTACCGCATCATTCACGACAATCGGTGAGGATGTGATCGCTCTTTTGGCTTTGAAACGCCAGCGTGCGTCTCCTCGGAAATCCACACAAGTGAAATCGCCATCCTCAGAGCCGAAGAAAGCATATTCGTCAGTTACGAAAGGGGTAGAGCGAACGGGTGATCCGGTTTCTGCTTTCCAAGAGAGTCGCCCCGATACAGTATTAACTGCGTGCAAATACCCATCATCCGAACCAACAAAAGCATGACCCTGCGCAATGCGGGGAGAGGAGCGTACCGGGCCATCTGAGAAATAGGTCCAAACCACTTTTCCAGTTCGCGCAGACACAACATGCAATCGCCTATCTTCCGATCCAAAGTAGATTTTGTTTTCAGATACGGCTGCCTTGCCAGTTATGCCTCCATCGCTCGCATATTTCCAAAGTACTTTCCCAGAGCCAGCTTCAACCGCATATAGATGCTTGTCATAACTCCCCACATACAATGTTCCCTCATGCAGAATCGGTGTTCCGCGGACTTCGTCTTCTGTATCCAAGCTCCATATAGGCTTAACGCTGGAACTCTTTGCCGAACTGGGAGTCGTGAGATTAATTAAAGTTCCAGTTTGCTGCGCTACATTAATAAGCGCGTCCTTCATTTCAGCCGTACTTTCGTAGCGATCTTCAGGTTTATAAGCCAATGCACGATCGACTACCGCGATTAACTCAGGGCTCACATTTGCATTCGTTTCATTAATTGGTCTTTCACCGAAGGAAAACGGCGCTTCCAATTGCGGATCCTTTAATGTTAATAGGTGGTGTAGTGTTGCACCCATTGCATATATATCTACTTTGGGAGTGGCTTCCCCTCGATATTGATCCGGCGGAGAATAGCCCTGGGTGCCCACCATCGTGTTTTTCTGGTCTCCTTCAAATACTTTAGCGATACCGAAATCAACTAAGGCAACATGACCTTGAAGATTGATCATGATATTAGAAGGTTTAATATCTCTAAATACGATTGCTTCTGGTTGGTAGGAATGTAAATAATCCAATACGTCGCAAATTTCTACTCCCCAACCCAGAACTTGTTGTTCTGTGAAAAAATCATCAGCTTCTGAAACAATTTGCTCCAAATTTTTCCCATTTACAAATTCGAGCACCAGATAGGCACGATCATTTTCAATGAAATAGTCATAGATTCTTGGAATTGACGGATGTCTCAAGGTTGCTAATATATTGGCTTCGCGCTCAAAGATTTTGTAAATATTTTTTCGGATTAGATCATCTGTTACTCGCGTAATCATTTCCTTAACTGCCACTAGACGAATGGCTTTAAAGTTCTTATCTCGCGCTCGATATACCGCGCCCATGCCACCTCGACCCACGACTTCTTGAACCTCATAACGATCCTGCAGAAGTTGTCCTTTCTGAAGGTTTCCTGAGGGCTTAGGTTTCGATTTTTTTGATTTTTTGGGAGATGTTTCCATGTTCAGGAAATCACCCAATAGCGTAGAAACGACATAGAGGCCATTATACTCAGCCCCCTATTTTTCACTTTAGATATAGGTTCCGACTATTTCTCAGCCCCCAACAAAACGTATTCTCTAGATTCGCTTTCATCTTCAGAGGCACCCAGGAATTTCAAGAGGGCAAGAACTAATTTCGATTTTTTTTCTGCATCCTTTTGGCTCCACGTACGACTTTTTATTTCAAGGAAATGCCCGAGATCGGGTTTGTCTAAGCGATCAATATTTACATACAGCTCAGTTTCCTGAAATTTAACCCGCCAGCGTAAGCGGTCTTTGTGGACCTCAATCTCGCGATCCGGTTTGAAATACTCTCTATAAAAGCGCAAACTTTGGTCTGCCAGAGTTAGATATCGGCTGCGCGAGAGGACCACATCGCTTGGAAATTCTTGCTCATGCGGTTCTCCCAATAATGTAAGCCGATAGCGAACATGTTCGATTTCCCCATTAGCATTCATGAATTCATCTTCCCGATAGCGCAACTGCCCTTGTGAGGCATCGTCAAAAATGAAATAGGTGTCATATTCACGATAGTGACGATCGTAAATGATTTCAATCTCATCCGATTCAAGGGCTTTTATGACTTTATCGGGATTATCCAAGCGCACCTTAAGCTGAACTTCGAAGCTTTCTGCTTCTGTAGCTCCACTAATCGTTATTAATTTGGATAGCACAGATTTTTCACGAATTGATATGAATTGATCTACCACTTTGGAATAATCTTGCGCCTCGTCTATTAAATCTTGTTCATTAATATGTTCAATTATGTAGTCGCGCATGAGCCAATTCCCATTGACCATTACATCAGTTACATCAGTGGATTTGGAAGCATAGACTAACTGGGAGTAAATCCCGTTAGGGTTGTGGCTGAAACGGGGGGAGTTATGCAGCTTATTAATATCAACAAGAATTAAATCTGCTCGCTTTTTAACTTCCAATGAACCCGTCAGATCGCCAATGTGCAGTGCTTGAGCTCCCATACGCGTGGCCATCAACAATGCGGTTATAGCCGGCAGGGATGTAGGATCGTTGGTGCTTAAATTTGAAAGAAAAGTCGCTAGACGAACTTCCTCAAACATATCTAGATCATTGTTGGAAGAGGGTCCATCTGTCCCGATACCTACATTGAGACCGGCTGCCAGCATTTCAGCTACGGGAGCAGCTCCCGAGGAAAGTTTCATGTTGGAAGACGGATTATGTGCCACACCGGCATGGTGGTGCAATAATGTTTTAATTTCCCCAGAATCAATATGCACACAATGGGCTGCAATCACTTTTGCGTCAAATAGATTTAGCTTCTTGACATAAGGCACCACCGGCATATCAAATTCTTCCCGCGCGTTCTCCACCTCAAATGAAGTTTCGGCGATGTGCATGTGTAAGGGCACATCGAATTCGGCTGCTAGCGCTGCTGAAGATTGGATTAGATCGGGGGTTGATGAATAAATTGCATGTGGAGCTACAGCAGGCACAATTAGCTCGTGATCTTTCCACTCTTCGATAAAGCTTCGAGCCTGCGCCAATGAGTCTTCGTACGATTCTGCATCGGGAGCGGGGAATTTCAAGATTGTTTGGCCGCAAACCGCGCGCAATCCTGCTTGTGCCGTTGCTTCTGCGACTGTGCTCTCAAAATAATACATGTCATTGAAGGCTGTGATACCGGAGCGAATGAACTCTGCGCTGCCTATTGAAGTTCCCAAGCGGACTGCATCTGGAGTAATAAACTCACGTTCCACCGGCATGATATAGCCCATTAGCCACACATCCAGCCGTACATCGTCTGAAAGACCACGGAGCAATGTCATAGGAACGTGGGTATGGGCGTTAATCAAACCAGGCATGAGTACCTTGCCACCGCAATCAATAGTTTCTTTGCCAGTATATTTGGACTTAATATCTTTTTCAGGGCCCACAGCTACTATTGCATTTCCATTAACGGCAACAGCTCCCGGTTCATACATGTTCATATCAGAATCCATCGTTAGAACGATGGCATTGCTAAGTAACAAATCAACGCTTTTAGTCACTAATAATCCTTCTCTTGGTACATAAAATTTCCCTAGTGTACGCCTTTTTCAAGAACGCAACAAGCAAAATTAATCAATTCGCAATTTCTTGTTTAATTAGATATCGCCTGAGGGTCTCGGCCACGAGCTTGGCTCCCCATTCTGGCGCGGCTCTCTGACTACCCCCATATTCAAAAGAATAGGATTTCTGGTTATTAGGGGAATAAATCGAAATTTCAAATTCGTTTTGTCCATTACCCGTAATTCGCTGAGCAATTATTGCTAATCGCCCATTCTGATCCGCTTGCCATTTTCTTGCTTTTGTTTCATTCAAATCATCAGAGTTATCAAGATAAATTAGATTAGAAGAATCGGGTTCGAAAATGGTTTCCAGGTGCCGATCAAAGCCAGCTTGGAAAATTTCCAAACTCCAGCCTAAGCGCTCAATTTCCTGTTTGATTGCTTTGCTTTGTGTCTCATCATCCACTCCATAGATCCAATCCCCCAGCCTTTGTCTAACGCGTTGTTCAAGATCATTCAGCATCTCTGTCGCAGCTTCCTCGCTATCGGCCTTTGCTGTCAGGCGTATATCTACAGCTCCCATGTGGGCAGCTAGGCCAACCGTTGGATTGGACATTTCTTCTAGATCGGCAATTTTCTCGTCAATTCGCGATTCACCAACAGCGGCAGTGTGTAAAATACGACTTTTAATTATCGAATTTTGAGGATATCGCTCAGCTAAATAGGGGAGAACATGATTTTCTAGCAGGGGCAACATTTCACCTGGCACCCCTGGCAAAGAGACAACCACTTTCTTTTCATGTTCGACAAGAAAAGCCGGTGCCGATCCATAGGCATTGTCAATAATTCGAGCCCCTTTTGGAACATAAGCTTGTTTCTTATTATTTTCACTAGCCACGCGACCGAATTTTCGAAAACGCAGTTGAATTTCCTCCCACAAATCCTCATGAAATTTAAGTTCTAAGCCCAGGCCGTCTGCAATTGCCTCGCGGCTCATATCGTCCACGGTGGGTCCAAGACCACCTGTGCAGATCAAAATATTCGAGCGATCTAGTCCATTGCGAATAGCTTTTGCAATACGTACGCGATTATCTCCAATCGTCGTCATCCAATAAAGATCAATTCCCTCACCGCGCAGTCGTTTGGCGATTTCCTGAGCGTTGCTATCCAGGATTTCTCCTAATAGCAGTTCGGTGCCAATTGAAATTATTTCTGCGCGCGGCATCAAATCACGTTGTATTCTTGGATAAGCTGGTTTTCTTGAAATCGTTTTAAGTCGAGCATGGAGACATCTACAGTTTGAAACTTGCAATCGATCATAATTCCGCTCATTAAATTGCCCGATGATAGGCGGCAGCTGCACCCATAAATCCGCCACCAATGATTTCGCAATCAGCTATTTTTGGTAATCGGTCTATCATAGTGCTATCTCAGTTCCTAATCCTAGATTGCGTGCATTTTGCAGGGCTATTTTTCCTGCAATTGCATCTTGCACAGCATTGCCTACAGATTTGAATAGGGTAATTTCAGTGGAGCTTTGACGTCCAAGCTTCTCGTTGGCCAGTGCTTGTCCCAATTCGAGAATGTCTTCCTTTTGCAAAGCATTGTTTGCTATTCCTTGTGAAATTTCTCCTGATTCAAGTGCAGCAGCTTCTTTGCTGTCCACAAAAACACGAGCTCTAGACAAAGTACTAAATGGAATTTCGGTCATTTCAGGAGAGAAGGATCCAACAGCATTAATGTGTGCCCCAGCTTTTAGGTTTGAATCATTAAATACAGGCTCAGCACTTGTTGTGGCAGTGCAAATAATATCCGCACCTGCGAGTGCCTCGTTTGGACTGGAGCATTTGACCATATTGCGAAGTGTGGCACCTTGGCCTCGATGCGTGTCAACGAATAATTGCAAACGGTCTTCATTAGGGGCGTAAACTCTTATTTCTTGAATATTCCGAACGCTGCAAACAGCTTCCATTTGCGTTGCGGCCTGGATTCCAGCTCCAAACAAAGCAAGAACTTTAGCCTGCCTATTTGCCAATAAATCTGTGGCAGCACCGCTCGCTGCTCCAGTGCGAATAGCAGTAAGGCTGCCGCCTTCAATAAGCGCTTTTATCTGCCCAGTTTCATCATCAAGTACTAAAACTGCGGCGTGGATAAGCGGCAATCCTTTTGCAGGATTTTGGTTAAAAACAGAAACAATTTTGACCGCTAATGAAGCGTTATCAGATTCAGCAATGTAAGCTGGCATGAAAAGACTAATACCCTGATGTTTGTCTACAGGGATGTTGCTTCGTAACGGAATGATGGCACTCCCATCGGAAACAGCCTTAAAGCCTTGTTTCATTCCATCGATGCATTCCATCATGGTAAGTGCTTGTCGGCAATCGTCAGCAGTCAGTATTAGCATTTAGCTATTCTATTCCTAGGTAACAAAAAAGGCGCGGAGGAATTCCTCCACGCCTTTGCATAACTAATAAGGTTAGTCAATTCCTAGATAAGCCTTTTGGACCATTTCGTTCTTCTCTAGGTTCTTGGCGGTATCCTCAACTACAATTTCGCCTGTCTGCAGCACATAGCCTCGATCTGCTATCGAAAGTGCCATAAGTGCATTCTGCTCCACCAACAAGATGGTTGTCCCTTCTTTGTTGATGGTCTGGATGGTATCAAAGATGCCATCCACGAGGATGGGCGCTAAGCCCATAGAAGGCTCATCCATCAATAGCAAACTGGGTTTGGCCATCATGGCTCGCCCAGTAGCAAGCATTTGCTGTTCGCCACCAGAAAGCGTTCCAGAAACCTGTTTGCGCCGTTCCTTTAACCGAGGAAATAAAGAGAAAATGTATTCTAGATCATCTTTGCGCCCTGAGCCTGCCTCGCGGCTGAAAGCGCCCATTTCCAGATTTTCCTGCACGGTAAGCTTTGCAAAAACTCCGCGCCCTTCTGGCACCATAGCGATACCTTTGTAAACCAACTCGTGTGCGGGTGTACCACTGATTATTTCGCCATTTAACTTTATATCCCCCGTTCGCGGTTTGATCAGGCCACTAATCGTCCTTAGTGTGGTGGTCTTTCCAGCGCCATTGGCTCCAATTAATGAGACGATCTCTCCTTTTTCAACTTTTAAGGAGATACCTTTCAAGGCATGGATGTTGCCATAGTAAGTATTGATATTGTTTACTTCAAGCATTGTCATAGATGTGGTTCTCCTAACTGGCCTTAGACTTTTCAAGTCCGGCAGCTGCACCGCGGCCCAGATAGGCCTCGATCACCTTGGGATCTTTTTGAATTTTCTTGGGCTTGCCTTCAGCAATCTTCGAACCGTAATCCAACACAGTGATTTGCTCGCTAATACCCATAACCACGCGCATGTCATGCTCAATGAGCAGGATCGTAATATCCAATTCATCGCGCAAGCGGCGAATAAACGCTGTCATTTCACCGGTTTCATTGGGATTCATTCCCGCAGTGGGTTCATCCAGCAATAGCAATTTCGGATTACTAGCCAACGCCCGGGCAATTTCAAGCCGCCTTTGCTGCCCATAAGGCAAGTTGCGCGCTAGTAAATCGCCTGTGCCGGTTAGGCCGATAAAGCTTAGAAGTTCACGCGCGCGTTTAATTGCTTGTTCTTCCTCTTCACGCAATCGCTTACTTTGCCAAATGGCTTCGTACCAAGCAGATTTTAGCTCTGTCTCTTGGCCAACCAAGATATTTTCGATCGAGGTCATGCTGTCGAACAGGCGGATATTTTGGTAGGTGCGTGCAATGCCAATTTTAGTAATCTGATCTGGCCGACGATTCTGGATTGTCTCTCCATCAAATTCGATCTCACCCAGATCCACGTCATAAAAGCCGGTTACGCAATTAAAGAAAGTTGTTTTTCCAGCACCATTAGGGCCAATTATCGAGGAGATACTGCCCTGTTTGATATTTATCGAAAGATCATTAATGGCGACTAGCCCACCGAATTTTTTAGTTATATTTTTTGCAACAAGTATGTTTTCCATAAGATTCCTCAAGCTAAGCTTGAGCTACCTCCGCATCACCTGGTTCGTCGTCTGCATGCAACTCCCGCTTGATTACATCTGAAGGAATAAATCCTTCAGGTCGAACGAGCATCATCGCGATAAGTAACAAGCCATACATTAGCCAGCGGAATTCAGCAAACTCTCTTAGAAGTTCAGGTAATCCCACCAAAACAATTGCCCCCGCGATCGTTCCTGGAATACTGCCTAATCCACCGACGATAATGAGACTGAGTACATTGATTGATATTAACAAGCTAAAGCTATGCGGAAAGATCGAAGTCAGCTTACTGGCAAAAATGGCTCCAGCTAGACCCGAGAAAGCAGCGCCAATTCCGAAAGCCAAGATTTTTGTCGAAACTAAGTTAATCCCCATTGCTTCAGCAACATCTTCATCTTCGCGCATAGCCATCCAACGTCGACCTAAACGCGAATCGCGCAGCCGAATTGAAATAAAGGCAGCCAACAAAACCCCAGCCAGCACAACATAGTAAAGTTGCTGCGGTTGTAACAGGACCAAAGAGCCTATAGCCGGTTTGGGAATTTTTAGAATTCCCTGGGCTCCACCAATAAAGGGTTTGAGCATATCGGATAGCGCCAAAATACGGATGATCTCGCCAAAACCAAGAGTAACAATGGCTAAGTAATCACCGCGCATGCGCAATACTGGAATGCCTAAAATCATGCCGAATATCGCGGAAACTCCAACACAAATTGGAAGAGCTGCCCAAAAGGACATTTGTGCAATGCCCAGATCGGCTGTTGATGTCAGTATGGCCATTGTGTAAGCGCCGATGGCAAAAAAGGCAACATAGCCTAGATCCAAGAGGCCAGCCAATCCGACCACAATATTGAGCCCCAATCCCATGAGTATGAAGATACCCACGTTGTTGGTTATCTCCGTCAGATAGGTGCCCAACAGTAAGGGAAGGATTAAGAGAAATCCGCTAAGAATATAGTTTTGTAACTTGCTTCTGCCCTCCAAAGGATTTGGCTTCGCAATTTTTGCGCCATCACTTTGTTTTGTATGTCGTCGATATAAGAAGTAAACGGATATTCCAAAAAGCAAAAGCGCGGGAATCAATTGCAAGGCATCTGATTTGAAAATGAGATTCATCACTGAAACGCCAAAAAAGTTGCGAATGCGCTCAGCGATTAGCTCAGAGAGAAGACCAACACCCAAAGTGATTGTCAGCGCTCCTGTTATTGCCGAAGAAATGGCGCGCGGAATAAAACGCATGCCTGCTCCAGCCATTCCTGTTAGGGCGTAGAACACAACAAGTAGTAAGCTTCCAGATTCGCGAGCTTGTTCAAAAGTGAGCAACTCGATTAATCGGGGGGAAATATTAATAAAGAAACTTCGAACATCAAATTGACCCTCCAACCAAATGAAGAGCCACATCATTAATCCGTTGACCAGTCCAATTACCAGGCCGCTTAGCAAGCCATCGCGCAATGATTCGCGTTTCATCTTGCTGGCCATCTGGTAAGAAAAGGTTATGGTGGCCAAAAATATTAATACCTGGCCCATCGTGAGCGCTCCATTTATCAGGAAGCGTTCACCAAAAAGCTCAACCATGCCAATTGCGCTCACACTCAATGCGATGATGCTCGCAACGAGGCCTTGTGAGATTGCTTGGCGTAAATTAAATTTTTTCATAGCAGCCTCACGCCTTTTTGTCGGCCAGGGCTTCGCCCATGATGCCTTGAGGTCGGAAAATTAGGATAAGTACAAGCATAGTAAAGGCGATTACATCCTTTAATTGATTGAATGATTGAATGCCAAGACTATCCAGGAATAAACTCGGGCCGATGGATTCAAACATACCCAGAAGGAGCCCACCGATTGCTGCGCCAGGGATGCTGCCAATGCCGCCCAATACAGCCGCAGTAAATGCCTTGATACCTGGAATAAATCCCATAAACCAATGGACTTGATGGAAGACCAGCGCATATAGCAAGCCAGCCACTCCGGCCATTGTGGCGCCTGTGGCGAAAGTAATTGTGATTGTGCGATCGACATTAATGCCCATCAACGCGGCGACGTCTTTGTTTTCAGCTACGGCGCGAATTGCAGTTCCTTGTTTGGTGTTGTTGATGAAATAGCTTAGACCAATGAGCACAATCAATGTAACCATGATTACAACAATATGCGTTTTGAGCACTTCAGTATTTAAAAACGAAACCGTTCCTTTCAATTGTTCAATTCGCGGAAAAGGCTTTATCTGAGAGCCAAACAATCCCCTGAAATAATATTGCCAGAAAAATGAAGCACCCAAGGCGGTTATTAGTGGCATTAATCGTGGTGCACTGCGTAAGGGTTTATACGCAATGCGCTCGGTGAGTACCGCCACCAAGATTGAAACGGCGATCGCTACAAAGGCAATAATTAGCAAAGCCCATATTGGATGCACGGTCATAAAACCAGATTCAGCCAATGGTACTGCTACTAAAACAGTAGCAGTTATGATTCCAGACATAAAAAATTCGCCATGGGCAAAGTTGATCATGCGCAACACACCATAAACAAGCGTGTAACCTATGGCAATTAGTGCGTACATACTTCCTTGAGCGATTCCAAAAATAATGAAATCAACCCAGTTGCGTGCGGAATAATTATTGTCCCCCGTAATGGTTTCGTAAGTACCGTAAAGAATCACACCAACAATAATTGCGCGTAGCAACCACAAGAAAGCATCAATCAGGTCAAAATCTTTAAAACGTTCTTTCATTTGATTGGCTCCGAAAGATTAGTAAGAAGGCCCAGGGAGTTAACCCTGGGCCTTCTGCTTCAAACTTAATCGAATTCAGAAATCCTGGGAATTACGGCCAAATGGCTACGTATTCGCCGCCTACGATTTCATGAACTGCGATCTGGGGATCTGCGCAGTCACCTGTCGCGTTACAAGTCAGCGTGCCGGTAATACCGACGTAGCCGGATGTAGCGTACAAGCAGTCACGTAGAGCCTGTCGACCGATGGAAAGGCTTCCATCTCCACCTTCCTGAGCCACATCTTCAACACAAGCAAGCACCAGGTTAGTGGCGTCAAATGCGTGAGCGTGGAATACGGAGAGAGGATCAGAGCCGTAGTTAGTCTGGTAAATGGCTTTGAAATCGTCATAAATCGCGTTGCTGAAGCTCAAGTCCGGGCCGGAAATTACCATGCCAGGAGCAGCTTCGCCAATTGCGGCAGCAGCGTCGGCTGAGAAACAACCATCAGCAGCACCACGAATGGTGTCTTCGAGGCCGGCAACTTCAAGCGCCTGGTTAGCCAAGAAAGCACATTCTGCGGTAAACACCGGGAAGAACAAGAAGTCCGGTGCGCCACCATCAGATGCGGCAACTGAAGTCAATACAGGTCGCATGTCGGTGTCGCCAACGTTGACAGCCGTGAAGGCTACAACGGAACCGCCGAGAGCTTCAAAAGCGTCAGAGAAAGCGCTAGCCAAACCCTCAGTGTAGGGGTCGCCGTCATGAATCGCGGCAGCTGTGCGTGAACCTAGAACGTCATAGGCATATTCGGCCATTGCAGCGCCCTGAACCTTATCATTGTGGGCGGTGCGCAGGTAGCCTGGGTTCCAAGCCTGATCAGGATCCGTCAATGAGGGAGCCGTATTTGAGGGGGAAACCATAGCGTAACCAGCGTCCGAGAGTACCTGGGACATGGGAACGCCAGCGCCGGAGCAGCTGGTGCCAATGGCAGCAACAATGCTGGGATCAGAAACGATCTTCTGACCAGCGGCCTGGCCGCCTTCAGCGTTACAACCATCATCTTCAGCTTGCAATTCGACAGAGTGGCCAAGTACATCGCCATACATTTCAATAGCGATTTCAACGCCGTACTGTGAGTCCAGGCCAAGTTGTGCGTTAGGGCCGGAAATCACGAGGGCGGAGGCCAGGCGGATGGAATCATCCGCGCCAACATCAACACAGCCCAAGTCGTCGGAGCATTCAACTGCACCGCCGCCGCAGGCTGCCAGAGCCATGCTACCAACTAGCATGAGTCCTAATATCATAAGTGAACGTTTAGACATTCTTCAAACTCCTCCAAGAATTATTAGGTGTTTTCACTTTTCAAGCGTTTAGTTTCTTCTATCTCTTTTTATATATTTCCTCAGGTACCACCTCCTGAAATTTCGAGCCTATTTGTCTATTTAAAGGTAGCCTAAAACTGGCTCACGCCTGGTTTCAATCTACATTTTTGACTCGTAACTATGAATGCGATGAAACATTGTACATAGGCTTGTTGGGCAGGTCAAGCACAATATTTTTTATTGATAATCTAAACCCAATAAAATTCCTCTCAAATTCGTTGCCATGGTAAAATAGAACATACATCCAATTAGGATGTTTTCGATAGGCAATTGTCCAATTCGCTGTTGAAATCAACAGATTTTCTGGCTAATTGAAAATGTAAAATTGAGTTTTCTTTGGAGGATTCTGAGTGGCCGATAAAGTTGCTTCATATAAAGCTGAAGATATTCAAGTTCTTGAAGGACTTGAAGCGGTTCGACGTCGACCCGGCATGTATGTCGGTGGAACGGATGTAAAAGCACTCCATCATCTCATCTATGAAGTCGTTGATAACTCGATAGACGAAGCGTTGGCTGGAGCTTGTGACTGGATCGAAATTACACTTCACGAAGATAGCTCGGTGTCCGTGGCAGACAACGGCCGAGGAATTCCAGTAGGTATACACCCCGAACTAAAAATATCAGCTTTGGAAGTTGTGCTTACTCGCTTGCATGCGGGTGGAAAATTCGATGGAGGCGGTTACAAAGTCTCAGGTGGATTGCACGGTGTTGGTATTTCAGCCGTGAACGCGCTTTCGGAATATTGCCAGGTTGAGGTCACTCGAGATGGCGCTGTTTATCAGCAGAATTATGAGCGGGGAAAACCCCAGGCAGATGTAAAAGAAATTCGCAAGATGAAAAAAGGGGAAAAGACCGGCACCAAGGTCCATTTTCAATACGATCGAGAAATATTCACAGAAAAAGTTGAATACCGATTTGACACACTAGTGCAACGCTTGCGCGAAATGGCATTTGTAACTCGCGCTGTCACAATCAAGATAATCGACGAAAATCAAGATCGCGAAATGACTTTTTACTTCGAGGGCGGCATTACCTCCTTCGTGCGCTATCTAAATCGAAATCGTAAAACCTTGCACAAGGTAATGCACCACGAAAAAGAACTTGAGGGCGTGGTGGTAGATGTTGCCATTCAATATTCGGAAGCCTATTCTGAATCGGTTTATGCATTTGCCAATACCATCAATACGATTGATGGCGGAACCCATCTTACGGGCATGCGTTCGGCCTTGACCCGCACCATAAATGATTACGCACGCAAGAGTGGATTGCTTAAAGATGGAGACCCGAATTTTTCGGGAGACGATACACGCGAAGGTCTAACCGCCATTGTCAGTGTCAAAGTTCCTGAACCACAATTTGAGAGCCAGACCAAAGTCAAACTCATGAATCCCGAAGTCCAGACTCATGTACAAGCGGTGGTAAATCAGCAATTTTCTGCATTCTTAGAAGAAAATCCGGCTGCAGGCAAAGCTATTGTTTCTAAATGCCTGACTTCAGCGCGAGCTCGAGACGCTGCTAAGAAAGCCAGAGATCTTGTTATTCGAAAATCCGCCCTTGAATCGCTCACTCTTCCTGGAAAATTAGCCGATTGCTCTGAACGCAATCCTGAAAATTCTGAGCTCTATATAGTTGAGGGTGATTCAGCTGGCGGATCAGCCAAACAAGGTCGCGATCGTCACTTCCAGGCAATATTGCCTCTACGTGGAAAGATTCTCAATACAGAGCGAGCACGCCTGGATCGCATTCTCTCTAACAATGAAGTCAAGGCCTTAATATCCGCATTAGGAACAGGCATTGGAGAGCATTTTTCGCTGGAAGGACTACGCTACCATTATGTAATTATCATGACAGATGCCGATGTAGATGGCAGCCACATCCGCACTCTCTTGCTGACATTCTTTTTCCGCTATATGCAAGAATTAATTGACAAAGGTCATTTATATATCGCCCAGCCACCGCTTTATAGCATTGGCAAGGGTAAGAATCAGGTCTATGTCTATACTGAAGCTGAAAAAGAGGCTCATCTAAAGAAGCTGGGAAAAAAATCAGAGAAGATAGCCCTGCAGCGTTATAAAGGCTTGGGCGAAATGAACCCTGATCAGCTGTGGGATACCACCATGGATCCGGAGACTCGCAATTTGCTTCAAGTCACTATTGATGACGCAGCAGAGGCAGATCGAACCTTCGACATGCTCATGGGTGCTGCCGTTCCGCCTAGAAAGCGATTTATCCAAACGCATGCACGCGAAGTGCGCAATTTGGATGTTTAGCCTTCCAGCTGCATAGCAATAACCTCAAATCTATATTAATCCTTAGAATTTTCCGATGCGATATAGATCGTTGTTTTACGATTTTAGGCAATGAACGAGGTCCGATCATATTTTAGGTTCAGTTTTAGCCGTATTGTTGACAGGGGTTCCATATTCGCGTATCCTGTAGTTGTCAGACAACTAAAGGATAATCCCCATTGAGCACGCTGCTTGTAAAGAATGCCAGTTTTGTAGCCACATTCAATGAAACTGCGGAAGAATTTACAGATGGGGGTCTTTTTGTTCGCGATGGTTTCATTGAGCAGATCGGACCAACCGATCAACTTCCAACTGAAGCAGACGAAATTCTCGATTTAAATGGGCACATTCTTTTGCCCGGTTTAATCAATACTCATCATCATTTCTATCAAACACTAACGCGAGCCGTGCCCGCAGCTCAAGATGCGAATTTATTTAATTGGCTGCAAACTCTCTATCCAATTTGGGCCAGAATGCAGCCCTCAGACATTCGAATTTCTACCCAAACTGCTTTAGCCGAACTGGCTCTTTCTGGTTGCACAACCGCATCCGACCATCTCTATATTTTCCCAAATGGTGCCCGATTAGATGACGAAATTGAAGCTGCCCACCAAATAGGGCTGCGCTTGCAAGCATCTCGGGGTTCGATGAGCGTAGGGGAGAGCCAGGGTGGGCTACCCCCTGATTCTGTGGTGGAAGATGAAAATAGCATCCTGAAAGAATCGCAACGATTAATTGAGCATTATCACGATGCAAAACCAGGAGCTATGACACAGATCGTTTTGGCCCCTTGTTCGCCGTTTAGTGTTTCGCAAGATCTAATGCGCCAGACTGCTAAACTGGCCCGTGAATATGGGCTTCAAATGCATACACATTTGGCAGAGACTCAGGACGAAGAACAATTTACCATCGAGCAATTTGGCCTTAGGCCAGTGGCCCTGATGGAAAGTCTCGAATGGATTGGTGAAGATGTTTGGTTTGCCCATTCCGTTCACGTAAATAATGAAGAGATAAAGCAATATGCTCATACAGGATGTGGAGTAGCACATTGCCCCTCCTCCAACATGCGCTTAGCTTCAGGCATCGCACCCATAGTAGAAATGATCAGCGCTGGAGTTCGAGTTGGCCTAGGTGTAGATGGCTCGGCTAGCAATGATTCATCGCATATGCTTGCCGAAGCGCGCATGACAATGCTGTTGGCTCGATTGAAAGCTGGTCTAAGCGGTGCATCCTTATCGGGGGAAGAAGCACCTGGTCTTATGACCGCGCGAGAAGCGCTCAAATTGGCTACGAATGGCGGCGCAGAGGTGCTGGGCAGGGAGGATATTGGTTCTCTAGCAGTTGGAAAATGCGCAGATTTTTTTGCCGTGGATATCAACCAATTGGAATTTAGTGGCGCATTGCACGATCCCCTTGCAGCACTCCTTTTTTGTAGCCCAGTAAAAGCAAATTACACAGTTGTTGGTGGAAAATTTGTAGTTCGCGACGGTCAAATCACTGGCCTTGATCTTGAGCAGCATATTGAGACCCACAACGCAGCTGCTCAGAGCTTGCTAAATAATTAACCATGTCTCCCAACCTAACTCTTTCTCAACAGCTGCATATCCAATTAGGGGATCTGATCGCCGATTTATCGGCAGGAGATCGATTGCCCTCAGAACCAAAATTGGCCCAGGAATTTGGGGTATCCCGCGCAACATTGCGTGAGGCCATGCGCACATTTGAAACGCAGGGCATGATCCAACGTCGCCAGGGTGTGGGCACATTCGCTGTTCACCCATCTGGCATTATGGATGCGGGCTTGGAAGTTTTAGAAAGCATAGAAACCATGGCCGAACGAATAGGTCTGCCCGTACGAATGGGAAAATTTGATTCTGAGAGGCGCACGTCCACTTCGGATGAATTGATAAAGCTCGGTGATGATAAGGTGCTTCAGGTTTCTCGAGTAATTGAGGCCGAAAATCGCCCGGTAGCCTTTCTTGAAGATGTGTTGGCTAATAGCATAATGACGGATGATGAACTTTATTTGCGGTTCACCGGTTCTATTCTGGATCTTTTGCTTAAGCGAGGCAAGCCCCCTTTAACTTCTTCTGAGACCGATATCCAATCGGTTGCTGCATCTAGCCAAGTGGCCAAAGCCTTACATATTCAGCGTGGAGATGTGATTCTGCACATGCAAGCTAAATTATTTGCCTTAGATGGGCAAATGGTTTGTTTATCTAAAAGTTATTTCTTGCCAGGTTATTTCCGATTTCGCATCGTTAGGCGAGTTGAAAATATGGGCAATCAAAGGACCCCACAATGAGCAAAAAGAATCATGTAAGCACTCTTCAGTCAGAAGTCAAAAATAGTGAGAAAGATATCTTAAAGTTTTTGCGTGACATCGTTGCTATTCCCAGCATGGATTCCCAAATTGGAGAAGTAGGCGAACGCGTAGCTAAAGAAATGAAATCCCTGAAATATGATGAAGTGCGTTTCGATAAGATGGGCAATATTCTTGGTCGCATTGGAACTGGCAAAAAAATAATTGTCATGGATTCCCATATTGATACTGTTGGTATTGGGAATCGCGAGGATTGGCCCTGGGATCCCTTTGAGGGCAAGATCGAAGATGGCCGCCTTTTCGCTCGAGGATCTTGTGATGAAAAAGGCTCAACTCCGGGCATGGTCTATGGATTGGCTCTGGCTCGTGATCTGGGCTTGCTCGAAGGTTGGACCGCTTACTACTTCGGCAACATGGAAGAATGGTGTGATGGTATAGCTCCCAATACATTTGTAGAAATTGATCCGGGGGTTCGACCAGATTTTGTGGTTATCGGAGAACCCACTAATCTCAACGTCTATCGAGGACACAAAGGTCGAGTAGAAATGCAAATTGTGGCTCAAGGCCGCAGCGCCCATGCAGCTAGCAATCAACTCGGTGATAATGCGATTTACAAATTGCTCCCGGTAATTGAGGGAATTCGCGACTTGGAACCCCAATTGGGAACCCACGAATTTTTAGGTGGCGGAAAAATTACAGCCAGTGACATGTTAGTAGAAACCCCCAGTATCAATGCCGTCCCCGATAAGGCAACGGTATTGATCGACCGGCGCTTGACTTTTGGCGAGGATAAAGATCATGCCATCGAACAAGTCCGCAAGCTAATACCTGAAAATGAACGCAAAAATATTCGCGTTGAAGAACTCTTTTATGATGAACCATCCTATACAGGCTTCCGTTTTCCAGTTGATAAATATTTTCCCGCTTGGGTGCTCGAAGACGATCATCCCTTAGTGCGAGCGGGCCAGAACACGCGCGCAGATCTTGGAATGGAAGCAACCGAAACTGGAAAATGGGATTTCAGTACCAATGGAATTTATTGGATGGGCAAGGCTGGCATACCCAGTATTGGCTTTGGACCTGGCGACGAAAGAGAGGCGCACACCATGCACGAATCAGTGCCTTTGAATGAAGTTGTTCAAGCTACAGAGTTTTACGCGCTCCTTCCCTCATTAATCAATCAACAGAGGTAAATTGTGGATACGAACTTACGCAACCGTGATTTTATTGGTGATCTAGATTTCAGCAAAGAAGAGGTCGAACAAATATTGGAGTTGGCTTGGGACCTGAAGAAGAAACATGGCGATAGTGTTCCCCATGCCGTTTTGCGCGACAAAACCTTGGCCATGCTTTTCTTCTTCTCGAGTACTCGTACACGCGGATCTTTTGAAGCTGGCATGGCCCAACTAGGAGGTCACGCGGCATTCATCGAATCCAGGACTACACAAATATCGCACGGCGATACCGAAAAAGAATTAGGCGCCATTTATGGACGCTATTTTGATGGCATTGCTATTCGTCATGTCGATTGGGGCATTGGTAATCGCTATCTAAACTTAGTTGCTGAAGCTTCAAAGTCTCCTGTTTTGAATATGCAATGCGAAATTTATCATCCACATCAATGCCTGGCTGATTTGATGACGATTATGGAGCACAAAGGCCGCGATCTGCGTGGCAAGAAAATCGTTGTTTCCTGGGCATATGCATCATCCTATTTGAAGCCCATTTCTGTCCCACAATCGCTCATATTACAAATGCCGCGCTTCGGCATGGATGTTGTTTTAGCGCACCCTCCGGAATTTCAACTGATGCCGGAAATTATGGAGCAGGCTAAGGAACAATCCAAAATTCATAAAACCAGTTTTGAGCTTGTAGAAGACATGGATGAGGGTTTCAAGGATGCTGATGTAGTTTACGCAAAATCTTGGGGCCCATTGCTTACAACATCCGATCCAGAAGAAGGTAAAAAACTTCAGGATAAGTACCAAGATTGGATTACAACCAAGGACAAAATGGCTTTGGCTAAAGACGATGCCATTTACATGCATCCTTTACCAGCTGATCGTGATATTGAAGTAAGTAATGAAGTGCTAGATGGACCTCAATCAGTTGTGATCGACGAAGCCGAAAATCGCCTCCACGCTCAAAAAGCTGTGATGGCGCTCACCATGAGTTAGGAGATAAAAGTGGGTCAAAAAATTGCTGTAGTTGCTGTTGGGGGCAACGCGCTAATAACGGATAAATCTAAATCGAGCATCCCAGACCAGTATGATGCCGCCAGCAAAACAATGTCGTACATTGTCGATATGATCGCAGAAGGTTGGAAGGTGGTCATTACTCACGGCAATGGACCTCAGGTCGGATTTATTTTGCGACGTTCCGAATTGGCCGCTAGCGAACTGCATGAAGTTCCATTGGAGTATTGTGGAGCAGATACCCAAGGTGCTATTGGTTACATGTTTCAACAGTCTTTACATAATGAGTTCGAAAAACGTGCTATGAGCAACAATGCCGTTACTGTTGTAAGCCAATGCCTGGTGGATCGCGATGATCCCGCCTTCATTACGCCGACCAAGCCAATCGGCTCATTTCTAGATAAAGAAACCGCTGAAAAACGAATGTCCCAGGGGAAAACATTCATAGAAGATTCTGGCCGCGGTTGGCGCGAAGTCGTTGCTTCTCCTATACCTCAGGAAATTATTGAAGCTCCGGCCATTCAGGCACTCATTGATGGTGGCCTAACAGTCATAGCAGTAGGCGGAGGAGGCATACCAGTAGTCGAAAACGAAGATGGTCATTTAGAAGGACGCGCAGCGGTCATTGATAAAGATTTTGCTTCTGGGCTACTCGCTAACAATTTAGGCGCAGAATTACTTCTAATTTCAACTGCGGTTGAAAAAGTAACCTTGAATTTCAATACTCCTAAGCAGAAAGATCTCAGCCAAATGACCGTCGCAGAAGCAGAAACATACATTGATGAGGGACACTTTGCTGCGGGAAGTATGCTGCCAAAAATGCAGGCTATTATTAAATTTCTAAAAGAAGGGGGCAAGCAAGCGCTTATCACTGATCCTCAAAACATAAAAAGAGCGCTTGCTGGCGAAACTGGCACTTGGGTAATTCCATAAGAGATGAGGAAATTTATTGGTTTTCGCTGCAGCCTTTGTCAGGAAGAATATCGGCCTGACGAAGTTACTTATCTATGTCCCAAAGATGGCGGAAATCTAAATGTAATTCTAGATATTAAAAAGATAAGGGCATCAATGCGTCCCGAAGCAATTCGGTCTGTACAAGAGCAATCTATGTGGCGCTATCTTGCGCTCCTTCCAGTGGACGATCCGGGTCATTTGTCAACACCTTTGCGCTCAGTTGGTTGGACGCCCATCTACTCCTCGTCGCGCCTTAAGCGAGATATTGGTCTTGAAAATCTTTGGATAAAGGACGAGTCACCTAATCCGACCGCTTCATTTAAAGATCGAGCCTCAGCGCTGTTGGTGGCTCGTGGAGCTGAGATTGGCGCAGAGACTATTGTCACGGCCTCTACAGGAAATGCGGGGGCCGCACTGGCAGGAATGGCCGCAGCTGTTGGCACACAAGCCGTTATATTTGCGCCAGAATCGGCTCCGTCGGCAAAAATAGCACAGCTAATGATTTATGGGGCACAAGTTTTTCTGGTTGATGGAAATTATGATGAAGCAGTTCAACTTTCTCGTTTAGCTGCGGACGAGTTTGGTTGGTATTGCCGCAACACGGCTTACAACCCCTTTACCGTCGAGGGCAAAAAGACCGCGGCCTTCGAAATATGGGAACAATTGCTAGACCAAGAAACGCTTAGTGAAAAATTGTGTATTTTCGTCTCCGTAGGCGATGGCAATATTATTTCTGGCATGCATAAGGGATTTCAAGACCTGGTGGCTTTGGGTTGGTTGCAAGCCAGCCCGCGCATATTTGGCGTACAAGCGGAAGGATCCGCCGCTATAGCTAAAGCCTTTGACGCCCAAAATGAACAGATTGCCCCTGTAATAGCCGATACATTGGCTGATAGTATTTCAGTGAATTTGCCCAGCGATGGATTGCGGGCTTTGCGAGCTGCAACACAAACTGACGGTGCATATGTAACCGTCAGAGACGAGCAAATTATTCAAGCCATTCCTGCACTAGGAAGTGTGGGTATATTTACCGAGCCAGCAGGCGCAGCCGCTTTCGCTGGTGCGCAGGCCGCGCTAGAATCAGGAATGATTAAAAGTAGCGATCCTACACTAGTAATCGCGACAGGTAGTGGGCTTAAGGATGTATCTGCGGCCCAAGATTCAGTAGATAAACCGAGCGTCATTAAACCAACTATGCAGGCTTTGAAAGAAGCGTTGAAATAATATGAAACCCACTTTTTCAATTGTTGCACCTGTTTGGAATGAAATTGATTCCCTCCCGGAATTTATTAAACGCGTTTCTAAAGCAATGGGAAAACGCCAATGGGAATTGCTGATTGTTGATGATGGATCAACGGATGGTTCAGATAAAGTATTGGAAGAAGCGGCTAAGCAAGACACACGTATAAAACCGCTCCTCTTTGCAAGAAACTTTGGTCATCAAACAGCTGTTACCGCTGGGATGGACCATGCCAATGGAGACGCAGTCATCATTATTGATGCAGATCTGCAAGATCCTCCAGAGGTAATTCCAGAATTGATCGCCAAGTGGGAAGAGGGCAATGAAGTGGTTTACGCTGTCCGTGAGGAGCGCAATGGAGAATCGTTTTTTAAGCGTATTACCGCTAAATTCTTTTACCGCTTAATCAATCGCATCACAGCCATTGATATTCCCCTCGATACGGGCGATTTCCGATTAATGGATCGTAGAGTTGTCGAGGTACTAAATTCCATGCGTGAGCATCATCGTTTTCTGCGCGGAATGTCCGCTTGGGTTGGATTCCAACAAGTTGGAGTGCCTTACGAAAGAGCTGCGCGCTTTGCGGGTGAAACTCATTACACCGTGTCAAAAATGATTCGATTAGCTGTGACGGCCATCACAGGGTTTTCATTCTTTCCCTTGCAAGTAGCAACTTTCTTAGGATTTCTCGCCGCTGGGATAGCCACGATTGCCATTCCATTTGTAGTTATTTCACGGCTAATGGGTAACCAAGCCTTTTTTGGCCAAGCGACTACCTTGATAGCCGTCTTATTTTTTGGTGGAGTCCAGCTAATTTCCCTTGGGATATTGGGTGAATACATTGGCAGACTCTACGATGAAGCACGCGGCCGTCCGCTTTACATATTGAGAAATGTCCCGCCTACAAAAAAATAATTCTGGAGCATTAGTTAATGATTGACCTTAGCGTATATGACGATCGGTTGAACAACGCGGTAGACCGCGCTCGTGAGCGAAACATTGTTATTCCTACTTATGCCCAACAGAAAAACCCTTCATTGGCACCAGAAAGTATCAAGAAACAACTTTCAAAAACGGGTCTGTGGGATATTGCTCCTCAAAACCTTTTTCGTATTACATGGAAGAATGAAGCCGTAGATAAGGGGGGTAGCTTTGGCGATGTCAATTACATTGAGTTGCCCTCATCACTGACGGGAGTAGACGCAAGAATTATTGCTTTGGTTGGCAAATGGTTCCCAACCGGAGCGCATAAAGTGGGAGCGGCTTTTTCGTGCTTGGTTCCGCGCTTAGTTACCGGTCAATTTGATCCCACAACCCAAAAAGCTGTTTGGCCCTCAACTGGCAATTATTGTCGGGGGGGTGCTTACGACTCGGCCTTGTTAGCCACACAATCGATAGCCATATTGCCAGAAGGCATGAGCCAGGAACGCTTTGATTGGCTGGCAGATGTAGCCGATGAAACAATTAAAACCCCAGGCAGCGAATCTAATGTAAAAGAAATTTTTGATAAATGTTGGGAACTCCGCGAATCAGGTGAAGATCTGATGATATTCAACCAATTTGATGAAATGGGCAACTATCTTTGGCATTACGAGGTAACAGGTCGTGCCATGGAAGAAGTTCTTAAAAAAGAATTGGGCAAGGGAACCTATCGTGGCCTGGCACTATCAACGGGTTCAGCAGGAACCATCGCGTCAGGAGATTATTTAAAACAACTATTTCCAATGAGTAAGATCGCCGCCAGCGAAGCCTTGCAATGTCCCACCATGCTAGAAAATGGCTTTGGTGCCCATCGCATTGAAGGCATTGGCGACAAGCATATACCCTGGGTTCACAATGTAAAGAACACGGATATGGTCGTCGCTATTGACGATAACGCAGTTGTAAAATTAGCGCGTTTATTCAATGAGCCTGCCGGCAAGAAGCATTTAGTTGAAAGCGGAGTGCCCGAAGAAACCGTGGCACAGTTAGATCTTCTGGGGTTTTCCGGAATTGGGAATGTGCTGTCTTCGATAAAGATGGCTAAATATTATGAGCTTGGCCCGGATGATGTTCTCCTGACTGTCCTGACTGATTCAATGGATTTGTATGGCAGTCGGCTAGAAGAAATGAGCAAAGAATTGGGTCAATATACTGAAAAAAACGCAGCTGCAGATCAGGCGCGTTATTTATTGGGCGAAAGAACCGACAATCTGCTTGAACTGAGTTATCAAGACAAGCGACGTATTCACAACCTAAAATACTTTACTTGGGTTGAACAACAAGGAAAAACGTACGACGAGATTCAATCACAATGGTACGACGACCAATTTTGGACGTCAGTTCAGCAACAGGCTGGGGAGATTGACACTTTGATTGACGAATTCAACTCCAAAGTCGGCATCCTGAACTAGAAATATCAAGGAGTACAATAAAGTCCAACACTGAAACTTGGGCGTTGGACTTATTATGTCAGGGCTTCCATCTAAAACCGATTTGATTCTCGTTGCAATCCTGCCATCTCCACGCGATATGGAAATCGCCCGCATGTTGGGCTGGTATCGCATCCCTTTACGTTCCGCTCCCAAAGTTGTTGCTGTTGACCACATCGCCTTTTATCAACCGGCTAGTTTTGGAGAAGACCATCGCTGGCAAATAGAATATGTAGCCCCTGTAATTGGACATGAATTGCTCACACGCGGCGAAATGCTTGCTGACGAAATTTATCATCCACACGCAGATCAAGAATATTTCAAATTACAGCTTGGAGAAATCACCCAATTGCCAAATCCGGTTCCTGCTGGAAAGTGGAAGCGCATTAATTTTATTTACACAACCGGAGAGCGCTTGTTGCGGGCTCAGAGCATAAATGATTTAGGTGTCCACGATGAAGAACGTCAAATATTGTGGCGAGCGCTACGAGATAAGGCAATTGAGAATAACCAGTATGGCAACCAGAAAATTCCCAAGATGGCTATTGAACCCGATGTACTCATGATGCTCGGAATGGGATTGCCCCCTCAAAATAATAAAGAAGATCAAAATGGCTGATTTACTAATAAAGAATGGAGAGGTAGTCAATGCGGATGGGACTGTTGTCGCTGATGTCCTGATACGTGGTGAAAAAATAGAGAAAGTGGCCTCAAGCATTGAAGTGCCTGATGATATCCAAGTTATTGATGCCTTGGGAAAACTAGTTTTGCCAGGCGGAATTGATCCACACACTCACTTTGATTTGCCAATGTTTGAAACAGTCTCCGCAGATGATCACTATACGGGTCATAAAGCTGCCGCATTTGGAGGAACTACAACTGTAATGGACTTCATTCCGCAAACTCCCGGAATGACGCTTAAATCCGATGTTGATTTATGGCATCAAAAAGCAGATTCAAAGGCTGCTATTGATTGGTCTTTTCACATGAATATCACCCAATTCGATGCACGAGTAGCCCAAGAAATCCCTACTCTTTTGGATGCGGGAATTGCCAGCTTAAAAGTATTTACAGCTTATAACCATCGGTTGCGGCTACAAGATCGAGAGATTTTTCAACTTATGCAGCTTGCCAAAGAGCACAATATGCTTACGATGCTGCATGCTGAAAATGGGGATGTGATCGAAGTTTTAGTAGAGCAAGCGCTTTCTGAGGGACATAGCAAGCCAATTTGGCATGCACGCACAAGGCCAGCTTGGGGAGCGGTCGAATCTGTTTTGAGGGCCAGCTCTATGGCTGCCCAAACAGAAGCGCCCTTATATATCGTTCATATGAACACAGCGGGAGGATTGGATCAGCTAAACTACGCTCGAGATCGTGGTGTGCCAGTTATGGGCGAAACTTGTCCTCAATATTTACTTTTTACTGAGGAGAACTTACTCCGTAAAGACGCATCCAAATGGATAGCCTCCCCACCATTGCGCAACGAATCTGACAACAATGCCCTTTGGCAAGGTTTGTCGGACAATCAATTTCAAGTTATTGGCTCTGATCATTGCCCTTTTTTCTTCGACGGTTCGAAACCGATTGAATATGAAGGTCAGCAAGTAAGCATTCCAGGCAAAGAATTAGGAGTCAACGATTTCACGAAGATCCCCAACGGATTGCCAATGGTGGGTGATCGATTGCCATTAATCTGGACTGCTGGTGTGGACAAGGGGAAGATCACGGCTGAACAATTTGTGGCACAGACGAGCACGAATGCGGCGCGAATATTTGGAATTTTTCCGCAAAAGGGTGTGATTCGGGCCGGATCCGATGCGGATTTACTGATCATTGATCCAGAAAACGAAGTTGATTACGGGGTAGCGCTCAGCCAGCATCGCACAGACTACAATTTATTTGAAGGCTGGAAAATAAAAGGAATCCCTGAAAAAGTATTTTCCCGGGGAGAAATGATTGTAGATCAGGGCAAATGGCTTGGACGTATGGGAAGGGGAAAATTTCTCGCTCGCAATCAGACAGGCGAAACTCTTTAAGCATAGATGGTTATTTTTGTTCCTGGATTAGTTCTCATTACATCCGCGCTGGTGGTCTATTTCTCATCTCGCCAAACCGATGATCCTCGCCGAAATTGGATTATTACTTCAATAAGTGCGGCAATTATTTGGCTATTCTTAGTTGCGATGAGATTTCAGCTCCCCCAAACGATCACCCAGCTCTTGTTTCAGGAATCTGCATTTTCTGCATTTTCCTTTGAATGGCAGCTAGATGGAATTGCTTGGTCTCTTAGTTTTGGCTTTTTATCCTATTTGCTCATAACTAATCTTTCACAAGTCAAAAATATTTCGGAAAAAGATTCTAACTATTGGATAATAAACTCTGTTTGGGCAATTCTAGCGCTCCTAGCTGCCCTTGCTGCCAATTTGCTTGCCTTAATCTTCGTATGGTTTTTTGCGACTATTTTTTCTGTATATGTACAGACAAAAGCTCGCAATCATCTAAGGGAGTACAAAAATTGGGAAATTGGAATTAGCGTTGATTTTATTGCAATTGCAATTCTTGTTTGGACATGGTTGATAATTGGCTCCAACAATCTCGTTTTTAATGAAAACACCGCCTATATCATCTTGTTTATCGTTTTATTTCGTTCTGGAATATTGCCGCTTCAGACCAGAGTTTATTCCGAAAAAAATGGAGGGTCCCATCAACGCTTTGGATTCATTGCAAAGCTATTTATTAGTCTTGCCATCATTCCGAAACTTGGAATCTCGTCCAATAACCCCGCTCCATTATTATTGAGCCTAGGTTTACTCGCCTTACTGGTTCTTGTCTTCCTTTGGGAGCGGCAATCCGAGTTTCAGGAAAGTATTCCATTATTTTCTGGCTTTACTAGTTCGCTAGCAATCCTGTTTGCTGCTTATGGAGAATCCAACGCGAGTCTCCATTGGATCATCGTCCTTCTGTTAGTGTCAGGACTGCTCCCAATTTTTCAGCACATATCTGTATACAAGCTGGGAATTTATGCGCTTGGAATCTGGATATTTACCCCTTTGCCTATCTCCCCTAATTTTTTGTCAGGTGCTTTTATAGGCGTTGCACATAATGTAATAGTATTGATTTATTTAATTAGTTTGGCCCTGATAATTTCGGGTTGGTTGAACAAATCGCAAGCATTGAATCCTGTTCCTGCACGAATACAATCTTGGCAAAGAACCGTATTCTCTTCATCCATTTTTATGGCAATTGCCTTACTGCTCGTACTTCCCTTTGGATTGCTTCCGATTGCCTATCAAAATGTGCAGCCAGTTCCTATTTGGTTCATCCTTCTATTAGGAGTAACTGCTGCAGGTATTTACTTAGCTAAGCTGCTTTCGCGTCCTATTATTATGAGCGCAACAAATATTTTTTCCAATTTGATTTCTCTCGAATGGCAAATGAGTTGGCTAATAAAGGTTGCGGAAATTAGCAGCAACCTGGTTGGTTTTTTTACAAGATTACTAGAAGGTAATGCCGGTCTGTTATGGGCCATGCTTCTTGTATTGCTCTTCCTTTCTTTGATCGGCCAATCAAGTTTAGGCGGTTTCTGAAATGTCCCTCATTACTTTGCCTCTTTTATTCTCTGCCGCCCTCCTGGTATTAATCAGCTCTAGCTGGAAAGTGAAACTTTTGGCATTGCTAGGCCAATATCTAATTGTTGTATTTCTGGTCGGCCAATCTTGGCCCTTGGGATTATCAGCTGTAAAGGGTATTTCGGGATTAATGTCAGTGGCAATTTTGTCCTATACACAAATGGGATTGGCTCTAGATCCTGCTTCCAAACAAATTTCAACGGGCCGACCCTTTAAATTGTTCGCATTTATTCTTGTTGCCGTACTCGTGTTTTCTATTGCTCCCCGCCTAATAACTTGGATTCCTGGTTTAAGCTTAGAACAATCCACTGCTGGTCTGCTGTTAATAGCCGCGGGATTAATCCACATAGCTCTTGATTCTCGAATTCTCCCCACAATTATGGGCTTGCTTACTCTTTTTGCAGGATTTGAACTTATTTATTCAGTTGTGGAGATTTCTACTCTGCTAGCAGGACTCTTGGCATTAATCAATTTGGGCATTGCCTTGGTCGGAGCTTTCCTACTATTACTTCCAAGCATGGAGCCGGTTGAATGAATGCCGCAGTAATATGGATTGTTTTTCCTGGCCTCCTGGGCTTGATTGCACTCGTAGGTCGTAAAATAGGTCCCTCGATCAATTTAATATTGGCGGGATTTAGCCTAATCCTGGCTTGGATAGCCTGGCAATTTCCCATAGACCAAGCTTTTGATGCTGCATCCACTGCTTTGAAAATTAGCTCAAGTTTTTCTATCCTGGGTCGAAGTTTGACAATTGCGGATATTCAGCGTCCCCTGATTGTTTTTGTGTTCGTTGCTAATGCAATGTGGCTATTTGGTGCTTATCTTTCTTTGCCCGGAAGTTTATTTCCTGGTATCTCACAAATTGGTATTGCCTTTTTTGTTGCTGCAATATCTGTTCAACCCTTCTTGTATGCCGCTATATTTATTGCCTTTATCGTGCTGGTTAGCATTCCCTTGCTCTCTGAGCCGGGTCAGGATCTTGGCGATGGCCTCCCCCGTTTCCTGATATTTCAATTATTGGGAGTCCCCTTCATTTTGTTTGTGGGCTGGATACTTGCGGGAGTAGAAGCAAGTCCGGGGAATTCCGAATTGGTAATTCGTGCAGGTATTGGACTAATTCTCGGCTTTTCATTCCTTCTCGCTTTGTTTCCATTTCATTCTTGGTTACCAAAGCTTGCCCAGCAATCCCACCCCTATTCCTTTGCATTTCTAGCCTTCTTCTTGCCATTTGCATCCTTATTATTGGCACTTACATTTTTTGAGCGTTTTGCTTGGATCCGCGATTTTCAAAATTTAGATCAATCGCTAATGCTACTGGGCGGCATAGTTTCCGCAATTGGCGCGCTTTTTGCTTTGGTTCAAAATGATATACGCCGCCAAGCTGGTTACTTAATTGTGTTTCAAACCGGAATATGGATTGCTGCAATTGGATTGTACGTTCAGGCCGGTTTGTTGATTTTCTTTACACTTGCTTGGGTTCATTTAATAGCCATGATAATTTGGTCCACTTCGGTATCTGGATTACGTCTGGCAAATCATGGCGATACCAATGTTCATGCGCTTAGTCGTATTAGTCTTCGCCATCCTATTCTTTTATTAAGCTATTTTCTATCTTTGGCTGCCTTTGCTGGATTACCCTTTTCGCTTTCATTTTTTCCTAGAATTCTTTTAATCTCTAACGTGGCGTTATATTCAGAAAGTGCACTCGTTCCCATACTCTTAGGGCAGTTCTTCGTGATACTCTTATTTATTCGCAATTTTCATATATTGCTTGCCCCATTCCTGGATAAAAAACGTGGAAAGGGTGAAGAAAGTCTTCTGGGTCCAGTAGAGGATCCACTCGAACTAGATAGTGAAAATCCGCTTGCATTGATCTACCTTGGTTTCTTGATTATTCTGATTGTGATTTTTGGGTTTTTCCCGGCTCTGGCACTAAATGGTGTCTCTCCACTCATCACAGTTTTTCCTTTAGTTGGTCAATAAGCTCGAATTAGCCTGCATGCTATAATGCGAATTATCCCATTTACTATCAATAAATCGAAGTGGTGCCTCCATGAATCTTGAGCAATTAGCAAAAAAGGTTGATTGGTTAGAGGGTCAAAAACGTGAAACAGACAAATTAATCAAGACTCTTAATCGAAGTATTGATAAATTAATAAAAGGGGAGGTTTCCAAAAAAGAAACGTTGGTCGCCCTAACCAAGCAGATAAAAACAATAGATAAAGATGTGCGCAAATTGGATCCTTTGGCCCAGGAATATAGGGAAATAAAATCCAATACAGATAAGCGTTTTGATCAAGTCGATATCAATTACCGCAAACAATTTAGCGAATTTACTCGATCAAACCAAGATGCCCAAAGAATACTAGAGAAAGATATATTTTCAGCACGCGAGGAATTAGGAGCGATTTCGTCGCTGCAAATCGGATTACGCGAGCGTGCCGAAAAGGAAGCGGGCTTGGATGCACGTCTAGCCAGCCTTGAAGCAAGCCTCAAAGATATGTTGCTTGCAGAAGCTGCCCGAGAAGAATTGGCTGCTGCGTTAGAACAGAATCGAATTAGCATTGATCAGAGAATAAGCGAAGCTATGGGAACAGTTGATGCAGTTAATGAACGGATGGAAAGTGTTAATCAAATTGAATCCGAACAGCAAAAACTGACACGTGATTTCACCTCTATTCAGGAAGATTACAAAAAACAGGAGCTTGATCAACGCGTTTTCATTGAAGCTCAAACGGCTAAACGCCTTGAAGAAGACCGCACTTGGGCTGAGCGTGAAGATCAATTTCAAAGTTTTGCAACGTTATCAACTGAGGTAGATAAGCGCTTGGAAGAACTTGAAAGTATCGATATTGCAGTTAATCGAGCACAAGAAAAATTTAATCAGTTAATTGAAAAAATTGACAGACGTGTAAATGAGTTAACGGAAGTCCAGCGGCTGGGGGAGCAGCGCTTACGCAAAGAATGGACAACATTTCAGGCCGATACCCAAAAACGTTGGACTGGATATGTGCTGGGTCAGGAAGAAGCGCAAGTTGAATCGAACCGATTGCGCGAGAAAATTGCAAAACAGATAAAGGATTTTGAAGCAAAAACCTTGGATATTTCGGAGCGCTTGGATCACCTAGATGGGCAAAATGAGCAATTTCTCCAAGGATTGTTGGAATCTGTGCGCGGAGCGATCTCCGAGGGTGACCGCTTTGAACGCTCTTTGCGATAATTAAAAACTAGATTCGTCGCTTTTCCAGACCCATTCCCCACCCACCATTGTTGCTTGTGGAGAAATTTCATCCAAGTTATTCTCGTCAACTTCGAATATATTCTGTTCGATGACAATTAAATCTGCCAAATATCCTGGAGATAATTTTCCCAAGCTGCCCTCTTTTCCCGCCATATAGGCTGGGCCAAGTGTATAGCCTCTTAATGCATCCATTATATTAATTTGCTGATTTGCAAACCAACTTTCTCTGGCTTTGTCTCTGTGCGATTTCCGCGTTACTGCAGCATGAATTCCCCAAAATGGGTTAGGGCTTTCTACAGGAGCATCCGAACCGAATGCAAGCCTTGCACCTGAATCCAATATTGATTTCCAGGCATAAGCATGCTTGCTCCTTGAGCCCCAAAGGTTATCGGCTGCGTCCCTATCCGAAGGTTGGTGAATAGCTTGAACAGAAGCATTGAGTTTTAACTCGGCCATGCGTTTTAGATCAGATGGGTGAATAATTTGTACGTGTTCAATTCGGTGGCGACCTTTGTTGAGACCTTTCAGTTTTTCGAATTCGCGAATGCGCTCATAAGCATTGATTACCTCATGATTGGCTCGATCTCCTATGGCATGAACCGTCATGGTTAAACCCTGACTCACAGCTTTTTGACCCCATTCTGTTATCTCTTCTGCATCGGCTAACAATATTCCACGGTTGGAATCGCTACCTTCATAAGGCTCTAACATAGCTGCCGTTTGCGGACCTAATGCTCCATCCGCAAAATCTTTTAATCCCCCAATCCATAAGAGATCATCCCCAAATCCACCACGTAAATTCAGCTCAGCGATTTCTTGAAGGGATTCAACTGGTAAGTTTTTATGAACCCGCAACTTAAGTTTTTCTTTGCTACGCAGAATTTGGAGTGCTTTGAAACTTTTAAGACGATCGAAATCATGAATTGCTGTAATACCCATTTCCCATAATTTGGATTGAGCTTGTTCCATTGCCAACAGTGACCGCTCTTCATCAGCTTGTGGAATGGCAGAGCTAACCAAACTCATGGCACTTTCCAGAAGAATCCCGGTTGGTTCGCCTTTTGCGTCCCGCATGATTTTGCCTTTCGGCGGATCAGCCTGATTGTCACTAATGCCGGCAATTTTTAATGCGGATGAATTGACCCATGCAGCATGTAGAGAAGCGGCTGTTAAATAAACAGGGTTATTTGGTGCTGCGGCGTCCAAATCTGCTTTGGAGCCAAAACCCTCAGCCCAATTGTTCTGCCGCCAGCCATGTCCTAGTAGCCATTCACCTGGCTCCATTTCCTTTACTTTCATATGGATTCGATCAATTGCTTCTGTCAAGTTAGGCGTATCCACATCCACCATGTTTAAGCTAAGTGCATAGCGCCGAAAATGAATGTGGGCATCAGTGAGGCCGGGGAGGACGCAGCGGCCTTGCATATCAATTTCTTCAGTGTTATTTGAGGAAGCGAACTTTCTGACTTCGTCTAAAGAACCTATGGCTTGTATGCGGCCATTGTGCCCAGGAGTCTGCTGAATAAGCATGGCCGCCACTTCGCCTTTAAGCTCATCCATTGTGAATATCTTGGCGTTATAGAGCAGGAGCATGTAACTACTTACTCGTTTAGCAATTTATCGATAAGTGCGTTCAGTTCTTCGTCTGAGTAGTAGTGCATAGATATTCGTCCCCCATTTGCAGAAGGCTTTAGATCTACTTTTGTTCCAAATAATTCTCGCAATCGATCCTGAAGGCCAGCCATTTCCGGACTTAGCTGGCCCTTTTTTGCCCGTTTAGGTTTACGTCCTAATAGCTTGCGAACTAATTCTTCAGTTTGGCGAACATTCAATTCATTTCGAATTACGCTTTGCAAAGCAGCTGATTGGGCTTTTACACTTTCCAAACCTTTTAGAGCCCGCCCATGTCCCTCACTTATCAGTCCATCAACAAGGGCTTGCTTCACTTTTGTACCCAGATCGAGCAAAGATAGAGTGTTGGTAACTGCAACACGGCTTTTGCCAACGCGCTCCGCAATGTCTTTATGGGCCAAACCAAAATCTTGGTGGAGTTGACGATAAGCTTCAGCTGATTCTAGGGGACTTAGATCCGAGCGCTGAACATTTTCGACTAAAGCAATTTCCACGAGTTCCTGATCATCAGCATCACGTTGCACGATCGGTACATTTGCCAGACCTGCCTGCTTGGCTGCCTGCAATCGTCGCTCTCCAGCAATTAATGTGTATTGATCGTCCTGCCCACTGCGAACAATTAATGGTTGAATGATTCCATGCGCTCGAATAGATTCGGCTAGTTCGGCTAGCTCCTCTTCTTTAAAGTGTTTGCGGGGTTGATGCGGGTTTGGCCGAATAAGTTCAATATCAATCTGATTGATATTGGCCGAATCGATTGAGCTTTCTCCAGCAGGTATTAGCGAATCCAATCCACGACCTAATCGAGATTGTTTAGCCATTTAGCGCGCTACCCCCACTGCTTTGCCATCTTGCTCCAATACTTCTTGCGCAAATTCTTTGTATGCCTCAGCCCCCGGCGAATTTGGGAAATAAGCCGATATGGGAAGTCCGTGGGAAGGGGCCTCTGCAAGCCTAATATTTCTAGGGACAATGGTTTCAAACACCTGATCGTTGAAGTAGCCGCGCACTTCATCAACTACTTCTTGAGATAAATTTGTTCTGCTGTCAAACATGGTCAGTAATACCCCACGAATCTTCAATTTCTTATTTAGAGCTTTGCGAACTCGGTCAACAGTATCCATTAGCATGCCAAGTCCTTCTAGAGCCAAATACTCGCATTGCACGGGGATGATTAGGCCATCTTTTGCAGCCACCATGCCATTGAGTGTTAATAATCCAAGGGAAGGTGGGCAGTCAATTAACACATAATCGTAGCGAGGTAGTAAATCGCTCAGTGCATCGCGTAATCTATTTTCTCTGGCCATTTCATTTACGAGCTCTATCTCAGCGCCCGCTAAAGATGGGGAAGATGGCAACAAGGACATTTTTAATTTCGAATTGTGCAAAATGCTATCTGCTGTTGATCCAATGCCAACTAGTGTTTCGTAAGTACCGCTCTTAACCCCTAGTTTGTCGATGCCTAAACATGATGTCGTATTTGCTTGAGGATCTAAATCAACCAACAATACACGCTGTCCCGCTTCGGCCAAATAGGCACCCAGGTTTATCGAGGTAGTTGTTTTTCCAACTCCACCCTTTTGATTAACAAATGTATAAATTCGGGACATGCTTAAGCTGCTTTTGGTATTAGGTCGTAAATTTCATCGGCGGTAGGAACGCCTAGCAAACCTCTGCGTTCCACAGATTTAGACGCCACCAGGTTTGCTACGCGTCCCGCTTCTTCGATTGAATCTCCGAAATGCAATCGAATAAAAAATGCGCTTGCAAAGATATCACCCGCCCCAGTGGAGTCAATTTCATTGCTTGAAATTCCGGCCAGCTCGAGCTTTTCGCCATATTGAAAAATCTCAGCCCCACTTTTCCCCTGCGTATTCGCCAGGATAGGTACGCTCGTTGCCAAGCTATTTAGCAAACTAGTATGACCTAGCAAATCTTCTTCGCTAATTACGGCTGCCATACTCTGCTGCAAGACAAAATCTGCTTCAGGCCATTCGCAAAATTGAACATTTCCATGTTCATCTAATTCTCGAAGCCATCCTTGAGGTGTAAGACCCAGACTGGAAGCTTCAAATTGACGGGCCATGTTTGGAGAAACTTCTCCCAATACGGGAGCTAGATGAACGATTTGCGAGTCCATCCAAGCAACGGGAATGTTATGAATTTGAATAGGGGCGGCCAGTTGATGGACTTTTAGTTTACGCTTTCCATTTTCCAACCATGATTCAAATGTAGTTGTTTCGCTAGTTTGATTGTTAGCGATCGGAACATTTTCTAACATTTTCAAATTTATATCGGTACCAGAATTCGTAACAATCCCGACTTTGAGTCCAAAGGCGGCAGCAGTAAGCGCTGCATATGCGGCACTCCCACCTAGTTGTTCACCTTGCTCATCAATATCTCTAGTTAAATGGCCGATCACTAGATAATCAACGGAGTTTTTCAGCGGGTCGGGAAGCATGGGCGCATTATACCGTAGGCTAATTTAAGTACTAGAGTAACCAATAAACTGAGTAAAAAATTGACTTCCGTATTGAAATAATTGAATATTATATTGAAAATACTTAAAAACATTGAGAATATATTGACAAATACTAATTTTTGCATATAATAACGCTAGATTTGATGGCAAGTTTATCGCTTTCACTAAATATCGCCTCAATTACTTGAAAAATCACAGGAGTGAAATGGCAACTCAATTTTCAACTAAAGATAATCGTAAATGGAAACGACCATTTTTTACTATATGGATAGGGCAAGCTTTTTCCTTGCTAGGCAGCCAAATAGTCCAATTTGCTCTCGTTTGGTACCTTACTAAGGCAACCGGTTCTGCTACCGTGCTGGCTACTGCTACTTTGGTGGCCATCCTTCCGGGAGTAATCGCAGGACCCTTCATCGGCTCATTGGTTGACCGCATTAATCGCAAGCGATTAATTATTTTGGCTGATTTGGGTATCGCTCTTGCCACCGTAGCAATTGCGGTTCTATTTGCGATGGAAATTGTTGAAGTTTGGCATATTTACGTGCTAATGGCCCTACGCGCTATTGGTGGTGCTTTTCATGGTCCTGCGTTTGGCGCTTCTACTTCGCTGATGGTCCCCCGAGAAAATTTGGCCCGTTTGCAAGGGGTTAATCAAACCTTGCAAGGTGGGCTCAACATAATCTCAGCGCCAATGGGGGCATTATTACTAGAGCTGTTGCCAATGCAGAACATTCTGGCCATTGACGTAATTACGGCTGCATTTGCCATTTTCACTATTAGCCTTGTTGTCATCCCGCAACCAGATCGGGTGTCCACTAAGGCGGACGGAACTCAAAATACATACTGGGAAGATTTTCGCGAAGGATTTCGTTATGTTTGGGCTTGGCCAGGCTTGCTTATTATTTTACTTATGGCCACATTAATCAATTTTCTACTCGTTCCGGCATCGGCGCTAACCCCCTTGCTAATATCCGATTACTTTGGCGGAGGGGCCATCCAATTAGGTTGGTTTGAAGCGGTTTTTGCAAGTGGGGTCATTGCCGGTGGCATTCTTCTGGGTATTTGGGGAGGATTTAAGCGTCGTGTAGTAACGGTTATGGTTGGATTAATTGGCTTAGGTTTGGGCATGGCTATTGTTGGCTGGGTACCAAAAGATGGTTTCAATATTGCCTTAATCGGTATGGGACTATCAGGGTTTTTAGTGCCGATTACAAACGGATCTCTAGGTGCAATCTTCCAGTCTTCTATTGATCCAGCCATGCAGGGTCGAGTGTTTACATTGATTGGAAGTTTGGCCAATGCAATGGCACCCATCGGCCTTATCTTTGCAGGCCCAATAGCAGATGCTGTTGGCGTGCAGGCCTGGTATTTAATCGGTGGTCTCGTTTGTTCATTACTTGGTGTGTGGGGTCTGACCAACCGCTCTGTTATGACTGTTGAAGAGGAAGACTCTCGGCCGCAATTAGGTGCCAGTGCCAAATAGAGGCTGAGTAGCCCTCTCTTTCTCAATGGTAGGGCGTGCCTTTGGCGCGCCCTTACTTTTTAAGGGTTAATTTGAATTTGTAGATCAGGGGTAAATTCTTCGGTGATGATATTGAGTTCACCGGCAGATGGAATCAGCCGTCCCTGCATAGACCAGGGTCCATTCCAAGTTATTTGAATAGGTAACACGCGCCCTTTCAACTCTTCTTCACTGTTAACAAATACTAATTTGTTGGTTGGTGTGCGTCCTTTCCAGCGGCCCTTTATTTTTTCTTCGAAAAGGACTTCAACTGTTTCACCTTGATAACGGGCATTGATTACCGTCAGGATTTCCTCTTGCTGATTTTCTAAAAGTCGGAATCGGCGCATTTTTTCTTCTTCGGGCACATTGTCTTCCATGCGCCTGGCAGCTACTGTGCCCGGCCGATTTGAATAACGGGCTAAATGCGCAACATCAAGTTTTAGGTCGGCAAGCAAATCGAAGGTGTCTTGAAATTGTGATTCTGTTTCACCGGGAAAACCCACAATAATGTCTGTAGCAATGGATACGTGCGGAATAATTTTGCGAATGCGATCGATCAGCTGACGATATTCTGCTTGGGAATAGCCGCGTTTCATATTCTGCAGTACTTGATCATTGCCTGCCTGAACGGGGACTTCAATATGGGGCATGACTTTGGGGAGCTCGGCGACGGTTTCTAGCAGTTCGTCGTGCATCCAATTGGGATGTGAGGTGAGAAAACGGATACGTTCGAGGCCATCGACAGAATTAACTTGACGCAGCAAGCCGGAAAGATCGGGTCCATCCTCGATATCGCGGCCATAGCGATCTACAATTTGGCCCAACAGCGTAATTTCTTTGACGCCTTGGGCAACTAATGAGCGCACTTCAGCGACTATGTCGCCAACAGGCCGGCTGCGCTCTATGCCGCGTTGGAATGGAATGATGCAAAAAGTGCAGGCGTGCGAGCAGCCATACACCACCGGTACATGTGCAGTAACCAATTGGGATTGCTCCGCCAAGGGCAACACAAGATCGCCATCCATATAAGCAAAGCGACGCGCAGTGGCTGAATCTTCGAGCGATTGAATTTCTTCGTCATTGAGATGTGCAATGAGCGGGCCTGGGTCTGAGGGCGGCGAAAAAACATCCACATAGGGAAATCGTTTGGCCAATTTTTCTTGGCCTTTGACGCCGACCATGCAGCCCATAAGGTTGAGGGTAATTTCTGGATGTTGTTCTTTGAGCGGCTTGAGGGAACTGAGGCGGCCAACAGCTTTATCTTCGGCACTCTGGCGTACTACGCAAGTGTTGAGCACGATGATTTGAGCCTCTTCAATTTGAGCCACAGCCTGATGGCCCTGTTTTTCCAGGGCGGAGGAGACGCGCTGCGAATCGGCTACATTCATTTGGCAGCCTTCAGTCCAGACATGGTATTTCATGGCGAAGCATTGTAACAACAACCAAAAAAGCTGATGAGCTGACCCAGGGAAATTTAGGTAAGTATTTAGGTTGGGATCATATTGTTGGGATATGTCGTAGATTCGCAATAAAGTTGAGCGGCCATGAACGATTCTGCCTAATCAAGAGTAGAGATTGCATATCGATGGAGAGGGAGATTCGATCTGTATGAAGTGGAAAATGTTATTGATTGCTGCGTTGCTTTTAATAATCTCTGGGCTGGCAGCCTGTCAATCCATCGAAGATCCGCAGATTGAGGACGTTCCGAGCTCCGTTGTGAGCACGACTGAACAAAAGACAAGTGAGGAGTTAATAACAATGGGGAGTCAATGCAAAAATTTTTCAATTGAATCAAGCATATTGGAAGCAGAACTCACAATTGAAATTGCCCTGCCTAATTCCCAATCAGCTAGGGATGAAGGGAATTTGAATAGCATATATTTGCTAGACGCTAATTACTTTTTTGATGATAAAGAAGGTACATTGGATTTTCTGCTAGAAAGAGGACCAGGAATGACCCATATTGTGCAAAGTCTGATGGATGAAAAAAAGATTCCGGCCTCCGTACTCATTGGCATAGATTATTCTGAAAATCAACGCATTCAATTCACCTCATTGAATGTGGATGACTTCTATCAATTTTTTACTGACGAATTAATTCCTCAAATTGAGTCTAGGTGCCCCGTCAATCAATCCAGTTTCGATCGACTGTTATTCGGCTACTCGGGATCTGCCCATTTTTCCACTTATGCTTTGTTGAAGGACGTAATTTTGGGTGTGGAGACTTTCAATAAAGTTATTTCGATATCAGGAGTTTATGAGCCAACATCCAGCGCCTTCCAGCTAGAAGAAGCACTAGGTGAATCCGCATCAACCCAGGGATTTGGAGGCAAATCGATGTTCATCGCTATTGGTAGCCAAGATCCCAAAAGTGAATTGCTCAATGATCATCGAATATTTGCCGAGAAATTAGTTGATCGCAACTACAATAATTTCAGGTTACTGAGTAAAGAATTTGAGGGCAAAGGTCATTATGATATTCCCGAAATTGCTTTTGAAGAGGCCTTAATCTGGATCTATGCACAATAGCTAACAGCTGGCCATAATTATTGGAGTAAGTGATTAAGACGATGGCGAGTTGGAATGGGGATGAGCTAAAAATTGCACTTTGGCAGACATCGAAAAAAGGTTTTGGCACTGGTTAAGCGCAGCGAAATGATCAATTGTCGGGCAAGGGAGATTAGCCATTCCTCCCATTAGCACTCGTTTAGCAGTCCAATTTTCCTGATCACACAGCTATTCAGAAGATAAAATCCCTCCATGCCCATTCGTCGCTTTTTTCTCTTTCTACTAATAGCTATCTTCATTCTATTGGCCGTCTATCGCATCCCTTGGGTGCAGGAGCGGGCAGCCTGGCGCTTGTTGGCGGTTGAAGCTTATTTTCGTGGGGTGCTGGATCCGGCCGGTGAATTGCCAGCTCCGGGTGTGCAGATCAATGTACAGACCTTGCCCAGCGCAACGCCACAGCCAACGGTCCCGGGACCCACGGCGACGCCAATGCCCAGCCCGACGTCCTTGCCCGGCAGCGCGCATTTAGCGGCTCCGCGCTATGAGCTGCAGGGTCCCAATAATTGCGGGCCGGCGACTTTGAGCCTATATCTCAATTATTATGGCTGGGAAGGAGATCAGGATGTGATCGCGGAAGAGATCAAACCGATTAGCGCGGATCGCAACGTCAATGTAGATGAGTTGGTCTACTATGCGCAAAACTGGGCCGGCTGGCTAAATTCACAATTCCGCGTGGGTGGCGACATTGAATTGCTCAAAGCATTCGTCGCTGTGGGCATTCCAGTGATGATTGAAGAAGGCTATTTGCTTGAATCGGTTTATTGGCCCAATGATGATCAATGGGCTGGTCACTATTTACTGGTGACCGGATATGACGATGCCATTAGTGAGTTCACCGTTCAAGATACCTTTGAAGGCGGACCTGATCATCAAATTTCCTATGAGCGGCTGGACGAGGGCTGGCAACAATTCAACCGAGTATATATGTTGGTGTATTTGCCGCATCAAGAAGAAAGTGTACGTAGCATCTTGGGCGAGCATTGGGATGAGGACATTAATCGCCAGGCTGCCCTCGAACAAGCGGAAGCTGAAACAAAAACAGACCCCGAAAATGCTTTCACCTGGTTCAATGTGGGCATGAATCTAGTGCATTTTGAGCGCTATGACGCGGCGGCAGAAGCCTTTGATGTGGCGCGCTCGATAGGATTGCCGCAACGCATGCTACGCTATCAATTTGGACCCTTCTTTGCTTATTACAATTCCAACCGATTGGACGACTTGGATCTCTTAATCGACTATGCCTTGCGCATTACGAATGTATCCGAGGAAGCGCAAATCTGGAAAGGCTGGAGCCTGTATCGGCAGGGTGACTCATTTGGGGCAATCGAAGAATTTCGTATAGCGCACGAGTTTAATCCTAAAAGCGTCTATGTTGACCAAGCGTTGGCATTCTTTGGTGCCAACCCCTAAATCTTTGTAAGAATTCCCTTAACGAGTTGACATTTCTTGACGGCTTGTAAAGCCGGATGGTAAGATTCTTATTCGCCTCTTTTAGCACTCTCGTGTGGAGAGTGCTAATTTTTGAGAATGATGACAAAAACTAACCTTAGCGAGCGCCAAAAGCTCATTTTAGGCCTGGTTGTACAGGAATTTGTTGAACGTGCCAAACCGGTGGGTTCGACCCATTTAGTGCAGCATTATGGCCTAGAAATTAGCCCAGCAACTGTACGCAATGAACTTGCTGCGCTTGCAGAGTTGGGGTTTTTGCGTCAACCGCATACTTCAGCTGGACGGGAACCAACTGAAAAAGGTTACCGCTTCTTTGTCGGCGGATTGATGCAGCGCTCCGAGTTACCCTCGACCACTAAACACACGATTAATCACCAGTTTTATCAAGCGCGACACGAAGTTGATCAATGGATGCGGCTGGCGGCATCGATACTTGCGACACAATCGCAGGCGGCATCTTTGGTGACACCTCCGCAGGTGAGCCAGGCAACTTTTAAGCATTTGGAACTCATTCACACATCCGGGCGCCAAATTCTGATGGTGGTTGTTTTGGAAAATGGACAAGTCATTCAACAAATGTTGGCTCTGCGAGAAGTCCAAAATCAGGAACAACTTAGCCAAGCTGCCAATGATCTCAACCAGGCCTTTTCGGGCAAGTCCAGCGCAACTCTGGAAGGTGATCATCCAAAACTTTCTTTACTAGCCCAAGACATTTTGATCTTGCTGAGTAAGGAAGTAGCCCAGGCCGACCAGCGTTTACTGGGCGATATATTTCATGACGGCTGGAACCATGTTTTGGCGGAACCCGAATTTAGCGAATCCAATGATGCACAAAGAGCATTGCGCGTTTTGGAAGAAAGACCTCTCTTAGAGGATCTGCTCTCGCAAACAATGGGGCAAAGTGAAATTGGGGGTGTGCAAGTTTTGATCGGCGGAGAAGGGCGCTGGGAAGAACTAAATAATTTCTCGCTAGTCTTAGCACGCTATGGCGCTCCGGATGCTGCAACTGGTTATTTGGGCGTATTGGGGCCCATTCGAATGGCATATAGCCGAGCTGTTACTGCCGTTGATTATGTAGCAAACATTATGAGCAATATTGTTATCGAAAATCTTTCCGAAATGGATTAAATAGAAATGACTGAAAAAGATAAGCAAGCAAAAAATGATAAGCAAGCTGAGCCGGAGAAAAAGGATGATGCCTCAGAATCTGAAGCGATGAATCCGCTAGAGCTCGAGCTCGAAGAATTGCGAGGCCAGATAACAGAGCTGGCAAATCAATCCGCTGAAAACATGGATGGTTGGCAGCGAAATCAGGCTGAGTTTTCTAACTACAAAAAACGCGTTGCCCGCGATCAGACCATGATGCAGGAAGATGCGCGTGGAAAAGTAATTAGGCGCTATTTGGATGTATTAGACGATTTAGAGAGAGCGCTCAAAAACGCTCCCGCTGAAGGAGATGGTGCAGAGTGGGCCAATGGAGTGGAGTTGGTCATGCGTAAAATGCAGAGCTTCTTGGATGCGGATGGGGTCAAACCGATGAAAGAAGTCAGTGAGTTTGATCCGAATATGCACGAAGCGATTGCACAAGAAGAAAGTGAGGACCATGAAAGTGGTCAGATTATCGAAGTTTTACAAACGGGATATACCATCGGAGATCGTGTGTTGCGTCCCGCCGTTGTAAAAGTGGCGCAATAAACAAGATATAGGAGAAATAATATGCCAAAAATTATAGGTATCGATCTAGGAACTACTAATTCAGTTGCAGCCGTAATGGAAGGTGGAGAACCCACTGTGATCCCCTCAGCTGAGGGCGAACGACTCGTGCCCTCCGTTGTGGCCTTCAACAAGAATGGTGAACGATTAGTAGGGCGCCCCGCGCGCAACCAAGCAGTCGTAAATCCGGAAAACACCGTATTCTCGGTGAAGCGCTTTATGGGCCGCAATTATTCGGACAAAGAAACAGAAACGGCACTTTCATTAGTGCCTTATCCGCTCAACAAAGCTAAGAACGGCGGTATAGAAATCGAACTCGGCGGAAACAATTATTCGCCACCAGAGATTTCAGCCATGATTCTTGGAAAAATCAAAGCCGACGCAGAAGCCTATTTAGGCGAGACTGTTACTCAAGCAGTGATTACGGTGCCGGCCTATTTCAATGACGCACAGCGCAACGCAACCAAGGATGCCGGAAAAATTGCAGGCCTGGAAGTATTGCGCATCATTAATGAACCAACAGCTTCCTCATTGGCCTATGGCTTAGACAAGAATGCTAACCAGGTCATCGCGGTTTACGACCTTGGCGGCGGCACCTTTGACATTTCAATTCTGGATGTAGGTGAGGGTGTATTTCAGGTTCGCAGCACAAGTGGCGATACTTTCTTGGGCGGGGATGATTTCGACCAACGCATCATTGATCATTTAGCAGATGATTTCCTGAATTCTCAGGGAATTGACCTGCGCAAGGATCGCCAATCCCTTCAAAGACTCAAAGAGGCAGCTGAAAAAGCCAAAATTGAGCTTTCCACATTGCAGCAGACTGAAATCAATCTGCCTTATGTGACCGCGGACGCTTCAGGTCCCAAACATTTGGTAACTAATTTGACACGTTCCAAGCTCGAACAACTCACAGAAGATTTAGTTGAGCGCACACTGGGCCCTGTGAAACAGGCGTTGAAAGATGCTGATCTAAGCCCCAAAGAAATTGATGAAGTGGTCTTAGTGGGTGGAATGACACGTATGCCTGCCGTGCAAGAGGCCGTCAAAAAACTTTTTGGCAAGGATCCGCATAAGGGTGTCAATCCCGATGAAGTAGTTGCCGTAGGTGCTGCCATTCAAGCGGGCGTTCTAGGCGGAGATGTCAAGGATATTTTGCTCCTCGACGTAACCCCATTGACACTATCCATTGAAACTTTGGGTGGCGTGGCGACTCCGTTGATCGAACGCAATACCACGATCCCTACACGCAAAAGCCAAATCTTTTCTACGGCTGCGGACAATCAGAATCAAGTGGAAGTCAATGTATTACAAGGCGAACGCCCAATGGCAACCGACAATAAATCCTTGGGTAAATTCATTTTGGATGGGATTCCACCCGCCCCGCGAGGAGTTCCGCAGGTGGAAGTTACCTTCGATATTGATGCCAATGGCATTATCAATGTGACAGCATTGGATAAAGCTACATCTAAAAGCCAAAATATCACCATTACAGCTTCTTCGGGTCTTTCGGATGAGGAAGTGGAGAAAATGCGCAAAGATGCCGAGGCGCATGCTGATGAGGATGCACAACTGAAATCAATGGTGGAAGCGCGCAATACGGCTGACAATGCGATTTACACAGCTGAAAAAACAGTCAAAGATCTGGGCGACAAAGTTTCCGACGAGAATAAGAAAGCTATCGAAGAGGGCGTGGTTGATCTGCGCAGTAAGCTCGAAAGCGATGATGCCGCGGAAATCACAAGTTCTACAGAAGCGCTGATGGAGCATGTTCAAAAGTTGGGAGCTGAGGCCTATCAGGCTGGAGATGCTGCTCCGAGTGGAGATGCTGAGCAATCTGCTGGCGATAACGATGAAGATGTCGTGGACGGCGAATTTAAGGAAAATGGTGACGGGACTGATCCTGAACCCGATCCTGAACCTGAGACCGATCCCGAGCCTGAAAGTAACGAAGAAAAGTAAATTTTAAGGACATCCGAACATGGCCAGCAAACGCGATTATTATGATGTCCTTGGCATTCCCAGGGATGCCTCAGATGCTGACATTAAGTCGGCATTTCGGCGTCTAGCGCGCGAATATCATCCTGATGTAAATAAATCTGAAGATGCTGAAGAACGTTTCAAAGAACTCAATGAGGCTTATGCAGTATTAGCGGATGAAAAGAAGCGGGCTGCCTTTGATCGCTTTGGACATGCTGGTGTGGATGGCATGGGTGGGGGAGCACCGGACTTCACGAATGTGGATTTGGGTGACATCTTTGAAGAACTATTTGGATTTGGATTCGGCCGTAGATCGGCACGCCAACAGCGCAATGTGCCAAGGCGGGGTGGGGATCTCCAATACAACCTAACTTTAGAATTTGAAGAAGCCGTTTTCGGGGTTGAGACTCAAATTCAATTTTCGCGCGACGAAGAATGTACGCGCTGCGAAGGCTCAGGCGCAGAACCTGGAAGCGACAAATCTACTTGTCCTACCTGTAAGGGAAATGGGGAGGTCCGCCAAAGTAGACAAACGCTATTTGGCAATATGGTGCAAGTCACCACATGTCCAACCTGCAGAGGAGGAGGCGAAATTATCGGCTCCCCTTGCAAGGTTTGCGAAGGACGAGGTCTAGAAAGAAAATCAGTTGATCGAAGCGTGGAAGTTCCTGCAGGGGTTGATAGCGGAACACAAATTCGTTTAAATGCCGAAGGGCAACCGGGAAGCAATGGGGGTCCTAAGGGCGATCTATATATCGCTGTCAACGTGCGCTCCCATAAATATTTCCGCCGACGTAATGACGATATTATGTTGGACCTAGACATCAATATTGCTCAAGCGACACTGGGGGCTGATGTCAGCGTGCCTACGGTGGATGGTGATGCCACCTTGCGCATTCCTACTGGAATTCAACCCGGCAAGGTGCTGCGCATGCGCGAAAAAGGAGTGCCGCATCTGAGGGGCAAAGGCAGGGGAGATCAAATGGTAGTTATCAATGTTGAGATTCCACAGAGCCTAGATGAGGAACAGCGCGAAATTTTTGAACAACTGGCTCAAAGTTTGGGCACAGAAGTTCATCCCCAGGAAAGAGGTTTCTTCGATAAGCTTCGCGATGTTCTGGGTGGGTAGGCATAATCCCGAATTTAATTAAACCGAATGATAAATGGGTTCGCATTTCAATTGAAGTTGAAGCGGACACAGCTGAGACCATCTCCGAAATCTTTGCCCGCTATTCAGGAACTGGAGTTGTTCTTGAGGAACATGCCCCAACGGAGGATTCTTCATTAGTAACTGTCTCAGCTTATCTGGTTAATGACTCCGCTCTTACAAGTACGCAAAGCAAAATTGAACACGTTGTAAATAGCCTGCGACTGATTCAGCCATTAGAAGAATTAAGTTACGAAGGAATTGCTGAACAGAATTGGATGGAAGCCTGGAAGGAGCGCTTTAAGCCTCTAAATGTGGGTCTTAAATTCCTGGTGCAGCCAGCCTGGTTGGAAAACCCCGACACACGCAGGCATATCATACGCATAGATCCCGGGATGGCATTCGGTACAGGGGTACATCCCACAACACAGCTAGGACTGGAACTCATGGAGAAGAATATTAGGCCAGGCTGGAAAATTCTAGATCTCGGTGCTGGATCCGGCATTCTAAGTTTTGCTGCAGAGAAATTAGGTGCGGATGCAGTGTTTGGTATTGAAATTGATTCGGATGCAATTGACAATGCTTTACATAACGCTGAGATTAATAATTCGTCTGTAGACCTCATGCATGGATCGATTGATGATGCAAAGGGAAAAAGGCCTGCCAACGGATTCGATATGGTGATTGCCAACATAATCGCCACAAAGCTACTGGCTTTGATTGCAGATGGATTATGCGAACTCGTTTCTGATGAGGGTCAATTATTGCTCTCAGGTATCTTAGTTGACCAGATGCATGAAATTGAGAGCGCTTTGGGGAAAAAGGGCTATGAAGTAAAAGAAAGCTTACAGAAGGAAGATTGGCTGGCTCTAATCGCTCAAAATCGTACTTAGTCCCATTTACCGCCTTCTTCAGGCGGCTCAAAGGCTTCAATGGCTTTGATTAGGGAATTGATGTTTGTCTCTACGGCCAAATCATCTAAATGCCTCTGATAAGCAAATTTCTCATCTGCTACGTGCTGTAAAAAATTTAGCAAATTGTCAAAGTAGCCTTCAATATTTAAGAGGCCGACGGCCTTGCCATGAAATCCTAGTTGTAGCCAAGTAAGGGCTTCAAAAAATTCTTCCATTGTTCCAAAGCCCCCGGGCAATGCAACGAAAGCCCCAGCTAACTCGGCCATGCGTGCCTTGCGTTCGTGCATATCTTTGACCACTTCCAATCGGGTAAGACCAGCATGAGCCAGATCGGGCAGCATCATTGCTTCAGGGATTACCCCGATCACCTCACCCCCGGCCGCCAATGCACCGTCTGCTACCGCGCCCATCAAACCTGTTTGACCGCCACCGAAAATTACGTGCATATTCTTGCTAGCAATTAATTGGCCCATACCTCGCGCAGCCTCAAAGTAAGCCTGATTTACATTTTCTGAAGAACCACAGTAAACACAAATTGATCGTAAATTCATAATCTTATGCCTTTGGCTCGCAGGAATTTTTTATCTTCATCAGTTAATTTAATATTTTTCAGTAATTCGGGTCGGCGTTCAGCGGTGCGTAGCAGCGATTGTTCCCAGCGCCATTTTTCAATGGCAGCGTGGTTTCCTGAGCGCAACACCTCTGGTACTTCCCAGTCACGGAAAGATGCTGGTCTCGTGTAGTGTGGATGTTCGAGTAGGCCCTGGGAATGTGAATCATGCTTAGCCGCATTTTCTGCGCCCAGAGCGCCGGGTAATTGTCTTACAACGGCATCAACAACGATCAAGGCCGGCAATTCTCCACCAGTGACGACGTAATCTCCCAGGCTAATTTCACGATCAACCAGGTGCTCACGTACGCGTTCATCAACACCTTCGTAGCGGCCACAAATCAGTGCAAAGCCATCGGTTCGGCTAAGCTCCACGGCGATCTGTTGATTAAACACTTCTCCCTGGGGAGAGAGTAGGACGACAGGCAATTGGCGCGGAGTTCCCAATTGGGTTTCCACTGCAGCAAAAATGGGTTCGGGTTTAAGCACCATACCGCCCATTCCGCCAAAGGCTTCATCATCAGTAACATGATGCTTATCAATCGCATAATCGCGGATGTTGTGTATGGCCACATCAAAGAGACCTGAATCTTGGGCTCGTTTCAATATACTCATGTCCAAGTAGCTGCTCAGAAAATCTGGAAATAATGAAAAAATTTCAATGCGCATACTCACATTTTAGCCGCTGACAAATCCATTTCCAGTTTTTTGAAGAAATTGCTTCTTAATCGCACTCTTAGCCTGCTTTCTTGACGCATTAAATCGCGTGGTGCTAAGATTGCGCCATGTATCTTAGAGGCAGCAAATGGCAAATGCAGAGGCGCAAAAAAAGGCGTAGGTCTAATCCCGCCCTGATTGTGCTGCTCATTCTTTTGATCGGGTCCATGCTTTTTTTTAACCAATATGTTGCACCTACGATCCCGTTGCCTGAATCGGCCACAGCAAGCCCGACGGTCGGTCCTGAGGCTTTTATCAGCCAGGCCGAAGAACATTTCAATGCTGGAAACTTAGTGCAAGCTGTGGCTAGCTATCAGCAGGCTGTCATTGCCCAACCCGATAACCCCTCAATTTACATTGCTCTGGCTCGCACCGAGGCCTTGTCTGGCCGCTATGAGGCTGCCGAAACCAGTGTACGTAATGCGCTGTTATTAAGTCCTGAGAACCCAGAGGGCCATGCCTTGCTGGGCTGGATATTAAATTTCTTAGGGCGGCAGGACGAAGCGATTTCATCCATTCAGCACGCCTTGAGACTAGAGGATAACAACGCCTTAGCGCATGCATTTTATTCGGAAATCCTGGCTGACTTACAAGATTATGAGGGCGCTGCAGAAGAATCTAGGGAAGCGATGGAATTGCGGCCCGATCTGCTTGAGGTGCGTCGCGCTCGAGGCTATGTGCTGGAAACCACCGGTAATTATGAAGATGCCATCATTCAGTATGAGGCTGCGTTAAATATTAATGACAAAATTGCGGAACTACATCTGGCGCTAGGGCGTACTTATCGTGCACTAGGGTTTTATACTGAAGCGATTGACTCTTTTGTGCGCGCAGATGCATTAGATCCCACTAATTCTCTGCCGGATACTTACATCGGGTTGATTTACCTAACCACAGGGGAGTTTGGCCGCGCTGTGCAATCGATGACACAGGCAGCTCAGGAAGATCCGTCTAACCCCTATCGTCATGGCAACTTGGGTTCTGCTTTTTATCGTAATCAGCAAACAGATGAGGCCATCGCTGCATTTGCGCTGGCCATTCATGGGGGCAATACTGAAAATGGAATTCCTGTTCAAGGCTTGCCGCTAGATTACGGAGCAGAGGCCACATACTACTATTTATATGGTCTTTCACTCGCTAGAGTGGGTCGCTGTGCGGATGCTTTACCGATCTCGCAGGCGCTGATCGCCAACGTACCTGCAGATGAATTCGCGGTAGCCAATGCTGAAGAAATATTGCTAATTTGTGAGGATCAAGCCAATAGTCTTCCAGCACCAACAGCCACTGTACCCGAAGAAAGCAACGGCTAGAGGCTTTCATGCGAGTCAGGCCCAGACGAACACTTTTTCAGCAAAATGATGCGCCAAATAACCCATTTCGTATGTTGCTATGGGCTTTCCTGATAGTTGCGGGTTTGTTTATATTGCGCGGTGTCAGTACCGGCGAAGTCGAGCCGCTATTTCTGCCCACGCCCACGCCCACTCGTAGTGTGGCTTCTTATCGTCAGGAAGGGGCGGCCTTTTTCGAAGCGGGGAATCTGGACCTGGCCATTCAGGCATATCAGGATGCGCTCAATGTGGATTCCTCCGATTTTCTGGGATGGGCAGAATTAGCTCGAATTCAAACTTATTCATCCAGCACCTTGACCCAATTACGCAAACGCGATCGATTGACCGAAGCCCGCGAAAGCATTGCCAACGCGCTCGCCCTGGCACCAGATGAAAGTATTGTGCATGCCATCCATGCATTTGTTTTGGATTGGAGTGCAGGCGCTGCGGGGAACCAGGCTGAGCGCCAAGCTTTTCTAGCTGAAGCGAGCACCGAAGCCATTCGGGCGGTTCAATTGGACAACCGTAATACTCTGGCTTTAGCCTATCTGGCTGAAATATATGCGGATCAGCAACAATATACGCAGGCCTTTCAATACGCCGATTTGGCCATTTCGCTGGATCCCAATTCCTTGGATACAAGGCGCGTTTATGCCTATGTGCTTGAATCAACTGGTGAGTATGGCAATGCAATTGACCAATATGTACTGGCTTCTGAAATTTCCCCAAATCAAACATTCCTGTACATATCGATTGGCCAAAATTTTCGTCAACTAGGTCTCTACGATCAAGCGCTTGAGTACTTTGATCGCGCTGCTTCAATCAACTCAGTTCTGGGTCTTAACGATCCACTACCTTATGTTGCTATTGCTAAAACATATTCAAGGCAGGGTGAGTTCTTTGCGGCCGCTGCAAACGCCGAAAAAGCAATTAGTTTTGATCCGACAAATCCAGACTTATATGGCCAGCTAGGCATCATTTTTTTCCGTTCGCGTAATTACGAGGGCTCGATTCCGGTGCTCCAATGTGCGGTACTGGGTTGTTCTGGTCTGGAGAATGAGCAGGAAGAAGGGGTGGAAGTAGTCGGTTTGGCACTGAATGATGCAACCGTGCCTTACTACTACACATACGGAACCGTAACAGCCTCCCTTGAGCAATGTGATATTTCTCTTCCAATCTTGGAGTTGCTAAGCGCTGAATATGCAGACGACGGATTAGTAATGGGCATTGTGGAAGAAACGTATGAGGTTATGCGACGCCTGGAATGTCTCTAAATATCAGATTAATGTAAGAATACAGCCAATTTCTTGACCCATATACAATAAGTGGTATTATTCCGCCGCATTAGCACTCTATATATTGGAGTGCTAATTGTGCGTTTAGCAATAACGTAAATCATTTTTTTTGGAGGCTTAATGTCCAACAATCTTAAACCTCTGGCTGATCGAGTAGTCATAGAACCCATTGAGGAAGAAGAAATAACTTCCGGTGGAATTGTGCTACCTGAAACTGCCAAGGAAAAACCCCAACGCGGAAAAATAATCGCCACAGGCCCGGGAACGCGGTCTGAAAAAGGTGATTATCACGCAATGGAAGTTGCCGTAGGCAACACTGTTTTATTTGCAAAATATGGCGGCACGGAAATCAAACAGGATGGCAAGAAATTGCTGATCATGCGTGAATCCGAATTGCTGGCCATCGTGGAATAGTCCACGACTGATAAATTGATTAAGGAGTAAGCAAATGGCAAAACAACTTGCATTTTCAGAAGATGCACGCCGCCATCTACAACGCGGCGTAGATGCAGTTGCCGAAGCTGTGGTCACTACATTGGGTCCTAAGGGCCGCAATGTGGCACTTGACCGAAAATTCGGCGCCCCAACCATCACCCACGACGGTGTAACCGTTGCTAAAGAGATTGAGCTGGATGATCCCTATGAAAATATGGGAGCCCAGCTACTTAAAGAAGCAGCTTCTAAGACCAACGACATTGCTGGCGATGGAACCACCACCTCTACTTTGCTCGCACACGCTATCGTGACAGACGGCATGCGCAACCTGGCTGCTGGTGCAAACCCCATGATGCTAAAACGTGGGATTGAAGCCGCAACGAAAAGAGTTGCAGAGCAAATCACAAAACAAGCTATCCCTGTAAAAACCAAAGAAGACATTGCAAATGTGGCTTCTGTTTCAGCACAGGATCGCGAAATTGGTGAATTAATCGCCGATGTTTTTGACAAGGTCGGCAACGACGGCGTTATTACTGTTGAAGATTCCCAGGGTCTGCAATTTGAGACCGAGTATGTTGAAGGTATGCAGTTTGACCGAGGCTATCTCTCACCCTACTTTGTGACCAACCCCGAGACGATGGAATCAGTGATTGAAGAAGCTAATATTCTCATTCACGACAAGAAAATATCCGCAGCACAGGACATGGTTCCTTTGCTGGAGAAAATGGTTCAAACTGGAAAGCGAAACCTGGTCATTATTGCTGAGGATGTAGACGGTGAGGCATTGGCTACATTGGTGCTGAACAAACTGCGTGGCATGCTCAACGTGCTGGCAATCAAAGCCCCTGGTTTTGGTGATCGCCGCAAAGCGATGATGCAGGATATTGCTGTACTCACAGGCGCGACTGTAATCTCTGAAGAGACCGGCCGCAAACTGGAAAGTACCACCATTGAAGATCTCGGCACCGCAGAAAAGGTTGTCTCCGACAAGGAAGACACCACTGTGGTTGGTGGCAAAGGCGATGCCAAAGCCATCAAGGGCCGCATCGAACAGATCCGCATCGAGATTGACAATAGCACCAGTGATTACGACAAGGAAAAACTCAACGAGCGCTTGGCAAAACTGTCCGGTGGCGTTGCTGTAATCCGCGTTGGTGCTGCCACTGAAACCGAACTCAAAGAAAAGAAGCATCGTGTTGAAGACGCTGTTTCCGCTACCCGCGCTGCCATTGAAGAAGGCATCGTTCCTGGTGGTGGTGTTGCTCTGATCAATGCGCGCTCTGTTCTGAATAAGTTCAAAGTGGATAGTGATGACGCTCAGGTTGGCGTTGGCATCGTACGACGTGCGATGGACATGCCGATGCGTCGCATCGCTAAGAATGCTGGCGAAGATGGATCAGTAATTGTTGATGGCGTTTTGCGCAAGCAGACTGAAGAATCCAACACGAATATTGGTTACGATGTGCTAGCTGAAGACTTCGTTGATATGGTTGCTTCAGGCTGGATTGATCCGGCCAAAGTAACTCGTGGTGCGCTTGAAAATGCAGCTTCAATTGCTGCAATGATCCTCACTACAGAAGCTCTAATCACCGATATTCCTCAAGAGGAAGCCGCACCTGCTGCTCCTCCGATGCCGGAATACTAAAAATAAACTAAGAAAGGCCCTGGAAAGTCCAGGGCCTTTCTTTTTCAACATGCTATAATTTATCTAGATTAATACCTGCAAAAACAGCCAAAACAGCGGCTCTCGGACTTATTCACTAGCACAAGCTTATTTATGAATGAAACCCCTGTAGCAAATGCTGCCGGGGATTTTTAATTAACACAAAGGATTTAGTTCTAACGAACAAAAAAAGTATGACAAACAAAACATTACGCATCGTTCCCATAGGTGGTCTCGGCGAGATCGGCAAGAATATGATGGTCTTTGAATATGACCAAGACATCATAATTGTTGATTGCGGGATCATGTTCCCTGAGAACGACATGTTGGGGATTGATTACATCATTCCCGACTTCAAATACCTTCACGACAAGAAAGATCGAGTGAAGGGCATCATTATCACTCATGGTCATGAAGACCATACCGGTGCAATAAAACATCTGATTGAAGAGATTCAAGCGCCGATTTACAGCACCAAGTTAACGGCAGGATTGCTCGAAGTTAAGTTATCTAGAGCAGGGCTGCTTGACAAAACAAAACTCAACATCATCAGCGCTGGCGGAAAAGTTAAACTGGGTGCTTTTGAAATTGAATTTTGCCACGTAAGCCATTCCATTCCAGATGGTGTTGCGCTGGGCATTACCACTCCTGCCGGTTTGGTAGTCCACACAGGCGATTACAAATTGGATCACACGCCTATTGATAATTGGCCCACAGATTTCGCCAAACTCGGCGAATGGGCTAGTCGTGGTGTATTGGCCCTATTGGCCGATTCAACCAACGCTGACAAGCCAGGTTGGACCCCTTCTGAGCGCGTTATCGAACCGGCATTGGACGAGGTTTTTTCCGAGGCCCCAGGCCGCATTTTGGTAGCAACCTTTGCATCGCTCATTTCTCGCATGCAACAGGTTGGTCAGGTAGCTCAAAAACATGGCCGGAAAATTGCTTTCGTGGGTTATAGCATGCGTGCAAATGCAAAAATGGCGCGCAAGTTGGGTTATTTAGATTTACCTAAGGATTTAATTGTGCCCATTGATCAGGCGCTTACCATGCCTGAGGAAGACATAGTTCTGATGTGTACTGGATCTCAAGGTGAACCTACATCCATAATGGGTCGACTGGCCACTGGCACTAATCGGCAATTTGACCTGAAAGAGAACGACACTGTCGTACTCTCCTCGCATCCCATTCCAGGAAACGAGGAAGGGGTTTATCGGACGATTAACCGGCTCTTTGAGCGCGGGGCACATGTGATTTATGAGCCGATTAAATCGGTACATGTATCCGGCCATGCTTCGCAAGAAGAGATGAAGTTTATGCTCAATCTGATCCAGCCTGAATATCTCATTCCGGTGCACGGTGAACTACGCCATTTGCACCAGCATGCCACTTTAGCAAATGAAGTGGGCATTGCAGATGAGCAAATCGCCGTCGTGGAAAATGGACAGGTGGTCGAAATTACGGATGGCAAACTCAGCTTAGGAGAACGCGTCCCTGGGGGCTATGTTTTCGTGGATGGCACTGGGGTAGGAGATGTAGGTAAATCTGTTTTGCGTGAACGCGAAGCGCTTGCAAATGATGGATTTATACTAATCAACTTGTTCCAAAATGGGACCAGTAAAGAACTCGTGCGTGATCCTGAATTTATCACTCGCGGATTTGTTTTTCTAGACGAATCTAAAGAATTAATGCAAGCCGCTAGCGACAAAATATACGATATTGTTAAAAAGTCCAATGGGAATCTTAAGAGTAGCCTGGAAGGGCGACTGCGAAATTTCTTTTATGATAAAACTCAAAGACGGCCTATGATTTTTGTGGTCGTAAATAAAGTCTAATGAAAAGACCGCGCAAGCGGTCTTTTTTTTATGGCGTGGAAGTTGAAGTGGGCGTCTCGCTAGCTGCATCAGTGCTAAGCTCAATTTCAATTGTTGGTGTCACTGGAGTGGTTGGAATGGGGGTCACCAGATTGACGGGTATACGCAATAGCTGACCCACAAAAATCGAATTAGGATTATCCAGTTCGTTACTGTCTATGATGGCATCTTCTGTGCTCAAGAAGGCTTCTGCAATCGAGCCAATACTATCCCCAGGTAAAACCAAATAGTCAATTTCTGTGCCGCGTGAGATTACTTCCGGCAATGGTGTTGGCTCAGGGAGGCCGGTATTTGGATCAGGAATAACCATTTGCTGGCCAACAAAGAGCACAGAATCGTTGTTCAATCCGTTTAGCGCCATGATGATGATGAACTCTACGCCAAATTGATCGGCAATACTAGAAAGTGTATCTCCAGTTTGAACTTCATATAGAAATGGTGCGGAGGCTGTGCTTGTAGGTATCTCTGTGCCAGTAGGAGTGATACTGGGAGTAGTAGTTTGAGTGGGTATGGTGCTGGGGGTAAGGGTATTGGTTGGAGTAGGTGTATCGCTAGCAAAAAGAGCAATTGAGCCGATGCCCCCGGTACTTAACCACGTGAAAGTTAGATATGCCCCGACCAGGATAAGTACGACTGCTAGTGAACCAACTAAATAGATACCTTTCGGTCTACTGGAACGTTTGGAATCGATGAATGAGTAGGGAGGTTTTGAGCTCATGAAAGCCCTGAAAGCTAATTGTGGATCGATTCTACCCTAAACGGGCCTATCGCCAATGTCAACAAGCCATTAATCCACAAGAATTTCGCCAACCATCCCGGCTTCTTCATGGCCAGGAATGTCACAAATAAACTCAATCGATCCAGGTTCAGTAACCACAAAAGTTAAGGATTGAGTTTCACCAGGTGAGACCAAGATATCAAATCCCATTTGCTTCGACACAAAATTGTGGTCTAAGGCGCCTGTGTTGTTAATGGATAACGTGATTTCCTGACCCACTTCAGCCTCGATAAGTGGGGGGTTCCAAACGATATCTTCAGCTTCTAAACTTATATTTTTAGGTCGAGGATCACCGGTGCATCCGCCAAGTAATATTCCTACGGCAATTATTAGTGTAAATAAATTTTTCATTGCAGCATTCCTAAAGATCAAAATTGGCCTTCCATTGATTGGGCATAACCTGTCATCTCAATATATCCCATCCCCGAAATAGTTTTACCATTTTGAAGTCCTGAGATGCGAACCGCACCCTCCCAATAAATAAAGGACAGGTTGAGTTCCTGATCCTCCACCAAAGCTTGAATCTCCAGGGAAAGTTCTATTTCGGGAATATCAATCCTCCATTGGATCGGATAGCTTGCCCCTGAATGCGAACTATTCCATTCAGCCAAAGGTTCCAACAGAAAATCAGCAGAGCCAAAGTGGCTGGTACTCCCGTCTACCTCGACAAAGGTGGCAGATGAAAACGGATCCATTTGTCCGTCTTCACGACGAAGTTGAAATAGCATGAGCTCGCTCCCATTTTCCAACTGAATTGAGAACCAATCCCAACCCACCTGGCCAGCCCCTAATGCGCTCGTGCTAAATTCATGATCCATCCAACTGTAACCGCTGACCCGGAAGCTCTGATCACCTATTTCAATTTGCCCCTCGCTCAGAAGCTGGGTTTGGCTAAAGTAATAAGAAGCGTTGCCCACCTCTGCTCCTTTTTGGGATAGTCCATTCTGACCATGCAAAATAGGTTCTTTCTGATTTTGCAATTCCAAATCCAGGGAGAGGTCCCCCGCAGCCGCAATCAGATGGTAGGTTTCTGGTCCTATAGCTTCTAAACTCCAGTTCTCGAGCCAAACGCGCAACGGATCGCCCTCCGCCCCGGCTAAATTTGCGCCCTCACGTGAAAAGCGTTCAAAAGCCCAATGTTGCTCTGTTTGAGTGTTGGTTAGCGCGAAATGCGCCATATAGATTTGTGAGCTGCCCCAGGCACTGTCGCGTGCAACAATTTGATCCTGAGGCAATAAGCCCCGTCGAAAAAATGTTAGTTGATAGCCAAAATGTTGGCCCTCGGCGGATATAAGATTTCCGGTGTAATACCACCACTCCGTTTGAAAATCGGGGTGGGGACCATAATCGGTGGGAAAGGAAAAGGAGCGCGGATGATCAGCGCGTGCAAATCCATCGATTTGGCTAGTAGAAATCAATGCTGAGGAGCTAAGAGCGTCGAGTTGGGCGGGTTCTTGGAGCCAAAGAGCAAGTGCGAAAAGCATCAATCCGCTCAGTAAACTAATTATTAGTAGACGCCGCATTAATCAAACCTCATTGCATCGCTAGCCTTGCGTTTACTGATACGCATGGCTGGATATATGCCTGCTAAAAGACCCGCAAAAAGCGAAATCAAAACGGCTTGTATGAAAGGTTCCGGTTCTACAAACAAATTCATCGTCCAACCAAAGGAGCGCACATTAATGACTCGCACAAGTATTAATGCAACTGCATAGCCAGTTGGCAGGGCTAATATTCCAGCCATCAGACCAATTAATCCAGTTTCCAAAACAATCAGGCTCCAAAGTTGCCTTGCGCTCATACCTATGGCCTTAAAAATGCCTAATTGACGCTGCTTCTCAACCTGAATAGCTAGCATGGAACTCAGCACGCCGATAAAAGCCACGGCGGTAGTAATTATTTGCAAGGCACTCGTTATTGTGAATGTACGGTCAAACACAATCAGGGAAGTTTCTCTTAAATCACGCGTTGAGCGAATATCTACTTGCTGAATCGAGGAAGAGGCTTGGCGCAAATCTAAAATGATCATATTCAAATCCACGTTTTCAGCAGCTTTTAGTGAAAAGGCCGTAACTGCCTGATCATCCCAATGATTACGATAATTATCGAGCCACATAGTCACATTACCAGCACTGGAACTGTAGTCTTGGAAGACACCCACAATGGCAAATTCTCTTTCACCCAGATTAGTCATTAAACTAATTTCATCTCCCATGCCGATATTGAGTCGATTGGCCAATGGCTCAGATACGAGCACAGCTCCCTGTTTGACTAGCTCCCAAGCCTGAGCAGGACTGCCTTGAGAGGATATGAATACTTGCTCTTGACCATCATTAGGATTGTTATTAGCACTAACCGTGATCGGTCCGATGCGGGAATCGACGAGAACATTGCGCAATAAAAATTGTTCTTCAATACCGTCCCATGAGCCAAAAGATTCGATCAATCTTTCATCCAGGGCTACGATGGGTTCACCCAGAGAATCTCCGCTAACTGATACGTAGATGTCGTGCCTAAGGATTTGATCCAACCACACTACAACACTCTGACGAAAGCTGGCGACCATTAGACTCACGCCGATGGTAACGGCGACTGCAACCATAAGGGCGGCCATCGCCACCGAAGTGCGGCTGGCTGAATTGGCGACTTCACGTGGAGCCATACGCCCTACGACTCCAAAAATACGTCCGAGAATAATCGAGGCCCAGGGCATGGCTTGCATGGTTAGCCAAGGTGCCAATAAAGCAAAGCCAATAACCACGCCGAAAGTGGCCCCAAAACTGAGCACGAGACCCAGATCCAAGCCGGCAAGCGCCAGCGCTGAAAAAACAATTAAACTGGCCCCCGCTAGGGCAAATATATTGATCAATTTATTGGAAAGTCCCTCGACATGCGCCCTGGACAAGACCCGGCGAGGTGGCGAATGGGCAGCTTCCCACGCAGGGGCAATTGCAGCTAATAGGCTAGCTACTAAGCCCAGAATAAGCCCCTTGACAAGACTAATTGAAGAAAAGCTGGCTTCTTTTACAGACAAGGTAAAGAAAACGTCATTAATGGTCTGGGCAACTATTTGGATTACTCCCCGGCCCAAAATTACACCGAGCGCCACTCCTAAAAGCGTCCCTATGGCACCAACTGCGATAGCTTCAATAATAACTACGCGAAATATTTCTGCGCGGGTGACTCCCAATGCGCGCAATGTTCCAAAATTTGAACGACGCTGAATAATCGAAAAAGTCATGGTGTTGTAAATCAAAAATAGGCCAACAAGCAATGCTAATAAACTCAGCGCAGTTAAATTGGTGCGGAAAGCCTGAGTCATTTGATCTGTTACTTGATTGCGATTTAGTGAACTAGAAAGCTGCACGCCCTCAGGTAGCAGCGCATTGATTTGCTCAATAATATTTTCCGTCTCTTCATCAGGCAGGATTAACTCAACGCGATCAAGCAATCCCAGACGACCACTAATTTCTTGGGCACTGGCAATATCTGCGAGTATTAGATTTTCTAAAGCACTCGCACTAGTATCGTCCTGGGTTTGTAGCAGACCAATAATGGAAGCCATGCGGCTAATTCCATTGATTTCTAAAATGAGCTGATCCCCAATGTCTAGATCATTATTTGTTGCTAATTGTTCAGAAATTAGGACTGCGCCAGGAGTGATCAAAAATTCAGTAAGGGATATTGCTGCCAAGGAGCCAGCCCCTGAAAGATAGTTTCGAAACGGAGTTTCGGAAAATGGATCGATGCCTAAAAGTTGCAAGCTCTGCCCGGGAATTTGGGGTGATATGGCACGCTGATTAATCACCGGGGCGATTGGAATTTCCAATCCGCTGGTTCTTAATTGACTATAAAGTTCTTCGGATAATCCTGTGGGTCCTCCAGATAAATAATGAGTACTGCGACCATTTAAAGCCTCGGTACTAAGTTGAAAGGCTTTCTCGGCGCTTGCATTGGCAACATCCACACTTACTGCGACGGCCACTCCCAAACTAATCCCCAAAATCATTAATAGGCTTTGCAATGGGTTGGCCAAAATATAACGAATAGCCACGCGCAACAATGGCCGAGATCCCTGTAAATTTAATTTACTCATTTTGGGCAAGATCGATGGGTTCAAGTGCTGCGTCGCGTAATCGAAATACTCGATCCGCGCGTTGGGCAATTTCTCTGCTGTGGGTGGCCATAATGAGCGTTTTCCCTTGGCTTCGAATGAGCTGATCGAGTAACTCCATCACTCGCTGCCCCGTATCTTCATCTAAATTGCCGGTTGGCTCATCTGCAAGTACCAAGCTGGGTTCGTGCACCAATGCACGAGCAATGGCAATTCTTTGTTGCTCTCCCCCAGACAGCCGATCAGGCAGAGTGTCGGCACGATCTCCCAACCCGACAGCGTCTAGCAAACTCTGCGCTTTTTGTTGCGCTTCTCGATAAGGATTTCCAGCCAATTCCACAGGCAGCATCACATTTTCTAAAGCGCTCAGAGTGGGCAGCAAATTAAAGAACTGGAAGATAAATCCGATTTCTTGGCGTCTGAATAGCGTTAGCTGCTCTTCGCTAAACTTCAATATATCTTGGTCTTGGACCAAAATCTGGCCCTGGTCGGCCAATTCAATACCACTAATAATATTTAGTAGTGTGGACTTTCCGCTACCAGAAGCCCCCAGCAAAGCCACAAATTCACCTGCATGAATTTCTAGCTGAATATTGTCTAAGACAATGAGGCGTTGCTTTGCTTCTGCGAAACTTTTTGTGAGCTGCCGGATCTGAATTAAAGGCGAATTCTGTTTGCTAACCGTCATTGATTGTTAATATTATCACAATCCGAATATGCGCAATACGTTCCATAAATAACCCGCCTTTATTCAAATTCGAGTTAAAGCCAAAGTACGGCTTCGCGGACGCTATCGGTTACATCCACCATGTTGGAGAAGAAAGTGTAATAGGCTTGGCTAACCGGGTCCTCACGATCTTTCAATAATCGATCTAAAGCGGCATAATTGTTTAGGTTGAAAACCCAAATAGAAGAGGGCCCCGCACCTATGCCACCTAGGCTGCGACCGATTCACTTATCCAGTCGCTTTTTTCGACTACATCATGGAGGTTTTTTGCGCCCTGGCCAATTTCTTTGGTTATGCTTTCAGGCCAATTGAATTCAACGATCAAGTAGATTCCAGGATCTTGATGAGTAGTCATGCTTGATTAGTTAATTGATTGATTGGGCAATTTCCTTGGCACGCCGCACCATCTGATTGGTATAGCCCCATTCATTGTCATACCAGCTAAATATTTTCACCAGATTTCCATCGACAACTTTAGTCATTTCAGCATCAATGATCGCAGCATGCGGGTCACGGATGATATCGGTTGAAACAATAGGCTCGTCTGTAACGCGCATAACATCATGATAACGAGCTGTGTCAGCTTCCGTGCGCAAGGCCGCATTGACTTCTTTTTCGCTGGTGTCTTTTTTTACCAGGAAAACTAGATCGGAAATTGACCCTACAGGCACAGGGGCACGCACGGAAACACCATCAAATTTGCCCGCATATTGCGGTAGGGCTTTGGTTGTGGCGATTGCTGCGCCGGTTGTTGTAGGGACCAAATTTACGGCGCCGGCTCTGCCACGCCTGGGGCTTTTATGAGGACTGTCAACAATTCCTTGAGATGCGGTATAACCGTGAATGGTGGTTAGCAGAGCCTTTTGAATACCAAAATATCGGCCAATAACCTCCACAACGGGTGTTATTGAGTTGGTCGTACAACTGGCGCAGGAAATAATTTGAGGATGCTCGTCTTCTATGACAGAGACACCATGAACAACTGTCGGTATCTCTGCATCACTTGTTGGGGCTGAAATAATGACAAACTTTGCACCCGCCTTTACGTGTTTTCCGGCTTGCTCCTGATCTTTAAAGAATCCAGTACTTTCAAATACGATGTCGACGCCCAATTCCTTCCACGGTAAATTGGCCGGATCACGCTCGCTGTAAAAATTGATTTTTTTATCATCGATATTTAAATTTCCGTCGCTAGCATGCACATTTTCACCAAAGCGACCATACACTGAATCATATTTAATCAAATAGGCAATATTGTTCTTATCTGCAATGTCGTTTACACCAACTAGTTCCAATTCTGGCGTGTCTAATACAACCTTTAGAGTTGCTCGTCCAATTCGTCCTAATCCGTTAATGGCTACTTTTGCCACTATGCACCTCCCGAAAATGATTGGTTAGCCATACCCCCACTACGATTCGAACGCAGATTTCTGCCTCCGGAGGACAGCGCTCTATCCATTGAGCTATGGGGGCTTACAAAATATGTTCCTATTATTGGATTTATCTCCTTGTATTCTTATTTAAAAAAATCGGCCTTATTCTATTCTAAGGTAACAAGTTCATCTCGCTCGTCGAGTCTTTTCTCAATATTTTGAATATCACGGGCCATCGTAAGATCTTGGATTGCGCTGGTCCCATACTTTAATGCCAAATCAGCAGCTCTCAATCTAACATTATGAGGTGCTTCGTTATCAAGCATAATGTCATTTACTACGTTACCGGCAATCTCAATCCGGGTAATGAGTTTTTCAAAGATGTGCTTATCCTTCTGAGGGTAGACTTTTTAATGACTAACCTCAGTATAACGTAGGTTAATATTGAGTCCAATTAAGATTGAACCAAGCATTTAGATCTAAGGATTTGATTGAACCTCCCAATTTTTTTTGGTTGTTCTGGTTTTGGAGGGTGAAACTACAGCAAATTTATGGAGATATTTGCAATTCTATGCTTTTTAGCATTGGATTGAAAATCGTTGAATAGTTTCTTTCAAAGTCTAGTGCCAATGATTGCAAGGCTAATAAATGTCCCTTACCTGCAGCATCCGCAGAACTTACTAAGAGCGCCTGGATCTCTTCACCGGATTCGTTTTTATAGGACACTGGAATAAAATGCCCGTCCGCCGCTTTTCCAAAATACAGTTCTCCGATTTCACCATATACAAGGTCTGGATGTAATCCATACCAAAGGTTTAGGAAAGCTGAAGATATTAGAAGCACATTCATTAATTGGTATACAGCCGAGTCTTTTTCCGACATAAACAATGATGATTACCCAGATTTGATTTTAGGGCAGGAAGATCTTTTAGCCAACTTTGGCTGTAAATGAAATTTTGCTGCATAAATTTTTTCCCTCGTCCAGAACGAGAATTTTTCGTACTCTGCGGTCTTTTGGGTCTGGGATCTGCTTAACCATTTTCAGTTTTTCTAGCCTATCAACCATTTGACTGGCAGCGCCTGGGGAAACCATCATATGCTCGCATAATTCAGAAATCTTTATCGGGCCTTTAAATAACAGATGGGTTAACGCATAAGCTTGCAGGAGGGAAAAACGTCAACGAAGATTAAATAAATCCCCATCTTGCAAAGATGGGGATTTATTTATTTTTAATAACTTTAATAAATCGGCATCCAGTTATAGGTATATGTTCCACAATATACAGTTACCGTACCATTGGGAAGCAGGTAAAGATATACAATTTCCTGTACCCCATGTACTGTTATGGATACAGAACTAACTAGGATAGGTTCAGTTCCTGGATCGGGCAAATTATCGATCTCGACGTCAATGACCACATTGCCTGACTTACTGTCTTTGATACGTATCAGGCCATTTAGTGCGAATAGCCCTATGGGGGCATCCATGTCGTCGCCGTTGATTTGGTTTCTATTTTCAATTGGAATGTCACTAGTGCTGGAAGTCTCGGTTTTCTTGATCTTTTCAGTCTCTTCGACTGATCTTACCAGTGTAATCAAATTTTCTAGAAAACTGAAATTTTCCCAACTATAGTCGTTGCCCTCAAAGGCTAGATTGCCGGTGCCAGCGTTGGCCGGAACAAGAACCGCTTGGGCATGATCATATTCAGTCTGCAACTCTGTGCTCATATTGAATGTCAGCGTGCTTTCGGTTTCTACGTCGTTGGAGACTTCTATTTTGTCTCCCACTTTGGCTCCATCGTTCAAGGTTACTTGAACATCTCCGCCCCAGGATTCAAGGAACACCTCACCATCGATCTCAACATTTACAGTTAGGTCTATAGTGCCAGGATTGCCAGGAGCGGCATCATTTCCATTTGTGCCACCTCCTGCGACATAGTCTGTTGAGCCAACATTTCCATCTGTGCCGTTACTGGCTGTGCCACTGCCTCCATCACCACCCACTCCAGCTACTTGGGAAGAGATGCTGTCGCCACCATCACCGCCATGGCCTCCACCAGAAGAGCTATCACCGCCAACGCCGCCGTCACCGCCAACGTAACCGTCTCCACCATCCCCGCCGTCACCGCCAACAATATCAGCAGCTCCACCATCGCCACCATGACCAGCGTAGCCCGGGAATCCACCTCCACCTCCAAGGCCCCCTGTGCCACCTTGGCCACTAGTCAGGGAAAGGTCGTTATCAAGATCAGCATTTACTGTATAGGTAATAGAGGCGCCGTCACCACCAGTGCCACCATCGCCGCCGTCTCCGCCGTCGCCGCCATCACCGCCATCGCCACCATAGCCGCCATTGGGACCACCATCCTCACCGTCGACGCCGTTAGTTCCATTTCCACCAGCTCCACCGCCGCCACCTAATCCACCTGAACTCCCTGAATTTGCTTCAATATTTACTTTGTCACTGGAAGGCGCGTCTAAACTTTCATCAATATCTTCACCATCGGAGCCATCGCCGCCATCGCCGCCGTCACCGCCTGTGGCCCCATCGTTTCCATTACTACCTGCGGATGAAGAGGGTGCATCAGCATGAGCACCTGTTCCGCCACTGCCGCCATCGCCACCGTTTTCTCCCTCCGTATCAGAATCTCCTCCAGCCCCGCCATTTCCAGCTGGATTGTCCATATCCCCAGCACAGCCTTCCTCTCCATCTGCCCCGGCAGCGCCATCATCGCCACAAGATGCGTAGGCAATTCCATTGAAAGAGACTGCAGCCATAATTAATACCAAGATTGAAGCTATTGATAATATTTTGATAAGTTGACGTGAAATATTTTTCATGACTACTCCAGTAAAAAAAATGGTCCATCCCTCACAAGTGAAGGGATGAAGAAGAGAATTTATTGCTGAGTTTTTTGGGAGTAGAAAATTGAATGTGTCATGCCCGCAGGCGAAGCTCAGGAATAATATTGTTATTCGTTACTAAGCATAGAACTAAATCTACAAATGAAAAAGTGACAAATGACCTTTCTACAACAATTAGTCTTGTTTTACGCTGTTATCTGCATTCTTTACTAAAAAAATAAAAAATAATTCCGACGTAGTTAATAATCAATGGAGGCTCGGACGACCCTGCTATCGGCGGAGAGGATGATGAAAGATAAGGCTCTAGGGAAAATGGCGGCGACGGGGGTCCTTCAGGTGAAGCATTCTTGGATCAGCAATCCCAAGAAGTAATTGACTGTGCTCGGGCATCCGTGGCTGAATTTGATGCCATATTCAATCGCGAACGCCCGCCAACTAGCGCAGAAGGCGCCTTGATTAGAGAATGCACGGAAAATGCAGGCTCTCGCTAGTAATACTGAAATTTCAATATAGAAAGAAATAGGCTAACAAATTTCTTCTGATTAGAAATCATACAGCCTAAATCTCTTATGAGGTCTATTGAAAAATTGTCGACCAAAGGAAAAATACGCTTTCTGCATCCTTTCCACGGATCGAATTGCTCAAATCATCACGTATCTCGTGCTGATTGGGATAAATGTAGTCGTGCCAGTTGTAGCCCCAAGTCATTATGCTATTGACGGGTGATGTAGGAGTCTCGTACAAGGCGCGGAAGAAAGCTTCGTGTACCACTGCTTGCACTGGATAATCGCTTTTTAGGTCTGGATAATGGCCGCCAGCTTCAATCCAACCGTTTTCCAATACGCTATCGTAGCTACTGACAGAAAGACTTTGTATTACTTCTGGGATCCCCTCAAACTCTTTCATTTTGGGTGAAAGCAAATACGACTGCCAGGAGGCGGTAATCTCATCGATTTGCTCAACGCGATAACCACTTGTGATCTGTTCGCTTCCTATTGTAAGGATGACAAAATCAAGTTCACTGAAATAGTTGTAACCACTATATGAAGCAATCATATCGAATGCTCCAGCCCCCAGTTTTCCAGAAAACACCTTGCGAATAGCAGAAATAGTTTCCTTCCATTCAGCATTGTCTTGTTCTAGAAATTCACCAGTATTTATCCAAAAGGTCCCATCAGTTACTAGCAGCCTATCAAATCCAGCCGCCTCTGCCATGCGTGCCTCTTCAAGGATTGCCATACGCCAACCCTCATGCAGGACTAGCGTGTCCTCACCTGCATTGTAGGGGTTGTAGCGCAGTGGATGATCTAGAACATCGTAGAGGCTGCCATCCTGCCCGCTATTGAAATAATCAGCTAGCTGATCAAAGAAGGATGTGTCTAGGCTGGTCAGTTGAAGCACTGCCTCAAGGTTGCTGCCATGGGCCAACTCAGCTATCCTGTTCATATCATTCTGAGTCATAGCCTCAGTTCCAGGAAAATCAGAGCGGACCCGAGTTAGATCGTCATCTGCGATCATGATGAAATCAATCACCATGAAATATTCAGCTCCAATTTGTGCGCTGCGTTTGATAGTGTTTTCCAAATTGTTGTGTCTACGAGTATCAGTGCCCAGGTCGGCGTAGGAATTCCATAGATTACGAGCCAGTTCAGGTATGGCATCCTCAATACCTCTTGGAATTATGTAATTATTTCCCCAATAATCGATAGGGGAGACCCCAAACGATATATCACGCTCAATCGGAGGATAATCCTCAGCTCCTTTAAGGTAAGCCAACCCCATTGGATCAAAGGCCTGGAAGTCATTGTCACCAAAACTCCGCATGAACATGCAGCCATTGGCAATTTCGAGATTTTCCGCCCCAATGCGATCTGAAAGGTCTCTGACGATCTCATCGATCACATTAGGAGGGTAATCTACGCAGTCAAGTTTGGATACGCACCAAGGGGGTGTTGGCCAAGGACCGTCTGGAGGACATATTCCAAGAAAAGGCATTGAAAAAATTCCACCAATGGATAAGGTTATGGCGAGAATGATCCACAAGAAACATCCCCTCCTGCTTAAACTACTTTTTGAATTTGACATTCGTCCTCCCTAAGGAAAAAACGCTAATAATAAGGCTAGCATCAAATCAATAATGCATGGAAGTGACAAATGACATAATCACTTTATTGGCTTATGGAATATAAACATGCCGTTATCGGCTTATTTAAATATTCATTTTCCAACAAGATTGGTCCGGAGCAGGGTGAAATAATATTTTTCTAAATTGTCGCTTAACAAATTGCTCTTACCAATGGATCCATATTCACTGCGTTTGAATAATGACTCGGGAAAGAGCAGGGGGGCTAGTGGGAGTTCTGATTAGAAATCATCCAGCCTTCGAGGGGTCTTTTCTCCTTTTGTCGGCATATAAAGCTTTATCCGCTCTTTCGATCATTTCCAGAGTCGTCTCAGCAATTTCCCTATTTGAGATGGCCCATCCGATACTAAATTCCGGAATAGCGTTTCCGGCTAGGGTGAGCTCCTCGAATTTGTCTCGCAGCCTTCTCTCGATATTCGGCAAATCTTTAATCGCTAAACCAGGGAAAATTGCTAAAAATTCATCTCCACCATATCTGCCCGCCCAATCATAGTCTCTCTTCCCAGCTTTTAGGAAAGACCCAAACGCGTTTATTGCTTCATCGCCTACGTTGTGACCCTTTTCGTCATTGATCTTTTTTAGTCCGTCTAAGTCAAACAGGGCAATGGCGAAGGGATTTTCAAAGCGCTTATTCCTCGAAAACTCCCTGGATAAAACATCCAGAATTCCTCGCCGGTTGAATAAGCCAGTCATTGGATCCGTGCGAGCCAGGTGTTGAACAGAATCCAAGGCTTCTTCGAGCTGACCCCTCAAAATCCTAGATTGATATATGGAAAAGAACGAAAGACCCAATAGTGCCGAAATAACCGTTCCAAAAAGTAAGAAAGTGTTTGGGAATATTGTATGCTGTCTTTCCAGCCAGTCGATCCCTGGATAAACCATGATGGTCCACTCAATTCCAAATAAGTTTTCCACAGAATCACCAGACATGTCTTCCCGAATTTCAATGTTTGAGTTAGCTGCATAGATGAGAGTGTCACCTTCATATATTTCAACTCTATGACCATCAAATTCTGTCAGAATTTCAGAGAAGATCTCATCTACAACGTACACACCAAGAAGAAATCCGTCGAAATTGGACTCCTCTTCTAAAAAGAGCGGCATGTAAACCAAGAAACCGAGTCCCCCTTGAACTAGTTCAATTGTCCTGGTAACGGTTATTTCCTTTCCATCTCTGGCAGATTCCAAGGCCTCCAGCCTTCTTTGCTCAAATGCTAAATCAAGGCCGATAGCGGCTTCATTGCCTTCTATTGGAACAACCCATTGAACTAAAAATTCTGAATTTACCCATTCGATCGCCTGAAATCCTGGCTGATCTTCTATGTAATTGTTAGCATCCTTTGCCCATTCGTTAATTGGGGTTCCGCCTGAGTTTTCCCAACGTTGCCCCATACGCTCAAGGGCTGTAATCCGCGACCTCATACCCGAATCTAATTCAGCTGCAAGAAGATTTGCAGTTGCCTGAACCTCGTTCCTTATAAGGGTTGTTTCAGTATCAATCATTGTGGCTCTAAAAAGAAAAGACGCAACAATTCCTGCTACAGAAATTAAAAGCGAGAGATATCTATGCATATATTAACTATTGTCAAGATTTGATTATGGATTAAATCAGCTTACTTGGTCTATTTGCGGACCTATGGAATTTGGGTTGGAATCACAGTGAAATTGGAATTGAGGGGGAAATCAGACAGCTTTTTCCGACCGAAGACTCTATACCTTATTAATCTAGGGTCATTCAAACCTTCTGATTAGAAATCAGACATCATTTGTGCTAAATTTAGCTTCAAAGAAATTATTCTAGGATCTAATTCATAGATCTCTCGATTTGCCTTTCAAAAATCGCGAACTTGCAACATGGGTTAATATCCAAAGATTGCCAAGGTAACTTTTTTCACCGCATATACACTTAATTTTTATTGCAACTCAAACAATTAAACTCGGAATTGGCAAAAGGGAAAGAATATGACAGATAACTTATCCGCTTGGGCTGAGTATTTTGAGCTCACTAAATTGGGCAATCCCCACGAAACGACCATTAAGGCCATTGAGCTTTTCTCCCAGGAACCAGCAAGTGGTACTCGCTTGGCTGTGGACTTGGGATGTGGCATGGGGCGTGATACCTTTGAGTTGTTGAGTAAGGGCTGGAAGGTGCTAGCTACCGATAAAGAACAAGCAGCACTGAATTGGATAAATGCTCAAAAAATCCCAGAGCGTGAACAATTGCAAACACGCCAGTTGGGATTTGAAAAATTGGACCTGAGTGATCTAAACCCCGATCTGATCAATGCCAGCTATACGCTTCCCTTTTGCCCACCGAAATATTTTAAATCTATGTGGAATGAGGTCGAATCCTCCCTTGCAAGAGGAGGTCGATTTTCCGGACATTTCTTTGGTGATAATGATGAATGGGCAAAATCTCCTAGACAGATAGAAGGCAGCACAATTCATCACAATGCGCAGGAAATTCAGAATTTGTTTAGTGGATTTCATTTCGATTATTTTCTGGAAGAAGATTATGACGGAAGTATCGCTTCCGGGGAACCGAAACATTGGCACCTCTTTCACATCGTTGCAAAAAAACTGTGATTGTAAAAACGTATAAGTATAGGATTTTTAGACAATTTTGATTTAGGAGAAAGTGATGATAAATATCGGATCATTGTCAATAAGTCTTGGTGAATTTCTAGGACTTATAGTGACAGTTGTTGGTATATGGCTAGTGGTACGGCAATTGTCCGAAGCTAGGACCGCGAATGAGCTTCAAGGTTTACTGTCATTGCATGAAATGCGAATTGAGAGTGAAAACGATGAAGCACTCATTGCCGAAATAACGAACAGTAAGGAGTGGAATGCACTTACAGGGAAAGAGGCTTATTTGAAAATATATGATTCTGTGCCTCATTCGATTGCATGGAGGAAAATAAGCCTCCAATCCGAATTAGTCGCAACTCTTGTAAGAAGGAAACTCTTAAATATGCAATTAGCCATTGATATGTATGGCGTAAATTATTCCAACCGATGGCATCTCATTTCAAAGGTTATCGACCACGAGAGGGAAGTTCGAGGTCTAGAGGAGTTTGGAGAACATTGGGAATGGCTTGCACAAAAATTCGATAAGTAAATTGATGAATTCAATCTTTATTAATTTTGCCGTCTTCTTTACTCATATGAAATCAGCTAACCTAATTTCAAATTAGTTTGTAGGGTCGATGACCTCAGACTTAGATCAAAAACCTTATTGAGGGTCAATTACCTTTAATGTACTTAAGATTCCATCGGCAAGTTCTTTGTTTTCATCCGTTGGTGCGGAAACTGCAATAGTCAATACATGGCCATCAATTAGGAAGAAATAGACAAAGTTATTGCGTTGGCCAGAAAGTTGTGTTTCAAAGCCTCTCAACCCATCTAATTCAATCGGATTTACAAAATCAAACATTGGGGAATCCAAATGATCCGTCGAAAAGGTTTCCCAACTTATTGTGGAAAGATTGAACTGCACATGCCCATACATTTGAAAATCACCCGAACTTTCTCCACCTGGTCCACCATAGTTTTGGATGTAAAAGAGATAGGATTCCAATTGCCCCGGGGCATCGGCATTGACAATTGGATCTCTTATTACAACAAGGTCAGTGGGGATATCGAGCGAAAACCCTATTTCTTCAAATGAATAGCTTTGATAATTCGTAGAATCTTGATCCTCATCAATGTCACTCAAATTGTTAACGGGGAGAGACGTGCTAGTAATTGTTAGGGCAAATTCGGTAAGGTTTATTGAAACTTGCGTTTCAATGGCAGTAGACTGATCGGCGGCCTTCGAATTCAGGCTGCAAGCAGTTCCCAAAAAGATTACGAAAACAATAAATATTCTTATGAATCCTATGCGCATTGATACTCTCCTGTACCGGAAGTAAAGCAATAATCATCCTACACCAAAGCCATATTCAAGATTGGTCATTTTCGCAAACAATTTAATGACAACTGTTAAATTTCATCCCAGGCTCTTCTGTCCTGGACTGAATATGAGTATTGATAAGGAGTCAGACAACCTTTGACTTATGTTGATTTGAAGGCATATTAGATTTTGTTGATCACCACGCAATCCATGAATTTGCACCAAAGGCTTTTTTGAGAAAATTTTACGCGGACGGTAATCCAATGAAAGCCAAGTAGCAATTTGAACGTGGGGGTTGGGCTAAAGGGCGGGGATACTTCTACTTCTATTCGTTGTGCAAATAAAAAGACTGTGCTTTATGAGGGGGAAATCAAAACCTATAAGGTGCGGCACAGTCTTTTATAAGCGGGATAGCCTGAAGGTTGACCACTAACGAAGGAGTAAATGGTTAACCACTACCCCGCTTACCTCTTATTCTAATCCGGAAATGTTCCTACTAATGGGCAAATTCTGGGCTTGTAGCGGTTATTTTTGAAGCGTTTTGATTAGAAATCAGAACTCATTCGTTAAATTCTTTATTCAATTTATTAGTGAAATTTTATATTTTTGAATAGATTTTCTCGAACTCAAAATATTCCTATAATAAAAATCATTTTTTCAAAGGACGAACTCCCGATGTTGCTATAAACAATATTCCAAGAAATCCAAACATTACTGGCGCGCTACTATCTGCATCCAAAAAATCCCCGAGCAGTAATATTGCAGTTACTGCGATGAGAATTATTCCACCAACAAACATGCCTTTATTGTAATTAGTCTTCATTTCCTTCTCCTTGGTAGGCTCGTATCTAACCTTGTCAATTCTTCAAGTGATTTTAGTTTAAGCAAGAGTTAATACTCAGCAAAGAGGCATTTGACCTAACAATTCAATGGGATTTGGCTGATTAGAAATCAGACAGATCGACACATCAATTGGCTTAAGGTTCGAGTCCCTCCGGCCGTTCTTTTTATAAAATCTTCAATTCTTACTGAACCGGTGAAAGCATCACCCAATCAAATCCCACTATGATTGGATAGGTGTCGCCTGATGAAACACCTACACCTACTTGGCCTTCACGATGAAAAGTATCTGTCACGGTTCGTTCGAAGGCACCATTTACGAATACGCTAATCTCACTTCCCTGACATAGGAACGTGTAGTCATTTACTGCCTTGCCTGTTTTGATATGCTCCGAGCCGCCATCAAATAGAACAACCCATGCATTATCAATTGCATCATATTTTACGATTTGATATAGGCCATTGTTGCTTATCACCAATTCATACCACCCGCGACCCGATACCCGACAAATAAGGCTATTCGCGTAATTGCGCTTTACCAAGCTCTCTACTCGAACGTCAATTTGAACGTCTTCGTAGGTATATTCGTCGTATGTGAAGTAACTCCAGATGTCACCCTTGTTAAGTTCAAAAACCAGGGTGCTATTATCAACGTAAATATTGAAATCGTTCTCGTTTCCTTTGAACAAGTCCCAGGTCCAAAACAAGGATGTGTTGGTGTCAAAATCCTCTACATAGAAAGGTTCTGCCTCAGCGCCATTCGTTTCTTCGCTGTCTGCGGACACATCAGCAGCCTCTTCGTTTGCTGGTGCCTCAACTTCGGACGCCTCTGTCGGAGGCGGTAGGTTAGTTGGTTCAGGAGGGACTGCAAATGCTGCAAGAGTTGCTTCTAGTGATACTTGGGTGGCAGCTAAATGAGCCGCTTCCAACGATGTATCTATGTCGGAGGTATTTCCGCCACATCCTGCCAACAACATAAGTCCCGAAAGAATAAGAAAAATGGGTTTGACGTATCGTGACATATGCATTGAATTCTCCTCGAACTGGGCTGACATATATAGATTATTAGATAATGCGATGGATATATAGGGTCAGTTGTCACTTCGGAGATAGATCGTAGGGGCCTACAATTTTCTTATATCTTCAAATCCGAGAATGTGAGGATTGAAGAATTCTGTGTATAGATTTCGGCAGGAAAATTTTCTATGCAAGTTTGTCTAATCGTCGGACAACATAAGGAGCCCTCTCATGAATCGCTATCGCTCAATCAAAACCCTGAGCTTTGCAGTACTTTGCACTTTGATTCTTATTAGTATTCAATCTTGCACGAACACTAGTACAGACATGGATGCAACAGCACAAGCACTAAACTCTACGCAACAAGCGCTTGTCTTCATGGGTACGGACATGGCTTTGCAATCTACACAGGATGCTTTCAAAGACATGGATGCTACTTCCCAGGCGCTAAATTCAACGCAACAAGCACTTGTCTTCCGTGGAACGGAAATGGCCTTGCATTCTACACAGGATGCAATGTCAGCTCAGCCTGAAACTGAGCCGACATTAGATATGGGAAATTTCACTTTCACCGTTCATAATCAAGCCAACTACTCACTTTGCCACGTTCTCATTTCCCCTTCTTCTGAACCCGAATGGCTCCCTGAAAATATGTTTGAAATCAATATTCCTCCAGGCTATTATCAAGATTTCTATTTGGATTCTGGAGTTTATGACATTGCATTGGTCGATTGTGGCGAAATTGTTGTCGGAGAGGAATACGGGGTCAATATCCCCGAATATACTGAATGGACCTTTTCTGATAGTGGGTTTGCATCTGTACAAACTGATCCATTATGTGGAAATGGCGTCTGTGGTGATTTTGAAAACTCAGGCAATTGTCCCGAAGATTGTTCTGCGGGTCCAACACTAAGTGTCTCCAGAGACACAATGTGTCGAAAATGTCCAACTATACGATGTCCCGCTATTGGAGACCTACAAGTAGGGGAAATCACCAATGTGATTGCCAGAGGTGGCAATATCGAAGATTGGTGGGTGGTCGAGAACTATGGAGTTGGCGGAACATGCTGGATCTATACCGGATACGCTTCTGTGAATGGAGATATCTCTTCGTTACCTTATTGGAATTGGTACGAGTAAATTTCTTCTTTTGCCTCCTCTTCCCTGGTCCCTTACCGTGCATCTTTACTGAATACGGGGGTGGGTTGCTGAGACTAGATTGGTTGGATAGGATGGGTACCCTTAACTGTAAATAATTAGCTAAGCACTAATAGACAAAATAAAAGAGAGGCCAGCGCAATCTGTTATTGCCGACCTCTCTTTCGCCACTCTGGTGTGATCATTGGCCACAACCTCCTGGCTGGGTCTATATTATATAGTGAATTTCATCACAATGCAATAGCTCAGCATCCTAATAGTTTGGAACATGTGGGTACTCCTGACCGTAATTACTCCCTGCTCATCCCCTACTAGAAGGATCTGGAACTTTAGAAAATCGAATTGCAAATAGTCGGCTTGTAAAAGTGATCTTTATCTAGTTGAACTATTGATTATTTTCTTTTCATTATTATCAAAGCAATGTCGTCAAATTGTGATTCTCCATCGACAAAATCACTCAAGCAAGTAATTATTTTCTCTTGGATTTCTTTAGAGCTATTGTCTACTGTGCTTGAAAGCGCGTCAATTAATCGCATTGAACCAAATGGAACCATTTTTGAATTAATTGCTTCGGTAATTCCATCGGTGTACAAGACCATAAAATCTCCCATTCCCAAATCTTGTTCCTGCTGTTTCCACGTTTCATTTGCAGCTACTCCTATTGGAATACCAGTTCTTTTTAATTCAATAATTTTTTCAGATTTTTTATCCACCAACAATGCTGGATTATGACCCCCATTAACATAAATCAGCTTTCCGGATTCCGGATTCAAGATGCCATAAAACGCAGTTAAAAATTGTCCCGAATTCGTGTCAGCAAGAATTCTATTGTTTAGTTCATAGAACACTTTCGCCGGGGTCTTGGAAAATTTATTTGAAAATCCCCGATAAAGTGTCCATGAAAGGGCCATAAATAGAGCTGCTCCAACTCCCTTGTCAACAACATCGCCAATAAATAAACTGATGTTTCCATTTGGGAGAACATGAATATCATAGAAATCGCCTGAGGTTTCGTTGGCAGGTTTTAGCAATCTGGAAATATCCCATCCCTTAATTACCGGTAATTTCTTGGGAAGAAAGCTCTCTTGAATTTCGCCAGCTAATTTCATCTCACGGGTCATCTTCGCATTCTGAAACCTTAACTCCCGTTCGATCTTCTTTATCTCGGTAAGGTCATGGTAAGTCGCCACAAAACCAACTTTATCTCCAACCAATTTAACAGGCAAAGCAAGTAGCTCGACATCAATCAGTGAACCATCTTTATGGGTTCGCTTAGTTATCTTTTGGACTTGATCAAAATGTAAGACTTGTTCGGAATTGTTTTTGGCCTCTTTCTTTAATTCGGGTGAATTGGCAACAAACAAGTCAAGATTCTTTCCCAGAACTTCATCTTCTCTGTATCCAAACAATTTTTCCGCCATTGGGTTCCATGAAAGAATATGATTTGACGTATCAGCTGCCACCACCGCAACTGGGCTATTCACTAGCAATGCTTCATAATATTCTTTTTGAATAGAGATTTCTTGCTGAATTTTTTCCTTTTGTTCGATCTCATTCTGAGCCTGAGAGAAAAGTTTTGCGTTTTCAATTGCGATAACCGCTTGCTGTGCAAAAACTTCAATTAAATCCAGGTCATCCTCATCGAAATGTTTATTGGGGTCATTAGAAATAGTTGTGAAGACACCTAACAATTTGCTTCCAGCCACAAGTGGAAAACCAATTGTGGCTCTGATGTCTTCATAATCAGATAATTTTCCGGACCATTCTCGGTAATCATTAACAATGAGCGGTTCGCGATTTTTTGCGACTTGACCCATCAACCCGTCCCCCAATTTTTGTCGAGCACCCACATGGCTGTTCTCAAGTTTGTAGCAAACCGCGATCTCGATCTCCTTTGAACCCTCGTCGTAGGTGGCCAATTCCCCGCCAGTAGCTTTAAGTAATTTGGCCGCTTTGATCACAATAGATTCAAGTAAAGAATCCAGGTCAAGTTCACCTGTGATGTCCTTCATTGTTGAGCGGATCGCGTCCATTTCTTGAGCAGTCAACTCAGCTTTATGTTCTAGTGATAATTTATCAAGGAAGGAGCTGGTTATATATGCTAAGGCTGTTAGGATGTTCAGGCTATCTTTGGGAATTGGTTTTTCGTTTTTTTGGCCAACGAGGACAACGCCTGCGATCGCCCCTTTTGCAAAGATTGGAACGCCGGCACCTGCCGTTACTAATTCTGAAAGTTTACGACTTTTCTTGGATGTGTCAGGAACATAAACCATTTTTCCAGACGACATAACCCTTTCTGCAATGTCCTTCCAAGGAGAGGAAATTAATCGGTTTTGGGTCCCAGCCTTGTTTCCATTTACCCATTCAATGATTTCATCATCCCGCTGCAAATAACAGCCCACATAATAGAAATTTGAGATTCTTTTTAGACTGTTTACAATTTCGACAGCAAGGTCGCGGTAGGAATTAGCTTTATATATTTCGCTGGAATATTGAGCAAGCGCTGTTTCGAAGTTCATATATCGTCGTATCCATTTTCTTAAAAACCTAATGATAATTCAAAAATGGGACTAGCAATAACAATAGCCAGGAAGAATGATGAAATAAAAGGCTGAAAAATCTGAATTTTTGCTAGCCTTGGGTCAGAAAGAGTTCTAAATAGAAATCAAACTGCAAAAAACTTACTTATGAGGGGACGAATTCCCGAAGTAGGGATAACATTTTTCAGGAAAAGTTATTAAAGTTGGGCTTCCATCGCTGTTCTAAAAATCTCTTAGTAGCCTTGGGGCAGAATTGGCAATAAATCCGGTTAGACTCATTAAAAAATGTGGGCTGGGCTGAAATCAATTGCAGTTCTTGATTGAACTTCGTAAGTGGGACCTAGCCCACATTGTTACTATAGCACTGAATTCATCTTATGAAATGATGGAAGGCTTACAGTTTTGATATTAAAAAAACTGAAATGAAAAGAGGCTTTCATTGTGCAACCTCTTTTTATTGAGATCAATTGATTAGAACTTAGGCAGCGATGCATTGAAAATTTCTATTTCATTGGGCGAACTCCAGATGTTGTAATAAACAGTATTCCAAGAAAACCGAACATTACTGGCGCGCTACTATCTGTTTCTAGAAAATCGCCCAGGAGCATAATTGCAGCTACAACCATAAATAAAATCCCAACAATAAACATACTTTTATTTTTATTAGCCCTCATTTCCTTCTCCTGAGTACGCAAATATCTAGCCTTGTCAATTCTTCAAGTGATATTAGTTTAAGCAAGAGTTATTAATCTAAATAGAGACATTTGACCTAACATTTCCAGTGTGAAGCTAAGTTCCATTTACAAAAAAGCATTCGAATTAGCTATTCTGAGGAAAGAAGGAATCCTCGTGCATCAACAGGTAAGTGACATATGTAACTATTCATATAGTATTCAAAATCATATAGTTGAAAAAATTGAGGATCGAACATGGCAGAACCAATTATCGACATCCAGAATTTTCGCAAATCCTACGGGGATTATGTTGCTGTTGACAGGATCAGCTTTTCAGTTCAAAAAGGGGAAATATTCGGATTACTGGGACCTAATGGAGCAGGAAAAACTAGCACATTGGAAAGTTTAGAGGGGATCCGCCAAGCTGATTCGGGAAAAATAGAAATCCTAGGCATCGATCCCTCTCGGGAGCCCAGAAAAATAAGAAATGTTATAGGAGTTCAGTTACAGTCTTCCGGATTGCCTGAAACTATCACAACGATTGAAGCGATGAATTTCTTTTGTGCATACCATGACGTTGAGCCAAGATTTGATCTGCTTGATCGTTTAGGCCTTGCAGAAAAGCACAAGGCTCAGTTCTTTGAACTTTCAACGGGGCAGCAAAGGCGATTGTCGCTTGCTCTAGCAGTTGCCCATGACCCTAAGATCCTGTTTTTGGATGAGCCCACAGCTGGGTTGGATGTAGGAACAAGAGTAGAACTTCATCAATTAATGCATGAATTAAAAGAAAAAGGCACGACCATTGTTCTTGCGACGCATGATATGGCTGAAGCGGAAGAAATGGCTGACAGGGTTGCTATTTTGCTTGACAAGAAAATAGTGACAATTGGCAGCCCAATGGAAATCACCGCTAAGGGAGCTGGACTTACAAAAATCACAGTCAGAACCAAAAATGCTGTATTGAAGAATTCAAAAAAGAAATTTGCTGCTGTTGAGCAGATAAACCATAAGGAAGATTACGTCATTTACTTCAGCACAAATATTGGACGGAGCGTGGCAGAGATTATTAAGCAAATCGAATTGAAAAAAGACATCCTAATTGATCTTCGAGTTGAAAGACCATCGCTTGAAGATAGATTTCTGGAGATCACCACTAATGGAGATAACAAATGAGCGCTTTTATCCATCACTTCTCCTTTGAATTTCGAACAGGTATCCGCAACAAAACTTTATTGCTCATGAATTACCTTTTTCCTCTAGGATTCTATTTGATGATGGGATTCGTAATGGGAGGCATTAACCCTACATTTGTAGACACTATGATTCCAGCAATGGTGATTTTCGCAGTTCTTGCTGCTACCTTCTTGGGCATTCCGGATCCGCTTGTAAATGCTCGGGAAAACGGTATTTTTCGAAGCTACAAAATAAATGGGATACCAGCTCTCTCAATTCTAGTCATTCCGGTACTGACCACAATCGTTCATCTGTTTTTTGTTTCTTTGATCATTGCAGGCAGCGCATCTTTATTGTTCAATGCCCCTGGAGCTGAGAATTGGTTGACCTTTGCCCTTACCTTTTTTGCATTAGCGATTGCTTGCGCTGGACTTGGTGTGCTGATAGGCGTAATATCACCAAATTCAAGACAAACTGTTCTTTGGGCGCAACTATTCTTTATTCCTTCAATTTTACTGAGTGGCATCATGTTTCCTTACAGTTTACTTCCTGACATTGCTGGAAAAATAGCCCAATTACTGCCCGCCACTCATGCGATGAACGCTTTTAATGGATTGTCCATGGGACTAGTCAATTTTATTAATCCCTGGATATCTATTGCTGTATTGATATCTAGTGGTCTACTAGCTTTGGGATTGTCGATTTTCTTGTTTAGTTGGGATTCTCGAAATACTAAAAGACGTGGACCTATCTGGCTGGCCTTAATTGTTTTTCTGCCAAACATAATTGCGATACTTTTGCAATAATCTTTTTAGCTTTGCCTGCTTAGAAATCAGACAGCCTTTATTCTAATTTTAGCTCCAAACTTATTGATCCTCGGGCACTAGCTGTTAGTGATAAAAATTAGAAAGTCATTTTTCTATGGAATGCACTATCAATTTGATTAGTTGCGATAAAAATAATTCTCATTAGGTCTTAGGCTGGCAATGGATATTTTTTCGCGCACCACAACATGGCTTTCGCTCCCAATTTCCTTTGCCAACCTCCTAGCCTTGTCTCGGGTTTGACTATCAATACTTGTGTCATTCCAGTTTTCTGCAATCCAATCTTCAAATTCGACCATTGAATCATATGTGTTTAGAATCGGGAAAGCACATTCACTTTGGGGAATAAGAACATCTTGCTCAATCACGTTTTCCAACGCATGATCCGCTTGCTGATAGCTCAAGTAGTTTGATTTATCTATCGTTCTGCCAGCCCGCCAAATTTTATTCTCGAAATGAATTTCAACATAGTCGCTTTCGCCAAATGGATGAATATCAATCAATAAGCCATCCCTTTTTAAAAGTTCATAGCATTTTCGAAGGCCGGGCAGCATATCTTCAGGTTCCATACAGCAAAGAGACCAAGATAGCAGCACAACATCAAATTTAGGCAAGCCTTTTTTGAGTTTGTAATCAAGTAATGTGCCCTCAAGAAACTCAACTCTATTTTTTAGGTCCTTAGGCGAATTTTTCTTGGCAACAGCAATTTTTTCTGCTTCGGGATCTATGGCTACAACGTACTTAGTTTTATCGGCAAATTGCCATGTAAGACGCCCTTCACCACAACCCACTTCCAACACAGATTTATTCGAAAAATCGACCAGGCTGTGAAGTAATTTTCTTTCACTGCCTAGCGAATCCATTGTGTATGTCATGAAAACAATCTCATTGGTTTAATGTCCAAATGTAAATTGCTTTTAGTTCTTGGAAGGGGATTCTGAATAGAATTCAGGTATTACTCCACGACCGTAAAATATTCATTGGCATCATAGCCATAATTAATAAATAACTGCTGTCCGGCCTTTATTGCTTGTGTAGTCCAATACTTAATCTCTTCAGCTTCTTGATCCACTTCCCAATCAACATTTGGCGATTTGGAATGGTTGTAAAAAGATCCATAACCTCCAGCTATAGCTGAATATTGGTCATTAAAACTAAAATCATAGTAGACCAGCACATTGGAATCGCGAACCATTTTTGTATCCGCTTCGTCTAACACAATGAGTGGGGCACGCTCAATTACTGTGTCCTTGGCTATTGTTTGAGCGGCAAAGACGCCACGTCCAAACTTATTTGATTTGCGGATTTCAATCATTAAAAAATATTGTCAAGAATTTATGTTGCCAAGAAATCCAGTTCGATTTTTTTAAAAAAATTGACAAACATTTTTATAAATTGGTAAATATTAGGCAGGAATAATCTCAACCTGACGTCTTGAACCTTCACCTTTACTTTCCGTACTTACTGCCTCATTTTCACGCAATTCAATATGAACGATGCGGCGTTCTGCAGGAGTCATGGGGTCTAGAATTTGACTATCTCCTGAGCTAACCACTTGATCGGCAATTGTTCGGGCTATTTCGCGAAGTTCTTCTTCTCTGCGATTCCGATAGCCCTCTACGTCAACAACTAAATGAGCTGATTGCCCAATTTCTTTCCCGACAATCATTCTGGTGATGAGCTGCAAGGAATTGAGTGTTTCAGCATCTTTTCCAATCAATATGCTCAGGTCTGAACCTGTTACATTTATTAATATGGGAGCATCTCTGCCATCTCCTTCAGCTTCATCAGCGACGCTTGTTTCAACATCTGCGTTATAGATACCCATATGCTCTAAAAGCTCTTGCACCGTTGCTCTGGCAATGGCCATAGTGTTTTCTAGATCATCATCCGTCAGCTCAACGCGTGTTTTCACCGAAGACACTTGCTCTTCTTCTTCGGCTGGCTCTTCAACAATTTCTATCCCCTCTTTGACCGTTAGGCGCACTCGAGCATCGCGAGCTTCTGTTCCGAAGGATCCGATTTGGCCTTCGTCTAGTATCTCGATATCGACTTCATCAATGCTCAAACCCAGTTCTGCTAATCCTTTCTGGACCGCCTCATCTGAATTTGGGGCAATTGTTTCCAAGCTTGCTTGTTCGTCCATCTTTAAAGATTCCTTATTTACTTTCGTTGTTGCGCCGCCCTATAAACCAGTACTGCAGCATGCTAACAATATTGCCAGTTACAAAATATAGTGCCAGACCGGCCGAATAGATGTATGAAATATATCCCATAAGCAGTGGCATATAAATGTTCATCATTCCAGACATTTGAGCGCCTTGTCCAGTTGCTCCGGCAGTTGGTGACATCATCTTAGATTGATAATAAGAAGTGATCATCACGATAATGGCCAGAACGGGAATGCCCACTGGCAAGAAATCCAAATGGAGTCTTTCGGGCTGAGCTAAATCCATCCATAAGAATTGACTGTTTAAGGGAATTAGATCGGCGATATTTGAAAGACCAATACCTCGTAAGAAATTCAACAATTCAATCGGAGTGGCTGCCAAAGCACGTGTTACCGACCAATATAGACCGATGATGATTGGAAATTGGATTATTGTTGGCAAACACGATCCTAGCGGATTGACGCCCATCTCCTGGTAAAGCTTCATTTGTTCTTGCGAAAGTTTCTCGCGATCGTTCTTGTATTTTTTTTGAATTTGCTCCCACTTTTTGCTTTTCTGCATCTCTTGCATTGCACGAGAACTCTTAAGTTGAGAAGCCGTAAATGGGTAGGTGGCCACACGTACCAAAATGGTAAAGACGATAATGGCCAATCCAAAATTTTCTCCAAGAACGCTGTATATGAAGATCAGCGCGTTGGTAAATGGGACGATAATAAAATCAAGCATAATTTCCTCTTATCCGATTAATTACTGGGGTTGAACGACCACACAATGTTGCCGTTGCTATCCAAAGCGCTTACCAAGTTATCTCCCTCAACAAAACCAACGAGGGTTAAATCGCCAGCCTGAGCAGGAGAGCTATACGCTTGGCCCGTAAAATTTTGTGTCCATTGGATGCGTCCGTCCAGGCTCACTGAAATCACCTGCCCATTTTCAGTACCAACAACCACACTTTCGCTTCCCACTAAGGGTGTTCCAGTTATTGGTCCCCCAGTTGCGACGCGCCATTGCTCGGCACCGTTGGTAGCATCCAAAGCATATAAATTGCCCTCTAAATCTCCAGCATACACACTACCATTGATGGCAGCAACGCCTCCCCAAATCCATTCAGCTGTGGGGCTGCTCCACTGAATTCGACCTGTTGAAGCCGAGACGGCCACTATTTCCTGGCTAAAGGTGCCAACATAAATGTTTCCACTTTCATCGAGACTTATATCAGAAACCACAGTGCCAGCCACATCCTGCTCCCAAACCTGATTACCGGTGCGAACATTTATCGCGAACAGTTTGTGGTTCATGGAAGCGACATAAATATTCTCGCCATCGCTCACTGGAGTAGACCAGATAGCTTCGCCGCTATCAAAAGTCCATTGCAGGTTACCGCTTTCAGAGAACGCGTAAAGCAATCCATCTGCATTAGGAATAATCACTTGATCGCCGACAATGAGGCTACTTCCAATAAAGCGATCACCAGCTTCTGTGTAAGTCCAATTAAGGAGACCATTATTAGCCGGATTAATACTTGAAACTGATTTGTTGTAATCACCAACTATCAGATTGCCAGAAGCATCTAATTGCGCGGGAGCATAGAAACTAACTGAGTTTGAAGATTCATTTGGGTAGCGCCATACTTCTACTCCATTCTCAGACTGCAATGCATGTACAGATTGCCCATAAGCGACATAGACGAGATTGTTTGTACTGTCGTATGTAATTCCAGGCCAACTAGATGCCCCAAAAGCACCAGCGCAAGCACTCAAGAATACTGAAGCAAGTATCAGCAAAGTAAAAAGTTTTATTTTCTTATGTTTATTCATAAATTTTCTCTATGGAACGGGGTCATAGCCACCTTGACTAAATGGATTGCACCGGACAACTCGGCTGACAGCCATGCGGGTTCCCTGAATGGCACCATGCTTGTAAATTGCCTGGAAACCATAATGAGAGCATGTGGGATAGTACTGACAAGTGTCGGGTGGTAGATTGGGAGAAACAGTTTTTTGATAAAGCTTAATGGGATAAAGCAAAAGCATGCGCGGAAGGTTGGCCCAAGTTTTGGGCATATCGCGCATTGCTTGTGAACGTTGTTCTTTTATCTCGGTTTTTCTATTTGGATTGCTCATTGTTTTATCAAATCGCTGGATTCTTGGGCAAGCCGTTCAATGATTTCTTGCAAGCTCGTACTCGTTTCTTTGAGAATGGGTTTGCGAGCAATTAGAACTATTTCACGCCCAGGCTTTACTTTATCTATCAACGGATTCATTGCTGCTCTCAGAATACGTTTTGCGCGATTGCGTTTTACAGCATTTCCAACACTGCGTCCCGCACTAATTCCGATTTGCACACTTTCGTGGTCATTTGAGTGACTAATATAAACAACCTGCGCCCGCGAAATGGATTTTCCTTCTCGTCGAATTCGTTGAAAATCTTTGGATTTCCGAATGCGATTGGCGCGTTTCACGCAAAGAAGCCGTCTTCCTGCTAAGGAATTAGGCGTTCCAGTTCACTTTCTTGATGTGATTATTCATTCGGACAGCCAGGCTGTGACGCCCTTTGCCACGACGGCGCTTAAGTACATCTCGCCCTCCGGCAGACGCCATGCGTTTGCGAAAGCCGTGAACGCGAACTCGGCGACGAATTTTTGGTTGATAGGTTCTTTTTGGCATGATTTCCTCTTAAAACAGGCCCCCTTATTGGAGGCCAGACAAGCGCAGAATTATACCTTAAGCCTTTTTCAATCTCGTTATTGCCAGGCTATTCGTTTTCGGGATCAATCATCCCTGATTGCTCAATATCAATAACTTCGCCATGTACATTAATGCGGATCTTGAATCCGGTCATTCCCAAAAAGTTTCGCGTTCCTTCCGGAATGCCCACTTCAAATATTTTCTCGAACTGATCATCCACATTCTTGAGTTGATTCTCGATCATCGCTTTAGTAAAAATATCTTCTTGACCCATCATTTTGGCAGCTTGTTCACTAATATCGCCTTCCATACCTTCCATCATTTTGCTCAATTCCTGCAAAACATGGCGATCTACATTCTCGGCCGGGACATGGCGCATGAATCCTGCATCGTCAACGACATAAAAGGCTTCGTCGCCCACATGGGTGCTACTAACTATTTGATCTTGCTCGTCAAAGACGAGGCCATTAAAAAGAGCGTGTCTGGGCATTGGTTTTTCCGTGTATGGATAAATATATTAGCGGAAAAAACTTTTAGAGTCGTTAACGTTTTCTTATAACCGATATTTAATAATGCACATTGACAATGGTGCCAACACTTGCAAATTCAAACATCCAATAGGAATCATCAATAGTCATATTTACGCATCCGGCACTCATTGGCGTTCCAAAATTGTCGTGCCAGTACGTTCCGTGAATGCCGTAATCTTCGTAAAAATACATAACGTAAGGGACATCGGTCAGGTAATAGCCGGGCCCCGACATATCCTGGATCCTAACTTTTATCCAAATTGGAAATTCCCCGACAACAGTAGGCGTTCCAGCTCTGCCTGAAGAAATAATAAAACTTCTCACTACTTCATTGCCCTCATAAGCTGTAAGCAGTTGGGTGCTCAGATTAATATCAATCCAGCGATCATCATCTGCGACACTCGCCGGCATTTGAACCCGAAACTTAGCCTGAGCCTCAGCTGAATTGGGTCCATTGGTGGTTACAGCTGTCTTGCTTGGAAGGGGTGTTTCTGTAGCAGTTGGAACAGGAGTATCTGTTGGAGAACTCGTTGGGCTGGGTGTCGGGCTGCTCGTTTGCGAGGGAATTGTGGTGTTTGTGGAGGTGGGGCTTGGTGTTGAGGTTGCGGTACTAAAAAGGTCATTAACTTGTTTAGCAGCAGCCACACTAACCGCCCGCAAGCCCTGATCAACTCCTGGTGGTCGAAAATAGGCAAATAAAGCAAAAGCAACTGTGGCGATTACAGCGCTGGGTAACAACCATCGTCGTAATTTCGGTAGGGGTTTTGTCTGGTTTTGCTCTTGCAAGGACAATGAACTAAGCTCAGCGGTGTTCCCGCGCTTGGCGGCCCAACGCAAACCCTGTTTTGCCCTTTTACTGTGTGGGTTGATTTCAAGCGCTTTTTTGAGATAGCCAATGCTGGCTTGCGGTGAAGAGGTTGCCGCTAAAAGTAACCAGGGGGCTTCTTGCTGCGGAGCCAGTTTAACCACACGCAGAGCCAGGCGGCGCGCCTCAGCTTTGCGGCCCTTCCTAAGGGCTTGTCTGGCGTTTGCGAAAAGATCTTGCCAAGCTTCCATATGCCCTATTCTAATTGTTTCCTGAGGCATCTTCGTTAAATATGTAACAAGTGATCCCTCTAGTAATCCCCGCGGCCAATAATTCAGGCTGATTTGTCAGAATTTGGCGATCCAAATTCATGAAACCTAGCTCAATGATTGCTGCAGTCGAGTCGGGATGAATTTCTTCAAATGCGTGATTACTAGTCATATCGGCGGTCGCGCTGGATGGGTGGCGGGTTAAACCTGTTTCGCTGCTATAGCGTTCCCGAATGCAAGCCACTAATCGATTAGCTTGCTCCGGGTTCTCAGAGGCTAGGGCCGCTGCCACTTTAAAGCCGCTAGCATTCTCGTCTATGAAACTACAGGTATCCGCATGAATTGAAACCACGGTCAAAGCCTCATAACCATCTAGTCGATCGTCAAATTCTTCGAGCAAGTCAACCTCAAATCCGAGAGCAACGAGATTGTCTTGAACCCGTGTGGCCACATTTAGATTGATTTCAACTTCGGTCAGCCCATCATCGCAAACGGCTCCAGAATCGTTGCCCCAGTGGCCCGCAACAATTCCAATACGAGGCACAATTTGCTGATTTTGTTGGCCATTTTCTTGGTTTAGTCCTTCTTCGCTGCCATTCAAGATATTGCCTAATTGTTGAGCAAGACCTGATGGAAACAATCCTAAAGGAGAGAAAGCCGTGAATAAGGTAGCCAAAACAGCACCGGCTAACAAGACCATATACACCTGCCGCGCAATATTCCATTGGGCGCGTTTGGATTTGCGCGCCGGCATGGGTTGTTCTGGGTTTTCAGGAGCCATATTTTGCGGGTTTTTCACAATTGCATAGTACCTTAATTAGCCGAAAATTCTCCCTTAAAGGTACTTAATTACTAAATTAGACCAAAACCCCTCTGCGATACAATTCGCGCATGTCAAACAAACCTGATGTACAGGCTAATTTCCGTTTGGGCATGCGTTATTGGGCCAGCGGTATCGGCATCGCTTGCGCTGCTCACGATGAGCAATATCATGGAATGACGATAAGTTCATTCACATCCTTATCAATTGATCCACCCAGAGTGCTAATATCTCTGGATTCGAGGACGCGCACGCATGAATTGGTGCAGCAAAGTGGTGCTTTTGCAGTCACTTTGTTAGCTGAAAATCAACAAGAAATTTCACAAGTATTCGCAGGAGCTCTTGAAGAATCCGCCAACCGATTCGATGGCATTAAATGGGAACGCACTGAACTAGGCAACCCCATCATTCTGGGTGGACTCGCCTATTTTGATTGCCAGATTGTTGAGCAATTTGAGCTGGGCCAGCAAACTGCTTTTATTGCCAAGGTAGTAAGTGCCCAAATCAATGAAGAGCGAGCAGATAATGGCCAGCCATTGCTCTATTTTAATCGCGGCTATCACAAATTAGCTGATTAATTAGGGTCCCCATTGCGGATTCCAGGCATCATCGATTAACACCTGTAGCGATCTGCCATCCTCATTGGCCAGGATTAATGGCCCGGATTGTCCCTCTAAATTAGGCAGAATGATTGCCAGGCTGCCATCTGGTGCCCAGAGCGCATCCTGAATATGGATGCCATCTTCGCGCAATGAGTGTGGGTCAGCCCACTGACCAATCTCCGCACTGACCATGAGGAGGGGGGTATTTCCTTGAGGGATACCCGCAGTTTCTGCATAGAAGAAATTCAGATTTCCGTCACCATCGGCCATCGGCCAACCCACCAATTTGACTGTACCGTCTTCTAAACTGGATGCAATTAGATTTTCTTCTTCTCCATCCTCAGCAGAATATCGCCACAGACCTGAATCGATCAGGCCGATATAAGGGCTGGCAAGAAAAACCGATTCACTATCGGCTGCCCAGGCACTATGGCAACATACAATTCCTGGAGCTATAAAATCTATAATGGAGCGGCTGGCTAATTCAAAGAAAGCTAATGTTCCAGCTTCTATATAGGCGATGCTAATGAGCATCCTGGCATTGTTTGGAGACCAGCTCTCAGGGCTATACAAGCGACCTGGATAAATCAATTCATTGTCGCTTTGTTCCCATTCATTTGGAATCATCAGCTGGGAAATCCCGGTTTTCAAATCAATTAAGCGTAAGCCATTTTGGGCATAGGCCAGCCATAAACCATCTGAAGAAAGTTTTGGCGACGAAATTTGCCCAGCAATTTCTGGTAATTCGGTAAGTGTGTCCGCATCCTCCACTTGCCAAGTTTGCCTTTCCCCGTCCGCATTGATATAGACCAGCTCAGTGCCCGTTGTGTAGGCCAGCGCACCGGTGTTGTGATCAGCGTGAAAGTCCAGAATTGATGATTCATGGAAGCTGATTTGGGCAATATTTGTTCCCGTTAAATCCAACTGCCAGATTTGAGTCGTTCCTGAACGATCACTTAAGAAATAAAGTGAGTGGGGCAATATATCAGGCAGAGGAGTCGAGCTGGGTTCAGCAACCTGTTCCCCAAGAGCCGTTAGCGTTGCAGCTACGGATGTAGCTACTTCATCCATATTAATTTCCAAAGGTGGCGATGTCGGCCCATTGGCTGAACAAGCTGCAATTAGAAATGAAACTATTAATGAAAAATGGGGTTTTTGTCTCTGCATAGTAAAGCTTAGCATGAGAGTAAGGTTTACGAAACTGGGCTTTGCCGCTTGCCTGAGTGTTCCTCAGCCTATGCTAAAATCTCGCATTCAATACGAACTCTAATCGTAGGAGACCAATATGAGTCCATTACCCCCTGGACAACGGGGCATGAATTTTGAAGAATTTGAACCGGGTCAGTCCATTGAAACCGTTGGTCGCACGATCACTGAAACAGACATCGTTAGCTTTGCTGGCTCTTCCGGCGATTTCAATCAGATTCATATGGACAAAGAATTTGGCAAAAGTACCGGTTTTGGCCGCAGAGCCGCGCATGGACTATTGGGTCTATCAGTAGCTTCCGGATTAGCTTTTCAAACCGGATTTATGGAAGGCACCATAATGGCCTTGCGCGAGATCAAGGATTGGCGTTTTAAATTGCCAATTTTTATTGGCGATACCGTGCGCGTGCATCTGGATGTTTTGAGTAAGAAAGCCTTTCCAAGATTAGGTGGGGGTTTGGTTACGATGCAGCTAACCTTGCTAAATCAAGATGACAAAGCCGTTCAGAAGGGTGAATGGGTTGCTCTCATCGCCAGCGCTGATGGCACTTAAGCAATAAACTGAAACAATGAGCGCCGAGCATTCTACTAACCGCTCGTCCGAAGAAGAACCCCAGTCAGAAGACTCTGCTGAGGATTCTCTAGGCGATACCCAACCAAGCAAACCCACAAAGTTAAAAAACAAACACGGAGCGGGCAAGGCAGAGGCGGAGTCTCCCGAGCCAAAATCTAAAATTGATCCTGAAGAGGGCTTTACTCCAGCGCCGCCACCTCTTGGAGAAACTCCTGTAACTGAATCGCCCATATTGGATGAATCGGGTATGCCGCTGCCTCAGCGGGTACCCGAACGAGATGTGGATGCTACACAAGTCGTCGGCTCAGCATTTTTCCAAGCTCCAACCAAAAAGAACCCTTCATCAAAAATAGGCGGAGTTGAATCACGCAGTTCAGCTCTGATGAAGCGCTTCTACGGCATGGGCTGCCTTGTGCGAGGCCTAATTTTCTCTGCATTTGCAGGACTAATCCTTGCTATTTTGGGTACAAGTTTCGCGCTATATGAATATTCTGCGATTGCCTCAACTTTGCCCAATGTTGATGGTTTAAGAGAGCGCGCCTCACAGTTTGAAACCACACGCATCCTTGATTCCGATGGTCGTTTGTTGTACGAGATTCTGGACCCCAATGCAGGGCGCCGTACCTACGTGCCCCTAGATGAAATATCGCCGCTCATGTTGGCTGCAACGATATCTATTGAAGATAAAGATTTTTACGAGCATCCAGGATTTAGCGCAATTGCAATTTTCCGCGCTTTCTATCAAAACTTTACGAATGGTGAAGTAGTCTCTGGTGCATCCACCGTTACTCAGCAACTAGCCCGTATTTTGCTGCTCAGCCCTGAAGAAGCTGGCGATCGAACCTATCTGCGCAAAGTACGCGAAGCCATATTAGCGACAGAAATTACCCGCCGCTATAGCAAAGACGAGATTCTCGAGCTTTATCTGAACGAAATCTATTTTGGTAATCTTTCATATGGCGTTCAAGCGGCGGCGGAAACTTATTTTGGTGTTGCGGCTAAAGACTTAAATTTGGCTCAAGCCAGTTTCATTGCAGGCTTGCCGCAAGCCCCATCAGTTTACGATGTTTACACCAATCGAGAAGCTACGCTTGTTCGCCAGCAGCAAGTCCTTAATGCAATGAATGATCTCAGCCAGGAAGAAGGCTGCATCTATGTATCCACGCAGAGCGAGCGTGTATGTGTGGATTTGGAAATGGCGGCCGAAGCAGCTGTCCACTTATTGGATTTCGAGTTCCAGGAACCTGATTTCAGCATCCGCTATCCGCACTGGGTCCACTACATTCGCACCTTGCTAGAGCAACAATTCGATCCGCAGACAATCTACCGCTCTGGTTTTACGGTTTACACAAGTATCGATTCAGATCTCCAAAATATTGCTGAGCAGATGATTGCTGATGGACTGATTGACCTATCTGATAGAGACGCCCATAATGGCGCATTGGTGGCTATTCGTCCCTCGGATGGAGCTATATTGGCTATGGTGGGTTCAGCCGATTTTTATAATGATGATATTGATGGGCAGGTCAATATGGCCGTCAGCCCACGACAACCCGGCTCCTCAATAAAGCCGCTCACATACACGCTAGCTTTCGAAAATGGTTGGACCCCTTCCACGCTTATTTGGGACGTGGAATCTGAATTTCCACCCTCAGGCAATTTAGATGATCCTCGTAATCCTTATATTCCCGAGAATTATGACGACAGCTTCCATGGCCCAGTCACATTGCGCAGCGCATTGGCCAATTCCTATAACATTCCAGCAGTAAAAGCCCTTGACTTTGTGGGAATCTACGATGACCCTGAAACGGAAGTAGAAGAAGGTCTAGTTGGATTTGCTCATCGTATGGGTATTAGCGATCTTAATGAAGCAGATTATGGTCTTTCTCTAACCTTGGGTGGCGGAGAGGTTAAATTACTGGATCTAACTAATGCCTATGCCATATTTGCGCGAGGTGGGAAGAAGGTTAGACCAGTTGCAATTACACGCATTGAAGATTCGAGTGGCGAACTTGTTTTTGAGGCTCCCGATCCTACAAATGAGCAAGTGATTCGTCCTGAGCACGCCTTCCTAATTTCATCTATTCTTTCGGACCATCAGGCGCGCATCCCATCATTTGGACGCAACTCCATTTTGAACCTGCCCTTTTCAGCTGCGGCAAAAACGGGCACAACAAACGATTTCCGCGATTCATGGACGGTTGGTTTTACTCCCGATTTGGCCGTGGGAATATGGGTGGGTAACGCGGATTTCACACCCATGGATGAAGTCAGCGGATTGCGCGGTGCGGCTCCCATTTGGGTCGCCTATATGCAAGCAGCTGTCGAACAACTTTCTGGAGTGAATCCGCCTTCTTTCGCCCCTCCAGATGGGATAACGGAACATATTATTTGTGAAGTATCCGGAGCCTCACCCTCAGAATGGTGCTCAGAGGAAAAACGCGATTTCTTCGCAGCCGATCAACCACCTTTGCCGCCTGAAGAAGATCTTTGGCAGGAGTTGGATATCAGCACATGGAATGGAAAAATTGCTAATGAATTATGTGCTGATGGAACTGAAGAAGAATTCGCCATGAATGTAAGCGATCCCTGGGCGATTGAATGGCTGACTGAATCAAATGATGGCCGCGCATGGGCCGAAGAAAATGGATTTGAAGATCCAATATTTTTTGCACCCCAGGATGAATGTGAGGTGGGAGATTCCATTGCCACTCTCAAAATCCTCTCGCCATCAGATGCTGATACATTGCGTAATGAGAGCGTGCAAATTCGGATCCGAGCCGATGCCTCCCAGCATTTTGATGAATATGTGCTCGAATTTGCTTATGGTGATAAGCCCGATCCTTGGGATTGGGAGGAATTGCAAAGTAGCGATGATCCGATTGCAGAGGCAGAGAACGTTTATACTTGGCAACTGAAGGATCTTCGCCGCGGAACATTATCTTTGCGATTAATTATGTACAGTTCTCAAGAAACGTTTGCAGAAGAAATCATTCTCCTGAATATTCAGGTGCCAACACCCACACCTCTACCTACGAATACGCCCACAAATACGCTGGTTCCAAGTAATACTCCAAGTTCCAGCCCAACATGGACGCCTACTGAAACGCTAATAGCCAGCCCAACTGCCACGGCAAGCGAAACATTAGCTGCCTCGGCTACATTTACTCCTAATGATCTAGCTACTTCCACTGAAACTTCATTGCCCAGCCCCAGCGCAACATTGACCGCCAGCTCGACCCCAACTATTACACCAAGTCCCACGCCCTGAACTAATTAGAAGGAAACAGATATGGCTAAAAAAAGTAAAGGATTTGTCGAGTTATTTTGGGAATGCCCCAATTGCAGTGGCGAGAATTTGGGCGGGGATGCGATTTGTGGGAACTGTGGCCGACCCCAACCGGATGACATAGAGTTTTATCAGGGTAGCCACCAGCAGGTACTCAAAGACGATAAGAAAGTGGCCCGTGCAAAAGCTGGTGCGGATATTCATTGCGCATATTGTGAAACCCGAAATTCAGGCACCGCAAAAAAATGCAAACAATGTGGGGCTTCATTATCAGCAACTAACCAGCGTAAATCCGCTGGTCGTATGGTCGGCTCATTTCAGGCGGGAAAAGGAAGCCTGATAAAGTGCCCCAATTGCGATCAACCCAACGCTTACGTAAATCGAAAATGTCATAACTGCGGCACTTCGCTTTCACATAAGGTTGCCAAAGCTAAGGCTGAAAAAGAATCTAGCGCACCAAAACGCAACATCCTGGTTTTCATAGTCGCTGGTCTACTTCTAGCTTGTGCAGCGATCTACTTTTTATTCCTGCGGACAAACGAGGTGACGGCAACCGTCTCTCGGGTCGCTTGGGAACGCTCAGTGGCAATTGAGACTTATTCCGAAGTCGAATTATCTGATTGGCTTGACCAGATACCAGCTGATGCGGAATTGATTAGCTGCACTGAAGAAGTGCGCAGTGTCCAGAGTAGCCCACCTATCAATCAGAGTTACAGTGAAATTTGTGGCACTCCGTATACGGTGGAAACTGGTAGCGGATTTGCTGAAGTCGTTCAGGATTGTGAATACCAGGTTTACGACGATTCATGCACTTATGTGGGTTATGACTGGGTTACTTTACGTACTGAAAATCAAGATGGAAACAATTTGGCTGCATTTTGGCCGCAACCCAGTATTACATCTGATCAACGCTTGGGTGCGACCACAGAAAGTTATGTGTGTTATTTTGAGGGCAATGGCGAAACCTATACTTACACAGCTGACAATTTCCAGGAATTTAGCCAATGTCAGCCGGGAGCGAGCTTCACCCTGGATGTGAACACCCTCGGCGCAGTAACCTCAATTCAACGTTAAAGTAGGGGAGCTTGAACAGGATCCTCACTAATCGGATCTAACTCAAGCATCTCAATTAAGCCGGACTCTGAAATAGTTTCGAATTGACTGAGTCTGCGTATATGCCTATACTTCAAGAAAATCCAATTGTGTGCGGCCTGTTTCAGGCGCTCGTCGCTATCTAATTTATTTAAAACCAATTTGGAACGACTGCCAGGCATCAAAATCACTTGTTTCGCGTTCGAATTATTTTTGGCAGATAAAATTATTTCGCTAATAATTCCAGAAGCAATCGGATAGAAAACGTATCGCAGTTCTCCATTCTTTGCGGTCCAGCGAATAGATTTCGCTTTTCTTTCGACATCAAATATTTTTTCACCAATGCTTGTTAATAAGGAGCGCATTTCTTCAAGATCAGCCCTGCGGACACGCGGGAGATCATCTGGTTTGATTTGCCAATTGCCTTCAAGTTCTTGTCCGTATGAATGTAGCAATAGTTTGAGGTATTCACGGTTTGGTGTAATTAGTCCTGGAAAAATTGCGCACATGGCCCGATCAATTTCTCCCAAGGTCTGCTTACCTTTCCGAATTAATTGACGCACAAGAGCAATCTCGATACGATCAAATAGGGGTGTACGATTCGTGGTCGGATCGGAGAGCCACCATTGTCCGGCTTCAATTGCCTTGGATTTACTACCCAAACGCTGGAGCCCCGCTCCTCTTTCTACAACACCTTCGATTTCCTCTCGAACCTCCGCAACAAGATCGGTTTGCTCCTCATCTTTCTGTCCCATATTTGGATGTTGGGAAAGTTGGGTTAAGGCACTCGCTTGAATATGAAGATAAGCGCTTGGTTGGCCGTTTTCACGCAAGAATTTTTGAGCGCTCATTTTGATTAGCTGATTGGATGGATCTATGGCCAATGCTTGAGGAGTTTCGGAAACCTCCCAATGCAGCTGTAATTCACCCCAATCACTGCGCAGACTTAGGCCATCGAGCTTCAATCTCGCCAAATTTCCTGCTGTGATAGAGGCTGCTAAAAAGCCTTCCTCAGCCTCACCGATCAAACCAAACAGGGGCTTATTGACCCCCAGCGAATTTGGCAGCCGTTTAAGGGTGGCGTGCAGGGCTTCCGTATGCCAACTCCAATCGTAGCGTCTACGTTTAAGCACACTTGCGAATGGACCAATGGAATCCTGGCCCCAGAGCCACCCTGTCCATAACGCTGAAAGGGTCCAATAAGCTTGATTAGGTCTGGGGATTGCGCTAACCACTGCCGCAATTTCAATTCCGGCTAATTGTTGCTCGAGTTGGCGAAAACTTCCTGGAAAAAGAACAATACCCGGACCTTCTAATTCTGTTGCAGGCCATTGCTTAAGCTCTGTTCCTAGATCCATGCCGTCCCATAACAATAGCGCATCCTCAATTTCTCGCCAGATATTGTGTTCTCGAAAAACAGTTGGATTTATAAGTTGCTTGGGTCTTGGTCTTCCGCTGGGATGTTCCCAAATGGAATTGCAACGATCTAGAGCCACTAACAAGAGTGCATTAATTAATTTGCGTTGATTATCATCGGCCTGCAAGCGATCCAGCCTATTTAATATCGTAAAAAATCCGTAAATTGTTCGGGGTAGATAGCTTTCTAGTGCATCGGCAACATGGCGGCGCAAGGGAGCACCTTGCGTGGCGACACGTTCAAGTGCTCTTGCCCTATGCGGTCCTCGTCGTTCAAACGATAGGGCTTTTTCAATGTCAAGTTCATCAACAGGGTGTTCATCTTGGTTCCCGCAATGTTTGCAATCAAGAATTTTAATCGTTGGCACTTGGGTTTCGCGATCCCAAATAAAGGCTCTCGCAGAAACTTGCTCTCCACAATTAGGGCAGATACTTGCATAAAGCTCGCGAATATGCGGTTCGAGCCTTTGTTCGCCCCAACGAATGGAAGCCAAGCTGGCCATTGCTGCTTGCATTGCCTCATATGATGCGGGTTGGGCAAGCTGCTCAATAAGAAAGCGCACAATGGGGTTGTTAGCCGCCACGATTACACGGTATCCAGCGCGCGCGGCTTCCAGGGCCACGAGCGGCGAGGCACCAAATGGATCTAGGATCGTAGCGCCATCAGCAACATGCTCACTGAGCCATTTTTCCGTGACCCCTGCTCGTACCGGAGGCAAGAATCGTTCCAGAGGAAGTGATGGAATTTCTTCCTCGCCGGGGATAAAAGTCTTTGAAAAAATCATGACTTCCCCAGTATACGATGGATGAATTGGCTAACTATTAGCTAGATTGATGATGCCGGGAAATTTCATTGGTGTATTTTCGGCCTAATAACTGCCTATTTTCCTGTGCCCAACGACTAAATTCTACGCCTTTTGTGCACTCATCTCCCACATATAAACGCTCTTGCATAAGGCCATTCAACTCATCACGGGTCAACAATACATCCCTCAATACGATGCTCATTAATCGAGCAAGGGCAATAGCAGTCCAAGGAGGCACCTGGAAAAAGAGGCTACGGCTATTACTTATCCGCTTGAGTATTTCTAGCAGTTGCCGATAGCTAAGCACCTCGCTAGCAGCGGCATTGAGAATGCGGTTAGTTTTCTTATTTGCTTCTTCAAGCGCCATTTTTGCAAGATCGCGTACATAGATTGGCTGGAGGCGAAATGTCCCATCACCCGCAATCGGGAAAAGTGGCATTTTTCGCATTAGCCAAGCAATATTGTTTACGAGGAGCTCTTCTTCGCCAAAAATAAGTGTGGGCCTTAGTATGGAGTGCGCTAGCCCGCTCTCTTCTAATATTTCTTCAACTCTGGCCTTGCCTGCATAATAGGGCAATTCGGAATCAATACTGGGATTGCTGACACTTAAATGGATAATACGCTTTACTCCGGCAATCTTAGCGGCATTAAACAAAAGTTCACTATTATTAATTGCTTGCTCAAAGCTGGAATGTTGATAATCAAAGCGAACCCAATAGGTATTTATAAGAACAGCAACCCCGTTGAGGCTTTCTATCAACTCGTCTGAATTTTGAAAATCGAGCGGAAAACTGGCTATCTTGCCCTGCAATCTATGGGGGCGCAAAGGATTGCGCGTCAGGGTTTGGACCTCCCAGCCAGCCGCTAAATAGGCTTCAGCAATATAAGCACCGCTGTAACTAAAAGCACCGGTAATAGAGACTTTTCCCGGCGACATTATTAGTGATCTTTTTTGGGATAGAAGTTTAGGATGTTGGGTGTTACATGCGTTATGTCGCTAAGACCAGCCATAAATTTCTGACGGGCTTCGAGATCGCCAATTACTAGTCCTGGAACGGGATTTAGTGTGTGTTTACGCGTTGACAGATCTTCCATGTTGCCGTGATCGGAGGTAATGATTATCAGGGCGTCTTTTTTAGGCCAGCCTTCTAGTAATCCACCTAAAACTGCATCGAAATTGGTAAGCAGAAATTCTGCGGCTTCCTGATCCTGATGATGACCAGCATAATCGCTTACCCAAAACTCAAAGAAAGCTAAATCGTAGGACAAGCTTACTTCTGCTAAATGTAGACCCGCCTCTCGTGGTTCTTTGACGGGATAATTTGCATACCCTAATTGATCTCGCCAACCTTTCCCTGTGAAATCTACTGAAAATGCCCGGCCTGCATGAACATCTTCCTCAGTTTTTAGTGCAATATCGGCACTAGTTACTGACAATGGAATAGCTGAAAGCAAGCGTTTGCCACTTGCAATACCCTCGAAAAATCGCGGCGGATAGCCATTGAGCAAAGCGCTCCGATAACCTCTTGTGGTTAATTGTTGGAATAAATTGTCGGCTAGAATCACTTCGCGAACGGGGGGATTCGGTTTAGGGCCATAATGTTCGCCCACAATCGCTGAAATATTTTTCCCAGTAACTAACGCTCCCTGGCCCGTTGCAGATTGGGGCAAGCCGGACACACCTAGGTTTGCATCCAAAGCTACCAGGCTCGCAAGCTCTGTTTCAACAGGCAGGCCTTCAAGAATGAGCTTCTTGCCACCCAGCAAGCCCGACAAATTAGGCATTTTTACTCTAGCGAGGGGATTGTTTTCTGGGTCATTGGCACCTAACCCGATGCCATCCATAAATAGAAAAAGAAAATTCATCGGCGCATTGTATCAGTGGGTCAGGGGTAAATTGCTGTCCCTTTGACAAAGGTACTCTGTTCATTTAGAATCACGCCACAACGATCCCATAAAGGCGAGGAAGCCCACCCATGCAAGAATACAGCACTGATTCAATTCGCAACATTGCGATGGTCTCACATAGTGGCGCTGGAAAAACCATGTTGGCTGAAGCGCTTTTATTCCACTCAGGTGCAATTAGCCGTATTGGGAGAGTTGAAGATGGATCAACCATTTCTGATTTTGAGGAAGAAGAAAAGCGTCGCGGACTCTCTCTTTCTACCTCGTTAGTTCCATTAGAGTACAAATCTCACAAAATAAATGTCTTAGATACTCCAGGCGCTCCCGATTTTGTAGGAGAGACCATTTCCGCGATAAGCGTAAGCGATGCCGCTTTGGTAGTAGTGGATTCGGTTGCTGGAATTCAGGTAGGCACGGAAATGGCTTGGGATTATTGTTCCCGATTTAAGCTTCCGCGATTTGTGCTCGTAAATCGGATGCATCGCGATGCCGCTAATTTTCACGAGGCTATTGCCTCTGTTGCACCACTGACCCAGCGACGTTTAATCCCAGTGCATTTGCCTTGGGGTGAGGGGCAAGATTTTAAAGGAATTATCGATTTGCTGGTTATGAAAGCCTTTCCAATTGGTGGGGGAGCAGGAGAGGATATTCCCGCAGATTTGCTCAAGGCCGCAGAAAAAGCGCGGGCTGAACTTGTCGAAGCTGCCGCAGAAGGCGATGATGACCTGCTGGAAAAATATCTTGAATCTGGCGAGCTCAATGCAGAAGAAATTATGACGGGGCTCAAAGGTGTTGTACACAATGGATTGTTTGTCCCCGTATTTGCAGCCGATGCTAGCGATGAAGTGGGTATAAGTCAGCTGTTGGATGCTTTTGTGGCCTTGATGCCTTCACCAACTGAAGCCAAGCCAAGAATGGCTCAGGGAAAAGATGGAGAAGAAGAATTAGCAGCCTCCGATGCAGGACCCTTGGTGGCTTACGTTTGGAAAACCACAGCTGATCCATTTGTTGGAAAAATTACTTATGCGCGGGTTTATTCTGGGGTGTTGAACTCGGATAGCCGCGTCTGGAACCAAAATAAGGGATCGGAAGAACGTTTGGGTACGCTTTCAGTTATGCGTGGCAATGAACAAATCGCTGTCAAAAGTGTGCACGCAGGCGATATTTTTGCAGTGCCCAAACTGAATGAAACTCAGACTGGCGACACGCTAGGAGAAAAAGGACATCCGCTGACCATTGCGGCACCCGATTTCCCCGGTGCATTATTTCGTGTGGCAGTTAGACCCAAAACACAAGCTGATTCAACCAAGATGGGTAGTACATTGACCCGCTTAGCTGAAGAAGATATGACCCTTACTTGGAAGAATGAAGCCACTACCAAGCAAACGATTTTGCAGGGTATGGGTGACCAGCATATTGATGTTGCGATCCGCAAAGCTGCGGATAAATTTCAGGTCGGTCTGGAAATCGAAGAGCCCGACGTGCCATATTTCGAAACGATTACTAAAGCTGGCCAAGCGGAATATCGCCATAAGAAACAAAGTGGCGGAGCTGGTCAATTTGCTGAAGTTCATTTACGCGTTGAACCCAATGAAGCTGAAGATTTTGAATTTGTGAACGAGGTTTTTGGGGGTGCAATTTCTCAAAACTACATGCCAGCCATCGAAAAAGGTGTGAAGACTGTGATGAGGGATGGCGCTATTGCTGGATACCCCGTCCAGAACATAAAAGTGGCTGTTTTTGATGGCAAGGAACACGCGGTCGATTCGAAGCCGGTGGCTTTTGAAATTGCAGGTCGAAACGCTTTCAGGTCCGCGATCAAGCAGGCCGGCCCCACTTTGCTCGAACCAATCATGAATGTCAGCGTAACAGTTCCTGAAGCCAATATGGGTGATGTAATGGGGGATATGAATTCGCGCAGAGCTCGTGTGCAGGGCATGGATTCCGACAACGGACGCTCAGTTGTAAATGCCCAGGTTCCTTTATCAGAGATGCTGCGCTACACCACAGAATTGCGATCAATCACTGGGGGACGCGGAGTCTTTACTATGGACCAATCGCATTATGAACAAGTGCCGGCCCACATTGCTGATGGCATTATTGCTGCCCGTGCAAAAACGGTTGAGGAAGAGGACTAGAAAGTTAAGACTTATTCGAAAATTAATAGAAAAGAGTGCTAATCAGCGCTCTTTTTTTATCCGATACTTTGCAAATCTCTAGGATAAGAGGTCAGAATGTCGGCCCCGTCTTTGCTCACCGCCACATTATCTTCAATGCGCACACCACCACGTCCTTCGAGATAGATACCTGGCTCAACCGTAAACGTCATACCGGTCTCGAGCACTTTGTCATTTCCAGCCCGAATATATGGCATTTCATGGGCTTCAAGACCCAGGCCATGGCCAGTGCGATGATTAAAGAATTCACCGTAGCCTGTAGCCTCGATCACATCGCGCGTTGCTTTGTCTACAGAAGAGCAGGTTTGGCCTGGCGCCACTTGATTGCGGCCTGCCGCGTTTCCTGCCTGAACCGCTTTGTATATTTGGCGGAATTCCGCATCAATATCTCCCACTGCAAAAGTGCGCGTCATATCAGAAAAATAGCCATCCACACTAGCGCCCCAATCAATTAGGAGTAGGTCGCCTGTATTAACTGGGCGCTCACTGATACTGGCGTGAGGATTAGCACTGTTCGGACCACCCGCTACTATGGGAAAGAAAGGTAATTCAGGCTCACTTCCCGCGGCCAAAATTTCTTGAACTAAACGCGCTGAAATTTCCTTTTCAGTCTGACCAACTTTGAAAGTTTTGAGCGTTTTAGCCAAGGCTCGTTCTGCTATTTGTGCCGCTTGCCGCATTGCTTCAATTTCTTCCGATTCTTTACGCTCGCGCACTGAACCAATAATGTTGGCCCCGCTAACAAAATTGGCTTTTGATGCGGCTGATTGCAAATAATCTAATTCTAAAAAGCGTAAATGAGTATCTTCCACACAAATTCGATCTTCGGTAAGGTCTAGAGCTTCTATCGCTTTGGAAAAACTATTTCCCCAATTAGCTGGATCTTCCCCATAAGTGAACGGTTCAAGTTGGAAATCTATGGCCGCTAATTTCCCACTTTCGAATCCTGGCAATACCATGCTTGCTGATTTCCCCAATTTAAGAAAGAGCACAACGGGTCGTTCCATTAAATGAAATTCCAGACCTGTTAAATATCTTAGGCTGGGACCCGCATTTATTACTGCTGCGTCGAATTTCTCTTCAGCGAGTTTTGCTAGCAATTGATTCTGTCTAGTGGCAAAAATTGAATTAGATTTAGTCATGGCATCCTCTTGGGCACGCATTATAAGCTAGATATCCACAGGGAATCTTAGTCGTACGCTTAACTTCTCTTAATCTAAATTAATGTAATTTTTGTGCTCATTGGATGGTCAGAAGTTAGAATCACCTTATTGCAAAAAACTGCAATAAGGAATTGGAGAATAATGGCCTCAGCCTTACCCAGTGAATTCATTGAAAACAGAGTGCGCAACTTAGGTTTCCGCATGACGGACCAGCGCAGGCTTATCCTGAGAGCTATTCAGGCTCTGGGCGAGCACGCCAGCTTTGATGAAATCATGACTGAGGTACAAGAAAAAGCTCCCGATGTAAGTCCGACAACCGTCTATCGAACATTGCAGATATTTAGCCGTTATAGACTTATTCACGGAAATGAGCTTTCTGGAGAAAAAGTATATGAGGTTGTCGCTGAGGATTCTCACCACCATCTGATTTGTCATCGCTGTTGGACTGATATTCATATTGAGGAGGAAGTTTTTAAATCATTTCGAAAGAAAATTAATCGAGAGTTTGGCTTTTTAATATTGGCCGAACATAATATATTTATGGGCTTATGTCCTGATTGCCGACGCGAACATGGAGACGACTTAGGTCGATTTTCTGCCCATCCTAAATTTAATCAAAAAGTAAAAACTGAGGAGTAAGACGAATGACCTTTAACCGATTTACCAGAAAAATTATTCCGCTGCTAGTACTAGCAGCATTTTTACTAGCGGCTTGCGCACCGGGAAACACTGCAAGCGGTGTTTTGCGCGTGGCTATTCAACCCATTATTCAGACAGATCCAGCCCTAATTTCTTCGGATTCCGAAGTTCTTGTGGCTAATTCGGTCTACGATTACTTAGTGGATGTGGATGCCGAATCCAACCCGGTACCAAGACTTTCCACCGGTTGGGAAATTAGCGAGGATGGACTCACATATGTCTTTACCTTGGTCGAGGGAGTGAGTTTCCATGATGGCAGTGAATTCGATAGCGCAGATGTCGTTTGGACATTTGACCGTTTGCGCGATCCCGCTTTAGAATTCGCCACTTCAAGCCTTTATTCGAACATTGTCAACATCGAAGCAACTGGTGATCACGAGGTAACTTTTTCGCTTGCAAACCCTAATCCTTTTTTCCTTTACGATCTGAGTGATAACCACGCGTTAGTGCTTAATGCTGGAACAGAAGATCCAACTGATTTCAATGGCACGGGACCTTTTATCGTAGAAAGCTACAGCCCAGAAGATCGCATTGTCTTGGCCGCTAACGCTGACTACTTCATTGAAGGGCAGCCAGGGCTTGAATCAGTTGAAATAATATTTTTCACTGATGAAAATGCAATGGTAGATGCCCTACGTGGTGGTCAGGCTGATTTGATCATGCGCATGAGCACACCGCTTTTTGAGAGCCTCAAAGGGCTCGGAGGCATCCAAACATACGATATTCCCACCAATGGATTTGATCTAATTCGCCTACGTTCGGATCGCGAACCGGGCAATGATCCACGCGTGATACAAGCCATGCGTTTGGCAACAGACCGCCAAGCAATTCTTGAATTGGTTCAGCAGGGCTATGGCGCGGTAGGAAACGATAGCCCCATTGGCCCCTTATATGGAAGCTACCATGACGATTCCGCCAATCCACCAGCACGTGATGTTGACGCGGCCCGCGCTCTTCTAGCAGAAGCCGGATATGAGGATGGGCTCGATCTGGTGTTACACGTTCCCAATTCAGGTGGCCGCGCAGACCTGGCGGCTGTGTTGCAGTCCCAATGGGCTGAAGCCGGAATCAACATTGAAATCAGCGTTGAACCAGAAGAGATTTACTATGGTGAAGATGGCTGGCTCGAAGTTGATCTAGGAATCACAGGTTGGGGTTCTCGACCTTATCCGCAGTTCTACCTGGATGTAATGCTCGTTACTGGGGCCCGATGGAATGAATCGCATTTCGCAGATTCAGAATTCGATGCCCTTGTGCAAATCGCTGGTTCGACCTTGGATGAAGCAGAGCGCATAGAAGCCTATGCGGCTATCCAAGAAATACTGATCGAGCGAGGACCGGTAATTATTCCTTATTACTTCCCGCAGTTCGGAGCTATAAGCGAGGATTTCACCGGATTCAATCTCGAGGCATTTGCAGGCAGAACAGATCTACAAACGATTACACTGAAATAAGCGTGTCGTTTTCTCAGGATTCAGAAATAGCTAATCAAAGCGCTGCCCCCAATTGGGGGCAGCGCTTGTTTGCATATGTTCGCCAATTGATGCGCAACCCGGCACATGCTACTGGGCTAATTTTGTTCGCGCTATTTCTTCTCTTAGCCCTATTCGGGCCGATCATTGCACCTTATGAAGCCAATGAACAAATTGTCGCCGATGTGCGTCAAGCTCCCTCGCTAAACCACTGGTTAGGGACGGACCATCTGGCTCGGGATGTTTTTAGCCGCATAGTTCTGGGGGCCCGAGATGTCTTTTCATTAGCTGGCATTGGGACAGCATTAGCTGTCCTAATCGGCGCTCCTCTGGGCATGTATTCCGGATATCGTGGCGGCTGGTTGGATGAGCTTCTCATGCGATTTTTTGATAGCTTGCTTTCCCTTCCCGCGCTATTGCTGGCTCTTCTCTTATTGGGAACTCTGGGTCCTTCTAGGGAGAGTGTTCTTTTTGTTATTGTCATTGTTTATATTCCCATAATCGCAAGAGTTGTTCGCAGCGTAGTTCTATCCGTCAAAACTAGGGGATATATAGAAGCCGCTCGCACGCAAGGCGAAACTACAGCGCGAATTCTTTTCATTGAAATATTGCCGGCCGTTCTGCCAGCTCTGGCAGTAGAAGCCGCATTGCGGTTTTCATATGCAATCTTTCTGGCTTCATCGTTGGGATTCCTCGGGGTAGGGGTCCAGCCACCCAGTCCAGATTGGGGACTCATGGTCAAAGAGGCTCGCGACTCAGTGAGCCAAACACCCTGGGCGCTTTATTCTCCAGCAATTGCGATCTCACTGCTGGTTATTTCGGTTAATTTGCTGGCGGATGGATTAAAAACTCTCTACCAACTGGAGAATGAGTTTTGAGTCGCAAACCGGTCCTAGCCATTGAAAATCTGACCGTAGCCTATCGTCAAGGTGAGCGAGATGTGGAAGCATTGCGCGATTTTTCGCTATCTATAGCTGAAGGGGAAACCGTTGGATTAGTTGGGGAAAGTGGCTCGGGCAAAAGTACATTGGCAATGGCCATCCTGCGTTTTCTTGGCGAGGATGGTTTTATTAAACAAGGATCGATTTTTCTTGGTGATCGAAATATCGCCGAACTTGATCAAGAAGCATTGCAATCCGTTTGGGCGAATGAAATTTCCCATGTACCGCAAAATCCATTTACGGCCCTAAATCCCTCCATGCCTATTCGAGAGCAGCTAACTGAAGCGCTTCTTTTGCAATCTGAATTATCTACATTGGAGGTTGAACACAAGCTGCTTGATATTATGAAAAAAATCCGCCTATCAGATCCAGAACGGGTTTTGCGAGCCTACCCACATCAGATTAGTGGTGGCATGCAGCAGCGAGTCATGATTGCTATGGCCCTAATATCTGAACCTCGTTTGCTCGTGTTGGATGAACCCACCACAGCTCTGGATGTTACAACCCAGGCCGCTATTCTTGATCTGGTTCAGGATTTAGCAAGAACTGAATCCACTGCCACATTATATGTAACCCACAATATGGGTGTTGTAGCGGGGCTTACGAATCGGGTAGCCGTAATCTATGCCAGTGAACTTGTGGAGGAAGCAGCAACCGATACGATTTTTGACAATCCCTTACATCCCTATACGCGCGGACTTCTCGATGCAGTTCCGCGCCTAGGACAACGAAAAGATGAAAAAGCTTTGCGCGGTATTGAGGGACAAATTCCCTCCTTGTCGGAAATGCCCAAAGCCTGCGTGTATGCCCCTCGCTGCCCTTTAGCTACTGAAATTTGCTGGGAAGAACGTCCGGAGCTTGAGCAAGCCATGGATGGTCATCGCGTTCGTTGCCACCATTGGCGTGAAATCCAATCCGGCGAGTTGAGTGCGCGAGGAGACCAGAAGGTCCAAACCATAATTAATCAGCCCAGCCGTGATTTGATCCTTGAAATTGATAATTTGGAGGTTGAATACCCCTTGGGCCGGCGCATCCAAAGTTGGGTCCAAGGCAAAGCAGCTCAATCAGTGCAAGCCGTGCGTAATTTAAACCTATCTGCAAATCGATCAGAAACGATAGGTATTGTTGGTGAATCGGGTTCTGGAAAAACGAGCGTGGCGCGTGCCCTAGTTGGCCTCGTTGAACGGGCTGATGGAGAGGCCAAGTTAATGGGTGATCTATTGCCAGTGGCGCTGGAGCAACGGAATCTAAAAGAGCTTTCCCGATTGCAAATGATATTTCAAAATCCTGAAGAAGCTCTCAATCCATACCTCACAGTCGCGGATTCGATACGGCGTCCTTTGCAAAGATTGCTTGGATTAAATAGGAGCCAGGCTAATCAGCGAATTGAGGAATTGCTCAGACTAGTGCGCTTACCCTCCGAATATTCTAAACGCATGCCAGGCCAGCTGAGCGGGGGAGAAAAACAGCGGGTGGCCGTGGCACGGGCCTTTGCCAGCCACCCGAAGCTCTTGATTGCCGATGAAGCAGTTTCCTCATTGGACGTCTCGGTCCAAGCAGCCATATTGAATTTATTAGCTGAGCTTCAAATTGAACATGAAACAGCCATGTTATTTATTGCACACAATATTGCTGCCGTGGCTTATTTAGCAGATCGCATCGCAGTCATGTATCTGGGCCAAATTGTGCAATTGAGCGATGCCAGAAATATTTTTTCACCACCCTATCATCCATATACAGAAGCGCTACTTTCCGCCGTACCAGCCCCTGATCCTAAGGTTGGCCGCCAACGTATTCTTTTAGAAGGAGACATTCCCAGCGCGATCAATTTGCCTTCTGGTTGTTCCTTTCATACGCGCTGCCCGCGCTATCTAGGAGATATTTGCAATGATGAAGCTCCTCCCTTGCAACAAGGCCCCAATGGATTTCAAATCCTTTGCCATATTCCCGTTGAAGAGCTGGCCAATGAGCAGTCACCCGTATTGATTTTCGATGAGGATGGAACTCCAATTCAATGATTGCTTTTATTTCACGCCGCGCATTTTTCTTGTTGCTGACCCTTCTGCTTACCTCAATACTTATATTCATCATTACACAATTATTGCCCGGGGATGTGTGCCGAGTAATTTTGGGCCGCGAAGTTGGGCAAGCCGCTTTGGACTCGTGCCGGCTTGAATTGAATCTCGATCAGCCAGCAACCGTGCGCTACGGCAATTGGTTAATCGATTTCGTGCGAGGGGATTGGGGTACATCTTTTAGTATCGGCATTGACATTCAACCGCTGATTATTGAGCGCTTTTCAAACTCACTGCGTTTGGCCACATTCACTTTAGTACTGGCTGTACCCTTGGCTACTATTTTAGGAGCGGTGGCAGCGCTCAATCAGAATCGTAGCATTGACAATTTGATCAGCTTTTTTTCACTCTCGGTTGTCGGATTGCCAGAGTTTGTAACTGGAATTGTGCTCATTGAAATATTGGCATTTCGACTTGGCCTCCCAGCTATTTCATCTATTCGGCCAGGGACTGGTTTCATTGAGGCGATTCCAAGCCTAATTTTGCCGGCACTAACAGCCACATTTGTTTTACTGGCCTACATAACTCGTCTTACTCGAGCAGGAGTAATTGAAGAGTTGAAACAGAATTATGTGCGCACTGCCTATCTCAAGGGATTGTCGCAACGAACCGTTTTGCTCAAACATGTATTGCGTAATGCGCTTCTTCCCACGATCACAGTGGTGGCAATATCCTTCGGATGGTTAATCAGTGGATTGGTGGTCATCGAAAATGTATTCAATTATCCAGGGCTGGGCCGTTTGATGGTTTTTGCAATTAATCGCCGGGACTTGCCTATGTTGCAAGCCATTAGCATGATTACTGTGGCTGCCTTTGCATTGGCCAATCTGGCAGCCGATATGCTTTACGCGGCCCTAAACCCACGCATCCGCCTTGACGAATAATATGTCTCTCGAACTGCTCGACTATCGCCGCAAAGTTTATTCGAATTACCAGACTGTGAGCCGCTCGAAGTTGGAACCCTTCCAAACGGCTGAAAACTTTCGTGAAAATAGAGACCAATTGTTTGAAAAGCACGCTCAATCGGCTCTCAACGAAGAGCAGCAGAAAAATTTTATGGGGCTTAACTATTTCGACTACGATCCAGGTTGGCGAAAATTAGCTAGTTTAGACTTCAATGTATCATCTACTGACATCAAGATCCCGTTGAAAGAAGACGGATTGATGCGCATGAGGGCCTATGCAATCGCTCGATGGCGGCATCGAGATGCAGCATTTCAATTGATGATTTACGAAATCAAGGGCTATGGCGGCGGGCTTTTTCTTCCATTTCGAGATCAAAGCTACAAGCAGGCTGATGTTTACGCGGGCACACGTTATTTATTGGATACGATAAAAGGAGCCGATTTAGGCACCGAAGCTGGCAAGCTGGTTCTGGATTTCAACTATGCCTACAATCCTAGCTGTGCCTATAACCCGGCATGGGATTGCCCTCTAGCTCCAGAAGAAAATTGGCTGGATTTGGCCGTGTTGGCTGGCGAAAAAGAATTCATTCCTCAAAGCGATGCAGAATGATTTGGTGAAAATGGCTAACTTCTAAACAAAAGCAGATAAACACCAGCTCCCAAGAAGAGCAAACCACCCAGGCGTTCCACAGTAAATGGGATGATTTGGCCGCTGCCACCCCAGCCATTGGCATCCACAAAGGATGAAATCAGCATTTGTCCCAGAAATAGAGCCGCCAATGTAGCTGTGATGCCTGCGCTTTGCGAGGCGAATGAGATACCGCCCATGATGATTGCGCCTAGCACACCGGCGATTGTGAGGGCCAGCCAAGTGCTCATATCCCATTGCCATTGAGTTTCCCCGCGCTGCCAAATTATGAGTAGTAAGCCAATTGAGAACACAGCTCCGGTGAGGGTGGTTAATAACCCGCTGCGTACACCGCCGACTACGGCACCTCCCCGGCTGAGAAATGTGCTTTGAATTCCAATTAATACTCCCGCAGCCACCGCTACACCAATTCCAACGAACAGTTCATTACGCATCTTTATTTTCCCTTTTTATTTAGTCCTATTCTAGATGCTACCAAATGCTTTAGCTCATTTAGTTGACAATGTCCTAATAAGAAATATAATTTAGGCTAGCCTAAATTATGGAGTAGCGATGTTAGATTTTGACAAGATCATCTTAGATGGGACCCTGATCGCAATTGCTTTTCTGGCTTTATTAATAGCAGCTTCGATCTACAATTTTCGCTTGTTCTTAAATAAGGGCGATATTCCCCCAGATATTTTTGCGGCGGTTGCTCCAAAAACGGATCGAGAAAAGCGAGTGTCTTTGTTGGTGAGTATTCCTATTTTGCTCTTGGTATTTGGTCTTCCCCTTTATTCCACTTATACCTTTGCGTGGCAAAATCCTGGGGTGGATTATTCAACATTATTTGCTCATCTTTTCCTTGTCAGCCTCATCCCCAATTTAGCCGATTTGCTCATATTGGATTGGCTAATCATCAATACCATCACCCCCAGTTTCTTTGTTCATGAGGGTACAGAAGGATTTGCTGGTTATAAGGATTATGGATTTCATTTGCGTCAACACCTTATAGCCCTGCCCTTTCTAACATTGGTAGTTGCTGGCTTTGCTTGGCTGGTTTTCGCCACTGCTTGACACGCCATTTTCACTCCTGTAGAATTGCGCAACCTCAAACAGGGGCCTGTGGCGCAGCTGGGAGCGCGCATCAATCGCACTGATGAGGTCGCGGGTTCGAATCCCGCCAGGTCCACTTGCAGGTCCCCCAGAACAAATCCCTGGGCCCATGGCGCAGTTGGGAGCGCGTCTCAATGGCATTGAGAAGGTCGTGGGTTCGAGCCCCACTGGGTCCACTTTACAATTGAATAACAGCCGAAATGGAAGTAGTAGGTTATCTGTCAGCGAGTTGGGAGAAACAGGTGCAAGCCCAATAATGTGCCCACAGAGCGCGAAAGCTGAACTCGTTCATTGCCCCGTAAGGGAAGGCCTTGGTGCTGAATTGAGTAAGAGCCAGCGGGATCGCCCGATATAGCGACATCGAGAGGCAGAGCAATCTGTAAATCGGGGTGGTACCGCGGAGCAACCCTTCGTCCCTGTTGAGGCGAAGGGTATTTTATTTAACGGAGTAGAGGTGCACAATGGATGAAAATCAAATAGATAACAAATCTGATCCATATGATCCGGCTGAAATTGAACCCAAATGGCAACAGAAATGGGAAGCCGATGGTCTTTATCATGCCGATATTGATCCAAAACGCCCCAAACACTATGCCCTGACCATGCTGCCCTATCCATCTGGCGATCTACATATCGGCCATTGGTTCGCGATGACCCCATCAGATGCCCGCGCGCGCTACAAGCGCATGCAAGGTTACAACGTCATGTTTCCAATGGGTTTCGACGCCTTTGGGTTGCCTGCAGAAAATGCAGCCATTAAACGCAACATCCATCCAAAAGAATGGACCTACGCAAATATTGAAAACATGGTTAGGCAGATGAAGAGCATGGGGAACATGTTCGATTGGCGCCGAAAAGCCGTTTCTGCTGATCCAGAATATTATCGCTGGACACAATGGTTCTTTTTGAAGCTCTATGAGAAAGGCTTGGCTTATCGCAAAAAAGCCGCTGTGGATTGGTGCCCTAAAGACAATACAACCCTAGCACGAGAGCAAGTGGTCGGCGAAAATCGAGTTTGCGAACGCTGCGGCACACCTGTGACCAAACGCGAGCTGGAACAATGGTTCTTCAAAATAACGGATTACGCTGACGAACTCCTGGATTTTTCCCAGATGGATTGGCCGTCCATGATCAATACGCTCCAGACCAATTGGATTGGTCGCTCGGAAGGTGCGGATGTGACTTTTAAGACTGAATCCGGGGATGACATCGTTATCTTCACCACGCGTCCCGATACGCTCTGGGGGGCAACTTTCATGGTGCTTGCTCCAGAACATGAGCTGGTTGCTAAACTAACTACAGAGAAACAACGCCTAGATATCGAGGCTTATGTGGACCAAGCGGCTCGCCAATCGGATCTTGATCGCGAATCTACGGACCGGGAAAAAACTGGGGTCTTCACCGGAGCCTATGCCATTAATCCCGTTAACAAGGAACGCATTCCAATATGGATCGCCGACTATGTATTATCGACTTATGGCACGGGGGCCATTATGGCTGTACCGGCCCATGACCAACGTGATTTTGAATTTGCGCGCCACTTTGATCTGGAAATTCGTCCTGTAATCCAACCCGAAGATCAAGATCCGCTGGATGCTTCAACTATGGAGCAAGCCGCCGCTCATTACGGCGTGATGGTCAATAGTGGAATCCTCGATGGAACTTCTGCCAATAATGCGGTGAAAAAAACCATCAGCCATTTGGAAAAAGAAAAAATGGGTCAGGCTGCTGTGGGCTATCGCCTACGCGATTGGCTCATTTCCCGCCAAAGATATTGGGGTGCTCCGATCCCAATGGTTTATTGTGAAACCTGCGGCATCCAGCCGGTCCCTGAAGACCAGCTCCCTATTGAGTTACCCGATGACATTGAATGGAGCCCAACAGGCGAAAGCCCACTGACATTTCATCCTACTTGGAAGCACACCACTTGCCCTAATTGTGATGAGCCCGCCGTCCGTGAGACAGACACAATGGATACCTTTATGTGCTCGTCTTGGTACCACTTGCGCTATCTAAGCCCAGACAATACGGATTCCGCGTTTGACCAGAAAGAATACGACTATTGGATGCCTGTGGACACTTACACGGGTGGCGCCGAGCACGCCGTCATGCATCTCATGTATACGCGTTTCTTTCATAAGGCGCTACGCGATATGGGCATTGTAGAAGGACATGAACCCATGCAGCAATACCGCTCTCAGGGCCAGATCCTTTCTGACGATGGCCAACGTATGTCTAAATCTCGCGGCAATGTAATTGACCCCGACGAGCAAGTTCGCCTATACGGCGCCGATGTTGTGCGTGCCTATCTCATGTTTGGTTATCGCTGGAATGAAGGCGGCCCTTGGATGACTGAAAATATTCAGGGGGTTGTACGCTGGCTCTACCGTCTATGGGATCTCATTACCGATACAGACAAGGGTTCGGCCAATGCATCCGCTGATGTACAGCGGGCTTTGCAACGCAAAGTACACCAGACAGCCCGCAATGTGGGTCAGGATATTGAAGATTTTGAATTTAACACAGTTGTTTCCTCGCTAATGGAACTATTTAATAGTATGCGTGCGGCCAAAAAAGAAGGTGCTGTTGGAACCGCGGTTTGGGATGAAGCCAAAGACTTTTACTTACGCATAATGGCTCCCATTACTCCTCATATTGCTGAAGAAATGTGGGCACGTATTGGCAAACCCTATTCGGTGCATGCCCAGCCTTGGCCAGAATGGGACAAGGAAATTGCCAAAGATGATGAAATTACGCTTGTAGTGCAGATCAATGGCAAATTGCGAGATCGAATAAAAGTGCCAATAGGCTTAAAGGATGAGGATGCCAAGGAATTGGCCTTGAGTAGTGAGGTCATTCAGACGGCGCTAGCAGGCAATGCCCCCAAGAAGGTCATCGTAGTTAAAGGCAAGCTGGTCAACATCGTTATTTAGATCTTTTAGGCAAGCAGAAGTAGAGCAACCTATAATTTGTGGATGGTAAAGCCAAAGCGTATTTGGGTAACGGGCAATACGGGTTCTGGCAAAACAACTGTTTCTGACCGGGTAGCCAAAACTTTGAATCTCGATCTTTATGAATTGGATGCCATCAATTGGGGGCCAAATTGGCAAATGGCAGACAAACAAGAATTTCGTAAAAAAGTTGCTGAAATTTGTAAAGATGATAGCTGGGTCATCGATGGTAACTATACGAAAGCCCGAGATTTAATGCTGGCACGCGTTGAAACAATCCTTTTTCTGCATCCCCCACTATTTGTATCGTTATGGCGAGTGCTTATTCGCTCCCTACGTCGATACCTCACTAAAGAAGAACTTTGGGCGGGAAACAAGGAAACGCTTAGAGGTAACCTATTGTCAAGTAATTCATTGCTGTTCTACGCATTGCGTTCGCATCGCAAGCGCACGCAACAATTTGATCAGGAAAGCAGTGACTCCGCAAATCGCCACATCTCCTTTCATGAATTTAAGCGTCCATCACAAATAGATACTTGGTTACAAAGTCTCTAGCTTTTACCCCTTTTTTACAATCAAATATGGCTGGCATCCTTTTCCTCCTATACAATGGGGGTAACAAGGAGTTGCAATGACAAATATGAAGCAAGTTGTTATTCCCGAGGGTGGGGCCAAACCAATGGCACCCTATTCACCGGGAATTATCAGTGGAAATTTATTATTTACGGCAGGCCAGATTGGTCTCGATCCTGATTCGCAAAAGATGGTTGCGGGCGGCGTTGAGGCTCAAGCTAAGCAGGCGCTCGAAAATTTAGGCACTATCCTGAATGCTGCGGGATTGGATTTTTCAAATCTGGTCAAGGTAACCGTTTTTATGACTGATATGAACGATTACGCGGCCATCAATACCATTTATGGTACATATTTTGACGATAATCCTCCGGCGCGCTCAGCGGTTCAGGTGGGTGCGCTGCCGGGTGGGGCAGCAGTTGAAATTGAAGGCATTGCGGCAATCAGCTAATGGGCAAGGAACTGATCTTATTGGTTGATGATGAACCCAATATTGTCGAGTTAGCCGAGTTGTACTTGTCCAAAGAGGGCTTTCGCATCATTTCAGCGTCTGACGGCGAAGCCGCATTGGAGATGGTGGATAAGCAGAATCCGGCGCTCGTCATACTCGATCTGATGCTCCCTAAACTGGATGGCTTCGAAGTTTGTCGGCAGTTGCGCAAAGTAGACAACACGGTAATGATCCTCATGCTTACCGCACGCGATGAAGATATTGACAAGATCGTTGGTCTCGAGATGGGGGCTGATGATTACATGACCAAACCCTTTAATCCCCGCGAATTGGTTGCCCGAGTAAAGGCGCTCTTGCGCCGTAATTCACGCCAGATCAGCAGCCAAGGCCCCATTCATCTGGCGGACCTGAGTATTGATAATGGCAGCCGCGAAGTAACTGTAAATGGCAAACAGGTAGAAATGCGGACCCAGGAATTTGATCTGCTTTTGACTTTTGCCGAGCATAAAGGCTTGGTCTTGAAACGAGAGCAATTGCTTAGTCTGGCTTGGGGCTACGATTATTACGGTGAGACGCGCACAGTGGATGTACATGTTGCCCATTTACGCAAGCGCATACAAACGAGTAGTGTCAAGATTGAAACCATTACTGGAGTGGGCTACAAGCTGGTTGTCTAGTGTTTAGTTCTCTACGCACCCGTTTATGGGTCACCTATATGTTTGTGGCTTTGGTAGTCCTTGTTCTGGTCACATCAGCTTTGCTCGTTTTTTTAGCACGCAATCCGCTGCTCTTGCGTGAATCAGAAAGCCAATTACAGCAAGCCGCAAATTCACTTTCACGACTCGGGTCAGATCTGCGCGAATCAGAAAATTTGAATAGTGCAATTGCCCAAGCGGCGGATACCTTAGAAGCCCGAGTGATTGTATTTAGCAACGATGGTCAATTAGTCGCCGATTCCCATTCTGACACAGATCCTGTTTTCGAATCGCTTACCTTTGATTCGCAAGGGGGAAATTCCCTTCAGGGAAACTCAGATCGTGGTGGGCGCCAATTTGGAGGTTCGGGACAGCTAGAAGAATACACAGATTCCTCTGGCCAAGAATGGATCTTTGTGCGACGCAATTTGCAGGGACGCCTTACCCTTATTCTTGCCCATCTTCGTCCCGAGACACCTATTCGAGCCCTGCTCTCGGATCAGCTCTTTCAACCCGTCATTCAAGCTGGCTTAGTCGCGCTGGTTCTCTCTATTATTTTTACTTTTTTGGTTACCCGCTGGATTGAACGACCCTTGCAAGGAATTTCCTTGGCCACTGAAAATGTTGCTAGTGGCGAATATAGCCTGGTTAAACCGGAAGGACCCATGGAAGTTAAGCAACTTATCCAAGCCTTCAATCTTATGAGCCGGCAAGTTAAAGACAGCCGGCAATCGCAGGAAGACTTTGTTGCTAACGTGTCTCATGATCTACGCACCCCCCTAACTTCTATCCGTGGATTCGGCCAAGCCATATTGGATGGCACGGTAGAAAAAGGGAAAAAACTGAAACACGCGGCCCAAATTATTGTGAACGAGTCAGGCCGCATGAACCGTCTCGTAGAAGAGTTGTTGGATTCAGCGCGCTTTGATGCCGGAACCGCGAAACTCAAAATGGAAATATTGAGTTTAGACACTTTGCTTGAAAGCCTGGCAGATCGATTTACCCTGCAAGCAAATGCAGCCGATATCAGTTTGGAAGTGGAATTTGACGACCTTCCTCAAATTTCTGGAGATGAAGATCGATTAATCCAAGCCTTTTCTAACCTAATTGAGAACGCACTGACTCACACACCGAAGAATGGTCAGGTTCTCATAGCTGCCCATTCTCATGATAAGCAAGTGAATATATCGGTTATAGATTCGGGTGCCGGCATGGCTAAGCCCGATTTAGAGCGTATATTTGAGCGTTTCTATCAGGTAGATAAAGCACGCACGCAAGATCAGGGACATGGATCGGGATTAGGATTATCGATTGCGAAACAAATAATCGAGGCACATGGAGGTCAGATTCGGGCAGAAAGTGAAGAGGGCCAGGGCTCCAGTTTTGTTGTTCATTTACCGATTGATCGGTAAACTTTCTACATGTCTGCGCCCGAATTATCTGTTATTGTCCCCTGCTTAAATGAAGAAAGCACAATATTGCTCCTTTTGGACGCCCTTAGGCAGCAAAGCTATCCCGCAAACAAATTTGAAGTGATTATTGCAGATGGGCTTTCCGAGGACGGTACCCGCAATGTGATTGCTGACTTTCAGCAATCACACAAATTGCCAGAAGTAATATTGTTAGATAATCCCAGTAGATCGATCCCCAAAGCCTTAAATCTAGCAATCGAGGCAGCTCGAAGCCAAACAATATTACGGCTAGATGCTCATTCCTTACCAGATTCAGATTATTTGGAAAAAAGTTTGGCTGATCTCGAAACTGGACTAGGCTGGAACGTAGGCGGACTCTGGTTAATAAAGCCGGGTGCAGATACCTGGGTAGCCGATTCGATCGCCCTCGCAGCCGCGCATCCATTTGGGATAGGCGATGCTAAATACCGTTATGCGAATGCTGCTCAATCTGTAGATACCGTCCCTTTTGGCTGTTTCAAGAAATCATTAATCGAAAAAATTGGTCCCTTCGATGAGACCTTGCAATCCAACGAAGATTACGAATTTAATGCGCGTATTCGCGCTGCGGGTGGGCTAGTTTGGTTCAACCCCCGCATTCGTTCTCAATATTTTGCGCGCGGCAATTTCAGGGACTTAGCTCGCCAATATCTGCGCTACGGCTATTGGAAATTCCGCATGCTAAGTAAATTTCCAGCGACGATTCGCATGCGCCAAGCATTGCCCCCCTTATTTGTTTTGGGCCTTGGGCTGGGTTCATTTCTCGCAAATATATGGCCGGTGGCAAATATTTTGTGGCTAGGGGCAGTGGTATCATATGTGGCAATCTTAGCTTTTATTGGAATCCAAGCCTCCCTCCAGCACAGAAACTTGCGACATTTATTTGGAATACCCTCTGCGATTGCCCTTATGCACCTTAGTTATGGCTCGGCATTCTTGTGGAGTGCCATTCGTTCATTTGGAAACAAAAAATAGATTTAATGACGACGAAAAACGGTAACTATTCAAGTACTTGGCGCCTCGGATTGGATGAGCGGCGCATATTGCTCATTGTTGGTGATTTGATTATGGCCATATCGGCCCTATTAATTGCTCTATATTTCTGGTCATCAGGCATTCCGGGAAATATCAATTTGGATTTCTTTGAATTTCTTCAAGTACGACCTCCAATTTGGTTCTTCTTGCTGCCTATTGTCTGGATACTCCTATTAGTTGAAACGTATGACTCGCACAAAGCCATTAGCTGGCAAGAAACATGGTCGGGATTGGCCATGGCCGCCCTCATCGGCATGGGTCTTTATTCACTTTTATATTTCACATCAGATCCGGGATCACTCCCACGGCGGGGTGTGGCTGGATTCGCGATCAGTGCTTGGCTACTTACTATGCTCTGGCGCATGTTATATATTCGCATCTTTACCGCCCCTCAATTTGTGCGCCGAGCCTTACTGATTGGAGCGGGCACAACTGGTCAGGCTTTGCTAAATGTTATCGCTGATATTAAGCCCAGCCCCTATGTAATTGAGGGACTTATTGACGATGATCCCAAGCTAAAGGGTCGGACTATTCATGGTGTCAAAGTATTGGGTGGCAGCGAGTTGCTCCCAAAACTTATTCCAGATAAAGGTATTTCTGATCTACTCGTATCAATTTCTGGCAGAATGAATGAGGAAACTTTTGGCCAGCTCCTAAATGCCCAAGAAATAGGTCTTGAAATAACACGCATGCCTGTAGCTTACGAACAGGTTCGGGGCCGCGTACCCGTCCATTTTCTTGAAGCAGATTGGCTATTGCGTTCCTTTGTGGACGATACACGAATCAACCGTTTTTATGAATTATCCAAGCGCTTAATCGATATTTTGGGCGGACTATTGGGCGTATTTATTTTCGCCCTGATGACTCCCTTCCTAGCGCTTATTATTTTGCTTGAATCGGGAAGACCCATATTTTTTTCGCAAACTCGCTCAGGAAAGCGCGGAGTCCCTTACTCAGTTATTAAATTCCGAACTATGCGAACCGATGCAGAGAAGGCAGGTAAGCCCATATTGGCCAAAGAGGATGATGAACGATCGACTCGGTTTGGACGCATTATGCGCAAAACTCGTTTAGATGAGTGGCCTCAATTTATCAATGTATTGCGTGGAGAAATGTCTCTAGTCGGTCCCAGACCTGAGCGGCCGGAATTAATGCAGCATTTCGAAGAACGCATTCCCTTTTATCGCGCTCGTCTCTTGGCTAAGCCAGGAATTACGGGTTGGGCTCAAGTCAATTTTGGCTATGCTGGATCTTTAGAGGAAATGGCAATCAAACTTGAATACGATCTTTATTACGTTAAACAGCAATCAGTCGTCTTGGACATTGTCATCATTTTGCGCACAATAGCAACTGTATTACGTTTGAGGGGTCGCTGAGTGCCGCTTAGCTTAGTTACCGGTGGGGCTGGATTTATTGGCTCCCACTTGGCAGAGGCATTGCTTGAACGGGGGGATGAAGTTCGTGTCCTGGATAATTTCTCTAGTGGTTCTATGGACAATTTGGACCACCTAAAGACAAATATTGATATTCAAGAAGGGGATATCCGTAAGACGGAAGACTTGCAATCCGCATTAGCCGGAGTTGATTCTCTATTCCATTTGGCCGCCATGGTTTCTGTACCCGAATCGATTGTAAATCCTGCGGCTTGCTATGCTGCCAACATTCAGGCCGTTATTGAATTGATGGAAACTGCTCAGAAAATGGAAATTCAAAAAGTAGTCTTGGCTTCATCGACAGCAGTTTATGGAGCAAGCGCAAGAATGCCCTTAAAGGAAGAATATGCGCCGCAAACTCTCTCTCCATACGCCGCATCTAAACTCTTCAACGAGAACTTGGCGACCATTTACGCGAAAAATTACCAAATGCATGCTGTGGCTTTGCGTTTCTTTAATGTATATGGACCTCGCCAGAGACCCGATTCGGATTATGCGGCGGTTATTCCTCGCTTCATTAGCAGCTTAATCCAAGAAAAAGCACCTGTGGTGTATGGCGCCGGTAAACAATCTCGAGACTTTATTTATGTGAGCGATGTTGTCAATGCTTGTCTAACTGCAGAATTGAATGAGCAAGTGAGTGGGCAGGTTTTTAATGTTTGCTCTGGAGAGGAAACTTCATTAAATAACCTTCTGGAAGTTCTCCAAGCGCTTTTTCCAAATGCCCCCGCCGCTGAATACACTGAAGCCCGTATCGGAGACGTAATGCGCTCAGTAGGGGATCCCAGCTCGGCTAGTGAAATTCTGGGCTTCGCTCATCAGACTGATTTGAGCAATGGTTTGCGCCAGACCATCGAGGCTTGGAAATGAGGCTTCGTAAATTTCTGAATGCCCCTAAATTGCGAATCGCTGATCAGGGATTTATTGTTTTCGGAGTAGTCGCCAGCTTTGGATTGCGTCTCAATTTGGAGCAGTTGGTTCTCGATTACATACCAGCGCTAGCATTTATGCTGATGTTAGCCCTGATTATCAAGCCCTTGGTTTACCGACGCATGGGTTTGTACCAGCGACTTTGGGCTTACGCCAGCATTGGAGAGATGCGGCTGATCATTCAGGCAGTTTCCTTGGCATCCTTGCTTGTGGCCTTCCCTATCATTATTTCATTTTTCATTGAACTGCCGTTTACCGCTATTCCCCGTTCCGTATTGATTATCGATTGGTTGGCTAGCTTGGCACTTGTTGGTGGCATTCGTTTTGCTATGCGTCTCTTTAACGAGCGCAAACTACCTACGCAAGAATCATCTGAAGAACAAAACCGAAATGTACTAATAGTAGGCGCGGGTAGTGCCGGTGCATTAGTCCTGCGAGAATTAACTCAAAACCCACGAGCAGGCTTCCGGCCGGTGGGGTTCTTAGATGACGATCCGGACAAGTTGGGACACAAAGTAAATGATGTAGAAATTCTGGGTCCCGTAACCGAATTGCCAAAAATCGCTCAACAAACTAGAGCAAGCGAAGTTATCTTCGCTATTCCCAGCGCTTCAGGACGTATTCTTAGAGAAGTAGCCGAAATCTGCCGACGAGAAAACTTATCATTCCGCACAATTCCAGGAATTTATGAACTGATTGGCGGCGAAGTTCGTGTCAATCGTCTCCGTGAAGTGGATATCACAGATCTTTTACGCCGCAAACCTGTTCTCATTGATCGTAAACGGATTGGAGATCGCATTCGTAATCAACGAGTGATGATTACGGGAGCAGGGGGCTCAATAGCCGGAGAATTGTGTCGCCAAATTGCTCGTTGGGACCCTGCTGAGCTTATTCTTGTTGGTCATGGTGAAAATAGCATTTTCGAAATAATTGTTGAATTGAGTGCTGATTTTCCAGATCTCCTCATGCGCCCCTATGTTTGTGATATTCGCAACCTAACCCGATTAACTCGCATAGTGAACAAGCACAATCCAGAAATCCTATTCCATGCAGCTGCCCATAAACACGTCCCGCTAATGGAAATTAACATTTCAGAAGCGATATCCAATAACGTAATTGGAACACGCAATGTTGTCGATGTTGCTCTGCAGGCTAATGTTCCTCGCCTAGTGATGATCTCAACGGACAAGGCAGTTAAACCCAGCAGCGTTATGGGAGCCACCAAACGAGTTGCCGAATGGATTGTTTTGGATGCAAAAGTGAATGAGGGACAGATTTTTTCTGTAGTACGTTTTGGAAATGTATTGGGAAGTCGCGGTAGCGTGGTTCCATTATTTAAGCGGCAGATCGAAATGGGTGGCCCAGTTACCGTAACCGATGAGCAAATGGAACGCTATTTCATGACCATTCCTGAAGCGGTTCATCTAGTGCTTCAGGCTTTTACATTCGATAAGGCGGGCCAAACCTATATGCTCAACATGGGCGATCCTGTCCGTATATCAGATTTGGCCAGGGACCTGGTTCGTCTCTCAGGATTGGAACCTGGTGAGGATATTGATATTGTTTACACGGGTCTTCGCCCCGGCGAAAAACTAAGTGAGGAGCTGTGGGAAGACGGAGTTGAATATCAAACAACTGAACATCCCGAAATCAGTTCAGTTGTCGAGCCAAAACGGTTAAGTGGTAAGAAATTGCAAACTGCCGTAAAAAAATTAGAAGATCTTTCAATAAAGGGTCAGCGAGACAAATTGCTCAAGCAACTTTCCGAAATTCTGCCCAATTCAGAATTGGGAACCAATGCCCCCAATGAATTGCAATCGCTAATTTAGCCTATGGATTCGAAAGAATGGAATGGCATATTAGCTGGTCTTTCTCAACCCCATCTATTGCAGACCTGGCAATGGGGTGAGGCCAAACGCGCATTTGGATGGTCACCTCACTACAAAACATGGCAAGATATATCGGGCAAGGTTATTGCTGCTGCCCAAATTCTTGAGCGTACCGTGCGTTTGCCAATAATTGGTACCCAAATGAAAATGCTTTATATCCCTAAGGGACCGATCCTTTCAGATTGGGAGGACACTAAGCTGCGATTGCGCGTTCTATCTGACCTTAAAACTTTTGCAGAAGAGCAGGGAGCTTTTTTCATAAAGGTAGACCCAGATGTATCTTTTGCCCACGGTCTTCCCGGCGAAGAATCCGAGCAGCTTTTCAAAGAATCTAAATCATTTGTCGATCAACTCAAGAAGCAAGGTTGGCGATATTCCAATGAACAAGTTCAAATGCCCAACACAATGCATATCGATTTGAGTGAAACCGAGGAAGATTTATTGTCCTCTATGAAACAAAAGACGCGCTACAACGTGCGGCTTGGACAGCGCAAAGGGCTGTCCGTGCGTGTGGGCGATCCTGAAGATTTTGATCGTCTTTACAAAATGTACGCTGAAACTGCAGTCCGCGACGGATTTGTTATTCGCAACCGAGAGTATTACCTAACTGTGTGGCAGACTTTTTTCGACGCGGGTTTACTCAAACCATTAATTGCTGACGTCGATGGAAAGTCCATAGCCGGACTCATGCTATTTATTTTCCAAAAACAAGCCTGGTATATCTACGGAATGTCGACCAGCTTGCATCGCAACACCATGCCCAATTATGGTCTTCAATGGGAAGCGATCAGAGTTGCTAAAGCAGCTGGCTGCGAAATCTACGATCTTTGGGGAGCTCCGGATAACTTTAATGAGTCAGATCCCATGTGGGGTGTGTATCGTTTCAAGAAGGGATTAGCTGCCTACGAAGTTCGAACTATTGGTGCTTGGGATTTACCGATCCATCCTTTTATTTATCGGCTCTACACCCAAGTGCTTCCCCGCATAATAGCGCTGATGCGTTTTCGTGGTCGACGACAAACACGAGAACAACTTGAAACTGGCTTCGATTCATGAAATTACCGTCGCGCCAACCCATTGCTCATAGTCCAACCCCGCTTGAACATTTGCCAAGAATTACAAAGAATTTGGGTGGTCCTGATATTTGGGTCAAACGGGACGATCTCACAGGATTGGCATTAGGGGGCAATAAAATTCGCAAATTGGAATTTTTTCTCGCCGAGGCCCTGAATAAAGGGGCTGATACTCTCATTACTGCTGGCGCTATACAATCCAATCATTGCCGCCAAACCGCTGCAGTTGCAGCCAAATTTGGTCTTGCCTGCGTGCTTGTTCTTACAGATCAGCGCCCAAAAGAGCTAACCGCCAATAATTATTTGGATACATTGCTTGGAGCCCAAATTATATGGGCTGGAGATCAGGATCGCGAGAGCGCACTCAATGAGGCGGTTAGCGCTGCCCAGGAAACGGGTAAACAACCTTATCTAGTTCCTTATGGAGGCTCTAACGCTCTGGGAGCATGTGCCTACTTACACGCTATGCAAGAACTTGCCGCACAGACAGACACACCATTTGATTGGATCATTTTCGCAACCTCATCGGGTGCTACGCAGGCTGGTCTTGAATTGGGCCGCCGAGAGTTCATGCCTTCGGCTAAATTACTTGGGGTCAGTGTGGATATGAAATCTCAGGCCTTTGCCCCCATGATCTCGACGCTAACTAATGATTGTGCCGCGCTTGTTGGCCTGGATTTTCAATCAACCCCACAAGACATTCTAGTTTCAGATGCTTACTTGGGCGCCGGATACGCTCAAATGGGTCCGGCTGAGGAAGAGGCGATCCAGTTATTTGCTCGTGAGGAGGCTTTGCTAATTGATCCCGTATACACAGGTCGGGCTGCTGCTGGTCTTATCAATTTGGTTCGCTCTGGAAATATCAAAAAAGATGAAAAGGTACTTTTTTGGCATACTGGGGGAGCACCAGCTCTCTTTGCCCCTCAATATATGGCCCAATTAACGAAATCTTAGGTTTAGGAAGTTGCGAAAAGAAGCTGATAACGCTTAGCGATTAATCGAATCGCCTGCTGGATCAATTGCTTATTCTCTTCAATCTGATGCCATCGGCTAGCGCCTGAAGGGTGGGGTAGCGGGACAATCCAGCGCCCATCTTGTACTTGTTCACTCCCGATGATTTCGCTCAAAGTAAATTTTCTTCCAAAAAATAACTCAATTGCTAATCGGCCAATGGGAATAACTAGCTTGGGGGCTACCAGAGTAAGTTCCTGATCCAGAAATGGGCGGCAAAGGGCCTGTTCTTTACGAGTAGGGACCCGGTCTCCGCTGCCGCCTTTGACCCGCCCCGGATAGCATTTTGTCACCGAACTCATATATTGTGTAGTCCGAAACCAATCCTCATCAATGCCTGCTTCAGCCAACCACTCAAATAGCCGCTTGCCGCTGCTTGCATTGAAAGGCCGAGCCGCATCTACTTCGGTAATCCCCGGAGCCTGACCGATTGTCATTATTCGCGCATCGACAGATCCTTGAGTTACGGCTGGCGGTGTAACTTCGTAGCCGCCTTCCACACATAGTTGGCAGCGCCGCATTTCTGTCTGCAGGTCAATAAACTCTTGGCTGGCCATTTTTGGATATTAGATTCGTTCTAGAAACGGAGGTAAGAATATGATAATGCCAATGGCAAGAGCCGCCAGAGCAGCAATTAATACGGCTGCTGCACTGATGTCCTTAGCGGCTTTGGCCAGAGGATGAGGGTCAGGGCTTACTAAATCGACCACTACTTCTACGGATGTATTTAGAAACTCAGTCAGCCACACCATAGCCATGGTCAGCAGAATAATGGCCCACTCAACGCGCGATATTTGCAACCAGAATGATGCTCCAATTGCCAGAATGCTAATTATCGTGTGAACCCAGGTGTTTTGCTGACTGCGTAAAACGAGCCACCAGCCTTCAAAAGCGGGTTTGAATGAACGGATACGAGCGAGGAAAAATGCCATATTATTTGCCGATCCGTTTCTGATCAACTTCTACCCCGAGGCTATTTAATATGCTATTTTGAAGGTCCCACATCTCTTTTTTTTCATTATCAAGCGAGTGGTCATAGCCTAGCAGGTGCAACATGCCATGTACACTCAGTAGTTGCAACTCTCCATAAACGCTATGACCCCCTATTTTTGCTTGCGCATCGGCCCTTTCTAGTGAAATTGCAATGTCACCCAGATATGCTTGTTGAGTTTCCATTTGCCGATCATCATTAGCAAAAGAAAGCACGTCGGTCGTTTTGTCTTCCCCTTTGTATTTGAGATTCAACTTTTTCAAAAACTCGTCTGTGCTGATTACAAATGAAACATCTAAATCAGCATTCTTTTCAAGCTGCGTCAATACAGCCTGGCTAGCATTGATTATTAGCTCTTGAATTTGTTGACTGACTGAGATGCCCTCAAAGGCTACCTCGATCATGCGGCCTTACTTTTATCGTCTGGGGCACTTATTTCGGTAGGAGGAGCACTCTCGATTTTCGGATAATTAATGCGCGGATGATAAATACCTCGTAGTGTTGAAACAAAAGATTCTTGAACCACAGCCAAATCATTCATCGTTAATTCTGTATGGTCTAGCTGTCCGGCCGCCAAGCGATTGTCGATCACATCTCGAACCAGCAGGTTTAACTCGTCCCGGGTGGCCGGCCTTTCAGCCCTGGTTCTGGCTTCGCAGCCATCAGCCAGCATTACCAACGCTGTTTCCCGAGACTGTGGCTTAGGACCTGGATAACGGAAAGCGTTTGGATCCACTTTATTCTTGTCGCCCTCAACGGCTTCAAGTGCTCGCCCATATTGATATTGGGTGATCAAATCGCCGTGATGTTCAGCAATAAAATCTCGAATGCGTCGTGGAAGTCGATGTTTGTCCGCCAATTCCAATCCGTCGGCAACATGGCGAATAATAATTTGAGAGCTGTCCAATGGAGATAAGTCGTTATGTGGGTTGGCCGTCCCTGGCACCTGATTTTCAATGAAATAAATTGGTTGGCGAGCCTTGCCAGCGTCATGATACAGAGAGCCAACTCTTGTTAGTAACGTGTTGGCTCCAATACGTTCTGCTGCCTGTTCGGCCAGATTGGAGATTTGTAAACTGTGCTGATATGTGCCAGGCGCATTCCTCAACACAAACTGGAGCAATGGGTGGTCTGGTCTTGAAAGCTCTTGGAGCTGTACTGCTGTGGTTAGGCCAAGCACACTCGAAACAGCTAATTGCAAAACAATAGTCAATGTTGCAGCAATAAAGCCATTAAGAAGGGAGGCCCCAACTAGCGTTGCGATTCCCAGAAGATCCGTCGTGCCAAGGGGTAAGCGGAAAGCCAACACAACCGCCACTCCGGTTAATCCAAGTGCCAACCCAGCCCATATATAGGACATTAGTCTTTGTCCACTGCGCAACACGAGGATCCCTACCCAGCTGCCTAAGAAATAAAACACGCTTAATTCCAGAGGAATAGGGAAATTGTAAGCAGCAATCAAACTGAGGCTAAAGGCTAGAACGATAGCCAGTTGTGTTCCAGCAATCGTAGAAACCACTAAGCCAAAAGCTGCGACTGGATAAATGTAAGGACTAACCGCTCGGCCAACCACTAAGAATCGAGCTCCAAATAGAAATATTACAAAGAGAATTGCAAAAAATAGGAGTGTGCGGCTGTCTATATTAGAGCGCTTCTGATAACGAAAATAGAGGAAGATCAATAAGAAGCTAGCGACCAATATTGCGGCTGAACCTACATAATCCTGCCAGCGTGTTCCGCTATCAACTAGGCCGAATTGTTCTAACAACTCACGGTCGGCTGCGCTCAATACTTGACCTCGCTCAACCAGTATTTCGTCAGCCAAGACGGTCACAATGATTGGGGCAACTGCCCCGCGCGCTTCTTCTCGGGCGATCTCTGTCAAACTTTCAGAGAAAAATGAATTGGGGGCAACGAAAGCTGCAGCCAAATCTGCGGCGATTAGAGCTTGTTGCTCTGGCAATGACAGACTTACCAGCGCCTGAGCCGATATTCGAGCACTTTCGACTTGGTCTTGGCGAATCGTACTGCGCATTATTTGGTCCAAAATTACGCGACTTTCGGCCTGCACGTTACTCCAGGCATCGGCACTCAAACTAAGCACTTCAATGGCTCTTTCTTGCCCTAAATTTATGTTTTGAAGAGCTGCTAAATCCGCTAATCTCTGTTCTTGAGAAGCGAAACTATCCTCTCGAACCGATTCAATGAAGGCTAAAGTAGCCCCCAACTTCTGTACTTGATCTCTGGCCACATTCGCATCCGGTGGGCCATAAATTGCCTCCACCGCTAAGGCATTTTCTTCTTGCTGTGCCGTAGTTAATATTGCACTTTCAAAGCTCAGGGTACGTGGGGCTAGAATGTCGAGACTGGCCACATCTCCTTCGTTTAATGCCAGACTGTTTTCTGCAGCGGCATTCGGCAGGTACAGGGCCAATGCGGATAGAAAAAACGTAGCAGCAAATAATAAAATACTAAAAAAGCGCTGCCTTGAATACCAGGGTTCAGCTGCTACTGAGACGATATCGGACATAAGGGCTAATTAACTCCCCTGCAGTTGCTCCCGCACCATTTGGCTTACTTTTCCCCCGTCGGCTCTGCCAGCAACCTCCGCTAGCAAGCCTTGCATAACTTTACCCATATCGCTGATTGTGCTGGCTCCGACAGCCTCAATGTGCTGGGTTACTAACTTCGTTAGCTCCTCGTCGCTCATTGCACTGGGCATAAATTTTTCTAATACTTTTAATTCCATTTTCGCTTCTTCAACCAGGTCGTTCCGATCTACCTTCTTGGCTTCTTCCAAACTTTCCTGGCGTGTCTTAACCTGCTTTTGAAGAATGGAAAGAATATCAGCTTCTTCCAATTCCTCCTTTTTTTGAATTTCCCCTTCCTTAATTGCAGATAACACTAACCTCAACGTGTTTCTACTAACCTGATCTTTGGCCAACATGGCCTCTTTAAGGGCGGTTTCAAGCTCTTTTTTCTTGCTCATCTTCCGATTATACTCACTCGACTCTGTGCTACCCCATAGGGTGTTGCATCCGTTTTCCACCAATAAGATGTAGATGAATGTGCTTCACCTCTTGTCGGCCATCAGATCCTGTATTCATTATTATTCGATAACCACTTTCGCGAATGCCTTCTTTTTCTGCCAACTCAGGGACTACTGTTAACATTCTCGCTGCAAAAGCTGCCTGATCTGGGCCAAGATCATTATTGCTTTCGATATGTGCATTGGGGATGATGAGAAGATGGCTAGGAGCCACCGGATTTATATCGCGAAATACGCATACTAAATCGTCCTTAAATACAATATCAGCCTCCATTGCCCCACTTGCTATTTGGCAAAAGATGCAATTCTCTTCTTGCATAGTTACTCCTTTCCTCTTATAACGATTAAACCTAGCCCGATCCTGTTTGATTAGCACCCCATCAAGTAACCCGTAAAACATTTGACTGGCTTAGCTTGTTTCAATTTAGAGTGGACTAATTTCATCCCCTCAAACATTTATTCAGCCTTCTACAATCCTTTTCTTTGATCCACGAAATGATCGCGATATTTGCACGTAAAATAATTTTAGCGGGCATCACACGACTCTAATCTTTGTGAGTAACTAAAAAGAATGTGCCCAGTAGTTTCATGCTACCGGGCACATATCTTGATTTCATTTTAATTATGAATGCATTCAATGCTATTGAGAAATACTTTCAAGCGATTTAATTCCTAAGGGGCGGTGACGACAAAGTCGTCAAATAGAATTTCCGTGCCAGGAACTGCGAATGTGCCCGCATACAATCCCACGTCCCCCGATTGAATTCGATCATCAACTCTCTCAGCAACATATTCACCATTTACATATAGAGTGAGAGTGTTCCCAATACAATCCAAACGTATTGTATTTGTCGAATTGCCTTGAACAATGGCTGCTGTTGGCTGCATCTCTTCCATATTTAGATACCCATAGGTGCCATCTTCAATATTTAGGAATCCGTAAAATCCATCACTGCTGACAGTCACCGCATAGAAATTTTCAATATCTGCATAACGACAGATGATTCCAAATTCGTTGTCATCGTGACCACTGGATTTAGTTGCTACTACTGTGACGCTTGTATCTATAAAGTGGAGACCCGGATTGGCCCAAATAGAATAGTTCTCAGGAACGACAAACATTCGATAAGCTCCATCCACGTAATCCGTAAAGCCCTCTTCCCATTCAGCTCGATCCCAGCCGCTGTTCGGATTTGAATAGTCGTCTTCAAAAGGAAGGTTGCTCTGAGCAACGGATCCAGCTTCCGAATTTCCACTTTCATCTACTACACCTGAATCGCTTTCAATTTGATTAGATTGAGTAGTGTTATTTTCTTCAGTTTCAATTGTTTCTACGGGATTTGCAGTCTCAACAGTAGGGGAGCATGCAACAGCTAGCAATATAGAAAAAAAGGATACAAATATCATTTTTGATTTCATTTTTTCTCCTGGTTCTTATGTTTCAAAATTAATTATTAAGACTACGGGGCTGTAACGACAAAGTTGTCGAATAGAATTTCTGTGCCGGGAATACTGAATGTGCCTGCATACAATCCGACATCTCCAGATTCGATACTGTCATCCACAGTTTCCCCAACAAATTCGTCATTTACGTAGAGAGTCAGGCGCGACCCAACACATTCCAATCGAATTGTGTTTACCGAATTACCCTGACTAATTGACTCTGCAGGCAACATATTTTCCATATTAAGTAATTCCAATGTGCCTCCGTCTTTGCGACTCCAAAAACCGTAGAAACCGTCGCTACTTATGGTGGCTATGTAAAAATTCTCGATGTTTGCATGGCGACAAATTAGACCAAATTCATTATCGTCATCACCACCAGCTTTAGTGGCATCTACACTGACACTAACGTCCCGAAAATTGCGGCTTGGGTTGGCCCAAACATAGGAATTTTCAGCTTGTATATATATGCGATAACTTCCCTGGTCGTAATCAGTGGAACCTACATCCGAGTCTGTCCGGTCCCAACCACTGCCTGTGTCCGAAAAATCGTCGGCAAAAAGAATTTGGGGACCACTCTCAACTTCTGGGCTATCGGGACTCACCACGGGGCCACTTCCGCAGGCGCTTACAATAAATGCTAGAAGTAGCAACGCAATTAATTTGCGATATTTCATAATTTCTCCTCGACTAATTGGTGGAATTTTAGCATGCCAATTTGCCCTTAGGGTTCGAATTGATCCAATAAAGATTGTGCTTGATCTAGAACTGTCACATTAATTTCGTGTTTTAAAACCAGCTCTAAATGCATTTGAGCCTGCGCTGATTCGCCATTTTCCAAATGAATGATACTTTTTAGCAAATTGGCCTCACCAAAAAATTCATTTGCTGAAAGCGAGGCATTTAAGAATTGCAAAACTAGCACCTGATTTTCGCCCAGCTGCCAATAGGCTTTGGCAATAAGGAAATTAGCCTCGGCGTCACGCGGAACCAGTTTTTGAGCTTCCAAAGCAGCGGGCAATCCGATCTCGCCAACAAGAATTTCATTATCGAGTGAATAGCGCGCTAATTCTTTCCACCAAATGGGGTTTTCAGGTTCGAGAGCTATGGCTCTTTCATAAAAGTCCTGGGCTTGCAATACCTTGCCATTCAATACCTGATTGCGACCCAATTCAACTAAAAGCTGTGGATCTTCAGGTTCGATTAGATGAGCAATTTGCAAGTGTGCATAGGCCTGATCGAAGTTTCCTGCTCGCTGCCAGTAAAAGGCTTGGAATAGGTTGACAGAAAAAGAAAGCGGATTAATGGCCGCTCCTTTCTCCAACGCATCTATTGCACGCAAATCCCCAGTTTGAAAATAAGCCTCACCCAAATAGGCCCAGGCTTCTGCATATTCAGGGTCAATTGTGGTTGCCCGTTCTAATGCTACAACGCTCAAATCCCATGCTTGAAATCCTGCAAGAGTCTGCCCTATCAATGTGAATGTGTAGGCCTCATTTTCTTGCAATTGTCCAAGACGGATTGCGTTGGAAAGATCACGTGCTTGGTTTGAATAATTGCTTTCATTGGCCGCAGTTTCTACAAGTACGTCCAAAGCCTCGCTTGGATTCCAGGTGGCCAGCCGCAAAGCCGCTTGATAAATTTCAGCTACTCCGTGTTCAGCTTCTCGCGGCATCGCCTCAATAGTGCTGAAGGCCTCAAAGCCCAATTCTTGTGGTTCAAGTAGGCCGGGAAGTGAAAAATATAGGGTTCCCATAATTGCTATCGCCAACAATATTCGCCTCAACATGGCGAGATTATACGAGCCGTCTAGCAATTCTTGGTTGAGTTCCTCGCGGTATAATTCCGGCGTTTCAAATAATTTTTCGAAGGACCCACATGGATTTTCAATTAAATGAAGAACAACTCGCGGTTCAAAAAATGGTCCGCGATTATGTTAACAAAGAAGTCGCCCCAACAATCAAAGACTGGGACCGTAAACAAGCCATGGACCCAGCCGTGCTCCCTCGTATGGCCGAACTGGGAATTTTGGGGATTAATATTCCTGTCCGTTATGGCGGCCAAGGATTTGACTACATCTCATTGGGACTGGTTTGTGAGGAGTTAGAAGCGGTAGACAGCACGCTTCGTGTCGTAATGTCGGTCCATATGGGTCTCAATAGTATGGCCGTTTTCCAATGGGGAACCGAAGAGCAGAAACAGAAATTTTTGACTCCTCAGGCTACTGGTGAAAAATACGCTTGCTTTGGTCTTACAGAACCAGGAGCGGGCTCTGATGTTGCTGGAATGGAAGGCACTGCTAAAAAAGATGGCGATGATTACATTCTCAATGGCGAGAAAATGTGGATTTCGCTGGCTAGCAAAGCTCACCACGCCCTGGTCGTTATGCGTACCAATCCAGATGCCACGGATCCCCATGAAGGCCTAAGTGCCTTTCTGCTTGAAATGGATACCAAAGGGGTTACTACAGGGGACATTCATGGAAAAATGGGCGTCCGCGCTGGATCCACTGGCTGGATCGCTATGCAAGATGTGCGCATTCCCGCAGCCAATCTTTTGGGAGAAGAAGGGGAGGGCTTTAAAATTGCAATGTCCTGCTTGGATAATGGTCGTTACACCGTGGCTGCTGGTGCAACTGGGCTCATTCGCGCCAGTTTGGATGCCAGCATAAATTATGCCAATGAACGCAAAGCATTTGGGCGCGAGATCGGCAAATTTCAGCTTGTTCAGCAAAAAATTGCTTTTATGATGCAGAAATATGAAGCCGCACGTTTGCTTTATCTGCGATCAGGTTGGATGAAAAACGAGGGTCAGCGCAATACCAAAGAAACATCATTAGCCAAATGGTATGCCACCGACGCATCCTTTGAATCAGCTTCGGAAGCCATTCAAGTTCATGGTGCTTATGGATACAGTGACGAATATGATGTAGAACGCTTTTTGCGTAATTCCAAAGGCGCCGTCATTTACGAAGGAACGAGTGAAGTTCACCAGCTAATGCAAGCAGGCTATGCTCTAGGCTACCGCGAAGATGGAAAACTGCGCATGGAATTGCCCGCCTATGACGCCGATATTTGGCAAGCTGAATCCTAAATATATAAATTACGCTTATCCGGGAGGATCATTTGAAGATTGCAGTCTTTGTAAAACAAGTTCCCGACTCCGCCGCAAAAATTTCATTGGATGGAGAAACCATTAAATTGGGCGATGCTCCTCTGGTTATTAACCCCTGGGATGAATATGCAGTTGAAGCTGCTTTACATTTAGGCGAAGAACATAGCATTGACGTTGTGGCTATCAGTATGGGACCCGAAACCTCTCAAGAAGCCCTCAAACACGCATTAGCAATGGGTTGCTCGGAAGCTATATTGATTTCAGACGATGCCTTAGTTTCTGCCGATGCGGGCGCAGCAGCCCGAGTTTTTGCTTCTGCCTTAAACAAACTTGGCGATGTGCAATTGGCTATTTTTGGCAAACAAGCCATTGACAGCGACACTGGCTTAGCCCCTGCCATGACGGCGCGTGCCTTGGCGTGGCCGCTAACGAGTTTGGTATCTAAAATTACCCAAATGGACCTGGCTGGAAAGCAAGCCAAGCTGGAGCGCAACAACGAAGAAGGTCGGCAGTCGCTAAGCACATCCCTTCCAGCAGTATTAAGTATTGCCAAAGACTTTGGCGAACCAAGATACCCATCATTCATGGGCATTCGAAAGGCCGCTAAAGCAGAAATTCCTGTTTGGTCCTTATCTGATCTAGGTATTGAAGCTCCCTCAACAAATGTTACTTGGCCTGCACTAATACTTCCGCCAGAACAAGAATCCAAGCATGAGATCGTTGAAGGGGCTAGCCCAGAAGAAATTGCTAACAATCTGGCAGACAAGATTATTGCTGAGGGCGTGCTCTAATGGCAGATATTTGGGTATACATTGATCAATTTCAAGGTAAGGCCTTGCCCGCTTCGTGGGAAGCCTTGTCCTTTGCTCGTATTCTTGCCGATAATAACAATAACCAGGTTCATGCCATCGTTCTTGGGAAGGATATTGCAGCTATCGGTGCCGAAGCTGGCAGCTATGGTGCCGATGTAGTCCAGCATGGCGATCATGATTCCTTGGCGGATTTTCGCCCGGAAGTTTATGCTGATCTGATTGCCAATTTAGCCTCAACTTCTAAGCCCGATCTAATACTCTTGCCCACAAATTCACGAAGTCGTGAATTAGCCGCCATGCTTTCTATAGATTTGGATGCTGGCGTCCTTGTAGATGTAATCGAACTGAATATTGCAGGTGATAAAGTCTCAGCCACGCGCCCAATTTATGCGGGCAAATTGCATGCACAGGTTGAAACCAGTACACGGCCTGCTCTAGCAACTTTGCGCGCTCGTGCTTTCGCAAAACCTGTCCCAGACAGTTCTCATTCTGCCGAAATGGTGGAAATTGACTCAGCGCTTATCGGATCAGATTTCGCAACCCGCGAATTCTCCTATTCGGATGCAGATGGAAAGGTTAGTCTAGGTGATGCAGCAGTAATTGTTTCAGGTGGTCGAGGAACATCTAATAATCCCGAGCTTAATCCTCCCGCAGATATTACAGATGAAAAAGAACAGGAAATTTGGCGCGCCCAGCAAGGTTTCAAGCTAATTGGTGATCTTGCCAGCGAACTTAATGCGGCTGTAGGCGCTTCCCGTGCAGCAGTTGATGCGGGTTATGTTCCTTACAGTCACCAAGTCGGCCAGACCGGTAAAGTGGTTTCTCCTGATTTGTATATTGCCTGTGGAATATCGGGGGCTATTCAGCATTTAGCAGGCATGCGCACCAGCAAGATGATTGTGGCCATTAACAAAGATCCCGATGCACCCATCTTTAAGTTGGCTCGTTATGGCGTGGTTGGCGACCTTCACGAAATTGTGCCCGCGCTAACCGCGGCGTTCAAAGAAAAATTGACCTAACGAAAAGGACCTGCAGAGCAGGTCCTTTTTTTGGTTGGGTTGCCGGGCAATTTTTTAATCGTAAATTCTGATTTATTCTACTGCCAGCCTGGCTTCGCGAATGGCGGTTAGCAATACGCGTGCATCTGGGAAATCCTCACAAAAATTGTAGCGATACGTTAATCTTAATTTTCCTTGCTGATCCACCACAAATTCACCCGGCATAAGCCAGGGATTATCGACTAAGGGTCGTTCGTCTTTTTTTCGTGATGCTGCGAAATCTTTACCGGCTTGCAACTGTCGATCAATCAATTCAGTAGGGGCGTCGAAAAGAATTTGCGATTCCTTGCCCTCCAGCAACCCATATTCAAAATAGGCACTGAAATCCGTGTCGCAGAGAATAGGAATTTCTCCAAGTTTATATTTAAGTGCATAATAAGCACTACGTGCAGGTTCGCCCTGTCCAATAATGATAACTTTAGCCCCTGCTCGTTCAATGTCTTGCAACTCATTTATAAGTCGAGCTGAGCGATCTAAGCCACATCCGCAGCCAAAATGGCGCCAAAATAAAATCAGCGCTGGTCCATCCTTCCAAAAATCTGATAACTGTGTTTCCTTACCCTGGCTGTTCAAGCGCGTGAAATCCGGCGCATAGTCTCCAACTTGCGGGGGTAATTTATCCCAACGAACGCGCTGTGGCCCAGCCTGATACATTTTGAGCCATTCGTATTCGGCTTCCTTTAACTGTTTTTCAAAATCGTCCAATGCTTGCTCCTTTTCAATAAAAACATCCGCGTTTTTTATGCCATGTGAGTTGAATTGCAAACCTTTGAGCAGTTATTCAAATTTGCGGGCTACCAAACTCATGCGCCCGCTAAAAAATCGCAGCGGGTGGTTCTTACCCTCCAGGATAAACCATCTTTCTGGGCTGCGGCGCACTCCCATTCTGTGCAAGATCGCTCGAATAAAGGGTTTGACAATCGGCGGAAATTCGAAACGAATGTACTTACTGGTTTCAATTGAGAGACCACCGACTTTGCTAAATACCCTTTCGTATTCCTCTTTTGTGCAAAAATTATGTGTGCCCATGCTTCGATAAGTCGCGCGAAATTCCTTCCCATATGTGCCCCTTAAGAATTTTCGCAGAATAAGTAGTTTGCGCGGTATGTAATGGGTTGGTTCCATGCTAAACATCGTTCCGCCCGTTTTCATTGATTCGGCAATTTTCTGAAAAAGTTCCACCCGATCGGGGATATGGTGCACCGCCGATAAGAAGATAACAGAGTCGCTCGGAGGTAATTGTTCTTGTTTGAAATCCCCCGCAATGAGCTGATAACTAAAACCTTTTTTACCCTTGGTGATTTTCTTCAATCGCGGATCAAGATATTGAATAAAATTAGGATTGATGTCCAATCCCGTGTAGCGTTTTACTGATGGATACGTCGCGATTTTCCCAGTCAGATATCCCACGCCCGGACCGATCTCAATAACCGATTCCGGCTGGTATTTTTCCATGTACTCAAGCAGCAAGGTCCCCTTTATGTTCGAGACTTCTTGTTGGTAATCATCAATGGTCAGGCTGCCTTCCTTGGTCCCCGGCTTGGCATATTCGGGCCTTTCGGTATTGATGAATAGATTGGCACGATGCACCCACTGACGATTCTCTTCGTTAAGTAATCTCCAACTCAAGTCGTTACCCAGAATCTGATACAGAAAGAAACCGGGGAGGGTTTTCACCCAATTTCGATAATTTAGCCATTCATTTTGCCAATCTTGTCGCATAAAAATCCTATTGTGTAATTTTCTAACCGCTTTCGCTATTTTACATAATCAAGTGATGTTGGCGTTATTTTGCTGTTTCTCTTCACCATAATACTAACAAAATCCTAATGCCCAAAAGCTTGCCCCTCAATTTTTGTCTGGCTAGAATTAAGCTATGTTAGAAAAAATGTCTCGGCGGGAATTTATCAAGCTTTCGGCTTTCTCACTGGGAGCCACGGCCGCCACTCGTCTCGATGTCTCTTCACCCTCTTCCTATTTCCTGGAAGAGGGACAAATAGGCCGGGTTGCCTATGAATCGATCAGCGTATTTGACTCACCCCGTTTGGATGCCCGTACGGTTGGCTTCCGATTTCGAGATGAGCTGATCAATCTTTTCTATCCGTTAACGCCACTAACAGGCCCTGCCTATAATCCTCATTGGTATCGCATCAATGGGGGCTATATTCATAGTGGGTTAGTTCAACCAGTCGGCGTTCGTTATAACACGGTGCTAGACAGCCTTCCAGAGGATGGCAGGCTTTCTCGGCTAACTCTCCCTTATTCCCGCCCCTACACCTATAACCGAAATGACGGCTGGCAAGCAGAGGAGCTTTATCTGCTCTATTATGGCTCGAATCATTGGGTAACCGATATTGTTGCAGGCCCAGATGAAACTCCCTGGTACCAAATCACCGAAGCTTGGGAGGGAGTTCAATATTACGTAAAGGCGGAGCATCTGCAGCCATATGCAGCGGTAGAATTGGAACCACTTTCCCCAGATGTGCCGGCAACCGATAAGCGCATTGAAGTTTCATTGCAACGTCAGAACCTAAGCGCTTATGAAGGCGATCAGATCGTTATGAGTAGCAAGATCTCCAGCGGGGTGACTAGCCAAACAGGAAACGGGCTGCCCACCATGACTCCCACAGGTAGCTTCAACATTAACTCCAAATTATCCGCAAAATATATGGGTGCCAATCGCCTAACCGATACGCTGGGCGACAAGTTTCTTCCCGGCGTGCCCTGGACAGCATTCTTTGCAGAGGGCGGCTATGCCATTCATGGCGCCTATTGGCACAATAATTTTGGCGCACCCATGAGCCGCGGCTGCATAAACCTGCCACCAACCGAGGCGCAATGGCTTTATCGTTGGATCACCCCAGCGGCCTCAGCCGACGATTGGGAAGCGCGCGGCTTCGGCACGCGAGTAATCGTCTCTTAAGAGCCCCTTGGTATAATTCCGGCCCGAAATCAGAACACATCTAGCAGGGTGTCCTGGAAAAATGGTTTCATGAATTTCTCCTTGAATAAGATTTCGGTGACGAAATCTTATCGGCCCCATAGCTCAATTGGCAGAGCAAACGACTCTTAATCGTTAGGTTGAAGGTTCGATTCCTTCTGGGGTCACTAACATGTTTGTCCCTTATGAGACAAGGGCTGTCTGATTTCTAATCAGCATTCTCAAGTAAAATCACTTCCTGAATTAGTAGTTTTTCAGCTCGATAATCTTGCCATTGCCAAAGGAATTCTATGAAGAACCCGAAAAGAACCTGGCCCATCTATTTAATAGCGTTGATCATCACTTTTTTGATCGCGACCAGAACAATCGCTCTCTCGGATCTCACTACCGACATTTGGGTATTTATTGAAGAGGGGATTTGGTCGTTTATCGGATTGGGCTTCCTTGGGGTGGCGACTATTATTCTTACTCGTTCAAAAGAAAGGCTGATTGGCTGGATTCTTATGGGCCCACCCATGGCTATGGCAATTGTAGGATTTGGGGAACTCATGCTTGGCCCGGTAAAAGAATTTTCAGCACCCCTATCCGTTGCAGAGTGGTTATTTGCATGGTTCTCAGGAACAAGTTGGAACTTACTAATTATTCCAATCTTTCTGATCGCCTTGGTTTTTCCGGATGGCCAATTGACAAGACGAATTGAAAAGATTGGTTTTCGGGTCCTAATCATCACCTTTAGCCTTTTTCAACTTTTTGCTACCTTTTCGCATGGACTCGGGGACACTGAAATAACGGGTAAGGTATGGAATAACCCTGTTGGATTTATTCCCAAAGATGTAAGTGATCTGTTTTTCCCCATATTTTCCCTTCTCCTATTATCTACAACGGTGTTGTGCCTGATCTCTCTTATTGGTCGCTTCAGACTTTCAACTGGTCTTGAAAGAGCTCAGCTGAAATGGCTTTTTCTATCGCTTGCCCTATTCTTGACAGTGTATATTCTGACATTTGTCTTTACGGCTGGCGATTATGGACTGGTTGTTGGTCTACTTTTTGCATTCTCGGTATTGCTAATTCCGATAGGTATCGGGATTGCTATTATGCGTTATCGCATTTGGGATATCGATTTCGTCATCAATCGCTCGCTGGTCTTTGGATTGTTGACGGCAGTAATCGCCGCTATCTGGGCGGGATCCCTTACGCTGATTGATCAAGTAATCGTTAGCCTCATTGGTGACACTTCAAAAGCAGCCTCTACTTTGCTTTCCACTTTGCTTGCAGCCTCGATATTCCAACCGGCGCGTAAGCGTATAGAAGATTGGTCAAATAAAAAGTTTTTCCCCGAAAAACTTCAACTTGAAAAGGCCTTTATTGAGCTGGAGCCTAGGCATTGGGGGCATCTACAGCTAAAGGCTGTTGGTCAACTTTCTGTGGAACGGGTTTGCCGCATCCTTAAAGCAAGCTCTGGAACCTTGTTCATCAAAGACGAAAAAGATAGTTATTCAGCGCTGAGCAAATACGGAAAAATCGAGGGCAAAATTGCTGACGTAAAGCTGGATGAAAAGGAGCTAAAACTCCTGCAAAATGAAGAAGCAGTTAGGCTGGAACGCAATCCTGCTTTCCATCGGTTTGTTCCCATTTGGATACCCAGGGAAGGTCCCAATGAAATACTTGGCTTAATTGGCCTGGGTCTTCGTGAAAGTAACCGGGGTTATTCTGTCGACGAGCTGAAGGCTCTTGCTGGTTTGGGTCGGAAGATAGGCGAAGCCATCTTTAACTTGAAATTGCGCGGAAAATAGTTTCCCGACAGCCGAAAAAGGGAAAATTAATTGAAGGAACAAAGTCTGTCTGATTTCTAATCAGATGCAGGAAATTATTGTGGTCGGGGATTTCGAATTAAGTTAAAAATACAACAAACTTCCATAATGGCAAAATGTGAGGTAATTCAAACTAGTTTTCTATTAAAGTCAGAAATTATTTTAGGGTCTAATATTTCTAATCAAGACGCGAATTAATATCAGCCTCAAAATCAGCATACAGACCAGGCTCTGGCGGGTTAGCAGTATGGGCTTCCCACCAACCTCTTCCAAAAGGTGTTCGAAACCAGAATACTAGTGCCTGAGCATTTCCATTCCATTCCTCAGCGGTTTGTGCCTTAAAAAGTCTATGATGGCGATAAGCTTGCCAAAATTTATTATGGATATATCCAATCATCCAAAAAGCCCGTTTGGACTTTGCCGTATTGCCATCATACGGCTCACTTAATTCCGGGTAGAAATCGGGATTAGTAAAACCTATCATATTCATTTCATTGAAATCTTCCATGCGTTTGGTCAATTGGTCATACCGCAATTGCTTAGTATGAGAGCGCACTTGCCATGCACCCATGAGTATTGAAACAACTATAGCTATGGTTTGGAGTAAATCTAAATTATTCACCTTAATTCCTTTGAATTTTGCTGTTAACCGAAAGGGAAACTTGTAATTATTGAAATCCCTATTATTGACAATACCTTCGTTTTGTCAAATCCTGGTGATTTGTTAACATTGATTCCTGCTACTTAATTGATGCACAGAATACTTACGAAATAATATTTCCACGTACAACGTTCATATCCAACATTAATAAGTAGATAACTTTAGCTTACACTGAGAATCGCCAATAATAGGGAAACAGGGATATGCGAAATTTAAGATTCTGAATTAGAACCTTGAACTGCGGTAGAAAAAGATCTCAGCAGAGACTAACAATCAAAAAATCCGATGGATTATTTGGATGTAGACCCCCGACCATGAAAACAAAGAAAATCTAACTACGGTGGGCCCTTGAGCCAGGAGGAATACGAATGAAATCAAAGGTAATTTTTCTGGTCGCGCTCTTTGCTCTTTTCCTGAACGCTTGCAACGGTAGCCGTAATGAGCGCGAAGCTTATATCAATATATGGATTGACAATCCCCTGCATGGCAGCACGCTCTCAATGGGCCAGCGCGCAATTCGTGTGTCTTTATCGGCGGATAATCTGGATAAACCTACTGTAGACGTCTTCATCAACGGGGAATTTTTGGCTAATGAGGAACACAATATTTGGGCGGCCAATAATGGCGGTCACGAGTATTTTGCTTTTCCCTTTTCTTGGGAGCCTGCTGCTCCGGGAAGCTACGAGATCGTAGCGCGTTATGCTGATGCGGAAGCTATAGCCATAGTGACAATAATTGGGGTCCCTGATCCTGTCGTGGATGAAAGCCAGACGCCTGAGATTGCCACCGAGGCAGTGGCGGAGGCGGATCATTTCCTTGTTTTGCCATCGCGTGATACCAATTGTCGATACGGCTGTGCTGCTAGCTTGTGGGAGATTGCCGATACGCTCTTTGATGGCACGGAATACATGCCGATTGGGGCTGATTATTCCACCGGCTATTATGTTTTCTCGGGGCCGGCGAGTGGGGAGACTTGCTATGTGCATGAGAGTTTTGTGGATGCGCGCATCAATGGGGTGAGTGTTGATTTTGAAGCAGTGCGGGTTTCGGATTTGGTCGCAAACTGGGCTTGCCCGCTCAACCCGACACTGACGCCAACGCCCTTGCCTACGGCCACTCCTTCGGCTACCGTGGTGAGCGGGGGAGGAGGTGCTGGTGGGACGACGCCAGAATGTAGCGATGGCATTGACAATGATGGCGATGGCGCCACGGATTTCGGCACAACGGCTCAGATAGCTGCAGGAACTGCCGATCGGCAATGCAGCGATGCGAATGATAATGATGAGGCAAATTAGATAAGAAAGAGAAGGAGGGGCCCAAACCCAACGAATTTATTCCTTAGTTCTAATTTTTTTAAAATAATCAGATTAAGCGTTTTGATTTTTTTGGGTGCAATTTGGGTGCAGACAGGATGGAAACATTCCACATATGGGACGCTTGACATAATTATTTGCTCTTTCTTGTGACTAGAAATACAGAATGACACTCGTGCGACAGAATGGACGCGCCTTGCCAATATTTTTAGGTTCTAGGTTCGAGTCCTAGTGGGGTCACTTTTTAGGTGAGAGAATCGCGAATTCTCGCGCTTTCTGTATGGTTTTTCTCTTTCCGTAAAAGAAGTTAAATTTAGGGGCTATTTCTAGAAATAGCCCCTAGTTTTTACTATTAGTTAGAGATAAAAAGGAACAGGATTCCCATCGATGTCTCTACCCTCGATCACATGATTTATTTGTGATCGAGAAAGATTCAATAATTTATTACCCATTAGTTGCCTAGCAATTATGTTCCTTGCTCTTCGTGAAATTTCTTCCGTATTTTCTAACTATTCATCAGGGGCCGATTGACTATCTTCCTCATTTTCAGAGTTTAATTCAGCCTCTTCAACGTTTTCTTTTTCCAGAAAGTTGAGGAATGATTGGAAATCAGTAAACCCAGCAGTAGCCTCCCACATTTTTCTGAAGACCGGGAGATTTACGGTCGATTCTGGTTCGGGCAAATCAAAGTTAATTGGCGTCCCAAATGGATATTTGCGATTTTCTTCATAAACATCTTCGACCATATCCTGAAGCCCGTGCCACCGCCCTCGAATTATTGGATTGGAATTTAGACTTGGATCAGCCTTTGGCTCGATCTTTTCAGGAGGGTGAACGTCGCTCAATGAAGTCCCAGAATCCTTTAATATGTGAAGATACCGCTCGCCCTTCTCAATCAAACAATTAGCGGAATCAAATTGCATTTTCTCAGATGCCTGATTGCTATCTATATTTTTTTTGTGATGGGAAAGGCCAATTTCAATAAGGCCCACTGCCTGACAGGAAAGTTCGAAAAGGTGTTGTTTTTGCTGACGCAATCTCTCATTTTGGAACTTGTGATCACAGTTCCAGTTGCGGATACTACGAGCTGAAACCCCGACGATTTCGGCAGTATCCTTCTGGCTATAGCCTCTCCCTAAATAAAAGGCAGCTTCATTTTGGCGTTCCGAAAGATCCTTATTCCGGGTTTTTCCGGAATTTTCCGGATTATATATATTATTTTCAGTTGTCATCATGCTCCTCTTTTCGTTCTTGAGAAGGGTTTTCTAATGAAAACCCTTTGCCTCAATTTCGCCGAGGCGAACGGACCCAAGAGCCACAGAATGACTTTTACTTTAGATCGTCATATTATTTATTGCTGACGAGCCTACCTCCTGTATGTAAATAATACAGTAATCAGGATATCAAGCCAAGAAAACCTGAATAAGAATTTTATTAGGAATAGTTTCTTAACTGATGGTTAAGAGCCAGAGTGAATATTGACTATATCAATTAGATTGCTGGACGGGAGCCCAGCAATCGATGAGTCGATCAGCGGTTGCCTGGCAACAGATTAACGAGGTGAACTACGACTGATAGGACTCGCCTGCGATTTGGGTGCTTATGAGAGCCTTTTCTCAAGCAGCGCACCTCACAGCCAGGTCCGAGTCCAGAAGATGAAGAAACGGCAACAGCAACTCCTACAGAAACTGTTTTGCGTGCGCTGGCTCGCAAAAAATTGTAATTGCCGCTATGGCTGTCAGGCTTCACAATTTGACATTGCCGACACCTTGTTTGAGGATTCTCTGTATCTAGTAAATGCGATTACCCAGGACGGGGTCTTTGCCCAATTCATAGACCTCACTGATCCTCAATGCTGCAATGCTAGCGACAATGATGAAATCAATTCTTAACTAAAGGCGCATAAGGACGTCTGAAGAAAATATACTGAATGGCCGACTCGTTTCTCTAAGATGATTTTTCTACGTGCAATTCAGGTGAAGATACACGGGGTATATTCCATATAAGGCCTGTTGACACAAAACGCAATACAAAAAGACAAGCTGACAAAATGAAAAACATTCTACTTATTATTTTGAGGCGTTTTCTTTGTATAGATTAGGTGCAAATAGCCTTGCAAGAGCTAAATTCCGTTGTAACTAATTGAGGAGCAGTGTATGAACGAAAAGATAAATCCCTTCAAATTTAGTGCATTTGGGCATTATTCTCAGGGAGTGAAAATTGACTTGGGTACCAAATCAATGATTTTGGTCGCAGGACAATTAGCCCTGAATGAGGACGGCAGCCCTGTCGCACCGGATGATTTCACAAGGCAAACTCATTTCATATTTGGTCGCATTAAAACGGTATTGGAAGCGGCTGGAGCCACCTTGGATGATGTTGTCAAATCCTTATTCTTTATTACTGATGTAAGCAAATATGCTGAAGTTTCCGCTGTCCGTAATGAATACTTTGAAGTCGCTCGGCCAGCAAGCGCAGTTGTTGAGATTAGCAATACCGTGGTTGAGGGATGTGGCGTGGAAATTGAAGTGATGGCCATGATTGATAATCAATGAGGAATCTAATATGAAAAACCCCGTAGCAATCATCAACGCCGCACGCAAAGGCATGGGGGCTGCAATAGCCAGGGAATTATCTGCTGCTGGCTATTTTACTGGTCAAAATTTGAGAGTAGAAGGTGGCCTTATTCGGTCCGCATAAACACAAAGGGATCAAATGGAATTTTCAAAAAACTACGATGTAATCCTGGTTGGCGGTGGAGTAATGGGCTCTTCAATTGCCTATTATCTGCTAAAAGAAGATCCTAATCTAAGTGTTGCCATAATCGAGATGGATCCCAGTTATAAGCGCAATTCAACAGTATTGTCTGATGGCAACCTGCGTTTACAATTTAATATCAAAGAAAATATCCTTATCTCCCAATATGGACTGAAGATGCTAAAAACCTTCAAGGAAGATATGCGTGTAGGGGATTGGGCTCCAGAACCAAGCTTTCGGCAAGAAGGCAATTTGTTTATCACCGATGCCGATAAAAAGAATAATGCCATCAAAGGGCTTGCAATGCAGGAAAGCATGAATTGCCAGGTATCTTGGTTGGATTCCGATGAAATATCGGCGCGCTTCCCACTCTACAATGTGGACAAATTTCCTGGAGGAACGTACGGAATATTGGACGGCACAATGGACCCCCAATCAATTCTGACAGCATATTCAAAGAAAGCTGTTGAACTTGGAGCTGAATATATCGTTGCGGAAGTTGGAGAATTACTTCAGGCAGATGGCCATGTACGTGGTGTGCGACTAAGCAACCAAGAAAAATTATCAGCCAAATTTGTTGTTAATAGTGCTGGAGCATGGGGTAAGCAATTTGCAAAGACTGCAGGCATCGACTTGCCGATTGATCCGGTTAGAAGACAAGTCTTCGTTATCGAAACCAATGAGAAACCCGACGAAACCTATCCGCTAACAGTATTTCCTTCGGGTTTGTATTTGATCCCAGAACACAGCAACCGCTTTATGTGCGGTAAATCCATGGAAAATGACCCAGTAGGTTTTGATTTCAATTGGAATCATGACAAATTTATGGATGTTTTGTGGCCCGAACTGATTGAAGTAGTGCCTAGTTTTGAACATTTGAAAATTGTGAGCGGCTGGTCGGGCCTGTATGCCGTCAACCGATTTGATGGCAACGCATTTTTGGGAGAATGGCCAGAAATGCAAGGCTTCATATTAGTAAATGGTTTTTCAGGGCACGGATTCCAGCAATGCCATGCGGTTGGGCGCTATTTGGCTGAACAAATTAGAGGCGTGGAACCTTTCGTTGACCTCACGATATTCTCCCCCAAAAGATTGCTTGAAAACAAGCCTGTATTTGAGGGCGCTGGAAAGCTTGTTTAGATTCGCCTAAATCACAATTTCCACATTCCAGGAAATATGGGCATGCATTTGATGAAAGACTATGGCAAAACTAATCTCAATTGGTCAAATTTTAATCGGGGAAATCTCCATGCTATAATTTTTTTTCACAATGTGTTCGTTCAAAATTTTGTATTCCACATATATAGAGGCAAGCAATGGATATATCCCACACTAGCCACAATCGCTGTGAATTAATCACCGTTTCAGGGCGGATTGACTCGGCTACTTCTGATCAACTTGAGTCGCAAATCAAAGAATTGCAAGACGCGGGAAAGTTTAATGTAGCTGCGGATCTAAGTGGAGTTGATTTCATATCCAGTCGAGGATTATGGGTATTGATTGAAGCTCAGAAAAAGAGCAATCATGGAGATCAAGGGAAAATAGTTTTGGCCGGCCTGTCTGAAAAGATCAAATCTTCTTTTGAATTAGTAGGTATGGATAAATTTTTTACTTACTATGAAGATGCGCTTGCTGCAGTGGGTTCTTTCTAAGTAACAACCCGGATCAGATGGCTTCAAAATCAAAAGCAAAATCAAGAGCTACATTCTCGCGGCAGCGCAACGCCGCCCAAAAAGCCCTTGCAGCAAATAAGTATATAGTTGCCATCAATAATTTCTCCAAGGCACTGTCCTACAAGAACATCAGCTCTACTGAAAAAATTGAAATGCTGGAAGGACGAGCAAGCGCTTATAAGGCAATTAACAATATAGTTGAAATGGCCACAGATATTGAAGAATTGGCCTCCCTCCAAAAGGCCGTTATTTCGCAATCACAAGCCGAGCTAGATATTTTGGACAGCATTGCGGAAGCGCTCAAAGATCAGCAAGATCTAGATAGTATTGGCAAAATTGTAGGGGCCAAAGTCCAGCAGTTTTTTAATGCCGAAATTGCGGGTGTCGCTCTTTACGACGGAAAATCCGGCACGATCAAACCGCCCTATTATTACGACCGTGGCACTCTCGTCGATGTGCCGGCTTTTAAATTCGGTGAAGGCGTTACTTCTACCGTTATTAAAAGTGGTAATCCGCTGATCATCCACACTGCTAAGGAATCAAAAAAATACGGATCCATCTATAATGATGAACTCCCATCCGAAAGCGCCTTGTATGCTCCGATATTAGCGGGCAAGAAAGCCATCGGTGCCCTAACTATTCAAGATAGCAAGAAAAAGGCTTTCAATCAGCATCAGCTTGATCTTTTAGTATCAATCGCCAGCAACATGGCCGTTGCATTGGAGAACGCTCGATTATTTGAAGAAACAGCCAAAAGAAATGCAGAATTAGCGGTCATCAATAGTATTCAGGAAGCCTTGGCCCAAGAATTAGAATTGAATAGTATCTATCGCATTGTCGGGGAAAAAGTGCTGGAGATATTCAAGGCCGACACGGTCGTCATCAACTCCTTAGACAAAGAAAAACATGAAATTAATCGATTATTTGCCTATGAGAAGGGCCAGGTATTTGAACCGTTTACTGTAAGGCTTTCCGAGGATCAATTTAGCAAAATATATCAATCTGATTCAATCTTGGTCAATCAGGATTTTGAGGGGTATGCAAAAGAGAACAATATACAAGTTGTAGAAGGCTTGGTTCCTAAATCCTACTTAGTTGCAACCATAAAAATTAAGGGATTTGCGATCGGCTCGATTTCAATACAAAATATGGAAATGGAATACGCCTACTCGAAATCAGATGTCAGTTTATTGGAAACCATTGGCAATAGTATGGGCGTCGCGCTTGAAAATGCCCGCCTATTTGACGCGATACAGCAATCCAACCTGGAGATTACAGCTGCGCTCGAGCAGCAAAACGCCACTGGTGAAGTACTCAATGCTCTGGCTAATTCGCCCACCGATATTCAGCCCGTGTTGGATGCCGTTGCGGAAAATGCAGCTCGATTATGCGAAGCAGATGATGTGCAGATATATAAAGTGGCGGGCGATCGCTTGCCAGAGGTAGCCCATTTCGGACCCTTGCCAGCTTTGGACTCCGGGGAATCCCTGCCCCTAACACGAGGATTGCTCACAGGTCGAGCTGTTCTTGATAAAAAGCCTGTCCATATCGAAGATTTTCTAAAGATATCCAAAAAAGAATTTCCAGAGAGTGTGGCCTTGCAAAAACGACTGGGTCATCGGACATCGTTGTCCATGCCTTTATTGAAAGAGGGAAATGCAATCGGTGCTGTTGTGGTTCGGCGCAATGAGGTTAAACCCTTTAGCGAAAAGCAAATCGCCTTATTGAGCACTTTTGCTGATCAGGCCGCGATTGCTATGGAAAACGTTCGACTTTTCGAGGAAACTCAACAGCGCAATGCTGAGTTAGCGGTCATTAATAGCGTACAGGAAGCTTTGGCTCAAGAGCTGGATTTGCAAGATATCTATCGCACGATGGGCAAAAAGGTTCTTGAGATTTTTAATGCGCAAACTTTTGTGCTTAATTCTTATGATCTTGATACCAACCAAACCTCTTATGATTTCGTTTTGGAAAAAGGAGAAGAATATCCTCCTTATTCGCGTGAAATGCGGCCAGACGAACTTGCCGTAATTCTTACTAATCAGCCATTGGTATTGAATGAAGGCTTTGCTGCTTATGCAAAAAAGAACAAGATAAAAATTGAGGTAGGTGCAGCACCTAAATCTGTGCTGGTGGTTCCCTTCTCAAAGAAAGGCAATAGGAAAGGCGCAATTTCAATTCAAGACATGGATACTGAGTTTGCCTATTCCGAATCGGATGTGCGTCTTTTAGAGACCATTACGCACAGCATGGTTGCTGCGATTGAAAATGCCCGCCTCTTCGATGATTCTGCCCAGCGCAATGCCGAATTGGCGATCATCAATAGTGTCGGCGAAGCCATGTCCAGTAATTTGGATGTCGATACCGTCACAAAAATTGTCGGCGACAAGGTACTTGAAATATTTAAAGCCGATGTTGTCTTCATTGCCCTAGCCGATGCGCAAAATAAGTATTTTGAATTTGCGTTTCTAGGAGGGCGAGACGGGCATTTCGAAGCCGATCCAGCTCCAATTTCTGAGGGCTTATCTTCAGTCATATTCAAGGAGAAAAAGGCGCGTCTTTTTGCTAGCGAAGAAGAGCAAAAAGAAGCTGGCGCATATACCATTACAGGCGAAGAAATTGAAGGAAACGAAATAATTACCCATTCTTGGATGGGTGTTCCCATCATCGTGGGCAAGAAAGCCATTGGCGTAGTCAGTGTCCAAAATGTTCTTCCCAACGCCTTTACCCAAAATGATTTGAATTTACTTTCCACCTTAGCAACCAATATGGGTGTTGCCATTGAAAATGCGCGTCTTTTCGACGAGACAGCTCAGCGCAATGCCGAATTAGCCATCATCAATAGCGTGGGCGATGCCATGTCTAGTAATTTGGATGTCAACACCGTTACGGAAATCGTGGGCGATAAAGTTGTCGAAATATTCAAGGCCGATGCGGCTTTCATCGCGCTGGTCGATATTCAGCTAAACATGCTTGATTTTGCTTATTTGTTTGATGATGGTAAACGCTATGATGGAATTTCGGGCATTATCTCAGAAGGCTTGTCACCGACTATTTTAAAAGAAGGAAAGGCGCTTCTATTCGGAACTGAACAGGAACAAGTTGAAGCGGGCGCAATTAATATAACCGGTGAGGGTATTGATCCCGATTCTCCAGTTTCGCAATCCTTTATGGGCGTCCCTATTATTGTGGGTAAAAAGGTCATTGGTATCGTTAGCGTCCAAAATTACGCACAAAATGATTTCTCGCCAAATGACCTAAATTTGCTTTCAACTCTGGCTACCAACATGGGCGTCGCTATTGAAAATGCCCGCCTATTCGACGAAACCACTCAACGCAATGCCGAATTGGCTGTCATTAATAGCGTTCAGGCAGCCCTTGCAGATGAGTTGGATATTCAAACCATTTACAACATCGTCGGCGATAAATTGCGTGCAATATTTGAAATTGATGCTGTGGCAATCAGTGCCTCTAATTTGAATTCAGGATTAACGACTTCCTTTTATGACTATGAAGATGGCCAATATTTACCTCACATATCCTACGAGACGGGGAACTGGCGGGGAAAACTAATAGATGTAGGAAAAAGTGTACTGATCAACGAGGGCATTGATGAACTCTCGGCAGAGTTAAAGGAGGAAGCCCCACAGGGTCGGCTTCCAAAATCAATAATTACCGTGCCTTTGCCAAAGCGCGACGATACGATCCTCACGGTAGATTTGATGGATATGGATAATGAACATGCTTTCAGCGAATCAGATGTCCAATTGTTAGAAACCATAGCCACCAGCATGTCTGCCGCCCTCGATAGCGCGCGCTTGTTCGCAGAAACCACTGAACGCAACGCCGAATTAGCCGTGATTACCAGTGTCCAAGATGCATTGGCTCAAGAGCTGGATATTCAAGGTATCTACGAGGTTGTGGGTGAGAAAATTAAAGATATTTTCGATGCTCAAGTCGTCATATTTGCTTACTACGATCATGAAGTTCGCATTCGTCATTTCAATTATTTTTTCGAAAAAGGGGAAAGACTTTTTCCAGAGCCCAGTCCCTTTAATGATTTTACGAATTATCAAATTGAGCATCGCAGAACCCTTGTGATTAATGAAAATATTCGGGAGCAAGGGAAAAAATACGGTCTAACACTTTCAGCTGGCGATTGGGCTAAATCTGGTGTATGGAGCGTAATAAATATTGGCAAAAAAGTGATAGGTTCAATCTCCATTCAAAACATGGACAAAGAAAACGCTTTCACTGAAAACGATGTCCGCCTTTTAGAAACGATCGCAGGTAGCATGTCTGCCGCGCTCGACAATGCACGCCTATTCAGCGAAACGACAGAACGTAACGCCGAATTGGACATAATCAATAGTGTCGGCGAGGCCATGTCCCGTAATTTGGACGTGGATACCGTGGCTGAAATTGTGGGGGACAAAGTTCAGGAAATATTCAAGGCGGATTCAGTCTCGATATTATTAGCCAATGAAGCTGAGCAGCAATTTCACTTTGCCTACGATTATTTTGATGGAGATAAGTTTCAACCCGATCCATCAGCAATTGATACTGGTTTATCCGCAGAAATATTTAAGTCAGGAAAGCCCTTGCTATTTGGAACCACTGAAGAAGCTATTTCTGCTGGAGCCATTTCAATAGAGGGTGAAGGTATAGATCCAGATGAACAGGATACGCAATCTTTCCTGGGTGTACCTATTGTTATTGGCGACAAGACCATCGGAGTTGTAAATGTGCAAAGCAAAACACAAAATGCATATGGCGATAATGACGTTAGTCTGCTCTCCACCCTAGCCACCAATATGGGCGTGGCTATCGAAAATGCACGTCTCTTTGACGAGGCCGGCCAACGGAATTTGGAGCTGGATATTATTAATAGCGTTGGCGAGGCTATGTCACGCAATCTGGATGTGGGTACCGTAACAGAAATCGTTGGTGAAAAAGTTCGCGAAATATTCCTAGCCGACATCGTTTTTATAGCACTAATAGATAAAAGCGGTAAATTGCTGGAATTTCCTTATTTGAATGATCGCGGAACCCGTATTGAAAATATTGATCCCAAGTTGTTAGGGGAACAGGGACTTTCTGAAAAAATCATAAAAAATCGAGAACCCCTTGTTTTTGGTACAGAAAAAGACATGTTTGACGCAGGGGCGCAAAAATTCACTGGTGAGGATATAGATGAGAATTGGACCCAACCAAAATCATGGATGGGCGTTCCTATTATTGTCGGCACCAAAGTCATTGGTGTTGCTAGCGTAATGAAATATCCAGAACATGCCTTTGCCGAAAGTGATGTTGCCCTTCTTTCGACCCTTGCTACCAATATGGGCGTTGCTATTGAAAATGCACGCCTTTTCGATGAAAGCACGCAGCGCAATGCTGAATTAGACATTATCAACAGCGTGGGCGAGGCCATGTCGCGAAATTTAGATGTTGAGACGGTTACGCGCATTGTTGGCGATAAGGTATTTGAAATATTCAAAGCTGATTCTGTCTTTATTACCTTGGTCGATTGGGAAAAGGAAATCTTTGAATTTGCCTATGACAATGATCGTGGCACGATTAATACGCCCGATTCCGTTCCTATCGGCAAGGGCTTATCAGCCAAAATCCTCAAAACGCTAAAGCCGCTCGTGTTTGCCAATGCTGAAGAGCAAAAGAAGGCGGGCGCTGTGGTCATTACGGGTGAGGATATCGACCCCGAAAATGCCTGGACTGAATCCTGGATGGGTGTACCTATCGTTGTGGGTAAAAAAGCTATCGGAATTGCCAGTGTTCAAAATTACAAGAAAAATGCATTCGATGAAAACGATCTAAATTTGCTTCTCATACTGGCCGCCAATATGGGCGTAGCCATTGAAAATGCACGCCTCTTTGATGAATCCAATCGTCTGCTAATAGAAAGCAACAAGAAACAAGATGAATTGGCCACCATCAATACGGTGGGCGAAGCACTGGCTTCTGAATTAGAGCTGGGTGCCCTAATCGAACTAATTGGCGAGCAGGTTAGCAAGATATTTAATGCAGATATTGCTTACTTGGCGCTATTAAATCCAGATACGAGCATGATCAACTTCCCATATATTCAAGGCGAGGATTTAGCTCCCATGAAGCTCGGGGAAGGCATTGTTAGCCAGATTATTGAAAATAACAAGGGCGTGTTGATCAACCAAGACGAAGATTGGCAGCAAACGGAACAAAGAATTCTTAGAGTAGGGGTTAAAGCAAAATCCTATTTAGGCGTTCCCATATTTTTCGGGAAAAAAGCGATTGGGGCCATAAGCGTCCAAAGCACAAAATCAGCTAATCAGTTTTCTGAAGCAGATATTAATTTGCTGTCCACTATTGCCAGCAATGTGGGCGTATTCTTGCGCAATGTACAGTTATTTCAAGATTCGGAAGATCGTGCTGAAGAAATGAGTACATTAACTGAACTTGGCTTAGAAATATCCCAGGAATTAGATCTAGACGTCTTGCTCAATAAAATTGCGGAAAAAGCTCTGACGTCTTTGGACGGTCAGGATGTAGTTATCCGCTCTCTAGAAGCAGACGGATCCATGCCTGCCATTGCGGCGGTAGGTGAACGAGCGGAATTATTAGGTAACCATATTTCCCATATTGATAACGTTAGTATTTCCGGCTCAGTAATTAAAAACGCCCAGGCAGAATTTGTAAATTATCCTGAAAAAGATCCACGCACAGAAAGTATTCCCGGAATCGAGACAGCCGCCATTGGACCAGGCGTTTATGCTCCGCTCCTCTCCAAAACTGGACCAATAGGGGTGTTGGGTGTCTTTCGATACAGTGCTAATCAGAAACATTTCACAGAGCCAGACTTACACTTTGCCGAAGGATTGGCGCGTCAGGCAACGTCGGCCATTGAAAATGCGCGCCTCTTTGGCGAAATTGAGCGCCAAAAGAAATATTTCGAAACATTTTTCGAATACTCACCAGCTGCAGTCGTAGTCGTGGATTACGAAGGAGTTGTCGTTTCTTGGAGCCCTGCAGCGGAGAAACTGTTTGGCTATTCCTCACGAGAAGCTGTGGGAAAAGATGTAGACAGCTTGGTGGCTAATAACCCCTTAGTAATAGAAGAGGCTGAAACCTACACTCAGAAATTTACGGAAAAAAGAGCTAATAATATTGAATTCATCGGAAAGCGCACTCGCAAGGACGGGTCACTTGTTGATGTAGAAGTAAAGGGCTTGCCCATTTCGGTTGAAGGTGAGAAAAATATTTACCTTGTCATATATCATGATATTTCTGCGATCGAAGAAGCTCGCCGGGCAGCAGAAGAAGCCAATCATGCTAAGAGTGCTTTCTTGGCTAACATGAGCCATGAACTCCGCACGCCGCTGAATGCAATCATTGGATTTTCGCGCATAGTCAAACGTAAATCAAAAGATTTGTTGCCAGAAAAGCAAATTGAAAATCTGGAAAAAGTGTTAGTAAGTGCCGCGCATCTTTTGGATCTAATCAATACGGTTTTGGATATCGCCAAGATTGAAGCTGGGCGCATGGAACTTCAGATTAGCGATTTTGATCTCCTCTCACTGATTGATGGAAGCATAGCCACGACACAGCCATTGCTAGTTCCCAGCCAAGTGAAATTGGGTAAATTAGGAGTCAGTGAAATCCCCCTAATGCATTCTGATCAAGAAAAGATCCGCCGCATATTGTTGAACCTGTTAAGTAATGCCGCCAAATTTACCCACCAAGGCAGCATCAAGGTGCGCACGACGCTAAAAGGCGACCAGGTGACGGTTGCAGTCAAAGATACCGGCATTGGTATTGCAGAAGATAATTTACAGAAAATATTTGACGAGTTCCAGCAAGCCGATAACACTACTACAAGGGAATATGGCGGCACAGGTTTGGGGCTTTCCATCAGCCGCAGTTTAGCCCAACTTTTGGGCGGAGATCTCTTTGTGAGCAGTAAGGAGGGAGAAGGATCGACTTTTAGCTTCACTATTCCTCTTCATTTGGGCGCTGCGGAAAAAGAACGGGAAGTATCTGCATCAGAGCTTGAAGTCGTTGAAATTGACAATGACACGACCAAGCCCCTGGTCTTAGTGATCGACGATCAACCCGATGTTTACAATATCATGCAGCAAAATTTGGAAGAAGCCGGCTATCGGGTGGCAGCGGCGCTGAGCGGTAAAGAGGGTCTTGAAAAAGCTCGCAAATTAAGACCATTTGCAATCACCCTGGACATCATGATGCCCCGTAAAGATGGCTGGCAGGTGCTTCACGACTTGAAAAACGATCCCTTAACCAAAGATATTCCAGTGATCATGCTCACCATTGTTGATAATAAGGCTATGGGACTGCGCTTGGGCGCGGCAGACTATTTAGTCAAGCCGCTTAATGAGGATTTGGTAATAAAGGCGCTTGAACGTGTTGCCAAAAATAATGGTGGCGAAATGGCTAAGCAACTTTTACTCGTGGATGACGATGAAAAAGTCCATGATCTGATCAAGCAAATGTTTGCAGGCCAATCACTAAATATCGAAATAGCCAAGAATGGTAAATTAGCTTTGCAAAAAACCGCAAAAAGTGTTCCAGATGTCATATTGCTAGATTTATTGATGCCAGTCATGGACGGATTCCAGTTCATTGAAAAGATAAAAGAAAATAAAGCCCTCAAAAATATTCCCATTATTGTTCTTACTGCAAAATCTCTGACTAATAGCGAACAAGCACAATTGCAGAAAAGCGTATCGAGCATTGTGCAAAAACAGGCTCTAACCAGTGATAGCCTGATCGAACAGATCAAAAAAATAGTCGCCTAATAGCAAAAAGGTTTATTAATGAAGAAAATATTAATTGTTGAAGATGTCGAATTTAATTTGGATTTATTAGTTCAAATTTTAGAGGATGATTACCAACTGGTCAGTGCCCCAGATGGCGAAAACGGAATTGCTCTAGCCTATAGCGAATTACCGGATCTTATTCTCATGGATATGTCATTGCCCGGCGTTGATGGCTGGGAAGCAACCACCACGATAAAGGCTGATGAGCGTTCCAAAGATATCCCTGTGATAGGTCTCTCAGCCCACGCCATGGAAGGTGATCGCGAAAAAGCTATTGCGGCAGGTTGCGACGATTATCTAACTAAGCCAATTGATGATGAGCTTCTTCTATCTACAATTGATAGATACCTAGGCAGCTAGTGACAGAAAAACTAAAAGTATTAGTTGTTGATGACGAGCCATTTAACGTGGATTATCTTGTTCAAGAATTAGAAGAATATGACGTAGATACCCTCACTGCAGAAGATGGTGTGCAAGCACTTAAGCAAATAGCGGATCACTCCCCAGACCTCGTTCTGCTAGATATTATGATGCCCCAAAAGGATGGTTTTCAGGTGCTTACAGAGATGAAAGCCGATGCTGAATTTCGTGATATTCCGGTCATCATAATTTCAGCTCATAGTGATATGGAAAATATCTTGAAGGGCATCGAATTGGGTGCGGAAGATTATCTCCCCAAACCCTTTGACCCCCTGTTATTGGAGGCGCGAGTTAACGCTAGCTTGGATAAGAAGCGTTTTCGCAATCTGGAAAAGAAATATTTTGCTAGCATCCAACGCGAATTGAAAATTGGCAAAGAAATTCAAGCAGATTTTTTACCTGAACAAATCCCCAGTGTTGATGGCTGGCAAATTGAGGTATTTTTTCAAGCAGCCAAAGAAGTTTCCGGTGATTTTTACGATGTGTTCGAGTTGCCAAATGGCAAGCTAGTCGTAGCCGTGGGAGACGTGACTGATAAAGGTGTTGGGTCAGCACTTTACATGGCCCTTTACCGCAGCTTAATCCGTGCCTTCTTGTTGGATGCCGCTCTTAATGAAGACACTTCAATCGAAAAGCGATTGTTGCATGCGATCAACCAGACCAATGCATACATTTGCAATCAACATGAGGAACCCCGATTTTTAACCTTATTTATTGGAATTCTAGATCCATCATCCGGAAAATTAGATTATGTAAGTGCCGGCCACGACCACCCCTTCTTGTTGGGTGCTAAGAAAGCCCTGCAAGAAATAAAACCAACAGGACCCATAATTGGCATGCTGGAAGAAGCGGAATTCAAAGTACAACAATTGAGCATCAACGCAGATAATTTATTGTTTATTTATACAGACGGTGCCATTGATGCAATGAACGATCAGGAAGAAAGATTTGGTACTGAAAGATTGAAAGAATTGGCAGCTATTGATAGCAATCCCGAAACGTTGGTTGAAAAAATTAAACAAACATATAAAGACTATAGTGGTCTAGCCGATCAATTTGATGATCTTACATTCCTAGTCATCAAAAGAGACTAAATTATTGATCCTGAAAAGTAATTTTTCAACCCCAATTATATTTTTTAAATTCAAAGTTAATTCTTGTCATCTAGTCGGTTAGATGGTCAATAAATAATAGTTTGGATGTTCAAAAGCACCCAAACAAAAAGTTAGGATTGCCATTTGCTTTATTACTTGTTTTTTTTCCTAGCTGTTAAATGAATCCGAAAATAATCTGTTTCATACGGATTTGCTTGAATTTTTTAGCCAAAAACCCATCAAAACGCCTCAATAATCACCTGTATGACATATGTCCCGATTATTGAAGGACGTTTGCCCCTGTTTATTTTCCTCATCGAAAATTAACATTCCCTCTAACATTCGCCTAATTTAGATTCAAAGCATGAAAAAAAATTTCAACATGAAAACAAGTAAAAAATATTTGAGGAGGAATAGATGAGGAAATGGTTGTTTCCAGTATTTTTATTCGCCGTTTTAGTTGCAGTTGTATTTTATGCATCGGCTTTGAATTTAAGCCCTGCAGCTGCTGCACAAGGGGAACTAATCTCAGGAACGAAAAGATGGGCTGGAACCTGGAATGAGGAAGCGATTCGCGTTGTTGCCGGTGAAGATTTGGGTGAACCTGATGTAACCATTGAAATCACTGTCATGCGGCCCGTATTTATTCCCAATGAAATCGTTGTCAAACAAGGGCAGGTTGTTCGCTTAATCTTTAATGGACAAGATAACGGGCTTGCTGATATGCCCGGAGTTGATGAAGCCATTGGACTTGTCGAGTTTTCCGGACATGGTTTTCAATTGCTTGGTCCCTACGATATCTGGATCACTGGAATCCGTGGCGGTGTAACTCGAGAGGTCATTTTCCGGGCCGATGTTGTGGGCGAATTTGCTTTTGAATGCACGGTTTTTTGCAGTCCCCAACACTATCTAATGAGTGGCAAGCTAATTGTCGAGCCTTAAATAATAAATATGTATCCCACTTATTTTTCGCATCAGTGTAATTTGAAGTTCGGAGGTTAATAAATGTCAGTAAATACAAAAGCATTACGCAATGCCATTTTCACGCCCCAATTTGTCACAGCCTTGCTAGTAGGCTTGATCGTGGGTGTGGTTGGATTTGGTATCTTATTTCGACCAGTAGCCTTGCAAGACGCAAGTTTACAATTTCAACGACCCTATCCAATGCCGCATCAGTATTGGGCCACAACAGATGAATACTACGTATTTGCCAGTGGTGGTCAGCAAGGCGGCTTCTATGTGTATGGCTTGCCTTCAATGAAATACCTGTCCGAAATCCCAATATTCTCAACCGATCAGGCATGGGGCTGGACAGCGGAAGATCCCGAAGTTCGTGCCTTCTTTACCAATCCCTGGTCTGGAGAGATCGTTGAACGCGGTGATACTCATCATCCATCAATGAGCAAAACGGATGGTGTATATGATGGCCGTTGGGTTTTTGTCAACGACAAAATGTATGGCCGCATCGCCCGTGTTGATCTGACAACCTTCCGAGCGGAAGAAGTTGTTTGGATGCCCAACACAACGGGCGGCGCGCACGGTTTTTCAGTTGGACCCAATACTGAGTTAGCCGTGTTGAACATTGAGCATGAACAATTTCCCGATCAAGTAATTCAAGATCATTTAGGCTTAGAGCTCGATCTCATTGAAGGCCCCTATGTTGGTGGCTTCAGTGGCATCACGATTGACGGTGCACCCGGTGGTGATGGCACAATGGACGTTGCCTGGCAAGTCTGGGGACCCTGGCAGCACGATATGGCTCGCATCGGTTGGGGTGATTCTGATGGATGGATCATCAACACTTCATACAATACCGAACGTGCCCTTAGCTCAGTTCCCATGTTCGGCCGAGAACAGGACTATCTATACTTCTGGAATCGCGCCAGCATAGAGCAAGCCATTGCCGACGGTAACTACGTAACTACTGAACAGGCTCCAGATGTGGCGGTCGTATCTTGGGAAGATGTCGAAGTTTATATGACAGAAATTCCCCTAAATCCACACGGTCTAGATATTTCTCCCACGGGTAAATACATCCTCACTAGCGGAAAAGCAACCACGCTTATCGTGGCTGTGGATATTGAAATGGTAGAAACAGCAATTGCCAATCAAGATTTCCAAGGCGAGGAATTTGGTATTCCTATCCTTACAACCGATTCGGTTCGTGAAGTAACTATGGATCTTGGTCTTGGCCCCACGCACATCGAGTTTGATGAGAAGGGTTATGCCTATGTTGGTTTCTTTGTTGACTCAGATGCCAAGAAGATCGCAATGGGTGGACCCTATGCTGATTTGCATGTAGAAACAGAGGCTGAATCATGGACCGTCGTCGATGTGATGCCTGCTCATTACAGCATTGGTCACATCATGATCCCGGGTGGCGACATGGCTGAACCCTACGGACAGTATTTCATTGCGATGAATAAACTCGCAAAAGATACTTTCCTTCCGCACGGGCCACTGATTTCTGAAAATCATGAACTCTACACAATCGGTGATGAACCCGGCTTGCTAGTCGATCAAATGGCTCTTGGCCCCGAGACGCATTATTCGCAGGCCATACCAGTATCAATGATCACTGAAAATATCCGCGGCGTCTATTCTCCGCCTGCTGTAACCGTTCCACCCAATGTTGCCTACGACTACGAAAATGAAGTAGTTTCAGTCAACATGAATGTGGTCCGATCCTGGTTCACACCAGATGTGTTCACAGTTCCTCAAGGTTGGACCGTCAATATAACTATGGCCAGTCAGGAATTGGCTCTGGATATCACGCATGGATTAGCTATCGATGGCTATGACATTTCAGCCTCTCTCGACCCGGGCGATGTCAAGCAAATCGAGTTTGTGGCCGACAAAGAGGGAGTGCACTGGTACTACTGCATTTGGTTCTGCAGTGAGCTTCACATGGAAATGCGTGGCCGCATGATTGTTATTCCTGAGGTTGATTGGACTCCAGACATGGAGTGGCAAGCACCCTAAGGAACGCGCAGCTAAATGGGCGCCCTCCCAAAAGAGGGCGCCCTTCTTCTAAAGTCTTGTACAAGAATGATTTATCAGAGAAGTAGCATAAAACGGTGGCAATGAAAATGACAAAGAAAGCGAAAACCTATCTCCTAATCGCATTTGCACTTGTACTAATAAGCTTGCCTTTGCCATTTTGGACCGTAATCATGACAGCTCCTACTTACCCAGAACGAAACTTGTCGATGCGCGTCTATTCCTCTTATTACGAGGGTGATATCGCAGAATGGGATGTAGTAGGAAATTTAGTAGGAGTAAAAGTACCACCCCCTATTCCCGAGGGCATCTTTACTGTTATTCCTGCCGCATTGGTTCTAATTGCTGCGCTTACTTTACTCAGTATTTTTAAGCCAAAGTTTCTCAAACTAACCATGTTTATGCCGTGGTTGCTATTGCTTTTCCTAACCGCATTTACTCAATATTCACTATATGTCTTTGGCCATGATCTTGACCCAAATAGGCCACTCAGATACGTTGAACCCTTTACTCCCCCCGTCATTGGTATAGTAAAGGTTGGCACACTCACCACCTACCATTTGCCGCATATTGGCAGTTTATTGTTGATTTCTGCAGGAGTGTTACTCGTTTTCGCCTATAAAAATAAAGGAAATAACATAAATCATGCAGCTTCAAAAGAAAAAGCTTAGCCCTCTTGCAAAACTTGGCATAGGCTTCACACTTGTAATTATTCTTTTGGTCATTGGCTATCGCTTTGGTGGCTCAGGCGTTAGCGATCGTGATCAGGGCGGCACAATAAATGTAAGCGACGCCGAAGTTTGTCTTCGAGCAGGGGGCACCATCTATTTCAATGTCACATATGGGACGGAAACCTATCTAAAGAAGATCGGTTTGTGGGAAAGTGCGGAACCCAAGCTAAATTTTTCACAACCCTTTGTGTTTAGTGCCAGCACCCATGTGGGCACGATCATGGATCTGGATTTAGAGGGCAAAGTATTTTTAAATTATGAGGGTGTAAATTATCCTGCTGTCGGAAAAGCGATTTCATCAACCACCCATCACAATACTTGGCTCATATTCCTCCCTAAATTTGATATGCAGGGTGAATCAATTTTTAACCATGAACAAGGTGCTTTCGAAATCTACATTGAGGGAGTCGATATTCCCGAACATCGCGTCTTTCACTTCAATTTCCCTCTTCCCTTAGCCGCGGGTACTCAAATTAGTCCTGAACGAATCCTGATGTTAGTGGGTGCCACTATGGCAGCAATGCTTCTGACATGTACGCCTTGTCTCGTGGGTTCACTGACAGTCGGTTCCTTGGCTATGGGATCTGTTTGGGGATCAGATACCAAGCATAGTGCCGAAACGATTCGCAAACAAATGGTGCGGCAGACTCTTTACTATTTGGGGGCTCTAGTACTTGGTTATGCGGCAGTGGCCATTGCCGCCAGCGCTTTTGATGTATCGCTAGACAATATTCGGCCCATTGAAGTCATGGGTGGTGTATTGCTAGTAATTGTTGGTCTCATATTCTTGAGAAGCTGGAACCCCATTATTCAGCTTGAAAATGCAATTGTGCGCTTGATAGTAAAGTTGTTTCCAAAATTTTCAACATTTACCACTGAAGATGAGCCCGATGCCAATATGGGTTCAAGCTCATCAACGGCTATGGGTGCATCATTAGCCATGGTTTGCTCAGTTGCTGGTGCTCCAACACTCACGACAGCAATTATCTTCCCGGTAATGATTTTTGCCGGCCTAAATGATATTTACTGGTCACTACTCATATTGCTTGCTTATCTCGTTGTTACAGCCATTCCATTTTTCTTTATTGCTATTGGCTTGGGAGAATTTTTGTATAACCTTTCAGTAAAACTGCGCAATCGACTCTTAGTAGCCAATGCTTTCGTTCTCATTGGCCTGGGAGCAATGCTGATTGTCAGTCCCGAAGATGTGGCCGGGGTGCTTTCAATTCCCGCTCGTTTGATACTTGAACCACTGAGTATCTTGTTTTAGTGATCCATTATGTCTTTGAAAAAAATGACTCAGGACAAATTAGCTCAGTTCACAGCAGAAAATAAACTGTCTGTTTTATTGGGTGTTTCTGTAGGTCTGTTGATTGCTCTTCTGCTTATCGCATATCCGGTTTTGGCCGAAAGTGACGCCAGCAGTGGCGAAGTTGAGCCTGTTATTTATGCGCAAGCATTTGAAATGGATGGATATCAATCCGATGCCCAAATTACGCTTGCGGAACATGCCGGAAGGGGAGTAGTTCTAAATTTCTGGGCCTCTTGGTGCCATCCTTGCCGTGAGGAAATGCCTGCGCTTGAAGCTGCCTGGAAAAAATATGAAAATCAGGGCATTTCTTTTATTGGCATAAACAGCTCAGATAATAAAGAACAGGGCCAGGCCTTTCTTGAGGAATATGGCGTCACTTACCCGAATGGCATCGATGCAAAAAGCAAAGTAAGCGAGCTCTACCAAGTGATCGGCTTGCCTTCAACCTGGTTTATAGCTCCAGATGGTAGCGTCGAAAAAATTGTGTATGGACCTTTAGATATGGATGCTTTGGATGCGGCCATTTCTCTTATTCTCCCAGGAGTAAATAACTAGCCATGTTGAGACTTTCTTCAAAATCTGGAATTATTCTGACAGTAATTATCCTTGTAGTAGTTGCGTTCATCGCTTGGCCCGATTCCGAACCAACCAGTGTTTTGGATGAGTATTTGCAAGCTACGGCTCCGCCAGTCCCTGAAAATATTTTTGTGGGAGATGAAATTATCCCCCCTGTACCAGCTCCTGAATTTGATCTCATTAATTTTTCGGGCGATCAAGTCAGCAACGCAGATTTTTCAGGCAAAGTTGTATTGTTGAGTTTTGCCTATACATCTTGCCCAGATACCTGCCCCGTATTATTCGGCCGTTTTCTGGCAATTCAAGAGCAACTGAGTCAAGCCATCGGCAACGATCTTGAACTGGTTTTTATTAGTGTGGATCCAGAAGTGGACACTCCAGAAAGATTAAGTGCCCATGTAGCCGCCATGCAAGGGAAATGGTTCTATCTGACTGACGAGCTTTCCATTGTTGAAGAAGTTTGGAGCAATTTTAATTTGTATGTAGAAAAAGAGGGATCCATTGTTGGTCATACCAATTTGACCATTTTAATTGATCAACAAGGTTTGGCTAGAGTCCAATACATTGGGCTCCCTCCAGAATCTGTTTTTATTAATGACATTGAAAATCTGTTAGCCAAGGAATAATATGAAAATAACGCTAAGAAATTTCCAAATATTCATTTTCCTGTTATCAGTACTACTGATTTCAGCTTGTGGCCCAACAGGACCAGAAATTGTTGTAGACGATGCATGGGTTCGGCCTGATCCCCTTTGGGAAAATGCAGCTGGTTATTTCAATGTAACCAATACAGGCGGAGAAAGCGACACACTACTGGGTATAAGTATCGCTATTTCGGACACCGAAAGAATGCACCAGACCGTCATGGATGGCGAAATTCATAAAATGCTACCGGTTGAAAATCTTGAAATCGCTCCTGGAGAAACCATAGCTTTTATGCCCCTAAGTTATCACGTAATGATGATCGATCTTGCCGCAGGTTTGGAGTATGGCCAATCAATCAGCATTGCATTTGAGTTTGAGAAGAGTGGAGCAATCGAGATTCAAGCTGAAATTAGAGCTGAGTAATTTAATCAATAGAGGCGCATAACTACATGACAACTTCAACAATGCAAGCTAAAAATAGCAATTTATTACACACTCGTTTTAACCTTTCTTTGCTGGGCTTTACCGTTTCGGTGGGATTTGTTCTGTTGGCCATCGTTGATGTCCGCAGGGGATTTCTTTTTAGCGCTCTAAATGGTTTTGGTGAATATTTCTCGAAATCTCCCTATCATTCGCTAAGTATTTTTGATCTGCTTATTTTTGTAATTGGCGCAATAGGCCTGTTTGTTTTCTACAATCAGTTAAGGTATCAAGAAAAAAAATTAACTTATTTAGATTTTGAACGCTATGTAAAAATACTTGCTTTTGCAATCTTTGCCATTCTTGTCGTGGATATGTTCACATACCGCGGAGTAGCCGCTGCTCGAATAGTAGCTAATGGCACAATTACAGCTGGCTGGCTTGACGCATGGGGCGCAACTGGCTGGCTACAACCCATTGCTTTAGCTACCAGCTATATCCTTACCGTTTGGCACGCTACATTATTGGGCGTTCTTTTTGCAGGGCTTTCCCTTACTATTTTGCCTCGTTATTTAGCTTCCTTCTACACAAAAACTGGATTTGGGGGCAATTTATTTGGAGCAACCTATGCCTTACCGCAACCGTTTTGTTCTTGTTGCGCATCTGTTATTGCTCCATCCCTTGAAAAGCACGGGGCTTCTCGCAACTTTATGCTGTCCTTTGTTGTCGGATCGCCCATGCTAAACATAACTGGTCTGATTTTGGCCGCCACCTTGTTACCAGCTCCTTACGCCATCACGCGCATCCTTGGCGGAATATTGCTAACGATCCCAGTAACATACGGAATTGCTAAAGCAGCCGATCGTTGGGATCTGGCTGAGGGACCTAATGTTGAAAATTGGTTTACGCGTTTCACAGCAACGCTGGCTGGTGCTTATTGTAAGCTTTTCCACTTAGACGAAATGGTTGAAGGTAGAAAAATGGGCACCCCCTCTGAATTTATCGGAACCTATGCACAAACTACTTGGCGGCTTGCTTTGCTCTTAATTCCCACACTATTCATTTGGAGTATTGTTGCCGCTGGTTTCTTCCAACTGCTTCCCTCCGGATTTGGAAACAATCTCATCAGCATTCTCGTTACGGCAGTGGCTGGAACCTTTTTGATGATCTCGACCTGGACGGAAATACCTGTCGCGATGCAAATGATCAACGCTGGTTTTTCCGCTCCGGCGGCCACCGTCTTATTAGTGCTTCCCCCTGTAAGTTTGCCCTGCTTGATGATCCTAGGCGGTGCGATTGGCAAGTTCCGGGTAGTGGCTCTTTTAAGCGTTGCCGTAATCGTGATTGGCGCAGTCGCAGGCGTTCTCTTCATATAGGAGCCCGAAGTTTGCTAAAGCCTCTTAGAAACACTGAAAAAATATGCGCAAAATAGAGACCAAAAAATCGAAAAATATACTACTTGTTTTTGGGTTTGCTGTGCTAAATTTTCTAATTCTTGGATGTGCCGCAAATAGTCAAATTGAACAATCGCCCGGCGTTGAGCATCCTGAAACAGCGGGTTTTCGAGTGATCACAAGAGAGCAAATTTCTCCTCCCGTAGCTGCTTATAATTTTTCCCTAATTGATCAATCCGGAGAAATTGTTAGCCTTGAAGAGCTTGAAGGCAGTGTGGTTATGATTAGCTTCCTATATACTCACTGTCCTGAAGCCTGCCCCCTGGTAGCCGCTAATTTTCGCAGTGTCCAAGATCAACTCATCACAGACATAGACAGTAGAGAATTGATACAGGTGCTTGTTACAACGGATCCAGATCGTGACGATCCAGATAGGTTGCGGCGCTATACAGAGGCCTTGGGAGGCCAATGGTATTTCTTAACCGGATCGACAGAAGATTTGCAAAATGTTTGGGATGGCTATTCAATTTATCATGAGATTCGTGATCGGACTCAAGAAATAGTTGTTTTTCATAGTTATAAAACCTTCCTGATTGATCGCCAGGGCAATCTCCAGTACGAGTTTGTCGGTGTCTGGTTTCCAGACGACATTCTCCCTGATATTCAATATTTGCTTAATCAAAATGAGGAGTAACACAATGAACAATATGAGTAGAAGTAAGTTGGGCTTAATATTAGTGACCATGAGCATCTTGCTCCTGACCCTTTCAGCTTGCGGGGAAAGCCCCGAAATTGAACCCACAGCGACGGCATTTGAGGTAGTCGTTGAGCCCACAGAGGAAGCGGCAACGGCACTAACAGGCGCTGAGATTTATGGCGGTCTCTGCATAGCTTGCCACGGGCCCGCAGCAAGAGGCGTTCCAAATCTTGGGAAAGATCTAGCAGTAAGCGAATTTTTTGCTGAATCGAGCGATGCAGAATTAGTGGAATTCATTGCTGAAGGTCGTGCAGCCGATCACGAAGATAATTCAACAGGTGTGGCTATGCCTCCTCGCGGTGGAAATCCAAATCTTACAGATGAAGACTTGGCAGCAATAGTCGATTACGTAAGAGAATTAGTTGCTGCGGCTGGAGACTAAAGAAAAAGTTTCCTAGCTAGTAATCTTAAAACATAATATGCGGATGCTTGCATAATATTTTGCAAGTATCCGCATATGTTTTTAATTGCACCTACGGAACCCCCTAAAGCAATAAAATTGGTCCTTCTAGGGGATATTCGTCCTCTGCTGCCTGTGAAATAATTTACAAAATGGCAAAATTGATGCATTATTTGCGCAGAAAGTCTCTAAAGCTACGCAATAAAATAGCGGGATTCTTCCAAAGACGAATTCCGAATAAATCACGGCCGCTGCGCTATTTGGGATTAGTAGCGCTACTAACCCTATTCTTTTATCAACTTTCATTATTTGGAAATGCTGATTTTATTTCGGCGGACAATGTGGACACGCGCTCAAAACTGATCGCTGATTATTCCACTTGGGATCTCATCTCTTTTCAACCAATTTCCGATCAAATTTTCGAAATAATTCGAGAAGATACAGGCCGGCAGGTTGATCCAGAATCCATCCAACCTATCACTGAATCTGCTTCGATATGGGCAGACGCGATTGCCAGCCAAGCAATTGGCATATTCTCACCAACACCCAGCGCTTCATCTACTCCCAGAAGTCCATCATCAACGGCAACGCCATCGGCAAGCCCAAGCGCAACCCTTAGTTCTACGCCAGCACTTAGTGCGACGACAACCGCAACCTCGACAATTACCTCAACTCAAACACCAGGACCCAGCCCTACAGCTTCGCCCACCTCTACAATCACTTTAGCAGCAGGCGCAACATCCAGCTCAACGGTTACATCTTCGGCCACCCAAACAAACACAGCCGCGCCAACATCAACGCATACGGCAACTTTTACGTCGACTTCCACCCCAACAGCAACGAACACAGCTACTCCAACACCTACCCAAACCTTTACACCGACAACCACTGCAACCAACACAGCCACCAATACTCCAACCAACACAGCCACCAATAATCCAACCAGCACGGCGACTAATACTCCAACCAACACAGCCACCAATACTCCAACTAACACGGCCACCAATACTCCAACTAACACGGCGACTAATACTCCAACTAACACGGCGACTAATACTCCAACCAACACGCCTACCTTGACCCCAACTCCAACCGCAACTCACACCCCTACGCTTACTAATACCCCCACCATTACCCCTAGCCCAACTGCTACTTTCACACCATCCCCCACTTCAGGTTCCACATGTACAACTAGCTCCACTACATTCTCGGCCTCCAAAGATTCCTGGATTGACGGGACCACTCCTAATGATAATATGGGCGGCGATACGGATATTTGGGTGAAAGCAACTGGCGGAAACGATTTCCAATCTGCGCTCTACTTCCTAATTGGTGCCATTCCTACCGATTGCACAATTTATGAAGCTACTTTGCAGCTCTATCAAACCGACGCTAAAATCACCACGGTAGAAGTGCGTCGAATAACTACAACTTGGTCCGAATATGGCATCACCTGGAATAATTCCCCCAGCGTCGATTCAACTATTTGGGCTACCTTTGATGGCAACGTAGCCGTCCCCGCATATCGATCAATCAGGGTGGACGCACTTGTAGAATCTTGGATCCTGGGTACTAACACCAATCATGGTTTTTGGCTGATTGCCACCAGTGGTTCAGGTTCCGTACCCTTTAATTCAAGGGACGCGGCTGCGAATCCACCCCTGCTATCCGTAAAATGGGCCCCCTAATTCTCCAAATCATCACCAATTATTCTTGGTATGTGAGAAACTCCACATTATTCAATAATTTCATTGAGGTGCTCCCAAATCCGCACCATCGCTAAGGTATCCAACTTGCAATACTCCAGCATGTCAACTGTTGTGCCCTCTATTCGTTCTTTGGGATACTTGCCCAAATGGATATCATTCCAAATCAGCATGGTTTCAGCACCATTGGGAATGTTTAAGCTCTCATAAGAAAGCCCTGGTACTAATACTGGCAGGACTTTTTTGATCGAATATTTCCCTTTAAATTTAGGATGAGCGTAATGGCCTTTGCGAAATAGCTGCATTAAATCGTAGACTCGCTCGTTCAATGCCAGAAGCTGATCTCGCAATTCAGCATACATCTGTGCCATTTCTCTGTGTCTTCCCATCTCGAAGCTCTTATTCCAAACAATAAGTGATCCCGACTTTCCAATATGGTTCAGCAAATGGTTCGCTAGCCTTTCAGCGGGGTCGCCTGCATCCAAGTCCAAATATTCAATTTGTTCGGTCTTAGATCCATTCTCTTCAATAATATGAAGAGAATATTGAAAGGGAATATATTGATAGGGTCGGTATCCATCAAAATACGGGATTGCTGGATTAAAAGCTTCGTAATCGACAAAGTAAAGTGGATATTCAAGCATTGATAGCTCTTCTCGAATTGCCTCAATCTCTATTAGCACAGCTCCGCTTTGGGCAGACTGAACTTGGCGTAGTTGGCCCGGGGGTAGGGCGAAATCTGCTGGTACCTCAGCAATTGTGCCCACATTCATGGCTAATAGTTCTATTTTCTTTTTCTTCCTCAGACCATTAATTTCAAATATGGATCCTTCTCTTAGATTGGGATGGCAAATCGATTTACATGGACAATCTCTTGGTACGAGGCAGGTTTCTAGGTTCGTGGGATTTGGCAATTTTGCTATTGCTAGTGCATTCTGAATTTGAATTTGCACCTCATCTGTTCGTAGGCCTACCTCGTCATTCAAATTAACAACAACAAATAGCTCGTTGATGTTAATTTCTCCCTGTCTGACGTAATCGCGGTTTAAATGAACTAGATTTACATTGCGTATGTTGATGCTTTCTGCTGCAACAATTGCCTGAAAAGTGACATCATATGCATGCTCTGGTTTCACACGTGTTGAGCTTTTGATTTCATAGACATCGTAAACATCATTTCGACGATCATAAATAACGGCATCAGCGATGGCTTCAAATTGTTTGGTCTTGTATTTAGGCTGCCATAAAATCTCTGCATCCTCATATTTCGGGGCAACCACTTCGTACATATAGCGCTTTGCCAAAATCTCAGCTTCCTTGCCTTGTTCGAACAAATGTTGTTCAAACATTGAAAGTGGAATATGCACCGCCTGATTATTTCGCTGGGCCCAAAAATGGACGGGCGAATCGAGATAGGAGAGAAATTCAGATTTGGTAAGCATCTTAAAAGTATAGTCCTGAAAATAATTCCTGAATTCCAAACCATTACAATGTGCATCACATCACACTAACAAAGGCGAAATTTCATGGCAGATAACAACGCGGAATTTACCGGTTCTATCCCAGAAAATTACGATAAATACCTGGGTCCATTAATCTTTGAAGGCTATTCAATCGATATTGCCAATCGTATTCAAGCCTCCGTTGCGGATAAAGTTTTGGAGATCGCTGCTGGAACTGGTTTAGCCACGCATCATATTAGAAAAGCAATTCCCACTGAAACTGAATTTGTTGTAACTGACTTAAATGAACCTATGCTGGAAATGGCAAAGGAGAAAGTTTCAAGTTTAAAAAATACGACCTTTCAAATAGTCGATGGCCAGAATCTTGAATTCGCCGACCAATCCTTCGATCGCATTGTTTGCCAATTCGGCATTATGTTTTTTCCTGATAAACAGCGGGGGGTAAATGAGGCCTTTCGCGTGTTGAAACCTGAGGGCCAATATTTATTTAGCGTATGGGACAGCTTCGAGCACAATCCCTTGATTAAGTTAGTTGCAGATACCCTGATTGAATTATTTCCGAAAGATCCCCCCAGCTTCTTGGATGTTCCTTTAGGCTATTACAAAATAGATGAAATCAAACGCATATTGGAACTAGCAGGATTCGGTGAAATAGAAATTTCAATTCTGCCCCGCACCATGCAAATAAATGAAATTAGCAACATTCCTCAGGGCTTTATCATGGGAAACCCTTTGTCCTTGCAAATCCCTGAAATGGGGGGGAATCTGGAGCAAGTTATGGCATCGGTTACTGAGCGAATTGTCGCAAAATTTGGTGATGTGCCTATTGAAGTACCCATGCAAGCCATTGTTATTAAAGCGCACCGGCCTCAATAAACCCCAATAATCTCTTAGCTTGTGCTCCTCAGAAATCAGATTGAAAAACCATAGTACAATGCAAATCTTGGGGCCAAATGATGAATAAATACGTTCACCTTCTATTATTGATTTCTGCCAGCCTCCTCTTTGTTGCTGGATGCGCTTCATCTGAGCCAGATTCTCCTACACCAGACAATTTAGATCGCCCAGGAACGCCCAATTACGAGCAATTGATTTTGGATTGCAACACGGGTGAAAGCGCTCGTTCCGCAATTGCAGCGGGAGACCAAATCGAACCGGCAACAGGCTGCGATACCTGGGAAATAAATCGCTATGAGCGCCCCTTCAACGCCAATTCGCAAGATCTTTATTATTCAGATTTAGACATTCTCAATGCCGAATTAGGGCGGGATGAAGATTGGCTTTATTTTCGGATTAGCTTATTCGAAGACAATTTGGAAACTGGTCTACTAAATGGGTTGTATGCCATTGAGTTAGATTTGGATATTGATGGTCGCGGTGATGTGCTTGTGTTAGCCCGTGCACCTTCCGATGCAGCTCTTAGCGATTGGGTCCAAACCGGGCTCCAATTTTGGGGAGATATAGATAATGGTGTAGGCGATGAAATCCCGCTGGTTGCCGATTTTCCCAATAACAGCGATGGTTTTGATACGCTCGTTTTCGATGGAGGGCAGGGGGAAGATCCCTCTCTAGCTTGGATTCGCATGAGCCCCGGAAAGCCAGCTTATGTAGAAATCGCTTTCAAATCTTCGGCCATTCAATTTGACGATCAATTCAAATGGTGGGCATGGACAGATCAGGCTCAAGCAGATCCAGCTCTCGCCGATTTACATGACACCTATGATCATCCTGAAGCTGGTGATCCAAATTCTAGCCAGTCATTCTTCCCATCTAAAGCTATTTATGCGCTCGATAATACGTGTGCTGCTATATGGGGAGGAGATCAAAATGATCATGTTGATCTGTGCGTCAATGACCCCAATCAGGGCTCACCGCAAGGAGATCCTGGCAGCACACCCTCAACCGATGAGACCCCCAGCGATGATGTGACACCGACACCCACGCCTCTTACCGCCACGCCTACTAGTCCTGATACGAGCAGGACCCCAACTCCGCCAACTGGCACTCTGACACCAATAACTGAGACGCTAACCCCGACAATAACAGGCACTCCTTGTGTTCCCAGTAATCTGACGGCGGCTAACTCGACTACTTGCACGCCCACTGTCACGGCCACACGTTTTACAGGAACCCCTTGTGTTCCCTCCGGAAATACAGCCAGTAATGCCAATTCTTCCGTAACCTGCACGCCTACGCCGACTCGCATTACAGGGACGCCCTGCGCACCTGCAGCAAACGCAACTACAAATTTCAACTCGGTTACCTGCACCCCCACTCCTACTCGGCAGACCGCAACTCCCACGCCGACAGTCTGTTTCGAAGTCGATCAATCCTCTACCAATCTTGCTGGACCACGCATTACTACCTGCACTCCGACTCCAACCATGACCATCACACCTACGGATTGCATAATCCCATATGCATTCGCAGTCATCAATTGCACCCCGACACCATCCAGCACTCCCACCATAACTCCCACCCGTTGTGTCATCGTGGATGATACGGGTCAAACGCAAGATTGCACGCCCACACCCACACTGACAGCAACCGCCACAGTTTGTGTCCACTATGGAACCACTGCACTAGTTATCTGTACTCCAACGCCATCGCCCACACTATGCGTGGGTGGCACAGGAGTAGCAGCCCTTCCATGCACGCCAACTACGACGCCAACACCCTGCGTGGCGATAGACGATAATGGCAACATGATCCCCTGCACACCGATACCGGTGTCAATGGCGGCCATGGCCCACCCAGACCAAGATTACAATTGTCGTGAAGCGCCCAATGGGAATGCCCGCATATTGGATACCTTGTTTGAAGGCGAATCCTATGAATTGCGCGGTCGTGATGGTTCCAATAATTGGATCTTCCTAAGAGGTCCAAACGGGCGTCTTTGCTGGGCTTTCATTGGCTCAATGACATTTACTCATGATGGCGAAGAGGCCGAGTTAGCGGATATCCCTATTGATTGGCTTTCAATAATTCTGACCCCCTCTGCAACACCAACTCCTTCTCCAGATACAAGTGGTGGCGGCAGTCAGCCCACAGTTACAGCCTCAAAGGTATCCGTACCTCAATGCAGTGATGGGGTCGATAACGACGGAGATGGAGCAATAGATTATGTCGCGCCCAGCACTACCGGAGCGACAAAAGGCGATCCACAATGTTCGTCAGCAAGTGATAACAACGAATCCAAATAGCTATCATCCGTCACGAATGTCACTTCCCCAACTGTGAAAGCTTTCCATAAGGAATCCTGTTAGTAATAATTAAGCTAATCAATTATCCAAATTTAAAAAGGTGCTCATAAATTTGAGCACCTTTTTTTTTGAATTTGATCTCGAATCAATTCTTTAGTTGCCAGCAGGATAGCCGAACATCTCATCCATATTCCATGGCACATCAATTCCGAACCAGGACGTGAAAAGATTTTGCCATGTGCCATCAGCAATTAATTCAGCCAAAGCTGCATCAACTTCATCACGAAGTTCTTCGCTTCCTAACGGCAGTGCAACCGCGATTGGTGAGAAATTGCTGTCATCCAATAGCAGAGTATGAATAGAGTTATTTAGTGAACCCGCTAGAGCAACCCAATCATGGAATGTTGCCTCTGCATCCCCATATTCGATCGCCAAAATGGCATTCTCAATATTGTCTGCCACCACAGAATTTAAAGAGATTGCATAAACATTAGCCAATTCTTCAAGTGACCCTTCCATGAAAGACGGGATCGCAATATTTTTGCCATCTAAATCGGCGATCGAGCTGATCCCACTATTATTGAAGACTAGAAAACCATTCCCAGAAAGTAAGTAAGCACCGGAAAATAATGCTTCGCTTTCTCTTGCGCCTGTATGCACTAAATTCCGAACAAGCATAGCAATTTGCCCATCAGCTAATGCCGAGAACCTTTCTTGGCTAGTAATTGGGACAAATCCGATGGGTGTTTGGCTTCCATATACACGAGCAACGATTTCTGAGGCCAGATCAATCGCAAATCCAGAATAGGTTTCACCGTCAAATAGTGCCAGGGGCGCCAGTGAATTGGATTGCACACGCACCCGGACAGCCTCAATTTCGACAGAGTCTTCCGTTTCTGCAGAATCACTTTCTGGAGGCGCACTTTCCTTCGTGTTGTCTTCTTCTACTGGGGCGCTCTCAACTTCGCTCACTGCAGTGTTTTCCGCAGCTGCGTCAGCTCCGCAAGCACTTAGAATTAGCCCAGCAAGGATCATTCCAACTACAAAAAGGTATCTGTATCGCATATTGGCTCCCTAAAATATCGTGCACTATCGCAGCGGCGAATAAACGTGTCGACGTTTGAGTGCGAGTGCTGAAAATTCATTATTCATATGAAATGGGTTCAAGATATTCGGGCTGCGAAATATTTTTTATGACTAGACAATTTGTGCCTTTCAAAATAGCCATTCCAATAAATAACCCAAACTTCCTATTCCCTGAGGACCTTGTAATTGAATAAAATCCATACAATTAGGAACGCGCGAGCAAATCCATGAGTCCATCAAACGAACCGAGTCTCCTAGATTACTTCAAATCTCTCTTTTCCCGAGGGGAGGCTATTTCTGTTTCCAAGGCCACGGCGGCTTCAAAATCAAAGTCTAAGCCCAAGGGCAAACGGTCCGCCGCAAAATCGCCGGCAAAGAATGGGCCGATGTGGGAAATAAGTCTAAGTAGACGCTCACGCAATCTAATAGGGATAACAGTTATTGCATTATCGACTACTCTAATAATGATTCCACGCCTGGAGCGAGGAGCATCCTACATAATTCCCATCTTGGCCTGGCTCCTCGCAATATTCCTGTTTCCTCAAGCTCTTGGTTACCAAATATCTGACTTAGTTCCAGCGTTTCGCGCAATCTATCAACGTAACAGGGAAATTGTGCTGCCCCTGTCTATTCTGACTTTAGTCGCCCTAATCGCTCGCTTTTGGGGTCTCTCGTCCATCCCTTTTGTGCTTAGTGGCGATGAAGCAGCTCACGGCCGAGAAGCTGTCCGGGTTATTAGCGGTAACATCACTAATCCATTTGAAACAGGTTGGACTAGTGTGCCAACTATGACCTTTTACATGCTTTCGCTGCCCATTCGCTTGTTTGGTCAATCTATATTTGCATTGCGCGCGTTCCCGGCATTGTTAGGTGCCCTAACTATTCCAGTAACATTTTTTCTGATGCGTCGATTGGCCAACCAGCGTTTGGCTTGGTTGGTTGCTGGCTTACTCGCTGTCTACCATTACCATATTCATTTTTCTCGCCTGGGCTCAAACATGGTCCTGGACCCACTATTTGCTGCCCTAGCCTTATTCTTTCTGCATCGAGCACTATCTGGAAAATCTATAAAACTCGATTGGATTCTGCTTGGCTTTTCAATTGGGCTTGCTTTTTATTTTTATACTGGCGCACGCTTTGTTCTTATTCTGGTGGTCGCCATTTTGCTTTACAACGCGCTATTAAATCCGCGCGAATTTTTACGCAGACATTCCCCTGGAATTCTTATTGGCTTAGCTGCCTTTTTGATCTCTGCCGGACCGATGATTCAACTAGCTCTTCGTTTTCCGGATATCTTCAATGGCCGCGTAAATCAGGTGGGCATCCTCCAAAACGGCTGGCTTGAAAATGAAGTCATTATTACGGGTAAAACTAAGTTGCAATTGCTCGGAGATCAACTTCGCAGAGCGACATTGGCCTTCAATTTTTATCCAGATCGAACTGTCTGGTATGGCCTAAAGACGCCGCTGCTAAATCCTTTCTTTGGAGCGTTAATGTTTTTAGGGGTGGGATTTGCCTCGTTGCGCTTATTACTTCCCAAATCTGACCCCAATTTGGCTTATATGGTGGCTTGGTTTTGGGGCCCCGTTCTTTCTGGCGGCATGCTAACCGTTGATCCACCTTCATCAATGCGTCTTATCACCCTTGCAATCCCCGCCTGCTTCTTTATCGCTCTTGTAATACAAAAAATGGTCCAAATTGCTCAGGGATCTCTATCTAAAATCCGACCGATTATGTTATTTGCATTAGTTTTCATTGCTTTTGCGATTTCAAGTTTGAACATGTATTTCAGGACCTTTAGCCCTCTACAAATTTCGGGTGGGCCTAGAGCTGAATTTGCCACAATTACAGCTCCGATTCTGGCCGAATATGTTGAGGAATTTCAAGTGATCTTTCTTGGTCAACCCTTTATGACTTGGAATTTTGATACTTTTCCCTATCTTCTGCCAGGAACTCAGGCGATTGAAATGCCCCCCAACCTGGATTTGACATTGGCTGAAGAACCGCTCAGTCAGGGACGAGGTGTAGTGTTTGTTATTCTGCCAGAAAGGCAGAATGATCTATCTGTAATTCAAGCACGTTTCCCCACCGGCCGCGTGGAACAGATCAGCACTGAAAGTGAATGGAATTCCCTCTCAACTCTTTACTTTGTGGAGTCCAATTAGTATGCGCGTAAATATTCTTCTGGCAATTATTATTGGCCTTTTGATTGTGGGAGCGGCTGAATTGTCTCAAGCAATTGCTGATCCAGAGATATACATGCCGCCCTCCACACCCTTTTATTTTTACTTTGCCGCAATTGTGCTCTTTACCCTGCTGGTGATTGAACAAGAACAAGCTGGCTATTTTCGCGAATTATTCAAGCGTATTAGATCCATCTCATTATCCCAATCTTTAAATGCAATATCCCGATCACCCCAGCCAAAAATGATCACAAAAACTAAATCAATCCAATCGTCATCCTCCATTTCAGTAAAAGAATCCAGGCGAATCCAAAAGCGGATTGATCAATTGGAAAAAGAAAATGCTGAGCTGAAAACGATGTATTCCGAAATCAGTGTAGAAATTCGCAAATTAAAGCGCAAACCCAAGTAATCAATATCTGCGAGAGTTGAATTCGCGTGCCTTTTTATTGGCACATATCGCGGTTATGCAAACTACCGATTTCCCCATAAAGTAAAATTTCACAACAAATAATACAACGCTAGAGCTTAGCCACAGGAATCTGCATGACCTCATCAAAATCTGTATATGCACCAGAAAACCGCAGACGCTTTCAACGTCTACTTATTGCTACTGCAGGCATGGTTTACCTGCTAATTGTCATTGGCGGCATTGTTCGCGTAACAGGATCGGGATTAGGCTGTCCCGATTGGCCCCGTTGCTTTGGTGAATGGATTCCACCCCTGCGCATGGACGCCATTATTGAATATACGCACCGTTTGGTGGCCACGCTTACCTCTCCCCTCATTCTGGCTTCAGCATTTGTGGCTTGGCTGCGTTACAAAGCAATCCCTCTTGCAACTCGTAGCCTCTTGATCGCGGCTGTTTTGCTCGCTTTTCAAGGATTATTAGGTGGCATTGTTGTTCTTCTTGAAACTCCACCAAATTTGGTCGCTTTGCATCTCGCAATTGCTTTTATTATCCAGGCATTAGTCACTATGCCAGCAGTCTTATTAAGTCAGGGTCAGCTAGATCTGACCCAAGTTCGTTTGAATTTCAGTGCTCCCATTCCGCGCCAGACATTGAATAATCTAGTTTTCGTCTTTATCATGATTGTTAGCGGAGCCATTGTTGTCGGCTCTAATTCCACATATGCATGCTCCGGCTGGCCGCTTTGCAATGGCCAAATTTTGCCTTCCAATCCCAGCGCCTATTTTCATATGGGCCATCGCCTAATGGTGCTCATAACTAGCTACTTTATAGTGCGAACTTTTTTTGCAATTCGTGCTCTGCCAGCGGGTAACTCACTCCACAAAGTGTCTAATATAGCTTTTGGTCTTTTCTTACTCCAAACAACGATTGGTGCGCTAAAAGTAAGCTATTCGTTTCCAGTTTGGCTCCAAGGCTTTCATGTGGCTGTTGCATCAGCTGTTTGGGTGGCCTACATTGTCTTGGCATCTAAAGCGAGTCTTTCTGAATCGAAAAATTTGAAATGACCACCATAAGGAAAGAAGAACATGTCCGAACCCAATATGCATTCGAGCAAGCAGCATCATGATTTCGCAAAGGAAAAGGGAGCTATTAAACTTGCCATCGTCACAGTTAGCGATTCTCGGACCCTTGAATCGGACACAAATGGCCATTTCCTCAAAGAAGCTATAGCTGCGGCTGGTCATGAAGTTTCTGCTTATCACCTGATCAAGGATGATACGCAAGAAGTTCATCGAGTCCTTATGGCAGAGGGTCAGTCAAATGCAGATATCGTGCTTTTTAATGGGGGTACTGGAATTTCGAAACGAGATAATACTTTCGATGTAATTGCCGAAAATCTGGAGAAAACCTTGCCCGGTTTCGGTGAAATATTTCGTATGCTCAGCTTTGAACAAATAGGGGCGGGGGCTATGTTATCTCGGGCAACCGCCGGTACCTTTCAGGGCAAAGTCGTTATTGCCACTCCAGGCTCTCCTGCTGCCGTCCGTTTGGCTTGGGAGAAATTGATCGCTCCCGAAATTCAACATTTGGCTTGGGAAATTGGAAGATGAGGGTATAATTTGCGCCGCTCAAGGAGTTCGTAATGTCCAAGAAGTGCAATGTGACGGGTAAGAAACCAGGTTTTGGTAATAGTGTGCCCTTTTCACATAAAAAAACTAAACGACGCTGGAATCCCAATGTCCACGATAAGCGCATTTGGGTGCCAGAACTGAATCGTTTCGTAAAGATTCGGCTTTCCACGCGTGCTCTGCGCAGCATTGATCGCGCTGGTCTGCTTCCCTTTCTTCGTAAAAAGGGTCTGAAGCTTTCGGACGTTACCTCTTAGTCCATGGCTGAAATGGTCGCCGATCGCAAAAGTGAACAAGCTGAAATTTTGCAGCGCCTACGAGCAAATCCGCGCGTAGATTTGGTTCGCATTGCTGGACCCCGCGATTGTTCCACCGCTCAAACAGTTCAAGGCGCTTACGCCAAGGAAGACATTCCAGAGCTGCCCATTGAAGGTTGCTCAAGAGCCGACGGCTGCATTTGTGCATATAAACCAGTGCTAAACGATATTTATCCCTAAGAAAGGCAATTAATTATGAGTGATCGAAGACCCCGTAGAAGTTCAGGACGCGATCGATATTTTCGACGCCCCAAAGTAGATCCTTTTGAGGCCGATAAGACCTTGAAAATTGATTACAAGGATATTGGACTTCTCAAACGCTTCCTGACTCCCGAAGGCAAGATTCGTCCCCGCCGACAAACGGGTGTCAATGCCCGTAATCAACGCACTTTGGCCCGCGCAGTAAAACGTGCCCGCCATCTGGCTTTGCTTCCGTATACGGATGAAAACTTAGACTAATTTCAATAAAGTGAAAGCCCCGCATTGCGGGGCTTTTTTTTGTTAATTTCCTGTGATAATCATTAACCATTTCATAGGGCAACAATTTGGCGGGAATCAGGCTAAAAAATTAAGCAAATACTTCGGCCAGCATACATCTAGCGCTTCCTCCGCCATTCGTTTCGATAGTCGTGATCTCAACTGCAATTAAATCCCCAAATTTAACCAACGCGGCCAACTGTTCTGTAGAAAAGGCATTGAACGCATTTTCAGACATGATAATTTTTTGTTTGCCGCTTGTTGAATTTACATGCAGAATATTTCCACAGAATTCCCTCACTTGCTCCAACGAAATGCTAATAAGCTCGCGATCATGCTCGCGAAGTTTTTCCACAAATAATGCTCTTTCCGCCTCGTCCTTGATGGCAGCCGGGCAAGCCACAGCAAATCCCGCACCTATGCTCATCACAACATTGGTGTGATAAAAGGGCAGATTGTCCTTGTCGAAAGCGTGGAAAAAGAATCCTTCATAATCTAGCTTCGAAATCCAGCGCTTAAAAGCCTCCTTCGTAGTCCGTTCCGATTCCATAGCAAAAGCAAACTTATTCACACGATCCAATACCAAACTTCCCGTTCCTTCCAAGATCAAATCTTCATTTTCTAATTCAGAAAGGTCATGGATTTCTGTCCCTCTAACTTGTGCTTCGGCCAGAAGGAGCTTTAAGTTTTCAACTTGTCGTTCGGCTCGCCTATTTGGGACCAGCATCGGATAAATGATCAGTTGCCCATCAACATGATGTGAAAACCAATTGTTAGGGAAAACAGCATCGGGCGTTATTTCACCTGGCCGATTATCTAGGATCAAAACTTCAATATCGGCTTCTCTTAGTTTGGCCACCATCCCATTGAATTCCCGCACGGCTTGATCTCGGATAATTTGCGGATCAATTCCTTTTTGCTTAGCCTCGTCCGTCATGATTCGATTTGTCGGAGCTGTTTGCGGGTTGTAACCAAATTGATCTGGTGGAATCATGATGACGGTGTCCGTCAATTGTCGTCGGTTCAACACTGTGTCTTTCGTCATGTCATCTCCGCAAAATTATTCGTCTAAAATGGAGGCAAATTACATTTATATCCGTCTATTTTGAGCGCGGGCAGTATAACATGGGCCAAAATTAGCCTGCGGTATAATGCCCGCAATTCGCAGAATTCCTGGAGAAATGATGGCCGAACACAAAATCCGCGTACTGGTAGCTAAACCCGGTCTCGACGGGCATGATCGTGGTGCCAAAGTTATTGCGAGGGCTCTGCGTGATGCGGGCATGGAAGTAATCTATACTGGATTGCGCCAAACACCCGAAATGATTGCCGAAGCCGCCTTGCAAGAAGATGTGGACGCCGTTGGCTTATCAATCCTATCGGGAGCCCATATGGTCCTGGTCCCTAAAATTCAGGAATTGCTCAAGGCTAACGGACAGGATGATGTGCGCCTTTATTTGGGAGGCATTATCCCAGACGATGACATTCCAGCACTAAAGAAAATGGGAGTCGCTGGCATATACGGACCCGGTTCTTCCACCCAAACCATTGTTGAGGACATGCGCAACGCTTTGTTGGAAAAGGCCTCTTGATGTGAGCTCGGCATCGTCCTTCTCGCATAAGAAAATCAAATCCAAACGTTTAGCACTTTCCCGATTAATTACAGAAATCGAACGCGATTCTAGCCTCGGTCACCAAGCGCTCAATGAGCTATTTGCCCATACGGGTCGGGCGCATCTCATTGGCGTTACGGGTGCCCCAGGAACGGGCAAGTCATCTCTTGTAAACCAATTAGCCCTCCATTACCGCCGGGATTTAGACCAGCGCATTGCCATTGTTGCCGTCGACCCTAGCAGCCCATTTTCTGGGGGTGCAGTATTGGGTGATCGCATTCGCATGCAAGATCTGATCGGTGATCACAATGTTTTTATTCGCTCAATGGCTTCCCGAGGCTCTTTGGGTGGCCTGGCCACGGCTACAGCGGGTGTTGTCCAAGCCTTGGATGCAGCTGATTTCGACACCATAATTATTGAAACTGTTGGAGCGGGTCAGGCCGAAGTTGAAATAGCTAAATTAGCTCACACAACCATCGTGGTCGAAGCGCCCGGCCTCGGAGATGATGTGCAAGCCATCAAGGCGGGTATTCTGGAGATCGCCGATATTCTTGTCCTCAATAAATCGGATCGGCCCGGAGTTGAAGCAGCCGAAAGAGCGCTAACCGGTATGCTAAAACTGGGCCATCCTCTGGAACGAAATTTCCTCCACCATGGGCAAACCATGCCTATTGTGCAATCAGAATCTGCAGAGCAGTCTCCAGATATATGGATTCCTTCCCTGTTACGCACAGTTTCTACGGATGGACAAGGCATTCCAGAATTACTTAAGTTGATAGCAACCCATAAACATTTTCTCCAAGAAAGTGGTGAATGGCAAGTGCGCGATCGCACTCGTCTCGAAAACGAGCTGGAACTCCTCCTCACTCGTGAAATGATGCGTGAGTGGCGCGCAGAATCCAATGCTGCCACTTGGGAAGCTACGCTTCAGGCGATCCAGGAACGCAAACTATCCCCGCGCAATGCGGTCAATAAGCTCCTCAACGGACGCTCGTCGGCATGATTCAGGGCAAAAGAATCCGTTTCAGAGGTGTAGAAAGATCTGATTTACCATTGTTTGTGGACTGGCTCGCAGATCCCGAAGTGCGCTTTGGCATTGCTACTTACCTTCCCATGTCGATGCCCCGAGAAGAACAGTGGTTTGAAGCCACCCTAAAGCGTCCTCAAGACGAGCAGTCTCTGGTTATTGAGGCGCTAATTAATCTCTCGTGGAAAGTTATTGGTACCTGTGGCTTTCATAACATTGATTGGCGCGTTAGTCAGGCCGAAGTAGGTATTCTGATTGGCGAGAAAACACACTGGGACAAGGGTCTCGGCAGTGAAGCGATGCAACTTTTGCTTGAGCATGCTTTCAACACGCTAAATCTTAATCGTGCATTTTTGCGTGTAATTGCCTCCAATGGACGCGCTATCCGATCCTATGAAAAGGTTGGTTTTGTGCTTGAAGGCCGAATGCGACAGGCAGATTTTCAAGATGGAAAGCACATCGATGTGCTATACATGGGCATACTCAAAACAGAGTGGGCGTCTTAGCCTCTAGAGGGAGCATTCGCGCATGGCACAAAGCAAGAAAAAAGAGAGCACTACAAAACTCTTTAGTGGCATAAAGTTATTCGCCGGGACCAATAGCCCTGATTTGGCTCAAAAAATTGCTGATTATCTAGGCGAAGAGCTTTCAGGTCGCGATATTGTTGAGTTTCCCAATGAAAATCTTATGGCTCGTTTGCACGGCAGCGTCCGTGGCCAGGATGTTTACGTAATTCAGTCCACTTCGCGTCCCGTTCATCGCAGCCTTATGGAATTGCTCATCATGTTGCAGACCTTGCGCCTGGATTCGGCTGGCCGCATAACCGCTGTTATCCCTTATATGTCTTATGCTCGTTCTGATAAAAAAGATCAGCCACGCGTTCCTATTGTGGCTCGCTTAGTCACCGATATGATTGAAGTCGCTGGTGCAGACCGCTATATGACCCTCGATCTACACGCTGGTCAAATTCAAGGTTTCTTTTCAATTCCAGGTGATGTGCTAACGGCTTTCCATATTTTATGGGAATACACTGAGAAGCTAGTCAAGAAACTTAAGGATCCCATCGTGGTTTCTGTTGATCTGGGTGGGGCTAAGAAGGCCCGCAACTTCGCGGAAAAGATGAATGTGCCGCTAGCCCTCATTGAAAAGCGGCGGGCTCCAAAAACGGGGGCCAGCACCGCCTTCAATTTGGTTGGCGACGTTGAAGGTCGTGATGTTTTGCTCCTGGATGATGAAGTTGATACAGCTGGTTCGGCTGCGGATGCAATCAAGTTACTCAAAGCCAATGGGGCTGGCGACATCCACCTGATATTTGTCCACGCCGTCCTGTCTAGCCCAGCTATCGAGCGTCTGGCTGAATTGCCCTTAGCCAGCATCATTACTACAGACACAGTCCCCATTCCTGCTGAAAGTAAGAAGATTTTGGCAGACAAATTAGTCTTGCTTTCGGTAGCTCCATTACTTGGCGAAGTTATTAAACGAGCCCATGAGGGCCGCTCCGTCGGCGCCTTATTTAACGAATAGATTTGCCCGAACTCCCCGAAGTTGAAACAGTCGCACGCTCTCTGATTGACGGTCAGAATATCAGTGATGGCATCCTGGGCTTAGAAATAGTCAGTGCAGAAGTTTTCTGGAATCGTACAATTGCCGAGCCCTCAGCGGCTGAATTTATCCAGCGCATTCGGGGACAACGCGTTCAACAAGTGGGGCGTCGTGCAAAATATATTCGCATAGACCTTTCTGAAGATGTCCTTCTCATTCACTTGCGCATGACTGGTGATGTGCTCCTTTTCCAGGAAGAAACGCCCCTCAATAAATTTTCCCGTGCACAAATAAAATTTGAATCAGGTCTCGGCCTAAGCTTTAATGATGCCCGTAAATTCGGCCGTATTTGGTTGCTTAGCGATCCTGATCCCATATTAGCCAGCCTCGGTCCTGAACCATTGGATAAGGCGCTCAAACCCGCTCATTTCCACGCTATGCTTACTAGCCGTAAGCGCCAACTAAAGCCCTTGCTACTTGATCAAAAATTCATTGCCGGTTTGGGCAATATTTATATAGATGAAGCTCTTCATTTTGCCCGCCTACACCCCTTGGAAATATCCAGCGAAATTAGCACTGAAAAATCTGCCCAATTACTTAAAGGCATTCGCAAAGTATTGAGCGAAAGTATCAAAGCCAATGGCAGCAGTTTTGATTGGGCCTATCGGGGTGGGGAGTTTCAAAATAAATTTAAGGTCTATCAGAAGACAGGTGAGCCATGTCCCCGTTGCGGAACGCCTATTCAACGCACCGTTGTCGGTCAACGTGGCACTCATCTATGCCCCCAATGCCAGCAAATGACTAACTAATTGCTACTGGCTCAATCCCCAGATGCCCTTGATCATCTCGCACTAGTTTCCCCGCGATAAATTTTGGATCGTGTTCAAATAATAGTATAGCTTCGTGCTCAAGAGCCCATTGCTGCCATAGTTCCTTAGTTCTAATTGTTTCCAGGGGTTCAACGTCGAACGCAGTCAACCAGGCCGTCCGCTGAAAATGAATTGCGAATGAAGCCAGGTCAGCCGCATATAAATAAGGTCGCTCTTTTCCTTCGATCACCACACATTGGTGTCCGCGAGTATGCCCGGGAGTAACCACGCAGCGCACCTCGCTAGTCACATCCGTGTCCCCATTGAGCAATTTAAATTGTCCTGCTGACCAAATAGGTTCAATATTGTCGGCTATATAAGTCGCGCGCGTGCGTGCATTCGGATTCATCGCGTCTGCCCATTCCATTTGCTGCACCCAATATTCCGCATTTGGGAAAGTGGGCACCAATTCGCCCTCTCGGATCGTAGTGTTTCCGCCGCAATGATCTGCGTGAAGATGGGTATCCAGCACAATATCGACATCTTCGGGACTGACTCCCTGCTTGGCTAAATTTTCAATCAATGTTCCCTGGGGAAATTCCAATTTCCACTGCCGCATGGCCTTTTCGTTTAATTTGTCCCCCAATCCATTGTCGACCAAAATGGTTCGGCCCTCACTCTTAATCAGTAAACAATTTAGATCCATAGGCAGCAGGTGCTGCTCATCGGTTTCATAATGGCGCTTCCATAGAACTTCAGGAACTAATCCAAAGGGGCCACCTGGGTCGCTCCAGCTTCGGCCCGCTGGGATGACCTTGATTTCCACTAGTTTTTCTTTTTGCGTCGACGTCGACGTCGTTTTTTCTTGGTTTTGGGCGGGCTTTCCGAGGCGCTATTGCTTTGTGTCTGACCCCCTGCATTTTGTGCGGGTAGGGGCTGGCTGGCCTGGGCTTGTGCTTGCTGAGGTCCAAAAGTAAACATGCGGTTGACCATGCTGCTTCGCATATCTGCAAACAATTGCTGGAACATCTCGAAAGCTTTGGCTTTGTATTCAACTAATGGATCGCGCTGTGCATAGGCTTCCAGTCTGATGGAAATACGCAAAGCTTCCATGCTCGTCAGGTAGTCAATCCACAATTCGGATATAACCCCCAGCAGCAAGCGTCGATAGTTTTCGCTTAATGATCTGGCCCCCAAAGTTTCGATTGCTTTGCGCTGATCCTCAGGATCCAATGTGGCCATGGATTTTGCGTCTAATTCTTGTGCACTCAAATCGCTGTCTAGCAAGCCGCTTAGCGCTTCTCGTACACTGTCGCTAACTCCTTGGCCTTGCTGAATAGCTTCCCAGGATCCTATTCCCCATATTTGTTGAACCGCTCGTTGTGCATTTTGCAAATGTGTGAGCACGCGTTCGGTTACTTCTTCTTCCGATAAATTTTGCAGAAAGCTGGCTGCATAGTAAGAATAATTCAATCGATTTACACGTTTATTTACTCGTTGGCGGGTTTTCTTGTCGAAGCTGGCTTCGCTGCCCTGTGGCATCGCAATTAGTGCATTCAAATAATGGTTTTCGTTTATTTCACCCTCAATGCGATTCAATTGCTGATCTAAATCGCGGCCAATAGCGCCCGACCCATCATCTCCAATTAATTTTTGCGCTCTTTGCGCAAACTCTTCATTGACGATTTTGTAAACTAATTTTTCTACTTGGTCCCAATCGCCTAGATCAATATCCTTGGAATCTACATCTAATGTGGTTTCCAATCTGCGCTCAATCGCGCCAATAAGCCGATTCAAATTTTGCTCAAACAGACTAGCTTCAATTTGTTCTTGCAGACCTTCTGCTAATTCATCTGAATTTTCGCGCAGTGTCTGTAATTCTGCGTTGCTCAATTTCAATTGAATGCGCACAATCCCAGATAGCTCGGTCAACAATTCAGCTGGACTACGTGTGTCTGTTTCATCCGCATACCGGACTCCTTCTAAAAAGGTGTCCAGCGAATCTAAACGCTCACCTTGCAGTTGTTCCATTTGTTCTTCGCTGCTATCTAATAAGCGATCAACACTGCGTAGTAAATGTTCCTTTTCAGCGTCCAGCGCCCGTTGAGCAATATCTAAAAGCGCGCTGCGCAATTCAGCCTTATTGTTTAGGTCCATTTCTTTTAAATTTCCCAACATCAATTGGTAACTAAAAGAGGGCACCAATACCCGATTTACGACCAAAGAGGGTTGTATCTGTTCGAGCCAGGCCAATAATTTCCAGCTTCCGTCCTCATCCATGAGGGCGGCCGGAACCCGCTCTTGAACCTCGGTTTCCAGCATCTCAACCACATCGTCCGTTAGATTCTCTTTTCCCATAATACGATCGCGCTGATCGTAAATGCTGGCCCGCTGAGTATTGAGTACATCGTCGTATTCCAATAAATGTTTGCGTGCATCAAAATTTGAGCCTTCAACCCGAGTCTGGGATTGCTCAATTACGCGTCCAACGATTCCACTCTCTAACGGAATGGCATCATCCATTCCCATGCGCGTCATCAAAGCTTCTACCTGCCCCCCGCCAAAAAGTCGCATCAAATCATCCTGTAGAGAAAGGAAGAAGCGAGAAGACCCAGGGTCTCCCTGTCTTGCTGCTCGGCCACGCAATTGATTGTCAATGCGTCGAGCTTCGTGACGTTCGCTGCCGATCACATGCAAGCCACCCAACTCCTTCACTTTTGCCATTTCTGCCATAGATTGAATGAAGTATTTAATTTCGGAACCATAAATTCCGTATTCGTCTTCTGACACATTTTGGACTATTTCAAGCCTGGCTTCCAATGAAAGTTCGTAAGGTTCCTCGGTGCCGGCTCGGCGAAGAATGCGATTCACAGCCGTGAGTATTTCTTCCGCAACCTCGCCGCCCAGTTTGATATCCACACCACGTCCTGCCATGTTGGTTGCTATTGTCACTGCGCCAAAAGCCCCAGCGCCAGCAATAATTTGGCTTTCCTCGGTGTGTTTGCGTGCATTCAAGACATGATGTGAAACGCCGCCAATAATCACGCTATTTAGTCTTTCTTGATGTTCTTCTTCTAGATTCAAAAATTTCAAAACTCGAGCTAAATTTTCTTCGCTTTGCAAATTAAGCGAAATTCCCAAATCCTTGGCCATGTTACGTAGTTCGTTGTTGTTTAATTTGTCTAGCGGTTCAACAAAGCCTTGCAGCTCCAGGATCATTCGTCCGTCTTCTTCACGGTCATGCTGCTCGAGCCAAACTTCTCTTAATAATAGTATTTGGAGATATTTCTTAACCATCTCAGCCCTTAAACGGGCGGAGATCATGTCTGATTTTTCGACAGAAGTTGTACCCACCAATATAGGTCGGCCAATAATGTGTACTTGAATAATTTCACGCACTGTTGCCCGCAGCTTTGCCTCTACGGTGCGATAAACCATATCGGGGTAATCTTTGCGCTTCCATAAATAGGATTCGCTTTCCAAATCCTCTAGTCGCCGATAGTAGGTGTACTTATATCCAAATTCATCTTTGTCTTGTAATTTTTCCAATAAAGCGTTTTCACCGCTCGCATTAAATTCGACGTTGGAGGGTAGGGCGATTACTTCCAATTCGTAAATGTTGTCAAATTCCTCAGCTTCTGTAAGCGCTGTCCCTGTCATGCCTGAAAGCTTCTCATACATCCGGAAATAATTCTGGATCGTAATGGTGGCATACGTTACATTTTCACTTTCAACACGCACACCTTCCTTAGCTTCCACTGCTTGATGCAGCCCATCGGACCATCGGCGCCCAGGCATCAATCTACCTGTGAACTCATCGATAATTACAACTTTTCCAGCTTGGACTAGATAATCCTTATTACGTTTGAACAGGAATTGGGCTCGCATGGCTTGTTCAACAAAACCTAGCAATCGCGCTTGCTCAGGAGTGATGTCCTCAGGACGCTCAGGATCGCGTAGTTCCACGCCCATCAGTTGTTCAATTCTGACCTCACCAATTTCCGAAAGAATTGCGGTCTTATCTTTTTCGTCAATTTCGTAATCTTCACTTTTTAAACGTTTGATAATTCCTGCTATCCGCCCATACATTTCAGCGTCATCATGTGAAGGGCCAGAAATGATCAATGGTGTTCTTGCCTCATCAATCAGCACATTATCAACCTCATCAATAATTGCGTAATGATGTTCGCGCTGCGAACGCTCCGCCATGGTCATCTTCATGTTGTCGCGTAAATAATCAAATCCAAATTCGCTATTCGTGCCGTAAGTAATGTCGGCTGCGTAAGCCTCTTCGCGCGGAACCATCTCTAGCTGATGCTGGTCTTCGTGCGCAGCTTCTTTTTCCAAATTGACCAAGAAAGCAAATTTGCCACCTTCCGTCCTTTGGCTCATTTGCAGCACGCCAATTGTTAGTCCTAAAAAGTTAAATACCGGAGACATCCAGCGGGCATCACGTCGTGCCAAATAATCATTTACTGTGATTAGGTGAACCCCATGTCCATCAAGGGCGTTCAAATAAATTGGCATGGTTGAAGTCAATGTTTTGCCTTCACCCGTGCGCATCTCTGCGATTTTGCCGTCATGCAAGACAATCGCTCCCATTAATTGCACATCATAGGGTCGCAGACCTAGCGTGCGCTTACTGACTTCTCGCACCACTGCAAATGCTTCAGCCATAATGTCATTTAGGCTTTCTTCCTTGCCTAATCGTTCACGAAATTCAGCTGTTTTTCCTTGCAGGGCTTTGTCGCTTAGGGCCTCATATTCAGTTTCCAGTGAGTTGATTTGTTCAACAACAGCACTATAGGCTTCAACTGAGCGTTTATTTGGGTCTCCCCCCACTAATTTGACGAAATTTTTCAGCATTTGGGACTCCGGGCGCGATTATAGCATGCGGTTCTTCCGCTCATTTTCTGCCATATCATGCCCTTATAGACAATTAATATCCGCCTATATAACCTTCTCTTACGACTATCTAACGTTAGGCATCCGAATATTTTGCACTGTTAGTATTGTCTTCAGCATTTCAAATACCGTGGTTGGGTGCAAAAAAAAATTTGGCAAACTATGCAAAATTAATTCTGCAAATACTTTAAGGACGGGTTATTTGAAGCCTTAATGTCCCAGTGCTATAATGCCCAAATCTCGTCCGCATTTTCAAAACAACAATAAAATATATGTCCTTCGCGCATCTACATGTGCATACCGAATATTCATTGCTGGATGGTTTCAGCAAAATTCCCCAACTAATCGCTCGCGCAAAAGAAATGGAGATGCCCGCCCTGGCCATCACTGACCACGGTGCCCTGTATGGTGTCATTGATTTCTTCAATGAAGCCCGGGCGCAGGGTATCAAACCCATTATTGGCATGGAGGGCTATCTCGCCACGGACAAAATGACGGGACGTGATCCGGAAAAGGATCGTCGCTCTTCTCATTTACTTTTGCTGGCCGAAAATCAAACGGGTTATCAAAACCTGCTTAAAATTGCCACTGCGGCTCAGCTTGAAGGTTTCTATTATCGTCCTCGTATTGATCATGATTTCTTGGCTGCCCATTCGGAAGGGCTGATTGCCACTTCAGGATGCTTGTCGGCTGAAATTCCCAATGCCATTCGCAGAGAAAATCTGGATCTGGCCACCAGACATTTAGATTGGTATTACGAAGTGTTTGGCAAAGAACGCTTCTTTGTCGAGATGCAGCATCATGATATTCCCGAGCTCCATGCCGTAAATGTCCAATTAAAAGAGTTGGCCCAGCGCTACGACAGCCAAATTATTGCCACTAATGACGTGCATTACATCAATCAATCCGATGCGCGCTTGCAAGATATTCTTCTTTGCGTTCAAACGGGTTCCTTATATGAAGATCCCAAGCGCATGCGTATGTCTGGAGATAGTTTCTATTTACGCAGCGCAGCAGAAATGGAACAGCTTTTTGGTGAAATCCCCGGGGCTTTAAGCAACACACTGGCGATTGCTGAACGCTGCAATGTCGATCTCAGTCCTGAGGGCTATCACCTCCCCTTATTCGAAGTTCCAGATGGTTCCTCTACCAAAGATTACGTGCGTAAATTGTGTGATACAGGTCTTGAAAAGCGCTACGGAGCCGATGCCAAAGGCGAAGAAATTCAGCAAAGGCTCGAATACGAATTAGGCATTATTGATCAAATGGGTTTTAACGCCTACTTCCTCATCGTTTGGGATCTTTGCCGCTATGCCCGAGAACATTCCATTTGGTACAACGCGCGTGGTTCAGCGGCCGGCTCATTAGTCGCTTTTGCCCTTGAAATAACTTTAGTTGATCCTCTTGAGCACGGCCTTATATTTGAACGTTTTCTAAACCCAGATCGCCAAAATATGCCCGATATCGATCTGGATTTTCAGGATGATAAACGCCACCTCATCATGGAATATTGCGCGCAGCGTTATGGTGAAGATAAAGTCGCCGCAATTATCACTTTTGGCAAGCTCAAAGCTCGGGCTGCTATCCGCGATGTGGGTCGCGTCCTCGATGTTCCCCTCAATGATGTGGATCGCATCGCCAAAATGATTCCCAGTGTCCCTGGCAATCCCGTCACTATTGACCAGGCCCTGGATACTATTCCTGAATTTCAGCGCGCCTATAAAGAAAAACGCCAAGTGAAAGCACTAGTAGACACCGCCAAAGAAATGGAAGGCGCGATTCGCAATTCGGGAACTCATGCCGCGGGTGTCATCATCACAGATGTGCCCGTCGTCGATTACATTCCACTTAACCGGCCTACCTCGGCATCTATGGAAGGCTTGCCAATTAAGAAGGTCACGCAGTTTGAAATGTCGACCATTGACGCGCTCGGCCTGCTTAAAGTGGACTTTTTAGGTCTTTCAACTCTCACAGTTATGGAACGTGCCTGTCGATTAATTCGTGAACGCCATGACGAGAATTTGCACCTTGGCAATATTCCTACAGATGATCCAGAAACCTTCGAACTTCTCGGTCGTGGCGACACGGCGGGTGTATTTCAATTTGAAGGATCAGGAATGCGTCGCTGGATGATGGAAATGAAGCCCCAAACACTGGACAACGCAGTAGCTATGGTGGCCTTATTCCGACCCGGACCGATGGAATTTATTCCGCGCTACATTGCGCGCATGAATGGTGAGGAAGAGACCGTTTATCCACATCCTGCGCTTGAACCCATCTTCGGTGAAACCTTCGGCATTGCCGTCTACCAGGAGCAGCTCATGCGCGCTGTTATGGAGCTGGCTGGTTACAAAGCCTCTGAAGCGGATGACCTGCGCAAAGCGGTTGCCAAGAAGATTGAAAAGAAGCTGGAAAAACATCGCCTCAAATTTATTGAAGGCGCTGTTAAAGGCGGAATTGAAGAAAAGGTTGCCGCAGGCATATTTTCCGATTGGGAAAACTTTGCTCGTTACGGTTTCAATAAAGCCCATGCCGCAGATTACGGGCATATAGCGGTCCAAACCGCTTATCTCAAAACGCATTATCCGCTCGAATATATGACCGCACTTTTGTCAGTCTGGAAAAATGAAACCAGCAAAGTAGCTACCTATGTCGCCGACTGCCGTCAAATGGGCATTGAAGTTTTGCCACCCAGCATGCTCCATAGTGATTGGGATTTTGCAATCCAGGATCGCGAAGATGGCCAGCCGACCATTCGATTTGGTCTGGGCGCCGTCAAAAATGTCGGCAGAGATCCTGTGGACGCGATTTTAGAAGGACGCGCCAACATAGACATGTCTGTCCTTGGCGGCATCGTACGCAAGATTGACTTCCGCCGTGTTGGGAAAAGGGCGCTTGAATCGCTTGTGAAAGTTGGCGCACTGGATTTCTATGGCGATCGTCATTCGATACTCCAAGTTTGCGAGCAAATTATTTCTGTCAGCAGCACGCATTTCAAAGCTAAGGAATCGGGTCAACTTTCTTTATTTTCGGGGAAATCAGAATTGCGCGAAGATATTCAAATTCCTAGCTATGCCATTGACCCAGAATATGCGCGCAAAGAGCGCCTTGCCTGGGAAAAAGAGCTTATTGGTCTTTACGTCTCCGATCACCCGCTCAAGGAAATCGAAAAAGAACTAGCAGAGGTTGTCACTCATTTTTGCGATGAACTCGCTGCCGCAAAGCCGGGTGAGCGTGTTCGTGTAGCTGGCATGATTACCGATGTTCGACCTACGCGCACAAAACGAGGCCAGGAAATGGCTATCGCTACCCTAGCAGATATGCGCGCAGAGGTGCGATTGGTAATTTTCCCTCGCACATGGAAGCAATACGCTGATCTTGTAGTTGAAGATAAAGTCTTATTCATCGAGGGCAAGCTGGGCGATCGCGCTTCAGATAGCGAGATCTTGGTGGACAAGATCGAAACTGAATTGTCCTTATCCACGCCTCTGAAAACAGCTGAGCAGCCTATTAGTGAGCCTCAACCCGTAAACGCCAAGAAGAACGTTCCAGCGGAAAATTCAGCTAGCCACAGTCCATCGAAAGTCGTTAATCCCGATGCTCCCGAAACTTTTCCTCCTGGTTGGGAAGATTCCTTTACGCTCGAAAAACCGCTAGAAAACCAGCCCGTCGAATCTTCCTCGGTCCCATCCGCTGCAGAAATCGAGGTTGCCTCGGTCTCGAGTTTGGATAGTTCTGCAGTAAACCCTGGTAAAGAGCCAGAGGGAAAAAGCCTCGAAGTTGAATCTAATCCTAAGCCATTGGAATCAACCGCATCTGCCAGCGCTGCAAAACTCGAAATCCCCACAGAAATTTCTCCTTTGCCCATTGTGCCGCCCCCTGCAATCGAAAAAAATTCCGGAGAAGATGCACCCAAAAGATTAACCATTTATCTCCATTCCAGCGGTGATCGCGAAATCGACATTATTAGCCTGCGACAAGTCTATGGCATGCTCATTAGCTATCCAGGCCAAGATCATTTTGCTTTCCATGTTTTTGAGGGCAAAAAGGGGTATCTAATGGAATTCCCTAACGATACGACCCAGTTCAGCGAGGAATTGCATTCTCGGCTCGAAGAAAGATTAGGGCGCGAAAACATTCGTATTGATAGCGTAACTTACCAATAGTCTCGCTCAGCTTTGATAGAATTTTGTCCACCAATAACTCAATAACATAAAGGTACAGCTATGGACTCAATCGCTGTTCTCACATCTGGCGGAGACGCTCCCGGCATGAATCCTTGCATCCGTGCTGTAGTTCGGACCGCATTGTTCAATGGAAAGAAGGTTTTCGGCATTCGTCAAGGCTATACCGGTTTGCTCCAAGGGCAACTGGAAGAGATGCAAGCTCGCCATGTTGGCGGCATTATCCAGCAGGGCGGCACTGTTCTCGGAACAGCTCGCTCTCGCGAACTCTATACGGAAAAAGGGCAGGAGAAAGCAGCTCAGATATTCAAAGATTCGGGCATCGAGGGCCTCATCGTCATTGGTGGCGATGGATCTATGCGTGGCGCTCAAGCGCTAAGTCAGCATGGCCTCAAAGTTGTTGGTGTGCCAGCCAGTATCGACAATGATATTTGGGGCACTAATATGTCTATTGGAGTCGACACAGCGCTAAATACGATTCGTGAAGCCATCGATAAATTGCGCGATACCGCCGCCTCGCACCGCCGCGCCTTTCTGATTGAAGTCATGGGTCGTAATTGTGGCTATCTTGCGGTCATGGCCGGAGTAATATCTGGCGCTGAAGTGGTACTCATTCCAGAAATTGAAACTACAGTTGAAGATGTCGCCCAAGCCATCGAGAGTGGCTACCATCGCGGCAAATCGCATTCGATCATTATTGTCGCTGAAGGAGCCTCCATCAAAGCGCAGCAGCTGGCCAACTCTCTCGATGAAATGACCGTTGGCTTTCAAACGCGTGTCACCATTTTAGGTCACATTCAGCGCGGTGGCAGCCCTTCAGCCTTCGATCGTCTTTTAGCCACACGCATGGGTGTCAAAGCCACCGAAGCGCTAATTGAGGGTCAATCAAATGTGGTTACAGGTCTTCAAGGCCGCGACATTGAGTTACTTTCTATGGATAAAGTCGTCAATAATCAGCGCGCGGCCAACTTGGAATATCATCGCATGTGCCAAATGTTGGCCTTCTAATTTCTGCGACTTAATTGCAAAAAAGCCAAGACAATCGTCTTGGCTTTTTTTATTCCTTACAAAATGTGCAATTTATTCTAAATTTTAGATGCCTACCGGCTCCTCATACACACCAAAAGACTCACGCATCAGATCCATGATCTCGCCCAATGTTGCGTAAGCTCTCACAGCATCCAGGATAAATGGCATGGTGTTCTCGGTGCCTTCTGCAGCGATCCGCAATCGATCCAGGGCCTGTCCGACCGCGGCATTATCGCGTGTAGCTCTGAGTTCTTTCAAATTCGCTATCTGATTCCGTTCCCCCTCAGGATCCATCTTAAGGATGGGAATCTCATAACCCGATTTATCGTTATAAGAATTCACTCCCACAATATTGCGTTCACCCGCATCAATTTCGCGCTGATAGCGATAGGCTGCGTCCGAAATTTCGCTTTGGAAGAATCCCCGCTCAATTCCTGGCAGTACGCCGCCCATTTCCTGAATTTGCTCGAAGTATTGGTAAGCCTGTTGTTCAATCCGATTGGTTTGTGCTTCCACGAAGAAAGAGCCACCCAATGGATCAACCGTGTTAGTCACGCCTGATTCTTCAGCAATGATTTGCTGTGTTCGCAACGCAATCGTGACAGCATGTTCTGAAGGTAATGCCAAAGCCTCGTCCATGCTGTTCGTGTGCAATGATTGCGTTCCACCCAGCACGGCAGCCATAGCTTGCAAAGCCACCCGCACCACATTGTTTTCCGGTTGCTGAGCAGTCAGAGATACGCCTGCTGTTTGGGTATGAAAACGCATCAGCAATGAGCGCTCATTCTTGGCCTCAAAGGTTTCACGCATTTCCCGTGCCCATATGCGCCGCGCGGCTCGGTATTTTGCAATTTCTTCAAAAAAGTCATTGTGTGCATTGAAGAAGAAGGAAAGTCTGGGTGCAAAATCATCCACATCCATTCCTCGATCAATCGCCCAGCGCACATATTCAAATCCATCCGCTAGAGTAAACGCCAATTCCTGGGCCGCTGTGCTGCCGGCCTCGCGGATGTGATATCCAGAAATACTGATCGGATTCCAAAGCGGCGTATGTTCCGCTCCATATTCCACAGTATCAGTTACCAATCGCATGGAGGGCTCAGGGGGGAATATGTATTCCTTCTGCGCGATGTATTCCTTTAAGATGTCGTTTTGCAAGGTTCCGCGCAATTGATCGGGCCGAACTCCCTGCTTTTCTGCTGCGGCAATATACATTGCCCAAATCACAGCAGCCGGAGAATTGATCGTCATGCTGGTTGAAACTTTGTCCAGCGGAATTTCATGGAAAAGTCGTTCCATGTCTTTCAATGAAGAAACGCCCACTCCGCACACACCAAATTCGCCCAAAGCTTCCGGGGCATCCGTGTCATAACCCATCAGGGTGGGAAGATCATAGGCCACCGATAATCCCGTCTGACCCTGCTCCAGCAAGTATTTAAAGCGCCGATTAGTTTCTTCTGCTGTGCCAAAGCCAGCAAACATGCGCATCGTCCACAACTTCCCCCGATGCAGAGTAGGGTGCACTCCTCGAGTAAATGGATATTCGCCCGGCATCCCCAAATCTTCGCCGTGATCCAGTTCGCTTACGTCTTGAGGCGTATACAGTCGATTAATTGATTCGGAAGAGGTCGTAATGAAGTCCGTGCGCCGTTCGGGATAGCGTTCAATGCTCTTTTTCAGCGTTTCCGCTTCCCAGCGTTCCTGTTCTTTGCGCAGTTCATCCAGTTTCTTCTGGTCATACATATTGGGATTCTCCAATTTGGTTGAACGATCGATGGTCCAGATTTTTTATTCCTTGACAACCGCTTGTTTGGTTCGGAAATTCTAGAATGTTGCCAAGCCCTGGACTTGAAAAGATTATACCTAGCCCTTTTTGCACTACTTTGCCTCCTTTGACCCCCTTTTTTCTGCATGGTAAAATGCCGTTCGCTTGATCAAGAAGATCAATTTGTGCCAAATAGCAGTAGAGAATTAGGTGAATCCGAATTCTCTTAAGCAAAATTTTTTCCAAGATTTTGCCCCTATCGTCTAGTGGCCTAGGACGCGGCCTTCTCAAGGCTGAAACCGGGGTTCGACTCCCCGTAGGGGCACAAAATGGGTCAGCTCATTCGGCCATATTATTACCAAAACGAACACCCATCTATGACTAGCCATCAGCTCACTCTTATAGCCAATCCCTATGCAGAGTCTGGCGCGCTCGAAACATTGCCAGATACTGAAGGGCTAAAGGTTCTTACCAAAGAGGAATTGCTCAGCAATCCGCACATCTTCTCTCCCAGCGAAAAAATTATCTGTACGTCCGAATCGGTTTTGGATTTGCTAATTGCTTCATTGGACCTTGCCGATCCTCGCGCTAGCGCAATTCAGCAAATGAAAGATAAACATCTTTTTCGCACCCTGACGAGCGCAATAAATCCCGATTTCTATTTCAAAGAATTTCATCCTGCAGAGCTGGAATCACTTAGTCTTGATCCCGAATCTCGCTATGTCCTCAAACCAAGCAAGGGTTGTTTTGGGACGGGTGTCCGCACATTCACGGGTTCTGCCGATCTCAATGCTATTGGACATGAAATTATTGCTGAGATTGAACGCAATAGCTCCGTGCTCTCTGATTCGGTGCTTAGTAATGATCGCCTTATCTTGGAAGAATATATCGCTGGCGAAGAATACGCTGTGGACGTGTTTTTCGACTCTCAAGGCGAAGTGCATATCACCAATATCTTCCATCATCCTATGCCTAAAAATTCAGCCTATCTGCATATGCTCTATTACTCATCTCGGGACACGCACAATCTGATCTACCCTCTTGCGATCGATTTCTTCGAGGAACTCTCGAGCCAGTTAGATCTACGCAACATGCCTATTCATTCCGAATTTCGGCTAGTAAATGGAGCCTTAATCCCCATAGAGCTAAATCCTATGCGATTTGGCGGAATGGGTCTGACAAACTTGAACAGTCCTACATTAGGCATCAATGCCTATCAGCAATTTATTGAGGAATCCGAACGGGATTGGGCGGCAACTTGGAATTCACAACCTGAGCTTGTCAACGTATTCTTCATTGCCTATAACGGTACTCATATTGATAAAACGACCCATCAACCCAATTGGCCTCTTCTTCGCGATCACTTTAGCGAAATTATTCGCGAAATTCCATTCAAATATCAGCAACAGCTAGCCTTTGGCGTCCTCATTCTTCGTGAAGAACAGTCTCTCTTGGCTGAATTACTTGCGATAGATTTCGACGATTACTTCCTCCCCATCTAAGCTCAAACTCGTTTAACTGAGTCCGCGGCATTAGTCATTTGTCTATGCTCTTGTTGGCTCTAATAAAGCATTCCTTTCTTAATCTCTCCTGCATCTCATCTAAATAATTCCTAAACAACTCCTTGCTACCCTCGTTTCAACTAACCCAAGGAGTTTTTTATGAACACCAAACCCGCTTTCTTTATTTCTGCCGCCCTCAGCGTCTTCATTCTTGCTTTAGTCGCTGGCGTAGTGGCCTACACCGCGCAACCTGCAGCTCCATCGGCCGAAATAGTCGCCCAACCTCTGGTCGGCTACTCCGAAGCTGAAATCAATCAGCTCTTAGCCGTTCAGGAATCTGCCTACACTCAAGTAGTGGAAGCCGCCAATCAGCAACTTAGCGAAGCCCAATCGGTAATCGATTCAATGCAGGCCTCTCCAGCGGATGCCAACCCTTCAACGTCAGTATCTGCTTCCAGCGCCTTGGAAATGGCCATAGCTGTGTCCAATGGTTCCACCAATACAGGCGCGGCCGAGCTGGTCAATTTTGAAGGAGCCACAGCTTTTGAAGTTCCCTTTGCGGCTGGCAACATCTATGTCGACGCACAATCGGGATCGATCTTGCATAACGGCACTATCGTTATTGTTCCTGCAGATATCAGCCCCGAACGTGCTGCCCAATTGGCCTCAGCCTACATGGGTAAGAATGACGTCTTCAAAGTTGTTGCGATGCAGCTAAATAACGAGGATGTCTATCGGGTCAAGTTCGATAATGGCGATGCGGTTTTCGTCAGCTTGAAGGGCGATCTGCTCCTTGTCCGCCTGGCTGCCACAGCGCAAACGGCTGGAGGTTATGGCACTGAATATGAACACGACGAAGAACACGAAGACGATGATTACGATGACGACTAATCTCGATTTCTTCCTATATTTTCAACCATCTCAAGGATAGTTATGACAGTCAACAAGAAACGCATAATACGGAAGAATAAAAATAGAGGCTCGCGCTATTTACTGGCAACATTTTCAACTGCAGCAACTTTGGTGATCTGGTCCTTTTTTGCAAGCCAAGACCAGGGATCTCAAGCGATCTCCAGCCAACAAGATTCCTTAACTGCGCCTCAGAACAACTCGCTCCAAATCGAAGCCTTGCCGACGCTTATTCCTCTGCTCTTACCTGATGGTAGTAATGTCGCGGCTGAGCAGAATACTGTTGAATTACGCGCCGTGAGTGCGCCTCCGCCCGTCAGTCAGGGGGCATCCAATCCTATGGTTGTGAACAATAATGGCGGCTCGGCTCCAATCACTACCACGGCGTCGTCCGGCTGAGATCAAATGATGTACGAGATTCGTTTCCGGGCTATGGGCAGTCATATTTTGGCTGCCATTGATAGCCAGGAGGCTGAGGCAGAAGCGGCTTTAGAGTTAGTTCCCCTTTGGTTTGAAAACTGGGAACAAACCTTTAGCCGTTTCCGCCAAGATAGTGAATTGAATCGGGTTAATAATACCGATGCTCCTATTCAGCCCAGTAATCTATTTTGGCAGGTTCTCATTGAGGCTCAACAAGCATATGAATTAAGTGCTGGCATCGTATCTCCCCTTGTTTTATCGGCTCTTGAAGCTGCAGGTTATGACCGCAGCTTTGAACAACTTGATTCTTCAATCAATCTTTCTGCCCAATTAGAAGATTTAACAATCCATTCCAGCTTCGATCATATTCAGCTAGATCCTCAGCAGCACTCCATCCATCTACCACCTGGTGCGCGCTTAGACTTTGGCGGTATTGCCAAAGGCTGGGCCGCTCAGGCAGCCATGCAGCGTCTTGCTCAATGGGGCCCGTCCCTGGTTGATGCGGGTGGTGATATTGCCATCAGCAGTCCGCCAATCTCGATTCCCCATTGGCCAATCGCTGTTGCCGATCCATTTTCTTCCCCTGAACCGCTTATGCTTCTGGCAATCGAACAGGGGGCGGTGGCCACGTCCGGCCGCGATTATCGACGCTGGACTCATCAAGATCAGCCTCAGCATCACCTTATAGATCCACGCACCATGCGACCCGCAGAAACAGACATCTTAACAGTCACTGTAATAGCCCCAGACTTGCTCATTGCAGAAATGGCCGCGAAAACCAGCCTAATTTTGGGCAAAGAGGCGGGTCTTGCCTGGCTGGAAAATCATCCTTCACTCGCCACTCTCATCTTTCTGGAAGATGGCCGCACCATTTGCGTCAACCAGTTTTCCGAATTTATCTTGGAGTCACCATGAAAAACCTGAATCAACCCTCTCTTGAAATCGATGCTTTAGAACCAGCTATGAGCATTCAATCAGTCATCCTCATGCTGATGGCTTCCGTTATGGGCGCTCTGATTGCGGCCATCATTCTTCCCGCCTGGCTACCCGGGCTATCTGCTTCTATTCTTGGCGAATCGCCCAAACTATTTTGGTATTTATCCCGTGCATCCGCTTTTGTTTCGTTCGCCCTTCTGTGGATGTCAATGGCACTGGGATTAATCATCACCAATAAAATGGCACGCTTATGGCCCGGCGGACCTGTTGCTTTTGATCTGCATCAATATACGAGCTTATTAGGGCTTGGCTTTGCTATTTTTCATGGCCTTATTTTGCTAGGCGATCAATTTATTGGTTATAGCCTGGCGCAGATTCTCCTTCCCTTCAGCAGCCAGACTTATAAGCCGTTTTGGGTGGGCGTTGGGCAAATCGGTATTTATATATGGGCCCTGGTGGCTTTTAGCTTCTACCTTCGCAAACAGATCGGCCATAAGACCTGGCGCGCAATCCATTTCCTTAGCTTTCTATCTTTCGCAATGTCGCTAATCCACGGAATTTTCGCCGGTACCGATTCCGGACTTCCTCTGGTCATTGGCATGAATTGGTTCGCAGGAGCTAGCTTGCTCTTCCTCACCCTTTACCGCATTCTGGTTTCAAAGCGCACCGTTAAGGCCAAACCAGAAAGTTTGAACCAATGACCATGATTATTGAATCGCATCCCCTAATTGATCATTAATCCCTTCTAAATGCCATCTTCACATTTCCTAAACATTTGCTTGCTACTATGAACCTAATTAACAAACGCAATTATTTGGAGGAAGATCATGGCAGCAAACAATAAGAAACTAACCAAGGCACAGAAAAACGTTCTGATCGATACAACCATGCTCGGGCTATTCTCAGTAGCCCTAGCCCAAGAAGCCACTGGCTTGGCGGTTCACGAATGGATCGGTCTGGCCGCAGCCGGTACTGCGGGTGTTCATCTACTCTTGCACGGAAAATGGGTTGTCCAAAGCACCAAACGCTTCTTTGGCAAAATGCCTCGCAAGACCCGAGTGTCCTACCTGCTAAACGGACTCCTGCTCGCAAATGTCGGTCTAATCGCCTTCTCTGGCATGTCCATGTCTGAAGTCGCCGCCCCAGGTTTGATCAACACTGGTTCGGCCGGCATCTGGAGCGATATCCACGAAGCAGCCGCAGGAGCATTCATCGGTATAGCAGGCGCTCATCTGGCTCTACATTTGAAATGGATCCTAAGTATGGGCAAGAAATACTTAGTACAGCCCTTGGCTTCTTCTAACATTACTCGCAGACAGCGCAATACAGTGGTGATTGAAAATCGAAACTAAGCCTATATCCCCACGTATAATTAAAACAAGGCTCAACGGTCATCCGGCCGTTGAGCCCTTTCTGGGCATATCAATGAAAAAACATATTCTAATCGTGGATGATGAAGCCAAATTACGGCGTGTTATTCGTGAATACTTGGTTCAAGAAGGCTATTCCGTTAGCGAAGCTGAAAATGGCGAGCAAGCTCTCTACGCTGCTCGCAATCAGGCTCCGGATTTAATTATTCTCGACATCATGATGCCCGTTATGAATGGCTTAGATTTTTTGAGAATTTATCGCAAGGAATCGGAAACGCCCATCATCTTTCTCACTGCCAAAATTGAAGAGCATGACGAAGTTCTCGGATTAGAAATTGGGGCCGACGATTTTGTTCGCAAACCTTTCTCTATGAAAGCCCTCATGGCTCGTGTTAGAGCTATCCTGCGCCGCCAGGAGCAGCCCCTTGATGGTTCTGCTGAGCTTGAATTAGGTCAGTTGCGTCTGTCGTCCGCAGCACGTCTCGCCTACGTTGGGCCGACAAAGTTATCCCTAACTCCCACAGAGTTCGGCATCTTACATACCCTGATGGCCACCCCGGGCCGTGCTTTTTCACGCAGCGAATTGCTTGAAGCCAGTACGGGTCAAGCCTTTGAGGCTTATGAGCGTTCCGTTGATGTGCATGTACGCAATTTACGCAAGAAAATTAAGCAAGCCGGATTAAGTAATGATCCAATTGAAACTGTGTTTGGTATTGGATATCGCCTCAATCTGGAAATTGCTTCCGAGGCTCAATAACGATGAAGTCGCTCACACTACGTTTTACACTCTCTTTTTTACTTGTCAGCCTCATTGCTATCGCTTTCCTCGGCATTCAATTTATCAATCTTGCGCGAGGTGAATTTTCCCAATTTTTCTTGAGCAGCAATCAACAAGGACTGCTTACCAGTTTAGAATCTTATTACAGCCAGAATGGCTCCTGGGACGGTGTTCTTAGCTCCATTGAATCTAGTGATTTCTATTCCAACTACTCTGAGCATATCGCCCTCTTTGATCAAGAGGGCAATTTTATTTTTGGCGACGAGGATGAATTGGAAGAGGGCGAACTTAGTGGTCAGGTCCCCGTAATGGTTAATGGCCAGCAGGTGGGCACTTTGCTAGTAGAGGTCGACGCTGGGCTTAATTTTGATGCGCTTTCTCCTGAGGGAGAATTTCTCTCCCGCCTATTAACGCGAACATTAATGATTATTGGCGGAGCGATTGTTTTTTCTATCATTGTAGGATCTTTAATCGCACGCTCTCTTTCTCGTCCCATTCGTGAACTGACTCAAGCCAGCCAACGTATCGCTGATGGTGATTTTGATCAGCAAGTCCCCGTCCGTTCCAATGACGAAATTGGCCGCTTAGCCGAATCCTTCAACTTGATGAGTCGCTTTGTTGCCGATTCCACCAAACAACGCCGCCAAATGACGGCCGATATCGCCCATGAGCTGCGCACACCATTAAGTGTGATCAGCGGCTATGCAGAGGGTCTTAACGACAAAACACTTAAGGCCAATACTGAGAACCTAGATATTCTCAGCAGTGAAGTAATCCTCCTCAACCGACTAGTGGAAGATTTGCGCTTGCTATCGTTGTCAGATGCAGATGAGTTGAATCTTGAACTTCGCCCAACCGAATTAAAAAGTTTGTTAGTAAAGATAATCTCGGCGCATTCAAAAGCGGCGCAAGAAAAAAATCTGGAACTCAAACTCGATATCCCCGCAGCTCTTCCTGATCTAATGCTGGATGCAGAGCGTATGTCTCAGGTTTTCAAGAATCTGATTGCCAATGCGATCCGTTATTCTGAATCTGGCACCATCCTTGTTTCAGCCAATCTCATTGGCTCATCGGTTGAAATAGCCATTACGGACAACGGTCCAGGGATATCTGCTCATGATCTCGAACATATCTTTGATCGTTTCTACCGCGCCGATCAATCGCGTTCCCGTGCTCCTGAAGGTTCTAGCGGCCTCGGCCTGGCAATTGCGAAAGCCCTAGTGCAAGCACATGGAGGCCAAATTTCGGCCCAGTCCGAACCTGATCAGGGCTCAACATTCACCGTCTCCCTGGCAAGCTAGAGATCAATAAAATTCCCAAGACACTTAATTGAACCCATTTCCCTTAAGTCAGGTATCCACAGTGTTAGCCAGCCAAACATGAGCGATATAATCGCAACCTATGGAACAAATTAGAGAAATAATTTCCCGCCCCCGTTCAGAAAACGTCAATCAGGTTTTAACATGGTTGGCCGCAATTGGTGCAGCCGCTCTTCTTGTGTGGGCTGGCATTGGGCTTTCCTCCCGAATTTTTCCTAAACCTCAAATTGGCCTCATATATGTAGACACGGTCATTTCAGGGCAGGGCATGCCCTATTTCTCAATCCCATTAAATTACGCTGCCCAACATGATGAAATTGTGGGTGTGGTCCTTGTGGTCAATAGCCCCGGTGGTTCAGCCTCAATCAGTGAAGAGCTTTTCTACCGCACTCGTAATCTGCGCGATCAGAAACCCATAGTTGTATCAGTTATGGGGATCAACGCCAGCGGGGCCTATTACATGAGTATGGGTGCCAATTACATTATCGCTAAGCCTGCAGCCCTCGTAGGCAGCATTGGTGTCGTCTCAGGCATTCCCGGTGAAGGTAGTCTCAGTGAAAATCAAGCCACCACCGGTCCATTCAAGGGATCGGGCTCCTCTGAAGTGGATTGGATCCGCGGCCTAGAAGTAATTAAAAATGCTTTCGCCACCAATGTGTTCGACCAGCGCTCCTTCCTGTTGGAAAACATGCATTCGGAATCCTGGCTTGATCGTCTACCCGCAATACAAAATTTCGCGACAGGTCAAGTTTGGTTTGCCCCTGATGCACTCAAGCTTGGGATTATTGATCAAGTGGGGTCCGATCTTGATGCCATTGCTAAAGCGGCTGAACTAGCTGGTGTGAGCAACTACGAAATTGTGGACCTAACGGGTCTAACGCTCTTCGGCGATGGTTCCTTCCTTTTCAATACCGATATTGCCGGTAGAGCTGCACAATTTGTTGATCCCGAAATTAACATTATTGCTGATGGTCCTTATCCAACTTTCTATCATCTCTATATTCCGCCCAATGATTAAATTTCCCGTTCCTTCCGATCGCCGTGCTTATATTTGGATTCCGCTCGCCATTTTCTTGCTGGCTTTCTTGGGGCGTACCCTTTACTTTTATCGGGGTATCTATGTTGCCCCCAATATCCCCACAAGTCAGCCCGCATCAGTCACAATTCTTTCTGAACCTCAGCAAGTTGCCCCCCAAGTAGGCGACGGAAATCAGGTTGTTCTGATCGACAATTCTCATTTGAACAAATTTACCGACGAAGAAATGACAACGCTCTTCGGCCGCATAACCGCTGCAGGAGGGCGAGTAGAAGTTATTTTGCCCCTGCACGATGCCGAACTCGAATCCAGGCTACGCGGTGCTTCCGCCTTTGTTATTCTCGCTAATCAGGAATTCTACGAATTGGATGAGCTCATTATTTTGGAAGATTTTGTTCGCGATGGCGGCCGCCTCCTAATCGTTGGTGATCCAACTCGAGTGACCTTTGTGAATGCGATCAATTCAGTCGCCGGTCACTTCGGCATCATTTACGAAGATGATTACATTTACAATCTCGAAGAAAATGATGGCAATTATCTCAATGTCATCTTGCGCGATTTTGCGGAGTCTCCTCTTACAGAAGGTGTTGAAGAAATCGTGGTTCGTGCAGCTCATTCCATGCGTGCTGCTGAAGGTGGCTTGGTATTCGGAGACGAGAACACCTACTCCTCTCGTCGTGAAACACCCGGTGGCGTAACCGCAGCCGTGCTGACAGAAAATGGCAATGTCCTCGCTCTCCCCGACCTCACATTTCTAACCGGTCCCTACAACACCTTTGCAGACAACGATCAGTTTATTGATAATGTCGCCACATTCTTATTGGGCGGTCAGCGCAATTACGATCTGCTCGATTTTCCTCACTTTATTGAGGGCCGTGTAGAACTTGTTTTCCCAGATAGTGATTTACTTACTGAAGCATTTTCGGTCTCAGCAGATTTGCGTTCCACCCTTATAGATGCAGGCGCTCTCCCAGTTCAAGAAGACAATGTCCTCCCTGGTGATCAGGCGATCGTGGTATCAACTTATTCAGGAGTTCCCAGTAATTTGCAAACTATTCTGCAACAAGAAGGGGTTCGTATCCTGAACTCAAGCGATCAAATTAGTTTGCGAGATGTAGGGCAGCTAGACCAGCAAGATTCGGTCTTACTACAACTTCATCAGCTTGAAGGTGAAGAAGGCGGCTACGTTCTCTTTATCCTTGCAGACGATGCCGAATCGCTAGAACGCGGGGTCAGCCTGCTTTTGAGCGGGGAAATTGAAGGCTGTATGCTCCGCCCTGGAACTGCATTTTGCGCACCCTCCATTCTGGCTACCCCCACGCCAACTTTGGCTCCCACCCGCACTCCCTTCCCCAGCCCCACACCTTTCCAGGCCTTCGAATCTAGCCCCGTACCTCCATCCGGTAACTAATTCTCGAAATTATCGTCGCTCATGCTAGGTCCCTGGCCTAGAACCTATTTCCTATTCCCTCATCGAACCATGCTCAATACACTATAGGGGCTTGAGCTTTCCTAAAACAGTCCTAGCATTTTGGCGCGCTAATGGACAGCTTTAGCTAATATTGTCGATACCAATAGGATTATTTGCAATGGCATTTAGCCGCTATTTTAAAAAGAGTAAATCCCGCAATTCCAGCCAAAAAGGTCAATCTTTGGTCGAGTTTGCTGTGTTATTTCCCGTATTTCTTTTAATGCTAGCCGGCATTGTTGAGTTTGGTTTTATTTTTCGAACATCCCACACATTACAGCAGGCCACTCGAGAAGGAGCGCGCTACGCCATCACGCTAGAAGACCTCACAGTTAATGACTCGCGTGTAGACGTTCACACGCAAAGTTTTGTACCCGCCGAAAGTTTTTATTCTGGATTTAGTACCACCACCAACACAGCCGTGACTGATTGCTTGACTAATGATGAAGTTACCGTATCGGTTTCTGGTTCCTATAATTTCATTGCCCTAAATGTTTTAGGGCTTTCCTCACTTAATATGTCTTTCCCCACCACTATGCGCGCGCTTAGTTGTGACTGAACCATGTTAAAGCGACTCCGCAAAAGACTTCGATTCCCATCCAGGGAGCATGAACATGGTCAAGTTTTCGTGCTCTTTATCGCCATTTCGAGCTTGGTGTTCGTTGCGGCTGTAGGAGCTATTGATCTCGGTACCTTTGTGCGTGAACGCCAGCAATTAGAGATTGCCGTAGATGCGGCTGTGCTCGCTGGTGGCTTAGAACTCCCCGATAGTGGCGCTGCTGCTCGATCAAAAGCGCTTCAATTCATTGCCGCCAATGATGCGGATGTAATTTCCACAGATGTCCTCACCACTTATCGCTGTCTAGTGGGAGACCGTGATGGCAATGGCGCGCCAGATTCCGCAGATGTTCCCGGTGTGTGTAATCCTGGTTCAGGGGCCTCTTGGACCTGCGCTGATGGTCTATGTACAGCTTGGTGTACGTTTGTCGGATCAAACACCTGCAACGTTCTAACCGTGGCTGCTTCAAAGAATGTCAATTTGTATTTCACTTCCCTGCTCGGTTTAGCCCCGGTAACCATTTCTGCTTCCCGAACGGGAGCTTGCAAGGGACTCTGTGGCAATGAGCCTACGATCGCCTTGGATATGATTATTGTCTTAGATCGCACTACATCCATGTCTTCTAGTGATTTGGCTGATGCCAAAGATGGTGCTTTGGCCATACTATCAATTTTCAATCCCGAATTACAACACGTAGGTTTAGCAGTTCTTGGAGCTGGCGATCCTGGCGATACATGCAATCATCTCCGCGCAGATGAGGGCGGCGATTGGCTCATGGTCGGTCTTTCAGACGATTACAAAAATCCGGATGAAACCCTCAATACCTCCAGCGATCTTGTTGCTACTATTCAGTGCCTCAATTTTTCAAGTGGTTCAGGAACCAATTTGGGCAGTCCTCTTTCGGATAATTTTTATTTTCGCCCCGATGCGCTTAGCGAATTGCTCAACTCTGGCCGTCCAGACTCAAAAAAGGGCATCATTATGCTGAGTGATGGCGATGCTAATCAGCCTTCACCCATGCCTGGACCAGATAATCAATGTGATTTTGCTGAACAAAGTGCCATCACAGTCAAAAATCAGGATATTGAAATTTTTACCATTGGCTATGGTGTACACAATGAATATTGCAACGACGACTCTGGACCTTATGATTATGAGCGTGTAACTGAGCTGCTAGCCAACATGGCTACAAATTCCCTGGACGATCAAGGCCATTGTGCCAGCCAAGCTGCTATTGATGCTGAAAATGCAGATGGGGATCATTTCCTCTGCTTGGCTAAGGGCAATGATTTGGAAGCCGTATTTGTTGCTGCTGCCAATGCACTCTCAACCAGTATCCGTATTATCGCCTTTCCAGAATAAGCGCATTAAACAAACCCGCACCGTTTAGCGGTTAATTTCCGCTTATTCCTGGATGGTTCTAATTTCCTATACCCTTCTCTCCCCACAACCCCTAGACTATTACTAAGAAATATCGCTAGCCTTGCATTAGATCGCCAAATACGCGGCGCGCAATGAGTCTCTTGGCTAGTATTAGTCGACAAATTGATCGGCTATCAACTATTTTGGAGCATGGTTTGAAATTTTTTAATCGCAGGGCCAATAGCACAAAAATAAAATCTTCTCTCCAGAGAGGGCAGGCCCTGGTTGAATTCGCACTGATTTTCCCCATCATCATCGCCATCGTTATGGCGCTGACGGAATTTGGTGTCTATTTCATGACCTACCACACAGTCCAAAATGCCAGTCGCGAGGCCGCCCGTGCCGCTACGACCTACCAGGATCTTCAAGAAGACGATACTCGCGTTGTATCTTATGTAGATACACTCATTCCTGTATCAGGTCCTTTGGCGGGCTTCAACGGCAACACCACCAATAATGCAATTACTGATTGCGACATTACTGATCAAGTAACAGTCATCGTGACCGGTACTTACAATTTCGTTGCATTAAATGTGCTCGGACTCAATGGCGTTGATATGACTGTCCCAACTACGATGCATTACGAGCTATGTGAAAGTTACACTTATCAAGGTGCTCCCGATACAGCCACACCTTTTCCCACCAATACGCCCGGCCCCAGCCCAACCTCTACTTCATCTCCCCTGCCAACCTCCGAGATTTGCCCCGTAGTTGGCAGCGCCCTTGACTATGACGGCGACGACATTCGCTGGTGGCTGACCAATACAGGGGTCAACACTGAACGCATTTCTCGTGTCTACTTTGAATGGATTGATACTCCCTCTAGCCAATACTTCAGCCATCTAAATTTTGGGTCCCAACGTATTCACGATGGCAACGATAACGATCCCAACACGGATCTGACTAGCGGCTGGGTCGGCTTCTCTTCTCGCAGAGATTTACCCGGAGGTTTTACCAAGCAGCTAAATATTGACTTTAGCTATTCTCATCCCACTAACGGTATTGACATCACTGTCTATTTTGAATCCGGCTGCTCAATCAACGTGCTCTCGGGTATTTCGACCCCCACGCTAACCGTCACCCCAACTGCGTCGGACACGCCCACGGCATCACCCACAGCCTCAATTACACCCACTCCCAGTAACACCCCTGATCCTAGCGTCTCCCCAACAGTTACTCCCACTCCGGCATGCCAAGTCTCTGGCGGCACGCTTTCATCATCCGGGTGGTATGTCTATTGGCCGCTCACCAATAATGGGGGTTCAACAGAACGCATTTCCCGCATTTATTTCGATTGGGTCGATTCGCCCTCCTATCAATATGTTTATGATGTCTGGTTCGGCGGTTCATGGATTCACACTGGCGGCGATACATCTCCTCCCACGGATTTGACCAGTGGCTGGGAAGGCTGGGCCGGGCGCAGGGATATAGACGCGGCTGAATCGAAAACGCTCACATTGGAGTTCTATACCAATCATGGCACCCCAGGAATTGACATTATTATCGAGTTCGAATCGGGCTGTACCGTCAGCACATCCGGCGGCCCTACGGCAACACCTACTCTGATCCCCTCGGCAACCAGTTCCCCAACGCCTACGCTTACACCCTCAATTACCCCGACACCCAGTCAGACGCTTACCCCCAGCGTGACCAATACACCAAGTTGCTCAATCTCTGGTGGCAGTATGACCATAAGCAACGATAAGCTGTATTGGACCCTCATCAATGGTGCTGCTGCCGATCAAACCATCATTAGTCTCAATACAAATTGGGAAGACATACCCGGCGATCAGCATTTTGATCGTGTCAAGTTAGGTGGTGATGAAATTTACCATCAACATGACAACGAACCACCCACTAATATCAGTAGCGGTTGGGAAGGGGATGTGGATCGTCGTATCTTAGAAGGCAACAATATAGAAATCTTGGAAATAGATTTCAACAAGAATTTGACTCCCAATGTGCTTGTTACGGTTACTTTTGATAGCGGTTGCAGTCTTCAGGCAGGCATCGCCCCTCCCACAGCCACAAGTTCACCAACACCCACCTCGCTCCCCAGTGCGACGCCCACCGCCTCACAAACTCCCACACCATCTTGTTCTGTATCAGCCGGATCCTTGAACCTGAGCGATCCCAAGAAATTGCGCTGGACACTCACCAATAACGCTACCAATGATGTCAGCATAATTTCCATTGACATTGATTGGCAAGATATCCCCTCTGATCAGAAATTGAAGAAAATTCGCTTAGATGGCGACGAAATATGGAATGTCGAAGACACCTCGCCGCCTACCAGCATTAGCAGTGGTTGGCATAGTGATGCTGATCGCCGCATATTAAGTGCCACCAGTAGCGAGATTTTGGAATTCGAATTTGACAAAGACTTGTACCCCTTTGAAATAACGATTTCGGTGACCTTCGACGGCGGCTGCTCTGTCAATGGTGGCATCGGTGCACCCACCGCCACCCCCACAGCCTCCGCAACGGCCACACCGGCCTGCCTCGTATCAACTGGTTCCATGACCATTGACAATAACAAATTAGATTGGACCCTGATTAATAGTGCTAGCAATGATGTCTCCATTATCTCCATCGCAGTGGAATGGTTAGACATCCCGTCGGATCAGAAATTGAAGAAAATAAAATTGGATGGTGACGATATCTGGACCGTCGAAGACACCTCGCCACCCACCAACATTAGCAGCGGCTGGCATAGTGATCCTGATCGCCGAATTCTGGATGCTAGCAGCGTAGAAGTCCTCCGCCTTGAATTTGATAGCGACATAACGGCACCAATCACGGTATTCGTCACTTTTGATGCCGGATGTAGCGTCAAGGGCACATTACCCTAATCACGGTATGGACCAAAATTCAGTATTAAATATTTGCTACCAAATAATCTAGAATTCATATCAAAACAAAAAAAGAGAGAGCCACGGCTCTCTCTTTTATCTATAAAATTAATACCGACTTCAGTATTAGAGTGCTTCGTATCGCTCGATCTTCTTCTCAATCACCTTCAAGCTATCCGCCCAGAATTTCTTCTCACGAATATCAATTCCGAAGCGTGCGGCCAAATCGGCCGCATTTGCCTCTCCGGTCGAAGCCAGCAAATTGCGGTAATCATCAACAAAGTCACTGCCTCGTTCCTGATAGATTGCAAATAGTCCTGTTGCAAATAGCAGTCCAAAGGCATATGGGTAATTGTAGAAAGAAAAACCTGAGTAGTAATAGTGCGGCTTCCAGGTCCACATATATTTGTGTCGATATTTCGGATCCAGGCCATCCCCATAGGTTTCGCCCTGCGCTCGTTCCATTATTTCGCACAAGTCATCTGCCGAAAGTTCCGCTTTTTCTCGTCGCTCGAATACTTCTTTCTCGAACAGGAAGCGCGAGTAGATATCCACGATCACCTGAGAATTATCATTCAGATCATTTTCCAAGATTGCTAGTTCTTCTTCTTTAGAGCCCGCATTTTCAATTGCTGCGTTAGTCACAATGGTTTGGCACATGATTGAGGCGGTCTCAGCCAATGTCATCGGTGTAATCGTGCGCAGCTCGCCTTTGCCCTTCAAACATTCATTGTGATAGGCATGGCCCAGTTCATGCGCCAGTGTCGATAACTGATCCATTGATCCGTCAAAGTTGGACAAAATCCGCGATTCGTCCACTGCCGGCACAGACATGCAGAAAGCGCCGCCCACTTTGCCATCTCGCATTTCAGCATCTATCCAGCTTTCGTCAAAAGCACGTTTCGACAATGCCGTGAGATCATCTGAAAATGAGGCAAATTGCTCCAGCACAAAATCGCGTGCTTCTTCGTATTTCAGCACGCGATCGCTTTTCCCAACCGGTGCAAACACATCCCACCAGGCCAATTGCTTTTTGCCCAGTTTCTCGGCCTTGGATTTGAAATAGCGACGAAAGGCCGGAAATGAATCCTCCATTGCGCCCATCATGGCGTCCAGGGTGGGGCGGTCAATACGCGATGTATCCAGGGAGGCATGCAATGCATCTTCGCGTCCACGCCGTCGATCGAGCGTGTTGACTTCGCCCTTAACTCCATTCATTGCAGCTGCCAGAGGTTCTTCAGCTGTTTCCCATGCCGCCATTTCAGCTTCATATGCGCGTTTGCGCACAGCTTCGTCCGGATGCCCCTTTAAGTTGATCAAGGCCGGCATGGGCATTTTCTGCATTTCGCCATCCAGCTCAAAGTCCACGCTCAATTGCGAAACCACCGTTCCCTGCAATTTGCCCCATGCATTGGCGCCGCTCAGACTCAAATCAGCTGCCAGTGCTTCCTCGGCTGGCTCCATTTGATATTTACTTTGTTCAAAACTTTCTTGCAAGAAGTAAGCATGATCCCCAATAATTCCGTCCTGCTTCAGTAATTCGGGCAATTGCTCACCGATGCCCTCGATCCACCCTCGAAATGCCACCGCTTGCTTGCGTAAATGCACTCCGTGCAGTTCAATCTCAGATTCGATCCGCCTGGCATCCTTGTTGTAAGAATCAGTCGTAGTAAATGAGCCTACGAAAGCGCTGAGCGTGCCGTAAAGCGTGCGCACTTCATCCATACGCGTCAATAAATCCGAAAGTACTTCCCCTAAATCGTCCAAATTTTCTTGCTGCGGACCATCAGCACTCTTCTGAATGCCATGTGCCTCGTGATAAGCGTCAATCGCTTTCAATTTCGCTCCAACATCTTTGACACCGTTTTTGAACTCGTTGCTATCCAGCGCAGGGTAAACATTGCTCAAATCCCAGCGAGGCACATTCCCCAGATCAGTTTTCTTGTCTGCCATACTCTTCCTTTGATTGATTTACTATGTAATTATTTAATAATGCTCGTTGGTCTAAATGCGTGTTGCGAGCGTTCACATACACTACGCTCCAACAAGCCATCTTGTTCGTTCGCTATTAATTCGTTTCGCATTGTAACAAGCGCAGGATTTCATACCCAGCCAAACGATCCGGCCCAGCCTCCCCTCAATTCTTATTTGCTGGTCTAGGAGTTCACCGAAATTTCAGCAAAATCACCGCCGCTCGGCTCTTGGAATATGCGCAAATCAAATTCAGGCACAATCGCAATCAGATGTTCAAAAATGCTTGCTTGAATCGCCTCATATTCATCCCAATTAATTTTATTTGTAAATCCGTAAATCTCTAAAGGAAGTCCCTTTGGCCCAGGAGCCAAATCCCGCACGAGCAAGGTCATGCCTTCTTGGTGCAGATCCTCATTTCTTGCCAGGAGTGCCTCGGTATACATGCGCAAGGCCCCCAAATTAGTTAGTCCTTCCTGCTGGGCTAATTTCGCCAATCCCTCCAGCTTCGCAAGTCGCTCGATCTGATCCGCGCTTAGAAATTGGATACTACCAATATCCAGACTAATTGAACGTTTTATGCGTCTGCCCCCGCTCTCACTCATACCGCGCCAATTCTTATAAGGCGTATCTAGCAATTTGTGCGTTGGAATTACGGAAATGGTTTTATCCCAGTTTTGCACTGTGATCTGATGCAGGCTCATATCGATTACATCTCCATCTGCCAAGAAGCTAGGTACTTCTATCCAATCACCCTGCCTAATTAGGTTGTTGGATGAGATCCGTATGCTGGCCACGAAGGAAAGAATCGTGTCCTGAAAGACCAGCAGCAGAACCGCTGTCAAAGCTCCTAGCCCGCTCAACAAAATTACTGGCGATTCGCCCGTAATAATTGATATCGAGAATATTAGCGCCACCATGATAAAGAGCAGCTTGACCAAATCCAGGTACCCCTGAATGGATACTCCCGAAAATTCATCGCGGCTTTCGTAGATCGTATTTAGTGCATTCAGGAAAGAATTAAGGGTAAGCACAATGATCCATAAGCTAAAGAACAGCACCACATTCTGAAGCAAGTCCTGTACATTTGGAAATAAGTAAGCGAATGAGTAAATTACTAGTAATGGAGCGAAATAGGCCACACGATAAGGTCGCAAGCTCTCCACAATAATGTCATCGTAGGTTGTTTTTGTTCGCTCGGAAACATACATTAGCCCACGTGCAATAACGAATCGCGCGATGAAAAATACGACAATGGATATGAGCCCGATGTACCAGGCTGCCTGGTTGGCATCCGCTTCCAAAAATGCGATTAATTGTTCAAGCGTCATTGTTATTTGTCTCCATCAATTTGTGAGGCTTCGCGCGCGTGTTTCAATAGCGGGCCCAGCCCTGCGTAGTTGGGTCCTGAAAGTCTCGCAACGGGTTTGAGCACATCCATATTTGTCCGGTAATTCTCGTCTAATACCCCTTCCTGTGTCCTTATGTGTACAACCTCGCCCAGCACAACGAATCCCGATCCCCGTTCGCCATCTCCCACAGGAATGATCTCACTCAGTTTGCACTCAAAGGAAACTTGGCTCTCCGCTACGCGCGGCGAAGAGATAACGGCTGATTCTTCAACAGTTAGCCCTGCGTATTCAAATTCATTTACTTCCGGGGGTAGCTCGGTTGCCGTTCGCACCATCGGCCCAGTCAGCTCTTCGCTAACCAGATTCACAACAAATTCGCCGCTTGCCTGTACATTGACAAACGTGTCTTTATCCCCGCCATCTGTTCCCCTTACTCCCGGACAAAAAAGCAGGGTGGGGGGCCGAGGGCAGACCATTGTAAAGAAGGAGAAGGGCGCTAAATTAGGCTGTCCAGCTTCATTGCGCGTCGAAACCCAGGCAATCGGCCTAGGAACAACCGACCCGATAATTACCTTATAAAATAAATTGGCCGCTGTGTCTTGTGGATTGATTTCCATGTAAAACGCGTGTATTTACTCGCGGAATCGTCCGCCTAAATACGCTACTCCTCATTATTAGCTGAAGGGAAGTCGTGGTTTGCTAGCTGTCCGATTTGCTCTGAGCTTTTATCCAATAATTCCAGGCAATGATCGTCAATCCAATCATCATGAAGCTGAAACGCCCCAAAGACCAGATCATGGCTGGGTAGGTATAAACTAATATGCCAATAATTGGAGCGATAGTCCATAAGCTCCAACGCAATGATCGTTCCAGAAATGTTCGCTGAGGGAGCACAAACGCAAACAGGAAAAAGCTCAGATAGCTGCTCATAAATTTTGTCTGGCTCAACACGGCTCGCTCCAGCAACATTCCCGCTTCGATCACTATTCCATTTTCGGCCATTGCCACAAAATTGAGCAATTGTGCGTTTTCTTGAATATCCAGGAAAGTGGTTACTAGGATCGCCCCTAATGCAGTGATGATCAGAATTCGGCTGCGCTTCTTCCATGCGGCTGTTGCAATAAATGCAAATGCCGCCGTATACAAAATTAGGAATAGGTTGTCTAGTGTGAGAATCATCTGCAAAGTGGATTTCTCTGCAAGGAGCGCGCTGGCATAAGCCTCAGCAGACCGTATGCTTTCAAAATCCTGTGCACTCACTCCATTATTCATTGCCGAGACGATTAACATGCCCAGCACCATTAGCGCGGCTGCCCCCGCAGTAATCGTGATCCCCTTGTAAACATCGCGCTTCTTCATATTATTCGCCATCCCCTTCCATCCAGCTATCCTGATAGTCCGTCTTTTCGTATTCTCCCGCTTCTTTGGTTACTTGTAGCGGATGAAAAGTATCCACCATTACAGCCAATTCTTCAGTGCGTTTCTGGCCAATCGATGCCTCAGTCATTCCAGGCTGGGGTCCATGTGGTAAACCAAAAGGATGCAGGGTTATGTCAGCGCGATCAATGGTCTTGCGCGACATGAATTCCCCTTCTGCATAGTAAATCACTTCATCTGATTGGACATTGCTATGGTTGTAGGGTGCTGGAATCGCATCCGGATGGTAATCATATAAACGCGGCACAAAGGAGCACAATACGAAATTGCGTCCTTTGAAGGTTTGGTGAATGGGGGGCGGCAAATGAACAGCCCCAGTAATCGGTTGAAAATCATTGATATTAAATATCCACGGATAGAGATAACCGTCCCAGCCCACCACGTCTAGCGGATGATGATCCAAAATATGTCGGCTGATTGTGTCCCGAACTTTTACCCGTACTTCAAAGTCACCCCGCTCTGTATGCGTTTCCAATTCTTCAGGTACTCGCACATCCCGTTCTGTATAAGGCGCGTGCTCAAGTAGCTGGCCCACCTTGTTGACGTAACGAGAAGGCGGCTCAATTTCTGATGGCGTTTCCACGACAAAAAATCTAGCACAGCCCTTCGCCAAATCCATTTTCCAGGTTGTCCCAAAGGGAATTACGACGTAATCACCCTCGCTAAATTCCAATTTTCCAAATTGGCTGTGTAAAGTCCCCGAACCCTCATGAACAAACCAGCATTCGTAGGCCTGGGAATTGCGATAGAAATAATCCATACTCTCGGTCGGTCGGCTGACCCCCAAAGTGACATCATTATTGCCCATCAAAATTTTTCGAGCCGCCACTGCATCGCCGCCCGCAGAGACAGACTCAGTCTCATAGGCTCTATGGCGAATGGCTCCAAATTCAGCATATTCTGGTTTGGCCGAACCTAGTAGTTCTACTTCTTTGATTCGTGGAGGCAAGAAATGGTGATAAAGCACAGATTGGATGCTTGCGAACCCTTCTAATCCCATCACCTCTTCGCGATAGAGCTTCCCATCCGGTTTTTTAAATTGTGTATGGCGCTTCTTGGGCATCTCACCCAGCTTATGGTAGAAGGGCATTCAAGCCTCCTTATGCCGTATTTTTATCGATATTTTCTATTCTAACTTACCGTATTCTTCAGCTTCCCAATCCCCTCAATCTCCAATTCGACCTCATCCCCAATTTGCAACCACGGACCCTTTCCTTTGGTCAATTCCAATAAGCAGCCCGTACCCACAGTCCCGCTGCCAATCATTTCCCCCGGATAAAGGTCCACCCCTTCGGATGCCCGCGATATCATCTCGCCAAACGAATAGTGTAGGCTAGCCCAATTTCCCTTAGATACTTCCTCGCCGTTGATCCGTGCGTGCATCCCAAGATTAAATACCCCTGGGCGGCCTTCTCGGTGGTCCGCTAATTCATCAGCTGTCACCACCACTGGACCCAGGCTCAGCGCAAAATCCTTGCCCTTAGCCGGCCCCAAACCCACTTTCATCTCTTTACGCTGCACATCTCGCGCCGACCAATCGTTAAATACCGTGTAGCCAAATATGTGTTTCTCAGCATTTTCAGGAGCAATATCCCTGCCCCCCCGGCCTATTATGGCCGCAATCTCTAATTCAAAATCTAGCGCTTGGGTATACGCAGGCATCGGCACATTTTCGCCTGGCCCATAAACTGGCATTGGATTCGAAAAATAGAATACGGGAATTTGATACCACTCAGTGGGAACATCCTTCCCACGATTGGCATGCGCAGTTGCTACATGATCTTCAAATGCGTAAAAATCTCTTAAACTCATGGGTCTCAAAGGAGCTTGTAGTTTCACATCGCTAAGCTTCCAGCGCTGAGTCGATCCCTCAACTTGTGCTGAGGCTTGCTCCCCTCCGGCCGCTCCTGCCTGAATCAATATCAACAGATCCCCATCTAACGCAACGATCTGGTCTCCTGCAATTTGTGCGCCCAATCGTGCCGTCTCTTCCCCCGGAGCAATGAAGCTTAGATAGCGCATGCCCGCTAACCCCCGAAGGGATCTAAATTTCCGCGCCGATCCTGTTCTAGCTCTAAAGCTTCAAAAAGCGCCTGGAAATTTCCCTTGCCGAATCCTTTGCTGCCTCTTCGTTGAATAACTTCAATAAACGAAGTGGGACGATCCTGTATCGGTCTGGAAAAAATTTGCAACAAATAGCCTTCGTCATCTCGATCCACTAAGATGCCCAGTTCAGTAATCACGTCCATAGATTCTTTTATTTCGCCAATTCGCTCGGGAAGTGTTTCATAGTATTCATCTGGCACGCGTAAAAATTCAATTCCATTGGCTTTTAATTGTCTAATCGTCTTAATAATGTCTCCCGTACTCAGTGCAATGTGTTGCACCCCCGGCGAATTATAAAACTCCAGATATTCCTCAATCTGGCTCTTGCGCTTACCCTCAGCAGGCTCATTGATCGGAAATTTTATTCGCCCATTGCCATTTTCCATCACTTTAGACATCAATGCTGAATACTCGGTACTAATATCTTTATCGTCGAAATGCAATAATTGCCGAAAACCCATAACCTGGTGATAGAAATTGACCCAAAAATCCATTTTGCCCAATTGAACATTGCCGACAATATGGTCAACCGCCGCCAGCCCAGCATCCTCAGTTTCGAAATCCAATGCCTCATAACCTGGCCCGAAAGCCCCTTTGTAGTCGGTTCTATCCACGAAAACATGCAGCACTTCGCCATACGTATGTATCGCGCTCGTCCTTAGAACTCCGTATTCATCGCTCTCTTCTTTCGGTTCCCATGCGCTGTGACCTCCACGGCTTGTCGTCGCTAGATAAGCTTCCTCGACATCAGCCACTTGCATCGCAATAATTTTGACTCCATCGCCGTGCGCCACATGATGTCCATTTAACTCGCTGCTCGGTCCATAGGGTGCTGATACTACAATGCGAATTTTTCCAGACTCCAGCACATAGGATGCGTATTCGCGGTTACCAGTTTCCAAGCCCGAATAGGCTATCGGCTTGAATCCCAATCCCTTCCACCAGTAATACATCGCTTGTTTGGCATTTCCCACCCAAAAATGCAGATGATCAACTGCCTGAAGTTTTAAGAAATCGCCTTCTTCAGTTATGGCTCGTTTCTGATCTTTTGCAACATCTTGTGCCATTTATCCTCCATCACCGAACAATGTCTCCAATTATACGCTCGGCCAGCCCGCCTTTGTTTTACGTTTTCTGCTCATCCAAAGCTGCCCTCAAAAATGAGCCTCCAAATGATTAGCTCTAATTCACTATCCGCCCTTAAATATCCAGGGTTAAAATATTATTTCAATGTCTCGACTCCTCTCCATTTCCTTTGCTTTCCTATTTTTCGTTTCTGCCTGTTCATCTGCTTCGGATCCAAATCCAGATAACGATTCGCTGGCTCAATATATTGTTGAGCCGCTTTTCGAAGAGTTTTATGAATTTCTTGGGGGCTCAGAAATAATTGGCCATCCAATATCCCCGCTAATCAATACCGGGCAGCTGCAAAAACAATATTTTGAAACGGTGCTCATGGAATATGCCGCCGCTGAGCCACCCAGTCAGCAATTTTCTCTGGCTCCCTTAGGGAATCAGATGGGCCAATCAGATGCTCCGCTGCTAGATCCGGATCTCAGCAACGTTCTCTTTGTCGATGGCTATATCATCTACGATCGTTTTGCAGATCTATATCAATCATTAGGCGGCCAGCGCTATGTAGGTAGCCCCCTCACAGGTGTCCGTTACGACGAACAGCAAAATCGCGTGGAACAATATTTTGAAAATATGGGCTTCTATATCAATCTCAATCAAGCCGAGCCCCAGCCCCAACTTATGGCCTATGGTCTCACCGCTTGTGCAGATTCCTGTGCTGATATCGCCGCCAGTGCCGCAATCATCGCTATCGATCTTCCCTATGGCGAACCCTTCACAAGTACAGCTGCGCAAATCGGAGATGCTCTGCTAGGCGCTCGCATCGCGGGTCCCTATCAAACTTCCGATGGCTATCTTGAGGTCATCTACGAAAATATGGTCCTCTTCGCCTTGCCCGATTCGAGCCTGGCCACAACTCGGGCCATCGTCGCTCAGCTCGGCATTACTCCTGCGCCCCTTGTTTCCCGGCTTGAAAATCCCAATGTGATTTTCTTCGCGATTGAGGGCTCAATGGGTCACAACATTGCTCTCCCCTTCAATGACTTTTTGGCAGAACACGGCGGCTACGAAATATCAGGAGCGCCCATTTCTGAAATAGAACCTCAGGATGACGGCAGCGCTCGTCAATGTTTTGCTAATGTCTGCCTGCGTTACATTTCATCCTTGGTAGGCTTTGTAGATCCTGTTTCCCTGGGAGAAGAATATAAACGCCTTTATTATGATCAACCGCTGCCTGCCAACTCTCTGGCTGATATAGATCTCCATTTAGAGACTTGGGAGGCCCAATCTCGGATTTCATCGAGCGAGCAACAGATTGTCCACATCTCGGCCTATTCGGGGACACAGCTCTTATCAGGATTGGATCCATTACTGTTGCTCAATCTTCCTAATGGCGGCCAGAGTCTTTTTCAGATGCCCACAACCGATGCCGCTGGTCACAGCCAAATAACCTTGCCAGCTATTGAGGGCCCTAACGGCACCCGTGTCACTTACCAAATTTGTATTGAAACACCCGATATTGCGAATACTTGCCGTACTGATTCATTCTTGATTTGGGGCAACTAATAATTCCCAAGTGCTAAGCTTATTTCCAATCCACGGTTTATTCGCCAAATAAAAAAGCCCCCCTTATTAAGGAGGGCTCGTTTTCTGAGATAAAAAATTTACTTTTCGATCTGCTGCTTCAATCGAGCTAAATGATCTCGATCTTCCTTTTTGAGAATGCCCGCCACCATCGGCACCATCATTTTGCGCAATCCACTGGCCGATAATTCGGCTTCCCAAAGGATGCGCGTCCCGCCATCTTCTTTTTCTAGCGTGTAAATGTAATTTACGTCTATGCCTTCGGTCTTATTGCCCACAGCAAAGCGGTAATCCGCATCATATTCGCGCACTTCCAATTCAGCACTTGCTTCTTTGCCATTAACTATTCGGGTTTCCTCAAATTTGCTACCTACACCCAAAGCGCCTTTCGTGGTCATTACAGTGCTCTTTATATTTTTTACATAACTTGCCGCATTCGGCAGGTCTGTCAGCACCTTGAATACCTTTCGGGGGCTTGCATCAATCCATTCGCTCATTTCAAAATTTGCCATTTTTTTCTTCTATATCGTCTATATTGTTTTTAGCGGGACGTGTGACTCTGTTGAGACACGCACCAAATGATTGCTTATTTCTTGACATTGATAAACTTCAAAGGGGGGTCGCATGTCGAGCATGTAATTGACGGCCGGTATCCATTCAACGCCAATAATGGCAAAGGTATTATCAATTTCTTCAAATCCTTTGAAATGCTCGCGCACACTATTCATGCCACTCCGTAGTTCGCGTACTCCTATCTCGTCATCCACTGGAACATCGCCATTAATTGGCAAACAGGCATCGAAACGCACCCTTTCCTTATCGCAAACATAGGGGTCGTCATGGCTAATCCCAATCAACTCTGCTTTCGAGTAGTTCAACCCGTGCTGATCCGCAAAATCAAATAAAGGCGACCACAAATCTTCAAATTTCGCTTCAGGTGCTAACAATTGACTATAGCCGCCCAAATATCGTTTGAAAATAACCTTGCGAACCGCAAACGATTTCAATCGGAAACTCGTTATTTCGCTTTCATCGCTTACCTGCATATCTGAATATTCCTCAGCCTGCCAGTCTCCAAAATTACCAAACAACTCAGTCAGGCAGCGTCGAAATTCGGCCAGCATCGCCCGAAATTCCGAGGGCCGAATTTTGAAATGACGTACAAAAGCTCGCGTGAAACTTTCTGCGCTCTGGAAACCTGCTTCCAGTCCAATTTGCAAGACATTATCTGGGCTAACTTTCATCCGATAGACAGCCCGTTCAAGCCGTAAGCGACGAATAAAGGCCATTGGGCTTTCGCCAATAACCTCGCTAAACACCCGATGGAAATGAAATGGAGAAAATCCAGCCCGCGCAGCTAAGTCCTCCAGTTCCATATATTCCTCCAAATGCTCTTCAATGAACATCAAGATGGGCAATATGCGTCGCCGATGTCTCAACTGCGTTGAGTCCTTAATTGCTAATACCATGCTCAGACTATATAGTCTCCTCCGCCCCCAGTCTTGACTTTTTTTGCGAAATTTGAGTTTCTATTCTAAATCACCCCCAATCAATCAAATTGCCTTATTTATTCATCCCCGCTAGACCCCACATCAATATCCCTGCCGCCACGGCCAAATTTAGTGAAGTAGCTTCTCCCTGCATCTCGATTTTCAATAGCTGATCGCAAGCAGCCCGTTGCGTCTCACTCAGCCCCTCTCGTTCGCTGCCCAGCAACAAGATTAAAGGTTTCTCAATCTGCGCTTTCTGCAAGGGCAGTCCTTCTTTGGCGCTGCTGCCGATCAACGCGTATTCATTCCTATTAGCCCAATCTACGCCTTCTTGAAAAGAGGCCCGCACCAGTGGTTTCCTGAAATGGGTCCCCATTCCTGCACGCACAGCCGAAGGATGGTAAGCATCCACCCCGCCATCCAGCAGGAGCAGCCCATCCATGCCAAAGGCATCCATGCTGCGCAATACGGCGCCCACATTGCCCGGATCCTGTGGCGCGACCATCGCCATCAATCGCCCTCCCTCAGCCGATTCGAGTTGCGCTATTGTGTAATAATTCGATCGGCAAATCGCCATCAGGCCTCTGGATTGTTCTCTGTTGCTCAAATCATTCAACAATTGACCATCTACTTCATATAGATCAGCGTCCGAATCACTAAATCCGTCCAGTAATTCGCGTCCAAATTGTCCACTTAGCAAGTTGGGCGCCGTGAGCACGAAGTCAATCTCTGCACCTGCTGCTAAAGCTTCCCCGATGTGAAATAGTCCTTCGACAGCAAAGAGACCTTCTTTTTCGCGGCCCTTGCGCGTTTGCAAACTGCGCACCAGTTTTATTCGTGAATTCGTCCTGGAATCTATACGTTTCATTAGATATTTTTTGCGATTTGACCTGATAGTTTTTGCAAGTGTGACTCCCGTATAGTTTACTCGTCGCCCATTGCAGCCACAATTATGCCTAAAGAAAACTCATCTGCTATTTCTGGCTTTTACAAGCTCTCGCTCGATCAGCGCCGCGAAAAGCTGGCTGAATTAACGCAGCTTGATCAAAGTGAAATCGAGACGCTTGCTTCAGGCGGTCTTTCCGCCTCTGCCGCTGATCCGATGATCGAAAATGTTGTCGGCACTTTTGCGCTCCCCCTCGGAATTGCCCTCAATTTTCAAGTCAATCAGCGCGATGTGCTCGTTCCTATGGTTATCGAAGAACCATCCGTCGTTGCTGGTGCTTCCTTTATGGCCAAATTGGCTCGTCCCCTGGGCGGTTTCACGGCCAGTACCACCGCACCCGAAATGATTGGCCAAATCCAGCTTCTCGATATTGAGGATCTCAGTCTGGCTGAAGCGGCAATCCTGGATGCTCATTCCACCCTCATCGCTTCGCTCGCTGATATTGATCCCATTCTCAAGAAATTGGGTGGCGGCCCGCGCGATATTGAAGTGCGTCGCATAGAGGATTCCCCCATTGGCTCCTTCTTGGTCGTCCACATCGTCTACGATGTGCGTGATGCCATGGGTGCCAATGCCGTCAATACAGCCTGCGAAACCCTGGCCCCTCAGCTCGAATCTCTCACGGGTGGCCGTGCCCATCTGCGCATTCTCTCTAATTTAGCAGATCGTCGGCTCGCTACAGCTTCCTGTAAAATCGCACCCAAGTCCCTGGCCTTCCAGGAATATTCTGGCGAAGAAGTCCGCGACGGCATTATTAAAGCTTGGGCCTTTGCCGCAGCCGATACATATCGTGCTGCCACCCATAATAAAGGCATAATGAACGGTGTCGACGCAGTCGTCATTGCCACTGGCAATGATTGGCGCGCCATTGAAGCGGGTGCCCACGCTTACGCGGCTCGCCAAGGGTCCTACACCTCGCTCAGTCATTGGTCCCAAGACAAAGAGGGCAATCTCGTGGGCCAACTTGAAATGCCCATGGCTATTGGCACAGTCGGTGGCGCTACCCGCGTCCATCCTTCTGCTCAGCTGGCACTCAAAATATTGGGAGTTCAGGGCGCATCCGAACTTGCACAAATTATCGCGTCTGTTGGCCTTGCCCAAAATTTAGCCGCGCTACGAGCCCTGGCTACCGAAGGTATCCAACGTGGACACATGTCTTTGCATGCTCGCCAAGTTGCTGTGGCCGCTGGTGCTGCGGGGTCTCAAATCGAAAGGCTCGCTCAGGCGCTCGTGTCCGAAGAAACCGTACGCATTGATCGTGCCCAGCAATTATTGAATGAATGGAGTCAACAATGAGTGAACATCAACACGATCACGAACCTCGCCCACAACTTCTCAAAACCACTGAACCAGTTGGTATTGTGGGCTATGGCTCCTATGTTCCGCGTTACCGCTTGCCTGCCAGTGAAGTGTCTCGCATTTGGACAGAAGGGCAGGGTGGTCTTCCCATCCAGGAAAAATCCGTTCCTGGTATCGACGAAGATGTCGCTACGATGTCCATTGAAGCTGCCCGCAATGCAATTGCTCGTGCTGAAATATCCGCGACTTCAATTCGTGCTGTCTGGGTTGGCTCCGAATCCCATCCCTATGCCGTCAAACCAACCTCCACCATTGTTGCCGAGGCCATCGGTGCCGTCCCTCACACACAGGCTGCTGATTGGGAGTTCGCTTGTAAAGCGGGCACAGAAGCCATGGTCGCCGCGATGGGTTTTGTTGGTTCCGGCATGGCCAACTACGCAATGGCCATTGGCATGGATACGGCTCAAGGTCGCCCGGGTGATGCACTCGAGTATACGGCTGGAGCAGGTGGCGCAGCCTTCATTATTGGCCACGCGGAAAACGCATTGGCTGAAATAGAAGCCTCTTATTCATTTGTCACTGACACTCCTGATTTCTGGCGCCGTGCCTATCAGAAATATCCTGAACATGGTCATCGCTTCACAGGCGAACCCGCTTATTTCAAACACGTTACTTCAGCTGGGGAAGCCATGTTCGAAGCGACTAGCACCAAGCCTGAAGATTACGCCTATGCAGTCTTTCATCAGCCCAACACGAAGTTCCCCCAACGCGCGGGAGCTATGCTGGGATTCAAGCCTGAGCAAATTGAAACCGGCCTGCTTGTGCCTCGCATTGGCAATACCTATTCCGGCGCTGCCATCATCGGTCTGACCGCAATATTGGATCAGGCCCAGCCCGGGGAACGCATTATGCTGGTCTCCTTTGGCTCGGGAGCAGGGTCCGACGCCATGGTCTTACGCGTCACTGATGCGATCAAAGATCGCGCCCACAATGCCACCCTCACAGAAGATTACATCGCCCGCCGCACAGAAATTGATTACGCTCAATATGTGCGTATGCGCGGCAAACTCACCATGAAGTAGGAATCGATTATGGAAAATGTTGTTATTGCGGGCATCGGTCAAACGGCAGTCGCTGAACACTGGGAAATATCCCTCCGCGAGCTAGGCCTTTATGCCATGGAAGCCGCCATGGAAGATGCCGCTGGTTTGCGCCCTTCGGCTCTGTATGTCGGCAACATGCTGTCCGCGTCTCTCTCGCACCAATCCCATTTAGGCGCCCTGTTCGCCGATTTTGCAGGTCTGCATGGCATTGAAGCAGCTCATATTGAAGCCGCAGGTGCTTCCGGAGCAATGGCTTTACGCATAGGAGCTTTGGCCGTTGCCTCCAAATCGGTTGACTCGGTTCTGGTCCTCGGCGTAGAAAAACTCAGTGATCAAGTTGTTGGTGTTGTTGAAGCCGCAATGGCTGGCAGCACTGATACTGATTACGAAGCCGAGCAGGGCCTCAGTCTCACCTCACAAGCCGCCATATTAGCCCAGCGCTATCTGCATGAATATCAGCCCCCTGAGCATGCCTTGGCTGGATTCCCAATTACTGCTCACAAGAACGCTGTTGCTAATCCCAATGCCATGTTCCGCAGAGCGGTAAAGCCCGAATCCTATGCCCGCGCAGGTGTGGTGGCCTCGCCTCTAAATATGTTTGACGTCGCCCCCAATGCCGATGGCGCCGCCGCAGTTCTGCTAACCCGCCGCGATCTGCTGCCTCCTAAATTCGCTCATCCCCTCATTGAAATTACAGGTTCCAGCGCAGTGACTGATACGCTGGCCCTCCACGATCGCCCCGATCCGCTTTCCTTCAACGCCGCCCGCCTGTCAATCGAACGCGCTTGCCGAGAAGCAGGCATCATGCCTAAAGATGCGGATCTATTCGAGCTCTTTGACGCTTATTCAGTTTATGCGGCCCTCTCCCTCGAAGCCGCGGGTTTCGCCGAAAAAGGTCAAGGTTGGACCTTGGCTCAGAATGGTGCAATTCAAATTGATGGCCAGTTTCCCATCTCAACCATGGGCGGCCTCAAAGCGCGTGGATTCCCCGGTGGTGCCACTGGTCTCTATCAAATTGTCGAAGCCGCACAGCAGCTTCGCGGCCAGGCTGGCGATAATCAAGTCTCTGAGGCCACTACTGCGCTCGTCCAAAGTTTGGGCGGCCCCGCATCCACCGCCGTTACCCATATTCTGCGCACCAGTATCTAGCGCTGCAGCATACTAAATTCGGCTTGAATAAATGGCTTGGCCTCCGCTTCGCCAGTAACTGCTAATCGGCCCAATGTTTCCCCCGAAGTCCAATTAAGTTTAAAGCTTAGGAAGGGGCAGCAGCTTCCTTCGTAAGTTATGAATTCCGCCACCAGCATAAAATTTTCCTTGGATATCGGGAATGTGAATGCGAACCCCTTTTCCAACTCATCTATCGCTTCCACTTGACCAGGCAGCTGCTTAGCCACCTCAGCATAGCGCCCTCTTTCTTCGCTTGTCAGCGCGCTTAGATCGCAAAAATACTTACTATCGCTCATCAACATTTTCCTTGTTAGGTTAAAATTTCCCCACTCTAATAGTTAAAGCTGGCTTTAAGTCAAGCCCAAATATTCTGGAGATATATATGCAATTAATCAGTATTGGGCAGCTCGCCCAGCAAACCGATCTCGCCCCATCTACTTTGCGATATTACGAAAGCGTTGGACTGCTGGAGCCAACCCTTCGTGAAAGCGGTCAAAGACGTTACAACTCTGCAGCCCTCCAACGTCTATCTGTAATTAATTTAGCCAAACAAGCGGGTTTTACTCTGGATGAAATAAAAACTCTCTTGGCAGGATTCTCAGAAGACACGCCTCCCTCCGCCCGATGGAAAGCCATGGCAACCCAAAAGATGCCAGAAGTTGAAGCACTGATCACTCGCGCGCAAGACATGAAACGCATCCTTGAAGAAGGGCTCGAGTGTGATTGTCTTAGCCTGGATCAGTGCGCAGCCTTCATCGACTGAGCAGATAACGATACTTTGCTACACAAAAGGATGCCAGCGAACTCCTGAATCTGCGCCCCGTTTGGCCTGCCCATGCTTCGGCTCGCAATCCAACGGTGGAGTTCGCTCTGCGAAACACTTAATCTGCACCCACGTTTGGCCTGCCAATGCATCTTCTCGCAACCTGCTTTGGAGTTCGCTCTGTGAAACACTGAATCTGCACCCGCGTTTGGCCTGCCAATGCATCTTCTCGCAACCTGCAGTGGAGTTCGCTCTGCGAACTCCTGAATCTGCGCCCGTTAGGGCGCTGATCCTGATAGTTTCTGATAGTCCATACTTGCTATATTAGGCTCGAACGAATAGGAGCAAACATGGATATCCCTCGTCATTGGCGCCTCAAAAAACAACGTTACTCCCTAACCGGCGAAGTATGCGATCATTGCGATGCAAAGCTATTCCCACCTCGCGATGTATGCCCAGAATGTGGAGAAGAAGCCAAAACACTCTTCCAATTTAGTGGTCGCGGAGAAGTGTATTCCCATACCACTGTCTACGACCCTCCCCAAGGCTATGAAGGCCAATCACCCTTTACATTAGCCATGGTCAAGCTTGAAGAGGGCCCCCTCGTTACAGCGCAACTCACCGATTTAGGCGAAAGTAAAGCTGAAATTGGTATGCCCGTCGAAATGGTTACTCGTCTCTTGCGCTCAGCAACAGATGAACGCGGCATGCTAGTCTATGGTTACAAATTTCGCCCCGCTGTAGCAGCCTAAGTAAAAACAATAAATTTACTCGTATATAACGCCCTTCGGGGCGTTTTTGCTTTCCAGTACTTCAGACACATTGGCTGCCAAGCCCAATTTCTATATACTTTTGCTATCAAATTCGCATAAAACAATGGATATTTCTTTTATTTCGGTTCCCTTTCTGATTACAGGAGCAGTCCTTTTTGGGCTAGCTATCTATGCTTGGCGTCAGCAAACAGCTGCAGGCGCACGCGCTTTTAGCTTATTTATGTTTGCCATTGCCATCTATAGTCTCGGCTATGCCATTGAATTGAATATTTATCAGCTTTCTGCCGCTATTTTTTGGAATAAAGTTCAGTATGTCGGCATCCTTACTTTTCCTGTTTTCTATCTTCTTTTTGTTTTTCAATATCTCGGCAAAGCCGATTGGCTCAATCCACGTATAGTTCTGTTGCTATTTAGCCCGGCCATCCTTTTGTTTACTGTCAAATTATTTGATGCCTCCTTGCTCTGGATCTATACCGCCACCGAGATGCTAGAAATGAATGGTCGCATGCTGTTTGTTTTTGAACGCGGCCCTCTTTACCCATATGTTTCCGTCTACCAAGTATTCACGGTCACTGTGGCTACATTTTTGGTTATCCAAAAACGTCGCCACGCTTCCGAACTGTTCAGAAAGCAGACTGGCATCATGCTGGCTTCAGCTACAGTCGTTTACGTCGTCTTCTTTACCTACTTGCTGGATATTCCTTTGCATCCCGTCCTCGAATCGATAGACGTCAACCCGCTGGCCTTCGGGTTCCTCGCCTTAGGCATTAGTTATGCCATTTTCCGCTATGGGTTTTTAGAGTTAGTCCCTGTTGCGCGTGACGCACTGATCGAAACCCTAAATGATGGCGTCGTTGTCCTAGACAATCAATCGCGCGTCGTGGATGCCAATCCCAAAGCACTACAAATGTTAGCTTGGGATGCGCCGCCGCTGGGTCAGCCCGTTAAAAAGGCCATGTCCCCCGTGCTGGACTTTTCTCTGCCTGAAGAAATTTCAGGGCCAACGCGCATAGAAGTCCGTCATAAAACAGCCTCAACTCCCATTTATTTCGAAATATCACTTTCGGAACTTGCAGATCAAGATCAAGGCCAAATAGGCTACCTGGCTGTTATCCATGATATATCGGCTAGAAAGCGCACTGAGAAGCAGTTGCGCGAACTCTCCCTCAAAGATGATCTAACGGGTTTGTATAACCGTCGTGGTTTCAATATGCTCGCAGATCAAATGCTAAACATGGTCTCTCGCACGGGTATGCACGTTTGTCTTTTTTATTGCGATATCGACGGCCTAAAAGAAATTAACGATTCGCTTGGTCATGCTGCTGGAGACTTGGCTTTGCAGGATGTAGCCAATATTTTTCGCTCTTCATTCCGTTCTTCAGATGTAATTGCCCGCATAGGAGGCGATGAATTTGCGCTCTTGGGTATGGAAACATCCGAGCATTCTATGCGCCTAATCGAAGCACGGCTAAAAGAAAACACGCTACAGCATCGCAATTTGAATCGCGAATTCACTCTCGATTTCAGTACGGGTATTGCTCGCTTTGATCCCGAGCAGCCACATTCGCTGGAGGATCTACTTGAAGAAGCGGATCAGGCTATGTATAAAATCAAGCAGTCCAAAATTTCCCCCGAAAAGTCACTCACATAAGACCCAACACAAGCAGTAGGTGTTTTTGCTTGTGCCCCCTAAATCGCTATGCTAATATCCGCTCAAGCCATTAAAAACGGGCCATATTTTCTATGAAGAACAAGTCGTACACATTATTATTCGCGATTTTATTGGGCACTCTGTTGCTTGGAGCTTGCACTCGTTCTGCGACCTCTCAGGATACCCCCGAGGTTACTCAGAATCCGATTGAATCCATTTTTAGTACCGTTGCCACACAGACTGCTTTGGCAGCTTCCGGTGCGAAATCTCCGGACGATCAGACCGGTAATGATGATGGCAGCACAGATGATGGTCCTTCTATTACCAGCGTGCCCACTCAAGTACCTACCAGCACTCCGGAGCCTACTCCCACCAACACGGCCGCGCCCACCAGTGATCCTGGCCCAGCCCCCCTCATTTACACCTTGCGTGAAGGCGAATGGCCCTATTGTCTCGCGCGTCGCTTTGATGTGAATCCTGATGCGCTAATCGAAGTCAATGGTCTCAGCGAAGCTGGAGAATTAAGTGTCGGCACACAATTGACCATCCCGACCAACCAGGGAGCCTTTGGTGGACAGCGCGCTCTACGCTCTCACCCCACAACATACACCGCCTCAGGCATAGACACCTTCTATAGTATTGCTTGCGAATTTGGCGATCTATATCCAGAAAGTATTGCCGAAGCCAATAGTCAATCGGTGGACTATGTCCCTTCCGCTGGCGAAGTATTGCAAATCCCCTAAATTTATTGAATTACAAAATTGAAAAAACGGAGCTCTTGCACCAAGGGCCCATCTTTGATTTAGTCCGTGATCAAGTTCGCTACTCCGATGGTCGTTTGGCCACTTTTGAGACGCTACGTCACTCAGGCGCTGTCGCCGTCCTCCCGCGAGATAAAAATGGCAATCTTCTCTTGGTGCGCCAATATCGTCACGCTGTCCAGCAAGTGCTTGTAGAAATTCCTGCTGGTCGGCTCGAGCTACAAGAATTGCCATTGGACTGTGCCCAGCGCGAACTAAAAGAAGAAATTGGTATGGCCGCCAATTCTTGGAGCGAACTCGGCAGCTTCCTTATTGCCCCCGGTTACTCAGATGAAATGATTCACTTATTTGCAGCTCAGGATTTACATCCAGAAAGCTTGCCTCAAGATGCAGACGAAGAGATCGAAATCCTCTCACTCTCCCTTGAAGAGGCCTGGAGTCAGATAAATCGCGGTGCAATCACAGATGCGAAAACAATTCTGGCCCTGCACATCTTTGCTGCCAATCAATAATCGTCATTATCCCCCAATGAATTTCAATCCCTCCAAATTCAATAGGCAACCGAAAATTATTGATCCCCAATTGAAAATAGTTTGCCACAGTCCATTATTGCTTGTCCCCTCCCACCTTTTCAGATATAATGAAATTCGTACTCCCCACAAACAAGCAATCCACATTACCCAACAATCTATTTCGACTGCTGTCGCGCCGTAGGGGTTTACAGCGAAAACTCAATTTTTTATTCCAACATAATTAGACAAAGAGAAAATCATGACCGATGTATTTGAACTTGAAAAAACTTCCCTGGTAGATCTGCGCAAGCAGGCCAAAACGCTTGGTATTAAAGGCGTCGGCCGCTTGAAACGCGAGGATTTACTCATCAATATTCGTCAGTCCGAGGCGGAAAAAGATGGCCGCGCAGTGCGGGGTGGGGTGCTTGAAATAATGAACGAAGGCGTCGGTTTCCTGCGCTCAGACCACTATCAGGCCGGTCCTGGCGACGTTTATGTGTCACAAACCCAGATTCGGCGCTATGGGCTTCGCAATGGTGATTTAATTATTGGTGAAGCGCGCCCGCCCCGTGAATCAGAAAAGCACTATGGCCTAGTCAAGGTTGAAACAGTTAACGGGCTGCATGCCGATAAATCCAAGAGCCGCCCACGCTTCGAGACCCTCACCCCAATTTTCCCTGAAGAAAGGTTCAATCTTGAAGTCGATCGCCGTGGCTTGGCCATGCGCATGATCAACTTAATTGCCCCTATTGGCCGTGGGCAGCGTGGTCTCATTGTGTCTCCGCCGAAATCGGGCAAAACCACAATATTGAAAGATTTGGCCAATTCAATCTCCACCAACTATAAAGATATACACCTCATGGTTGCCCTCATCGGCGAACGTCCGGAAGAAGTAACCGATATGGATCGCTCTGTGGATGCCGAGGTTATTTCCTCAACATTCGATGAACCCGTAACCGCACATGTGCGTGCCGCTGAAATAGTGCTCGAACGTGCAAAGCGTTTGGTTGAGATTGGCGAAGATGTCGTCATTCTGATGGATTCAATTACTCGCCTTGCCCGCGCATACAACTTGGTCGTAAGTCCCTCGGGCCGAACCTTGTCAGGTGGTATTGATCCCTCTGCTCTTTACCCACCCAAACGCTTCTTTGGTGCCGCTCGCAATATTGAAGATGGCGGTTCTCTCACAATTATCGCCACCACGCTTGTCGATACCGGCTCGCGCATGGACGATGTTGTTTACGAAGAGTTCAAAGGAACTGGAAACATGGAATTGCACCTCTCCCGTAAGCTGCAGGAGCGCCGCATTTTCCCCGCCATCGACATCGATCGTTCCTCTACCCGCCGCGAAGAATTGCTACTTGGCCCCGATATTACTCAGCGTGTTTGGTTATTGCGTCGCATGTATGGCACCATGACTGCTGACGCACCTCATGGCGCTGGCATGGATATGGGCACTGCCATGGATGCGCTTTTGCAACGTATGTCCAAGACTGATACCAATATCGAATTCTTGGAATCGCTTAAAGACGAAGGCTAAAGTTCCGTGCACGTTTCATTCCGTGTCCCTCTAATTGTTTTTCTATTCATATCAGCCTGTGCTAGTCCGAACCAGCCATCTTCCCAGTTAAACACGGCAACTCCAGCTCTAATTGATGATTCTTCCATTTTAGAGACGGGCACCTCAGTGCTTGAAGAACCGCAAGCCTGCCCCGAAGCCGAAGGTGTTCCCCGTTCTGACGATGGCCTCTATAGTCATCAAATTTACCTTGCCAGCGGTTCAGACCCCTATACGTTCGTAACCGAAACGTCACCAATTATTTCCCACGCTTCTGTTCCAGATGTAGTGATTGGCCCCGATGGGACACCCTGGATTTATTTCATCAATGCAAATCCTGGCCAACATGGCATATTCATTGCTCGTGAAACATCCGCGGGTTGGGAGACATTCGATTGCATCCGCGTTGATGGTTTATTTGAGCCCAATGCGGTTGATCCCGATCTAGTTCGTCAGTCAGATGGCACTTATCGTCTTTTCTATTATTTGGGCCAATTTGTAGGTCCACCGTCTAGCAATAACGATAGCCTCCACCCCATTTACACATTGGTCTCGGATGATGGCATTCATTTTGAAAACGAAGGTCTCGTGTTTGAGGAAAAAGATCTTACGGATCCTTCTGCAATTCAACTTCCTGATGGCTCTTGGTTGATGGCAGTAGCGCAGGTTATTGGTCCCAATGAACCTGCCATCTTAATTACGGCTGGTGAAGATCCTCTTTCATTTATTGAAATTGCAAGGGTTACTCCCGCTGGCATTCCCGAACTCATTCTCCTGCCTGATGGTGACGTTCGTTTATATCTAAACCAACGCGGTGGCATTATTAGTTTCATCTCATCCGATCAAGGTCTATCTTGGCAGCCAGAATCTGGTTTCCGCCTCCGTGATTTGGGCGGTCTAATGGCCGACCCCAGTGTGATTCAGTCTAGTGAAACCGAATGGCTCATGATCTGGAAAGGGGAAGAGTAAGTTCCACTCCTCTAAACTACGACCTGGCAGATTCTTTTTCCTGCCCATATTGTTATTTACCCTTCTGGCCTGTCAGCCGGTTGTTAACGAGCCCACACAATCACCACAACTCCCAGACACTTCAACTCCCATCTCGACCGCGCTAGATAAAATCGAACCCAGCGCAGTTCCTCTAACTATTCCGACCCTAAGAAGCGATCAGATCACTTATCTGGCCCAATCCGGAGATACGCTCTCATCCATTGCCTCTGCCTACGATCTTCTTCCCCAGACCGTCCTTTGGGCAAATTACGAATTGCTATTCGATAATCCCGATTTTCTCTCAGAGGGTATGTCTCTGGTGATACTTCCCGCTGATGGCCTCATGCATCAAGTCGGTGGCATTGATACCCTTGAAAGCATCGCCGCATTTTTCTTGGCAGATCCAGATAGCATTCGTAATTGGCCCGCCAATCAGCTTTCTTCTAATTCTTCCAATTTGCAGGCTGGCCAATGGCTCTTCATTCCTGAAGGTCTGCGTCAATCGCGCTGGCGTCAAATGCCGGACATTTCCCGTACAGCTGCCAATCTGGATGCCGCTGAGTTCGGGCTTGGCGCTTGTCTTGAAAATTATCAGGGCGGCTCCCTTGGCGATGGCCAATATGTCTGGCCAGTCGAGAGCCAATCTATTCGCGCCGAATCATTTTCTTCCTGGCATCCCGGCTTAGATTTGGCCACAAATAGTGGCGAGCTAGTAAATGCTGCCGATGACGGACTTGTGGTCTACTCAGGTTGGTCAAATTTTGGCTACGGCAATCTCGTCATGCTCGATCATGGACGAGGCGACTATAGTCTCTACTCGGGCCTTTCGGAGCTTATTGCTCCCTGCGGACAGTCAGTCTTAGAGGGTGATCCAATCGCCCGTGCCGCCATCACAGGTCATCCTGCTGGGCCAATCCTGCATTTTGAAATCCGCCACGCAGGTAGTCAAATTGATCCTCTCTCCGTTCTCCCCTAGGATCTAGTCTTCGAGCGCCCCGACTCACAAACAGCCTAATTGGCTTAATACTTGCACATACTTAGGTATGGGCACAATTATTCCTTCCATCCCCTATAAATCGCAATACGACGCCGATGCTAGCGAATTTCGCAATGATTGCGGTCCCGCTTCGTTGGCCATGATTCTGCAATCATTTGGAGTACACGTTTCTACCGATGCCGTTTATCGCAAGACTGGCACCAAAGCCAATCGCTATGTCAGCATCGGCCAGCTAATGCGTGCGGGCCTAAACTATGGGGTTTCTTTCGAATATTTCTATGATTGGTCGCTGGATCGGCTACTGGAAATTCTTGCCGAGGGCCATCCGCTAATCGCTTTGGTTCATTATGGAGCTTGGTCCCAACTTGAGCCCGGCACCTCAACCCAAAATAAATTTCAAGGGCCCCATTTTGTGGTTGTCCTTGGCTATGATGATCAATATATATATGTCAATGATCCGCTCTGGAAACTAGATCGCCGCAATGAAGGCTACCGCAAGGCCTGGACACATGATCAGTTTATGCAGGCTTGGAATAGCAATCATGTGGATGGCAATCGCGATCGTTCAGGCATCTATACGCATCGCGTTCTGGCGACCCGTCCATATAGTAAATCGGATTCCCCGTCTCAAAATTCCCTCCAATTTGCTGCTTTAGAAGCGCAACGTCTCCAGGCCTGGATTAAATTTTTTTCCTTGCCCGAGCCGGATTCAGAAAACCCCGCCTCAATAACTGCTTATTTGTCAGCAATGAGCAAGTGGGGGCATGATTATCTGGAACACAAGGTTTCCCCCGAAGATGATCTAACCCAAATTTCGGATCGCTACTATGGCGACCCGGATAAATGGAAAGTAATCCTTGCTTATAACGGCCTTACTGAAACAGACACACTCTTCGATGAAACGGTTCTGCGTATTCCAGAGGCAGTCTTATCCCCTCCACAAGCTTCGCTGCCAGAAGAAACGCGCGGCGGCACATTTGATCCCGTCAATCTGGAAAAGGAGACTCATCCCTCAAATTTAGCTGAGGATTTGCTCCGTCCCGTAATAGTCACGGGAACTAAATTAGGGGATAATTCGTTTAAGCAATAAACCTAATTGTGGAGTTTAAATTGATGAAAAAGAAAATAATCCTTCTGTCCATAGTCTTGCTAACGCTGGCTGCCTGTGCTCCAGCTACCGGTTCCTACGCCGCAAATGTATTGTCAGTAACGGGCCAAAGTCAGGTCTCTATCGCTCCAGATGTTGCCTATGTATCCATCGGTGTTCGCACAGAATCCACTGATGTGTCTCAGGCCGTTTCTAGTAATGCATCTCAGGCGGAACGCGTTATGAGTGCGCTACGTGATTCCGGAGTTAGCCAGGACGATATGCAAACCACCAATTTCAGCGTTTACTCATACGACGATTATGATTTTGAGGGGAATTCCATCGGCCTAACCTTTAACGTAGAAAACACCGTATACGTTACCGTCCGCAATCTAGCGGGCATGGGTGAGTTGCTCGATAGCGCAGTAGGATCCGGCGCTAATAATATCTGGGGCATTCAATTTGATGTCGAAGATAAGAGCGCTGCTGTTGCCGAAGCCCGCAGTTTGGCCCTTGCAGATGCCCAAGAGCAGGCCCAAGCCCTCGCTTCAGAAGCAGAAGTAAGCCTCGGAGCGATTACTAGCCTTTCATATACTAATGGTGGCTATTCCGCTTACCCGCTCTACGGAGTGGGCGGTGGCGGAGCAGGGATTGCTGACTCTTCAACCACTATTGTCCCCGGACAAATATCTGTGAATGTCAGCGTTTATCTATCCTACGAAATTCGCTAAATTAAAAAAAGAGGGTCCCTATTCGGACCCTCTTTATATTTAATAATAGAATGTAAGCAGAATTTGGCACTAAGCCTGTGTTGCTTTGATCGCTTGTAAAGCCTCGTTGTGAAGCAATCCATTCGATGCCAACACGCCCCGGTTATTAAGCAACATGCGTCCCTTTGTGAAATCCAGATCACGACCATCCAAATCAGAGATTCGGCCACCCGCCTCCTCGACCACAATCGAACCGGCCGCCTGATCCCATATCTTTTCTTTGTAATCTGGGGACTTGGGCGAAATCAGGCGAAACAGCAATTCGCCCTCTCCGCTGGCTAGGACAGAATATTTGGCCTGGCTGTCCATTCGAACCGGATCAGATCCTATGCCCAGGTGCTGCGCAATGGCATCCATGCTTCCTAGATCTGTGTGTGCAGCTTCAGCTGAGCGCAATAATCGAGCTCTGGTTCGGTCAGTTTGTACTGAAACGCTCAGCGCCTTCCATTCTGCTTCTCGTCGCAGCGGTCGCACCCAGCTGCCCTCGCCACGGACTGCCAGAATCAGCGAACCTTCGCCCCCAATATCAATTTGGTGCCCCTTACGAATATGAGGGCAGCCTAAAGCCCCTATCTGCACTTCTCCATCCTCAATTAAAGCCAGCGCCACTGCATATTGTTCTTTACGTAAAAATCCCTTGGTCCCATCCACAGGATCAAGCGTCCAGAATGCTTTCCCTGGTTCGTTGTCACCTTGGTCGATCCATTCCCAAACCTCTTTTTCGCTAGTGCCTTCAAAAACTGTGTTGACAAATTGAGTCACTTGTTTTGAAGTCTTGGCACCCTCTGCCTCACGCAGATCAGCCGAACTTTCTTCGCCCACTAGCTGAGCATCCGGAAAAGCATTTCTCAATCGTTCGGCAATCACTGCCTGTGCTGTGAAATCCGCCACGGTAACTGGAGAGCGATCGCCCTTAGTCAGCGACTCAACCACTAGTTCTTGCTGTACTCGGTCCGCCAGAATCGCCGCTTCTCGCACTGCGTCGATTGCAAATTGAACCTTACTATCCTTGAAAATATCCATAATCTGTCCCGTTTAGCATAAAAAATGCAATTTAATTTGAGCGATCAATATCAATTGTGTTGATCTCGATCACGTTACGCTCAGTCTCCACACGACCGCTCAAGTCGTATGGCAAAGCGCCTGTTATTCGCACCGGTACAATTTCTCCAATCGGTGCTTCGCTGTCAATAAACACCATCCCGTCAATCTCAGGAGCATCCCGATAACTTCGTCCCACAGCGATTTGCTCGTCAGAGCCTTCAACGTCTCCCATCCCCTCAACTAACACATCCAGTGTTTCTCCCACCAGCGCCTGATTCTTGGAGAGAGATATTTCCTGTTGCAATCGCATCAAGCGATCTTTGCGCTCTAATTTAATTTCTTCAGCAATCGGGTCGCCCAGTGGCTCACTGCTGGTATTTTCTTCAAACGAGAAGGTAAATGCACCTGCCCGGTCAAATTGAATTTCTCTAATAAAATCCATCAGTGTTTCAAATTCGGCCTCTGTCTCACCCGGATAGCCCACAATAAAGGTGCTGCGCAGGGTCAGATCCGGCATCGCCTTGCGCATTTTTTCGATGGTGCGATAAACCCAATCCATATTCGCAGGTCGCTTCATTCGTTTCAATGTCTCAGGATGTGCATGTTGTAGCGGCATATCCAAGTAGGGGATTAATTGCGTATGCTCTGCCATCATTTCAATCTGCTCATCACTCACCGAACCAGGATAGTTGTAAAGTACCCGGATCCAATCTATGTCCGGCACTCTCTCCACCAAATTGCCCAGTAAGCTTGCTAATCCTTTGCGCATTCCCAAATCACTGCCCCAATCGGTGCTGTCTTGCGCGATCAAGTTAATCTCGCGCACTCCCTGTGTTTGCAAATACTCCGCTTCGCGCAATATGGCCTCCATTGGCCGACTTACCAGCGTTCCCTTAATCAATGGAATGGCACAAAATGCGCAGGGTCGTCGGCACCCATCTGCGATCTTCACGTATGCACTGGCCCCTTGCTGAGCAATTCGTAATACATCGCCCTCATCAGTGCCCACAACCGGAGCATCGCCCGGAATATGATAGAGCGGCTCAGGATTCTTGCGTGTCCTTAGCTGCCCAATTAAACTCATTACGTCCATCCAGCGTCTTGTGCCTAGAACTCCGTCCACACCCGGAACCCGCTCGACGACTTCTTTGCCATAGCGCTGGCTCAGACAACCAGCAGCAATCAACCATTGATCTGCTTGCTTGTCGGCTGCTAATTCGGACAGCACTTGGTAGGACTCCTCTTTTGCGGGTCCGATAAATCCACAGGTGTTGACGATTAAGAATTCGGCTGTTTCCGGTGAACCAATGCTGCTATAACCCTCGCCCGCCAGCAACTGCGCCATAGATTCTGAATCAACGCTGTTTTTTGAGCATCCTAGTGAAACCAGATGGAAACTTCTTTCCTTTATCATTGTGTTCATTCTAGGGTTCCAATGTGGCTGCGTCAATATTGGCAGCTTCTACAGTTGCGCTTTCTGCGGCTGAATTTAATGTGGGGCTGGCGGTGGGGCTGGGCGTTGCGGCTCCAGTTCGAGTAAATACTAATTCAATCACTTCGCCCTCAATGCCTAGCCGGCCAAGATCCTGCTCATTCAAAAAGGCTCGAAAGGCTGAAGCATTGCCAGTGAATACAATCACTTCATTATTTCCTGAAAAACTGTAATTCTCTCCGGGAGAGGTTCTGCCTTCAAAGCGCACTACGCCATCTACTCGCACTTGCATCCATTCTCTTTGGGAGGCAATTAATAGCAATTCAACTCCACTCGGATTCGCGACTTCAATCGTTATCTGCGCGACTTCTTCCACCACTTCCGTATTTGTACTGTCATCTCCGAAAGCACCCTCACTACTAGCAATTGTTGCGCTAGCCTCCACCACGGGACTAGGACTTGCTACTAGCAATTCGGCCGCCAATGGAGGGGCTGTCGGCGGAATTTCCTCTGCTGCTTGCAAACTAGCGACTTGGCCAATACCCCAAAAAAACACGCCTGCTAGTAGGGCCGATAATCCCACCATCGCTAGAAAATCAAATGATAAATAGCGGCGCAGCCAACGTGGCATTCGAAATGTGCGACTTCGACTTTCGCTCCCCGAAACCTCCGCTGGAGGCAATCTTTCCTCGCGGACAGCTGTTTCTTGATATGTATCAAGTACCGCTTCCCCAAATTTTTCAAGTGATTTTTTCTCTAGCCCCAAAAATCCTGCATAGCTATTCAGCATGCCTCGCGCTTGGGTGGGGGATGGAAATGTATCAAATTGGCCCGCTTCGATCCATTCAATATAGCGCTCGCTAATGCGGGTTTGGCTGGCAACTTCTTCGACGCTCAGTGCCAATAACTCACGGCGCTCTTTGAGGTCCCTACCAATTTCCAAGTATTTGCTATCCGCCGCTGAAGCCGCCCCTGATTCATCACTGGATTCAGTGCCTACATCTGAATTTTCTTGAGGTTCTTCAGCTTCTTGATCACTATCGTCTAGATTCAGTTCCAAGAATGCTGAATAATTTCGCAAGAATCCAGAGATCTGTGCTTTCGAGGGCAACTCATCCCAATTTCCCGCCTCAATTGCTTCTAGGTAACGGTCTCGAATACGAGTCTCACGAGCCGCTTCTTGAATCGTTAGACCCTTCTTTTTGCGTGCTGCTTTGAGCAGCTTTCCGGTTTGCGTCTCGTTCATTTCTAAAAAAATCAGCCTGCACCAAAAGGAAGCAGGCTGAATCCATGTTTATCGATTTGAAAGAATTGTGCTTTATTCCTCGGCTGTCTCGCCTTCTTCATCCCCTTCAGCGACTTCCTCAACCTCTTCTTCCGCAGCGCTCATCTCGGCAACGGCTTCTGTATCCAGTTCCATTTCAGCTTCTGCGCCGTCTTCTACATCTTCAGCTGCTTCTTCGACCTCAACAATTGCATCCTCAGTCTGAGCAGCCAGTTCTTCTGCTGCGATCATATAATTTTCGGCATTTTCGCCTTCACGAAATACAACCACGCTGAATTCAGGAATTAAATCAATCGTCAAGCGCACTGCCACAGTATGCATCCCCAATAAACGCAGGGGCTGACCGTGAATCTGGCGTTTATCAATTTCTTGGCCCAATTCGGCTGCCAAGGCATCCGCCATCATTTGTGTAGTAACAGATCCATAAAGTTTTCCAGTCTCGCCCGCTCTAGCGGGGAACTGAAGTTGCATTTCCTCAATTTTTTCTGCTACAGATTTGAGTTCTTCATTCAATACATTGCGGCGCTTGTTTGCATCTTCTGCAATCTGCTCAGCTTGAGCAACCGCTCCGGGAGTGGCGGGTAACGCCATTCCTTGAGGAATTAGGAAATTTCGTCCGTAGCCATTCGCGACTTTTTTAACGTCGCCAGCTCGTCCTAAGTTATATACATCTTCAAGTAATAATATGTCCATATCAGCCTCAAGGCCTAATTGCTTTCAATATGATTCCCGTGCGTTGGCCACCGAACAGGCGGCGCGAATTGTACCAAAAAATCCTTTGGCCCCCAATGCTTTCAATACAAATTGAGAAGTCTGCTTATTATTCTAAGGGCCTGCTGTTGCCGTAATCATCAATTCTTGCAATATCCACCCTTCTAGATCCTCACTCGGCACAAAAACATGCACCCAAAGCTCTCCCCCCGAATTAATGGGGACTTCTGGAAGGAATTCAATAATTTCACCATTTAATAGTGAGGTGATTACGGTTCCGGCCGGTTCATCCCGCACAAACGCCCCGCTTCCGCTGACTGCCAGAATTTGGGCTCGTTGAGGAGTAGGTGTCACGGTCGCAGTCAATGTTAGCGTTCTCGTTGGCGTCAGCGTCGCGGTCGCACTCGCCGTGATCGTCGCTGTTTGCGATGGCGTAGGCGTTTCTGTCGCCGTGGGTGTTAAGCTCGCCGTTGCAGTTGGCAGTCCCAGCTGCCCCCCAACTACTCCCAATGCTCCGCCGAATCCAATAGCTGCCACGAAAGCGGCCATAGCCAGTGCCGCCCAAATTGTGTAACCAAATAAATTCAGCGGTCTAAAACCAATGATAAATAACGCGATAGCTCCCCACAGGACAGCCCAAGCCAAATGCAGGCTAAACACCACCAGACCATCTGGCCATAAAAAGGCTTGTCCATTTCCCAATCCAAGACCAGCAGCAGCTAGGGGTGGCAGCAAGCCAAAAGAAAGTAATAGGCTGGCCGCCCGCATTCCTCGCCTTTCTTTTACTAAAGTTGCTGAAAGAATTACAGCCGCCATTGCCAATAATAAATAGGCCGGCCAGCGCAATTGAGCAAATGTGGCCGCTTGGTTTTGGTTGCTAATAAACAGCTGTTGCGCTGCAACCCCCACTATCCAGCCACCCAATACCACCAGGCCCATCCCCACGATCACTCCTAAGAGGTTGCGCACAAAATGGCGTGTCGAACCTAAAGCAGTGCTCAAAGCAATCCCCACCACGGGGGCCATCAGCGGAGCAAAAAATACGCCCAATGCTAATAAGTATGGAGAGTCTGTACCCAGTCCAAATGCAATCAATAGTCCTGCTAGAAAGGAATACAAAAAGTAATCAAAGCTGGGCGAGGCGCGCTTGGCGATCTCTTCCAACATTTGACTGCGCTTATCATTACCTAGAGGACCCAATAGCTTGCGTTCGTCGCGTCGCCTTCTCGATGGCGGCAACTTTGGCTCTTTGCTAAATCGGGGTGAATCAGATGAAATTGACATGGGATTTTAGAAAATCTAACTTGTCAAAGATTATACAGGAAACTAGAATACAGCCTCTCAACCATAACAAGGTCAAATTTGCTCCGCATACTAAAAAATCTTCTTCCTGTTTTTCTATTTTTAGCACTAGCCTTGGCTGCTTGTTCTTCAGGAACATCCGAGACTATTCCAACGGAAATACCATTAGTCCCCACTATTTCGCAAGTCGAACCCAGCCCAGAACCCGCAAAAATCCTCTATTTCCTAACCAATACCGACCCATCAATTTCGCTTCGCGTCCAATCTGAATCAGCTCTGCAATCATTCTCAGAAGCGCATGGTATAGATTTCCAAATCGCATCGGATCCAAATTCCGTCGATTTTTCACTTAGCTCATCCAACGTCATCGTCTACGGTGAATTCGCCAATCTCTCCGAGTTCATTTCCTCTCAACCCGATACGCGCTTCATATATATTGATCCGCCTGAAGAATTTGCTGAGGCCTCCAATCTAACCACCTTGTCCATCCCCTCCAACCAAAGCGAGATTGCTGCCTTTTTAGCAGGCTACGCTGCGGCCCTTTCCACCGAACAATGGAGCATTGCCGCGCTTTTCCTGGCGTCCGATAATACAGAAGCCCTCGCCTTCATTGCCGGTGTGGAATACTTTTGCGGGGCCTGCGTATCCGAACTCCCTCCTGAAACTGATTATCCCTTCGCCTATCTAACCGAATTGGGCACTTGGCAAAATCAAGCTCAGGAAATTAGCAATCAGCGTATCAGCACCGTATACCTTTCCCCAAATTTAAACCAGCCCGAAATCTACGAATTCTTTTCCTCTCGAGGCATGCTTATCATCGGTTCCAACTATCCTGGAGACGCCTTGTCTTCGGCTTGGCTCGCCACAATAAGTCCTCGCAGCCAATCCTCTCTAATTGAAGACCTGATCACGCACCTGGATGGTGAATCGCTAGCCTCAAATGCTTCATCAGTAACCATTAGCGAGTCTAATTCAGCCTATCTGAGTATCCCCCGTATTGAGCATCTTCAAGCGATATTGGCTGATATTGATGCTGGTTTTCTTGGCATGCCCAGCCAAATAGACTGATAGAGTCTCCCCTTCTACCTATCTGGACAACATCTTGTCAGTCCAAACCCTTCGTGTTATCCTTCAACCTTGCTGAAAAGTTTCGGCAAATACTGATCCGCCGATTCTTTTTGAACAATATTCCTTAGGAGGAAGTTAGAATGAGCAAAAAATTATATTCGCTCCTTGCCTTGCTGATGGTCCTTTCTTTGGTACTCGCCGCTTGCGGTGGAACCACAGAAGAACCTGCAGTTGAGGAGCCGGCCGTTGAAGAACCCGCTGCCGAAGAAGAAGTAGCTGAAGAACCCGAAGAAGAGATGGAAGAAGAAATGATGGCCGGCCTATACTGCCAGGTAACCGACGTTGGCGGCATTGACGATAAGTCATTCAACGCCACCGCATTTGCCGGTATGCTAGAAGCTGTTGCAGATTTTGGCGGCGAAGGCAAATTCCTCGAATCTCAGGAACAAGCTGACTACGAAATTAATCTCAATGCCTTTGTAGACGAGGGCTGCGACATCATTTTCATGGTTGGTTTCCTCCACGGTGATGCAACTGCCGTTGGCGCTGCAGCTTACCCCGATCAGGAATTCGCCATCATCGATTTCGCATACGACCCCGCCTTTGACAATGTCACTGGCCACGTCTTCGCGACCGATCAGGCAGCTTTCTTGGCTGGTTATGCCGCTGCTGCAACATCACAGACCGGCGTTGTCGGTACATTTGGTGGAATTCCGATTCCCCCAGTTACCGTCTTCATGGATGGTTTCTACTTCGGCGTTCAGTACTACAACGCTGAACATGGCACGGACGTAACCGTTCTCGGTTGGGATCCTGCTAGCCCAGACACAGGTCTCTTCACTGGCAACTTCGAATCCTTGGATGATGGCCGTGCACTCGGCATCAGCCTCATGGACGAAGGCGCTGACGTGATCATGCCCGTTGCTGGCCCCGTTGGTCTCGGCACCGCCGCAGCAGTACAGGAACGCGGTAATGCTTGGATCGTTGGTGTTGACACGGATTGGACCCAATCTGCTTCAGAATACGCAGATGTAATTCTCGGTTCAGTCATGAAACGCATGGATGTGTCCGTTTACACACAAATTGAAAACTATGTCAATGGTGTGGATTCCGGTACTCTCTATGTAGGTACTTTGGAAAACGGTGGCGTTTCACTAGTTGGCTCTTACGATGCTGACTTGCAAGCCGAATTGGACGCAGCTGCTGCTGGCATTATCGCTGGCGATATCCAGACTGCTCCCTAATTCCACAGTTCAAAAGTAAAATGAAAAGAGCCTGGCTTACGCTAGGCTCTTTTTTTATAAATCCAACTATCGAGGGCAATCTCGTTGTTTAGACACAAAAATTGCGCCTTATACCCCTATGGTAAAATGCCGCCACAACCATTCATTTGAGGAATAAATGCCCCCAGTTTTGGAATTGCGCGCGATCACCAAGCGCTTTCCCGGTGTTCTTGCCAACGACCACATAGATCTAACACTGGAAAAAGGGGAAATCCATGCCCTCTTGGGCGAAAATGGGGCTGGCAAAACAACTCTCATGAATATCCTCTACGGGCTCTATCAGCCCGAAGAGGGCCAAATATATATCAACGGCAAAGAAATTCAAGTTCATTCTCCTAGCGATGCTATTCGCGCTGGAGTTGGCATGGTTCATCAGCATTTCATGCTCATTCCAGTATTCACCGTTACTGAAAACGTCATGCTCGGAGACGAAGAAGTTCATGCGGCCGGCATTCTAAATCGTGAAGCTGCTTCCAAGCGTGTCTCCGAAATTTCTGAAAAATTTCAATTAACCGTTGATCCCAAATCCTACATTGAAGACTTACCCGTGGGTGTCCAACAACGCGTAGAAATAATTAAACTCCTATATCGCAATGCCGATATTCTCATATTCGATGAGCCCACCGCCGTGCTTACCCCACAAGAAGCCGATGAGCTTTTCAAGATCATGCGCTCGCTCACGGATCAGGGCAAATCCATCATTTTTATTACCCACAAGCTTCGCGAAGTCCTCGACGTTGCGGATCGCATAAGTGTTATCCGGCGCGGCAAAATGGTCGGGTCCACAACACCAAAAGAGGCCAGTAAATCCAGCCTGGCTTCGATGATGGTTGGTCGTGAAGTCATCCTTGAAGTCAACAAAAAGCCAGCCCAGCCTGGCGAGGTAATTCTCAAGGTAAACGATCTGGAAGTCCTTGATGAAACAGAAAACCTGGCAGTCAAGAAGGTTTCCTTTGCGCTTAAAGCCGGTGAAGTTCTTGGCATTGCCGGTGTTCAGGGCAATGGGCAAACCGAATTAGTTCAGGCGCTAACCGGCCTTCGCAAATCAGTAGGTGGAGAAATTGATCTCACCGGCGAAAATATAGCCAATTCATCTCCGCGTGAGATAACCGAATTAGGTACTGCTCATATTCCTGAAGATCGCCAACAAGACGGCCTGGTTCTTCCCTTTCCCATTGTCGATAACCTTACGTTAAATACCTATTATTTAGAACCCTTTTCTCGCGGTGCCATTCTTCAGCAGGATAAGATGCTCGAGGTAGCCCTAGAACGCATCGAAAATTTTGACATTCGCACCCCCAGCCCATTCACATCCGTTGGCTCATTATCCGGTGGCAATCAGCAAAAAGTAATCGTAGCTCGCGAGTTATCCCGTCCCGTCAAATTAATTATTGCTTCCCAGCCCACCCGTGGTCTTGATGTAGGCTCGATTGAATATATTCACAATCGCCTTTTGCAGGCCCGCGATGAAGGCGCTGCCGTCCTCTTGGTTTCCTCAGAATTGGACGAAATTTTGCAACTCTCCGATCGCATTGCTGTCATGTTTAGCGGTCAAATCATTGATACGCTCGAGGCTAAAGAAGCCACCAAAGAAAAAATTGGCCTTCTCATGGCTGGAGTTAAAAACTGAATTTCGCTAAGGATTGAAGAAATTGGCCGACGAAAAAAAACCAGCAGAAGAACAAAATAAATCTTGGGCTAGTACTTTTTACGAAGAAATTGCTAGCTCTCCCACTTCAGTTACCATTTTGGCAATTATTTCGGGCCTGCTGCTTGGCGGTCTCATCGTTGCACTTACCACTGAAGAAGCTTATTCTGTATTTGCCTCATCTCCCTTAGAGGCCATTCGCATTGGCCTTGGCGCTGCCTGGGATTCCTATGTGGCTCTATTCAATGGCTCAATTGGTGACCCTGCCAGGATTTCTGAAGCCTTTCGCAGTGGCGATGCATTGGAAATTCGCAAAGCCTTTGTGCCGTTTTCCGAAAGCTTGGTCCAATCCATTCCTTATATCTTTGCAGGACTCTCTGTTGCTCTGGGTTTCCGCGCTGGCCTATTCAACATTGGTGCTGAAGGGCAGCTCTTTGTGGGGGCTATCACCAGCGTTTGGGCCGGCTTCGCCCTAACCGGTCTGCCCCCTGTAATCCATATACCCATCGCTTTGCTGGCTGGTGCTCTTGGCGGAGCTTTTTGGGGCTTTATTCCGGGCCTTCTCAAGGCCAAGACTGGTGGTCATGAAGTCATCAATACCATCATGATGAATTACGTTGCATTTCGTTTAAGCGAATTCCTTTTACGTGGCCCCCTCCAACGCCCCGATTCATTTAATCCCGTTAGCCCATTCATTGAAGATAGCGCTAAGCTGCCCCGTTTATTTGCAGATCCGCTTCGCCTACATCTTGGCTTTTTCGTTGCACTCTTCGTTGCTTGGCTAGTTTATTTTCTACTATTTCGTACCAAATTAGGTTTCGACCTACGCACAGTGGGCTCCAATCCCCATGCAGCTCGTTATGCCGGCATGAATATCGTTACCGTTACCGTCCTGGCTATGAGTTTAGCTGGCGCGCTTGCTGGTTTAGCAGGCGCCAATGAGGTCCTCGGGCTTAATTACAATTTGGCCGTCGCATTTTCCTCGGGCTATGGTTTCGATGCCATCGCCTTAGCTTTGCTGGGTAAAAGTCATCCCCTGGGCGTAGTCCTCGCCTCGCTGCTATTTGGCTTCTTGCGCAATGGCGCGATCCAAATGCAGGTATCAGCCGGTATCCCCATCGACATTATCTCTGTGCTGCAAGCTATGATCCTGGCCTTTATTGCCGCACCAGCAATCATCCGCACCATTTATCGCTTACGCGAACCAGCCGAAGGTGAAGATGAAGGTCTTTCGCTGGGTGGTTGGGGAGGAAATTAGCCGATGACGGCCAATTCACAAACTGTGCAAACTACAACGCAATATAAATCCAACACGCGCCAACGTGTCATGGGCATTATTTTCCTTCTGCTCGCCGCCTTTATTTGGATATATTTTCTAGGATCCCTAGAATCGGGCGCTCTCACCACATTTAGAATGTCCCCCGGTGGCGTAGAAAACCCACTGCCCAATTGGCAATTTTCCACCGCTAACGCGCTCAATATTTTGGCCTCCTTAAGTGCCGCAATTGGCGCTTACCAATTAGTTAGAGGCTTTGGTGCTCGTACAAACTTGGTCCTGGGTGGCATCGCGGGCATGTTTATTTTTGCCTTCCTTTCCTGGGCTGCCTCCGGTGGTTCCCTAAACATGGCCGGTCTTTTGCAATCAACTCTAGTTAGGGCTGTCCCCATTACCCTTGGGGCCCTGTCTGGGGTGCTCTGTGAACGCGCCGGTGTAGTCAACATTGCTATCGAAGGCATGATGCTATCTGGTGCCATGATGGGTGCCCTCATTGGCAGCCTTACCAATTTATGGATCGGTCTCATCGCTGCTATTTTTACTGGGGCCCTGCTGGCCTTGATCCACGCCGTACTTTCCATCAAATATAAAACGGATCAAATCATTTCCGGCACAGTCATCAATATTTTTGCAACTGGGATGACCTCATTTATTTCTGCCAAATTTATGCAGAAATATCAAAATTTGAATAACCCGGGCATTTTCCCGCCCATCGAAGTCCCCGTCCTCAGCGATATTCCCTTCTTAGGACCCATTCTCTTCAATCACAATCTCTTTTTCTATGCCACCATCTTTTTCTTGGTGCTCTTGCATGTTGCCTTTTTCTATACGCGCTGGGGCCTGAGAGTTCGCTCGGTAGGCGAGCATCCCAAAGCGGCCGATACCTTGGGTATCAATGTTTTTAGAACGCGCTATATGTCCGTTATTCTTGGCGGCATGATGGCCGGTTTCGGCGGTGCCTATTTCACTTTAGGTTCTGTAGGTCGCTTTGACGAAGTCATGACTGCTGGTCGAGGATTTATCGGCTTGGCCGCCATGATATTTGGTAATTGGAAGCCATTCGGTTCCTTTGGCGCAGGTCTGCTCTTCGGCTTTGCCGATACGCTGGCCTCCAAGCTGGCCATTTTAGGTATTCCTATTCCCTCTGAATTCCTGCTCATGGCTCCTTATCTGGCCACCATGGTCGTCCTGGCAGGCGTCGTCGGGCGCGGTCAAATGCCCGCAGCCGATGGCACCCCTTACGAAAAGGAATAAAAAGAAGCGCTCGTAGCGCCTCTCATTTCTTTATTCAACCAGTCTTAGCCTATTCCTAATCTGAGCAATTAGCAGCTGAATAATTAATCCCGATTCAGCCCCTCAACATTTTCCCGGTTCCTAAGTATCAACCCCCATAGCTTCGTTCATCTCCTCAATAGACTCCCATTTTATTTCGCTTTGCTCCAGCGCCGCATCAATCCGGCCCACCAGGTCTGCAAAACCATCTTCGCTCACAGCCCCGCTGGTAAACAGATCTATGAGTTCACTTCGCTGCGCTTGCAACACCTCCCGCCAGGCGCGATCCATGTCTTCGCGTGCCAATTCGGGATCCTGAAGTAGAAGTTCTCTCACTCCAATGCTGACATCATTCACGTATTGTTCGAGCAAACCTGAAACTCGCTGCCAAGATCCTTCAGAAATTAATCCTTCGTCATGAACCTCAGAAAGATGGGCATAGGCTGCTCGTAGCGAACTCGATTCGGCTTTTTTCAGCGAAAACCGTTCGCGCTGCTCATGCTTGGGCGTGATATTCATGCGTCGAATCAAGGGTTGCATACTCAATCCCTGTACCAACAAAGTAAATAGCACAACTCCGAAAGCCATCGCCAATAACACGCTGCGCTCATCGCCTAAACTGAGAGGCAGACTCAGTGCCAGTGCCAGAGAGATTGCGCCTCTAAGACCACCCCAAAAAACAATATGACGCCAATTGCCCGGAATGTTTTTGTTACGCGTCGTGGAAGAGTAAATCACTATAGCTCGTGCTACCAACACCGCCAGAATTCCAACGAGAATGGCCGCCCAGTTTTCCAACAGTAAGGGAATCTCCACTTGCAGGCCAATCAATAAGAAAACGAATGAATTCGCTAGAAATGCAGCAAATTCCCAAAAGTTGAACACCGTAATACGCGTGGTCGGGGACATGCCTTTGGGGCTGAAATTACCAGTCACCATCCCCGCTGCAACCACAGCCAGCACGCCGCTCAAATGGAACTCCTCACTGATCAGAAAGACTCCATAGGCCAAAATAAAGGTGAGCGCGGTTTCAATCAGTGGATCTTTTATGCGGCTGATCAACAGTGAAACAATTACTCCCAAAGCTGCGCCTAATAAAAATCCCCCCCCAGCCACAATAGTGAAATCAACCAGGCTACTTACTACGTTAAATTCCCCTGTTTCAATCGCTGCCAACGCCAGACCGAATAACACAACGGCAGTTCCGTCATTAAACAAGCTTTCGCCTTCAAGTAAGGTTTGCAATCGCTTGGGAACACCTAATGTCTTGAAGAGGGCGATCACCGCCACAGGATCTGTCGCCGCGATTAGTGATCCAAAGACGATTGCCAATGGAAAACTTAGGTCGGTTCCCCAGCTAACTACGCCGGCAACTAATAGTGTTGTTACGACAACACCGGGAATAGCTAATATAGTAATTGTTCCTAAATATTGGCGTAATTTTCCAAATTCAACGTGAAAAGCAGCCTCGAAAAGCAGCGGTGGTACGAGTATTGCCATAATAATGTCCGGCGTAATTTCGATGCTTTCGCCCTGCCGAGCCACGGCCAATGCAGCCCCTACAAGTACCAGCCCCACGGTATACGGAACCCGTAATCGGCGCATCACTATCGCAACAATAGTTGCAATTAGCAACAAAATAATTGCAATTTCTTCGATCAGTATTAGACTACCTTCGACCATAGTTTTCCCTGATTTCTTCAAGTTGGGTAAAATCTTGGACATTATAGCTTGCCCTATTTTTCCCAATTTTTATTTCAATCTTAGCAATTTGAAGCTGTTCAACTGAAAGGTGAATTATGAAACAAAATTACGTGAAACTTTGGATGAAAAAAAGGGTGGTGTCCATCAATCAAGACGCCACGGTAATGGATGCAGCTGAAATGCTCAGCGAGAAAAAAGTGGGTACCTTGCCCGTTGTTGATGATCAAGACAAATTGGTCGGCCACACCACCATGAAAGATGTCCTTGGTTTCTTCCTTCCAGATTTCTTGGAATTATTCAATGACATTGATTTTCTCAAGGATTTTGGCGCTCTACGTGAAGTTTCGGCTGAAGACTTAGAGAAAGCCACTTCAACGAAAATCATTGACATGATGCAGGAGTTAATCTCAGTTCCGGAAGATACTAGCCCTATACGCGCTCTATCTATTATGGAAACACACGGCCTTGCCGATTTGCCCGTTGTCAAAGATGAAAAGTTGGTCGGTATTGTTTCACGCGTAGATATAGGCCGAGCTTTCTTGGCCAAACGTTTCGCTAAACCGAAATTGAAGGGCAATAAATGACCCTTCCCCAAATAGTCTCAATTTCAATATTCTTAGTGACCTTTGCGGCCATACTGTCTGAGCGTATTGATCGAATGATTGTTGCCATGGCCGGGGCCGGAGCCATGATTGCAGCTGGTATTACCCTAGACTTTTACCATCAAGAGGAAGCCCTCGAGGCCATCGATTACAACACGCTTGGACTTCTATTAGGCATGATGATTATCGTCGCTATATTAAGCCGAACGGGCTTTTTTGAATATTTAGCAGTACTCACTGCCAAACGCTCAAAGGGAAATCCCTGGATGCTCCTCGTTATTCTGGGCACGGTTACCACGCTCCTTTCAATGGTTTTGGACAATGTAACGACCATTGTGCTGATTGCCCCTGTCACGATTCTTATTGCAGAAATTATGGGTATTTCCCCCATTCCCTTTCTCATATCAGGTGCGCTGTTATCCAATACGGGTGGCGTCGCTACCCTTGTTGGTGATCCACCCAACATTCTTATTGGCTCTGCAGCGGGCCTAACATTTAATGATTTCTTGGTCAATTTGTTTCCCATTGTTGTCGTTGCCTGGTTGGGGGCCATCATTTCAATGCGCTTTCTGTTTCGCAAAGAACTTCAAGAGAAGCCCGCCGATGTTGATGCACTTCAACATCTCGACGAGCGCGAAGCTTTGAAAGATCCTGTTTTGTTGCGCAAAACGCTAATCGTTCTGGCTGGCGTAGTCCTCTTGTTTTTCCTGGAACGCGTAATACATTTCTCTCCCGCAATGGTGGCCCTTTCCGGGGCAGCAACAATTCTCCTATGGGTTCAGCCCAATGTTGAAGAACTGTTAAAAGAAGTCGAATGGACCGTTCTCTTGTTTTTTGGCGCCTTATTCGTAGTAGTTGGTGGTTTGGAAGCCTCAGGAGTGTTGGCTATTCTTGCAGAATCGATTACCACTTTGGCCGTTCAAGACATAATCCTTACCGGTGTTGTCGTAATTTGGGCTTCGGCTATCCTTTCCGCGATTGTGGACAATATCCCCTTCACCATTGTCATGATTCCCATCATTAGAGATCTCGGTAGTCTTGGTGTGGATATTGGTCCGCTTTGGTGGGCCTTAGCCCTCGGCGCCGGCTTCGGCGGCAATGGCACCCCCATTGGATCGACTGCTAATATCATTACTATCAAACTAAGCGAACGTACTCGCCATCCCATCACTACCGCTCTTTGGCTCCGCAAAGGTCTGCCAGTAATGCTCGTAGTAACCGTAATCGGCACCGTTCTGTTCGTCCTCAGGTATGGATAAGCACTTATGAAATCATTAAAAAATTCGCTCCGTTTAGAAGAAATTGCCTTTTTTACTATTGCGCTTTTAGCGTTAAAACAACTTGATTATTCCTGGGGCATTATCCTGCTCTTCTTTTTTGCTCCCGATCTGAGTGCTCTGGGCTACTTAATCAATCCTCGCCTGGGCTCATTCACCTACAACCTGGTGCATCACAAAGGCACTGCCATAGCCACTTATCTGCTCGGCCTTCAGCTAGCCAATCCGGCTATTCAATTTGCGGGCCTCATTCTCTTTGCCCATTCGAGCTTCGACCGTGCCATTGGCTATGGACTCAAGCTTCCCGGCACTTTCGATCAAACCCATCTCGGCCCTATTGGAAAAGCGGCTAAAAGCTCGTCCAAATCATAGGAGCCATTCATCGTTATTTACAACCTGGATAAAGTGGGCATCAGCTTCAATGCCCAGCCCATTTTTTCCGATCTAACTTGGGCGATAAAGAACAAGCATTGTGTCGGTCTCGTCGGAGCTAATGGCACCGGCAAATCAACCTTGTTAAAGATCATTGCTGGTGAGCTTAAGCAGGAAAGTGGTTTTGCCAATGCTCGTGGGAAAATCACCATTGGTAATCTGCATCAAGAACCCCAATTTGACGAGAGCCATACGCTTTGGGAGGAAGCCCTTACAGCTTCTGCAGAAGTGAAAACGGTTGAGCAGGATATCAAGCGTGCCGAAAAGCAAATGGGTGAGCCTGCCTATTATGAAAATCAAGCCAAGCTCGCTCGCAAAATTGAAGAGCATGCCCAATTATTGGAACGCTATACGGCTATCGGTGGCCCCGGTTATGAAGGCCAAATCCGTTCAACACTTCTCAGCCTCGGATTTGAAGAATCCGAATTCGAATTGCCTACCTCTGCTCTCTCTGGCGGACAGAAAAAACTCCTCGGCCTGGCCAAACTCTTAGTTACCCGTCCCGATCTGCTCCTCCTCGATGAGCCCGATAATCATTTGGATCTTGAGGGCAAAGCTTTTCTTGAAAAATATATTCGCAATCATCCGGGTGGGGTGGTTATCGTTTCGCATGATCGTTATCTTTTAGATGTTGTCGCTGATGAGATTGCAGAAATTGAGGCCGGCAAACTAACTGTCTATCCAGGTAACTACTCTGAATTTGCATTTGAAAAAGAACAGCGTTTGAAGAGTCAATTACATCAATTTAAAGTCCAGCAGCATGAAATTGGCCGCCTTGAGCAATCCGCCCAACGTCTCATAATTTGGGGCCGCTCTCGTGACAATGAAAAATTGATCCGTCGTGGAAAGTCCATGCTTAAACGCATCGAGCGTATGGAGAAAGTTGAAAAACCGATTACTCAAACTAAGAAAATGTCATTACAGCTTTCCGGTTGGCGTGGCTCAAACAAAGTCCTCGAAGTTGACGGTTTGGATAAATCCTTTCTGCAGCCCGACGGCAAATCAACTGTTGATATTTTTAAAGATTTAGATTTTACAGTTTGGCATGGTGAGCGCGTCGGTCTCGTGGGTCCCAACGGTGCTGGAAAGTCCTTGCTTTTTCGCCTAATCCTCAAAGAGCTTCCTGCCGATGCGGGTGAAATCAAGATTGGCCCCTCTATTCACTCCGCCTACTATTCACAGGAACATCAGAGCATTGACTACGATCAAACGCTGATCGATACTATTCGTGGAGCCCGCGCCCTGTCTGAGGGAGCCGCTGTAAATCATCTGGGCCGCTTTCTCTTCAATTATGAACAGGCCAAAGGCCCCGTTAGCAATCTCTCTGGTGGTGAGCGTTCAAGACTTCAGCTGGCCCTTATCATGCTCACTGGTGCCAATTTCCTCATGCTGGATGAACCCACCAACAATTTGGATATCCCCTCAGCCGAAGTGTTAGAAGAAGTCATCGCCGATTTCGAAGGCACTGTGCTCACCATTTCCCACGACCGCTATTTCCTTGATCGTGTCGCCGATCGCATCCTCGAGCTCGATGATAAATCCCTAACGGAATATCCTGGTTCATACTCGGATTATCAAGCTGCTAAATCCAGATTAGAAATTTCCCCGAGCTAGCCTAATAAAAAGCAATTGGAATCATCTATTCCAAGTTGAGAATTGCTGGAATCGCGTGCTTTTCTCCCCACGTATTCACCTTTTTCAAAAGAATTGTTGAATGAGTCAACAATAAATTAAGGCTTAGACTCGGAACCCAATTTCATAAATAGCCGTATCTCAGGCCAAATAAAAGGCAGCGCAATCAGCAGCCCCGCAATCATGCCACCCAACGAAACCACTACTGGCGAAAAAGTAACCCGCTCCATTGCAATCGAAAGCAATCCTCCAGCCAGCAAGGCCCCGCTTCCCACCCGTACCAATGTATTGCGCACTTTGAGCAGCCCCGGATACATGCGATTGAGCAACCACAGTAGCGCTAAAGCCTCCAATGAGAACGCAATTGAATTGGCCAAAGCGATTCCCGCTGCCCCCCAAAGGTTGGCAAAGCTAATCGCCAAAACGGCGTAAACGGCTGCATTGACTGCTGCTGCATACAGAGGGATTCGTGCGTTTTGCTGCGCATAAAATGATCTTGAAGCAATTTCGAGTAGCGCATGGCCTGCCAGTCCTAGCAAATAAGCCCTAGTCGCCCCCACCACTAATTCCACCCCTTCAGCACTAAATGCCGGAAAGGCCGTCGCCACTAAGGGTCTTAGACCAATACCCAGTAGCACCGCCGATGGAATTGTGAACGCGATGATCGCTCTTACAGCTCCGTTCACCGTTTCCTGAAATTTTTCCTTGTCACCTCGGCTAAATATCTCCGATATGCTCGGCAGCAGGGCAATTGCAACCGCGCTGCCCAGAAGCGTTTCTGGCACTTGCATGATGAACCAGCCCAAATTTATGGCCGTCACAGAGCCTTCATCCAATCTGGATGCCAAGTTGTCCCGAATGATAAAAAACATTTGGATAAAAAACATGGTCACCACGCGCGGCCCCAGCAAGGTCATCACCTGGCGCACTCCCTTAGAACGCAACCCAATGATCGGCCGCCAACGGAATCCATACCGTAACAATCCCGGCACTTGAATACCCAAATGCAATAGGGCCCCTAAAATGACTCCGAAAACGAGTCCCCGTACTCCCATGCCCATACTGGGCAGCACAATGCCTGCCACACTAAATCCAACGCTGGGCGCTAATATCAACGCCCCAAATATTTGTCCAATGTTGTAAAGCCCTGGAGCGAGGGCGGGCAGGATGAAATGCTGATTGGCTTGTAATCCTGCCATGGCCAAGCCGCTGAGCGAGAAGATTAATATGGCCACCAAATCCAAACGCATCAATTCGGCCGCCAGAATCCGTTGTGCTTCGGGAAAGCCGGGTGCAATGATCCGGTCAATAATGAAGGGGGCAAAGATGGCGATTACAACAGCAATTGCAGCCGTGGTGACGAACGCCAAATTTAATATGCGCACAAACAGGTCCCAGGCATCCTTGCGCCCACGCTTCTCTAAATATTCTGAAAGAACCGGAATGAGTGCCACTCCCAGCGCGCCACCCGATATCAGTGCTGAAAGCAGGTCTGGAATATTGTTAGCTGCATTAAAGACGTCCAATTCATAGGACAATCCAAATTGGTTATTGATGATTAACTGCCGGCCAAAGGCCAGCACTTTATCAATTCCGAAGAAAAATGCGATCAACAGGGAAGATTTAGCAAAATGTGTCATATTTTCAACCAGTATGCTTGCTTCGAATATTGTGCTGAAATAATGTGGGAAATGAGTCGCCCTATGTTTCTTCAGGCATCTATTTTCCGATCCAGCGCATTCTAACATGCGTCATTTTGCAGCCAATCTGAAAATTGGAACCTGTCTATTTATCCTTTCACCTTCTATTTATTACTAATCCAAGCTCAATTTAGAATAAAACCATCCAAAAAGTTGACTTCCTTAGGAAAATTCGATAAACTGTTTCTTGTCCCTTAATCGGGGAGTGCAATTATGACAATAGATTACTTACACTGAATCCCCTACCTACTTCCTAGTCCCACTTCTTTAGTCCAACCTATTTGTAGTGCTCCCACTGGGAGATTGGAGACCCGTTTTGGCGGTTAATTCCAGCTCTGTTCATTTCGATTTAAAACGCATCCTGACAGATAAACCTCTGTTGGGCCTTTGGCGTTTAATTTCTGGCCATCAAGTTGCTTATGCCGTTGCCACACTCAGTTTAGGTTTTGCAGCCATTGCACGTACAGCTGTATATCTTCTGCTGGCCTATTTTGTGGATTCAGTATTAGGCAATCCCGAACTATCCCATCAGGTACCCCTGATCGCTTTGGCCTTTATCGGTCTGGCCGCTATTCAGGGTTTCTTCACCTATCTAAGTGGTCATCGTGCCGGGCGCACAGCTGAAGCTGCCGCACAGCGCCTCCGCAATTACCTCTATGATCATTTCCAACGTTTGAACTTTGTCTATCATGACAAAACTAAAGTAGGCGAGCTCATTCAGCGTTCAACTTCAGATGTGGATGCTCTCAGGCGTTTTTTCGCCTCGGAAGCCGTCGGTTTTGGCCGCATCGTTTTTCTTTTCTTGGTCAATTTCGTCGCTATCTTTTTCATCAATGCTCGCCTCGCATGGCTTTCCGTCATCGTCGTGCCCATCACAGTGGTCATGTCCTACTATTTCTTTAAACGCATTTCGGATGCCTACGAAAATTTCCAAAAACAAGATGCCATTCTTTCTAGCGTCCTTCAGGAAAATCTAAGTGGTGTCCGTGTCGTAAAAGCCTTCGCGCGTCAAAAATACGAGAAGAATAAGTTTGAAGATGAAAATTGGGAGAAATTTACCCGTGGACGCAAACTTCTCATGTGGCACGCTCGTTTTTGGCCTACATCAGATGTGCTCACCAGTGCGCAGATGATCTTTGGTTTCTATTTGGCTGCCATGATGACCGTCAACGGCACCATAACCCTGGGTGATTATCTGGCCTATGTGGGCATGCTCATTTGGATTATCTGGCCTATTCGCAATTTAGGGCGCATTATTGTCCAAATGTCGACAGGCTTGGTCTCTTTCAAACGCATTATGGAGGTCGTCAAAGAAGATCGCGAACCATTGATCATTGGCGATTACACACCGGAAAAAGCCCCCACAGGCGCTATTGTTTTTAAAGACGTTACCTTTGAATATGAAGAAGATAATCCGGTATTGAAAAATGTTTCATTTGAAACTAAGCCGGGTCAAATCATTGCCCTGCTGGGGTCTACCGGCTCCGGTAAAAGCACGCTCATCAATTTGCTGCCCCGCTTCTATGAATATGATCAAGGAAGCATCACGCTCGATGGCATTGAGTTGAATCGTTATCCGCGCACATTTTTGCGCCAGCATATTGGTCTTGTACAGCAGGAGCCCTTCCTATTCTCGCGTACTATCCGCGAAAATATTGCCTATAGTGTTGGTCGCCAGGTCACTGACGAGGAAATCTTCGCAGCCGCCAAAGCAGCCGCAGTCCACGACGTAATCCTGGAATTTCCCAATGGCTACGACACATTGGTTGGCGAACGCGGTGTCACGCTGTCCGGTGGCCAGAAGCAGCGTGTCACTCTAGCCCGTACGCTTCTCAAGAATCCCGCCATCCTTATTCTCGACGATGCCACCTCTTCCGTAGATACGGAAACGGAAGCTTCGATTCGCAAAGCACTGGACGATTTGATGGAAACGCGCACAACTTTCCTAATCGCCCATCGAATTCATTCGGTCATGGATGCCGATCTGATCTTGGTTTTTGATGATGGTCACTTGGTCCAACGTGGCACGCATGACCAATTGCTCAGAGAAAAGGGCATCTATCGTCAAGTGTTCGACATTCAAACCCGCATTGAAGCAGAAGTGGAACGCGAAGTATCCACTTCAGGAAATTAGCATGACCCAACCAACAACTTTTCAAGAAGAAGAATTCGACGCAAAGTTTAACGGTCGTACCTTGCTGCGCATTTTGGCCCAAACCAAGCCGCATTGGCCCTGGGTACTGGGTTTTCTAATAACCATTGTCGGTGTTGCCGGCCTAGATTCCTATTTCACCTTTCTGGGCAAACGCATCATTGATGAGGCCATTGGAGTCGGCAATCGTGAAGCTTTAATCGAAATTCTTACACAGTATGGCTTGCTCTCGCTGATTCAGGCTGCCCTGGTATTTGGCTTCATCTATCTAACTGGCATCCTTGGCGAGCGAGTTCGCTACGACTTACGCAAGAAAATGTTTAGCAAATTGCAAGATTTGTCCCTCGCCTATTACAACCAGACCCCCATCGGTTGGATCATTTCACGTGTCACCTCAGACAGCGATCGCGTTGCCGAATTGGTTACCTGGGGTCTTCTCGATGTGACATGGGGATTGGCCATCTTCGCCACCTCGTTTTACTTTATGGTTCTCATCAATTTGCAATTGGCCTTCATCGTTGCAGCTGCATTTCCAGTGTTGCTCATCGTGGCCTCCTGGTTTCAACGCAAAATAATTTTGGAATATCGCAATGTGCGCAAAATCAATTCCAAAATTACTGGTGCCTACAATGAGAACATCACTGGCGTAAAAGTTACCAAATCTCTCGGCCGCGAAGACGCCAACCTGAACGAATTTGGAGAACTCACCGGCGAAATGTATCGCGCTGGCTATCGCGCCGCTTGGCTATCCGCGCTTTTTCTACCCATTGTCCAGCTGATCTCAGCTATCTCGTTGGGCAGCATTGTTTGGTTCGGTGGCTATCAAGTTGAAATTGGCGGCCTAACTATTGGCGGTATTCAAGCCTTTGTCTCCTACCTGACCTTTATGCTCTTCCCCGTTCAAGAAATGGCCCGCGTCTACGCAGAGATGCAACATTCCATTGCCTCTGCTGAACGAATTTTCTCCATGCTTGACGAAGAGCCTTCTGTGGTGGATCTAAAGAAGGCTCGCGATCCCGGCAGCATCCGTGGCGACATTGAATTTGCTGGCGTAGATTTTGCCTACGACGATGAACCAGATCACCCTGTCCTCAAAGATTTCAACCTCAAAGTAAATCAGGGTGAAACCATCGCCCTGGTTGGCTCCACAGGTGGCGGTAAAAGCACCATTGTCAATCTGGTATGCCGTTTCTTCGAACCCACCAAAGGTCGTATCAACATTGCTGGCAAGAATTACAAACATTACACCTTGCAGTCCATCCAATCTCGCATTGGCGTCGTCTTGCAAACCCCGCATCTGTTTTCGGGGACCATCCGCGAAAATATTCGCTATGGTCGTTTGGACGCCAACGATCAAGAAGTCGAGCAAGCTGCAGATTTAGCAGGCGCTAGCAGTTTTGTACTTGAAATGGAAAAAGGCTACGATGAAGAGGTAGGCGAGGGCGGTAATTTACTTTCCGTTGGCCAAAAGCAGCTCTTATCTCTGGCCCGTGCTATCTTGGCTGATCCGGAAATATTTGTTATGGATGAAGCCACTTCCTCCGTTGATACCCTCACTGAAGAATTGATTCAGCAGGGCATGGAGCAGATGATGTCCGGCCGAACATCCTTCATTATTGCCCATCGCCTATCGACCATTCGCTCAGCCGATCGCATTCTGGTAATTGAAGACGGCCAGATCGCCGAAGAAGGCACTCATTCAGCCCTGCTTCAAAATAAAGGTCACTACTATCGCCTTTATACACAGCAATTCCGAGAGGAATTACGTCGCGAGCAGGATCCCTTCATGGCTCAAGCGCAGGAAGAAGAAGCCGCTAAATAATCAGAGAGGCCATCTTTTGGCCTCTCTCTTCAACCCCCCAGCCATAGAAATGCTTTTCTTCCCACGATAACTAATAGCAATCCCAGTACAACATTAGCTGCGATATTTAATAGTCCAGCCACAGCCTCCCCCTGATCAATCAACCTGACCGTTTCCAATCCAAATGTCGAAAAAGTGGTGAATGCCCCTAACAAGCCCGTCAGAATCAGCAGCCTTTGTTGCGGCTCAAACCAGCCCCGTAGATCAATCGCCGCGCTGACCAGCCCAATCGCGAAACAACCTAGCAGATTTACTGTTAGTGTTCCCAATGGAAAATTGAACGCCGCTGCCAGATTCTGTCCCCAACCAGACAACAAGTATCTAAATATGCTTCCCGCAAATCCGCCCAAGCCCAACACTATCAAATCGCCCATGTATTTATCTCTCTTCTATTATTTAGCGGGTCGCCTAATCAAAGCGCCCAATCTTCAATTTAGGCCGAGATTATATCGTTGGCAATTTTCCGCGATCAAACTCAAGTTTCCGTCGCTCATCAGGCAATAATCTTGCAACACTAGAATCTGACTATGACCACATCCTGGCTCCAAGAGGCCTCTGCCTCCCCCTCGTTAGAAGATACTCAGCCTTCCGTCCCCGCGCTTTCGCGCGCGCGTCGCCGGCGTCAACGCAGGCGCATCAGTCGCCGCCTGCTAAAGCCTCTCCTCACCATAATGCTGCTACTGCTGCTCTACCTCTTTCTCCCCTGGCAGCACCGCATACTTATTCTTGGCATCGATCGCGTCCCCGAGGGCACCACCATCGGCCGCAGCGATACCATGATCATTACCTCTATCGATCCCTTTCCTGGCCAAGTCAATTTGCTCTCCATCCCCCGTGATCTCTGGGTCGCCATCCCTGGCTATGGTGAAAGCCGCATTAACGCTGCCCATTATTTTGCGGAAGTGGCCCAATCCGGAACCGGCCCCGATCTGGCCATTGAAACGGTTTCAACCAATTTTGATGTTCGCTTGAACACCTATGTACGCATCCGGCTAGAAGGTTTTGCAGATGTAATCGATGCCCTGGGTGGCCTCAACATTGAGCTTTCCCAACCCACAGCTGGCTACGCAGCCGGCAGCCATCAATTAGATGGCACACAAGCCTTGGCCTTTGTCCGCGATCGCACGGGTGACGATTTCTTTCGCATGCAAAATGGCCAGCTCTTCATTCAAGCGATGCTCAAGCAGCTCATCAACCCGCTTACTTGGTTCCGTATCCCTCAGACAATCACAGCAGTTGCAGACACCATCGATACGGATTTGCCTGCTTGGCTTTGGCCTCGCTTGGGCATCGCCATGCTTCGTGCGCTTCCCGATGGCTTTGACACTCGCTCACTGGATCGCACCATGATTAATCCCTGGACTACATCCGATGGCGCACAAGTTCTCTTGCCCAATTGGCCCATAATCCTCCTGCTTATCGACGAACTTTTTTAGTTCTCCTTCATGGAAAATAGCTTAGATATCCTTCACCTTACGCCCAAATCGATATAATTAAACCCAATATGATAAATCGCCAAATACCCCTAATCGACCTCCACCGTCATCTCGACGGTTCCATTCGCTTGCAAACCATTCTGGATCTGGCTAAGCAACATGATCTACCATTGCCTGCCACGAATTTAGAAGAATTGCGCCCCCTTGTCCAAATTATGGAACCCCAGCCCGGCGTCATGGCCTTCATAGCCAAATTTGAATGGATGGTCGGCGTCTTGGCCGATTACGATGCCTGCCGCCGCATTGCTTACGAAAATGTGCTCGATGCCCAATCCGAGGGCATTCACTATATTGAATTGCGCTTTAGTCCCCTCTTCATGGCCCAGCCCCATCATCTGGATACGGTTGATGTGGTCTCCGCTGTTCTCGATGGTCTCGAACAAGGGGCTGAAGAAACTGGTGTGAAAGTCAATGCCATTGGCATTCTTAGCCGCCATTACGGGCCCAAAATGGCCATGCAGGAGCTCAATGCGCTATTAGGTCATAAGCAACGCATTGTTGCCCTCGATCTAGCTGGAGATGAAGCTAATTTCCCCGGGCAGCTCTTTGTTGAGCATTTCAAAATCGCTCGTGCTGAGGGCTGGCACATCACCGTTCACGCCGGCGAAGCAGCCGGAGCTGAGAGCATTTGGCAAGCTGTTGAGGAATTGGGTGCCCAACGCATTGGTCACGGTGCCCGACTTATGGAAGATCCCTTGTTAGTCGAAACTGTATTCCAAAATAAAATTGGCGTTGAAACCAACCTGACCAGTAATGTTCAAACCAGCACATTCGCCAGCTACGAAGAACATCCCCTCAAAGCCATGTTGCAGGCCGATCTCTTGGCCACCATCAACACCGATGACCCTGGCATTAGTGCCATTGATCTACCCCACGAATATGAAATCGCGGCCCCTGCCGCCGGTTTATCTTCCGATCAGATACAAATTGCACAAGCCAACGCCCTGGAAATTGCATTCCTCTCCGCAGAAGAAAAAGAAGCCCTAAGTCAATCGATAGCTAACTAAATTTTGTTTCCCTGAGTTTTAGCAATAAATTTTCAAAATCGCCTCACTAATGTGAGGTCCCAACAATGCCATTTGTAGCTTTCAATACATTTGTGCAATTCAATTTAATTCTAGCGACAAAAAGGTTATCTCAATATAAAGATTCCCGGCTGTCGAATCGTAAACAAAAAAAACCAATTACGGTTTGTTGCGCGGGGTTTCTAAGGGCCATGCAATGGCCCTTAGCGGGTCCAGGGCCAGCGGTCCTGGGATTAAGAATAATAAAGAAAGTTTCCTCCCTTAAACATTCATAAAAAAAGAGGCCCTGAGGCCTCTTTTTGGTTCCGTGTTTCTGACTGAGAAATGCTAATTTACCTACGTCTTCCCATACCAGTCACCAGGCTCGCGTAGTAAAGCAGTTGCAATACAGCAGTGACTAGCCCCGCCACATAAGTCATCGCCGCCGCGTTCAAGACCTGATTGACTCCGCGTTGTTCCTCATCGCTAGTAATAATTCCTGCAGTGGTCAACATCGCTCTGGCTCTGCGCGAAGCATCCAGTTCAACGGGTAGGGTGGCTAGCGCAAAAATGGCGCCGCCTGCAAAAAACGCCACGCCTAGCCAGGCGAGTCCGGTCAATTGCAGGAAAAATCCGGCCATGATTAATATCCAACCTAAATTGGATCCTATATTAACTACTGGCACAATCGCTGATCTTAAGCGCAGTGGTAAATAGTCCTGGTTATCCTGCTCAGCGTGGCCCAATTCATGCGCTGCTATGGCTGCGGAGGCCACAGAGCTCCCTTGTCCAACTCCCGGAGATAAACGCAATACCTTATTACGTGGATCATAATGATCGCCCAATCGGCCTTGCGCGGCCTCAATCTCAACGTCATACAATCCAACCCGCTCGATTAATTTCTGCGCAATTTGAGCGCCAGTCAATCCAGCCTGATTTTGCACTTTTTCCCATCGTGAATAAGCAGATTTCACATACCATTGGGCCAGCATCATTAAAAGAAATGCGGGCACCATAAAGATAATATAGCTTGAATTTAGAAACATATCTCTGTCTCCCTAAACTAATTACTCAAAAACTCAATCGCCGCATCCAATTGCGGGTCAATCTCTGCGTCCGCATCTTCCTGAGTGAATTCAACTTCAATGTCAGGCGCAATGCCAACTCCGTGCAATAGTGTCTCGTTGGGTGTCAGGAAGTGGGCTATCGTGACCCGCAAAGCCCCCTGACCATTCTCTAATATGGGTGAAAGTTGCACAGAGGCCTTCCCAAAACTTAGCTCGCCAATCAGCGTCGCTCGTCCAGTGTCTTGCAAGGCTCCCGCCACGATTTCGCTGGCCGAAGCAGAGCCACCATTTATTAGCACCACCATATTAATCTCGGTTGCTAGTCCGCCTTCATTCACCTCATAAACCTGCTGACTTCCATCTCCAAATTCTTCGATTAAGACGATCCCATCGCTTAAGAATTGCGAAGTAACTTCCACAGATGTATGTAGGAATCCTCCGCCATTGTTCCGCATATCCAAAATCAGCCCTTGAGGATTTTGAGCCAGCAAATCGTTTAGCGCATTTTCAAGTTCGATGCTGGTAGAGGCTCCAAACGTAAGTAGTTGAATATAGGCAATGTTGCCTTCCAAAATCTCGCTTTGTACACTCGGCACAAAAATGGATGCTCGCTCAATTTCAACATCAAAATTCGCCGCGCTTCCGTCCCTTTGAATCGTGAGCACAACCAGGCTGCCTGCGGGTCCCACAATACGGCTGATCACCGCGTTCCCATCAACCCCAGTCATATCTTCCCCATCAACTGCCACCACAATATCACCTGGTTGCAATCCTGCTGCTTCAGCCGGAGAGCCTTCCATTGGTGCAATGATCGCTAAGTATTCGCCAGTCGGGTCCACCCAGGCTCCAATGCCTTCATATTCCCCATCCAGGCCCAGGATTTCTTGGCTTAATTCAACGGGATCTAAATAAGTCGTATGCGGGTCTCCCAAGCTGGACACCATACTCGCCAGTGAAGCGCGCATCAGGTCATCGTAGCTGGTCAAGCCCTCTAAATTTGCGTATTCTGCTTGGCCCCAAATCGTAAAGAAGGGCAGGAAATGGTCAATAATGTCTGCCGGCGTCTGCGCCTCATCCGCCAAATCTCGCGCACTAGGAGCTGTACTTGGCAAATCGACTGCTGCGACATTTACACCCAATTGCTCTAGAATTCCGTTTAGACCATCCAGGGCACCTTGGGCTAAGATCGCATCATCAATCGGCTGGCTGACAAAATCATTATGTAATATTCTCCGTGCTTCCCAAACCGGCGCAAATAGCGTCTCCAAATCCACATCCGCTCCAAAAGGAGTTTCCGTAGCCGGTATTTCAGTAGCCGGGCTGACGACCTCTTCAATTAATTGGGTGGGATTCTCGAAAAATGCTTCAACACGTTCCCCAAATCCAAAATATATTCCTAGTCCTGCAGCGGTGGCACACACCAGCGTTCCGGCAAATAAAACGCCGATAACTAGTCCAATCATGACTCGATTCGATTTCATTGATAATTCCTAATGTCTCTATTTGTAGGCGACCTGCTCAAGATTAGCACATTACTATTAGAAGTGAATAAACAGCAATCTATTCTTCATCATCAGCCAATTTTTTCACGCGCTTCGCTAGTTCTTCCAATTGCGAATCCTCAACTTCCCAAGGATTCCGCGCCCGTCTAACCAGATTCCGGTACACAGAGACCTCATCATTTCCCTGCCCCCTGCGTGCGCGTAAATAAGCTGAAATTGGGAATCCCAGTCCAATGAGCAATATTAAACATAGCGCCCCCAAAAGGCTTGCGTTTTCAAGCATCTTGCCGCTCTGCCAGCTCTGGCATTACCTGGATCAGCTCTTCAACATGTTGAATGCTGAATTCGGCCGCTGGGTGCGGTTCTTGGCTACCCACCCAAACAGTCCGCGCCCCAAGGTCAGCTGCAGGCTCCAAATTCACTACACGGTCATCTATAAATAAGGCTCGGCCAATCTCGATTTGCTCCGCCATTTTCAGTGCGGTTGTATAAGCCGCTATCTGCGGTTTGTTTTGAAATTGCATCGCTTCAATATCAATTATTCCCCGAAAATGTCCCCGCACGCCCAGAGCGGTCAATACTCTTTCCGCGTGAGCCTCGCTCGCATTCGTCCATATCCACTTAGCCTGTGGCAGACCCTGCAACATTCGCTCTAATTCTCCATTTCGCTTTATATGCTTTTCAACCGGAATGTCATGTACAAATTTCAAATACTCCTGCGGATCAACCTGATAATGAACGTGTAAACCCCGCAAAGTAGTCCCGTATTTCCCCAAGTATTCCATGCGTAGCTCATCTGCTTCTCGTTCCCGAATGCCCACGCGTTCAAGCATAAACAGTCTGATCCGGCCGACCATCAGGTCCCAGAGCCCGTTGTCATCTCGATAAAGCGTCTCATCCAGGTCGAAGAAAATCGTATCGATTTGCATACCGCGAGAGTATAGCCCAACCCATAATTCCCCGCTTCTCCGCTTATTCTTGTCTACAACCCTTCCTTCAAATTAGTCTAATTAAACAAAAAAGGAGCGGACATTAGTCCGCCCCTCATTGTCAATCAATGGAGTTTCTTGAAAAGAAACTCCCATAGCTGCTCGATAGAGCTGCTAAGCCTCGCTGCGCCCAAAACTCAGAAACTTGGGCAGCTTGATCTTGAATCCACCCTCACCGCCAACGCGAATGTCGCGGGCTCCAAAACGCCACCAGGCTAGCAAGGAGAAAATGAGGCTTATTCCCAGCAAAACACTGAAATCACCGACCTCAAAACCTTGCGGCCAAGAGTCTCCTTGATAGTAGTACATCGGCAAGTATTCAGATATCGAACTCAACGTATCGTTAATTGCTGATAATCCACTGACAAAGAAAGATGCCACCAAGAAAATCCCCGCACCCATTGCTGCCAAACGTCTTGAGGGCAGCACCATGCTTAGTAGCAAGGCCAGTCCGAAGAAAAAGCTCATTAGTGCCCCTAGCGATGCCAAGCCTCCAGCCAGACGAATGCCTTCGTACTCAGCCACGTAAAAGTTTGCGCTGATCATCACCGCAGACCATACGATAACTAAGATCAATACCATAACGGCTACCCAACTCAGCAATCGGCCCCAAAAAAGGCTCGTTCTACTTACAGGTTGTGCGAGCAGTAAGTCTAGTGTGCCTGATTCTTCGTCCGACGCGAGCAATCCAGCGCCACCGATAACGGCATATACGCCTAACACCAGTGGCATGAAGGAAAAGAATTCTAGGGATAAGAATCCCTCAGGTGTAGTGAACTCTGCAGCCTCACCAAAGAAGGCCATCAATTCGGGCGGATAAGCATCTAGAAGCGTACTGAATGTCTCGATATCAGCCGCAATCGTGTCAAAAAACAACACCATTAAATAGGCAAAAAAGCCCAAACTTAAACCCCAACCCAATATGCCACCACGAGAGCGGCTAAGAGAATGTTTAAAAACAGTCAACATAACTTACTCCTTGTAATAAGCCAGGAAAATTTCTTCCAGACTTGGTCGCTGTGTATCAAAATCAGTTACGGGATGCTTGGCCAAGGCTTTGATCAGCTTGTCCATCTCGCCCTCAACTTCCAGCAATACTTCCTGTCCATTGCTGCTAGAAAGCACAGTTACCCCTTTTATCTTTGAAAAAGCCTTTGCATCAACTTTCTTTCCGAAGCGAATTCGCGCTCTATTAAGTGCACGTTGTGCCAGCGAAGACGGCTCAGCCACTTCCACAATTCGGCCACCGCGAATAATGCCTACTCGATCTGCAATCGCTTCGACTTCACTCATAATATGGGAAGAGAAAAACACAGTTGCTCCTGCATCGCGTGTTTCCTTCAGCATATTCAGCACTTCTTGCTGAACGAGTGGGTCTAAACCTTGCGTGGGTTCATCAAATAGCAATAACTCAGGCTTATGCATCATAGCTTGCACAATGCCCACCTTTTGCTTATTGCCGTGTGATAGATTGCGAATTGGGCGATTAATGTCTAGGCTCAATCGATCAGCCAGTTCATTGACATAGCTCCAATTAGCTTTTTTGCCGCGTATTTCATTGAAATAGCGCAAAAGAGCTTTGGCCGTCAAATTATTGTCCAGATGTAACTCACCTGGCAAATATCCAACGCGCCTCTGAACGCCCACCGGATCCTCTTTAGGGTCCGTTCCTAAAACCGTAACCGCGCCATCATTGCGGTGTATTAAGTCAAGCAGGCAGCGTACAGTTGTCGTTTTGCCGGCTCCATTGGGTCCCAGGAAGCCGAAAATTTCACCTTTTCGTACCTCCAGGTCAACCCCATACAGTGCCTGGAAATCCCCGTAGAATTTCACCAAGCCCTGGGTGCGGATGGCATTTGAATCATCCATGTTACCTCCACGCCCTAATCTCAGTTTTTCTTGCTTCCGCAAGATATTTAGGGACGCCTAAAGATATTGAAAATTATCGTCCTTGTCAAGTACCAATTTTTCCCTCTTGCCTCGCACATAAATATGCAATTTGCCGCATCGAACTTTCCGATATCTTGCAATATCAAAAATTTACTTCAAGGACGGTCAGCTAATTGGAGTTTATTCTGTGAGGGATACGTAAACCTGATTACTTGCCCGTGGTCCTAGTACGATTTCCTGTCCCCGATCAGCCACCATCACGTGCAAATTATGATCCGTTTCAGCAATTTCAGTGATCCGAAATTTGGCTCCCGGTACCAAGCCCTGTTCATTTAAGAATTTCAGCAGTTCTGGGAAAGTATCCCGCACTCGTTTCACAACCCCTTCATCTCCCACCTCTAAGCCGCTCAGCACAGTTTGTGCGGATTCCGGCATGGTTAAATCGGGCCGGGGAATTGGATCGCCATGCGGGTCGTGTTCGGGGTCGCCCAGTGCAGCTGCAATCCGCTCCACAAATTGTTTGGAAATCACATGTTCCAGCCGATCTGCCTCGGCATGCACTTCATGCCATTCATAGCCCAAAATTTGCACCAGGAAAAGTTCGATCAAGCGGTGATAGCGAATGGTTTCCAAGGCTGCTTTTCGCCCTTCATCAGTTAATGCCACCCCATGATGTTTGCGGTATTCAACCAGCACCTCATCGCCCTCTGCTAGCTTTTGCAGCATGCCCGTAACGGAAGCCGCCGCAATTCCTAAATATTCAGCCAGCGCATTCGTCGATGCGCGCTCACTATTGAGCGTCAACTCATACACCGCTTTCAAATAGTCTTCAACCGATTGAGATCTTGGCCCTGCTGGGTTTGAAGTGCTTGTTTCGCTCATAAGCTAAGTGTAAGGCTGGAAAAACCATGTGTCAAATCAACATGCGCTAGCGATCCGCTCCATTGGGAATTACAATCGAGGCTCAATGAAATTCATCAAAGATCTTCCTTGGACTAAACTCACTCTTCTTTTTTACGCTTTCCTATTTACCGTCTTTATGGCTTGGTCCGTGGTCTATGAGACCCTGCTGCCATTATTTCGTTCCGGTGACATGGTTGCCTTTAACCGCAACCTCGTAGGCATCCCCCTTATCTTTATCGGAGTCGGCCTTTTTTGCTATTCAGCCTTCCGTTTTCTGCGAGATACTTTAAATTACTCCAAATCTCCCAAAGTTAATCTTTCTGAATCGGAGTTAAAACCCAATAAACGTGGCGAACCGATAAGGAGTCCCCGCAACTATCAGCTTCCTCCGCTACTGCGCGCTTGGCTGCCTGCCTTCTTTCTATTTGTTAGCTCAGTCATCCTTATCGCCCTCGGTAGCTGGCTAATCAACTAGAAAAAATGTAGCGCTTTAGTCGCCTTTGTGTTAGTATTTCGCCGCTAGATCAACAGAAGTTCTAATTTGGCTCTACAGCACGATTTGGAACCCAAGGTTGACTAAGTAAGACAAAAGGAGTTCCAAATCTCATGACTGACAAAGTCCAAGGAACCGTAAAATGGTTCAATGGCTCAAAAGGCTTCGGCTTTATTGAGCGTGAGGATGGCGAGGATGTGTTTGTACACTTCACCGCTATCGTGGGTGACGGTTATCGCAACCTCAACGAAGGCGACACAGTCGAATTCGTAATCACCCAGGGCGATAAAGGCCCTCAGGCGCAGGACGTCGTTATTATCTAACGATTTACCCTAAGCAAAAAAAAGCGGCTGTTTCAGCCGCTTTTTTCTTTAAATAACTCTTATACCGTTCTTACACAATTTACCAAATAGTAGGCTATAGTTAGCCTGCTGGTTTAGCAGAAGTTCTAAGTTTAGAAAAGATTTTGTAGATTTGGAACCCACGTTTGATCAAGACTAATAAAAGGAGTTCCAAATCATGACTGAAAGAATCCAAGGAACCGTAAAATGGTTCAATGGCACGAAAGGTTTTGGTTTCATCGAACGCGAAGAGGGTGAAGATGTATTCGTACATTTCAACGCTATTCAAGGCGATGGATACAAAAATCTGAACGAAGGTGACCGCGTAGAGTTTCTGGTAGTGCAGGGCCAAAAAGGCCTGCAAGCCCAGGACGTACTCGTAATCTAAGCGATAACTCGCTAAATAAAAGGCCGCTCATATGAGCGGCCTTTTTGATTCTCGCTAGCTTCCACAATTGGATCACCATTCACTCTTTTGCAATCTGCCTCTGCATTAATCTATAATTCCCCCATGTCCACAATTCAATGTCCCTATTGCGCCACAGCCTACGTGGCCCATCAGCCCAATTGCGACAATTGCGGCGCACCCCTCCCAGTAGCGGAAGACTTTCCCCTTGCGCCTCCAAAGCGCAAAAGCGATCTGCAATATCCGCCCAATCCGCCTCGAGAAATAAAAAATAGCTACGTCTGGCGTCTGCTAATCCAGGACGCCACCTTTATGATCGCCGCTATTTTCGGCGGCATAGGCGCTATTTTCACGCTTGTCGGCATCGCCCTCACATTGGGCGTCATTACGGCCGTGGTTGGTATTCCTTTTGCAGCCTTTGGGTTGCTCTTCTTTTTGCCCGGATTCTTCTTTGCCCAAAAACGCTATGCCTGGGCCCGTAGCCAGCTTCTGGTTCTTAGGGATGGCCTTGCCACAGAAGGCGAGATTGTTGAAATATCAGTTAATTATTCGATAACCGTTAATGGACGCAATCCGTGGAATGTGGCTTACATATATTCGCTAGCTGAAAAAGATTACGAGGGTCAGATCAGCACTCTCAAGCAGCCCCGTTTCCTTGCTGAAGGCCAACCTGTAGTGGTTCTATATTTAGATCGCAATCATTCAATCAGCTCTCTATATCCGCGCCCTTAGCGTTGTAATCCTTCCCCTCTGATTAGAGTTCTTCAAACAGCCGAATCTCCACACCGGTCATTTCTCGTACTCGCTGATAAACCCGTTCCACATGGATTCGATAGCTCGTCCGAATAGCCTCCGCATCAATTTTCTTAATCGGATGCTCGTAATCTGGGTTAAGCCACAGTCCTATTGTCGATAGTCTTTGCGCCAGCTTCAAAACTTCGAAGAATTCTAGATTTTCTATTGTCCGGCCAAATGCCTGCTCATAAAAATCCAGATACGCGTTTCTTGCTTCGGCCCCCAACATAAATAAAAGTTGGTGCAATGTCCAGGCTAAATCGCTGCGTCGATCACCAATTCCTGCGAAACCCCAATCCAGGACAAATAATTCGTCACTCGCATCATCCACAATTACATTTTCAGGATGAAAATCATTGTGCAGAAATACTAAATCCGTATCTTTCACCTGCTTCCGCTTGACATCCAACCATTCCAATAAGCCTTTGAAATCGCTCAACCCGTTAGTCGTCACCTGATCTTTTAGCTGGCGCATTTCTGCATCCATACCTCGCGAACTCGCTTCCAGGTCAAAGCTGTCCCTTAGATTTTCGCTAAATTGAGCTCGCCTAAGCCCATGAATAGCCACATGCACTTCAGCTTGCTGTTCCAGTATCAAATTTCCAACCATATCTTTGGCCAATTGCCCCTCAATTCTTTGCATAATAAGGATGGTCGGTCCCTCGGTCTGCTCGCTCTCCAATACTGCATAAACCTCAGGTACTTCAATATTGAGCTCAATTAGTTGCTTCATCAATGCAAAGTCTCTATGCGCTTTTTCATCCATTTCGCCCGTTTCGAAATAGCGCAGTACCAATGGCAATCGATAATTTTCCTTCGCTCCACTGCTCAACAGATCCCCAGAAAAAATGCGACTTTCCCAACCCCCTTTAATTTCGTTGATGCCATCAAAGGAATACGATCCATCTAGACCCAATTCTTGCACCAGTTGCTCAACAATTACCTGCCTAATCCTGGCTGAAATAGTCATGCTGATTGCTGTATCAGATATAAATCGGTAGGGTGGGCAATCCAATTATCTGCCTCCACACCCAGAAAATAATCTCTAATTTCATAGAGCTGTTCGCTATTCATTTCTCTTGCGTCGATTTGGCATAGAAAACTGAGTAATTTCATGGCTTCTGGATCCATCTCGCTTCTTGCAATCAGTGATAAATCACATTTCCCCATGATTGTTTGCTGTTCAAATTTTATTTTTGCAAGAGAGTTCAGCAAGCCTTCAATATCTGCTGAAAAATACGGGCTCCGCTTGAAAATCTCCTCTTGAAATTTAGCGTAATAGAAATTAATTTCATCGCGCAATGGGCTATACAATGCAATTTGCCCCCCTGGCTTAAGCATCCCCAAAGCCTTATTTAGCCATCTTTCCTGACCCGCGCTCAAATACTCGAAGACGTGGTTGAAAAGAATAAGATCATATTGATCTCCAGTGGAATAATTCTCGAATGATTCGTCTCGCACCTCAAAATGCAATCGATCCTGCACATTCTCTTCCAAAAATTTCCGCAGCAATTGGTTGGCTTCCTGGTTGATATCAACCCCCGTAAATTGGCTGATTAATCCTCGTCCAGATAATTCCAATACCAAGGGCCTTTCAAATAAGCCTAACCCTGAGCCGACACTTAATATTTTTATTTCTCGGCCTGTGCCAGCAATTTCGAGCATGGCATCCAGCATAAGGGTTTGCTGATTGGTCTGTGCCCGAAACAGTTCGTGGCACTGATTGTAGTAATCTCCCCTTAGTTGCAATTTCTCGTTATGCCCCACTTTATTTCCGTAACACCAGCAAACTTACCTTCTGGGGAAACTCATATTTACCCTCTTTCAGGAATTCGGGCAAAAGAGCTTCAAAGCTATTGATTGCATCCACGTCATGATCTAAAACAACTTTCTGCAGATAGTTTTCCAAAGCATCCCTGTCGTCTGCTGGAATCCGGTGCACAAACTCAAAGGGACGCGCCTCAAATTCCCAGCCAATTTCGGTCAATATCTGGCTGGTCTTCTCCGCTTCCATATAAGCCCGTCCCGCTGCTCCCGTAGAGTCTAAATAGTATTTATGCAATATCTGATAACTAGATTGAGCGTTCAATTGATAGATTAGCAAATAGCCCGTGTCAGACAAAAGCCTTCGCAGCACCCGCAAGACATTCTTCATTTTGCTCACTTCAACCGTTGTAAAGGAATGCAGCGCCCAAATTACGTCATAGCTGGTATTCAATGGCACTTCGTCATTTGCTATCGCTTCAATTGGAAATAGAAATTCTTCGCTTGTAGAAAAGTGTTCCAACTCTTTCAAATTTGCCCGGCAAGTAGTCAGGCTTTGTTCCGAAATATCCAGCAGGTCTGTGTCAAATTGAATGCCCTCATCCAGCAGGGGGTCCAAAAAGCGTGCAAATATTCCCGTTCCACATCCCAGATCCAATAAGCGCAGATTCCCAGGGGTTTTTCCAGAATGAAGCCCATTGAAATCAAAGCCTGCAATTAACGTGTCGTATTCAACCCGAATCACATCAATCCATGCCTGTTCATCCCACTCGGCTTCAGAGTAAAAGGTATTACTTGTATTAATTGGAGCGGCGCTCATTTGCTGTAATTGGGGTCCTGCGTTCCGCTTTCTTTGGTCGTGTAAAGGTAAGTGTCTAGGTCCTCGCTGGTCCCCCCGTTTTTGCCTTCGATCTCAAACGCAAAAATGATATTCACTCGTTCGACATCCCCAATTACGGGCCGCACACTATGCCAACATCGGTTTCCGCGCATCATCACCAGTTTCCCAACCTCTGGTTCCACGCGCATTCGCGTCCCAAATAATCGGCGCACAGGTGGCAGCAACAGCGCTTTGTCCAACCATTGTTGCAGCAAGCTCCCACGATTCTGACCTACCAAAATGCGATAATTTGGGTACAGCTCTGTTTCTCCGCCTTCCACCGAGTTCAAATATAAAATTGCAGTTACATCATTGCGATCATAGTGCCAGCGATATGAAGATTTTTGTGGCGCCATAATATTTATATTCACGCCTGCTTGCTGATTTCCCAATGGGCGTAGCCGCAACCCCGAATTCTTCGTCACAATATCCAGAATTTCCCCATGATAGAGATCCCAGATGTCCGCTAAACCTTGCTCAATCTGATGGCCATCAATCACCTTATAGCGTAATGGTCTGGGTTTCATCGGCCGATTGATTTCAGTAAGTTTGTTCTCATTCTGAAATTTCCGCACCTCACCCAGCAATTCCTCGCAACGTTGTGCGTCAAAATATGCATCTACAATTTGGCAACCACGTTCAGCTAATTCAGGCATGTCCTTTTCCGTTTGGCGAAAATTCATAATAATTCATAGCGGTCCGACAATCAATATCAAATTTGATTCAAATTTTTATATTCCCAATCTTACATCAGCTTAAATATAGCAATCTCGTAAAATAGTCTGATGTCATCTTCACAATTACCTAAAATTGCGCTTCTGCCGTTAAGGGATTTTGCCTTGCAGATTGATGCGCCGGGATCCCTGCTCTTCGAAGTGGATTCAAGCGACTTAGCCTATATCAATCAGGGTCACATCCCCGGTGCCGTTTTCTTTGACACTAATCAAATTGAGCACTCTCCCGATTGGAATTTTCTGCCCTTTAACCAAATTATTATTTATCTCACCCATATGGGCATTACTTCGGACTCCCAAGTTTTTCTCTACAGTCGTCTTTCAATTGCCGCTGCCCGCCTAGCGCACCTCTTGCTGGTGATGGGCAATGCCAGCATCAACATATTAGATGGTGGCTGGTCAATTTGGCAAAGCAGTCGAATGCCAATTGAGCATGCTTCCAATACTTCCGTTCCTGTTCCGACCCCCACCAATAGCGTCCCAGCCAATCCCCAATTTCTAGTTGATCAGCCAGCCGTCAAAGCTGTTCTCGCCGCCAAAACTGGCAATATTGTTAGTGTGCGCAGTCACCCTGAATATCGGGGTGAAACCAGTGGCTACGATTTTATTGGCCCTCAGGGGCGCATCCCCGGAGCTGTTTGGGCCGGCGCTGGCGACGATAAGGATGGCATGCAGCTTTACCATCGCTCCGATGGCCCCGCCAAGCCCCTTAAAGAAATCGCGCAAATGTGGCAGGCGCGCGGCATTACTCCCCAGAAAAAAACCATCTTTTATTGTGGCACTGGCTGGCGCGCCAGCGAAGCCTTTCTTTATGCCTATCTAATGGGATGGACAGATATCGCGGTCTACGATGGTGGCTGGCATGAATGGAGCAGCGATCCTAGAAATCCCACGGAATCCGATTAATCATTTGACTCTTAGCCTTAGCCCAGTCTCGCCTCAACTAGATCTACGGCTTTTTGCACCCCGTCTACTGATTGCAGTCGCTTGGCGTGCACTTCAGCCTGCTTTCCGAATCCAGGCTCTTCCAATATTCGCCGCACCGCATCCCGAACTCGCTCAGTATTGACTTGCTCTCTGCCGATCGCGAGCGATGTTCGTAAACGAGTAGCCCTTGCCGCGACCCCTGGCTGGTCCCGATCCCAGGGCAGCAGCAGCATCGGCGTCCCATGCACTAAACATTTGCTCACAATCCCATGACCCGCATGCGAAATCACCAGCTCGCTCTTTTGAATAATCGGGCTATGCGGCACAAATCCAGCCACTAGCGCATTGGCAGGCAAATTCCCCAGCTCGGCCTGTAATTCTCGGTTGGCCAAAGTGAGAATCGTGGTCCCCTCTCTCTCAGACAGCGCATCCACTGCCGCTCGTACCAATTGGATTTCATCGCGCTGCGCTTCGGTGCTGGTGGTGATTAAGCGCCAGGGTTCTGCGGCTCCTAAAATATTTTCCGGGATTGCCCTAGTAGGCTCCCACAGTAAAAATCCAACGTGATCTTCATTCTCAGCTATAGGCTCAGCCAGGAAATCCATTTCTGCATCTGTAGCATGTAATACAAAATTGGCTTCCCGTGCTAGGGGCAACAGCACGTATTCAGCAAATAGAGGGATTACTGGCGGGTGCCAATCCTCTGCCCACTCCCGATCCAAATTGTCGCCAAAACTGAAGCTTGGATTTATCAGAATCCATCCAATCCCAGTGGCCTCAGAAACCTGTCTTGCCAATCCCATCGTAAAAAGTGCGCTAATAATTACATCCGCATTGGCAGCCCGGCATTCGGCCTCAGCCATATCGGCCAATGCCTCCGCCCACAAGTCCAATGGATTAGCGATTCCCTTAGCTTGCGGTGGATCGGTCGCCCGCACAGCTTGGCTCCAGCCTCTTAGCGATCCCCGCTGATCCATCGCCTCCGGGAATATAGTCATCCTCAATCCCGTTTCCTCAATCAAGTTCGCTGATTCGCGATCACATAAAACGTGCACGTCCCAGCCACGTTCGCGCAGCCCTAAAGCCAGCGCGATGACGGGTGGCCGATCCCCCCCTCCGCGTGCTGAAAGCATGACCATTGCTGAAGGCATTTGCGCATCCTTTGTTCATGACTATGCAATTAATGCCTAGATTATATGCTGGCTTTTAGTTCCCCTCATTTCAAAGCGTCAGCAATCAAATGAACCAATCGCCTGTAAAAGCAAGACCACCTTATAATCTACACCCTAGCTATCATTCGTCAAATATTTCCAATCAGTTATCAAGGATTCGCCCAGTGAAAATTGCCAATCTAGCCAAACCAAAAGGGCAGGGTGTCGACTTTGTCGAACTATTCTTCGATCTCGTCTTCGTCTTTTCTGTCACCAAAGTCGTGGAAAATCTCCATCATGATGTCTCCTGGTCCGGCATCGGCCACGCCGTACTCGTCTTTTGGCTCATCTGGTGGGCCTGGACTCAGTTCACCTGGTCGCTAAACGCCTCCAACACCGAACATCCCTTTATCCGTATCGCCGTCCTGCTCTCAACAGGCATTGCCTTCTTTATGGCTACTGGCGTTACTACGGCCTTTTCAGCTGGGGCCCTCAACTTTGCTATTCCCTATGTCTTGGTAAAAATGATTGGCAATATTATTCTTTACTTTGTAGCTATTGAAATTCCCACCTTTAAAAAACGCCTGAGACATTGGGTTAGCTTTTCTATGGGAGGCCTTACCGCTGTCCTGCTTGGGGCCATCCTGGGCGGCTCATACCAGCTCTGGTTCTGGGGCCTAGCCATCCTCTTAGATGTTTATACGGCTAATACAACGGGCGGCGGTAAATATGAATTTGACTTTCGTCATGCCCATTTTGCTGAACGACACGGCCTCTTCGTCATTATTGCCCTCGGCGAGTTACTTATCCTCACCGGATCAGCTTTTGCCGGTCTGGCCTGGACCGGTGAGCTCGTATTAGTCGTTACTCTCTCAGTCCTGCTCACCATCAGCTTGTGGTGGCTTTACTTTGGTCGAGCCAAAGAAGAAATGGAAAATGCCCTTGTCAACGCTAAAGACGATCAGCTATCCAATATCGCCGTAGAAACCTACAGCTTGCTCCATTTTCTGATCCTCACGGGTCTGGTCGCCCTGGCTGCCTCGCTCGAGATCGCCATCTCCCATCCCGCTCAGCCGCTCCACATTAACCAAACCCTCCTACTTGTGGCTGGATTCATACTCTTCATAGCCGGCATTGCCGCTGCCATCTGGCGCGCCAATCAAACCGTTATGCGCACCCGGCTCCTCATCACAACAGCCGCCAGTCTCGCTATGCTTGCCGCCCGCAATGCTCAAGTGGAAGTCCTTCTCGGCATCGCCATCCTGGCCGTCCTAGCCATCGGTGTCCTCGAAGAAGACTAATTGTTTTCAACTAGTGAATTATTAATCCATTCGTATGCATTGCGTTGAGAGAAATCAATCTCGCTAATAATTAACCCAAACATTGGAGGGGGTATTAGGGGCGACCAGACGCACCTAATGGGGTGTGGGGCAAATGCCCCACGGAAGAATAGAATAATACAAAATCTAATAAGCGCAATTGAGACGGACGACAATTATGAATTCAGGATTTCAAAGCAATACGTTTCCTAGCCATCGGCATCATCGAAGAACACTAGCCCCTGTTATTGTCTTTGATTTCTTAATCTCTAATGAAATCCACTAGATCGTAGATCGCATCCTCGCTGAGTGCGTAACCCGCATCCTCAGAATTAACCAGTAGTACGAGTCCAATATCCAAATCCGGCAGGAAACCAATTACGCTGACAAAATTATCGAATGCCCCAGTATGAAATATGACTGCGGTATTTCCATAAGAAACGTGGTCCCAGCCCAATGCATAGCCCTCCAATTGGACCTCCCAGGTCATGCGTAAATTTTCTGCGCTAACCACACGCGTCCCATTTGGAGCCACCCCTGCATTCATTTGGGTTGCCACATATTTAGCCATATCCAACACACTGATCTTCAGCGTTCCCGATGGTCCCAATGGGTCCCGATCAAGATCATAGGACTCGGCCCGCTCAGCATTGCGCCCATCCGGCAATACATACGCATAAGAAAAATCCTCGCTGTTGCGCGCCTCACTAACTGAAAAAGTAGCACTTTCCATTCCAATCGGTTCTAGCACCAGCTCGCTTAGTGCATCGGCATAAGCATCCACCAAATCTGCATCTCCATCTGTCCAGACATAGCCCGCTGCATAGCCCGCCATAGTCGCAGACAGATTGCTGTAGCTAAACACCCCGCCTGGCGAGAAAAGTAAATCTGTTTTCTCCACCGCTTCCAGCACATCTGCTTGGCTAGCCCCATCCAAATCCAAATCATCCTCTGCATAATCAGGGATCCCGCTGCTCATCGAGAGTAAATGCAACATCGTGACTTGTTGCGTATAGTCAGCACTTGAAAGCTGAAAGTTCGGAAATATTTCTGCCACAGGGGTGCCCCAATCAAAATAGCTCCGGTCAATGAGGCTGGCAATCATCATCGCATTCATTGATTTCTGGGTTGATCCGATATGAAACAAAGTGCGTGCTGTCACAGGCAGCTCATTTTCCACGTCCCTTAAGCCCATCCCCTCAGCAAATATTTCGCCGCCAGGAAGGATCAACGCATAGGCCAACCCCGGAATATGCTCAGCTTCCATCCGCGCTGCCAAATAATCCTGAAATTCGCTCACCCAGTCTGGAAGACTAATGGGGCCCGTCTCAGCAGAAGCGTCCGTGTTTTCCGCCGCATCTAAATCCGCAGTCGTCTCGGTCGGCACATCTTGGACTATTGCAGTGGGCGCATTCTCAGCCAAAGGTTCAACAGGCACTGTCTGTCCGCATCCAGCTATTGTCAAGAAAATTGTCAATCTTAATATTGCCAAGATTAGCTTCATAGTTTGGAGTGTATCCTTATAATTTTGTCAGAACCAGTTACGAGACTAAGCATCGGGAATATTCATTGCAAAGTACAACAAAAAATATGATTCTAGTCCCTTCTAAAAATAGAGAATCCAAATTAATACTAATGATAATGATTGATGCTTGATAGACACCTTTTATTCCATGAATAACGCAAATGTATTGTCTTTTCTAACCTAATCAATTTCCAATTTCAATAATAGCGGCCATATTAAAAAACCGTATGGATACAGAGCGCATTGCAAAGGGATCAAAGAGTCTAATCCAGTGTTAGCAAGGTTAAATAAAGGCTGAAAGCTCCAGATTTGGTGTCGATAGGTTTAAAATTAAAAACGTTTGATCGTTTTTTTAAAAATTGTCTTAACTATTCCATAAACCAAAGGCTTCGCTAACAGCAACTACGAACATGAAACCAGATTCATGTTCCTGTAGCGGTCCCAACAATTGTTCTGTCGCCTCCCTGACAAGGTTCACCGTTTTCTCGTCCTGCACTACGGAAAACATCGTCCGATTACGATCCTCTTCCTCTAGTTCGAGAGCTTCTAGATTAGGCATCAAAGGTATATTGTCGCGCGCTGGGTGTTTTAGAGCGTTTTGCAGTCCCAGACTATCGATGACAGTAGCCCCAGGAACACCTGCCTCTTCCCAGGCTTTTAACAAGTCATTACATTGATATGGATCATTCACTACTAATACAATCAAATACATGCCAAATCTCCTTCATACCGATGCATCAGTTGCAGCTGTGCTTTGCTCATTTGCTGGATTGGAATTTCGGAATAGAATTCGCAGGATTGGCGGTGTCAGTAAAGTTGTCAGCACGACCAATGCTATTGCCACAGACAGTTCGGTTTGATTGATAAAGCCTTCTGTGATCCCAACTGTTGCAACGATCAAAACAACCTCACCTCGAGGAACCATGCTTACCCCCAATTGCAAAGATTCTTTGGCCGACAATTTACCCAATAATCCGCCAACACCAGCCCCAATGACCTTGGATATGATTGCCGTAAATAGTAAAACGGCCAAGAAAATTAGAGCCTGCCCGTCTAACGTACGCAAATTTGCCTCCAAGCCTACATCCACAAAGAAGATTGGAATGAACACGCTGTAAGCAATGATCGAAAACCCTTGCCGAATCTTGGCTTTTAATTGAGTCCGAGCAAAAAACAACCCAGCAAGGAAAGCGCCAATAATACTTGCTAGACCTCCAAAGTACTCTGCCGACCACGAATAGAAGACCATAATCGTAAATGCAAATGCAGTCACACCTTCGCTTATCGGTAAATCTTCAACCCATTTTGCCATTCTAGGAAGAATTTTCCAACCTACAAAAATTGCAGCGACTAAATATATTGCCATTCGTCCAACCAGCAAAACGATGCTACCGCCTGCACTAATTTCCTCTGCGCCAGTACCGCCCAATACTGCCAAGAAGATTGATATCCCCAAAACCACTAGAGTGTCATCTATGACTGCTGCTCCAAGTAGGCTAGCCCCTACGCGGCTACGCAGGACTTTTAATTCTATTAAGGTTTGTGCAGAAATGCTCACACTAGTTGGCGCCAGCAACAGGCCAATAAAGAGTGATTGTTGTGGGTCAAAATTCATCAGGATCGCTGCCAAAAAACCCAATCCCAACGGAACCAGGAAGCCTAGAAATCCAGCAAATATTGCGGCCGGCCCCGATTTTCTCAAATCTGAAATATGTAATTCCAACCCGGCGATAAAGAGGAGCAGTAGAGCGCCCAATTCTGCTAGAAAGGTAAATGTTTCCTCCATATGGTTAACTGTAAAAGCTTCCCAATGGAGGAAGTTTAGGACAGTCGGCCCTAAGACCAGCCCAGCCATAACCTCGCCTGCCACAGCGGGTTGTCCCAACCTTACGCTAAGGTAACCACCCAACTTCGCCGCTGTGATAATCACAGCCAGAATGATTAGAAATTGCAAAAATGGTAGCAACTATTATCTCCAATGCTAAATACTTTCCATCAGGTGTCGACTGTTAACTTTACTCGAAGTTTTCGAATTCGCCCCCAATGGTAAGTTGTTTGTGGGCTTCAAAGAAACGAATAATATCCTGATTTTTATAGCATGTAGGCTAAATTTACAATTTCATTTCTAATGTGACAATAACCATTTACATGATCATAAATCTGGAAGTCCCTGTTCTAGAAGTTCTTAACAATCCCTTTGCCCTTCCTCGCCATCGCCATCCTTGAAGGCGACTAATCCCCGGTTTTGTACTTGCTTTTTACTTTCTAATGAAATCCACTAGATCGTAGATCGCATCCTTACTGAGTTCGTAACTCACATCTTTAATATTAATATCCGCAAACATAAGCATGCTTGCTAAAAATTAATTAATTAATTTATAGCGATCTAATTTCGATCAAAACCGCACGTACTGCCCGACTACAAAGATGGCTTTCTCACCGTATTTTACGTATCTCGCCTTGAAGGGATTCAGCCCTGCCTATCATCTACTCTACATTGGAGGGGGTATTAGGGGCGACCAGACGCACCTAATGGGGTGTGGGGCCAACGCCCCACAATAGAATTAGAACTTTTTAACGCTACATAGAGCAATCGAATTCAATTGTAGGTTCCACCCCTTGACCCATCCGCCCTATCTATGCCATAATCACCCTCAACAACCAAATATGCAGCCATGACGGAGACAAATAAGTCCAGCTCTCTCCAAAGCGAACTCGGGACAGTGTGAGCCGAGCGAGAACAGCGGGCCCAATATCCCTCCCGAGCTAAGACCTGAACAGTGCCTAGAGAAGCGCAGCTTCTCTTAAAGAACTTTTCAATGAAAAGTTCTCACATTAGGGAATTCGGACTTGTTCCCCGATACCGGAACCGAGCGACCCAAATCGCTCACCAAGCGTCAGCGCCCCCGCGCTGGAAACCAGGTGGTACCGCGAGCAACCCTCGTCCTGATTGCAGGACGTTTTTTGTTTAAGTAGCAATTAGCAAAAAGGTTGATAAATATTATGATTGGTTCGCAATCTTGGCCCCGAATTAAGTCCACAATTTGTTTGATTGCGCAGGGCTACTAAGGGACATGCAAGTGGAGAAACGCAGTTTCTCCTTTGGAGATTGCTGTGCAATCTCCACGCCCCTTTGGCGGGTGCAGGGCTGGCGGCCCTGCGAAAGAAACAAGTGAATAAACTAACCATGGCTTCCTATAATTTCGAAGTCTAGCGCAAAAGAAAGCTGCATCAAAATAAGAACCAGGAGTTTTTATGACCTTCAAAGAAGTCCCCAACAAAATAGATTTTGTCGCCCAAGAACACAGCACCCTCAAATTCTGGGAAGAAACCAAAGCCCTCGACAAACTCCGCCAACTCCGTCAAGGCGCCCCCTCCTGGTCCTTCATCGATGGCCCCATCACAGCCAACAACCCCATGGGCGTCCACCACGGCTGGGGCCGCACCTACAAAGACCTCTACAACCGCTACTACGCAATGCGCGGCTATGAACTCCGCTATCAGCAAGGCTTCGATTGCCAGGGACTCTGGGTCGAAGTCGAAGTCGAAAAAGAACTCGGCTACACCTCCAAAAAAGACATCGAAGCCAATGGCCTCGCCGAATTCGTCGCCCGCTGCAAAGAACGCGTCCTGCGCTTTGCCGCCGTCCAAACCCAGCAATCCCAACGCCTCGGCTACTGGATGGAATGGAACGAACCTGAAAAACTAACCTGGTTAGGTCAGCAATTATTAGAAAATCCACAAACCAAAATCGATTACGCAGGTCCCGCTGGAACAGTCAATGGCACCCCCGAAGAAATCATCGGCCAACTAGGCTTGCCCCAACTCGGCGGCTCCTACTTCACCCTCTCAGACGAAAACAACTACATGATCTGGGCCTTCCTCAAAAAGTGTTGGGAAAAAGGTTGGCTCTATCGCGGCGCCGATTCCATGCCTTGGTGCCCACGCTGCGCCACAGGCATCTCCCAACACGAAATCGTCACCGATGGCTACGCCGATCTAACCCACCAAGCCGTCACCCTCCGCTTCCCCCTCCGCGATCGCCCCAACGAATCGCTCCTCGTCTGGACCACCACCCCCTGGACCCTCACCTCCAATGTAGCCGCCGCCGTTGGCCCCGAATTGGATTACGCCAAAATCCAGCAAGGCGACGAAATCCTCTACCTAAGCAAGGGCACCCTCCCCATGGTGCAGGGCGAATACAAGGAAATAGGTGGATTAAAGGGGAAAGAAATGGAAGGTTGGACCTACGATGGTCCCTTCGATGATCTCCCCGCTGCCAATCAAACCGGTGGTCTAACCGAGCTCCCCAAATTAATTGAAGAGATCACCCAAACCGCTAAAGAAGCCCACCGCGTCATTCTCTGGGATGAGGTTGGCGAAGAAGAAGGCACTGGCATCGTTCACATTGCCCCTGGTTGTGGTGCCGAAGATTTTCAGCTTGGCAAAGAACATCAGCTCCCCATCCTCGTCCCTATTGATGATGAAGGTGTCATTGTTGAAGGCTTTGGCTGGCTAACCGGCATGGGTGTCGCCGATGTGCCCCAACCTATATTTGAGAAGCTGGAAGAAAAAGGGGTTCTCTACAATGTGGCTGCTTATACCCATCGCTACCCCACTTGTTGGCGCTGTAAGACCGAGCTCGTCTGGCGCGTAGTGGATGAATGGTTCATCAGCATGGGCGAAACCTATGACAAACCCCGTGAAGAGTTGACCAAAGCCGAAAAGGATGCCAGCCTTCGCTATCAAATCATGGATGTCGTCGATCAGATCCGTTGGGTGCCCGAATTCGGCCATGCCCGTGAAATGGATTGGCTGCGCAATATGCAAGATTGGATGATCTCGAAGAAACGGTATTGGGGGCTAGCTCTCCCGATTTGGGTCTGTGATGATTGCGAGCACCATGAAGTAGTTGGTTCCGAGATCGAGCTAGAAGAACGCTCAATCGAAGGCTGGGAAGTTCTCGAAGGCCACAGCCCACATCGCCCCTTTGTTGATGCCGTCAAGTTGGATTGCCCCGAATGTGAGGGCCTCATGACGCGCATTCCCGATGTGGGCAACCCCTGGTTGGATGCTGGCATCGTGCCATTCTCCACATTGAGCTATCGCGCCGACAACGAATATTGGCAGAAATGGTTTCCCGCCGATTGGGTTTCGGAGTCCTTTCCTGGACAATTTCGAAATTGGTTTTATTCTCTATTGGCCATGTCCACAGTGATGACGGAAACAGCTCCATTCAAGGAACTATTTGGATACGCGCTGCTCTTCGCAGAAGATGGCCGCGAGATGCATAAGAGTTGGGGCAACTCGATTGAATTCAACGAGGCCGCAGACAAGATGGGCGTGGATGTGATGCGCTGGGTTTACTGCAATCACAAACCCGAAAATAATTTGCTGTTTGGGTACGAAAGGGCAGACGAAGCGCGACGCAGACTTCTCATCCCATTTTGGAATGTTTATTCCTTTTTCGCTACCTACGCTAGGTTAGATGAATGGGCTCCGAGTTGGAACGATTTTGATCCCAATCACCCCGAAGGAAAAACACCAGATTCGAATAATCCGCTAGATAAATGGATCCTGGCGCGAGTAAATCAAGTTGTCGATCGGGTTAGTTCTGCGCTGGATGACACGGATGCTTTTGGGGCCACTTTGCTTATTGAGCCGTTAATCGATGATTTAACCAATTGGTATGTGCGTAGATCCAGAAGGCGCTTTTGGCGCTCAGAGCAAGATGCAGATAAGAAAGTGGCCTATGCAACTCTCCATCATGTTTTGGTGAAGATAACGCGACTCTTGGCTCCGTTCATGCCTTTTGTCAGCGAAGAAATTTATCAGAATCTAGTAGTAAATCAAATTGAAGAGGCGTATTCAAGCGTTCATCATACGCTCTGGCCCGAAGTGGATAAACATGCCATAGATGAATCCATGATCGTTGAAATGGGTCTGGCCCGCCAAGTAGCCAGTCTGGGATTGAGCGGAAGAGGGAATGTGGGGCTCAAAGTCAGGCAACCTCTAGCAAAAGTGCTAGTGAATGCGCCAGGTGTAGATAAATTACCGAAGGCATTGGTTGATATTGTCGTAGACGAATTAAACGTCAAGGAAATGGTGTTCGTTCAAGAACCTGCTGAACTGGTTTCCTATAGTTTGATGCCAGATAACGCAAAATTGGGCCCACGTTTTGGTGCTGAATTTCCCAAGTTGCGCTTGGCCTTAGACGCTATGGATGCAACTGAAGTAAAGCGTAAAATTGATGCGGGCGAGAGCGTTTTCGTGACTGTCGCTGATCAAGAGCATGAACTTATGTCCGACGAAATTCTTGTGAATTCAGCTCCGGGAGAGGGGTTGGCTGTTGCTGTTGAGAAAGGCGTTACTGTTGCAGTGGATGCTGTTCTGACTGAAGAATTACGGACAGAAGGATTAGCGAGAGACATTGTGCGCCAGATCCAATCCATGCGTAAGTCTGCCGATTTCAAAATTGAGGACCGTATTCAAACAAATTACGAAACGGAAGAGGAAATCAATGCGGTAATTGAGGAATGGTCTGATTACATTAAATTGGAAACCTTGAGCGAAAAATTGATTTCGGCACCGGCTGGAGCCAAAGGATATTCGGAAACTATTCAAGTTGATGGGAAAAACTTAATTATCAGCATATTGGTGTTGTAAGAATTCCAGCTGAAATTCTGCTATCAAATGAGTGCTGATTGATATGCCTTTGCAATCTGACTATCATGCGTGGAAAGAATCGGGATCATGGATAAGAATTTCTGTGCGTGCCATCATCTTTGCTCAAGGTGGTGAGCGAATTCTTGTCGAGCAAAATTTCGATGAGGGGGATTATTACAATTTTATTGGTGGGGGTGTCGAAGTTGGAGAAAGATTAGTCGAAGCGCTTCAGCGTGAGGTTGGAGAAGAATCGGACGCAGAGATTACTGACATCCAATACGCTCAAGTCTTTGAGAATTTATATGAGGAAAATGGCAAAATATTGCATGGGCTGGAACATTACTTTTTAGTGAGATTGAAATCCGAAAAAATAATTTCTAAGCAAGCCAACACAGTTTATCAGTGGATCGCGGTCTCGGATTTAGGCAAAATTGATTTGAGGCCGGAGGAAATGAAAGTCCAAATCTTTGAAAAGAGAATATCAAAATAAATCCAATCGATTATTTAATCCATGCTGATAGATCGTGGAACACAAAATTCAAATTGATCCTTGCATTTCCCCGGCATTTAGTGACCCTCCGAAAAATACCACGCGAACCAGCTACATTGATTTCGTGTAATTCTTTATGAGGTTAATGGAATGAAATTAATTCGACTTATTGCAATTTTGTTTGTAACGTTAAATGCATGCACGCCTAATGCGGGAGAAATTCCTTCAAGCGCTATTCTGGTTTTAACAGAAGAAAGTGTTCAATTGACAATCCATCCTGAAGCAATTGACCCACTGGTTGGTAAGGAAAACGGTTGGCAGATCTGGCGGTGGCAAGAGTTACTGGCCGACACAAAGTCGTCCGGATATTTTTCATTTCTGGAAGAAGAGTCTTTGAGCGCTGGAATTTACCGTTTACCTGCAGAAAGTCTGGATGGGCAGAATCCTCATGCGCGAGATGAGGTCTACATTGTTATGGAAGGAAGGGCAAATTTTGTCGCTGAAGATGAAATACTAGCCGTTGAGGCTGGTTCAATAATTTACGTAAGGGCAAAAGTTGAACACAAGTTTGAAGTGATCGAAGAACCATTAAATATTCTGGTTCTATTTTCTAAAAATAGCAGCAGCGAGGCTAACCCTAGCCATCAACACAATTTGTTCAATGATTTGATTCAAAATGAGGAGCTAAATAGAAACATTTGGAACGAATTTTTATCAGTTTCTTCGCTCCGTTTAGGGCTTTACTCATTGCCCAGCACCGTTGGAGGAGATAGCCCGCTCGTTCATTCGTTTGATGAATTGAATTTGGTTATTAATGGGAGTGGTTCATTTACAGTTAATGATGAGGAAATTCAGATTGAAGAAGGGGATTTAATTTTTGTTAGGGCGGGGAACTCGCATTCATTCGATACCCAAGGGCAAGATCTTGAAGTATTGATTTTGTTTCTCAGTGGTGAATAGCCTATTCACTGATTCTGAGGATATGAGAATGAAATTCCGACTGCCCGGAACACACTGGAATGTTGTTTCATTAGATTGCAAATTTACGCTTGTATAATCGCAAAGATTTCGATTGACCATTGGATTTATTAGATTTTTCAAGGGATACATTAATAAGTAGCCAAAGCAATGTCGCCTCAGCTAGCCTCAATAAAATACCCTTTCGCGATGCTGTCCGAGTTTGGGTGCGCGTGGCATTAAATAGCTTTGGGGGTCCGGCTGGCCAAATGTCGGTGATGTACAAGATCCTGGTTGAGGAAAAACGCTGGATAAGCGAGGAGCGTTTTCTACACGCGCTGAACTACACCATGCTGCTGCCCGGACCGGAAGCACAGCAATTGGCCACATATATTGGTTGGCTATTACATAGCACTCGCGGTGGCCTGACAGCGGGAATATTATTTATTCTTCCCGGATTCTTTAGCATATTGATCCTCAGTATTCTTTACGCGGGCTTCCAAGACTTCAGTTTCGTCCAAGCGATCTTTTTTGGTCTAAAACCAGCAGTGATGGCTATTGTTGTTGAGGCCGTATTTAGAATTGGACGGAGAGCTTTGAAAAATAGTGTGATGATTGCTATTGCTGCAAGCGCCTTCATCGCTATTTTCTTTTTTAATATTCCATTCCCGTTCATTGTTCTCGCGGCTGGGTTGATCGGTTATTTTGGTGGAAAATTTGCGTTTGAGCACTTTGATGTTTTACGAGTAACAACACCAAAAAAGAAAGAAAATGAATTTGATTCAGAACCAATAATTTCAAATTCGTCTTTAGTTCAAACTCAGCCTTCAGCTAAGCGCTCATTGCGCGTTTTGGTGACGAGTCTGGCGTTATGGTTTGTACCGATATTACTGCTAATACTTGCGTTAGGCAGAGAGCATGTATTTGTTGAGATTGCCTTATTTTTTAGTAAAACGGCAGTGGTCACATTTGGGGGAGCATACGCTGTCCTCGCTTATATAACACAACAAGCCGTTGATATATTTGGATGGCTGCAGCCAGGACAAATGCTTGATGGATTAGGGATGGCAGAAACAACACCTGGCCCCCTTATTCAGGTGGTGCAATTTGTAGGATATATGGCCGCTTACCAATTTCCGGGCGATCTAAATCCTTATTTGTCGGCCTTTTACGCATCGCTGATAACTACTTGGGTTACTTTTGTGCCTTGCTTCTTATGGATATTTTTGGGGGCACCCTACATTGAATATTTGCGGGGAAATAAATATCTTTCGACCGCCTTGGCAGCAATAACGGCAGCGGTAGTTGGAGTGATATTAAATTTAGCACTCTGGTTTTCACTACAAACATTATTTTCCCAGGTGGAAACTGTGATTATTGGACCTGTTCGAATCCTTGTGCCGCAGTGGAATACTATTGATGGGGCATCACTTGTTATAGCTATAGGGGCTTTCTACGCGCTATTTAGATTGAAATGGGGCATGATCGCCACACTTTCAATTAGTGCATTAATTGGTTTGGCTTACTATTTAATATTTCTAGGATGAATGAAATTATGACTACAAATATACTTTTTATGTGTCCGCATAATGCGGCCAAAAGCGTATTGGCTGAATCGTTTGCTAAACAGCAGCTTAGTAATCGGAACGTGGAAAATATTCAAATGTCAACGGCTGGAACGGAACCAGATGAAGCTAACTCGCGGATTGTCTTAGATTATTTAGCGAAGAATGAATTGGAAGCTCCTATGCATGATCCACGTCGAGTCTCGCAGGCTGATTTGGATGCTGCGGATTATGTGATTTCGTTCGGTTGTGATTTATCTGAATTTGAATTGAAGGATGTGCAAGAAATTGAATGGCTGGGTGTAGTGGATACCAGCCAGGATGTGGATGCGGCCGCCACTGATATTGAAGATCGAGTCGAAAAATTGTTTGCTAAGCTACTGGATTGAGCCTACGGGTCCAATTTGGGGACGGACCCGCCGACCTGAAAAGAGCGTGATCGCGTTTAGCAGCATGATGCCCGGAATCGAGAATAAATAGTCAATGCGTGTGATTAGGTCGCGCATGGCAATAATGGGATGCTTGAGAACACTGATTTTGCCAAGCCAATAGAGCGGCCACAAGGGGCTGGCAGCAGTGGTGTAACCACATCCGTCAAGATGGGCTTTGAGGACAATCGAATCTTTAGATTTCACTTGAAGCGCCTGCCAATAAAAAAGAGCGGTTTGAATAATCGAAGCCCCAAAGCGCATCCAAGCATAGGCAAGGATGATCTGGGCAAACCATCCCTGACTAAAACTCGCAACAAAGAAATAGAGCAATCCAAAATCAAAGGCGGCGGAGCCACCGAAAACGGTGAACTGGCGAATGTTATTTTCGCGCGCATCTCCACAGCAGGCTACGGTTCCTTGGGAAATTGGGCTAGCAAAAGCTGATTTATTGCGCAAAAGCAATAAGAGATGCACAAAAAGAATCAGGCCGGCTAGGCCAGAAAGAAAGGGAGTCGAATTGAGCATATTCATATTAAGTAATTGTAATTGGTAGGAAAGCAAAGAGGCCGAACTAGTCGGCCTCTAATTTAAAGAGGAGGGATTCTTAAACGGGTGCTAAGGTGCCAGCAAAAATGATCCAAGCTAGCACGGATTTAGCTGTGAGGCTAAGGACGATATAAGCGCGTTCTCCAAAGAGATAATCGGCCCAGCGACCAACCTTGCGGTATTGAAGAATCATGTTTATGGCAAAGGTATTGAAAAAGACAAAGAGGGTTGGGATTACTGCGTAAACAAAGACGGGGGGCTTGGCCTCTCCAGAATTGATCGAACCAACAAAATATATCGCGATCGCTATCCAGGGGATGATGCCTGCGATGATGCCGTAATTGAAGGCTGACCAACTCGTTTTCTTGGTGAATTGATTCAATTCCTCCATCAAAATACCAAAAAGATTCATCATGGCGTTGATGCCGAAGATGAGCAATATAGCTGCCAAATCCCATATACCTGCCAACATACCAATAAGCACGATCATGAGCGATGAGCTCAAGGCATACTCATAGAAGCGAATGGGGTTCTTGCCCAACTTGAGGTTAGCTATGTATTTCTCATAGCCCGAGGTAGCCAGATAAAAATGAGCCACGGCTGAGATAAGCAAGAACATGGCTATGGCAGGTCCGAAGCGAATTTCATAAAGGAGCTCAGCTTGGGGGACTAATGAAAATAAATCAGTGTCAAAGTTCAAGAAATTGGTGAAGATAGGGTAGGTGGTGTCATTGCTAAAGAGCCACATGAACGCACCCTGAATAAGATGGAGAAAACCCATGATGAGGTTGAATCTTTTCAATCCTGCAAAGCGGCTCTCAATGGAAGATGATTTGTTACTAGTAGGCATAATAAGTTAGAACATTCTCCTTGTAAGTTTGCGAAAATATAGCACTTTACTCGCATAATGCCAACTAAATGTCAATAAATAATTGACATTTACGATCGTGTGCGCCGGGTGGGTCCTGTTTGCCCCTTGTCCCCGGAGAATTCTGGTGAGTTTTAAACCAAAAACGGGAGATTATTATCGCTCCCTGACTTGATGGCGATCATTTCGAGAATGGTTTCGGGCCCCTCGGGGCAATGTTGCCGGATTGATTATGGGCAAGCTACTATCCTCAGTACTGATCTACGAACAGATTATTGCAGATAATGTGAGTAGGCTTTGGGCACATATCGGTGCTTGGGCGATATAAAATTAAATCGGACAGAAAGGCAACGGTCTGAATAAATAAAATATTTTGAATCGTGTTTGGCTAGGATAGAAATAGTATGGCGACTCCTAAAATGGCAATGATAGTGCCCCAAATTGCACGTGATGAAATCTGTTCCTTGAAATAGAAGCGATCAATTGGTATTAGAATAATGGGGGGCAAGGCCATAAGCGTGCTGGCGATGCCTATGGGCGCGAATTGGACCGCCACCAAAGATAAATAGACACCTACAACTGGACCAAAAAAAACGGCAATGGAAATGTAGCGGAAAGCTTTGGGGTTATTGCGAAAGGCATTTATTGTTGCGGATAGTTGACCACGGATAAGGGGAACTATCCAAATGGCAATGGCACCAATTCCCATGCGAATGACTTGGCCGGATAGGGCTGGAAAATCGCCATAAAGACCTAATTTAGCGGTGATTAAACCACTGGCTTGACCCAGAGCACCTAAGAGGGCGAAGAATAGCCCCATTAAGTAGACACGATTGCGGGACTGGTTCTCGGTTGGATTATCGGAGGAAACCTGGCGCTCTGAAATGGTCCAGGTTACGCCTAAAACAGTGATGATGATGCCGATCCATTGGATCGGTGCAAGGGTTTCGCCGAGGAAGAGCCAAGCCATTAGAGCGGCGAACACGGGCGATGTGCTGAACACTAGCATGGTTAGACGGGTACCAATTTGGACAAAGGCCTGAAACAGAGCGGCATCACCAAGAGTGAGGCCGATTACTCCGGATAGACCCAACCACCACCAGCGATCCAGAGCTGCACTGAATGGAATGGGGCTGCCATAAATAAGCCAATGGACAAGCATCAGTATGATGGTGGCGAAAACCAAGCGCGTGCGATTGACAATGGCAGCACTCGTGAGCCGGCCAGCCATTGTAAAGAATATGGGACCGATGGAAAAAAAGAATGATGTGCCTAGGGCGGCTAATTGACCGATTAGTTGCATAGAGTATCCAGCATCGCGGGATTATAGCGCATAGATGCGTATCTATATGAATAATTTGGAGTGAAGAAAATAGGGGCGAAGTACAGCTTCAATTTGTTTGCTCTGCCCAGATAAGTTCATCAATCATAGTCGAAGGGGGGCGTGGCGCAGTGCTATCATGTAGACCCATATGACCGAAACTAAAAAACCTCAATCGGTGGAAGAAAAACTACGCCAATTTTCTTTTTTTGAAGCCATCGATGATGCAACTTTAGCAGAATTGGCAACCCAGGCTAGGCAGCTCACATTCGATAAAGATGAAATTGTTTTTCATGAAGCAGATTCCCCAGGCGGCATTTATTTCGTGGAGCAAGGGTGGCTAAAAGCAATTAAGGTTTCGCGGGATAGTCGTGAGCAAATTCTAGATACGCTGGGTCCAGGATATGCGATCAACGCGCATAACATTTTTACGGGTTCGCCCATGTTGGCTACTTTGGCCGCGCTCGAGGCCAGTGTATTGTGGTACATCCCTGCTGATGTGATTAGCGGATTCATTAAAAGAAAGCCCGCCGCAGCAGAGGCAATTATTCGTACATTGGCTCAGAGAATAGAATTTCTGGTTTCCAAGGTGGAAGATCTTTCATTGCGAACCGTGGATGCAAGACTAGCAAAATATTTGTTAGCCAATGAAGTGGAAGGTGTCGTTGAGCGCCAACGATGGGCGACTCAAAGTGAAATGGCGGCGCATTTGGGGACGGTATTGGATGTGCTTAACCGCTCGCTGCGAAAACTAGAGGATAAAGAAGTAATCGTTGTCGAAAGGCAACGAATACGAATCGTTGACGAGGAAATGCTCGCAACAATTGCTGCTGAATGAATTTCTTGTAATTCGACTTAGGTCGAAGCATTAATCCCAAAACTAACTTAATCTATAGTTCGAGATGGAAATCTCGCTTGCCAAAGCTAGTGCGTCAGTTGATGAACTAGCTTTGCAATCGCCAATTATTAGGAGATTAATCATGGAAATTACAGCAAATACGCGAGTTTCAAAGATTCTTGAAGAGTATGGGGATATAGCTGATGTGATGGAATTATTCGGTGTGAAACGGGTGGGGCGCTACGATTTTCGGCGCATGCTGACCAAAGCATTAACTGTAAAAGTGGCAGCAGCAGTACATCGGGTGCCCTTGGATGAGTTTCTTGGAATTCTTGATAAAGCTGTAGCGACAAAGAGCAAGGAAAAGTAAGCAGTGTAATTTTTTAGCATTTTCTTTGCGAAGCCAATTTATATTTTCAGACAAGGAGTTTTATGCTTAATCCATATTTTATTTCAATCCTTATTTATCTTGCGGTCGCGATATTAGCTGCCATCGATAGTTCATTAGTGAGTTTGCAATTACTGCCTTTTGTAAATGGCCTGCGTTGGATTCGGGTGCATATGATTACATTGGGTGTTTTGACCCAGCTGATATTTGCCATTAGTCCCATGCTGGTGGCCAGGCGCAATGGGCATGAACAACCCTTTTTCCGGTGGGATATATGGGCGCTACTTAACGCGGGTATTTTGGCCCTGGTTTATGGAATTTCACTAATAAATACACCCGTAATTTTATTGGGGGGCACGCTCATATTTTTGGCAACTGGTTTGTTGATGGCTCACTTGAATGCAATGAAGAGTAAGAGTGAGTCTGAAATGACAAGTGATGATGGACACCCAAATTTGGGCAGAAAATTTTATATCAGTGGACTGGCATTTTTTGGACTAGGCATCATTATTGGGACCGGTCTATGGCTGGGTTGGCCCGCTATGCTGCAAATGAAAGTTCCCATTGAAGTTCACATTCATGCGAACAATTGGGGATTAATGTCACTGGTGTTTGCTGGTTTTCTAGTTGATCTCTATCCACATATCACCGGGCGTAATTTTTCCAATCCGAAATCTATCAATACTATTTTTTGGCTGATGACTTTGGGTGCCCTGGGTCTGGTCCTGGGTCCCTGGACAGGAGAAAAATTCTTTACGGTTCCTGGCTTGCTAATGCATGTCACAGCTACCATCTGGTTGCTTAGTAATGTGATCAAGCCACTGAGGGGTGACAAACTGCTGCGCAGCCCAGGAATTATGCATCTGACAGCATCTTATTTTTGGTTGTTAGCACCGATTACGGCCGCACCTTTAGTGCTTCTGGATGTACCCGGAGTAGCAGGGGCAGGGATTGAAGCCAATGCGCCTCAAGCCTTAATTTATGGATGGGTACTTCAATTTGGCTTTGCGTTGCTGCCCTACTTTTTTAGCCGAGCGGTCAACCCTAATAAGAAGACGCATAGTTTGGGAGGAAGCTGGGCTGCCTTTTGGATGGTCAATCTGGGTGGGGTGCTGCTATGGCTGAGTATCTTCATTGAGCCAATTAGCGGACTCTTACACGGATCAGCTTATTTACTTTGGGCGGCTTCTATCGCTGTGATTGCACGCCAAATTTGGGGGATGTTACCGCGAGAGGTGGTGCGACTCGTTGATTAATTAGTTCAAAACATAATTAAAAACATCTCGTTGGCCATCATTGCCCGGCGAGATGTTTTTTGTTTATTTCAAGTAGAGCTCGAAAAGGATGAATCCTCGTTGAGATTGGGTTAACTACGCAGAGCAGCCCAGAGGAGACGAATGAAATTGGAAAGAGAGGGGTCAGCCTGATAGCGCGTGTCACGGACAAAATAAGGATAGCTATTTTTGGCATCCACCATAAAGGGATCGGGGATTTGGCGGAAGGGCGCGCTTAGTACGCTCTTGATCGGCGCGTCGAACATGAAGGGATTATTGACCCAATCGATTCCGGATTGAATGTCGTAGATATCGTGGCCGGGTGCGCCCCCCCAGGGGGTGATTGAGAAATAAGCCAAAGCACCCCAGTGATTGACAATTACGGAACCATAGTCCAGATCAAGTATGGCTTCCTCGACGGCATGAGCTACAGTGGGGTCTTTGAGCGAATTTGGATGCACTACGATGGAGGCGGTGAGCGTGCCCCATAAGTTCTCGTTGGCAAATTTGACAGCAGCGCGAATGTAATCCGGGATGCTGGGTGCTTCGATGGCGGTTTCACTGAGGAGGCCTATGAAGGGCTCACGGTTAAAGCAAATTTCTTCGCGATTGGAAGAGTCGAGATCAGTAATGAAGGTCCAGGGAAGAAAGTCCGCGTGTCGCTGGCCTAATTGCTGAGCTTCTGGATGGGCGGAAGTGAAATCATCAAATAAGTGCTGGGAACCAGGGTAGTATGCTTCACGGGTATCGTTGCTGTCGAGGAATGCGGCGATGGATTCGTTTAGCTGATCGCGCTGAGACCAGTCCTGATGCTGAATTAATACTCGAGGAGTCAAACAATTATGACCCGCGTTGGGGATGAGCCATGAGCCTATTTTGCGTGATTGATAATTGAGATCGGATTCGGACCAAGGTCCTGGCACGATAATGACAGGGGATATGTTGCCCAACTCAGCAGTAAAACGCTTCTTGATGATGGGTTTTCTATTGGCTTTATTACGCTGACCTATTACCCCGGATCCAAATGTTATAGCCTCATATGTGCGATCTGAACCCGTTATGTGCAATTCATCAATGTCGGGATGGTGGGCGAGATATTTGCCCTCGGCTACATCACCCGGAATGATTTCGAGATAGCCACGCTGTATTAAGGGATCGAAAGCTTGGCGATATGCTGGAATAAGATTTTCATTAACCGGATTAGTCTTGACCAGCACAACCTGGCGCTCAACAAATAATTTTTGAAGCGCGTCAATGCCGATGAGGGCGGCAGCATTGCCTCCGCCAAAGACCAGACACAGAGAGCCATCGGAATTTGATTTTTGGTATGCAGAAGCTTGGCTGGTCTGGGATGGATCTAACCAAATGCTGGCTTTGACCCCTGGAAGAAGAATGCTATCCGCTAAATTGTTCGGCAGAACTTGAGCTTCAACCGAGCCATCTGAGGAGTACCGCAATTTATCTGGAGGATAAGGAGCCTGCCCATTCTCCAGGCGAATTAGCGAATTCTGCAAGAAGCGAAGATTGCGGTAGACAACTGAAAGATTAAACCAAACTTCGGATGCGCTCAGGCTGCCAGGCTGGCCGCCAGTAATGGACAAACCGCTTTCCATCCATTGCGGCTCTGTTTCGGGAAGAGTCTCCAAAATCTCATCGATAATTTTTATTGATGCGGAGATTGGTAGCTGTGCCCAAGATTGCCGCTTGGCTTTTAAGGAGGCAATGACTTGGTCCAGCTGATCTGTAGCTGACTGTTCCAAATCAGCGGAAGATAATTCCTTTGCAGACTTAGACTTTTTAGTCTTCAAAACCATGGGTGGCTCCGGAAAAAACAATGAGCTGGCATTGTAATCGATGCCTCAATTTGGTCTAGCATTATCCACTGGCTGGCTGAAAATGAATTGGTAAGCGAAATCCTCTGCGGGAGGGCAGCAATTTTCACGATCGGATATTAAATTATAGGGAGAGGTTGGCGGGGTAGAGTTCTTGAGGTTGTGTCCTAAAGGAGCAGAACGCCACCAATCAATGCGGCTAAGCCTAAAACGCTGGTAAAAATTCGGGTTCCTGTTTCACCAATGAGTTGTACAAAGCCTTGAATCTTGCCAATATTCCAAAGAAAGGGCACTTTGAATAGGCCCAAAGATGTGGTGGCCAGACCCCACAAAATCATGAATATTGCTAATCCGCGTTGTAAATCCATGGTTCCTCCTAAAAAAATTATTGATGCAACTTCTTGTAAAAGCGTTTGGCCAAAAGCCAAATAAGAGCGCCTTGGTATAGCCAAGAGACTAGGATGAAAGGCCAGACCGAGGAAAAACTCCCGCCGGTTTCAAGCAGCCAATAGACCTTGATGGGCCAGTAGGTGGGTACCAAGCCAAACAAATATTCGAGTGGAGGTGCTGTGAAGTAAGCAAATACGGGCAATAGAAGTATCAATCCGGATAACTTCATGAGTGCAAAGCCCTGAACTTTGTTTTGAGCCACGGAAGCCAAGTAAAGCGCAAACATTGGCGCAATGGGGGCGGCAGCCACTGCGGCGAGCAAAGATTCTGGACCAGATAGCGTAGATAGCCTAGAGAAGGGAAATAAAAAGGGCACCATAATTATTGTGAGAATAATGGGGAAAATAATGCGATAGGCTAAATAACCATAAAGAGAAAGGGGAGTGACCTGAAGAGCGGTCAGGGTATTGTCATCTTGTTCATCAAGCAGGACAAAACCGATCAGCACAGAAAAGACCATTGGAGCTAGCCCGATAAAAAAATATCCAAGTAATGGGGGGTAATAAGGAGTAATGTCGAAAGCGTAGTTAGCCTGAACATAGACATCCAGTGCGGGAGCACCCCAGCGAACCAGAAGACCTGTGAGCAGGGGTAAAAAGATCATCCAAGAAATGCCACTATCACGACCGATATTGCGGAGATCAATGGGGATAAGTGATTTGAAAACTACGGATAGATTCATGCGTGCCTGACTCCTTGCTTGCGGACTACAAATTGCTGATGCGCCCGAACAGAATAGCGAAAACCGATGAAGATCCAAATGGCACTATACAGAAGAGCATAGACCATTTCTAGACTGGGGATAGTTTGATAAGCAGCTTTCATTAAAGTGAGCGGGGCTTGTAATGGATGGAGATAGGCCAACGGTGAGGTCCAGATTTCAAAATATGTAAAGAGCGGCAATGAAAAACCGAAGCTCCACAATGCTGCGGGAAGAATAAATTCACCAATGGAATCGTAGCGAATGACGACGAAGAACGAATAGAGAATGTAGAGAGCGACAAGCGAGAGGATTCCAAGGAGCATCCAAAGCCAATTGAAACTGGGGCCAGAGATGACCAGCACAACGAGGATTGTTTCTAGGAGAGAGAGCAGGCCCAGCGAGCCAATTTTGGCTGCCAGGTATTCAGCGGGGCGCAATGGTGAAACAATGAGCGCTTCCAAAGTGCCCTCGCTTTTTTCGAGAAGGACGAGCCCGGCCATGAAGAAAAATGTGTTTACAACCAGGTTTTCAAGAATGATGACGGGCCAGAATAGAGTCCAATCAACTTCTGGGAAGCGGCTAAGCAGAAGGATGGTTCCGGCAGCCACAAAGGCTGAAACAAAATAGAAACCGTTGCGAAATTGCAATTGAATATCGAGCTTGATACTTTGAAGTAGGCGCTTCATAAGAGGCTGGTCCCGGTAACCTGGATGAAGATGTTTTCCAGGGTGGCTTCTTTGGAATGGAGAGTGCGTACTTCAACTTTTCGGAGCAGGTTTAAGAACTTTTTGTTTTCAGCGAGTCCTGCCATCGGAAAATCTTGATATTGAATTTCTTGCTGATCTTGGTAGGAGACGCGCACTTCTGGCGAGCCGTAGCGCAATTTGAGTTCGGCTGGTGAATCGATGAGGCTAATTTCCCCATCGACGATAAAGGCGACACGATCACACAATTCCTCGGCAACAGACATATCATGTGTAGTGAGGAAGATTGTCTTGCCCTGAGCCTGTTCCTCTTTGATAAGCTCTCGAATCCGGCGACTATTGATGGGATCGAGACCCGCTGTGGGCTCATCCAAAAAAAGCAATTCGGGATTGTGTAGCAAGGAGCGGGCTACATTGAGGCGATTCTTCATGCCTTTGGAATATTGGGAGACTAAAGTGGGACCATCATTTTCCAGACCTACGCGTGCAAGCAAAGCGCCCGGGTCGGTAAATCCATTCGCATAAAGCGAGCCAAAATACTTTAAGTTTTCAAAACCAGTTAATTTTGAATAATGATTAGGTAATTCAAAGCTAACTCCGATGCGCTCATAGAGCTCGTAGCCCCATTGATTGAGCGATTGATCGAGAAGATTGACCTCACCGGAATAACCTTGTAGTAGGCGGATCAGAATCTTTTGAGTGGTAGATTTGCCAGCTCCAGATGGACCCAGGAAGCCAAATATTTCTCCGGGTTGAATTTCGAAATCCAGATTGCGGATAGCGGGTGACTGCGTGCCGGCATAGGTGTAGCTGAGTTGTTTAGCTGAGATCATGTGTGCCTCGTTGAATTGTGATTGTTAGGCCTTAAAGCCCTGTTCAAGAATAGAAATTACTGCTTCGAGCGCGGATTGAATTTCAAGGTCTGCGAAGCTGGCAGCGCCTTTTTGAGCCATAGATTGGGGAGAAATCTCAAAGTTTTCCATAATTCGCCGCCCCAGGTTGTTGAAGGTGGCATCCAGGATAAAGGCAGCCCATTGCGGATCTAGATCCGGTTTGAGTGATCCATCGTCAATGCCAGCTTTAATTTGATCTTCAAAGAAAATGCGTGTACCCGATTCCATAAGCTGCTTGGTTTCATCTGGAAGAGGGACATCTTCGAATGCAGCACGGTAGCCAATCTGAGCAAAGAGAGGATTGCTAAATTCGAAACGAGTTCCGGCTGCCATCATCCAGCGCAAAGTCGTGAATAAATCACCCTGTGGATCTTGGGGAGCTGAATTCATGAATGCGACTTTCTCTTGCATTGCAAGATCTAAGAGGAATAGATAAGCATCAGCCTTGTCCTCGAAATATTGATAGAAACTGCCTTTAGCAATGCCAGCGCGCTCGACAATACGCGAAATGGATACAACTTTGTATTCCTGCGCTGCGAATTCTTCCAGCAGAATCTGAGTAATTGCTGATCGTTTGGCTTCCGGAAGATTTAGATAAGTGGATTTTGGCATTATTGTGACTCGACAGTCATATGACTGATCGGTCATATTCTAGTCTTTTTTTGGGACTTGTCAATAGAGGTTTGGGATTGAGATTGGATAAATGCGAAGAACCCAATCACTGAATTTTCTACTCACAAGAACTTGCAACTGGGATGGGCTTAGAAAGGTTAAATTAAATCGCACAATGCAGGGCGAAACCTTAGCCGTTGAATGACGCACGGTAAAATCAATTTCGCTAATTATTTCCTTTCTCGCAGGAGTTGAGATGCCAGAAGCCGTAATTGTAGATGCTATTCGAACGCCGATAGGAGCCCTGGGCGGTGCCCTGGCTAGTGTGCGGCCCGATGACATGGGTGCGCTGGTGCTAAAAACGCTAGTTGAGCGTACGGGCATAGACCCCGTGTTGATAGAAGAAGTCTATATGGGCTGTGCCAACCAGGCTGGGGAAGACAATCGCAATGTGGGGCGCATGTCGGCTTTACTGGCTGGCTTTCCTGTGGATGTGGCAGCGATTACGATTAATCGATTGTGTGCCTCGGGGCTGAATGCGGTCAATCAGGCGGCAAGAGCGATTAAGGTGGGTGAGGGGGATGTTTATATTGCGGCCGGAGTTGAAAGCATGAGCCGCGCTCCTTATTCGGTTCCTAAGGCTGAGCGCGGTTATGCCTGGGGCAGCAAGACGATGTGGGATACCACTTTGGGCTGGCGCTATCCAAATGCCCGTCTCAAGGAAATGTACGATAACGACAGCATGGGGGAGACGGCCGAGAATATTTATGAACAGATGCCGATATCGCGAGAGGAGCAGGACCGATTTTCAGCGCAAAGCCATCAACGGGCGATTGCAGCGATAGATGCGGGACGCTTTGCTGAAGAAATCGTTCCGGTTGAGATAGCGCAACGCAAAGGTGAGGCTGTCATTGTGGATACGGATGAAAGGCCGCGGCGAGATAGCACGATGGAAACTTTGGGAAAACTACGGCCAGCATTTCGCAAGGATGGCACAGTGACGGCGGGCAATTCTTCAGGATTAAATGACGGAGCCTCGGCGGTGTTGCTGATGAGCGCTGAGAAAGCGGAAGAGATGGGACTGAAGCCGTTGGCGCGTGTGGTTTCGAGCGCAGCGGCTGGGGTAGACCCGCGAACAATGGGCCTAGGACCGGTGCCGGCCACGCAGAAAGCATTGAAAAGGGCAGATTTGGATATCAAGGATATCGGTCTGATCGAGCTGAATGAAGCCTTCGCGGTGCAATCTTTGGCTGTGATGCATGAATTGGGATTAGATGAGGAAATCACGAATGTGAATGGGGGCGCGATTGCTTTGGGACATCCATTGGGTTGCACGGGAGCGAGACTGATAACTACTTTGGTGCATGAGATGGGCAGAAGAGCCAAGGATGTGGATCAACCCTATTATGGGCTAGCTACTTTGTGCGTTGGGGTGGGACAGGGTGAGGCGACGATTATTGAGTGGTTGGGCTAGGGGCAATTAAAAGCGATAGCACGATTTAATAATTTTCTAAGACGCCTATTGCAACTAATTAAGGGGTAGGGCGTATATAAGTATGAAATATCAAGGAGATAAAAGTGACTGACAATGTAAAACGTTTGTACCGCTCAACAACAGACCGCCGGGTTGCTGGCGTGGCTGGTGGACTGGGCGAATATCTGGGAATAGATCCCACATTATTACGCTTAGTGTTCTTATTCGGACTCATCTTTTGGGGCACCGGTGGTTTGCTGTATTTGATCATGTGGCTGGTCGTTCCTGAGGACAATGAGATGGTGGTTGTCAAAAAGCAACCTGCCAAGCGATCGCCGGCAAAGAAAGCTCCAGCCAAGAAAACAGCGGCAAAGAAAGCACCTGCAAAGAAAAGCCCTCCCAAAAAAAGCAGCTAAAATTAAGTAAATAATCACATAAGACCCCGGAAACGGGGTCTTTTATGTTAATTCCAGCGAAGGGAGCTTGAATTACAATTTAGGGGAATAAGGAAGAGGAGTCGGGATGAAACTTATCGATAGCCACGGTAATTTTGCAGATGTTATTCGCGAGTCAAGTGCGGTTGTTCAAAAGATTGCGCAAGCTGCGCATGATTTGATAGTAGAGGTTTACGAACCGGTGTTTATTGTGCCCTGGCCGCATCAGGGGACCGTTGGATTTGGAGTGGGACCCAAGAAGATGACTGAGCACTTTGCCTATATTGCGGTATTTGCTAAGCACGTCAATCTGGGCTTTAACTACGGGGCAACGTTGCCGGATCCGAAAGGATTATTAGATGGAACGGGGAAAATGTTTCGAAAAATCTCGTTAAAAAAATTAGAAGATATATCTCAGAATGGGGTGCGCGAACTCATTCAAGCGGCGATAGCCGAGCGCGAAAAGGCACTGGCCTAATTCAGATTACTTTTCTTTACTGAGCGAATTTTTTAGTTCAACCAGCATAGGCACAGGTGTGGGATCTATTTGATAACCCATCGCTAAGTAATAGCTCGAATAATCTCCATAATGTAGTGCTGTCCACATATGCGCCAGACGTGACGGTCCGCGGCCACGCAGACTATCCGTATTCTGACCCTCAAGCATGATGGCTACACGCGTTTTCTCAGTGCGCAATTGATTGCGGGGATGATTCAGGCTGGACTGCAGAAAAATATTCATGGTGGCGCGGAATTCATCTTCGGGTTGGACAACACCCTGAATGGTGTTGTGGTCGGCCTCGGGCAATACTTCGAAACTGGCTTGAGACTTGGCGTTCTCATTGAGCTGGGCTTTCCAGCGCTGAGCCACGGGGGCCATGATTTCAGCGCCAAAAATGGTGACCCAACGACCCATAAATTGGCCGCCCATACGTTTGGCTGAATTTTTAGTATCGGGAATATCGGGAAGCAACTTTTCTTGCTGGCGTTGCATGGCAGCCACAGCGCTTTCCAGCTCAGCGCTGGGATCGGCCAGGAAATTCAGGCGGGCAAAGAGCGCTAGTAGGAGACCAAATGAATAGCCGACCGCTGTACGGGGCTGACCCTGATGGTCGAAATGCCAAACAGTGTGCTTATTGGCCTCAGCAGCTTCCGCTAATTTGCCGCCGGTGGTGATCGCTAATATTTCAGCTTTATTTTTTTGAGCACCTTCAAATGATGAGAGTGTTTCTTCGGTGTTGCCAGAATGTGAGCAGCAAATAACCAATGTTTCCGGACCTGCGGCCCAAGCGGGCAGATCGTAGCCTCGATGGACAAATAGAGGAATTTTTAGATGGGGTTTGACGTAGGCACTGAGCAAATCGGCACCGATAGCTGAACCGCCCATTCCAGAAATGATGACGCGCTGAATGGACTTGGATTTGGGTAGGGCCAGCTCCTGTCCAAGAGACCAAGCACGTTGTAACTGATCGGGTAAATCGTTGATGGCGCCGATCATGTTGGACTGATCAATTTGCTTGAAATTGTCTAAGTCATTCATATTCATTCAATCGCTCTCGAAATTGGGAATTTTAATTCTTGTAGATAATTGAGTATGAGGATAATGGTAACAGGGAAAAATTGGAAGAGCCAAATTCGAGCTATACTGCATAGCACTTATGATCCCGATCTTATCTGTATTCATCGCTGGAAGTATTCTCTCCCCTCTGCTGCTTGTTTTAGGCCGAGAATTGTGGCGGCTATCCTCTATGGAGGCGGATATTGATCGTTATGAGCAAGCACCAGAGAATGCTACATTTGTGCGCAAGTGGATCTTTGGATGGCAGTGGAAAATGCAACGCGATCTGATGCGCTCAGCAATCAATTTATTGAGTGATCGGTTGGTGACGGGCTTTTATCGGCTGGCTGGATTACTATTTCTAGCAGGTTTCATAGCCATTTGGATGGCTTTTTTATTCTTTCTGATTTCTTTCTTTAACTAATAAATCGTAGACGAGATTGCGCTGCCAGCCAGAATCGGCAGCAATAAGTCGTGCTAGTTGAGATGTGGATTGGGGTCCAGCAAGTCCCTCCCGAACGGCTTTAATTACATGAGCCTCATCCCAAAGCTGTTTCTCTTTTGGTTGACCTTCTACAACTATGGTGAATTCTCCTCGGGCAGGTTCACCCTCAAAAAATGTTTGGGCTGCAGAGAGTGATCCGCGATAATAACGCTCGAATCGCTTGGTAAGTTCAGCAGCCACCGCAATCTGTCGGTCGCCAAGAACGTCAAGCAAATCGACCAACGCGGCTTGGATACGATGAGGAGTCTCCAGGAAGATTAAAGTGTGGTTATGGGAACTATTTTGCTGGAGAAATTCTCGGCGGGCCTTTTCTTTGCGCGGTAAATAGCCCAAATAGATGAATGTATCCGTGGGCAGACCGGAAGCGGCTAGGGCGGCGATGGGCGCACTGGGGCCGGGAATGGGACTGACTACGTGACCGGCATCCAAAGCAGCACGCACCAACAAATAACCGGGATCGTTAATAGCTGGAGTGCCTGCATCGGAAATAAGTGCGATATCTGTGCCGGCATCGAGCTGCTTGATAATCTCAGCTAGCTTAGTGGGACGACTATGCTCGAAGTAACTTGTGAGAGGAGTGGGAATTTCAAAGTGGTTAAGAAGCTTGCGCGAATGCCGCGTGTCTTCGGCTGCAATCAGACTGACTTCATTGAGGATGCGTTGGCCACGAGGGCTGAAATCTTCCAGGTTGCCTATGGGTGTGGCCACAAGATATAAAGTGGCCATTAATCTTCTTGCACGGAATGCTCAGCAACGGGAATAATCTTCTTGGCGCGATGAGCTAAGCGCCTACGTTCCAGCAATACTTTGCGTCCACAGCCCAAACAAACGATACCAATATCGGCACCAAGACGGACAACGCGCCACTCCGAACTGCCGCAAGGGTGGGCTTTGCGCATGTGGACAACATCGTCTAATTTTAGATCAGGGAGCATGATATGAACCGGTATTGGGCAATATAGGTAGAAAATATGGACCCAATTCGCGATTATATCACCCAGGTATAATGCGCCTGCGGACCCCAAAATGTTAGATATAGGCTTTCAAGGACTCATTGCTCGCGTCATCACCCTGGTGGTGGCTTTTAGCGTGCATGAATTCGCCCACGCTTGGACGGCAGATTACTTTGGCGATGACACGCCTCGTTCCCAAGGCAGGCTGACGCTTAATCCGCTGGTGCATTTGGATCCTCTAGGTTCGCTAATGCTGGTAGTGGCTGGTTTTGGCTGGGCAAAACCAGTGATGATAAACCCCTATGCCTTGCGCCAACGCTCAGAAGCCGCTCCGATGCTGGTGGCCTTGGCTGGGCCAGCATCCAATTTTTTGATGGCTATTGCAGCCTCCATTCCGGCGCAAGCAGGACTGATTGAGGTGTGGGGAGCGGGCTTCTTATCCTTGCTGCTGCGTGAATTTGTACTAATAAATCTTCTCTTAATGCTATTTAATCTGATCCCTGTATCGCCACTTGATGGCGAAAAGATCATTACTTATTTTCTGCCTCCTGCAGGGCAGGCATTCTTTAACCAGATTCGACCTTATGGATCCATGATATTACTAGCGCTGATCTTTGTATTACCCAGTTTGGGGATCAACGTTTTGCAATCCGTAATAGTGGGACCCATGAGACTACTTTTCAACTTACTCTTAGGACAGGTGTGAAATGGATAAACACACAATTTTGATTGTTGGAATGGGGCAAATTGGTGCTTCGATTGGGCTGGCATTACAAGCTCATACGGACCAATTGCACCGCATTGGAAATTCAAGTTCAGTGGGCCAAGCGAATCATGCCAAAAAAATTGGAGCAATTGACAAGAGCATGGTCAATTTGCCATCGGCTGTTAGAAAAGCCGACATTGTTGTTTTAGCCGTTCCGATGGATGAAATTAAGGAAACACTCAAGTTGGTCGCTGAGGATCTCAAAGAAGGTGGAATTGTCTTGGATACTTCCCCCGCAAGAATTCAAGCCGCCGAATGGGCGGGCGAATATTTCAATGAAGACCAACACTATGTGGGTTTCACCCCCATTCTCAATCCGCGATCCTTATTGAGTGTTGTCGGTGGGATTGAGGAAGCCAGTGATTTGTTATTCCAGGATGGAATTGTTGCGATTACCGCTCCAGTAAATACGAGTAATGAAGCGTTGAAGCTTGCAGCGGATCTGGCTTCGCTATTACGGGCAACAGCGATGTTTGCTGACGCTGTTGAAGTTGACAGCTATATTTCGAGAGTGCATTTATTGCCACAATTGCTGGCCTCCAGCTTGAGTAAAACGAGCTCCGAAAGCCCAGGATGGGGTGAAATTCGCAAATTTGCCGGACGGCCCTACGCACAGATGACGCAATTGCTTGAGAATATGGATCGGGCTGCCGCATTGGCAGCGGCATCGCAAATGAATAAAGAAAGCATCGTTCGCAATTTAGATGAAATCATTGCGGACCTTAATAGCATGCGTGACGAACTTGAGGCGGAAGATCAGGCAGCTTTTGAGAGCCGAATTGAGATTGCTGCTGAACTGCGTAGAAAATGGTGGCAGGAACGACAACATTCAGCTTGGTTGAATGAAAGAGGAGCTGATACAGATTCGCAGGGAGTGAGTATTGGCGGAATGGGTCAATTGTTTATGGGTAAACCCGGGCGAGGTAGGCGCGACAATAATTAATCGGGGGATGGGGAATAATAAATTTCAATGGTGCTGAGGTGGGAAACAGAGCCAGAATAAGCGGCTGGTAGTGAAGCGGAAATTTGCAACCATTGCGCTTCACTCGCCGTCAAATTTATTTCGGTTGAAAAAGGGGAGTAATCGGTATCAGCGCTTGCCTGTGTGAAAACATCGTCGAAGACCAACACTCGGCCATCACGGGACAATACCTGAATGAGCAAGGGCCGCTCAGAGGCCTGATAAAGAAGGCCAGAAATTTCCAATATTCCAGAATTAATTGTTTGTCCATCTGAAGGGGATTGAATCCAAATTCGGTCTGCGTATATGGGGCTATTGAGTGAGGTCAGACTTTGATCGTTGTTGGGGGCCAATAAAGTAATGGCTACCGAGCTCAGAGCATTGGTACGACCGAATTCATCTTGTGTGGTTAGGGAGAGGCGGGCAGCTAGGGAGGCTGTAGGAATTTCAAAATACAGAAAATTTTCAAGCCACATTTTTTCTTCTCCTGTGCTTGAAGGAAAAGATAAAACCTGACGAGCAAGCAAACGACCATCCTCAGCTTGCAGGGAAAGCGTGATTAGACTAGCGGAGCCAGGATTAATATTAGCAACAACAGCTAGAGGCGAAACCAGCAGCGAGCCCTCAACAGGCAATTGGATTTCAATGGGTGCGGCGGGAAAGAAACTGCTATAGGTAGGAGTGGCTGCTTCAAAGGTTGAGGCAATTATTGGAGTAGTCGTTGGTTCATGGGATTGGGCCCCTTGTTCAGGCGAGGGAATGGTCTCGGATGGACCGGATTGACTCGTGCAAGCAGCCGATATGAGCACCAGAAAAAAAAGTAATGTGCGTAAAAAAATGATTTACCTTCGGTTGATTATCAGGCTAGGGTAGACCAAACTTCCAATTTGGATTGGACACGACTTATTATTTCGTCGGTAAATTCAGTGGTTCCCAGATGACCACCCAGATCCGTAGTCGCGAGCCCATGCTGCGCCGCTTCAAAAACTGATTCTCTTATGGCTCGGGCAGCTTTGGCAGCAGGGGGCGAATCCTGGATGTATGTAAAAAGCGCAGCCAGGGCCAGGATCATGGCCATTGGATTGGCAATATCCTTGCCTTCCAGACCCGGAGCTGTGCCATGAGGGGCTTCGGCCATAACGGCTTCCACTTCGAGGGTCTCATTATTTAGAGCCAGTACCAAACTTTCTGCACCCGCAATACTGCCAAACATCTGTAGGATTAAATCGGAAAGTAAATCGCCATCGCGATTTAGCGCAGGAACGACCAAGGGTTGACCATCTGCCTGGAGCAATAGGGCCAGGGTGGCATCAATTAGCAGAGGGCGATATGCCACATGCGGGTGGCGCTCAGAGGCGGCATCCAATTCTTCCTTGAACATGCCCTCATATACCGGGCTAACAGTGAATTTGGGCCCGCCAAATACTGTTGCATCGTATTGATCGGCATATTTGAAGGCAAATTCGGATACTGCACGGCAAGTCGCTCTAGATATGCGCGAAGTGCGAAAGGCAATTTCATCGCCATCTTGATCTTCGCGCCATTCTTTGGCTCCATAAGCATCGTCCACGGCCATGCGGACAACCGTGATCGGGGAATGGGCGCCGCCAACCGTCATTACCTTGGGGATACGACGACCGGTGCGTAAGATAACTTCGGCATCCAAATCTTTGCGCAGAATAGCATTGGGGCTGCCGACATCGCCGCTTTCTTCCGGTGTTATGGTGGCGGCCTTGAGCCCTAAGCCGGTGCGCCGCATAGCCAGGCCCGCTTCGTGAACCACTTTGTTGTCCGATTCGCGACGAGATTTGAGACTGAGATCGAAATGTTCAAAATCTAATTCAAAGCCAATGATTTCTGGATTACTTAGGCGCAGACATTGTTCGAGGAGTTCCTCGCCAGTTTGATCTCCGTGCATTACTACGATCGTTTCTTTTTTTTGTTTAGTCATGCTGCGTATATTCTCGTATTACCTCTAAGAGGATTTGAAGGCGAATAGGTTTACTGAGGCTTGCATCGGCACCAATTTTCTTAGCGATGGGTTCAATTTCTTCTAGAGCAAGCGCTGAAAGGGTGAGGATCGGAATATGGTTGGTTTTTTCTTGATTTTTTAGGCGCTTGATCATGTCGAAACTGCGCTCTCCGTCCAAGTTGACATCCGTGAGAATGAGGTCCGGTAATTCGCTCGAGGCTAATGCAAATGCCTCTTCGGTATTGGTGGAGGTGATTGCATTGTGCCCCAATATCGTAGCCGCCTGCTTGAGGAGTTTTAGGGTCAATTCCTCGTCGTCTACAAATAGGATGAGCGCCATTGGGCAATCATACCTGAGGGAATCGCGTCAGTTTAGAGTCCGTAAATTGCACCAAACTTCTTATTTAGATAACGGATGTAGGCATCGCCATTGATCGTTTCACCAGTGACGCGCTGAATTAATTCCTGGGGCTCAAATTTCGATCCGTGTTGATGGATATTTTCAACAAGCCATGAAAGTAGGGGGTCGAACTCACCATTTTCCATCTTGGCATCGATATCAGGGATTTCTTTTTCAATGACTTCCCACAATTGGGCAGAGACTAAATTGCCGAGAGCGTAAGTTGAGAAATATCCAAAGAGACCGAAGGACCAATGGACATCTTGGAGGCAGCCCTCAGCATCATTTTCAGGTGTGATGCCCAAATATTCATGAAATTTTTCATTCCAGGCAGCGGGCATGTCTTTGACAGCGATTTTGCCTTCCAGGAGGGCAATTTCCAATTCGAGGCGAAGCATGATGTGCAGGTTGTAGGTGGCCTCATCGGCTTCGACACGTATGAAAGAAGGATAGACCTTGTTGATGGCTTTGTAGAAATCATCGACAGAAGTTTGTTTGAGCTGATCTGGAAATTGATGCTGGAGCTTGGAATAGAAATGCTTCCAGAAGGGGAGGGAGCGACCTACATTGTTTTCCCACATACGAGATTGGGACTCGTGTACCGCAAGAGAAGTACCGCCATATAGTGGAGTACGTGACAAACTTTTGGGAACGCCTTGTTCGTAGAGCGCATGGCCCGTTTCATGCAGAGCGGCGAATAGATAACTATTGAAGAATTTTTCGTCCACACGTACCGTAATGCGCTGATCGCCAAATCCAAAATTTGTGCTAAAGGGATGAGTGGTCTTATCTTCGCGACCCCGATCCCAATCGAATCCAAAGGCGGTCATAACTTCACGGCCAAAAGCGAATTGATTAGCTTCAGGGAAATCTTGCCAGAGCATAGAATCGTCGACTTGCTCCTTGCCTGCAACCGCTTGAATAATTTCAACTTGTTGGGGCCGAATATCGTTGAATATGGCCTGGACATCGGTGGTCTTCATGCCCGGTTCGTAACTATCGATGAGGGGGTCGTAAATATGATCGTAGGGCGCGAATATCTCGGCATAGCGGCGAGTCCATTCGAGAACCTTTTCCAGGTGAGGCTCAAATTTGCTGAAATCTGATTCGGCGCGCGCTTCCTGCCAAGCTTGAGTAGCCAAAGAGGTTATTTCGGCTTGCTCAGCGACCATAGCAGCGGGAACTTTGACATTCTTGTCGTATTCACGGCGGCAAACTTTAATTAGGCGAGCATCATCTGAATCGGGATCGAGGTCGCCTGCCATCCCTTCCAGCTTCTCGATCATCGCGCCGGTTTCTTTGGATGTGAAGCGCTCATGGGAAAGGCGTTGTAGCGTGCCGAGAATTTGCCCACGGGATTCTGCGCCCCCTTTGGGCATGTAGGCTTCTTGATCCCAACCGAGAACGGCGGAGGCAGAACCGAGATCGGCTACTTCAGCGAGCATAGTTTTGAATTGATCGAGTTGTTTTTTCATATTAGGTGATCTTCCGTTAAATGTGGTTGGGATTGTTTAACCATATTGTAAGGGCAATGGTTCATGAAATGGCGACACATTTGTATGTAATGGAAAGATTTATGACCGAAGAAAATTCTTTCTTGAAGAACGCCTGCCTTGTACCCCTGCCAAAACTATTCTGAAATTTGAGCCCCACTAGTTATTGGGAAATGTTGGAACTTAGTTGACGCGCCAACGAATTTCCTTACCGAGAAGAACATTGGCGACTTCTTGGGCGACATCCGTTGCGGCGCGAATTTGTGCCTCTGCGGTCTGTGCCGCAATGTGGGGCGTCGTAACTACGTTGGGATGCTGAACTAAAGCACTGTCTTGGGGAGGTTCTATGGCAAATACATCCAGCCCCGCGCTACGCACCCTGCCTGAATTTAGGGCTGCTAGCAAAGCTTCTTCGTCAATTACACCACCGCGAGCAGTTTGAATGATAACTACGCCGGGCTTCATTTTGTTGAAGGCTTCCTGATTGACTAATGCTCTGGTTTCATCGGTGAGCGGCAAATGGAAGGAGATCAGATCGGCCGTGGCAAAAAGTTCATCCAAGGTTTGGGGCTGAGCCCCACGTTGCTTCATGATTGCCTCATCGAGGAAAGGATCGTAGGCAATAATTTGCATATCGAATGCAGATGCGCGAGCGGCGACTAAAGCGCCAATGTTGCCTAAACCAACAATACCTAGCGTTTTGCCTGAAAGCTCAAAGGCTTGCAATTCGTTCTTGGGCCATTGACCTTCTTTCATGCGGGTGGTGGCTACAGGTATGTGTTTGACCGCCGCCAGCATTAGGGCCAAGGTGTGTTCGGCAACGGCAAGAGCTGTGGATGTAGGTGTATTAACGACGACAATATTTTTGGCTTTGGCGGCTTCTAGATCGATATTGTCCACGCCCACACCCGCACGACCGATAACCTTTAACTTATCGGCCACTTGAATAAGATCGGCCGCGGGTTTGGTACGGCTGCGAACAATGAGACCGTCGAAATCTTGAATGACATCTTTGAGATCTGCATAATCGATACCGGCTTTATCGTGGGCTTGAATGCCTAATTCTTCAAGTTGGTTTTTGGCAACGGAAGCAAGCTTATCTGCGATCAGAACTTTTAATTTGGCCACAAGATTCAATCCTCAATGAAATATAGGACGCTAATTAGATGTTGAACTTAATTGTAGTTCAGCGGGCCGGATACGGCACCTGAAATTAGTTGTTTTTTGATTCGAGTTCCAGTAGCCAAGCTTTGCTTTGGACGCCGCCAAAACCGCCATAACCATGCAAGGAACCGTCGGAACTGATGACACGATGGCAGGGAATGACAAAGGAGATGGGATTGTTAGCTTGCACGCCGCCAACTGCTCGAGCAGCACGCGGATTGCCTACTGCGGCAGCAATATCGCCATAGGATGCGGTTTGGCCATAGGGCAATTGCGTCACTGCTTGACGTACAGCAATTTGGAATGCGGTCATTCCAGTCCAATCTATGGGTAATTCGAAACGGTGGAGTGTGCCAGCCAGGTAGGCCTCAACTTGATCAAGATAGGGTGCGAGTTGTTCTTCTGAATAGATTGGATTCACATCACCGCGAGCTTGGATTGCCTTGATGAATTCGGATTGATCGATGCCATAGCTCAGGACCCAAAGTCCCTTTTCACTGGCAGCAGCCCAAATCAGATTGAACTTTTGATGAGGTCTTTCTGCGTAATGAATGATCGGGGGGTGGGTTGGCATAAGTAGGGTTTTTGGGGCGATCGATAGTTAGTAGCGAGGGGAATGTTCTTGAGATGAAATCCCGAGTTTTATTAATGGAAGCTAAAAATTCGTCTCCGTAGGGCAATCGTAGGGTAAGCGTCAAGCATCGAAGGATGTCTAATTGTAAGATACAACAAGTAAGGCGATTTCTCTTCTTCTCCTCCTTAGTGAGAGCCGGGACGGCGTACCCGGCTCTCTCTGTTTAACCAGCAGTTTGATCCACCAATTCCTTATAGCGGAAGCAATCTCGAGCATGATCATTGACCATGCCGATGGATTGCATGAAGGCATAACAAATTGTGGGGCCCACAAAGCGAAAGCCGCGCTGCTTCAAGTCCTTGCTCATTAATGTGGAAATTGGCGTTTCTGCTGGAATGGATTGCATGTCTGGCTGTTGGTTATCAATAGACTGATGATCCACAAAGCTCCAAATATATTTATCGAAACTGCCAAATTCCCCTTGGACTTGAAGAAAAGATTGCGCGTTAGTAATTGTGGAATTTATCTTTAATTTATTGCGCACAATGCCGGCATTTTCAAGCAATGTGTCGATTTTGGAATGATCGTATTGAGCCACTATGAGCGGATCGAAGTTGTCGAAAGCTAGCCGATATGCGGCGCGCTTCTTGAGAATGGTGATCCAACTCAATCCGGCTTGGGCTCCCTCAAGAATGAGCATTTCGAATAGATACTGATCATCGTGTTTGGGAAGACCCCACTCCTCATCGTGATAAGTGATCATTTGCGGATCGTTTCCAGCCCATTCGCAGCGGATTATTTCAGGCATGTTTGGCCACTTGAGATGTAAGAATAGTGTTGAGAAATTTTGAATGATTGAAGTTGAACTTTTTGGTCATTTGTTGAAACACCTTGCTTGATAATAGGCTTGCAAATGAGAGCTGTCAAGTTTGGCTTGATGGGCCACATTGGCAAGGTCGCAAGCCTATCGCTCTGATGCATGGCTAGCATATAATTTTGACGTGACAAGTCCCAAGAAAAAAACCAAAAAAAATAAAGCGGGTGAACGCCAAATAGCGCGTGCGGCGGGCACGATCATGCTGGCATTTGTGCTGAGCAACTTGGTGGGTTTGGTGCGCCAAATTCTGATTACACGTAGTTTTGGTGCCTCCGCTGAACTGGATGCTTTCTATATAGCCGGCCGTTTGCCGGACATTTTATTTAGTCTGGTGGCAGGCGGCGCCTTGGCATCCGCCTTTGTGCCCACATTTACGGGGCTACTAGGCAAGAAAAACAAATCGGATGCCTGGCATTTGGCTTCGTCTATCTGGAATTTGGTTATCGTGGTCATTGCCATTTTCAGCGTGCTGGCTTGGGTGCTGGCCCCCGAGCTAGTGAAATTAATGGCTCCAGACTATGCGGGAGCTCAACTGGATCTGACGATTGAATTGCTGCGTATCCAGCTCTTGATGCCCATTGTATTCTCACTGAGCGGACTCCTAATGGGCATTCTGAATGCGCATCAGAGCTTTCTGATGCCAGCCATCGCGCCCAGTATGTATTGGCTGGGCATGATTTTTGGCGTATTGGTTTTTGTCCCAAGCATGGGTATTCACGGTCTTGCCTGGGGAGCTGTGCTGGGGGCTGGATTGCATTTGTTGATTCAAGTTCCAGCATTAATACGAGTCAGGCCTAGCTTTTCATTTACATTTGGACTTGAAAGCGCCAATGTGCGCGAAGTAGGAAAACTGATGGCGCCACGCCTGCTCGGTGTGGCGGCAGTGCAAATCAATTTCCTAGTAAATAACATCATTGCCTCCACATTGACAGAAGGTAGTGTGTCAGCAATTACTGTGGCATTTCAAGTGATGACCATGCCACAAGTGGTAATTGCTCAGGCGATTGCGATTGCTGCGCTCCCTACGTTTTCGGCGCAAGTTGCCAAGGGGAAATTGGGCGAACTTAGAAATTCTTTGGTGGCGACATTAAGAGGAGTCTTGTTATTGGCGCTTCCGGCCAGCGTGGGGTTAATCCTTTTGCGACGACCCATCATTGGTCTATTGTTTGAGCGCGGCGAATTTGGCGTTGAGGATACAGAATTAGTAGCCTGGGCGCTTCTATGGTTTGGAGTTGGTTTAGTGGGGCATTCGGTAGTAGAAATTGTCTCGAGGGCCTTTTACGCCTTGCATGATACGCGAACACCCGTGATCGCTAGCGTAGGAGCGATGACACTAAATGTGATTTTGAGCCTGACATTGCCCGGACTTTTCTTGCGCAGAGGATGGTTACCACATGGTGGCTTAGCATTGGCTAATTCTCTAGCCACAACTATTGAAATGATGGTGTTGCTTTGGATCATGCGTAAGCGCCTTGACGGATTAGAAGGTGCTGAATTGGGTCGAGGGCTGGCCTTAGCTGGCGGGGGCAGCTTATTAATGGGCATCGGCCTAGTATGGTGGATCAGCAGCTTTGGATGGGTGGATCATTTATTTGCAGGGCTAGGGGGCATTGCTTTTGGGGGCGCGATCTTCAGCCTATTTTGCTGGGTAGCTCAAGTTCCTGAATTCATAGCACTAATGGGCGCAATACGCACACGTTTATCGAGCATGTCTGAAGGAACCAAGAAATGAAGGAAGTACCGAATACATTACGGAAAGCTTTTGTTATCCATTTCTGGGCAGATTGGATCTTTGCCGCGCCATTAATGTTGATGCCGAACAAGTTTCTGGGGCTAATGGGTTGGGAGCAGGTGGACCCGTTTACGGCGAGAATTGTGGCGGCTGCATTAATTGGGATCGGAACCGAATCGCTCTTGGGTCGCAACGGCAGTGTAGACCATTACCGTGGCATGTTGCGATTAAAAATCATTTGGTCGAGCGCGGCAATTGGGGGCATCGCCTGGACGATGGCAGAGATTCGAGGGATGATCCCCATAATGGCCTGGGCGATATTGGGGATATTTGTATTGTTCAATGCTTTGTGGGTCTTTTGGTGGCGACGGCTAAAGAAAGATTAATCCCCAATCCTAGCCAATTTAATTAAAAGAGTTAACAAGAATTTACATAGCAAAAGGAGAAGCTCATGAAGAATTGGATCTCATTCGAGAGGGCAGGCAAATGGTTGATGATTTCATTGGCAGGCTTGCTGGCCTTCCACTTTTTGGTGCTTGTGGGTGTGGTGCCGCCTGAAATAATTTGGGGTGGACAACTTGATTCAGGGGATTCATTGCTGGCATTTGAGGGAATTGCAATCTCGCTCACCGCCCTATTTCTAGGGCTGGTAGCACTAAGAATAGGTAGGTTTGGAAGTAAGGCTGAGAGCCGCTGGGTGAGTGTGGCGATTTGGCTCATGACAGCCTATTTTCTGCTCAATACTTTGGGGAATCTAGCCTCGGGCGTAGGGGCAGAGAACTTTGTATTTGCACCCTTTTCCTTGCTGATTGCTTTGCTTTCGCTCCGCTTGGCGATTGAATAGGTAATGCTCTACTGGCTTGACAGGCCGATGGCACAACGGTAGTATGTGCGCAATTAACAACTGAATATCGGAGAAATAGCGGCTGGAACCTGCTTAGGCAGGTTTACGAGGTGAAGGTTCTTAAGACATCCCCCTGGGAAGTCTTTTGGAAAAACATGAAATGTTTTTCCAAGCATCACAGCGAGGATAAGGGACCCTAGTGGTTCCGAATATCGAAAGATCAGCGGATGCCTTCGAAACCTGACTACGGGTTTCTTTCTCCCTTCCGAATAAGTCTGGATCGAAAAGTTCCCGGTAACGGGGGCCACAGTATGCAGACAGTAGTGCAGAGCAATCTGCGTTTACTGGAAGGGTGTGACCTACCGAATAGCTACATTTAGGGCATGCCCATGCATGCCCTTTTTTATTGGGCAAAGGAAGGTCTAGATGAGCTTGCTGCCAGACATTAATGGCAAATCCATTGTAAATAGCAAAGGCGCCTACGAGCGCTATCATATCGAAACTGAAGAAGCGACAGATATTGTGCGCTGGCCTTCTCGTTTTAAGGTCAAAGTTCGGCGAACAGGGTTGGCTAAGTTGCTGCTCAGCGAAGTGCGGCACTACGGTTTGAATACCGATGTGCTGCTGAGCCGACCATGTATGTATGGTGTATTCTCGGGACCCGTGGGGGGCTTTGCTCCCAGAGAAGAGCTGTGTGTGGGCTGCTTACGCTGCACCACCGAATTTCCTGAATTTGTACGGGTGGAGCACAACCCTGAGAGACAGAAATTGGGGGATTCCTATTTCCATTTCGGCCATGTTGATACTGCAAGTTATGAAGCGAGCTCAGGCTTGGTTCCTGTGAAGGGTGCGGGGTACAGAGGGAAATTTGGAGGCCAGGATTGGGATGGAATGTGGACGGATATGTCCGAAATTGTGCGTCCTACGCGAGACGGAATTCATGGGCGCGAATTTATTTCAACAGCGGTTGACATCGGATACACGCCTAATTTCCTGATATTTGATGAGGATGGAAAAAGTGTGGGTGCGGAACCCAAAGGAATTAAGCTGCCATTGCCCATGCTCTACGATTTGCCACCCAGCCAACATGCAAATGAAAAGATATTTCGCATTGCTGCGGGGGCGGCCAAGGCCGTGGGTAGCCTGGCAGTGATTCCCTTGCGCTGGGCAGAAAGCCTTAGCGATTTAGCCGAAGCCATGATTGTGCATGTTGATGAGACGGATCAGGAAGGACTGACAAAGCTAAGTTTTGCTCCCGTAGCAGTGGAGATGGATCGTTGGGATGCGAATCTCTTGGCTGCTATTCAATCACAATGGCCTGAGACAGTGGTGATATTAAGGGCTGCTTTTGATGACCCCAATTTGCTCTCTTATTTTGAGCAGGGCGTGCATGTATTCCATTTGACAGCTAATTATCACGGCAGATCCAAGGATGGAACCTTTGTATTGGATTTGATCCGGGCGGCACATGCGCGCTTTGTTGAAGCAGGCGTTCGTCAGGAAATCTCACTCATCGGCAGCGGAGGCATGATTGCAGCTGAACATGTGCCTAAAGCCCTGATATGTGGCCTGGATGCTGTAGCCTTGGATACTCCAGTGATGGTGGTGCTGCAGGCTCGTTTCAATGGGGATTGCGTGGATAGAGATACAAGCGACTTTGGATTGTCGGACAAAATTAGCGCGGAATGGGGCATACAACGCTTGCAAAATCTTACCGGTTCTTGGCGTGATCAACTGCTGGAAATAATGGGGGCGATGGGATTGCGTGAAGTAAGACGCTTGCGCGGAGAAATGGGAAGAGCGATGTTTATGCGCACACTTGAGAAGGAAGCCTTTGCAGGCATTGAGGGCTACGATGGCTAAAAATTCTAAGAAAGATAATGCTGCTTTAGTGGTTGAAAAACATGTGAACAACCTGCATGCTGGCTTTGAATATTGGTCGCATCATGAGGACGGTCCACCTGCGTTGGGTGATTCGCGTTGGACAGCTGACATGATTTTGAATACTTGGCTTATGGCAGAGAATGGTCAGGCGGTTAAGGAAGAAGATGATCGACCAACAGGGGATTCGGAGGGTGGTTTTGATGTGCTCGAATTCAAATCTCTGCCTGAAGATCAACAACTGGGAGAAGAGGAAGAAGTTGACCTCTCAATTGCCTTGAATCGCCGTGGCGAAGGCAAGGAAATTACGATCAAAGTGCCCTTCTATGGAGGCGGCATGTCCTATGGGTCGATTAGCGAGCAAGTGATGCTGGCACGAGCTCAGGCTGCGAAGGAGATGGGCACTTTTACCTGTACAGGTGAGGGCGGCTATCCGAATTCTTTGGTGAAGTACAAGGACAACATCATTACTCAAGTAGCGACGGGCATGTTTGGTGTGCGAGAAGAAACGATTCAGCATGCGCCCATCGTTGAATTTAAGTATGCGCAAGGAGCTAAACCCGGACTAGGCGGGCATCTATTAGGCGATAAAGCGACCTCGGTAGTGGCTGAAATGCGTGAAAGCGTTCCTTGGGTAAGCCTATTTTCCCCTTTTCCATTTCATTCAGTGTATTCAGTGGAAGATCACAGAAAACATGTGGATTGGATCAAGACGGTGAATCCAGAAGCACTGGTATCGGTCAAAGTGTCGACACCAACTGATGTGGATATGGTGGCGGTGGGTAGCTATTTTGCCGGGGCGAATATTGTGCATTTGGACGGCTCTTATGGGGGCACTGGTGCCGCTCCTGAAATCGCAAAAAAGAATATTGCTATGCCGATTGAATTTGCAATTCCTAAAGTGCATCGCTATTTGGAAAGCGAAAATGTGCGTGATGAGGTCACTCTGATTGCCAGTGGTGGCATTCGGACGGCCACTGATATGGCCAAAGCGATCGCTTTAGGTGCAGATGGCTGCGTAATCGGAACGGCTGATTTGGTGGCAATAGGCTGCACGCGTTGCAGTAATTGCGAGAGAGGGCGCGGTTGCCCATTCGGTTTGACAACCACAGATCCACTGCTTTCACAATTGATGCCCATCGAATGGGGAGCAGAACGGATTAGCAATGTATACGCAGCGTATGCCGAAAAACTGCGCGAAATATTGAGAGGATTAGGCTTGAAGAGTATTAGCGAATTGCGGGGACGCAGAGATTTACTCACATATGTGGGTACCGGGAGCCGCGCATGAAGAAGCAATCAGTTATTGAGAAAAACGTCCGGCAAGTATTAACGAGCCGCGCGAATTTGATGCCCAAAAACGGTTTGAATTTAGATCGGAGTGATGAGGCAGCTGAGGGCGGCTGCGGTGTAATTGGGATGGCCAGCAATGAACGCATCCCGGCTAAGCATATGTTAAGAGCTTTGGGACAAATGCGAAATCGCGGCAATGGCAAAGGTGGCGGAATCGCGGCGGCGGGGCTAAGCGCTGCGCAATTTGGGGTGAGCGATGAGGTTCTGCGCCAGGACTATTTGTTGGCGATTGCTTATTTGGATGAAAAAGCACGCAAAGAAGTTGAAGCTGAATTTGTAAACCCAATGTTTGAAGTAGACCATATTTATGAACAGCCACAAATAGAGGACTTCTCGAGCATTGATGGCTTGGATGTGCGACCACCGGATGTGGTGATTTACTTCGTTCGAGCCCAAAAAGAGAAATTGTCTGCTTTTCAGGATGAGCATGGTTTTGAGGGCTTAGATGCACGCGAGTTGGAAGATGAGTTTGTTTATCAGAACAGCTTCCGACTGAATACTAATTTCTATGCTTCTCTGGGGGAGAAACGGGCATTTGTGCTTTCACATGCGAAAAATTTACTGGTGCTGAAGATGGTGGGTTTTGGGGACGATGTAATTCGCTATTACCAAATCGAAAATCTTGAAGCTCATGTTTGGATTGGACACCATCGTTACCCGACTAAGGGCCGTGTTTGGCACCCAGGTGGGGCACATCCATTTATCGGATTGAATGAAGCGCTAGTGCATAATGGCGATTTCGCAAATCACGCTTCGATTAGCGAATATTTGGCTCAGCGAAATATCTTTCCATTGTATTTGACGGATACAGAAGTGGCGGTGCAAGTGTTTGATTTATTGCATCGAAATTATCGGTACCCACTTGAATATGTAATTGAGGCGATGGCGCCCACAACAGAGAGGGATTTCACACAATTGCCAGAAGCCAAGCAAGCGGTATATAGCCAATTACAAAGTAGCCATATGCACGCTTCACCAGACGGACCCTGGTTTTTCTTAATCGCGCAATCCGACACCAGCCGGGAAGATGAAAACGTCTACCGATTAACAGGAATTACGGATACGAGCATGCTGCGACCCCAGGTTTTCGCCTGGCAGGAAAGCGGGGAAGGCGATGAACGCGTTTCGATTGCGATGGCTGCTTCAGAAAAACAGGCCATTGATGCAGCTATGGAATCGTTGGCTGAGGATGATGCGCCCTTCTGGTCCAGAGCGGATCGATATTGGAATGCGCGTGGGGGTAGCCACACGGATGGGGGCGCTTTCCTTTTTTCAGTCCATGAAAATGAAAGTGGAAATGCAAAACTGACATTGACGGACAAGTTTGGGCGAGAATTTATGCGATCTAGTAACAAGCCCGCTTTCCACGCCAATGGCTATAAACCAGTGGCCAAGATTGAGAAGGCCGAAAGCACTGACGAAGTTTTTCAAAAAATAATTAGCGAGATTCCCTCTTGGAATTATGAAAGCGCGTTAGACCGAATCGAAGGACTGATCAAATTGGCTGAAAGCGGGAATCCTCGGACTGCATTTGAGGTCCTGACACTATTAATTGATCGACGCTATTCAACGGGGTCATTGAGACGCAGCAGCCTGCTGGCGCTCTATGATCGCGCACTAGCTCGCATAGTTGAATTAGTACGAAAAAATGAGTCGCCAGATTATGTTTACCATGCCTTCGACGGCAAGCGGCCCGAGCCGGAAAATGAGGCACAGATCGTAGTTGTAGATGCAAGCGGATTTGCGGCTCAGGGAGAAGATTCCCTTGCGCGCGAGATTCAGCGATTGGTTAGCATGGGATTCAAACAATTGATGCTGATGGGGGTGAGAGGCCATCGTTTTATTGGCAATGGTCTGGGCCCAAAGAGCGAGGACGTAGTGATGGATGTGTATGGTTCTCCGGGAGATTATCTGGGATCGGGGCTAGACGGAGCGCAATTGATTGTGCATAATAATGCCCAGGATCAACTAGCGCAGATCATGAAAGCGGGTCGCTTAATAGTTCATGGGGATGTAGGGCAGACCTTCATGTATGGAGCCAAGGGCGGAGACGCTTACATTTTGGGTAATGCGGCTGGCCGGCCATTGATCAATGCAGTGGGAAGACCACGAGTAGTTATCAATGGGACTTGCCTGGATTATCTGGCGGAATCATTTATGGCTGGGGACCCTTTGGATGGGGGCGGTTTCGTAATATTGAACGGGATGGGCTTCAATGATGAGGGGGAACTGCAAGCATTGGAAGAACCTTATCCTGGAGGAAACTTGTTTTCATTGGCATCGGGGGGTGCGATTTACGTACGCGATCCCCTGGGCAAGCTTACTGAGGATCAGCTGAATGGTGGTGAATATGTTCAGCTCAAGGAAGCAGATTGGCAACTTATCCTGCCTTACCTGGAAGAGAATGAACGATTGTTTGGTGTTCAAATTGAGCGATTGCTAACTGTGAATGGCAAGAGATTGCCTCCAGAGCAAGTTTACCGACGGATCCAACCTGGCAAGGTGCGAGCATTGCAAGCTGAAGAAGCTTGGGTGACCAGCGGCGAGGGTAATGAACGCGTCGGATTCCATTAATCAGACTTAATAAATTTAACTCGATGTGAATAAGCAATCGGATTAATCTATTGCTTATTTTTACTGCGTATGAATTCGATACAATTTACTTGTTTAGTTAGACAAACTAAGTAAGTATGGAAAATTCAAAACGACTGATCGCTATCCTTGAAGGCATGAAGGGCCTCGAAGTTCCTCGTGGGCCTTTACGTAATGCTGAAATATCTTTTGCGCAATTTGCCGTTTTAACGGGTGTGGCGCGAAATCCAAATTGCACACTGACTGAGTTGGCGGAAGAATTGGGATTGAGTGCGCCGAGTGTGAGTGTGGCCATTCAGAAATTGGAAAAAGGGGAATGGATCCTTAGACAACAGGATGCTGATGATGCGCGCATCATTCGCTTGCAACTAAGTGCAAAAGGAAAACGTATGATGCTTAGTATGGTGAAGCGTCGAAGTCACATTGTAGATGGATTTTTGGGGGAGCTGAATAAAAAGGAACAGGAGCAATTATTGGGTCTGTTGGAAAAAGCCAGCCAAGGATTTCAAAGTAAGCAAGAAATTATTAAGGAGAATTGATGATAAATCGAATTTGGACGCGAATAAAGGAAAGACCGGTAAGCAGCGGCCTCATTGGGCTGGTCCTGATCGTGCTAATACTGATGCTAACTGGAACCTTTTCTAGGGGCGCGGTTGTCGAGCAGAATGGAGAATTTCAAACTCAACTATTACAACGTGGCACTCTAACGGCTACCGTGGGTGCTACTGGCACATTGCGAGCTAACCAGAGCGCTAATCTGGTTTGGCAAACGACAGGAATCGTTGAAAGCGTTGATGTGCAGGTAGGCGATCTGCTTGCAGCAGAAACTGATATGGCCAGATTAGTAAATACCTCATTGCCGCAAAATGTAATTCTGGCGCAAAGTGATTTAGAAGCCGCTGAAGAATCACTGGAGGCCTTTTACGACTCATATGCTGATCTGGGTATTGCTGAGGCTGCTAAAACGCTGGCTGAAGCGCAAGACTCATTGGAAGATGCTGAGCGTAACTACAACTACGTTAGCACCGTCGCCAGACAGGTTGATATTGATCAGGCCTTCTCAAATTTGGTTTTCGCTGAAGATCAATTAGATAAAGCGAAAGATGACTATGAGCCCTATGGTAGTAAGCCAGAGAGTAATCTGACGCGAGCCAGCTTGCTTGGGAAATTAGCTACTGCTCAAATGAACTATGACAGTGCGGTGCGAATTTACAATATTTACACCACTCCTGGCACGAGCACTGAAATTGCTTTAGCTGAAGCTGAGATGGAACTTGCAAGCCTCAATTTGGATGAAGCGCAGGAAAATTACGATGGGGCTATTGCAGGGCCAAGTGCGCTAGATATTTTGGCAGCAGAGGCTCGAGTTACTGCTGCGCTAGCCACACTAAGCCAGGCATTTATCAGCGCTCCTTTTTCAGGGACGGTTACAGATTCCTATCCGATTGATGGCGACCTAGTATCTGCTGGACAAACAGCGTTTCGACTAGATGATCTGTCTCGCTATTTGGTGGATGTGGAAGTTTCGGAAGTAGATATTGTGCTAATTGCAGAGGGGCAGAAGGCAGTGCTGACCTTTGACGCCGTTTCAGAGCGAGAGTATTCCGGGCAGGTAGTTGATGTTGCCTTAGCTGGAAACACTGAGCAGGGAAGCGTGAATTTCCGTGTGACAGTGGAACTATTGGATGCCGATGAAAATGTGCGTCCGGGAATGACAGCTGGCGTGGTGCTGACCGTTACAGAATTGGATGGCGTGTTGATTGTGCCTAATCGAGCTGTGCGCATTGTGGATGGGAAACGCGTAATTTACCTTCAGAATGGCTCCGAACTGCGCGTCGAAGAAATTCAATTAGGAGCTTCGTCGGTAAGTAGCAGCCAAATCTTGAACGAAGAACTTGAAGGCGAAACTGTCGTACTGAATCCCCCGACCGATTTCTTTGGTGGAGACGGTGGCGGGGGAGGACCCTTTGGCGGTGGTAATGGCGGTGGTTTTCAGTGAGCAAATACGTCGTTGATGCACGCGACCTAACTAAGGTTTATCAGATGGGTGATGTGGAAGTGCATGCCTTGCGTGGTCTTTCACTGAAGGTGCGACCTGGAGAAGTGATGTCCATTATGGGACCATCTGGATCGGGAAAATCGACCCTGATGAATATGCTGGGTGCGCTTGATCGTCCCAGTACTGGCGAATATTACTTAGATGGCGAATGTGTTTCGGAATTGTCGGATGATCAATTGGCAGATATTCGTAGCCGCAAAGTGGGCTTTATTTTTCAAACATTCAATTTGTTGCCACGGGCAAGTGCCATGGCCAATGTTGATTTGCCTTTGCGCTATGCAGGCATGCGATCGGGGCGCAGCGCAATCGCTAAGAAAGCGCTGGAACAGGTGGGCTTGGGGGATCGTATTGATCATAGGCCCAACGAACTATCGGGTGGCCAACAGCAGCGCGTAGCGATTGCCAGAGCCCTGGTAAATAATCCAGCGATTGTGCTGGCGGATGAACCGACGGGTAATTTAGACACAAAATCAGGCGACGAAATCATGGAATTGTTGTTGGGGCTGAACAAAGAACGAGACGTGACACTAATAATTGTGACGCATGATCCCGAAATTGCGGAACGTACAGATCGAATTGTGGTCATTCGAGATGGCGTGGTAGAGACGGACAAATGAATTATTTGAGTGCAATCCTAGAGGCCCTGCAAAGCGTAACGGCAAATAAATTGCGATCTTCGCTAACCATATTGGGAATCGTGATTGGGGTGGGAGCCGTTATTGCTATGTTGGCCATCGGTGAGGGAGCGCAGGCTTCGATCACTGGATCGATTGAAGATATTGGAACCAATCTTATCTTTGTCGTATCAGGTGGTGAAGCTGAAGTGCGCAATCCGAAGCCACTGACCAAAGAAGATGCGGATGCGCTTACCGATAGCTTTCAAGCGCCATCTATTGTTGGGGTGGCGCCCTTGTTACAAGGCTCAATACAAGTTAGCTATAGCGGGGAAAGTACCACGACCCAAATATCTGGGGTAACGCGCGAATATGAGCAAGTAAGGAACGCAGTTGTTCAAGAAGGCGAATTCTTCAATGACGCCCATTTGTTAAGCCGATCTGCTGTAGTGATCATTGGCGTAGAGGTGGGTGAGACATTATTTGGTCGCAAAGATGGATTAGTAGGAGAAACTGTGCGTATAGAGGGCCAGCCTTTTCGCGTAATTGGTGTATTGGAAGAAAAGGGGGGAACGGGATTTTCGAACGAAGATGACCAAATTCTTGTGCCATTGAGCACTGCTCAGGCGCGCTTACTTAATCGGCGTACTCCAAGCACTGTGGACATGATCTTGGTGCAAGCTATAACGGCCGAGGCTGTGCCACAGGCCGGAGAGGAAATTGCAGCAATTTTAAGGGGCAGACATCAGACAGGCGTTGGCGCTGACGATTTCACGGTTTTTAATCAGCAAGATTTCCTGCAAACCGCAGAAACTATAACAGGCGTGCTAACTATCTTTTTGGGCGGTATTGCGGCGATCTCCTTGCTGGTTGGTGGCATAGGGATTATGAACATTATGCTGGTATCTGTCATTGAGCGAACCAAGGAAATTGGTTTACGCAAAGCTTTGGGAGCCAGGAAAATGGATATTTTGGTGCAATTTTTAGCTGAATCTTCACTACTTAGCCTGACGGGTGGCGTGCTAGGCATCATTCTAGGATGGGTCCTTTCTGCTATTGTGGGCCAAATTGCGGTGGCTAGCGGCACCGATATCAATCCGGTGGTGGGTATGGACGCTGTGCTATTGGCAACGCTCTTTTCTACCGCAGTGGGCTTGTTTTTCGGCTTGTACCCTGCCAACAGAGCAGCGAACTTAGAACCTGTGGAAGCATTGCGCTACGAATAAAGCTTAACTAACAACTCTTAGCAAATACTTTTCCGAAATACATTTATTGAGCCCCCGAATTCGGGGGCTTGTTCTACAATAACTTCATGAAATCTAAAGAGTGGTTGGCATTTATTGGGCTAGGACTAGCTTGGGGTTCCTCCTTTTACTGGATAAAAATTGCGCTTGTGGAACTGGGACCCTTTGTCTTGGTGGCCCAACGCTTGTTCTTTTCGACATTGGTTCTGGGAATATTGACTTTTGTTCGAAAAAGTAAATTGCCAGAAGGTCGGGATAAATGGCGTGCTTTAGCCTTCCTGGGATTTACAAATGTGGCGATTCCTTTTGTGCTTACATCTTGGGGTGAGATACATGTTGATTCTGGTGTAGCCTCAATTTTGCTTTCGACCGTGCCGCTAATTACCATGCTGATTGCCTTTTTCTATCTGAAGGAGGACAGATTGACTCTAGGGAAGGGAATCGGACTGTTGGTTGGCCTTGCGGGCGTGGTGCTATTGATATTGAGAGATGTGCGAGTGAATGGCGAAAGCAGTATTTTAGGAATTGGTGCGTTCTTAGGGGCGGCTGCTTTTTATGCGACTAGCGGAATATATGCAAAGCGAAACACAAAAGGTATTCCATTAGAGTTTCTAGCCTTAGTGCCCAATGCTGTGGCAGATCTCGCGTTGTGGGCGGCGATTCCTTTTGTAGAGAGCCCAGTTCAATTGCCCCAATCGGGCGAGGTTTGGACTGCGATTATTTGGTTGGGCTTGTTGGGATCAGGGGTGGCCTATATGCTCTATTACTATTTGTTGCATGCCATCGGACCAACGAGAACTTCAATGGTGACGTATACATTCCCGATCGTTGGCATCACGCTTGGTGTAATCTTCTTGCAGGAAAAATTGGATAGCACCTTGGTGTTGGGGGCAATCCTGGTGGTGGGGAGTTTGTTAATTGTTAACCGTAGCGATTAATTGCGATTGGACTCGCCTCTTAATCCGCGAAGAAATTCCATTGCTGTTGCAGCAATAGATTGGCCCTCTGAAAGTACCCGGTCTGCTAATTGACGGGCGCGTTCCAAGCGTATAGCCATTTCATCGCTGGTTAATTCATAGAGCTCGACTAAAACGCCGTGGGTACTTTCGGGGTGGATAAAGGCTATCTTTTTGCCACCCGTTCCAATTTCAGGGACTTCATTGATCAGCCGGACTCCCTTACTGCGTAGGTGATCCATGGTTTCTTGAATGTCGTAAACCTCAAAGCAAATATGATGCATTCCGGGTCCGCGTTTATTGAGAAAACGCGCGATTCCGCTGTCATCATTGGTGGGTTTTACTAGCTCAACTTCGCTTTCTTTTGCGGGGAGGAAAGCAACCATTGCATTTTCACTTTTTACATCTTCGACGTGGGATAGGTCCAGGCCAAGTCCCTCGTGCCAAAAATTAAGTGCATCGTCAATGTCATCAACCACGACGGCAATATGGTCGATTTTTTTTACAAAGTTGCTCATATATTCAGTTCTCCGTTAATTGACAGGCTGGTATTCGCCCCAAAGATTTCGTAGGCGAGAGCATATTTCTCCAAGCGTAACCTGCTTTTCTACACAGTCAATAAAATAGGGCATTAAATTTTGATCGCCTTGGGCCGCCAGATACATGGCATCCAATGCGGAACTGGCTTGCGTTTCATCTCTTTGCTGGCGCAATTTGGTCAATTTTTGATTTTGGACTTGCTCAAGCTTTTTATCCATTTCTAAGCGATCGATGGTGATTTCTTCTTCAATCTGATGCTTATTTAGCCCGACCACAATTTCCTCTTGGGCTTCTAGCGCTTGCTGAAATGCATAAGCTGAATTTTGAATCTCAGATTGGATATAGCCCTCTTCAATAGCTGAAAGTGCGCCACCGCGTTTCTCGATTTGGTCAAGATAATTCTGAGCCCGCTGCTCGATTTCATCAGTGAGATATTCGATTAGATATGAGCCGCCCAGGGCATCTACGCTGTCGCCCAGCTTGGTTTCATGGGCGAGGATCTGTTGAGTACGCAGGGCCAGGCGGGCGGCTTTTTGAGAGGGGAGCCATAGGGCTTCATCCATGCTATTGGTATGCAGCGAGGATGCGCCACCCAGTATTGCGGCCATTGCTTGGACCGTAACACGGGATAAATTGTTTTCAGGTTGCTGGGCTGTGAGGGCGGAGCCAGCAGTCTGTGCGTGAAAGCGGAGTTTCAGTGCCTTATCTGACTTGGCTGCAAATCGATCGCGCATGATGTGGGCCCACATGCGACGGGCAGCTCTAAATTTGGCTACTTCTTCGAGAAAATGGTTGTGCGCATTGAAGAAAAACGAGAGACGGGGGCCTATTTCATCAATATCTAAACCTGTGTCCAGTGCTGCCTGCACATATGCGATGCCATTGGCCAAGGTAAAGGCGACTTCTTGTACTGCTGTGGATCCGGCTTCGCGAATGTGATAACCGGAAATGCTGATGCTATTCCATTTGGGCAGTTCTGTTTGACAATAGCTGATCAGATCGGTCGTCAGACGCATTGAAGGGCCGGGAGGGAAAATATAGGTGCCGCGAGCAATATATTCTTTGAGAATATCATTTTGAACTGTGCCGCGTAATTGATGCGGTTCGACCCCATTTTCTTTGGCAACAGCAATATAGAAAGCCAGCATTATTGCGGCAGGGGCGTTAATTGTCATGGAGGTGGAAACTTTGTCTAAGGGAATACCCTTTAGCAGAGCACGCATATCCTCAATGGATGAAATAGGGACGCCTACTTTGCCTACTTCGCCCAGTGCTTGTGGCGAATCGGCATCGTAGCCAATTTGTGTGGGAAGATCGAAGGCTACAGAAAGGCCGGACTGACCGTTCTTAAGCAAATAGTGGAAGCGTTGATTGGTTTTTTCGGGACTTGAAAAACCGGCATACTGACGCATGGTCCAAAGGCGGCCACGATGCATATTGGCTTGCGGGCCCCGCGTATATGGAAATTCTCCCGGGAATCCGATGTTTACCAGGAAATCTTCTTCGTCAGCATCAGGGATGAGTGCAGGCGGCATAGGTATGCCTGAAGGGGTGGTGAATTCTTCTTTGCGCTCGGGAAATTTCTTGCGGAGGGGCTCTAGAGACTCAGATTCCCAACGCTGTTTTTCATCTTTAATCGACATTGGCTTGATTTGGTCGAGTATACCTCGCGCTTGTTGCGCCTCTATGAAAATCTAGAAACTAAAAATAGTTAATGACTTGACAATGCATCTGGGGATGTTACAATTCTGCAAATAGGTTTGTAACGCAAACAAGTTTATGGAGATAAGAAATGACAGTTAATTTGATTGAGGAAATTCGCAAACGAGCATTCCGTTATTACTATGAAGATGGTTTAGTTGAACTGGCAGTGGGTTTTCAGTTTTTCGTGATTGGAGCCGTATTGTGGGTTGCACGAGAATGGCTAGAGGGAGGCGCATATGCTTTTGTAATAAGTGTGGGTTTATTCTTACTCATCTGGCAAGGATCGCGTTGGGTCAAATTCTTTGTAATGCGGTTGAAGGATCGCATTACCTACCCAAGAACTGGAGCTGTCAACTATGCTGGGCAAGCGAGCAAAGGACGTTGGGTAGTGGTGGCTGCAATGGCAATTTTGGTGCTGGTTGTTTTTGTATTACCTGCAGGATCTATCCAAATGCCGGTCATGATTGGAGTAATTCTAGCCATCATTTTGTTCTTTTTGGGCTTTCAAGTAGGATTGACACGATTACAGATTAGCTCTGGAATATCGATCTTGGCTGCTTGGGCAAGCACTATGATTAATATTGATGAAGTACAGGGTTCCGGATTCGTTTTTATGGCGACCGGGTTACTTTTGATTGGATTGGGAGGAACTAGTTTGATTCGCTATATGAAGAATAATCCCGCGGAAAGCCATTGATGGCCGAACCTATAAATCGAAAAAAACTCAATGAAATAAGAGATGTTGATCGCTTGATTCATGAACCGGCAAGGCTGATTGTGCTGACCATTCTAACTACAGTAAAAAGCGCAGATTTTCTCTATTTGCAGCGAGAGACTGAGCTTACTAAAGGTAATCTTTCAGCACACTTAAGTAAACTAGAGGATGCGGGCTATGTCAAAATTACAAAGAGCTTCAAAGGAAAAAGACCCCATACGGATTGCAAAATAAGTGCTAAAGGCCGCCAGGCTTATGAAGGGTATGTTAATCAGTTAGGCAATGCTCTCGGGACGGGCGGGGCTAAGGGTGAGTGATATAATGCGCCCTGCTTCAATCAGGGAGATTTATGGCTAAAGAAAAAGATGTAATAAAAGTTGAAGGAACTGTTGTTGAGGCGTTGCCCGGGACACAATTTCGGGTGGAGCTTGACAACAAACACGAGGTGCTGGCCTACCTATCTGGAAAAATGAGGCGCTACTACATTCGCATTCTGTTGGGGGATCGAGTGACTTTAGAAATGTCGCCTTATGATATGGATCGCGGCAGAATCGTGTATAGATATAGTAAAAATTCCCCCCGACCACCAAGCAACTAGAATAAATACGAGCTCCCAAACGGGAGCTTTTTTTATTGACTCAGTCGAATTTCCTGGCCCTGCTGCAGCATATAGGGGTAATTCAGGAAATTCAACGCGGCAAGATCAATCCAGGAAAGATCATAGCGGTGAGCTAAAGAATACAAACTCTCACTGGCATCCAGGATTATTATCGGCGGGGGTGCATCCTTTAAGCTGGGGACGGGTTTTTGCTCAGTTCCCGTGCCTGGAATGATTAGCTCATCACCTGGAATTAGTAAATAAGGGGACTCTAAATTGTTATAGCTGGCCAATTCTTTCCAATCCACATCCCAATCGCGTGCGATATTAACCAAATGCTCTCCAGAAACCACTGTGTGAACTTCTTGATCAGATAACTCAATTTCAGTCTCCGCTTCGATATCCGCTGCGGATTGAGAAGTAGGGATGATTAATTCTCGTCCAACCGGCAAGCTGTAGGGATAGTCAATTTGATTATTAGCGGCAAGTCTTTGCCAGGAAACATTCCAAGCTGTAGCAATTTTTGCCAAAGTGTCCCCTGATTTTACGGTATAGCTGGCTTCGGATTCCTTCTGAAGCTGGTCACTCTCGATTTCTTGGGCCGAACCGCGACCTACTACGGCCATGTTGCCCAACACGGCCCAGGATTCCAGGAAATTTTCAAGCGAATGAGACACGTTGCGGCCCGTAAAGGCATCAACTAAATGGACTGTTTCCGCGTCATAACCGATAAGAATCATCGTATGTTCAAAGGGTGCCACGCGCACTTCTGCGCCATCATCTGAAAGATATGTAAAGGATTTACCGGAGTAAACCTGGCCAATGACCCAGACGATTGCGGGTCGGCCGGCTGCAATTTCTGTGCGAATTTCGTCCCAACTCAAGCCCGATCCCGCGTGGGCATCCAAGCCAAAGGAACGTAATATATTTGCAACGGGATCGGCATGCACGCCATAACCATTGGGAGGCGTGTAGCCCCAGGTTCCATTGGGGTCGCCGACATAGCCTTGATTGGGATTGTCGGATCGAGGCAGGCGATCCAGAAAATCGAGTTCGGCAATCGTTACACCCCAAAAGGCAGCCCAATCGGAAGCAGAACGGGATTCACATGAAAGATTAAGGGATTGTGCATGACCTACTACACCCGATATGAAAGCTTCCTCAGGAATTTCTTTGAAATTTTCATGCGCATAGGCAGTACCAGCCGCAATAAAGGTCAGGATAAAGAGAAGAGCAGCCAAGAGTTTATTCATGTGTTTGCGATCACTTTCAGGCGTCATATAATGTCAGTCTTATGAACAAATTGGGACCCGATGTGGAACAAATGCTGAGCCTTCAGCTTAGCGAAGAACAAGAAGCTAATTTCCTGCGCTATGCCGAAGAAATCTTGGAATGGAATAAGCGCAGTAACCTTACTTCGATCCGTTCCTTGGAGGGCGTTCGTTCGCGTCATTTTCTCGATTCACTTAGCTGCTGGATAGCGATGCGCGCTGGGGGTGACAAAGTGATTGATGTTGGCAGCGGCGCAGGACTGCCCGGACTGGCTTTAAAAATAATACACAATCCTATGCAGTTAACACTGCTTGAATCAGCAGGCAAAAAAACAAAATTCATACAACACAGTGTGCAAGTTTTAGGCCTAGATGGCGTGAGGGTCGAGCAGGCACGAGTAGAAGATTTTGGACAGTTGCCTGGGGAAAGAGAAAAATATGACTGGGCGATCGCGCGGGCAGTTGCCCCATTGCCCGTATTGGCGGAATATTTATTGCCATTGGTGCGCGTTGGGGGTTATATGCTGGCTCAAAAATCGCGAAAGGCTAAAGAGGAAGCGAGGGCTGCCAAAAATGCCGTTAGGATGCTGGGCGGGGGAGGTATTGATGTGCGTGAAGTGCAGGTGCCCGGATTAGATGCCGAGCGTTATCTAGTAGTGATAAAGAAAATATTACCCACGCCTGCTAAATACCCTCGACGTGTGGGTGTTGCCTCGAAAAATAGTTTGTAATGCAACTGTATTGAAGATCTCGACGAAAAATATTTATTGACTTAATTGTCCGCCATCAACATGCCAGATTTCAGCATTTTGTGTAAAAGAAGCCTCGAACAGGTTTAAATCGGTGGTGGTGAGCAGCACTTGTCCGTTTTGTGCTAGGCGAGTGAGTAAATCTTGACGGCGCTGTTGATCCAATTCTGCGAGGACCTCATCTAGAAGAAGAACAGGTTGATGTCCAGTACGAAACTTGATCCATTGCATCTCGGCAAACTTTAATGCGAGGAGCGCGGTACGCATTTGGCCCCTAGACCCAAAGCTACCTACATCTACACCCGCGGCAATAAAACGAAAATCATCGCGATGAGGACCGAGAGAAGTAATTCCTCGGGCTATGTGTTCCGGGCGCACACGGAGTAGGGCTTTGTGGAAGCCGGATTGGATGGTTTCAAGGTTGATCGAACTGCGATCTGTAGGTGCGATGACCAACTCGGGTTGGTTGGTGGGTTTGTCTAGGGGGTCGAAGCTAGGCTGATAATTGAGCAATAAGCTGTCACGATCCTCGGTGAGTTCCAGGTGGAGCCGGGAGGCAATCTGATCCATCTCGGCTAGAGCTTGGAATCGCATATGGAGTATCTCAGCCCCGCGTTGGCTTAGGCGCTCATCCCAGAAATCGAGCTGGGCTGGATTGCCACCGGTTTCGTTCAATTGCTTGAGCAAGGCATTGCGCTGACTCAGGATTTGCTCGTAATCAGAAAGAGTGGAAGCATATTTTCTGTCCGATTGAGAAAGCGCTTGGTCTAAATAGCGGCGACGAAAACCAGGTGAGCCTTCTACGATTTGCAACATTTGCGGCAGAAAAAGAACAGCGTTGAAATTGCCAATAGCTTCTGAAATCTTTTTGCGGGATCCATCTAACAATATTTCCTTGCGCGCTCGATCGACGCCGTTTTTCGTCTTTTCTTTAATAATGCGAATTTCAAGCTGATGCTTTTGAATGCTGGTAGTGAAATCGGCTTTGATGCGGGCGACACCTAAAGGCTTTCGCGCTTCAATGAAGTTTACGAGCTGGCGATCGTTTTCGGCGTGAAATGAACTGAGAGTGGCAAGAAAATATATGGCTTCAAGAATACTGGTTTTGCCTTGAGCGTTGCGGCCCTGAATGATAAGAGATGTTTCTGGCAGATCAGCATCCAGACGAGCAAAATTACGGAATTGGTCCAGGGATAAATGTTGCAGCTGCATGAACGCGCTATTCTTCTTTTATCGGTGCATCTTCGAGATCGGAATTGCTTTCAGGTTCAGGCTGATAAATACGTTCAGCCCTATCTAAAAACAAAATGCCGTTTACGTGATCAATTTCATGCTGAAAGATGCGTGCCAGCCAATTCTTAGCTTTGATCTTCACGGGCTGACCTCTGCGATTTAGCCCCTTCACAGTTACTTCAACCGAGCGCTCGACATCGCCAAGCCAAACAGGAACGGAAAGACATCCTTCGGGACCTACAATTGTTTCTTGGGAGGCACGACTAATTTCTGGATTGACAAGCACATGGAGCTTCTTGGGGGCTTCATCATCGTCTTCGTCCCCAAATTCAACAACAATTACGCGTTGGGAAACGTCAACTTGAGGAGCGGCAAGCCCTACTCCGGGAGCCTCACGCATGGTTTCGATCATATCGTCGATTAAAGACTGAAGCTCGGGGCCAAAATCTTTTACTATTTGGGCCTTGCGACGCAGAGTAGGATGTTCAACTTGAATTATTTGGCGTACTGGCATACGAATTATTCTAACTGTTCATCAGGATCTAGCTGAGGACGACGTTCTTCTTCGTACACCTTGAGCCATTCTGCCATACGGGCGCGTTCTTCATCGTCGCGGGCAAAATTCTGACCCGTTTGCACAACTTGCATGCGCACATAAATATCTTGCTGAACTAAGGCAGGATTATGGACATCTGTGAAACTCAGGGTGGAATCGCCTACGTTGATGCGCACTTCGCCATAATTTAGTAGCAAACCAAGCAAACCGATGCGGTGGTTTTCCAAACTGAGGATATTCGCAAGAGAAGCAGATTTGGTGACCTCACTGCCCAAGGGTTTCTTTTCGCTATCTATAATGTTTTCAGAAGTGACCTGGTAGATATCATTTTGCCAATCGAAAATTCGGTAAATCATCACAAATATAGGCAAAGATAGAAATGTCAGGGTGATTAGCAAGGATTGGGTATCGCTGGGCCAACCATTGAAAAATGTGCGCGCGCCAAATATTAGAGCCACGAAGAATACTGAGGGAAAAATCAAGCGCGAAAAGAGCACAAACCAATGACGATGGTAAGTAATGACATCACCATTTACGTGGCGTGTCTTGAATAATTGAAATGGCTCTCCAGGATCGACCATATAACTCTCTGAGATATGGCTTTCTTCAATATTATCAATCTCTTCTTTTTCGTCCACACCTAGTGACTGACGAACGACCTGGCGAATGGTTTCGTGGCGCTTCTCGCGCGACTGAGTTCCTTCCCGGTCGACATATTCTTCAATCATTTCTTTGACTTGATGTGGCGTTGGCACGGCTGGCATGGGAACTGTGCCGGTGTAAGTACGAACAATAATGTCACCATAGCCTAAAAGGCGAGCAATTTGACTGGTATGAACATTGACTTGTTGAATCGCGCTGAGGGGGGCTTCTTTACGACTGGAGCTGCGCAATAGCATATGTTCGAGCCAAACAACGCGCCGATTGGTGAGCACATAGAAATCGTTGCGCCAATCAAAAAATTCCCAGAGTGCCCAGAGGATTGCAAAAAACAAGGCGATGCCACCTATGAGAAGCCAAGGAAGCTCACCACTATTATTATCTGAGATGGACACATTGACAGCCAGTAAGGCGCCTATCATCAAAATCATCGGGCGAGCAAATCGCTGCCATAGATAAGCCTTGTGCTTGCGCATAAGGTGGTGAACTTTTTCGCCCTCTTGGAGCCATTCAAAGTCGATCTCGGCTTCCAATTCCTGAGCCGATACACGCGCAAGCAGGGCATCAGCTATTGCTGGATATCGAGATATCAAATCGAAAAATGATCGTTTGGGCAAATAAATTAGGATGCTGTCCTGAATTGCGTTAATCGTTTGAGTTCGTAGGCTGCCATCGAGGAGAGCGGGTGACCCAAAATGATCACCCGACTCAAGATTTTTCGGCGGCAGCGTTGAATCGTGCGTGGTCTGACTCAGTTCTCCAGAAAAGAGCAAGTAAAAATTGTCAGCCCGGTCGCCTTCTTTGTACAGAAGGTCCTCAGAGCGGACGGGGTATTCAGCAAATTGTGACGCCAAGGTCTGCAATTCTGCTTCATCCAGACCCTGAAAAATGGCTAATTGCGCCAGAAAAATTACCCGCGATTCGTTGGAAACTAGCATTGGGCCATTCTAGCATTTTGCCAAAATGGGCGCTGTAGTGGGGCAATAGCATCTAAATTGCACATGATAGAATGCCGTTTCTATTTTGCTTAGGAGTACGAATGCCTATACATTTTGGAACGGATGGTTGGCGTGCCGTCATGTCTGACAGCTTTACATTTGCAAATTTGCGTATGGTTGCGCAAGCTATTGCGGATTCCACATTGGCAGATCTGAGGAAGAGTGGCAATTTGGATTCTGTCAATGGAGATAAACCGGCCATTGTGGTTGGTTTTGACACGCGCTTTATGTCGGATCGGTTTGCGTCGGATGTGGCTAGAGTGCTGGCCGCCAATGGGCTCAAAGTATTACTTTCTCAGGCAGATTGTCCCACTCCAGCGATTTCATTTGCTGTGCAGGACCTAGGCGCTAGAGCGGGAGTGATGATTACGGCTTCGCATAACCCACCGCGCTATAACGGCATCAAATTGAAATCAGCTCAGGGAGCATCGGCATCTCCTGCGCAAAGCAAGCGGGTGGAGGTTTACCTAACCGATAACGAAATCCAAAGCCGTGGACCCAATTTGATGGAGTTTTCCAAGGCTAAAGAACGGGGATTGATCGAAAAATTCAATCCCATCCCCCGTTATTATGATCACCTTAGAACTCTGATTGATTTTGAGGCTATCGCGGATAGCGATATGCATGTTGTCGTGGATGCGATGTTTGGATCGGGGAGAGGGGTTATTGCAGGGATATTGCAAGGCACCGGAACAGAAGTGCATGAAATTCGCCATCGGCTAAACCCGGGATTTGGCGGGGTTCACCCAGAGCCAATCGCAAAATATTTAGGGGCCCTGTCGGCGGCGATTAGTAGCGGCGAAGGATTGCTAGGTTTGGCTACAGATGGGGATGCAGATCGATTAGGTGCGATGGACGAACACGCTGAATTTGTAGATCCTCATAAAATTATGGCACTGGCGCTCAAACATCTGGTTGAAAAACGGGGCATGAAAGGCAAGGTAGTGCGCACCGTTTCAACTACGCGCATGTTAGATCGCATGGCTGGAAAATATGGGCTTGAAATTGAGGAAACTCCTGTAGGCTTCAACCATATTGCGGATCACATGATGAAAGGCGATGTGCTGATCGGCGGTGAAGAATCGGGCGGAATTTCCTTTAAAGGTCATATTCCCGAAGGGGATGGCATATTAATGAGTTTATTGCTCATCGAAATGCTGGCGGTTAGACAGGCAAGTTTGCGTGATTTGGTGCAGGAAATTCTAGATGAATTCGGACCCGCGCATTACAAGCGCAGCGATTTACGCCTAAACAGACCAGTAGATAAAAAGCAAATGACTACTAGATTGGCGAATGATGCTCCTGCGTCAATTGGCGGAGAAAGCGTAGTGGAAGTTGCAACAACCGATGGGGCCAAGTACATTTTGGCGGATGATTCCTGGCTGCTTATTAGACCGTCTGGCACAGAACCCATGCTAAGGGTTTATGCCGAGGCGCGCAGCCCTGAAATAATGGCCGCGCTAATGGAATTTGGAGAAGAGGTGGCGCAGGGAGTTAGCTAAGTAGCTTGGGGAGGGGAATTAGGGGCCCGATTTTGCAAGGAAATATCTCTTTACCCTTTACTCGAAAAGTGCACAGTCCACAATCGGCTCGACTGCCGCATGGAAATTCACCCGTAATATAAATAAGACCCTTTTTCATATTTTGAAGATCAAGTCCCTCAATTAAATTTGATGCGTTATTTGCTTGGCTATGGACAATGAATTGTTGGCACCATATGAGCGTGTCATCTAAATTTTCTAAGGGAAGAATTTCTACTTCGGCTGAGAGATGAGGAAATGATTGCTCTGAAAGCAATACCACTTGGCAGCCTGCTTGGAGAGCCTTATCAATTAATGGCAACAAGAAACTAACTTTCTCGTCAGTCGACCAAAACAAGATGCGCTCTGCGTGCTTGGAAGGCTCAAATGGACGACCTTGCGGAGCAAGTATGGCCAAATGGTCCTCTGGATGCCATCCATGCGGAGATGCGCTGAGCAAGGCAAATTCGTTGGGCTGGCTATCAGAGGTTTCATTGATTGCAGGAAAACAAGTAATCGGAAAAGATTCATCTGAAGAGACTAACTTGTTTGCAAGTATGTATTGACCGGCTTTGATTTGGATTTCTGGGGGAACTGAAATACGGAAAGAGGCATTCTGATACGGTTCTAATAAGACTTCAATTAGACGACCTGTATAATGAATCATATAGGCATGCTACCATGCCAAATGTCTCGATTTTTATGATCGTGGACGATTTTTGTTAATTAATTCCTAAGGAGGAATTCTGTGAATCTTGTCAGTATTGTTCAAATTCTCGCTGGACTTTCCTGGCTGGCAGTTTTCGGTGTGATTGCTTTAGTGGTGATGCGGGCAGCCCGCGGAACCCGTATGCGCAGCGGAAATACGATTGTTATCGGCGTGGTGGTTTTTGCCCTCGTCTTGAACATTCTGGCAGCCGGATTGGTTTTCATTCAGCCAAATGAGCGTGGTGTGGTCGTAACGATTGCAGAGAACGGTGTGCGCGATGCAGCATTACCCCCTGGATTAAGTTGGGTAATACCCTATGCTGAATCAGTAATCCCCTATTCCATTTCTCGTTCTACCTATACGATGTCGATTGCTCCTTCTGAAGGTCAAGTCATTGGCGACGATTCGGTTGAAGCCCGAACATCGGATGGTCAGATAGTGTTGGTGGATGCAACAGTTATTTTTTCGGTCAACCCAAATGACGTGATTGATGTTCACATCCGTTGGCAGAACCGCTACACCGATGGACTAGTTCGTCCCTTAACGCGTGGTGCGATCCGAGATGCAGTGGCCCAGTTCCAAGTTGATGAGGTTTACAGCTCGAAACGAGTCGCATTATCAACTCTAATCCATGATCAAATCCAAGCCCAATTTGAAGAAAACGGATTGATCTTAGTGGAATTCGTATTACGAAATGTTGCTTTCTCAGATGAATATGCTGCTTCAGTAGAGCAAAAACAGATCGCTGAGCAGTTGGCCCAGCAAGCAGCCTTTGTTGTTGACCAACGATTCCAGGAAGCAGAACAGGCTCGTCAAGTAGCACAAGGCCAGGCAGATGCAGCCGTAATTCGCGCTCAAGGTGAAGCTGAGGCGCGTATTATTCAAGCTCAAGCTGAAGCCGAAGCCCTCACTTTGCTGGGACAATCGATTGCAGCCAACCCAGACGTACTAACACTTAACTATATTGACAAGTTGTCGCCAGGTATCCAGGTAATGCTGGTGCCCAACGACAATCCATTCCTACTTCCCATCCCGGAACTTGGTGGTCAATAAACTAGACTAAAACGAGCACCGCGGGAAAGGTACAATTTTCTATGTTCCTTTTTCGCGGTGTTTTCGTTTAAAGACCCTCTCAACATAAATTTATGGATGCTCAAGCGCCAATTCGGCTGACTCAAATGGCAAGTTGTGCGGGTTGCGCGGCTAAGCTGAACCCCGAAAAACTGGCTGAATTGCTGGCCCCCTTACAAGAAACATTTCTACCTAATAATTATCCTGATTTGCTACATGGGCTGAGCCAGCCCGACGATGCTGCGGTTTGGTCCTTGGATGATGAGCGTGCATTAGTAGTAACTACGGATTTCTTTACTCCGGTAGTGGACGACCCCTATGATTTTGGGGCGATCGCAGCCGCAAATGCCATCTCCGACCTCTATGCAATGGGGGCGCGCCCTTTTTTAGCTTTGAATATTCTGGGCATTCCCAATGACCTAGATCTGAAAGTTGGAGCTGCCATATTGCGAGGTGGAGCAGAAAAAGCCAAAGAAGCAGGCATGGTCGTGGCTGGGGGCCACACGATTCAAGATCCCGAACCAAAGTTTGGTCTGATCGCGCTGGGAATGCTAGATAAGGAAAAAGTTATTCGGAAAGATGGTGCAAGGGTGGGGGACCAACTTTTCTTGAGCAAACCCTTGGGCTTTGGTGCGACCAATACTGCGACTAAACGTGAGTTGTCGAGTACGGCAGAGCAGCAAGAAGTAGTGGCCTGGATGGCAAAATTAAATCGAGATGCGGCCGAATTGGCTCTAAAATATGAGGTTCAAGGTGGCACTGATGTAACCGGATTTGGCTTATTGGGGCATGCTTGGGAAATGGCCGCCAGCAGCCGTGTTGGCATTCAAATTGATTACGATCAATTAAGCTTCACCAGTGCTGCGCTGAAATTTGCCCGCGATTTCGTCTTTCCTGCGGGATCTATCGACAATCGCACTTATTTTGAAAAACATGTAGAAGTTGCAGAAAATATTGGAGAAAACGAAAGTATGCTGCTATATGATGCGCAAACCAGCGGTGGCTTGCTTTTGGCCGTAGAAAAAGAACGAGCAGCTGATTTTCTAGATGAGGCACAAAGTAATAATATTGCAATGTGGCGCATAGGTTCGGTTTTTGAAGCTGAGCCGAAAATTAGCATAGTTTGACGGCCAAATTGGCGAAAGTTATAATTTAGCTACAACTGAATAGAAACCTTCGGGGTAAGTGTGAATCATTTTTGAATAAAGAATGGTAAGTCACGATCGGTGGTATAGCCCACGAGCGCATAAGCGCATGATTCGGTGAAACTCCGAAGCCGACGGTATAGTCCGGATGAAAGAAGGTTCGAAGATGCCAACAGCATGTTCGTCAAGAGTTTTGTGGATAAAACTCAATAACTCTACTAATGGTGAGTAAGCCTTAGCGGAGTTCCATTGAGGAGCCATAGGCTCTGCTGCTTGATTGCAATCCTTGATCCCCGAAAACTATGTTTTCGGGGTTTTTGTTGGATTTTGATGAGCGGCTATCTGTGTGCCCCGAAGTCTTGGGGCTGAAACGTCCCAAAGGAAATTAAGCAATGGGAATTAATCCCAAAGCAAGAATAACTAGCAATGCTTGGGCATTGCTGCCTATTTCGTTTGGATTAGGAATTCTAATTTGGAAGCTAGTGATCCAAATTGGAGATATAGAGCCCTTTATTTTGCCGACACCTGAGCAAGTATGGATGCGATTTGGACGGGCGATTGAAGATGGCAGTTTGGCCAGGCATAGTCTGGTGACGCTAAGCGAGGTTTTTGGCGGGCTCGCATTAGGGGTAATAGCTGCAGGACTATTGGGATATCTATTAGCAAAATCTAGGCCCGTTGAGCGATTGCTTTCTCCTTATATTGTGGCCAGCCAATCCATTCCCATTGTGGCTGTGGCTCCATTGCTGGTCATTTGGTTTGGACCCGGGCTAGCTTCGAAAGTGCTTATTACGGGGCTGATAGTGTTCTTTCCCGTGTTGATCAATACGATAGTTGCTTTGCGGGGCGTGCCCACAGATTTGCGTGATTTGATGCGTTCGCTAAATGCGACAAAATGGCAGCAATTTCGTTTGCTAGAGCTGCCGGCGTCATTACCGGTTTTTCTAGGTGGCCTGCGGATTGGGGCAACATTGAGCGTGATTGGGGCCGTGGTGGGTGAATTCGTGGGGGCGGATCGCGGTCTCGGCTTTTTGATCAATGTGGGCCGCGGCGAATATGATGTTGCACTGGTTTTTGTAGCCGTAATCAGTTTGATCTTGATGGCTTTACTTTTGTACGGCGCTGTTTTACAGCTTGAAAGGCGCAGCGTTGCCTGGCAAATTCATGATAAAGGAAATTCTTGGCGTGGATAAAAAAATACTCTTGGTAATTATTGTGCTGGCTCTGGGATTAGCTGCCTGTGGTGGTGGCCCAGCAAGTGAAGAGCAGAAAGGTGAGCTAGAAAGCCTGCGACTACCAATGGGATTTATTCCCAACGTGCAGTATGCGCCTTTCTACGTGGCTGTAGAAAAGGGCTACTTCGCCGAAGCTGGATTTGAGCTGATCTTCGACTATTCGTTTGAAACGGATGGCGTAGCCTTAGTGGGTGCGGGTGAATTGCCCTTCGCTGTAGTGTCGGGTGAACAAGTATTGCTAGCTAGGGCTCAGGCAATTCCGGTGGTTTACATCACTGCCTGGTTTCAGGATTACCCTGTGGCAGTGGTCACCAAAAGCGATAGCGGAATTGCTACTGTGGCAGATTTGGCTGGAAAACGCATCGGGCTTCCCGGATTATTTGGAGCTACCTACGTGGGATTAAGGGCTTTGTTGGCCTCGGAGGGGATTGCCGAGGAAGACGTATTCTTGGATTCTATTGGTTTTAACCAGGTTGAAGCTTTGGCGACTGACCAAGAGGATGCAGTTGTTGGCTACATTAATAATGAACCTTTGCAATTAGCCAACTTAGGCTATGAAGTTCATGTATTAGCAGTGCGGGATGCAGTTCAATTAGCAGCCAATGGAATCATAGGCAATGAAAGCTATTTGGCGGATAACCCGGAACGTGCAACGGCTTTTGTGGCGGCTTTTTTACGGGGATTATCGGATGCCATCGCAGATCCTAATGAAGCCTTTGAAATAAGCAAAAAATATGTGGAGACACTTGCATCTGGGGATCAGGATTTGGAAATGCAGGTTCTTCTTTTGACAATCGAATTCTGGAAAGCTGAACAACTAGGTGCTTCCAATGCTGATGCCTGGACGAACATGCAACAAGTTTTGCTGGATATGGGGTCAATAGCTGAACCTTTGGACCTGGACAAAGCTTTTACGAATGAATTTGTAGGCGTGGAATAGCGAATGATCAGCCCTGTGCCACCCATTGCGCAATTTCTTGATGTTAGTGCGGGATATCGTGACCGCAACGGTCTTTTGTCTGTTCTAGAACACATCAATTTTGATGTCCAAATGGGTCAATTTGTGTGCGTCTTAGGGCCTTCGGGAAGCGGAAAAACTACGTTGTTGCGCGTTTTATCCGGCTTGCTTGAGCCAATTGCGGGCGAAGCAGGCTTTGGCGGAGAACGCATTGACGGGCCCGTTCCGGAGATAGGACTTGTATTTCAAGCTGCCAATCTAATGCCCTGGCGCACAGTTGTGGAAAACATCCATTTGCCGCTTGAAGTGGGCGGTGGAATGAACGGATCGGCAACTCCAAGAGTGCAAGAGATGATAGAGCTGGTGCGGCTGACTGGTTTTGAACAGAGCCTGCCTGGGGATTTATCAGGTGGCATGGCTCAACGTGTAGCAATCGCGCGTGCATTGGTGCAGAACCCCGAAATGCTTTTGCTAGATGAACCATTTGGTTCTCTGGATGCGATGACGCGCGAACGAATGGGGGAAGAACTTTTGCGCATCTGGCGGGCTGAGAAAAAAACAGTGATGATGGTGACACACGACATTGGTGAGGCCGTATTCTTGGCGGATCGAGTATTGGTAGTTAGCGAACGGCCTGCTGAAATCGTTTTCGATATGGACATAAATTTACCCAGGCCACGCAAAGTCGATATGCGTTATACACCCGAATTTGGGGATTACGCGGTTGAGTTGCGCAAGATATTGAGACAACAACAGAAATAATAATGTGGGCTGGAGCGCAGTCCACAATAGAATCTTCATGGCTACAGAATGTCCGTATTAGAAAAGTTAGAAGAAGACATTAGCGCTTTCGTTTAGCCGTAAATTGATCATGAGGAAAGCTATAATTTCCAAGGAGTATGTCATGACAGAAAAGTCCCTCAGAACACCAACCAAGAAAAGTAACCGGCGATTTATGGTCGGGGGCATCATTATCTTGTTGGCGGTTGTTTATTTGATTTTCACATCCACAGTTGCAGGCGCACAGTATTTTTTCACTGTAGACGAAGTCGTTGAGCGAAGTGGAGAATTAGAAGGAACCGCAATGCGAGTTTCTGGGGCAGTGGTGGGGGAAAGTATCGAATATGACACGGACACCCTGACCCTTAGATTTTTGATTGCACACATGCCCGCTGATAGCGATTTGGTAAATGATGAAGGTGGCTTAGCAGTGGCATTGCGTGATGCGGTGATGGATGAGAGCCGCACAAGAATACAGGTGGAGTATGTGGGCGTTAAACCTGATTTGCTGCAACATGAAGCGCAAGCAATTCTGACGGGCGAGGTTGGCGAGGATGGCGTGTTTTACGCCAACGAATTGCTACTTAGATGTCCAACTCGCTATGAAGAGGCCATTCCCGAACAGGCTGATATTTAAGCTCGTTCAACTCGGCCATGATAGTTGACCTCGGACTCGGCGCATTAATACTGGCATTCCTAGCAGCAATTTATGGCGTAGGAGCAGCCCTCTTTGGGGCCATGCGAGGCGGGGAAAAATGGATATTAAGTGCACGATCGGCGGCAATCGTCGCTTTTCCCTTACTTAGCTTAGCTTGCGCTTCCATAATTTGGGCACTGGTAAACCTAGAACTGCAACTTGAATATGTTGTAAACGTTAGCAGCTCCAGCATGCCAACTTATTTGAGGGCTACAGCGCTCTGGGGTGGACAGCAAGGGTCTTTGTTGTTTTGGGGCTGGTTAATGTCCGGCTTTAGCACAGCAGTCATGTTGCGCAAATGGCGACGCGACCGCGAATTTCTTCCCTGGGTCATCGTGGCCACAATGGGCACACTGGCCTTCTTTTTGGGATTATCCCTTTTCTTTGAAAACCCATTTATGCGACTTTGGCAGGGTAGCACCGGCACTATTTTTCAGGCGCTGTTTCAACCTGCCAATGCGATTGCGTTTAGTCCATTAGATGGAACAGGGCTAAACCCACTATTGCGCCATCCTGGAATGATTATTCATCCACCCATGCTATATCTGGGCTTTGTCGGTTTTGTTGTTCCATTCGCTTTTGCGTTTGCAGCACTAATAACTGGACGGAGTGATGATCGCTGGATTCGTATTACACGAACATGGACCTTGTGGGCATGGTTATTCCTTTCACTAGGACTCATTCTGGGGAGCCGCTGGGCTTATGACGTATTAGGTTGGGGGGGCTATTGGGGCTGGGATCCGGTCGAAATTGCCGCATTCATGCCATGGCTAACCGGCACTGCATTTTTGCATTCTGTGATGATTCAGGAAAAACGCGGATTGTTCAAACACTGGAACATGCTGCTGATTATTTTGACTTATGATTTAGTTATATTTGGCACTTTTTTGACCCGATCTGGGGTGCTTTCATCGGTCCACGCTTTTGCACAATCTGCAATTGGACCCAGCTTCTTTGTATTTATTGCTTTTACGTTTTCGGTGTCTATCTACCTGTTAAGCAGACGTTGGGAGCAATTTAGATCAGATTCGGAAATGCATTCTTTGCTATCTCGCGAATCGCTATTTCTCCTTAACAATTTTCTATTTATGGGCATTCTGGTAATTTGTTTCTGGGGAGTTGTCTTCCCAATCGTTTCTGAAGCGAGCGGAATAATTGGGCAGACCTTTCCAGCTTTGAGTGACATATTCACGGGGCAGAAAATTACGGTAGGACCGGTTTTCTATGAACGAGCAACCGGGCCCTTATGGGCAGGATTACTGCTGCTGATGGGCATCGCGCCCCTTTCAGCCTGGCGCGCTTCCACTGCGCGAACGTTGGGCCGATCCGTTTGGAGACCCTTGGTTGCCTCAATATTGGTCGCAATCTTTATGGTCATTGGGGGCCTTTCACAGATGGCAGCCATAATTGCTCTCTGGTTGTGTGCCTTTGTGGCATTTGTAACCTTGTATGAATTTTGGCGGGGAGCCAGGGCTAGAGCTGCTCGCGGCGAGAATTTCCTGCTGGCTATTTGGCGTTTAATAGGTCGAAATCGACGTCGATATGGTGGCTATGTCATTCATCTAGGTGTGGTTTTAATTGCCGTTGGAATTATTGGAATTGAAATGTTTCAGACTGAAACGCAAGGAAGTTTGGCCGTAGGGGAGAGTATGAGCCTGGGCGACTATGCGATTGAGTATGAGTCTCTGGCTGAATTTGAGACTGAAGATGGACGATTAGTTGACCGCGCGGTAATAAATGTATTCCAAAATGGCGAATTTCTTTCGCAACTATATCCCCGCAGAGATTTCTTCTTTGAATCGCAACAATCAATGACCATTCCTGGTCTTTACAGTACATTGGATGAAGACTTTTATGTGTTGTTGGTCGATTGGCAGACTGTGAATGCAGAAAGCGCAACCTTTAAAATATTTCTAAATCCGCTAATAAATTGGCTATGGATTGGCGGAATCGTATTTATCTTGGGCACCTTTGTGGCCGCCTGGCCAAGTAATGAAACGATTGCTTATTCTCAGACGAAACTAGCGAAAATAAAGGTGGAAGCGCAGCAAAGCGCTTAGGACCATGAAATTGCGATCTACATATCTTTTTCTGCTATTGATGGCAGCCTTTTTAGGAAGTGTACTGGAAGCCAATGCTCAGGGGGGAGGGCCTAGCGCAGATGAAGTCAACGCAATAGCTAAAAATCTATATTGCCCAGTTTGCGAATCCGTACCATTGGATGTTTGTGGCACATTGGCCTGCGAGCAGTGGCGTCAGCAGATTGCTGACAAGCTAAGCGATGGTTATACCGACCAAGAAATTTATGATTTCTTTGTAGAACAATATGGAGACCGTGTTTTGGCGACTCCTCCAGCTAGGGGGCTAAATTGGTTGATCTATGTTGTGCCTCCTTTAGCAATTGTTATCGGCGGCTGGGTATATTTTCGAACGGTTTCAGACGGGCGTGATCGGGCAGAAGCAATTGCAGATAAACACCAGCCCAAACCGAATGACAAGGATCCATATATTGATGAATTAGAGCGCGAGTTAGATGAAAGACGCTAAGACAAGGCTATGAGCAACGAAATTAAAGAACAAGGGCAGGGACGAAAATCTGGGGTCTGGGGGCGCCTTTTGGCTTGGATTTTCGTTGGACTGTTACTGTTGATTGTTTTCATTCAATTGCAGCGCTCTCAGCAAGATGTACTGACCTCGGGCGAGTATGCGCCAAGTTTCGAATTACATACCTTTGATGAAGAAATCATTCTCTCAGAGGATCTTATTGGGAAAGTAGTTGTGGTCAATTTCTGGGCAAGTTGGTGCAAACCATGTGAACAAGAAGCAGCTGATCTTCAGGCAGCCTGGGAGTATTATGAAGATTCTGGAAATGTATTGTTTTTGGGAGTGGATTATGTAGACACTACCAATGAAGCCCTAGATTATTTAGTGCGATTTCAAATAAGCTATCCAAACGGCCCCGATTTAGGCACGCGAATAGCGCAAAATTTTCGTATTCGCGGGGTTCCTGAAACCTTTTTCCTAAATAAGGCGGGAGAGGTGGCATTTGTAAAAATTGGACCCTTCATTTCAATTGATGAAATTATGCAGCAAGTTGATCTGCTTTTAGAGAATTAACGATGCCACTTGGTTCAATCCTTCTAATAGCCGCACTGACATTCATTGTTGTGCTTTACCTATTCAATCCTTTTCTCTCAACTAGCAATTTGGGACAGAAAGAGAGTAATCTCGCTTCCTCATTGTTGGCTGAAAGAGAACGATTATTAAGTGCCATCCTGGAATTAGAAAACGATTATTCAATGGGGAAAGTGCCAGAAGAAATCTTTGATATTCAACGTAATTCGCTGACAAAGAAAGCGGTGGATGTGTTGAAGGCTCTTGATTCCCAAACAGTTTACAAAGAAGATTCTGAATTAGAGAAGATGATTCAGCTCCACAAGAATCGGAAGTCGTAATGAATTCCTTGAATCCGAAAGTGGTAATCGTGGCGAGTCTTTTGCTGCTAAGTTCAATGGCATGCACACTTTCCCTGGCTGACGACATTCTTCCGCCCCCAGGGGCAGATCTGTCTGGCCAGGTAATAGAGATTTCTGAGATTGAGTATCCGGATGCCGCAATTGATTTAGCCGGAGGTGGAGAAATTTATGCTCAGAGTTGTGCCCCTTGCCACGGTGAAAGCGGATTGGGTGATGGACCGCAAGCCGGGGAATTACCCTTTGAAGTTCCACCTATTGGAAACACTAGTTTTGGGGCCGAACCTAGCTTGGACGACTGGTTCTTGCGAGTAACGGATGGAAATCTGGATAAATTTATGCCCCCTTTTGGGCAATCCTATTCCGTTCAAGAGCGCTGGGAAGTATTGGCCTATGTGGCAAATATGTGGTCTAGCAGCATTGATTGGGCGCAACAATTTGCTGGGTCTGATTTCTCAACTATGTTTAGCGACCTAGAAACTGTGGGTCCTTTAGTGGGCCAGGAAATTTACCGAGATATTGAGAAATCAGGAGCATTAACGAATCTGAATTTAAGTTTGGATGAGCAGGAAGAATTAATCGGATATTTGAAATTGCTGGCTTTAGGAGTCGCTCAAATTGAAGAACAAGCTAGCGAAGTTGTAACTGAAGAAAACGAACTGGATGCAACAATTGACGAAGATGCATTAGAGATCGCTGTCTCTAACGGAATTCAAGGCCAAATAGTAAATGGTAGTGGCGGGGCGATTCCAACGGGCTTAGAAGTTGTGATGCATGCTACTGACAACACTGAGGCTGTAGAAATCGCCCAAGTTGGTATTGAACCAGATGGAATGTTCCTCATTGAGAATATTGAAACTGATGATGCTCATCGCTATTTCTTTAGCGTTGATGTTCAAGGCCTCAAGTTCTTTTCCGCTTTCTATTCTGATGGACAAATTGAGGCTCAAGAAAATGTTTTAGTGGAATTTTTTGAAAGTTCGCAAGCTATTGAAAATTTACAGGCAGAAGTAATCATCCTGGTATTCAATTACACAAACGAAGGCCAAGTGCGGGTTATCCAACAAGTTGTATTGAGCAATAGTGGAACAAAGGCTGCGGCCCCCGATTCCAATGGCCAGCCATTGATTCACTATCAATTGCCCACTAATGCTGCAAATCTATTGTTTGAAAGTGGTTTGATGGGTGAGCGCTATTTCACTGAGAATGAGGGATTTGGCGACATTCGGGCGGTTCTGCCAGGAAATTCAAGTTATCAAATATTATTTGCCTATGATTTGCCATACAACCGAGAATTGGAATTTGAGATCGCTTTACAATTTAACACAGCTAATTTAGGGGTCCTCGTTCCCCAAGATCTAATAAACCTTGAAGGAAGTAAATTTGTGTATCAAGGACCTCAAGTAGTGGAAACACAAAGCTACAATTCCTACCTTTATAGTGACCAAATAGATGCAGGTGATAGCATCAGCTTTCAATTGAGCGGTTTGCACCCTTTGAATAAATCAGCCTGGCAGCAGTTGATTAACAACCGCAGTTTACTAATCGGCATATTCGCTTTATTAGGAACTTTTACTGTTGGTTGGTGGTGGTTCCGCTCTGCACGATTAAAAGTAGAAACAAATAAAGCCCTGAACCAAGAGAGCATATTGGATGCGATTGTTGATCTAGATAGGGCCCTTGAGGCTTCAGAAATATCAGAGCGCTATTATTTCAAGCAACGTGATGCCCTTAAAATCAAATTGAGTCAGACAATCCCTCACAAAAAGAAAACAGCAAAGTAAACAAATGATTCATGTAAATGGTCTCGGAAAACGTTTCGCCAATCGCTTCGTTTTGCGTGGTCTAGATTTTGAAGCCGAAAGTGGGGAAATCATTGCATTGGCCGGCCCGAATGGAGCAGGAAAAACAACTTTTCTGCGCATACTGGCTACGCTTTCGCGGCCCAGTGCAGGTTTTGTCGAAATACACGGCTTTGCCTTGCCAGATTTTGCAAATGAAGTGAGACATAAAATTGGATACCTTGCTCACCAGACTTTGCTTTATCCGGATCTTTCAGCCGAACAAAATTTACGGTTCTACGGAAATTTATTTGGAGTCTCCAATGTTGAAGATCGCATTGATGAGACACTGAAGTTGGTCGGCCTTGTAAAAAGGCGTCGGGATCCCATACAAATCTATTCAAGGGGCATGCAACAAAGACTTGCTATCGCGCGAAGCCTATTCCATGATCCGGAAATATTGCTACTAGACGAAGCTCATACTGGTCTTGATCAGCAAGGAATCGAGAGTTTGAACGAATTATTGGTCTCATTGGCTAAATCTGGAAAAACGATTGTTATGGCGAGCCACGATTTGGATATTGTTTCGGAATTTTCTGATCGGGTAGATGTACTAGTGGGGGGAAAATTTGAGGCCTCTTTGACAGGGAGTGACCTGCAACCTGAGCGGCTATTGAAAAAATACCGTGAATTGATTGGAATTGGAGCGGGAAACTAAGATGTGGCAAGCAATTTGGCTAATTGTTGCCAAGGATTTTGCAATCGAACGTCGCAGCCGCCAGATGCTGGCTGCGATGTTGGTATTTTCGATCCTGGTAATTTTGATATTCAATTTTGCATTGGAGCTTGATGCGCGAGCAAGATTGAATACGACAGCAGGCATTTTGTGGTCCACCTTTGCTTTTGCAGGCACGCTGGGCTTGAACCGATCGATGGCGCTTGAAGCTGAAAATAAATCTATGGACGGTTTATTGAGTGCCCCGATTGACCGCAGCGCGATATTCTTTGGCAAGTTTATTGGAAATTTGATGTTCATGATTATTGTTGAGGCAATTACATTGCCAATTTATTCTGTACTCTACAACGTGAATTTAATTGATCTCAGGTTGATAGGGGTTTTGCTATTAGGATCTATTGGATACGCAAGTGTGGGCACTCTGCTAAGTGCTATGGCTGTTCAAACGCGAACACGGGATTTATTATTGCCCGTATTGCTGTTCCCCATCGTTATTCCATTATTGGTTGCTGCCGTGCGGGCAAGTAGCGGAATTCTGAATGGGTCCCCAATTGATTTCATTTTGCCAGCGGTCAATCTAATGATCGTTTTTGATTTGGTTATGATTGCGCTGGCCTACATGTTTTTCGATTACATAGTAGAGGAGTAACAATGAGTGAGAAAGTGCTAGCTAAACCACCACGGATGCTGAAAATATTAAATTGGACCTCACTGGTGCTCATGCTTGCTGCCACCTGGATGGTTTTATTTTACGCACCATTGGAACGAGTCATGGGAGAAGTGCAGCGCGTGTTTTACTTCCATGTCGCAACTGGCTGGATAGGCATGGCAAGTTTTGCTGTTGCAGCAATAGCCGGAATTATGTACATACGAAAATCTGAAACTCGTTGGGATATTTTGAGTTTGGCAGCAGTTGAAGTTGGACTCGTATATTCATTTGTAAACATCGTTACGGGATCAATCTGGGCACGCCCAGCATGGAATACCTGGTGGACCTGGGATCCTCGGCTGGTATCGGCCACGATCATGTTGCTAATTTATTTGGCCTATTTGATGCTGAGGCAGGGCATTGAAGAGCCGGAAAGACGAGCTCGATTCGGAGCCATTTACAGTATTTTGGGCTTTGTGAGTGTGCCATTGAGCTACTTCTCGATTCGCATATGGCGAACAATTCATCCGGTAGTGATAGGCAGTGGTGATCCCAGCGCGCAAGGTAGCTTTGATATGACCTCGAAAATGTTGCAATCCTTCTTCTTTTCTTTGTTTGCATTCACAATTTTGGGGGCAACCATCCTGTGGCATCGATATCGATTAGGACAATTGGAAGAAATCGTTGATGAAAGGCGATTTGAAGTATTGAATTCTTAGGAGACGAAAATGAATGGACCGATTGACACACTAGGTTATTTGTTGCTGGGCTTCGGCGTTATTTTCGGAGTGCTGTTTTTGCATTTATGGAGCCTGCGAGCCCGAGTACGCAGCTTGAACACGGATCTTGAAATGCTAGAGGAAATAAAGAAAGGAAAATAATTCCGATTTCTCTAATTATCAAGGATCTGGTTGATGACAGCCAGATCCTCGCTGTTTAATTGCCAATCGTGAGATGCAGCATTTTGGCTGGCTTGTTCCGGGCTGGTGGCACCTGAAATTACCGAACTGATTTGGGGTTGGGCCAGCAACCATGCGTGGGCCAAGGCATTAATCGTGCGGCCATGATCTTGAGCGAATTGGCCTAATTTCTCTAATTTTGCGTAATTTTTCGTAGTGAAATATTTTTGAACATAAGGGCTTTCTTCTCCACGGCTGCCTTTTGGTGCGGCTTTGTCAGCCAGATATTTGCCAGTCAGAAAACCGCCAGCCAAAGGAAAATAGGGGAGAATGCCAATATTGTTGTATTGAGCAGCGGGAATTAATTCTTGATCAATTTCGCGCTGAAATAGATGATAGTGGGGTTGGATTGAAATCAACCGTGCCCATCCATTTTCCCGGGCAATGGCGTTGGCTTCACTCAATTGCCAGGCCGTGAAATTTGAGGCACCTATATAACGAACTTTACCGCTGCGAACCAGATCATCTAGAGCGCTCATGGTCTCTTCCAGAGGTGTTTCTGGATCCCAGCGGTGAATTTGATAGAGGTCAATAAATTCGGTTTGCAACCGGGCGAGACTAGACTCTACTGCTTGGAAAATATGTTTTCTGGAAGCGCCGCGATCATTCGGTCCCCCAGGATCAACCTCATGAAAGAATTTTGTAGCGACTATCCATTGCTGGCGCTTGCCTTTAAGAGCTTTGCCAATAGCGGTTTCGGAGCGTCCTGCTTGATACATATTAGCTGTATCTAAAAAATTTACGCCTAGATCTGCCAGAGTGTCTAGAATCTTAAGAACATCGGCTTGGCTAACTTTGCCCCCAAATTGGTTGGTGCCGATACCAATTGCAGATACTTGGAGCCCAGAATGACCTAAATTGCGATATTGCATCGAGCCTCGTTGCAGGGGTAATGAGTTCGTAAGCATTTTACCCGTCCCTTTAATAGGCTGAGATAGAATGAGGCTGGATCATGTAAAAGGAATGAAAGCATAGATGGCCAAGACAAAAAGCAGATCGCCAAAGTGGAGCTCTAGCACGAAATTGATTGCTGGGCTAACCCTGGTTGCAATATTAGCGGCACTGCTTGTGCGATTCAATAATCTAATCGGACCGCTCCTAATTGCCTTTGTAATTAGCTATTTGCTGCATCCTTTTATTACACGATTGAGCAATGCTTCCGAGATGTCTTGGCGCTTGGCTGTCAATTTGGTTTTTCTAACTTTCATTGTTGTGTTGACGGTCTTCATGGTGGCAGCTGGATTAGCGCTTATCGATCAATTCCAGAGCTTGGTGGGCGTATTGCAAAACTTTGTCGTGGCCTTGCCCACATTGCTCGAAGATTTGGCGGCGACAGTGTTTGTTTTAGGTCCCTTTGAATTTGATTTTTCTGAGCTAGAAACTTTCGTTAATCAGCAGTTAGGACTAGATTTCGTTACTTTGGGGGAGCAAGCTTTTAGTGCCGTTCAGCCCCTTCTGGGAAGCGCTGGAACCATTCTAGGACGGGTAGCAGGATCGGCGCTTAGCTTTTTAGCTTGGGGTGCCTTTGTGATGACTATTTCTTATTTCACATTGGCTGAAGCTGGCCAGGTGCCTCAATTTTTCCAGAAGATTGACCTGGTGGATAACCCCGATACGGAGAGGATTGGAGAAGAGCTCGGAAAAATCTGGAATGCATTTATCCGGGGGCAGATATTGGTGTTTGCGATGCTGGTAGCGGCTTCATTTGTATTATTGACCACACTGGGAGTCAGAAATTCCCTGGGTTTAGCATTCCTGATTGGCTTAGCAAAATTTGTTCCATATATCGGTCCTTTGGTTTCAGGAATAACAACGGCTGTAGTGGCCTTTTTTCAGGGAGCCAACTACCTCCAAATTGAGCCTGCGCTAACTTTTGCGGTGATAGTGGTGGTGGCGACGATTATTCTCGATCAAATATTTGATACGCTGGTTGTGCCGCGGATCTTCAGCGAAAGTTTGGGGGTTCATCCTGCCGCATTGCTGGTGGCGGCCTTGATCGCTGCAAATCTTTTAGGCCTGATAGGGCTGCTTTTAGCGGCCCCAGTGTTGGCGAGTATGCAATTATTCTTAATGTATACAGCCAGAAAAATGCTGGATTTAGATCCTTGGCCAGATGATCAGAAAGCTGGCCAGGGAGCCGGGATCACACAGCCATTATTAGGGCGCTTACGGAGCGGACTTAGCAGAATATTCTCACGGAGGAAGAAATGAGCGAGCAAAGTTCAAATATAGAAACGACAACACTAGCAGAAACGGACAACTTTATTGCATGGAAGGCTGAGGAGCCCGATGGGGAGCTTACCTATCACGTCGAGTTAAACGGTGTCACATTGCACTTTTTTGAGGAAGAGTGGCAAGAGTATTTGAAGCTTGCACAAGCCTTAGGATGAACGTGCGATATACTGAAATTTCAATTTATTCAATATTTCAAAGAGCATGCAAAAGAATATTTTAGTTGTTTCTCCTAGCTTGGGATTTGGCGAATTAATTTGCCAGGCAGTCCAAGAAAGTGGAAATTATGAGGCAGAATTAGCTATTGACCTTGCGAAAGGAGAAGAACTCCTCGCGCTCTTCAATGCTGATTTGTTGATTCTCGATGGGGATATAGGCTCGGAATCGGTCCAAGTGTTGCTTGATTTACATAAAGCAAAATATGAAGAGGGTCACAGTTTGTTGATCCCGACTGGCAATGCAAAGCTAGATGGACAGATTAACAATTTGGATGTCGATATTCTGCTAAATTATCCGTTTTATTTGCCAGACTTGATTGAAGCGTTGGCTAAATTCTTTGGGCCCAGTGTGGCGGTAAGCGAAAGCAAATTGGACGATGCGCTCAAATTGCCAAAGTTTGATTTGAAACCACGCCTAGAGCTAACCAGCCCGCAATGGTTAGAAGATTCAAATTTGGCCGCTAGATATTTGATGCAGCTTTCGTTAGAAACTTCAGCCCAAGGTGCTTTAATTTCCCAAGCCAATGAAGTTTGGGCCTATTCAGGCGAAATGTCGCAGGAATCGGTAGCTGAAATCGCGGAACAAATATTTTTACAGATAGATTACGGGGGACATACTGATTTAGCACGATTTATTCAATCCGAAATTGATAACAAAAAATACATGCTTTATTCCACCGCTCTGGGGGGCCAGTTTGCTTTGGCGCTCCTATTTGATGCTGAAATTCCCTTCAGCAAAATGCGGGAACAAGCTGAATTAATGGCCAATTCATTGGCGAAAGAACCCCTGAATGTGGCAATTGCGGCTGGAGAATCTCAAGTAGCTGGAGGGCTTGCGAATAACGCCCAATCCAGTTCCAGTTCGAACATCCTTGCCGTAGAAAAATTGCCAGAATCCGATCAAAGTTATTGGAAGCAAGAAGCTGAAAGTAATAATGATTCCAAAAGAGTAATTAAGGAACTTGATGGGGAACTAGTGTTTAGTTTCGCGCTGGTCCCACGGATTCCAGACCATCAAATGAGCGGCGACTTGCGCAAGCAAATATCCTTGTGGTTGCCATTGATGTGTGTTGCATTTGGCTGGCGATTGGAGGAATTCCGGGTTCGTCGAGATTATGTTTTTTGGGTGATAAGTGTGCAAAGTGGGGAAAGGCCCGATGCGATAGCAAGCACTATGGCGGCCGAATTGTCATCACGTATATTTGAGGAAATTCCACGGCTTGCGAAGGACAATCCATCTGGCGAGTTTTGGGCTGCTGATCCCCTAATTCGGAGTGGTCGCGTTTCTAATAACGAAATTATTGATCGATTCATTCGACAAACACGTTCAAATCAAGGTTTGAGTAGCTAAAGGAAGGACACTCAATATGCCTCCTGTTCTTTATTTAATTGACGGACATGCACTAGCTTATCGTTCCTATTTTGCTCTAACTGGAGCTGGTACAGGAAGCCGCTGGGTAACCAGCGATGGAGAGCCTACAGCCGGCGTATTTGGCTTTGCAAGCGTGTTGTTGCGCCTATTAGAGCAGGACCGGCCGGATTATTTAGCGGTGGCCTTTGATGTTGGCCGAACATTCCGCGATGAAATTTTTCCAGATTACAAGGGGACCCGCGAGAAAATGCCAGACGATTTACGCATCCAAATTAAGCGGATGCGCGAACTGGTGGATGCCTTCAATATTCCGCGCTTGGAGCGCAAAGGGTATGAAGCAGATGATGTGCTAGGCAGCGTTGCGAAGGCAGTTTCTAAGCAGGGCGTGGGGGTAAAGATCATTACGGGTGATAAAGATCTCCTGCAATTGGTGGATGAGCGTGTCATTGTTAATTTGCCCGGAAGGCAATTGGCAGATTCAACCGATTACACCCCGGAAAAGGTCAAAGAGAAACTTGGAATTCGACCTGATCAAGTTGTAGATTACAAAGCATTAATGGGAGACAGCTCAGACAATATTCCTGGGGTTAAGGGAGTGGGTAAGAAAACAGCTGAGGTGCTGTTAGGAGCCTATGACACCTTGGACGGCATTTATGAACATTTGGAAGAATTGAAACCAGCTCAAAAATCCAAGCTTGAGACTGATAAAGAAAATGCCTATATGAGCCAAGAACTGGCCCAAATTGTGACTGATTTGGAAATTGATATTGATCTGGAAGAGGCGCGCCCCGACAAATTCAAACCCAGCGAGGTTCAGGAATTATTTCGAATCTTAGAATTTCGGACATTGATGAAGCGCCTGAATACAGTAATGGGCTTGTTAGGTGTTGAGGTGGGGCCGGATGGAGACCAACTTGCGCTTTTTGGGGGAAACGAAAAAGAAACGGCCACAGCTCCAAAAGTTGATACCGATTGGGAAGTTGTCCGCACCGAAAAATCCCTCAATGACTTGGTAAAGGTATTGAATGCAGCTGACATCATTGCCTTTGATACCGAAACTACAGGGACTGACCAAATGGCAGCAGATCTTGTAGGAATTTCCTTGGCCGTAGAAGCGGGCAAAGGCTATTACATCCCCGTTGGGCATAGTGAAGGTGAGCAATTACCAATGGATGTGGTTATGAAAGCGCTCAAAGCACCTCTCGAGAATATCAAGATTCCAAAAGCAGGCCACAACCTGGATTACGACAATGTAATGATGCGCAGATATGGCATTGACACTCGCCCATTGGCGTTTGATTCGATGGTGGCTGAATGGATTAGAGACCCTTCTTCGCGGAACTTAGGCCTAAAGAGCTTAGCTTGGGTACGGCTTAACGTTGAAATGACCGAAATAACTGAATTGATTGGCACAGGGCGCAAACAGATCACAATGGCAGAAGTAGACATTGAGAAAGCGGCACCTTATGCAGCGGCGGATGCAGAGATTGTTTTGCGATTGAAACCGCTCTTGGAAAAAGATTTAGAAGAAGCCGGTGTAGGGCCAGCCTTTGAAAGCCAAGAAATGCCATTGGTGCCCGTGATCAGCCAAATGGAAATGGCTGGGATTTCACTTGACCCCGATTTTTTAGCGAAAATGTCCACAGAACTGGAAGGGGAATTGGCATTGATTGCTGAGAAAATTTATGAACAGGTAGGAATGGAATTCAATCTGAACTCTCCACCTCAGCTAGCAAAAGCCTTGTTCGAACAAATGAAAATTGAAGCCCCGGACGGCACAAAGAAAACCGCCAGCGGAAATTACTCAACCGCCGCTGACGTATTGGAATCATTGAAAGAGGATCACGAAGTTGTCAAGTGGGTGCTGAATTATCGAGAATTGTCAAAATTGAAATCTACATATGTGGATGCGCTGCCCAAACAAATTAACAAAGAAACGGGCCGAGTTCATACTTCTTATAACCAAACGGGGTCTGTGACAGGTAGGCTCGCATCGAGCAATCCTAATTTGCAAAATATCCCAATTCGCACCGAACGAGGCCGCCAAATTCGCAAAGCATTTGTAGCCGGAAAAGGCAAAGTGCTTATGGCGATCGATTATTCACAAGTGGAATTGCGTGTGGTGGCCCATATTGCTCACGATGAGACCATGTTGCAGGCCTTCAAAGATGATCAAGATATTCATGCGGCAACAGCGGCCAAAATTCTTGATAAGGATTTGGACGATGTGACTGATGAGGAACGTCAAAACGCGAAAGCGGTCAATTTTGGATTGATCTATGGAATGAGCGCTTTTGGACTTACTCGCACTACTGACTTGACCTTGGCAGAGGCTCAGGATTTTGTGAAGGCTTATTTCGAACAATTTCCCGGAGTGAGAACCTATATTGATGGGACTAAAGAATCGGCAACCGAGCTAGGATATATAGAAACGCTGGCTGGGCGCAAACGTTATTTCTACGGGTTGAAAGAGGGGACTAATCAACTTGTTAGAGCTCGATTGGAGCGAGAATCGATCAACAGCCCCATTCAAGGTTCAGCAGCCGACATAATGAAACTGGCTATGTTGCGTGTAGCGAATGCTTTGAAGGAATCCAACTTGGATTGCCAGATGCTGCTTCAAGTGCATGATGAATTAGTACTGGAATGTGCAGAGGACCAATTACAGGAATGTGCACAACTGGTTAGCGATGAAATGGAAGCTGCGTACAAATTAAAAGTGCCTCTAAAAACAGATATCAAATGGGGAAGGAATTGGCATGATATGGAGGATCTAAAACTTTAATTTTCTATGAGTTATCAATTCGCAGACATCAATGGCGTGCGCATGCACTTCGACCAACAAGGATCGGGTCCGGATTTGGTATTGCTACATGCCGGTATCGCTAATCTGGGCATGTGGGACGAACAAATGGATGCCTTTGGGACTCAATTTCGCGTATTGAGACATGATATCCGCGGATGGGGCCAAACACCTGATCCGGCAGGTGATTACAGAGATCATGACGATTTGAAATCACTTATGACCCATTTGGGGGTTAAGAGAGCCAATATATTGGGGATTTCCAATGGGGGCCGCATAGCGATCGATTTTTCAATTGCTTTCCCGGAGATGGTTGACAAGTTAGTGCTCGTGGCCCCGGCATTGGGCGGATTTGACTATCCGGATGATGCAGAGGCTGACCGCATAGAGGCCTTGGCAGATACGGCCGCCTCACAAAAGGATTTTGCTAAGGCGGCTGAATATGAAGCCGCGCTGTGGGCATATGGCCCCACTCGAAGTGCTAAGGATGTCGCTCCCGAATTTAGGAAACGCGCTTTGGGTTTTATCCGCGAAACTTTGGAAACGCCCGAGGGTGAGGGGCAAGGCCACATGCTTGAACCGCGGGCAGCAGGCCGCTTAGATGAAATACGAGCGGAAACGCTACTTCTTTTTGGCGATAAGGATATTGCTCAAATGGAAGCGGTAGTGCGCGAATTAGATGCAAAAATTGAACGGTCGAAGCTGGTGTTATTACCCAATGTGGCCCATTTACCTAATATGGAAAATCCAGAGGCATTTAATCGGATTGTGCTAGACTTTTTGCAGGAGTAAACTCGGCATGGTTCTTCCCAGCGGAAATCAGGAAAAATACAAAATTGCTTTAAATCAGGGCCATTCTGCGGCTTGGGATGGGCGTTGGGAGCAGGCCGTTGAGTTTTACAGTGCCGCGCTTAAAGAATTTCCCGAAAATCCAGCAGCCTTAAATAGTTTGGCGCTGGCTCATTATGAGCTGGATAATTTAGATCAGGCCTTAGACTTGTATCAACGAGCAAATCGATTTTCACCAGAAGATCCATTGCCGATTGAAAAATCTGCACAAATTTACAAACAGCGCGGCGATCTAAGCAAATCCGTCGAATTTTCAATGAAAGCTGCGGATTTATATCTAAATTTACGTGATGCAGATAAGGCTATTCATAATTGGACTCGAGCTACAGGTCTAGACCCAGAATATTTGGATGCACATTCGCGCCTAGCGCTGGTCTACGAAAGATTAGGACGCACTCAGCAAGCCATAACCGAACATATTGCCGTAGCTAGTTTGCTGCAACACGAAGGCAAGCTCGAAGAAGCACAAGCTACTGGAGAGCATGCGCTGGCTTTAAATCCTAACAATGCCGACGCCATTCAAGCGGTGGAATTATTAAATAACTTTCGTTCCCTGCCCAAACCCGCGCGAAAAGCCAGCGGAACGGGTCCATTACAGCTTCCCGAATTGCCTAAGAAGCCGCTGGGAACCACGGGGCAGTTGGTATTGGAAGAAAGCTTAGATCCGGTAGAAGAAGCTGCAGATTTAGCGATTCAGCAATTAGCAGGAATGCTATTTGAGTTGAGCGCAAGCGAAGAAGATGAAGTTCAAAACACAGGCGCATTACGAAGTATTGCCAAAGTGGTGGCTGAAGGATTGCTAACACGCGGTTATGACGAGACGAAGATCAGCCAGCATTTGGCTAGCGCAATTCAGCTGCAACAATCAGGAGATTTTCCTGAAGCGGTTGATGAATTGAAGGACGCTATTGAGGCTGGGCTTGATCATCCTGCTGGTCATTATTATTTAGGCTACTTGAATTCTCACCTCGATCGCCGAGAAAGCGCGCACAGAAATTATCAGAAATCGGTAAAAAACGCCGACTTTAAATTAGCTGCGCAATTGCAAATGGCAAGTTTCTTGAAGGATCAGGGCAAATCACATGCCGCGGCTGTACGCTTCTTGAAAGCTCTACGCGCAGCGGATAGTGCTGTGGTTAATGAAGAGCAGCAGGATAGCATCCGTCGTCAATATGAACCGCTGATAGAAACTTTGGAAAATAGTGAGGAAAGTGAGGCGGACGAGACATTAGGAAAAAATATCGAACATTTGCTAATCCGTCCAAATTGGCGAACCAGCGTAAAAGAAGCCAGACAACAATTGCCGCCAGCAACTAAGGGACAAGCTCCCGCTCCATTAGCTGACATATTGGCTCAGAGTGACAGTAGCCGCTTAGTAGATGCAATGGCGGCGATAAATCGAATTGCCTCGGCAGGGTTTCCTCAGGCTGCAATTGAGGAGAGCTGGTACACAATGGATTTTGCGGCCAACTATTTACCCTTACACATTAATCAAGGTGAATTGATGCTGATGCAGGATCGATCTCAAGAGGCAATCGATAAATTTGCAACGATTGCACGGCTTTACAGTGCTCGGGGTGAGAGTGACAGATCCTTGCAAATGTACCAGCGCATTGTGGATGTTTCTCCATTAAATACAGAAGCGCGGGCAAAATTGATTAGCCAATCTACGAGCAGTGGGGATATGGAAGGGGCGATTAGACAAACACTTGAAATGGCGGATGTCTACTATCGTTTGGCTCAATTAGACGAAGCACGTTCCACCTATGGCGAGGCGTTGAAAATGGTGCAGAGCACGGAGTTGGAATCCAGCTGGTCTGCCAAGATTCTCGGAGAAATGGCCGATATTGATTTGCAACGGCTCGATTGGAAGCGCGCTTTGAGAGTTTTTGAACAATTGCGAACGCTTACTCCTAATGACGAGGCAACTCGCCTAAGACTCGTTCAATTAAACAATAGCCTGGGACAGCAAGCTAAAGCAGATAGCGAACTGGATAACTATGTTGCCCACCTAATTAGCCGATCACTAGATGAGGCAGTTAAAAAATTCCTACTTGAGGTCGTTAAGGAAAACCCGGATTATGTAACTGGGCGAAGACGATTGGCAGAGCTTTTGCAACAAAATGGGCAGCGCGATCAAGCGATCACGGAATGGAACAAGGTGGGCGAGATGTTGGTGGAGAGCGGAGATCGGGAGGGTGCCAAAATAGCAGTACGGGCGATTCTTTCAATGGATCCGCCCAACGCCGAACGCTATCGCGAATTTTTACGCCGAATCAGCTAAACTAGGAAACAATTCTTCCATCCCACTCACAGAAGCCCGAATGTGATCGGCCCCATTTTCTAGTAATTCTTTTTCTTCTCCAAATCCAGATAGCACCCCCAGCGTTTGTGCGCCAGCAGCTTTTCCCGCGCGAATGTCCATGACTGTATCTCCAACCATCAAACATTGAGAAGGAGCCACATCTAGTTGCTGGCAAGCCCAAATGATGGGATCGGGCTTGGGCTTGCCCCGCCGCGTCGTCAATGCTGTGGCGACTGCTTCGAAATAGCCAGAAATTCCACTTGAATCGAGAAATGCCCCTGTGCTTGATGAGCGACGAGTGGTAACAACTGCTAAGGGAAATGATTCGGCCAAAAGCGAAAGCGTTGAGCGGGCACCGGACACTAAATGAGCGTCTGTGTCAGTATTTGTTGATGTAGGGCTGACGATATCAAAAAATTTATGGATAAGCGGATCCAAGCCTAGTATGTCTGCAATATGCAAAAACCCATTTAGAGGGGATTCAAGGCGCATTATGGCAGCTCGGGCGACTCGTGTTTTATTATGAGCGGATATGAAAGGCAGTAGCCGCTCAAAGCGCGCGACGTAATGATCGTCTGTTTCACGGAGCGTGCCATCAATGTCGAAGCAAATCGCTTGAATTCGATTAATAGATAAGGGCATATTCATTCCTAGAGATTGTAAAAATTGATTATAGCTATATTCACCTGTGATCAATTTGTGATAAATTTCGGACATGGAAAGCAATAAATTTAGTCGTGAACAAATTTCGTTGGCGGTTGGAGATGCCACAGCAATACTTGTGGCAGTGGCCTTAGGTTTCGTCAACCATGCCAATATTTCTGGATTTCTGGACCGATTTGCATTTACTTTTCTACCATTCATAATGGCTTGGTATATCTCTGCCCCTCGCTTCGGATTATTCGATCTAAGCCGCCCAGCATGGAAAAACTTGGCCCTTCAAATTAGTGGAGCCATGTTTTTGGCAGCGCCATTAGCTGTGATTATTAGAGCGGCTTGGCTGCAAAGTTCTGCATTGCCATTATTTACTTTGATTATGGGTACGAGCACAGCCATTGCGCTTTTCGTGTGGCGCTTTATCTACCTATTTTGGTTGGCACGTAAATAGCTACTATGGAAGAAGGCGCTCTGATTGCTTCGGCCCAAAAAGGAGATTTGGAGGCCTTTAATCAATTGGTGCTGAAATATGAACAGCAAGCCTTTCGGGTCGCTTTGCGAATTACAGGTGAGGCCGGGCTGGCAGAAGATGCTACCCAAGAGGGTTTCATAAAGGCCTATCGTGGATTGCGAAGTTTCCGAGGAGGCTCCTTCAAAGCCTGGATATTGCGGATAGTCAGCAATGCATGCTATGACGAAATACGACGATTAGCGCGTAAGCCGGCTGTTTCATTGGACGCTGAAAACGAGACCGAGAATGAAGGCCCTATTTTATGGGTCGAGGATCCTGGCGAGAAACCTGAAGATTGGGCCGCTAGGCTTGATCTAAGCAAAGTTATACAAGTTTGCATTCAAGAACTCAATCGAGATTTCCGCGACACATTGATCCTGATTGATGTGGAAGGGCTTAACTATGCTGAAGCTGCGAGTGCCACAGATAGCGCAGTCGGGACGATACGAAGCCGTTTAGCACGGGCGCGCAAACAAGTGCGCATGTGTCTGCAAGCTGCTGGGGAACTTTTACCAGAGAATTATCGTCTGGAAGGGGAACCAAGATAATGCTGACCAAAATTAATAATCAGGATACGGCGTTACTCTCGGCCTATTTGGATGGGGAAGTTACTGAAGGCGAACATAAGCAAATAGTGGCCCGATTGGAACGGGAGGCTGACTTAAGAGCAGCCTTAGTGGAATTGCGCCAATTGAAAGGATCTATTCGATCCATGCCCACACCCAAGCCTCCACGCCATTTTACGTTGGGTCCTGAGTATGAACGAGTTAGCTGGAGTACAAAATTGGGATTATCCAATTCGTGGGGCTTGGCTTCTGCTGCCGCCAGCTTCTTGTTGATTTTGGTCTTTGCAGGTGAGGTGCTTAGTTTTGGCAATCCACTTGTCGCAGGCGAGCCTAGTGCTGTTGAAAGCCTGACAATGGCCCAAGACGAAGCCTTTGCGGCAGCAGCACCAGAATTAGCTGAAGATTCCGCACAAGAGGCCCAAGCTGTTGAGGAGCAATCATTTAGCTCAGAAGATTTGGCGGCAAGCGAGGCGGATGGAATTGAACCTAAAGCAAATGAATCCGACGCACTGGAAATTGGAGAAATAGAGGCTAGGTCAACCGATGGGGATGGACTTGCTGATCAACCGAAATCGACATTGCTTTATTTTCGAAGGACCGAATTGTTCCTCTTAGCAATAGCATTGGCCAGCCTCTGGAAAGCTCGAAAAAAACCTAAATCGTAGAAAATATTGATTAGGCTGGCGATGGTAAACTAGCCTCAAGATCAATTAGGAGCCCTTTAGGATGAACGAAAGTACAACCCAAGATTTAATGCCTCCAAACCGAATACTTTTAGGACCAGGACCCAGTATGGTGCCCGCGCGTGTATCCCAGGCGATGGCCATGCCGGTTGTGGGTCATTTGGATCCTTATTTCTTGCAAGTGATGGATGATGTAAAAGAGTTACTAAGATACGCTTTCCAAACGAAGAATGAATTCACAATTCCTGTTTCAGGAACAGGGAGTTCGGGCATGGAAGCCGCACTCAGTAATTTCATTGAACCAGGTGACTCAGTACTAATTGCGGTTATGGGTTACTTTGGCGAAAGAATGGTTGAAATGGCCGGTCGCTACGGGGCTGAAGTAGATCGCTTGGATGCTAATTGGGGCGAGGTATTTGACACAGAGACAATAGCAACACAACTAGCCAAGAAGAAGTATAAATTCGTTGCGCTGGTACATGGGGAAACTTCGGCGGGTACTCTGCAACCAAATATTAAGGAAATTGCAAAAGCAGCTCATGACAATGGCGCTTTGCTAATCTTAGACGTAATCGCCTCGCTGGGCGGTAGTCCGGTGCAGGTGGACGATTGGAATGTGGATGTAGCTTTTACGGCGACTCAAAAAGCACTTTCGGCATCCCCAGGACTAGCTCCTATTACGCTAAGTCCAAGAGCTCTGGAAGTGCTTGCCAATCGTAAGACCAAAGTGGGCAATTGGTATATGGATCTGACTGCCGTGCAGCAATACTGGGGTGGCGAACGCACTTATCATCACACAGCTCCGGTGCATTTGAATTATGGATTGCGCGAGGCTTTGCGAATCGTAGCTGAGGAAGGATTGGAAAATCGAATTTCACGTCATGCCAAAAATGCTGAAGAACTGTGGGCGGGGCTGGAAGATTTAGATCTTTCCTTGCGTGTTGATAAGGCTCACCGCATGCACACCCTGACAACTGTTAATGTATCTCCGGGTATTGATGTAAACGTAGTGCGCCAGCGCTTGCTAGACGAGTACAACATTGAAATTGCTGGCGGGTTCGGTCCTCTAGCCGGAAAAATTTGGCGAGTCGGATTAATGGGACATAGCAGCCAGCGAGAACACATCACTTTATTGCTAGCAGCCCTTCGCGAAGTGATGTCTTCGCCGCAAAGTTAAACGACAATTCATGAAGCGCTACGCATTTTTTTTTGCAGCGTTAATACTAGGGTTATCTGCAGGTCTTTATTATGGCTGGGTGGTTAATCCTGTTGAAGGATTGCAATCGAGCGCAGACACCTTAAGGCTTGATTACCAAGCAGATTACGTCCTGGTTGTATCCGAAATATTCTCTAGCGATCAACGCCCTGATAGGGCAATTGCGCGTTTGCGCTTGCTCGAAACTGAAAATCCATTAGATGCAATTGCAATGGCATTAGATTTCGCTAATTTGAATGGCATGGCAAAGGATGATCTTGCGCGAATACAAGCGCTGGATGATGCAATTCGAGCTTGGGAACCAAGACTAGCTGAGACAGCCAGCCCATGATTCGTGATCCAAAAGTTCAAGAAGCACAGCCCCGTGAAGGATTTCCGCTGTACCTATTTACTGCGCTGGCCATTGGGCTGGTCGCAGGTTTACTGATCGCCTGGCTATTCTTTCCAGTCCGGCCATCAGGAATTTCACCAGCTGAATTGCCCAGGTTAGACAAAGAAAACTATCGCACACAAATTGCAATGGCCTATGCGGCTACAGGGGATGCCAATAGAGCTGCCGCTAGATTAAATCTCTTAGGAGATATTGATCCGATACGAGAATTGAACATTCAAGCGCAATTGGCGCTTTTGAGCCAAGACACCCAGCGTGAAGCTCGAGCGCTTTCTCAATTGGCGCAAGCGATCTACGAAATTGTTTTGGAGCGATTTTCTGAGGAAGCAGAAACGGGGATTGTGATGCTACCTGAGTCCGTCTATAGCCTAACCGAGGTCCAAAATTTGTGTGAGGGGGCTGCTGAGGTGCCCTTGTTGCGAGTTTTCGTGCTGGATGCTGAAGGCAATCCGCAATCTGATACGCCATTAATGCTAAGCAGTATTGCAGGGGAAGAGGAAACGGCGACTGGTTTAATTCCCGAGCAAGGTGTCGGTTATGCGGAATTCAATTTGTTCCCCGATGAAAACTATCAGCTAAGCATTGGATCTGTTTTGAGCGTGAGTGGCATTCTGACCCCCAGTTGTCAGGACGAAGATGAAAATGAATCCTATTGGGGTTCACAACTGATTACGCTACGAGCAAATCCTTAACGCGATTAGCCAGTCCACTCCAACGCTGAGCGACTTGATTATTCTTTACAGCGATGGCAATGGCGCGTTTGTTGCCCACCAGCACGCACAATTCCTTAGCCCGTGTAATGGCGGTATATAGCAGATTTCGCTGGAGCATTATGTAATGCTGAGTTAGGACGGGGAGCACGACAGCGGGGAATTCAGAACCCTGGGATTTATGGACCGTGATCGCGAAGGCATGAGTGAGCTGATCGCCTTCGGACCAATCGTAATCAATCGAGCGGCCATCAATTTCTAATGTTAGCGCGTGGTTTTCGTTGGAAATTTCGCGAAGTAGGCCAATATCCCCATTGTAGACATTCTTTTCGTAGTCATTGCGAATCTGCATGAGCTTATCGCCCGCGCGATAAATTGAGCCAAACATCTGGCGCTCTGCCTTGATGGCTGAGGCGGGATTGAGTGCTTCCTGGAGCGCTAAATTTATGGCATCTACGCCTGCCGCCCCTCGATAAAGCGGGGCCATGACTTGAATGTCTCGCAGAGAGTCAAGTTGGAAGCGAGCTGGAATGCGCTCTTGGACAACATCACGAACCCATTCAATTGCCCCTTCGCCATCTTCGGCGGGAAAAAGAAAGAAATCGGTGCCTTCCTTTGGAAATTCAGGTAATTCTCCCTGGTTGATGCGGTGGGAGTTGGCAATGATTTGGGAGTCCTTAGCTTGGCGAAAGATCACACTCAGTCGAGTTAGCGGGAATGATTCGCTCTTGATGAGATCACGCAGGACATCGCCTGCCCCCACAGATGGAAGTTGATCAACATCACCCACTAGGAGGCAATGAGTACCCGCTTTGAGCGCTTTGAATAAGGCATAGGCCAGTGGCAAATCGAGCATAGAAGTCTCATCCACCACAAGGAAATCAATTTCTAAGGGCTGTTCCGCATTGTGCTTGAAGCCTTCCTGTGGGGAGTATCCAAGTAATCGGTGGATAGTGGAAGCAGGGCGATCTGCTGTCTGGCTCAGCCTTTTGGCAGCGCGGCCGGTGGGTGAGCACAGTGCAAAACGAAGTTTGGAGCTTTCTAGAGCGGCAATCAATGCGCGCATGGTGGTCGTTTTTCCGGTTCCCGGACCACCTGTGAGAATGCTCACTGGATTCTTGAAGGCGATTTCAACTGCAGATAGTTGTTCCTGGCTGAGTTGCGCATCAATATCCAGTAAGGAAAGGCTGGGCAAACTGGTGGACATACTGCTATCTGCGCCAACTAGATTGGACAAGAGGTCCGCAAGTCCTGCTTCAGCACGAAAGAGCTGAATTGGATATACGACAGCTTGCTCATTTGTTTCAGCTAATTCGACTTGGCCCTCAGCTGCTAACCTTTCGAGGGCTAAACGTAACTCTTCATGGGGGCTATTGAGCAATTCAGCAGCCTCCTGCATGAGTTCATTTTCAGGAAGATAGACGTGGCCATTGCCAACCGATTCGTTGAGTTGATGTATTAGACCCGCTTCAAGACGGGTAGGGTGATCGGCTGGCAGTCCCAAGGTTTGGGCGATCTCATCAGCTTTTTTGAAACCAACTCCATAGACATCTTTGGCTAAGCGATAGGGATCTGCTTCGACAATTTGGACCGCTTCGTCGCCATATTCACGCAAAATCTTGGTGGCCAAATTGGTGCTCATACCAAAGCCATGTAAAGCTAGCATGATTGTTCGGGCTTGCTTGTGCTCATCCCAGGCCTCAATGATTTGTTTGCTGCGTTTCTTGCCAATATCAGGGACTTCGCTTAGTCGTAACGGATGATTATCAATTATGTCTAAGGTCTCATCTCCAAAGGTAGCAATAATTTTTTTAGCGGTGGCCGGGCCAATGCCTTTGAGTAGGCCTGAGCCTAGATAGCGTTCTAGCCCCCAAAGTGAGGTAGGCCGCGCATGTTGTAGATTAGTGGCATTGAATTGTTGTCCGAATTTTGCGTGGGTTTGCCAAGCCCCAGTTAGGGTGACAAATTCACCAGGTGCCAGTTCAGGAAAATTTCCGGTGATGGTAATTTGCCCTTCAGCATCGAGCGCATTTTCCGGCAGCTCGACATCCTCTTCAGGTTGGACGCGTAGGACTGAATACCCATTTTCCTCATTGAAAAATGTTACACGCACCACAGTTGCTTTTAGCTCAGTACTCATGGGGCGATTATAGATGAATGGCAGCGATGACTTTTGGTATTATCGCTCCATCTCACTCAAGGACGATAAATGGAATATTCAAGGCTGGGCAACTCAGGATTAAGGGTGTCACGAATATGTTTGGGCATGATGAGTTATGGGACGAGTAAATGGCGACCCTGGGTGTTGGACGAAGAAGAAAGCCGCCCGCAAATCCAACGCGCCTTAGAATTGGGTATTAACTTTTTTGACACAGCCGACATGTATTCGATGGGGGTTAGCGAGGAAGTTACAGGACGCGCTCTTAAAGATTTTGCCAGCCGAGATCAAGTTGTTATTGCGAGCAAAGTTTTTTTTCCGATGAGTGAAAGACCTAATGATAAAGGTCTATCAAGATTGCATATTATGGAAGCGGTGGAGAAATCCCTTAAGCGTCTAGATACGGATTACATTGATCTTTACCAAATTCATCGTTGGGATTACGCTACACCCATTGAAGAAACGCTTGAAGCTTTGCACGATTTGGTGCGTTCTGGGAAGGTGCGCTACATTGGGGCCTCCAGCATGTTTTCATATCAATTTGCACGATCCTTGTATTTGGCAGATATTAGAAATTGGACGCGCTTCATTTCGATGCAGAACCACTACAACTTGCTATATCGTGAAGAGGAACGCGAAATGAATCGTCTTTGCCTGGAGGAGGGCATTGGACTGATCCCCTGGAGTCCTCTGGCACGCGGATTCTTGGCTGGTAATCGCACAAAGGATGATTTCGGAGCTACCAAGCGTGCTCAGACTGATGATTACGCACAAAATATGTATTATGCGGAAAATGATTTTGAAATTGTCGAAGCTGTAAAGAAGGTCGCCAAACGAATTGAAGCGCAACCCGCACAAGTGGCTCTAGCCTGGCTGTTGCAAAGAGAAGGCGTCGTTGCGCCCATTATTGGATCAACAAAGATGGATCATTTGGAAGCTAGTGTGGCGGCGCTGGAAATTGAATTGGCTGAAGAGGATATAGAGAAATTGGAGGGGGCATACATTCCCCATCCTGTTCTAGGGCACAGCTAGATTATTGGGGAACGGACCAATCGGGCCCAATAATGACTTCCAAATCCACCTGACTATCGGGGTTATAGCGGTTATATATTCGCGTGGGTTGAACACCCATAGTTTCAACCAGAAAAGCAATCGTATATGGATTGCCAGTGTAATCGTAAATTGTAGTGGCACCAACCGGGTCAGCATTGCTAACGGCCGCTACAGTCATGCCTAAGCCTTCAAGATATTGGCGGGTAGTGTCGGCCAAGCCGGCAACAGAGGCCCCGTTGTAAATTGCGATGGAGGCTTGCTCGCTTTGCATCAATGTATTCGATTCGGATGTGCGTCCTATTTCGCTAACAATACTGCCTGTGCTGAACATGGAATCACGCAATATGCGGATATTTTGGGTTATCGGTTTAAGAATATCCAGGCCATCTGGCGAAATCGCTAAGGTTACATAGTCGGGCGGCGCTATGACGGCGCTGGTGACGTTATCGACACCTACATCTAGTGCCAAAAAGCCCAGGCGTAACATTTCATCAAAGGTCATGTTGGTGTTCACACCACTGGAAAGCTCCTGGTACAGACGAATCCCGTCTGTGAGAATGAGGGCTTGAACATCAGGTCGTAAAAATTGATCTCGAATGGCGAAGATTAGTTGCTGCTGACGCCTGGCTCGATCAAAATCGCCATCTTCTGTATTTCGAGCGCGGGCATAGGCTAAGGCAATATTGCCGGGCAATGTATAGCGACCTGGTAAGAGCCTTTCCAATTTCTCCTGTCCAATGACTTGAACCTTGATTTTCTTCTCGACGTCAATTTTTACGCCCCCGATCTCATCAATAAATGTTTCAAATGCGACGAAATCAATTTGTGCATAAAAGTGAACGGTTACACCAAGAAACTGCTCTACCGTCTTAATCGCCAAACCAGTTCCACCACCGGGCAACCGCGATTGTTCGCCTAGCTGATAGGCCGCATTGATTTTTTTATGGCCAAAACCAGGGATTTCGACCCAAAGATCGCGCGGGATGGAGAGGATGCCGGCAGTTTTCGTGTTGGGATCAATGGTGAGCAGCATCATTGAATCGGTGCGCGGAGCATCGGATCCAGCTTCCCAGTCACGATGATCTAAGCCCAATACGAGGATGTTGACGCGGCTATTGCCATCCCATTGTTCAAGCTCTGGGCCAAGCTCCTGCGCGCTTCCAGTCGAAGCGCTATCGGTGCTTTCAGATCCATCTATTTGACTTTCATCAATCGCAAGACCGGGGAGATCGAAGGATGTTGTGCTGACGACAATATTGCGTACAAAGGAAAACGCAAGGAATGAACTAACTAGCCCAGCGCCTAGAAAGGCAAAGAGCACAATGCGTCCTGCTCGATCGAGGTTTTTGTAAAAATTTGTTATGCGTTGCAGTAGGGGATTTTTCATGGCCGTGATTTTGAAGCGGGCGGGATTATAACATCCAGCCATTTCGGTCACATTAATTCGGCCTTAGCTAATCAAGTGCCCCAATCGCGCAAATATAAGAAGTCATAGCCTACTGTGCGATTGGATAGCTTGGCAATGGGGGGCATAACGCGCTTAAAGTGGTTGCGCCGAACACGTTCAATGACTTCTTCTACAAATTTGCGTGAGAAGCCTGCCGCCTCGCATTCATCAGGGGTGTAGCGTCTATCGATCAATAGATAAAGAAGTTTGTCAACATCCTCATAAGTAAATCCAAGTTCGTTTTCATCAGTTTGCCCTTCCCAAAGATCCGCTGAGGGAGCTTTGTCCATAATTGGCTGGGGTACACCCATTTCCTCAGCAAGTTGACGAACTTGAGTCTTATACAAATCACCATTGGGGTTGAAGGCTGAAGCCGAATCGCCAAAGATGGTGCTATATCCGAGCAATATTTCAGTCTTATTGCCCGTGCCGCAAACAAGGGCTTTAAATTCCACCGATTGGTCATACCAGACGATCATCCGAGCCCTGGCCATGGCATTGCCTCGTCGTCGCTTATCCATATCTGGGATCATGGCAAACATAGGATCCACCATGCTTGTGATTTCGATTGTTTTTGTTTGAACGCCGAGATCATCAATGACAAGTTGGGCGTGTTCAAGGGATTCAGGGGAAGAATCACGATAGGGATTGCGAATGGCAAGTACATTTTCAGGACCAAGCGCTTCCGCAGCCAAATAGCAGGCCAGCGCTGAATCGATTCCTCCTGAAAGTCCCAACACTACGCGTGAGAATCCCACACGGGATGTCTCACTATGGATAAATCCCGTGAGAATTGATCGAGCCATATCGGTGTTTATGGAAAGGTCAATGGATTGTTTAGAAGGCACGGCCGCGCTCCTGTAGAATGCGGGATAATTCGCGTTGAACAAGGGCTGTGCGCTCGTCCCTTAATAGCGGTAAACGCGCTCGAGCTCGATGCAGCTCGTCCAGATCCAATTCTGCGAAAGTTAGTGCTTCTTCAAAATAGGGACCTTTAGCAATTAATTCACCATTGGGATCATAAGCAGTGGCCCCGCCCCAAAAATTTAAACCATCTTCATAACCAACGCGATTGGTGTTGGCCACGAACGATGTAAACAAGCTGGCATAAGCCTGCCCTACATGTTCAACCCATCGGGCCGATTCAAGGCCTGATTCATTATTGAGCCCGCGGCTAGGAGAAACAGATATGAAATAGAGAAGATCAGCGCCATCCAACCAAAGAAGGTATGGCGGTGAGGCGTGCCAAAAATCTTCGCAGATTAGCATGCCTACTCGACCATAAGGTGTATCGAAAGCCCGAATTGAGTCTCCCCATGCAAAGAAGCGACTTTCATCGAACATGCCATAAGTGGGTAAATAGACTTTGCGATGAATGTGTAGCACTTCCCCTTTGGAAAGATAGGCGGAAGAGTTGAAGAAACGATGTCTTGCGTCCTCTTCAACAAATCCAACAATCATGTCAATTTTCTTGCTGGCTTTAAGTAATTGGCCAAACACAGGATCCTGCGTGGAAGGTTTGAGCACCATGGTAGGAACCAAATCTTGAAGAACGTAACCCGTAAGTGATAACTCAGGAAATACAATCAGATCTGCGCCCTGAGCCTGCTTAGCAAAATCCAAATGTTTTTCCAAATTATCAGTAAGTACACCAAGCTTAGTATTAATTTGTGCTAGTGCGAGGTTTAACTTCATTTCCGATTCCGTTACAAGTTTGGCGAATGTTACCATGCTGTACCCGTATAATTTTAGGGTTGTTCATCCGCAAGCTTTAGAGGAAATGCATGGCTGAAATCAATATAGTGGCTGCAACACTTTGGGATATGGGCGATATTCGCCGACTTGAAAAAGCAAGCTTTGATCAAGATTCTTGGCCATTGATTGAAATGATTGGCGTGCTAAGTTTTCCTAGCGTGCAGCGTTGGAAAGCTATGCGCGGTGATGAACTAGTAGGCTTTGTGGCCGCCGATGAACGAGTGAGCCAGGGTTTAGCCTGGATCGCGACCATTGCCGTTAGCCCTTACCACCGGCGCAAAGGTCTTGGCAATCAACTGCTCGAGAAAGCAGAATCTGCAGTGAGCGTTCCTCTAATGCGCTTGAGTGTTAGGGCAAAAAATAGCGGGGCCATTCAGCTTTATCAAAAGAGGGGCTACGTTCAAATTGATGTTTGGCCTTCTTATTACACAGGGGGCGAAGATGCCATTGTTATGGAAAAAAAATTAGAAAAGCAATAAGACTGAGTAATTAATAAAGAGAAAGACGATCCTTGTATTTCAGAAGATTGCAATTGGAAAGAAATTATTCGGGAGGGGGAACAATTAAGGATTTATCCGTTGCAATGAGTGGGGGATGGTCTTCTTCAAATCTGCCCACATGGTCACGCATAAGATCTGTAGATATCTGCTTTACGCTCTCAAAAAGCGAATCGTCCTCGCCTTTCCGTTGCAATTCTTCTAGAGTAAATCCCTTGCCAAAGGTTATGCGCGGGGTCAGAGCATGTTTGTCCCGGTTGATAATCTGGGCCACAATTTGCAACATTTCGGCAGCACGTTGTCGATCTCGTGGGTTTTTACGAATACGCGCGATAGGATGATTGTAAAAGCGTTCAAGCAGCACGTGAGAAACCACGATGGGAGAAACGACGATACCGGGTACCCGTTTTACAAATATCTCAACTGATCTGTGCCAAAACTGGGTGTAATCAATTGCACCCGCAGTAATCGCTGGATCAGGCTCAATAGCCCCTGCTGGATAGAGCAGTAGACAGCCTCCATCTTTCATGTGTCGAATCGATTCTCGAACAACAGACATGCGTTGAAAGCTGTCTCGTGTGGAGTAAATCAGGTGATTAGGAAGATTATCTAAACTATCGGTAAAAGGTGTGTAGCCAGAAATTATTTTTGTGTCAGGTCGTGGTACGGTGGAAAGCAGTGCTGGGGTATCAACAGTGCCTGGATGATTTGCAATCAGTAGTAGCGGTCCTTTTTCTGGAACTAGATCTGCACCAGATACCAATGGGGGATCCGAAAATAGCTGAAGCAACATAGCAAAAGCACTGTTGAAGGAGCCTTCTTTAAGTTCTTTGTCAACGTCCAAAGCCAATTCGGTAAGACGATTAACCGGACGTCGAGTTAGGGCGCGTACTACGGGGCTGAATAAACTTCCGCTTTTTAGACCGAGAGTTTTTGTAATCTCATCAACCAAAATGCCGCGTAGAAAATCTTTTCTCTGTGCTTCGTCCATTATTCCTCTAATAAGTACTTATTATTTCCTCCAAATACATTTACCCAAAGGCTAATCTTTAGATTTAGTAATTGGAAGAAGCGATAAAATTGATGCTAAACTTTGATGGTTAAAAATCTCACATTAATATTACCGTGAACTTGGAGCAACTAGAAAGAAAAATCGAGTAAGGCATGAAGAAAATCTTGTTTGTAGGCGGTTCCTTAAATCAATCTTCGATCGCGCATGCCGTGGCTCGTGAATTGGAAGGGGAATATGAGTACTATTTCTCTTCCTATTACGTGGATGGTTTCTATTCAATTCTAAAAAAATTAGGATTGCTAGAATTTACGGTAGTTGGGGGAAATCAATTGCGGCGCACGATGAAGTACTTCACAGAAAATAACTTGCCCATGGATCAGGCAGGTGCATCCCACGATTACGATTTATTTGTATTTGTTCAAGACATATTGTTACCCGGGAATACGAAGGGAAAACCTCTTCTCCTCATTCAAGAGGGAATGACAGATCGTGAGGGCTTTGCATATCGGCTCGTAAAATGGTTTAAGTTGCCGCTATATTTAGCGGGAACGGCTGCGACCGGATTATCTGATCGCTATCAGACCTTTTGCGTGGCATCAGAGGGATATAAAAATTTGTTTGTCAGCAAGGGAGCCAAACCCGAAAAAATCGTGGTGACAGGTTTGCCCAATTTTGACAATGCGGTCCAATACTACGAAAACGATTTTCCCCACAAAGATTATGTGATGGTGGCTACCTCAGATTCGCGGGAAACCTTCAAGCGCAAAAATAAGAAGAAATTTTTGGAGTGGACTAAAGAAATCGCTAAAGACCGACCAATTATTTTCAAGCTCCACCCCAATGAAAATGTTGAGCGCTCTTCTGAGGAAATTCGTGCAATTTTGCCGGATGCCACAATAATGACTGATGGAAATACTGAGCAGATGATCGCCAATTCCCAAGCACTGATTACAGAATACTCAACCTGTATTTATGTGGGATTAGCGCTTGAGAAAGAAGGCTATTCAGACTATTTTGACATTGAATTTCTTAAGGAATTGATGCCGATTCAAAATGGGGGCGAATCAGGAAAGAGAATTGCTGCTGAATGTAGAAAAATACTAGAAGAAAATTAGTTGCCGGTCTGCCGCACTAAAGCATCTGTCATTTGGGCCACGCGGGCCATTTCTTTAACATCATGCATGCGAATTATGTCTGCCCCGCGATCAATCGCAATTGTAACTGTAGCCGCAGTACCTTCAATTCTTTCTTCAGGTTGTGTATCCAACGTATAACCAATAAAGGACTTTCGGGAACTTCCTATTAGCAAGGGAAAGCCCATTGCTTTAATCTCGTGGCTTCGATTGAGTAATTCCAAATTTTGTTCCACTGTTTTACCAAAGCCAATTCCTGGGTCAAGAATTATGTTTTCTCTAGCAATTCCAGCTTGCATGGCAATCTTTACTGATTCAAGAAGTTCTCTTTTTACGTCTTCCATTAGATTAATATATTCCACCCCAACATAACGGCCGCCCAGGTTTTTCTCCAATTGAGCATTGGCTGCCTTGCTCCGATTGTGCATCAATATGATTGGCAGTCCTTCGGAAGCCAAGAGTGCAGCCATCGCCGGATCTCCTTTACATGCCCAAACATCGTTGACCATATCAGCACCGGCTCGAATAGCCGCAGCGGCTACGGGCGCTTTGTAGGTATCAATTGAGATTGGAAGATCGAGTTCAGTTTTAAGCACCTCAATGACTGGAATTACGCGCTCAATTTCGTCTTCAGCGTTTATTTGTTCGGCACCAGGACGGGTGCTTTCCCCGCCAATATCGAGGACATCGGCCCCATGCGCTTCAAAATTGCGGGCCTGCTTAAGGCTGGCTTGAACGAAGTCTTTTTGGCTAAAAGTGCCATCCCCAGAAAAAGAATCAGGGGTAACGTTGATTATGCCCATCACATAAGTGCGTGCGCCCCAATTGAAATCCCGTTCCCCGATTCTTAGGCTAGGAGTCATTTAATTGATGTTCGTAATGTGGATATAAATCTTTAGGATCGAATTCGGCAAGAACATTTGCGACTGACTTAGTATTCCCAGGTGGGATTAAATCGGGACTCAAATCTACAAGAGGTTGCAGAACAAAGGTCCTCAACAGAAGACTAGCATGAGGGATTTCAATGGGCCCCTCATGTATCTCGAGATCCCCATAAAGGAGAATATCAATATCAATAACTCTGGGACCATTGCGAAATGACGGTTCACGACCCAATTCAGCTTCAATATTTTTTGCAAATGAGAGCAGTTCTTGCGGTGATAGCGAAGTGTGTCCCACCAAAGCAGCGTTGAGAAAATCGTCCTGGTCTTCATAGCCCCAAGCTGCGCTTTCATACACCTGGGAAACGCGCATTTCTGTAAGTTTTTCACTCAAGGCGGCCACAGATTTCTTGAGAAAATCAAGTCGGTCGCCCATATTGCTGCCTATACCAAGATGAATTTCGATGCTCATCGGCGAGGAGGATAACACAAAGACCACATGTTACAATGCCTGCTTTCTGGGAGAGGTCGCATAGTCTGGCCTAGTGCGCGCGCTTGGAAAGCGCGTATACCGCAAGGTATCGTGGGTTCGAATCCCACCCTCTCCGCTGAGACCGCCGATAGGCGGTTTTTCTTTAATGTCTAGGACAATAATTGCGGCAGATAAGTATTAATTACTTGAAGAAAGGCCCATCCAGCTGCATATCCAACGATCCATCCTGCAATTACATCTGAAACAAAGTGGAGCCCTGTCGAGACACGCGCAAGGCCTACAAAGGGCGCCCAAATAAGAAGGGAGGGGGCGAGCCAACTGGGACCAAGACCAGCAATGACAACTGCCAGCATCATTGCCCTAGCAGCGTGCCCTGAGGGAAAGGAATGCGGGTCTGAGCGACGATAAAGCTGACCCCATTCGCCCTGAGGACGCTGCCGGCGAACGGAAAACTTTATAGCCATAATTAGGGCGGCCAGAACAAAAATTGCTGCAATTAATACTAGCGCCCATAATCGAAACGAGGCCAGGGTCAAGAATATTATTCCCAATGCAGCTAGCCAATACCAAGAATCGCCAGTGTGGCCGATCAAGATTGAAATATTGCGGGCCAGACCTGGTGTTTCGGCGACACGCAATTTGTTGGATAGTAATTGGTCTAGGTTTAGTAAGCGTTTCAGATTTGTTCTCGCTGGAAAAAGTCGCAGCATTTTAACCGATGAAAATGGTATCAGAGCCTCTTTGTATTTGGGGCCAAAGAGGCATAAAGTATAATAAGGCAGTTAGACAAGAGGGGTACGCCCAAAACTCGATAAATTAAGCTTTCAGGAGGCTTGTAATGCAGCTCCCAAATTACGCGTATTTTCAGGGTGAAATCGTGCCCTATTCAGATGCCAAAGTCGGCGTCATGAATCACACTTTAAACTACGGTACAGGCGTTTTTGGGGGCGTACGTGGCTATTGGAACGAGCAAGAAGAAGAACTCTTTGTATTTCGTCCCCACGACCATTTTGATCGATTTCTAAAATCAATGAAGATTATGGTCATGGAAAATGACTATACAAAAGAAAAATTAACTGAGATATTGATAGAGCTTGTCCAGAAAGAAGGCTACCGCCAGGATGTTTACATTCGTCCTTTAGCTTATAAAGCTGACGAGCTTATTGGCGTCAAATTGCATGACCTTGAAACTGAAGTTACGCTTTTCTCAGTTCCGTTTGGCCGCTATGTGTCAAATGACACCGGAGCGCATGTGACCGTTTCCTCCTGGCGCCGCTTGGACGACAATATGGTTCCTGCACGCGGAAAAATATCTGGAGCCTATGTAAATACAGCTTTTATCAAGACCGATGCAGTACGCGCCGGATTTGACGAAGCCATTGTGCTAAATCAAGATGGACATCTTTCTGAAGGATCCGCAGAAAACCTTTTCATGGTGCGCGAAGGGAAGCTAGTAACACCACCTGTTACTGACAACATTTTGGAAGGTATTACCAGGCGTTCAGTAATCGAGTTAGCCAAGGAAGAACTAGGACTCGAAGTTGTGGAACGCTCGATTGATCGCACGGAAGTCTTTATTTGTGAGGAATTCTTCATGACCGGAACGGCTGCTCAGGTAACAGCAATTACCAAAGTCGATCATCGCGAAGTGGGCGAAGGCGAAATGGGCCCCATTGCCTCTCAACTCCGCGAACTCTATGATGATGTAGTCCGTGGTAAGAATAAGAAATATCGCCACTGGAACACCCCAATTTACGAGAAGATAGTAGTTAAATAAATCAAATCTAAATAGAGAGGACGCACCGATGTGCGTCCTTTTCGTTTTCGCCCGATTCAATAGGAAATATTGGCAATGGATGCCAGACAGACACTCAGCCCCGATGAAGTCCAGCGATATTCCCGCCATTTACTAATCCCTGAAATTGGTAGAGAAGGACAACTAAGGCTTAAAGGATCAGCAGTGCTGATCGTGGGGGCCGGCGGTTTAGGCTCACCAGCCAGCACCTATTTGGCGGCAGCCGGAGTTGGCAAGTTAGGCTTGGTTGATTTCGACACCGTGGATTTGTCCAATCTTCAACGTCAAGTCCTACACAATACAGCCGGATTGGGTCACTCTAAAGTTGAATCAGCCGCCAAGCGATTGCAAGAGATAAATCCAGAGATTGAAATTGAAACCTACGACATGGCATTTGATTCCTCAAATGCTCTTGAGATTGCCAAAAATTATGACTTGATTGTTGATGGAACCGATAATTTTGCTACTCGCTATTTGATTAGTGATTTGGGAGTCAAATTGGGGATCCCCCATGTTTTTGCTTCTGTCTATCGATTTGATGGTCAAGCCAGCGTATTTGATAGCGCAAATGGCGGGCCTTGTTACCGCTGCGTTTTCCCAGTCCCACCTGAGCCTGGTACCGTACCTAATTGCGCTGAGGGAGGCGTGCTAGGCGTACTTCCAGGTATTTTGGGATCGATCCAGGCCAGTGAGGCGATAAAGAGTCTGCTGGCCATTGGGGAAAGTTTGGCTGGAAAATTATTGTTGTTTAATGCCTTGGAAATGAGCTTTGATACATTAAATGTAAGAAAAAATCCGAATTGCGAAGTTTGCAGTTTGCCCCCTGACCAGATTGAATTAATTGATTATGAAGCCTTTTGTGGAGAAACTATTGTGGAAAATATAGATGAAAATTTACAAGCTAATGAATGGGAAATTGATGTTAAGCAGTTGGCCGCCGAACTTAGTCAAGGCAACGATGTGTTCTTGTTAGATGTGCGCGAACTTCCTGAAACACAAATTTCATCCCTCGAAAATTCCTTTCTTATTCCTCTGGGAGAATTGCCGATACGGAAAGACGAATTGGACCCGGAGAAAAATATAGTGGTTTACTGCCGCAGTGGAGTACGCTCTGATCAGGCGATGCGTTTTTTGAAATCAGCAGGATTTAAGCAGGTACGCAATTTGCTAGGCGGAATTAATGAATGGGCTCGATCCGTTGACAATAATTTGCCGGTTTACTAAACGCCCTGGATATTAATATGGCTGCTCGTAAAATGCTTCTGTGCTTAGCCCATCCTGACGATGAGTCGTTCGGTATGGGGGGAACGATTGCGAAATATGCCAGTGCAGGCACAGAAATTACCTTAGTTTGCGCCACAAAGGGCGAAGCGGGAACTGTAGACGATGAATTTCTAAAAGGCTTCGAGAGTATTGCAGATTTACGGAAGCAGGAATTAACTTGCGCGGCAGGAAAGCTGGGGATCAAGAAAGTTATCTATTTGGGTTATCGTGATTCCGGTATGGCAGGCTCAAAGGATAATCAGCACGAGCAAGCATTTATGCAAGCTAAGGAAAGCGTGGTTGCAGCAAAACTAGGCAAAATATTTCAAGATGTGCAGCCCGAGATAGTTATTACGTTTGATGAAACCGGTGGATACCACCATCCCGATCACATCGCAATTCACAAAGCAACCGTACGCGCATTTGAGAAAAATGACGCAAAATTTCAGCCTGATGCGCTTTATTTTATGGCCAGGTCCCGAAAAAGATTGAGGCGAATTGTTCGTCTAATGCCTTTACTAGGGAAGAACCCGAAAAAATATGGTCGCAACGCTGACATCGATCTGACCCAATTGGTTGCTGATGGGGATACAGTGCCCCATGTGGCTATTGAATATAGTGAGGTATTAGCCCAAAAGGAAGAGGCCGATCGTTGCCATGCTAGTCAATTTGATGGCTCAGGTTCAGGGACTAATTTTTTTACGCGCTTAATACGGCGCGTTGGAAAGAATGAGGATATATTCACACGTTATTTACCCTTGGCCGCAGATAATTATCGCAGTAGGGATTTGTTCGAAATATAGGTAGTTAAATGCTAAATAGTGTTAACGGCTATGGTAAAATTTCGCGCTGTTTGAGCAAGTAGAGGAAATATGAGTCAAGAACTTCTAAAATCGGTTGAAGCCCCAGACAATCCTAATATTCCGGACCTTAATCCTGGTGATTTGGTTAGTGTTCACCAAAAAATTAAGGAAGGGGATCGCGAACGTATCCAGGAATTTAAAGGTACTGTAATTCGTACAGGCCGAAGTGGAAACAACAAGAATTTCACTGTGAGACGTGTGGCCAGCAATGGCGTAGGTGTAGAAAGAACCTTTTTGGCGCGCAGCCCAAGAATTGAAAAAGTTCAAGTTGAGCGGCATTCGAAAGTTCGCCGGGCAAATCTGACTTATTTGCGCGAACTCACCGGCAAAGCCAGCCGATTAAAACAGCGCTTCGACGAGTAAACTCGAACTAGTGTATAAAGGTGCAGCCTAGCTGCACCTTTTTTGTTATCTGGGATTGAGTAATTCATTATGGGCAATCAATTAATAGGGGTCTTCGATTCTGGCGTTGGGGGCCTAAGTGTTCTGCGTGAAATTCAATCACTTATTTCCGACCATCCAACTCTCTATATTGCCGATCAAGCGCACGTTCCATATGGAAGCCGCAAGAAAGATGAAATCCTTAAGTTTGCCAAGGGGATAAGCGAATATCTATTGGACCAGGGTGCTGAGCTAATTGTAGTGGCTTGTAATACGGCTTCTGCAGCGGCAATAGAAGAATTACGCAAAACTTATCGGCAAGTTGAATTTGTCGGTATGGAACCCGCTGTAAAGCCCGCCGCTGAGCACAGCCAATCCGGAGTAGTGGGTGTGCTGGCTACTCCAAGTACTTTTGAAAGTGATCTGTTCAGCTCAGTCGTCGCTCGTTTTGGGCAAGATGCTCAAATACTTAAAGACACCTGTGCAGGCCTTGTGGAAGAAATCGAAGCAGGGCGCGCACTGGGTAAAAAATCACAAACTATTTTGGAATCGGCCCTTAATCCCATGTTAGAGCAAGGATTAGATAGCGTGGTATTAGGTTGTACCCATTACCCATTTGCAATCAATATTATTCGTGAAATTGTTGGCAAAGATATTGAGGTTTTTGATCCCGCTCCAGCCATAGCAAGAAGGGTGGCTTATTTACTGGGGGAAAATGGATTCAAACAAGAACTTAGAGAAAATCATAGATTGATAACGACAGGAAATGAAAATGCTTTTAGCCAATGGATCGCATCGGAATTTCCAAATCTGAAAGCTTCAATTGAGCAGAAAAACTGGGTTGGAAAACAACTTAGCTAGGTCCTATGGCAGATTGAATGCCAATGCGCGCGAGCCTCACTTCTAAATTTTGAAAATTTGCAAAAGTTAAATCCTTAATTTTGAGATTTTCCAAATCTTTAATACGTTGGAAAATACTCACATAAGTTTCAGGCAAGCGCTCATCCCAATTTAGCTCTAAATCATCAGCACATTCTTTGATTGTTTCGGCTTCTGGACCCTCTATTTCGATAAAATTCCCGTAGGGCATTTCATCCAAGGTTACTTTGTGATTTCTGAGGTCGTAGGTTGTGCGATATTTTTCGTAGATAAATTTTTTGGTGAAACCCAAGGATTCCACAAATTTACGGGCTAACTCAAAATCGCTGACATCGAATTCGACCTCTTTGCGAGCAAGGACGCCGCCCAATGTGGTTGTGGGACCTTTGAATGTAAGATGATTGCCAATGTCGCGGCGTAGACGCAGCATGCTCATGGCTTCGCTTAGAGAACCTTCTGGAGTATCGAAGCGCAAGTTGTATTCATGTGTTCGTTCTAAAACGAGCTCGGCTCCTAAATCGATAAGCTTCTTGCCAATTTTGGATATTTCACCGATATAGAATTTAACTTCAAGTTCTTTCAATTTATTCCTCGTCTGCTTCAACTTTCAATAGCATTTGTTTTTGTTCAACACTTTCCCCAATTGCAATTTGAATTTGGCTAACAATGCCGTCCTGTGGCGATTTGAGTTCATTTTGCATCTTCATGGATTCGAGGATAACTAGCACATCTCCCTCGGCAACCTTGTCCCCTTCGGCAACGGGTATTGTGACAATAAGACCGGGCATTGGAGATTTGAGGATGTATTCGCCAGAGCTTGCGCTAGAAACCCCTGCCGCAGCTTTTAGTCGTTTTTCGCGCTCATTTTCGACCTGGACACTGTAGAGATTCCCGGCCATGAGAATTTGGACTTCCTCATCGGTTTCCCCATCAAAAATATGGGCCTGAAATGAACGGCCGTCTGCAATGAGTGAGTAAATGGGCTCGCCACTAACTGATTGAAAATCTATTAGATAAACTTTTCCATTAAGGCTGATCTCTTTTTCATTGAGAATTTCAACTTCATATTCATTGCCAAGCACACTCGTTATATATTTCATAGTTAGCGTCTCAACCTTTCCCAGCGAGACATCCATTTCCAATTGCTTGTATCCCGTTTTCCGCGAGAAATAATTTGCGCAGAACGTTCTGATTGCTCGTGGGCAATCAAGGTGGCCATAATGGCTGCAATTTCGGGATAAGTGATCCGATTTTCATCGGCTCTTTTCATCGAAAAACGCTCTTCCACAAATTGAGTATCGAAATTTCCAGCGATGAACCGGGCTTGCGTAAGCATGTTCTGATGAAAGGGTATGTTGGTTAGTACACCCACAATTTTGTATTCTTCCAGTGCTCTACGCATGCGCAGAATAGCTTGAGCCCGACTTTCTGCCCGTACTACCAATTTAGAAATAAGCGAGTCATAGTAGGGTGTTATTTGCAATCCGGCATATACGCCCGTATCCACCCTAACACCAGGCCCAGTAGGGACAGTTTGGTACGAAATATAACCAGTGGAAGGCAGATAATTGTTATATGGATCTTCCGCATTGACTCGACATTCAATCGCCCAGCCTTGCATTTTGACATCGGCTTGTGTGATCGAAAGTTTGCGGCCCCGAGCGACCCGAATTTGCTCTTTAACAATATCGAGTCCGGTAACTTCTTCCGTTATAGGATGCTCAACTTGCAAACGGGTGTTCATTTCCAAGAAGTAGAAATTCTTGTCTTTGTCCACCAGGAATTCAATGGTGCCAGCATTTACATAATCAACAGATTTGGCTGCCTCAACTGCTACGGCCCCCATTTTCTGCCGGAATTCTTCATCGTCCCCGATAAAGGGCGAGGGAGCTTCCTCAATTACTTTTTGATGTCGGCGTTGAAGTGAACATTCTCTTTCGCCCAAATGAATTGTGTTGCCTTCCTGATCTGCAATGATTTGAAATTCAATATGCCGCGCCCCTTCGACCAATTTTTCTAAGTAAACAGTTCCATCACCAAAAGCGGATTCCGCTTCTCTGCGAGCAGATTCAATAAGTTGCGGCATTTCTTTGAGCGATCGGACCTCTCGCATGCCTTTGCCACCACCGCCTGCGGTGGCTTTTATTAGTACTGGGAACCCAATTTCTTTAGCTGATTTAAGTAAATCTTCATCAGTCAGGTTACCCGTGCCTTCAGTACCCGGCACTACAGGAACACCAGCCGCCATTACAGTGGCACGCGCAATGCCCTTGTCGCCCATAGCCGCAATCGCTGAGGGGCTGGGTCCTATAAAGGTGATGTCATTGTCAATACAAGCTTGGGCGAAGTCGGCCCTTTCGGCTAAGAAACCGTAACCCGGGTGAACGGCATCCGCTCCGCTTTTCTGGGCCACATCGAGAATTTTGTCCATTCGTAAATAGGATTCGGACGAGGGAGCTTCGCCAATATTGTAGGCTTCGTTTGCATAACGAACATGCAAGGCATGTCGATCCGCATCTGAATAAACTGCCACAGTTTGCAAGCCCAGTTCACGGCACGCGCGAATAATCCGAACAGCAATTTCGCCTCGATTTGCAATTAGTACTTTGTTAAACATGATTTATTTTGACCTTAGAGAGGAATGTTGCCGTGTTTCTTTGCAGGATTTTCATCGCGTTTATTGGTCAGCATTTCTAGTGCATTAATTAATCGAGGCCGCGTATCTTGTGGCTCAATGACATCATCAATATATCCGCGTTCAGCGGCCACATAGGGATTGGCAAACTGAGTCCGATATTCTTCAACCAACTCAGCTTTTTTCTTGACCGGATCCTTGGCTTTGGCCAATTCTTTGCGAAAAATAATATTGACGGCTCCATCGGGACCCATTACGGCAATTTCAGCAGTGGGCCAGGCCAGATTTAGATCGCCACGGATATGCTTGCTGCTCATAACATCATATGCCCCGCCGTAGGCTTTGCGTGTCACCACAGTCAACTTCGGAACTGTGGCTTCGCAATAAGCGAAAAGAAGTTTTGCTCCAGAACGGATGATGCCGGCATGTTCCTGGTCAGTTCCTGGCATAAAGCCGGGAACATCCACAAGGGTCAGGATTGGAAGATTGAAGCTATCGCAGAAGCGGACAAAGCGTGCTGCCTTCTCCGAAGCATCAATATCAAGCACACCCGCTAGTACCATGGGCTGATTGGCGATAATGCCGATTGCATGGCCCCCAAGGCGGGCTAACCCAATCACAATATTGGTGGCAAAATCTTCGTGAATTTCAAAAAATGCGCCGTCATCAACTACTTTAGAAATGACGTCTTTGATGTCATAGGGCTTGCTCGGATCATCGGGAATGAGCGTATCTAGGCTTTCTTCTCTGCGAAGCGGATTATCCCGTGTGGGAACGTATGGGGGATCCTCCAGATTATTCTGTGGAAGGTATGAAAGCATTTTGCGAATTAGGAATAGGCAATCTGCCTCGCTCTCTGCCACCACATGACAAACCCCAGATTCTGTGGAATGGATGCTAGCCCCGCCAAGATCCTCAAAGCTAACCTCTTCATGAGTAACACTTTTGACTACTTCTGGGCCCGTTACAAACATATAAGACGAATTACGAACCATAAAAATGAAATCAGTTAATGCCGGAGAATAAACAGCCCCACCTGCGGTAGGACCCATAATGGCACTAATCTGCGGGACGACCCCGGAGGCTAACGTATTTTGAAGAAAGATATCTGCATAGCCACCCAAGGAGACAACCCCTTCTTGAATACGAGCGCCACCAGAATCGTTTATGCCGATGATGGGCGCACCATTCTTGATCGCCATTTCCTGCACTTTTACAATTTTTTCGGCGTGTACTTCGCCTAAGCTGCCACCGAAAACTGTGAAATCTTGAGAAAAGACGTAGACTAATCGGCCATCAATCGTGCCCCAGCCCGTTACTACACTGTCGCTAAGAAATTTTTGCTTCTCAATGCCAAAACCAGTTGTTCGATGCCGCATAAAAGCGTCTAACTCACGAAAAGAGCCTTTGTCCAACAATAAGTCCAAGCGCTCTCTAGCAGTGAGACGGCCTTTATCGTGCTGGGCTTTAATTCTTTTTTCGCCGCCACCCTCTCGGCTTTCATTACGGCGGCTGCGCAGTTCTTCAATCTTTTTGTTGTCGCTCATTGAGCTCTCCAAAATACAACAGTGTGCCTCTTCGGTTGGCTGACCACAATACCAGAAAAGCGATAATAATGATCAAGGCAATTTCGAATTTGAAATTGGCCGAGGAAATCCCTAGATTAATAAGGAAACCCTCTTTGGAAATCCGCGCAATTACATATAAAACAACAGCTAATTTTAATCTTTTCGGATAGTGCTTGCTACGAGCTAGCAAATTCCAAGTCAGAAAAGATCCAGTTAGCGTCCAGACAAGAGCCTCAGCCGCTAAATATATTGGCGAGAGTCTAAACCCGAATTGTTCTAGAAGCTCCCAATTTTGCGCGATAACCACCAATTTGTAAACGTGCCAACTCGTGAGGATTAACACGAAAGTCCCTAGGCGCGTTACGGCTTTGGGCCTTTTATCGAGTAATGACATTTAATATTCGTTAGACGAAAAGTAATTAGGCAATATCTAGGACAAGTTTGCCCAATTGTTCACCGCGCTCAATTCGATCATGAGCTTGGGCAATGTCGGCAAGTGGGTAATGGCGGTCAACAAGCGGTTGTAACTTTCCAGAAAAAACCAGTTGCATGACCTCTGCAAAATCTTGATTGGTTCCCATTGTGCTGCCAATTAGGGAAAGATGCTTTCCAAATATGTAGCGCACATCAATTTCAACCTGTGATCCCCCCGTTCGCCCCACATTAAGAATGCGGCCTCCTTTGCGGGCAGCTCGCATGCTTTGTGGAAAGGTGGTGCCTATGTTGTCAACAACAACATCGACACCGCGTTTATCGGTTAGCCGATAAGCAGCCGCACTCCAATCCTCTTTGCTGCGATCAATTAGTTCATCCGCACCGAGAGAAGCAGCGTAATCTAATTTCTCTTGCGATGACCCAACCACTAAAACTTTTGCACCCAAATATTTGGCCACTTGAATACTTGCACTATTGACTCCTCCTGATGCCCCCACAACAAGGACTGTTTCTCCAGTTTGAAGCCTGCCTTTGGTGACTAAGGAATGCCAAGCGGTTAGGTATACGAGAGCAGCGGCCGCCGCATCGCCTGCAGGAAAATCTGCTGGGCGCAGCAGAACGTTTTGCGCCGGAATACTAATCAATTCGGCATTAGTGCCTCGAATAGTTTCCCCTAGCAATTCCCAGGAATTACATAAATTTTCTTGCCCGCTGCGAGTGAATTCATCTTCTTCGAGACAAATATTTGCATTAATGACGACTTTATCCCCAATGTTCCATCCCTTTACGTCATCTCCTAATCCAACTACCTCTCCCGCTCCATCAGAGCCAAGGATATGCGGTAATTTCGGTTCGAGCCCCGGCAATCCTTCGCGAACGAAAAGATCTACATGATTGAGAGCCGCTGCTTCAAGCTTAACTAGAATTTCACCGGGTTTTGGAATGGGATCGGGAAAATCTCCATATTGAAGAACTTCACGACCGCCATGTTGATTGAAGAAGACTGCTTTCATGATGACTGCCAAGCATTATACTTGTTGCTCAAAACGAGAAACATTGCTCAAAAAAGGATCGATATGACCATTGGCGAAATTCACGGGGGCTTAGCAAATACAGCTCTGCTCTATCTTTTTATAGTTTCCGCAATTGCTTTTTGGCGCTTTTTCCGTAAGCAAGGAATCGATGCAAATTTGTGGGGCATGCTCGCCATAGCCGAATTGTTAATTATTGCTCAAGTTGGTCTCGGAATTTACCTATGGATAATTGGTGCCAGGCCTGGCCGAACTATTCACCTGCTATATGGATTGCTAATACCAGCGCTAATTCCGGGCACATATCTCTATACCAAGGGCCGTAATGGGCGGGCGGAAGTTTTAGTGTATGCCACAGCCACAATTATTATGGTGGGCTTGGTTGTTCGAGCAACCTTTACCGGTGAAATTAGTTTGTAGCAAAAGGCTAATCTTGTTGAGATTTTTCATTAGTGATAGAATACGCAAGCATATCGCAGGTTTTTGAGGAGATTCCCGCATGACAGAAGTCGCCACTTCGTCCAATACTGGCAATTCCGAAGCACCCGAAGTTGAAGAAAAGATGAAGATCAATCGACGCGAAGCCTTAAATTTGGCTTGGCTCGCTTCACTTGGCTTTATTACATTTGGACTATCCGGAATTACCGTACTATTTGGTTACCCTCGATTTAGAGAAGGTGAATTTGGGGGCATATTTACTTTTGGTCCGGTGGCCAATTTGCCCCTAACTGGAAGTAGCCCAGAAAATTTCCCTAAAGTAAAAGTTTGGTTAAGTAACACTGACCAGGGTTTGAAAGCCCTTTATAAGGTTTGCCCGCATTTGGGCTGTCTATATGGCTGGAATGACCAGGAATTTAAATTTATTTGCCCTTGCCATGGTTCCCAATATGAAGCGGATGGGGATTATATTTTAGGCCCTGCACCCAGAAGCCTAGACTTCTTTGTAATTCGCATTGAAGACGAAGATGGAAATGTGCTTGCTGAAACTCCAGCTGAAGGTGGCTCGGTTCAAGTTCCAAATGACCCCACTGCGATTGTAAGAATTGACACTGGTGACAGAATCGATGGGGAATCCCATTTTTAGCCGCCCGCCATTATTTGGAGTAGCGAATGATTAATTCCCTTAGAGAGCGCTTCAACATCCCGCCGCGCACCGAATGGCGAGACCGAATATTCGAAATTATTGATGACCGCGTGCGGATAATTACCGCAGGGTTAAGTATTAAAGAGTTGCGCGCCGTTGTTCGTGGCGATCCGCCAACTGAAAAGCCGAACCCGCGTTACAAAGTTATTACTACCAGCTTTGTGGCCCATTTACGACCTCGCTATTATCAGCAGGCTTCAACCTGGTTTACACATACTTTTCGCTTGGGTTGGTTTACAGTTTTCTTTTTCGCTGTGGAATTGATTACTGGCGTAGTTTTGATGGTCTATTACATTCCCTTTCCCGACCAAGCTTACGAATCCATATTAGCGATTGAGAGCAATGTTTTCTTCGGTGAGTTGATGCGTGATATGCATCGAATTGGTGCCGAGGCAATGGTGCTATTTAGTTGGTTGCATTTGCTAAGGACCTATTTCACCGGATCCTATAAAGGACCACGATCATTTACCTGGTTAACCGGCGTAATCCTGTTATTAATCACATTTTGGTTGAGCTTTAGTGGTTATTTATTGCCTTGGGATCAGTTAGCCTATTGGGCAGTAACAGTCGGTTCAAGTATTACTGAATCAGCTCCATTTGCCGGACCCGCAATAAATATTCTTATGCGTGGGGCCCCAGATATTGGTGCTGGTGGACTGCTGCGATTTTATTTGCAGCATGTGATCTTATTTCCTCTGCTGGCTATCTTATTTATCAGTGTTCATTACTATAAAGTTTCGCGGGAACATAGCATCTCACTCCCAGCTAGTGTTGAAGAGGGAGATCTTCCCAAGGAAGAAAAGAAAGAGCATACACGCAGGATAGATCTAATTCCCGATCTGTTGTCGCATGAATTGTTCCTAACCAGCGTAGGTATATTCTTCTTGCTAGTGATGGTTTATTTTGAGGTGATTGCAGTACCTCTTGAAACCCACGCAAACCCGCAACAAACGCCTCTGGATACCAAAGCGCCCTGGTATTTCTGGTTTTTACAGGGCATGTTAAAGGTTGATCCGGCATCAATAATCGAAAATATAGTCGCCTTTTTTGGTGTACATATCGAATTAAGCCACCTCTTAAATAGTAAATTCATAATGGGATTAGTACTTGTCCCGGTATTGATATTTACATTGATGGCGATCCCTTATATTGATCGAAACCCATCACGGCTCGCTAAAAAACGTCCTTTTGCAATTGCATGGGGAATTGCCTGGGTATTTATTACGATTGTTTGGTCGTATATGGGCACACCCCAATACGGTATCGAAACCCCTGCGGCAACGCGCATCATTCAAGACTTAGCTCCTGAAGAAGGCGAGGGTGATTTGCGTGAAATTCCATATGCGGAATTGATCGCTGGCCAAGGCATATACATAGTTGGCGAAGACTATGGACGCGATCTTTGCCCCGATCTGGCCTATCAACCGGATGCGGATAAAGATGTCAATAATGTGGTCATTGGCTGCCCGCACCTGACAACCGTTTTTGAAGAATACAGTGAAAAATTGCTGGAAGCAGAAGAAGATGGCCGGCTACCTGAATTGCATGCCACCTTCAAGATCGAAGAAGTGCAACTCAACCTTGTTCGCGTAGAGCCGCATGTTTCATGGAATGATCCGGCCTCTGGCGACCCCAAGGATTACAGCAGACATATTTACCTCCACGCAGAACGATCAATTTCTGAATAGCGTGCCGAGAGGAGAAAGAACTTAATGAGAAGAATACAAGGCGAGATCTTTGTCGGCACATTACTGGTTTTGGCTAGCGCAGTGATTCTAATTGTGATGGCTCTGAACGAGCAGCAGCGACTGGCTGATTACGAAGTCCAACAAGCGGCCGCGCGCATAGAATTCGGAGCCGGAGTTTATGAAACTAATTGCACAAGTTGTCATGGATCAATGGGCCAGGGCATACCTGGTTTAGCCCCAAGCTTGCGTAGCAATGAATTCTTTTCCGAGCGTTTGGCCGAAGTGGGTTGGGACGGGAGCCTAGAAGATTACATCGTTTCTGTTGTAACCACTGGGCGCCAAATATCCACACGACCTTCACTCTATGTTGGTGGTGGCAGCCCTGCTATGCCCACTTGGTCGGAAAAATTTGGCGGTCCATTGCGTGATGATCAAATTACTGCCGTGGCAGCTTACATAATGAATTATGGACCCTACGCGCTTGGATTAGCTCCGACGCCTGTCCCATTTGAAGAAGACATTGACGAAACAGACCCCTTAGCGCTAGGCCTAGCGGCTTTCAATGGAGCTGGATGTATCGCATGTCACACAGTCAGCGGCATATCAACAGCCACAGTTGGACCTGTGTTGGATGGTTTAGCCACTATCGCTGCTGATCGGGTTGCAGGCTTAAGTGCCGAAGAATACATCAGGGAATCGATTTTAGAACCTAATGCTTTTGTTCTTTCTGGCTATCAGGAAGGCATCATGTTGCAGACTTTTAGCGAATCACTTACCGATGAACAGGTAGAGAATTTAGTAGCCTGGTTGTTGACCTTGGAATAATTGATATAGAATAATTTACGCCCCTTCGATAGAAGGGGCGTTTTTTTTTAGTTTATGGATGCTCAACCGTGGGTGATATACTTTTTTCAATACGCTTATTTTTTATGAAATTTCTCTCAGCCATTTTTTTCTTAGTTGTCATTGCCCTTTTGTTAGGGACTGATTCTTTGGTCGCAATAGATCAAAATGCAATCCAAGGAGATGCCATAGCGGGTGGCCGCTTGTATGATAATTGGATGGTGGAGCTGGATCTCAATCCACCTGATGGCAATCAGCCCATTTGGGATCGTCAATCTGATAGCACGCGCAGCGGTAGGGTTACATGGCGCTGCAAGGAATGTCACGGTTGGGATTATCAGGGTGCAGAAGGTGTATTTGGTCCTGATGCCATTCGCTACACGGGCTTTTCAGGCGTTGCGGGAACGATAGGCCTCAATATTGAAGAGGTAAAAGCTTGGTTGAATGGCAGCAATGACCCCGAACATAACTTCCTGGAACTGACTAACTCAGGCGTTTTAGATGATTTGACGGCATTTTTACTGACCATGCAAGTGGACACTAATTTGCTACTGGATCGCCAGACTGGTCTGTCTTACGGGGATGAAGTGAATGGTAGAAATTTGTTTATCAGTGCTTGTGCTGAATGTCATGGAGTTTCAGGGCGCTCCATCAATTTTGCGACTGCTGGCAATCCATTGTTTATTGCTGACGTGGCCATAGCGGATCCTTGGCGAACCATTCATAGGACTCGATTTGGCTTGCCCGCTTCCAATAAGCCTGCATCAGAAGAATTAGGTTGGTCTTTGCGGGAAGTGTCCGATGTGCTTGCATACATGCAAAGTTTGCCCGCCGTTAACCCAAATTACACGATATTTAGCTCAGACCGAGATTTACCCGCAGACGAAGTCCAAGGAAGCATCCGGCCGATTATTTGGACCACCTCCTTAATTCTGGTAATTATTATCTTCGGGGTAAGCTTGGATTTTGTAGAAAAGCGGCCAAGCCGCTCATAGTCTTTTCATTCATCAGAATGTAAAATTCAATTATGTCAGTACAAAGACTCCGTTGGTCCGCGCTTGTTGCAGCTCTGCTTGTCCTAGTAATTGGTTTTTGGGCGAGCAGCCATCATGTTGTAGTTTATTTGAATGGCCAAACAATTGAATTGGAAACAACAAAACTTACAGTAGGCGGGGCTCTTGCGGAACTGGGTGTCAGCTTAGAAGATCAAGATGAGCTGGATCCAGGCAGTATGGCGATTCTAAGAGAAGACATGGAGGTCCGGCTTGACCGCGCTATTCAATATCAAATATGGGTAGACGGCTCAGTGATTGAACATAGAAGTGGGCAGCGTGATCCACTGTTAGTTCTTGCCGATGTAGATATCGATTTGGATGATAATGATCGCCTGCGAGTTCATGGGAAAATGCACGATCTGGCAAATCCATTCCCCTTTGAATTGAATCTGAATATCGAAATTGAACGAGCAGCAGAAATATTGGTACGGATTGATGGGGAAGAAATGTCTATTTTGTCCTCCGCCCAATCAATAGTTGAATTACTTAGCGAAAATGGGATCGTGCTTTTTGAGGGCGATGACATTCAGCCGGGTTTAGAAACTAAGTTAAGCAGTGCTAACTTGATTCGCATAACTCGTGCAAATAACATTGATATTCGCATAGGGGAGGAAATAATTTCGGTTCGCTCGATCGCTGATACGGTAGGGGAAGTTTTAGCGAGTGCAGGGATTGCGCTACAAGGTTTGGATCGCAGCATTCCTAATGCAGACGAGGCAATTCCTGAATCTGGTTTGATAGAAGTGATCCGTGTACAAGAACGCGTTGAAATGAATACTAACGTTATTCCCTTCAGCACTGAATGGCAGGGCGATCCAAATACCGAAATCGATGAACGCTCAGTTATTCAACCTGGGCAAAATGGAATTCGGGCCACATCCCAACGAGTGCTCTACGAAAATGGAACTGAAATTTCTAGGGTAAATGAAGGCGAATGGGTACTTTCTGAACCTGTAACGCAAATATCGGGCTTTGGCACCAATGTGGTTGTGCGGACAGCAATAGTTGATGGCGTAACCATTGAATATTGGCGCACGCTAACTTTATTTGCCACTTCCTATTCACCTTGCCGATCAGGTGTAGAAGCTTGCTTGTATTACACCGCTCTAGGAGACGAGGTAAAGAAAGGCATCGCAGCCGTTTATTTGAGTTGGTGGTATGCGATGGGCCAGCACACCGTTTTCGTACCCGGATATGGTCCAGCTAAAATTTCGGACAATGGAGCTTATCCTGATGGCCGTCCTTGGATAGATTTGGGATATTCGGATGAAGATTGGGTTTCCTGGGGGGATTGGGTAACTGTCTATTTCACCACCCCCATTCCACCAGAACATGAAATTCTTTACCTATTACCGCCCCGATGAACGATAACCCTTCTTCCAGACCGTCAGTGAAGGCGCAGTTAGAAGCGGCAGGTTTGCGGCCCAATAGAAAACTGGGTCAAAACTTCCTCGTTGATCGAAATTACTTAACCCGTATTGCGGAACTCGCGGCTGAAAAACCAGAGGACGCGGTTTTGGAAATTGGGGCAGGACTTGGAGCCCTGACAACTGAATTAGCAGCTTCTGGTCAAAGCATAACGGCTATTGAAATAGACCGAGGTTTGCATACATTGTTAGAAGCTACTTTTTCAGACTATCCTAATGTTCGTATAGTTCTTGGAGATATATTAAAAACCAATATTGCTGATCTCTATGCAAAGCGAAATTTTCAAGTAATTGCAAATATTCCCTATTATCTAACCAGCAAATTAATTCGCCAATTACTTGAATCTGATACGCGACCCAGTTTAATTCATCTACTAGTTCAGAAAGAAGTGGCTGAACGTGCTTGCCAGAATGCGCCTAAAATGAATTTGTTGTCGCTCAGTATCCGATTATTTGGAGAGGCTAAAAAGTTATTCGCCGTTCCTGCCGGAGCCTTTTTCCCAGTTCCCAAAGTGGATTCCGCTGTGCTAAAAATTACCCCAAGCAAGGAACCCATTGGCGAACCTACTGCTAGTGATCTAATGCGCCTAGCAAGGGCGGCCTTCCAACAAAAACGAAAAACCTTGCTCAACTCTCTAAGTGCGCTGCCAGAATGGGATAAAAGCGAAGTTGGCGCGCGAATTAAAGGGCAGGACATAGACCCTGGAGCGCGGCCTCAGCATTTAGATATAGAGCAATGGCTGGCATTAGCCAAAGCGTTTAGCTAATCTTGTAAGCAGGCAACAACACTTCGCGTCCATCCATATCTACACGATGGAATGGCAGCCATGCGATTGCAAATTGGCTTACGAAGATGTCTTTCTTCAGAGGTTTCACCGGTATTCGACTTATTTCAGCTGCTACTGCATCCCAGCGATCATCAATTTCTTGAAGCTGTTCCTGAATAAGCTCGGTTAGATCTTGAAGTTCCTCACCCATTTCTGCAATGGCTTGCTCGCTTTCTTTCACATCTGCCTGGGCTTTAGATGTCATGCGTCGCTTGGTTAATGACGTGGAAAGTCGGCGAGAGCGACCCCCGAAAAGGCCGATGACATTATCCAGATGAGTGCCCATTTCTTCCATACGGCGTTGCCCTACTTCAGATTTGTCCTCTTCCAGTTCTCGCATTTCTCGGTTCAAGCGTTTCTTTAATGCCTTTAGTTTTTTGTCGTTAGCTAATTTTGCTTTGCCTACTTCAGCATCCCGTTTTTCATCCGCAGCTTTTTCACTTAGCTTAAGGAAATCCGCTTCGTTAAGATCGGGTGCTCCAAATAGTTTTAGCGTTTTATTCTCCCAAACTTCAACTTCGGTTCCTCGATATATCCAATCGGCAAATTGTTTTTCAAGCGCTGCCGCGGCTTTGGCTGTTCCTATAGAAGCAGCCATACTTTCAAAACTAGCTTTTGGCACAGGTCCACGATCGAAATCACGGGCATCAATTCCGTCTACCTGAAATTCTTCAAAGCGGATTTCACCCTCTGAAACATCCTCTACTAATGCTGAGAGTTTCTGTTCATAATCTAGATCGTAAGTTCGCTTAATATAGCGAATGTCGGCTTGAGCATAGAGGGCTGGCCGATATTGCAATCCCTCACTTTTAGTTCCTGCCGGCAATGTCCGCCTCGATGCGCTTGCCGAGCTATCAAGATCCAGGCTAGCTGGCATAAATACTTCCTGGAAACCGGAGGCGACTGTAGGTTTGCTACTTAAAGACTCTGACATTGGAGATGTCTCCTTACTCTTCTTGCTCTGGGATTTACTAGTTGATTTCTTCGTGCTGCTCCATTTTGCGCCTACTAACTTATTTAAGGCGGGTATTTGTGCGCGAGTTAGAGGACCTGCTAAATAATTCATTACCCAGCGTGTATGGAAAATAGCCGGTTTCTTTTCGTGGACGTTGTGGAGCAGAAATACGCGCTTGTTGAGCTTCGAAATTAATTTGTCATAGTCAGCCCGTTTGAAACTCCCCTGAGCTGCACCCTCGAGTCCGTCTAACAATCGATCCTTATCGCGGTCCGCTTGCAGCTTACCTATAAACCATGTGCCCGCATTGGATAACCCCTTGTAATCAACATCAACCGGGTTCTGCGTGGCCAGGAGCTGCCCAACTCCAAAAGCGCGTGCTTGTTTAAGCATGCGTAACATTGGCGCCTTGGAAGGGGGCTCGGCCACAGGCGGAAGGTAGCCATGAATTTCATCGAAATAGATTAAAGCCCGCAAAGACTGCGTGCCAGATTGTGTTCGCATCCATGTTTCAATAGCAGAGTAAAGCAGTGTTACGAAAAACATGCGCTCGCTGTCGGATAAATGGGATAGTGTAAATACTGAGTGCCGAATTTTCCCGCTAGATGTGTAGAGAAGATCTTGAATATCCAATGCTTGCCCTTCGAGCCAACTCTGAAAACTAGGAGCTGCCAGAATGTTATTCAGTTGGAGGGCTAACTTACTACGATCTTTAGGGGCAAAAAAGGTATCGATATCGAAAACGCCCAGCTTCTTTATTGGCGGATTCTGAACTTGCAATATCAAATCACTTAATTCGAGGTCTTTGCCTTGTGACCATGCATGTTCAAATATATTTGCAAGCAGTATGTGTTCTTTCGATTTCACCGGATCAATATCTTCGAATCCTACAAGTCCTAGGATAGCTGTCGCTGTCGAACTAATGCGTTCTAAAATAATTTCACGGTGCTTTTTCCAACTAATACTTGGAGCTTTTAGTGAGGCAAGAATGGATATTGGAATGCCAGCGTCTGATCCTGGAGTAAAGATGGCAAATTCGGCCGAATCCTTTAGTTCTTTAATTCTAGAACTATCAATGCCCCATTCTGATAGACCATTTTTCCACAGCGTGGCTGTTTTCTTGGCCATCTCCGCCGGAGATTTGTCGTCCCGGCGGGCTTCATCCTGGTTTATCCAAGGTTCAAAATCATCCGGAAGGAGATCAGGGAAATGTAACAAAGCGTTAGTGATATCGCCTTTAGGATCAATCAGTAAGGCTGGAATATTATTCAACGCTGCTTCTTCTAGTAGCCCAATGCAGAGTCCTGTCTTTCCAGAGCCTGTCATGCCAAATACAACGCCATGCGTGGTTAAGTCATCGGGGTCATAAAGGAGCGGTTCTTCTGTGATCGCATCCTTTTTAAGATCGTAGTTTCGGCCAAGATAAAACTTGCCTTTGCTGTCCATATTGCTCCTCTCCAAGCGAAGTATGAACCCATGATAACATTCCAAAAGCCCTCTAGTACAATGCCGTTATGACGCGTATTAGTGGTTTCTCAACCGAGAAATTATTGGAGCTGCACCAATTTCAATATGATGGTTCGCACAGAAATCCAAATGAGTGTGGTTTGTGTTCAATGGCCATGCTATTGGAAATTGGGGCTCGGAAATCAGGGGCTGATGTGCATGTAAATGCCCTTGAATTTGGCCTTGAAATTGATCGCATCCCTTTTCGCTTTCCACGTTTTCCTGCATGGTTTCCTGGTCCAGGTGGCGCAACGCATCCTTTTGCAGCCTTATGGGGTATGCAGCGAAAAATTGGAAAACTTAGGCGAGAAGGAAATGACATGCCCTGGAGAGCGGTGCTCCGATTCCGACAAACTGAGCAGCAACTGGAAACTGAAATTGCTCAGGGAAACCCAACGCTTATTTACGGCGTCGGACGAACTGGGATTCCACATGTTGTCGTTCCAATAGGGCGGGATGGGAATATATGGAAAATATTAGATCCGGCTTTCGCCCGAGAGAGGAACCCAAGGCAATGGAGCCAACCCGTATTAATGGATTGGTGGAAAAATTTCGGTTTGCTATACCCCAGGGGAACTATGATTAGTTTGAAGCCGCTGGTTCAATAGTCTGCTCATTTGAAACAGGTATAGAGTTCCAAAGATCAATGGCAAGGACGATGAAGGTCAAAATAAGGACCAAAGTCCAATAATTGGATTCCTGATTGAAGCGCCATAATTCGTCTCCCAGTTTTAGATACGGGAAGAAATATAGACTTGCGAGTGCCAGGCCCCAACTAGGATGTTTAATAAACAAAGGTATAACGCCGAGAACAAATGGTGTCAGCAATGAGTTGGATGCCGCATAAGGGCTTAAAAGTAAAGCTGTAGTAACTAGGAGTGCAAAGCCAGACCGGTTTCCTTGCAGCCTACTTTGCCTGATTAGAAAAAGAAGAACAGCCATTGTGGCTATCCAGGTCAGCCAATAGACTGCGACAGGAATGGAAAGCCGCGCCATCGTGGCACTCAAACTGCTATCTATTAGGGTGCCGGGCCAAGGAAAATGTATCATCGCGCTTAGCCAATCCCGACCAAATATTGCTAACGGAATGAGAGCCAAAGCCACTGCGATTAAATAGGGGCGCATTCGTTTATTTTTGGGCCAGCAGATAAATTGCCAATAAGCAATAAAGGGCAGCAAGAGCCAAGTTTCCTGAATTTTTGCGGTCAGCATTAACAATGAAATTGCGAATAAGAACGCATTGCTTTGAGTCAAGCTATAAGTAGCTAGCAGGACCCCGCCGATGATTAAGGCTTCTAGATTTCCATCGATCAACTGCCGAATCGCTGGGTAAGCACTAATCAACACTAAAGTTGCCAACAGTCGCATGGACCTACTTGATTTTGTCGGCACACTCAAAACAAGAATAAGGAGTGTTCCGTATGCGGCCAGAGCCCAACTGCTAGCCATATCGAACAGAGTGAGGGGCCAAATAAAGATCAAGGACCAGGGAGGAGTACGTAATTCCGTAATTCCATAATTGGCTGAAAAATTATGTGTGCCATTCCAAATGTGTTTCCAATCGATGGCCATGTTGCTCGATTCAATAGGCAGGAATGAGAATTGTGACGCGAAGGCAATCCCACCCAGAATAACGAGAACAAAGGCCAGCAGGCGATTAACTATTTCGATACCCGTATTTTGCTTTTCGATATCTCCACCGTACTTGCCAAACACGGAAGGCGGCCTCCAGCTGTACGCGGAAATTCATTTTAGATTTCCCCCATTTCCGATCTGCAAAATAGATAGGCACCTCACCAAAGCGTGCTCCAGCTTGATGGGCTAAATGTAGGATTTCTACCAGGAAGACGTATCCGTTCGAAACCACATCTTCAAAAGGAATTTGCTCTAGAAATTCTCGCCTCCAGGCTCGGAATGCACCCGTAACATCTCTAACCGGCAATCCTAAAATACTTCGTGCATAGAAGTTTCCCCAGCGCGAAAGTCCTTTGCGCCAAATAGGCCAATGCTGATCGACACCACCTCCCGCAATATAGCGAGAGCCGAGCACCAAATCTGCGTTTTCCAGCTTTGCAATTAGCTCAGGCAGTTTCTCGGGAGGGTGGGAAAAATCAGAATCCATTTGGCAAATTACTTGGACATCTGACTTTAATACGTGGTTGAAGCCAGCAATGTAGGCCTGGCCCAGGCCGGGTAAGCCCCTTCGATGAATAACCTCGATTTGTGTGGGGTATTTCTTGGCCAATTGATCTGCAATAGCTCCAGTGCCATCTGGGCTTATGTCATCAACGATTAATATTTTTAAATCCGGAATCTTATTTGAAAGTATTGCCGCAATTATTTTTTGAAGATTTTCCGCTTCGTTATAAGTGGGAAGAATAAGTGTTGTTTTCACCTGCGGATTTTACGCTAAAGCTTGTTTCTGCATGCGAAAATTACAGGTTAGTGCACCCATTGCCTGACATTCGATTTCGTCGATTCGAAATTCATTTCCGCCAGAAGCCTGATTGGCAGTTTCTTCGAGAATGCCAACATGGAAAAAACAAATCGGTCGGTCTTGCTCGCTACGTTCCCAAGTGACAGGATTGCGATGAATTGTATATTCGAAATCGTTTCGGTTTTCCTTAACTGAGGTGCGTTGATCGCTAACATGGTCAGATATGCGTGCTAGGGCTTTTAATCCCAAATTCAGCTTGACGGTTTGAGGAAGAACTTGAAATGCGGATTGGCGCGTTCCTGCAAGCGCACCAAAGTTGCTTAGCGTATTCCGAAAACTTGCTCGCCCAGCTCTTAGTGCGATACCGTGTCCCCCGCGTACTCCATAAAGTTCTTCTAACGCCATAAATAAAGATGTGAATTCAGCAAAATCAAAATTCCGCTCAAGGCTTGCCTCGGGTAACTCTTCCCGATATTGATTTAAATGCGCAATGTTTAAGAGGATGTCAAATCCATCAAGACCTAATAAGTCTTGAAGAGCCTCCATGGCAGTTCTTGCCCAGCGATCTGGAAGCATATAACCACTTGGATTTAATGGGTCCATTACTAATCGTTAGATAAGGCTCTCAAGGTCGTCCACCGATTTGCGAAGTTCAAGAAGCAGCAAACCTAAACGAGCTTCACCGTTGGCGATCACAGTTAATACTGAATCGGGACCAACAGATGTCAGTAAAGCAAATCCGACATCACCTTTAATATAAACCTGTTCAAATTTCCCCCGTCCTAATTCAGCGGTAATGCGCTCACCCAATGAAACCATTGCAGCTGACATAGCCGCAACGCGATCTTCTTCGACATCGGGCGAAAGCACGGAGGCGATCGGGAGACCGTCTGAACTGACAATGGCCGCGCCTAGAATATCTGGCGAAGAGGATCGCAGCTGATTTAAGCGACTGACCATCATTTGGGTGCGAGATGTATTCAATGTGATACCTGTTTCCTTTTCATTATTGTATTTCAGCGGCTATGTGTATGCAAACGATAAGGGCACTTATTGAGGGAAAATAGGAAAAATGGGGGATAAATTGCCCATGCTATAATCCCGCCCGATGCTCATCCATTCGGCTTCCCAGTTACTGACGCTTAAAGGTGGCCCTCAACGTGGTTCACGCTTGGGTGAGTTGGAAATTATCGAGAATGGGGCGGTCCTAATTCGAGATAGCAAAATAGCGGATGTGGGGGATACAAATAAGTTGCTCGAAAAATATCCGAACGTGGACCTTTTTGACGCCAAAAATCGAACAGTAATGCCCGGATTTGTAGATGCCCATACACATTTGGTTTGGGCCGGGAACCGCGCTAGCGAGTTTGAGCAACGCTTGCAGGGCCGGACATATCTTGAAATTCTTGAGGCCGGGGGCGGAATATTATCGACTGTCGAAGCTAGTAGAACAGCCAGCATTGATCAACTCGTTGAAGAAAGTATGCCGCGCGCTTGGCAAGCTTTTACTCATGGAAGCACAAGCATCGAGGTAAAGACAGGCTATGGTTTATCGCTAGAGTCAGAGTTAAAACTCTTAGAAGCCATATTAAGGTTGGACGATGCCGGTCCCTGGGAATTAACTCCCACATTTTTGGCTGCGCATGCTATTCCTAAGGAATATGAGGGCAGAAGCGGTGAATATGTCCAACACGTTGCCGAGGACATGCTTCCAGCGCTATCTGCTTGGTGGGCTATTAATGCAATAAACAGAAATCTACCTTTCGTCGATGTATTTTGTGAAACTGGAGCATTCGACCTGAAACAGAGCCGTGTAATCTTCGAAGCAGCCCAAGCGTTAGGGTTTCCAATCAAGGTACACGCAGATGAATTTGATAATTTAGGTGGGGCAGATTTGGCAATGGAATTAAATGCAATATCCGCAGATCATCTTGTTTCAACATCGGATGAAGAAATCGGGCAATTTGGCTCGAGCGATACTGTGGCTGTCTCATTGCCTGGAACTCCATTCGGTTTGGGACAGAATGATTACACCCCAGCAAAAAAAATTATTGAGGCAGATGGATATTTGGCGGTGGCATCAGATCTAAACCCGGGCACAGCTTGGGGCGAAAGTTTGCAATTTTCGTTGGCGCTTGCTTGCCGCTATATGGGGCTAACTCCTGCCCAGAGCATTTCTTCAGCGACTATTAATGGGGCCGCCGCTATTGGGCGAGATCGAGAATTGGGATCAATCGAAGTAGGCAAGCAAGCTGATCTTCTGATTTTAAGAGAAAACGATTACCGACATCTTGGATACCGTTTTGGCACAAATCTTGTACATACTATTGTTAAGCAAGGCAAGACATATCCAATAGAACGAAAGGTAAATGACATTGATTGAAAATTTCTTTAATACAGTTTCCCCACTTTGGGCTCTATTAGCGTTAATCGCTACGATTGGTCTCTCAGTATTGTTTCTCCGAGGAATCATCCGCTTAGCAGTTCGAGCGTTTGTAATTGGAGCATTTGGATTAATAATAATCGGGGCCCTGTATTATTTTCTGTAAATTACAATTGAACTGATGCCCGACATAGAAGATGCGCGATCTTGGTATCGCGCAGATGATCCTGTCCACGGAATAGACCACATTCTGCGTGTGCGCGCACTAGCCCTTTATCTTGCGAAAAATAGCAAGGCTGATGCAAGAATTGTTGAAGCTGCAGCTCTCTTGCATGATGCCAGTGGTGGCGATGCAATGGAGGGTGAAAGATCTACTCACCACGAGCGCTCAGCAGTTTTTGCGCGCCAGATACTTGAGCGGGAAGATTGGGAGGAGCAAGATATCAATCGCGTCGTAGAATGTATTGCAGCGCATCGATTTCGGGGAGGGGATTCGGCCCAGAGCCTAGAGGCACAAATCCTTTATGATGCCGATAAGCTCGATGTAATTGGAGCGTTTGGAGCTGCTCGCACCATCGCTTATGCAGTAGAAGCAGATCAGCCAGTCTATGCAGATGTGAGTGAAGATTTTATAAAGACGGGCAAAACCAAAGCCGGCGAGCCGCATAGTGCCTATCACGAATATTTATTCAAGTTACGAAATGTGAGAAAAACTTTATTCACTCAGGCAGCCAAAGAATTAGCAGAAGACCGCGAAAAAATTCTGGTCGCGTTATTTGAGGGTCTTGCAAATGAAGCCACCTTTGGAGCAGATAAAACTAAATGACAACCAGCGAGAAGAATTCGGATTCGCCGAAACTTGATGATCTTAAAGAGATGGTATTGGCCGCTGGAGATATCGTCCGTCGAAATTATGGCCAAGTAAGAAGCGTGGGGAAAAAAGGTGTGATTGATCTGGTTACCGAGACGGATCTCGAATCAGAGAAATTTTTGGTTGAACAAATTCAGAATCAATTTCCAAATAGCAGTGCTGTAGCCGAAGAGGGTAGTGGTTTGGAAGGAGATGAGGATTCCATGTGGTTCATCGATCCAATCGATGGCACCGTAAATTTTGCACACGGATTGCCTATATTTTGCGTCTCTCTAGGCTATCAACATAAGGGTGAGCTGCAACATGGAGTTGTTTACAACCCAATCAGTGAAAATTTATTTACCGCCTCCCGGGATATGGGCGCTGAATTAAATGGGCAAACGATTCGGGTTTCTACGGCCGCCTCATTAGAAAATAGTTTATTAGTAACGGGATTTCCATACGATACCTGGACCAATCCCTATAACAATCTCAAGGAATTCAATCGCTTATCCAAGAAAACGCAAGGTGTGCGTCGGCTAGGATCGGCCGCTCTCGATTTGTGCTATGTGGCTGCAGGCTGGTTAGATGGTTTCTGGGAAACAAGTATTAAGCCCTGGGATATCGCTGCCGGAGGATTGATTGTCCGAGAAGCAGGCGGCATAGTGAGTAAATTACACGGAGAAGAAGATTTTATGTCGGCCCCTCAATCGATTGTGGCGGCTAATCCCGTATTGCACCCCTTGCTTCTTGATGAATTAGCAAAATAAAAGGGTCCAATTGGGCGGATTTATTTTTAGCATTGAGAAAGAAGTAATGGAAACCATCCAATATACAAGAGAATACTAAGACCATAAAAGGTCGCTGTAGTAATCAGTACCCATTTAATCGGTCTTCGAAATGCAAAAAGCAGTGGTCCCAGCAAGGAACCCAAAACTAACATACCAGGTGGGAAGTAAAAATAAATATCCACTAAATCTGTAAAGCTGCTGCAAGAATCTGTGGAAAAAGCCATCATAAGCATCCCAGTCATGGCACACATTACTGATATTCCGAGCAATATCAGTAGAGCTCCAATAGCTATACCCCAACGAACTCGATTAGATAGATTTCTTGCTCGCTTACTTAAATCTTGCATAAATTTTCTCCGATCTCAGCAGTAATTTTAACGGGTTTTCAAAAAAGTTCGATGATTATTAATCCAACTAGCATAAACAAGCATAAAAATAACTGCTTTATTCGTCTAATTGTCTTAGATACATGCCATTAACTGATCGCATCAAAGATTAGAATTTAAGGGATAAGCAATGCTATGTTAAAGAATATCTTGCTACTAAAGCGATTGCGCATAGTCATGAAAAACTTTGAATTTTCACAAGCCATGTGGCATGGGGTGCTTGCAGCAAATAATGAATTTTCAGCCTTTTTAATAATGTATTTGTTAGAAATCTTCCTGAGAAACAAATTGCCTATGTATTGACCTCGGAAATTGAAAAGTGAGGTTAATAAATTGTAGAAGTTGGGTTATTGCGGCCTAAGGCCTCTGTAATTCTATGGCCTGGCTGTTAAATCAACGAGCACCCTCGTTAGTTGCTTTTTTTGTTGCGCATTAACTCGTCAAATGAAGTGAAATCGATTGCAGCGGTCATGTCCATATTCAATGGGGTGACGGCAATCTTGCGATCCACAAGCACTGCGTATGCATCCGAATCAGGCTCAAAGACGCTCGCATCCGTTTCTTGCGCATAGCCAGTGGATCCGGCCTGGTTCCATGATTCACGATCCGGTTTTGTGGGCTTATAAAAAGCCTTGCGTGTTAATCGTGTAAGTGCCCAATCGGTTTCGTTAGTTGCTTCAGCGGGAATTTCAATTTTTAGAATATCCATTTCAGGGGGCATTGTGCTTTCTAGCAAACGTTTGGCGAACAGCGCTGTAAAGTGAGCTGCAGCTTCGAAAGCGATTTCATCAGAATGCGTCAAATGATATTTCTTGTCTGTTTCCAATGATGCCGCCAGTGAAGGGATTCCATACGAGGCTCCTTCCATAGCAGCTCCCACAGTTCCAGAGACTGTAATACCTGTTCCAATGTTGGTTCCATAGTTGATACCAGCCACCACGAGGTCCGGTTTGCTTGGCATAATTTCTAAAACTGCATGTTGAACGGTTTGTGCGGGCGTTCCCCCCACGGCAAATATGCTCCATTCGACCCCATGAACAGTAAGTTTTTTCTCGGTGATGATCCCATCCGAATCGGAAGGCATGCTGCGGCCCATTCCTGAAGATTGGTCTCTAGGAGCCGCGACGGTCACGTAACCTAATTCCGAAAGCGCCTCAGCCGCAGCCCAAAGGCCCGGCGAGTTGATTCCATCATCGTTAGTCAGAAGGATTTGCCACTCCGTTGTTTTACCCATGAGCGGAATTTTACCAATATAAAGGTTAAGACTTAGGGGAAGGGATTGCTGCTAAGCCAGTCGTTCCCCAAAATTAGTTCCATATCAAATTGAGCATTTAGATCGAGCTCATGCACAATTCGGGCACCGGTGATATTCATCCAATCTGATAAATAGGCCATTGTGAATGGATTTCCAGTGTGATCTATGATGATTGTGGATGAATAGATAGCCGAAGCTACTCGGGTTTCACCAACATTTACCCCTAATTCCAGCAGACGGGCAGCAGTTTGTGAGAGCAAGCCGGAATCGCTAGTTCCATTTTGAATTGAAATGTGAGGAGCTTCCGCTGCTAATCGTTCTTCTGTGCTGCCAGGTGTGAGCGGGCCGAGGGCAGTTGAAAATGTAAATATTTCATCACGCAACTCGCGAATCTTGTCAGGGATCGGAATGAGTATGGCGAGCTCATCCGGAGATTCGCCATAAAGGATATGCTCTTCGCCGATAACACCGCGCTTAATGTCATCGATGTTAATTTGGGTGGCTAAAACAGCGATGCGCAGCGCATCATCCAGCGGCAGGTTAGTGTTAATGCCACTAGAAAGTTCAGCAAAAATATCTCCTGCACTGGCGACAAGACCTGGAAGTAAATCGAATTCCAAAATGCGATCGCGAATACCAATCACTATTTGTTGCTGGCGTTGCGACCGAGCAAAGTCACCCCCTGGAGCGTGACGTTCGCGGGCATATGCAAGTGCAAGCCAGCCGGGTAGCACCTGCCGTCCCGGCTCAAGCGTGCGCGGAATCGTATCTGCACCGAGAGGATCAACTGTGATCGATTCGGGTACGTCAATTTTCACTCCACCAATGAGGTCGATAAAGTTGATGAAGGAGTTGAAATCGATTTGGGCGTAATAATCAATTGGGACTCCGATGACTTGTTCAACAGTGCGCATGGCCACTGCGGGCCCGCCACCGGGTACGTTATAAAGCTCGCCATAATAGTAGGCTGTATTGATTTTGTTGGGGGTGAATCCAGGAATTACCGTCCATAAGTCTCGGGGAACGGAGAGCATTCCTGCAGTCTTAGTTACCGGATCCAGCGTAAACAGGATCATCGTGTCTGTGTGGGCAGGTCCTGTATCTGTTGACCAATCACGATAATCGAGACCCATCACAAGAATAGTTATTCGCTCTGCACCATCCCATGGATCCGGTAATGGCAATCCAGGATCTGAACTTTGCAAACTGTCAATCGATACGGGGTTGCCATTCTCGCTTAGCACCGCACCGGAATTACCAAATAGCGGCAGACCAAATATGCCCGTTTCAGCTGATCCCAAACGTTTAAATAAGCTATAGCTGCTGGGAATAATTGCCAAAGAAGCAATGATTAGCAGGATCAACGCGATTCTTGATGCGCGCGAATTGATGCTTGTCAGACGACGGAATCCAGCAAATAATCGCTTCATGGGGTTGGAGTTTCCGTTGGAGTCGCACTCGATATTTGTGTTGGAGTATCAGATGGAATGGGAACATCCGTGGGAGTGAGCGTGGCTGTGAAAGTAGAAGTTGGCGTACTGGATGCTCCGATTGGGGTGGCGGTAAACGTGGCCGTAAATGTAGCCGTGCTACCCCCCGCACTTGTTGCGGTTGCGGTCGCCGAAAGAGTTGAAGTCGGTGATTCCGAAGCCAGGCTCGTTGCGCTGGGCCCTGCAATAGTGCTGCTTGGGATCAGAGTCGCTGTATAGGTTGGCGTTGCGGAAGGTGTCAATGCTAAACAAAGTTCAAATGCATGGTCTGCAGTGGCTTGAAGATTGGCATTATTGCCTGCAGCTAACGCATTCTGATATGCATCACTCGTTTGGCACCAATCCCCTGCATCCACAAGTTGATCACCATAATGAATTAATGATTGCCAATAGCGATAAAAAGCCGAGAACCCATCACTATCCCGCAAGTCTGGAGCCATACCCACCAATTGCCCATAGTAATAAGCAGCTTCCTGCGGATAGGCCAACCAAAATGCATTGCCATATAAATAGAACCGTGCCCATTGCTGATAATTCAGAGCTTGTCCATCCAACGGACCAAATTCTTCCATCAAAGCAAAATCATAAAGACCAGGTTCAAACAGTCCCAATTCGAGAATGTTCTGTACTGCTCGGTTGCGCAGAGCCAGATAAAGCATGCCATCCACTTCGGCGCTCATATAGCTATCGTCTGATTTCCGCAATGCCAGCAAAGTTTCAATCGCGTTAGTCCAGGCCCGCGCTTCGATATGTTGCCGGGCAACCACGAGGAGCTCCTCTTTGGGACGTGGATCTTCAGTGGCGGTTGGCGTTGGCGATGGCAAGACTGAATCTGTTGGCACGGATGTTTGGCCCAAGACCAGCATGACTTCAATCCATTTCTCGGATACGTCAAGAAATTCGGCGTCTTCTACAAATATGAATTCAAGTCTTTGACGAGCAATTTCGTATTGTCCGCCTTCTATGTCGGCCATGGCTAGGTTGTATTGTTCATATAAGTAAAGAGCGGTTTCAATGGTCGCTGTGGCCCCGAAATTCTGGCGCCCCTGCGACCAACCCAAGCTTCCGCTTAATCCACCGATTATTAGCAGCGCCAGCGAAACGAGTAAAAACAAACGCATCCACAGACTGAATTTAGAAGGTGAGGGTTTATTACCTGATGAATCTGCAGCGTTCCCACTTTTTCTGATGCGTCTAACAGCAGGTTTGGTTGGCTCCGAAGCCGCTTTCTCCTGACTTTTATCCTGCTGTTCAGGAATCGGTTGAGTATCGTCTATTGAATCCACCATAACGGCTTCAGTTTATCAAGATTGCCAGTGCTTGTGCCCTATTTTTTACGGGAATATTACATTAGAAAAAAAGACCATCCATTGGATGGTCTTTTAGCACCCTCGGTGCGACTCGAACGCACGACCCCTTACTCCGCAAGCAAGTGCTCTATCCACTGAGCTACGAGGGTTTAGAAAATCAGCTGAGCTGACATTTACCGTTGATTTAGATTTCTCCAAATCGCTGGATTGTTAATCGAATCCCTTGCAAGGGATTCCTGGCGGGGAGGGAGGGATTTGAACCCTCGACCGAGTATAAACCCGGTACCCGCTTAGCAGGCGGGCGCACTAGGCCGGACTATGCGACCTCCCCGTATGAGCGGAGGGAGAGGGATTCGAACCCCCGATGAGCATTACTACCCATAACGGTTTTCAAGACCGCCGCCTTCGTCCACTCGGCCATCCCTCCAAAAATTCGGATTTCTCTCCCGTCGGCAGGGATTTTACCACGCTCCCCAATCCTGAAATTGGGCAGCTTTACGCGTTTTTTGAGGTCAATTTCGGCCCTGATCAGGACTTTGCAGCGAAAATTGCTGCACTAATATCATGCCCACAAAAAGACGCAGCCAAAAGGTAATTGCGCGATAACCAAGGACAATCAGAGCAGCCGCGCTAAGAGGAACTGCGAGCGATGTGAGGCCCAAGGTCAGCACCCCCTCGACAATCCCAATTCCTGCAGGAGTCGGCGAGATAATCAAAAAAAGATAGGCCAGCGAAAAACTTGCAAATAATGTGCTTATGCGTGGGGGAATATTAAAGGCATAAAACATGAGCAAGAGAACGAGCATCATGCAGGCTTTGCTTGCGGCTGAAGCCAGAATGGCTAAAAACAGTTTGCGAGGTTCCTTTCGAACTTCAACCAGCCCCTCTGAAATTTTATTTGCGAAATCGTCTCCCCTGGAAACATCTAGCCAAGTGCGCTTGATAAAAGGATAAGCCATCTTATTTATTATCGAAATGAGTCGCCTAGAAGCTGCTGCCAGCCGTCTTTCTGATACAGAACCCAAATAGAGCAGAGCTGCTAGCCCAATTGCCGAAAGCCAGTAAAGGGAAGCGGCCACAATTTCTGTCCTCGTTAAAGTGTCTGTGCGCAATAGCGAGAAAATGCCAATGACAAGAAAGATGGTGAAGCCCATATATTCAATAAAAACAAACAAAGCCTGAGCGACAGTGGCATAAGCCCCCGGATACTTATTGCGTTTGGCATCCGCAATAAGCACAGCCAGGCTGCTGACACCACCAGTTGGAGCCACCGTATTTACGAAATTACTCGCAGAGGCAATCGCAATAAACGGTCTAAAGGGTCTTTCTACGGCCATTGCCCGATATATAGCCCAATAAGTGGCCCCCGTGGCGCCCAGCCAAAAAACCTCAGCAACTATTGCTAATCCAAAAAATTGCCATGCGCCCTGACGAGCGACATCAAATACGGATTCCAATTCAGAGAAATAGTTATATATGAAGAGTAGGCCAAAGAAGAAGAGGGAACCAATCAAAAACCTGCGCATGTGCGCGATTATACAGGAGCAATTATTTGAAAAAAACCATAATTAGGGTCCACAATGAGACTGTGTGCATCACCTATAATGGGCTTAAATTGCTTGCTGCGATACTTAAAGCAGGTTTATGGGTTTAACAGTTTGAATTGGAGAACAATATTGAAAAACAAATTATCCTGGATATCCGCAGAGTTGGATCAGTTGAAAGAGGCTGGCCTTTACAATCACATCCGAACCCTAGAATCCCCACAAGGAGCTTGGCTGGAAATAGATGGCGCCAAAGTTCTTAATCTGAGTTCAAATAATTATCTTGGATTAGCCAATCATCCGCGGCTCATTGAGGCCGCCCAATCTGCATTGAAGCAGCGCGGTATAGGGCCGGGAGCTGTACGAACAATTGCAGGAACTATGGATTTGCACGTTGAACTCGATCAACGCATGGCAAAGTTCAAAGGGGTAGAAGCAGCCATTACATTTCAATCGGGTTTTACAGCCAATTTAGGGGTAATCCCTGCCTTGGTTGGGAAGGCCGATGCAATTTTTTCTGATGAATTAAATCATGCCAGCATCATTGATGGCAGCCGCTTGTCCGGAGCAAAAATTATTCGTTTTGCTCATGCCGATGCTGAAGATCTGGGCCTCCAATTAAAGGAACATCGCAAGAACTTTCGGCGTGCATTAGTTGTAACGGATGGTGTGTTTAGCATGGATGGTGACATAGCTCCGCTAGATAAAATTTATGCGAAGTCACAAGCGGCGGAAGCCATATTAATGGTGGACGATGCACATGGGGAAGGGGTCATGGGCCGAGGCGGACGCGGCATTGTTGATCATTTTGATCTTCATGGAAAAGTAGATGTAGAAGTTGGCACCTTTTCCAAAGCATTTGGTGTTGTGGGTGGTGTAGTGGCCGGTAATGCTCAAATTGTAGAGTGGTTGCATCAAAGGGGTAGACCTTTCTTATTTTCTTCTGCAACGACGGTTCCAGATGTTGCCGCTTGTTTGGCCGCCATAGATCTACTTGAGGAATCTTCTGAACTTGTTGATCGATTGTGGAAAAATGCAGATTTTTTCAAGAAGGAAATGGCAGCCATGGGCTTTAACACCGGTCACAGCGTCACCCCAATAATTCCTGTGATGTTGGGCGATGCAAAACTGGCCAGGAAATTTAGTAATGAGTTATTTGAAGAGGGCGTGTTTGGCATGCCAATTGGATTTCCCACCGTTGCTCAAGGCAAGGCTCGCATTCGGGTCATGATGTCGGCAGCACTATCTAATCAAGATATCGAACATGGGCTTACTGCATTCGAGAAAGTGGGCAAGAAGCTGGACGTATTGAGCTAAGGATTATCGTGACAAATAAGATGTGGCCTGAAAAATTTATTATCGGCTTGACAGGAAATATTGCAACGGGAAAAAGCGTTGTTAGGAAGATGCTGGAACATGTCGGAGCCTTTGGCATAGATGCAGACGCGCTTTCGAATCGCGTTATCCAAAAAGGGGCACCCGGATATTTACCCGTGCTTGAAACTTTCGGCCATTTTATTTTGGATGAAGCCGGCAATATCGATCGAGCAAAGCTTGGCCGCATAGTTTTTTCCGATGCGGAAGCCTTGAGAAAACTCGAGGAAATTATTCATCCACATGTTCGCAATGCCGTGCAATTGTTAATTCAACGCAGTGGCGCGAGAGTTGTCGTAATTGAAGCGATTAAATTACTCGATTCCCCCTTGCTTGAAGACTGTGATGTGATTTGGGTAACCACAAGTGATCAAGACATACAGCTGGCTAGGTTAGCAGAAAAAAGAGGGATGCCAGAAGATCAGGCTCAGGCCAGGATGGCAGCTCAATCAACGCAGGAAGAAAAGGTCGCCAAGGCCGATACCGTAATCCATAACAATGGAACCATCACATCAACTTGGGAGCAAGTTAAGGCAGCTTGGAAGCTGCAATTTCCGGAAACTGATGGGGACACTGTAGCCCTAAATATCAATTCAGATCTCGATACGAGACCATCCCGGGTTGAGAAATCGGCTTGGACCTTAACACGTGCCAGGCCCAGACAAGCCGGGCAGATTGCAGAATTTGTTAGAAAGCATGGCGGCTTTTGGCAGCCAGACGAAGAAGAGATACTCGCGGCATTTGCGGAACGAGCCTTTTTACTATTGCAAAATGAACTTGGTATCCGCGCGCTGGTAGGCTGGCGGGTGGAAAACCTGATCGCGCGTATTGAGGAAATTGTATGTGCGAGTGATGAAGACCAAGGAGAAATGTTAGCTTATTTAACTCAAGAAGTAGAAGAAGCTTCTAGTGAACTCCAGTGTGAAGTCCTACTAATTATCCTTGCGGCCAACGCAGCTTACGATCCGGTATTTACTTTAATGGGCTACGAAAAACGAAGTCCAAATTCATTGAACGTACCAGCCTGGAAAGAGGCGGCACTAGAATCTTTTGAGGATAATCAAGTGATGTATTTCAAAAGCTTACGCGGCGATAGAATTCTAAAGCCGCTCTAAATTATGGAACAATTTTTCGACTCAATTTTCTTTTTATTGCAACGCTTGTCTTTGGCAAGTGCTGTAGATCTATTCCTCGTAACGGCGATTTTCTTTACGATCCTTCTATTTTTGAGGGGCAGCCGGGCTATGGTTTTGCTGCGCGGAATTCTTTCACTTTATATATTGATTTCATTGTTAGTCGTAATTTTTGATTTGCCAGCTTTCACATGGCTAGCAACCAATTCAATTCCAGCCATTTTGGTAGCAATTCCTGTATTGTTTGCTCCTGAAATTCGCCGCGGATTAGAACGCTTGGGGCGCGTAAGTGATTTCCTAATCGCTAATCGAGATTCCTCCGGAAGCCGTGACGTACTCTCACTTGTGACCCACGCAGCCACCCGGCTTGCGGAACGTAGACATGGAGCTCTAATTGTTTTGCAACGTTTGGATAATTTGGGCGAATATGTTGAAACCGGCGTTCCTCTTGGTGCGCATGTAAGCGCGGAGCTGTTATTGCAAATTTTCTATCCGAATACGCCCTTGCATGATGGCGCCGTAATAATTGCTGATCGTAGGGTTGCGGGAGCAGGTTGCGTTATGCCACTTTCTTCAAGCGGTGTATTGAGTAAGAGTCCAGATCGAAATATGGGGCTGCGCCACAGAGCGGCCTTGGGTACATCCGAAGTTAGCGACTCTGTGGCCATAGTGATTTCGGAAGAAACCGGAGCCATTTCGGTGGCCTTCAATGGGCGCATGATCCATCGCTTAGGACGAGAAAGATTAGAAGGTGTACTGCGTGCATTTTACGAGCCGATAGAAAACCCATTCACCCTGGAGGAATTGTTATATCGATTCCTGCCCTTCATTGCTCCTCGCAAGAAGGATATTACAGAGGTTTAAGTGGCCCGCAGATTACTAAATTTCGTTGTGAGCAATATTGGCACTTTACTGCTTTCATTTGCTTTGGCTTTTGCTGTTTGGATTTCTGCAGTTATCGCGGACGATCCTAATGAGATACGCAATCTGGCAAATTTCAGTTCTCTAGAGATTCGCAACTTGAATCCCGAATTAGTGCTGGTGGGCGAAGTACCTAATTTGATTTCCGTCGAACTCGGCGCCCCAGTTTCATTATGGGACGATATTCAAAATAACCCAGAGAGGGTCCAAAGCTATCTCGATCTTGCTGGCCTTGACGCAGGCGAACACTCGTTGGTAATTGAAGCTGAAGTTGGCATGAGCCCGACGCGTGTCATGAGTCTCAATCCGGAAACCATCAGCTTTGTCCTGGAGCATCGTATTGCTGAGGAGTGGCCAATAGATTTTGCAAGTACAGGTAAAGTCGCGCTTGGTTTCGAAGTTGAGTCCGTGCAGCTTTCGGATGAACTTGTTAGTGTTTCAGGAGCAGAATCATTGATTTCACAAGTCGATTTTGTGGCTGCTAACCTGGCATACAACGATGAAAGAGAAGAATTTTCAACGAGTTTACAAGTGCAAGCATTTGATGTGGACGGAAACAGTATTAGTGGTCTGAGCATTGAACCACAAGAAATCTCAGCTCAGGTAGCAGTAGAACAGTCTGGTGGTTATCGCGAAGTGGCCGTAGCGGTAGAGACATTGGGCCAACCCGCCCAGGGTTTCCGAGTTATCGATATTACTGTGAACCCACCTATTGTCACCTTGTTTTCTGATAACTTAGAACTCATTGCCGCCTTGCCTGGATTTGTAAGCACACTCCCCCTAGATTTAAGTAACGCTCAGGAAAATATTGTTAGCCGCTTGGCCTTGAATTTGCCTGATGGCGTATCGGTGGAAGGGGATTCTCAAAATGTTGAAGTCAGTATTGGTATTTCGCCTATAGAAAGTAGCATCCCCATTTCTCTTGAAGCCGAAGTCATTGGCTTGGCCACAGGATTTGGATTCGAAATATCGCCCGCCAGCGCCGATTTGATCCTTTCCGGCCCCTTGGCAATTTTGCAGAGCCTCGCCCCTGGAGATGTTCGCCTAATTGTGGATGCTAGTAATTTGGAAGCTGGTAGCCATCTGGTGGGACCAGCAGTCGAAATCCTTCCTGATGGGGTCGAGGTGCTTTCCATAACTCCTAGCTCCCTAGAAATCATCATTACTCAAGATAGCAATCCCTAATCCATGCCAATCCCAATTGTTGCAATTGTAGGCCGACCCAATGTTGGCAAAAGCACCCTGTTTAACCGCTTAGCGGGGGAGCGCATGGCTGTTGTTGATGAGGTGGCCGGCACCACTCGCGATCGGCTCTACGCTGAAAGTAATTGGGCGGGCATGACATTCGGAGTCATTGATACAGGTGGCATAGATCCCAGTAAAGTAGGCCGAGGGGGAAAGAAAGAAGCGCTTTCAATTGGGTCAGCCGAGTTTGTAGAGGAAATTAGAGGGCAAGCCCTGGTAGCCATTCAGGATGCGGACGCGGTGCTTATGCTGGTCGATGTGATCAGTGGAGTAACCCCAGCTGATCGAGAAGTCGCAGAAATATTACGTAGAAATCAACGCAAGGTGGATGGCGAATTAATTCCCCCGGTTATTTTGGTTGCCAACAAGGCCGAATCGCAAGCACGCAGCGAGGTTGCCGTTGATTTTTACGAATTAGGCTTAGGCGAACCTTACGCGATTTCAGCCTTGCATGGCACGCGCAGTGGGGACATGCTGGATGCCTTGGTGAACTCCCTGAAGAATTTTCCGACAGAAGAAATCGATCAAATTGAAGATGATCTTGCCATCGCGTTGGTCGGAAAGCCAAACGCAGGGAAATCAACTCTGCTAAATGCGTTAGTTGGCGAAGATCGGGCCATTGTTAGCGATATTCCGGGAACCACTCGAGATGCGGTTGACAGCTTGCTCCAATACAACAAAATGCGCATTCGCCTGATTGATACGGCTGGCATTCGCAAGCGCGGCAGTGTGGAACCGGGGGTAGAAAAATTCAGTGTTATTCGGAGCATGCGCGCCATTGATCGAGCGGATGTTGCTTTAGTGCTCATTGATGCGGAAACAGGGCTAACGGCGCAGGATGCGCATATCGCTGGATATGTTCAGGATGCTTGGAAGAGTGCGGTTCTGCTAATCAACAAATGGGATGCCATTGAGAAAGATGCTTACACCATAGAAGATTACAAGAATGACGTGCTCGATAAACTTACATTTATCAGATACGCTCCAACGCTCTTTATTTCAGCGCTAACCAAACAAAGAGTAGGCAAGGTCTTACCTCTTGCAATTCAAGTTGGTCAGGAACGCATGGCGCGCCTCTCAACTTCACAAGTCAATAAATTTGTACGCAATGCAGTTGACAGACATCCACCTCCCAGCAAGGGATTGCGCACCCCCAAAATTTATTACGGTGCCCAAGTGCGCAGCGAACCACCCACCTTTCTATTTCATGTGAATGATCCCAAACTGTTTCACTTCACCTACAAGCGCTTTTTGGAGAATCGATTACGCGAAGTACACGGTTTTCTGGGCACGCCCATTCGCATCCTAATGCGCAAACGATCCAAAAATTAGCGCCCGGATGGAATCAGCGAAGTGATTGTCTTAGTTACTCGCTTTAGCTCTCCAGTCTGTCCCTGAAGTTTCTTCAGATTTCCGGTTTTTAATCCGCTCTTCACATCAGTGATTGTTTTATTGGTTTTGGTTTTATTATCAATGATGCCCTGGGTCCATTTCTCCAGATCGGTCAGCAATTTGGTGACTTTCTTCGGCACAATGGGTACGCTGCCTATGATCGGTAGCAAAATATCCAGGACCTGATTGGCTTTTCCGGCATATTTGATCGTCAGCTGATGAAGGCTGCCGATAGCATCGGTTAATTCGAGCGCTATCTCTTGAATGGCATCGATCATCCCTTGATGCTCACGGATCATGCCGCTGATGTCATCCATAGAATCGGTGAGTTTATCGGAAAACCTTACATAGCTAGGATTGCTTTTGCGGCTGGTTGAACGGGTGCTGCGTGGGTTAGCAGGCATTTTCTCTCCTTTAGAAGATAATTTTCGGCAGTATAACAAGCGCAAATGAGATTCTTGACAAGCTGGGCATGCTGATGTACTATTCATTTGGAACATGTAGGAATATGTTGGAATGAGTACACACAAACTATTACTTACTGAAGATTTGACGGCGCGACCCCTATATCAGGCGGTCGCTGATTCGCTCGTCGATCGCATCCGCTCAGGTGAGTTGAAAGCTAATGATCGCATTCCCTCCGAAAACGATCTGATGATTGAATACGAAGTGGGCCGCAATACAGTCCGCCGCGCGATTGGAGATCTAGTTGCCATGGGTGTCCTTAAGACCATTCATGGAGTGGGGACTTTTGTTCAAAATGGCAATTATCAAAAAACAGCCGAGTATTTGCTTGGTTTTACAAGAGAAATGCAATTGCAGGGCAAGCATGTTGGTAGCCGTGTGATTGATGCTCAACTCATTCCAGCCGATCCATTCTTAGCCCGCCGATTGCAAATTCAGTTAGGCGCTGAAGTAGTGTTTTTGCATAGAGTCCGCTTGATTGAAGGCCAGGCCACAGCCCTTGAGCGCGCTTATTTACCCCATGAGCTTTGTCCTGGTATTTTGGAAAGTGATTTTTCTACGGCCTCTCTATACCAAGTATTGTCTGAGGCCTATGGCCGCCACCCAGATCATGCAGAACAGGAAATCGCAGCCAAGTTAGCTACAGACGAAGTTGCCCGTTTACTTGAGCTTGAAACACCTGCAGTTGTGTTTGTATTTCATCGTGAAACTCGATTGGCAGACGGAAGAGTTATTGAATATGTAGATTCCGAAGTAAGAGCAGATCAATATCGCTTCTACACCAATTTGAAATTGCATTCATTCAACACAGACGTAGCCTTTCGGCGCCTTTCATCGTCCTCATTTCTTGAGGGTCAAAATCAGACACCCGGTAGTCGAAGTCCATCTATAATTCAAGGTTGATATGAGTCCAATTAGCAATCAAGAAATTGAGCAAATTGTAAGCCGCGTTATGAGCCAATTAGGCGATAGTAGCCCGCGCGCTGAGAATGGTCATGCTGGCCATAAGATTGTCGCTTTAGGTGCCGATCATGGCGGCTTTGCCATGAAGGAAATGCTGAAAGCACATTTGGCTTCGGCGGGACACCAGATAATTGATTGCGGAACGAATTCCACGGATTCGGTGGATTATCCCGATTTCGCTCGTGCAGTTGCTGAAAAAGTGTCCGCCAAGGAAGCCTGCTGCGGAATTATTGTTGATGGAGCTGGAATAGGTAGTTGCATGGCGGCTAACAAGGTCGACGGTGTAAGAGCGGCAATGTGTCATGACTATGCCACTGCGGTAAACAGCCGTGAGCATAACCATGCCAATGTCCTTACATTGGGTGCTGGGCTAATAGGGAATTCATTGGCTAAGCAAATTGTTGATACATGGATGGCGACGCCCTATGGCAAAGGTCGTCATGCCAGCAGAGTAAAGAAAATAATGGCAATTGAAGCTTTAAATGAGGCCGCATGAATAAAAATCCAGACGAAATTCGTCAGATCGTTGAAATTGTGACGCGTGAGGTCATTTTAGCGTTGGCAGAAAACGAGACCACGCAAGAGAATAATGAACACCAATGCACGCAAGAGTGTGCCGATGGAATCTGTGTCAAGACTTGCTACGATCGTGTCGGACATGTGGTCAGTGCTGGGGCCGAAAGGCTCACATCTTCGTTAGGTGGTATCCCGGTAGATTTGGGCGTTGCACACATGATTGATCACACATTGCTTAAACCAGATGCAACCCCTGATCAAATAGCTCAGCTCTGTTTCGAAGCCCGGAAATATAATTTTGCATCCGTTTGTGTGAATCCGGGCCACGTAGAACTCTGTGCGGATTTGCTAAGAGGGACACCCGTCAAAGTATGCACCGTCATCGGTTTCCCCTTAGGAGCATCAGCTCCTGAAGTTAAAGCTTTCGAAGCTGAGACAGCCTTGAAAGATGGGGCCACTGAAATCGACATGGTTATTAATATTGGTGCATTAAAAGGCAAGGATCACACTTTGGTTGCACAGGACATTGCCGGTGTAGTGCGCGTAGCGCACGCAGCTAGCGCCTTGGTAAAAGTGATTATTGAAACGGCATTATTGAATGACGAAGAGAAAGTAACGGCCTGCCTGTTGGCCAAGGAAGCAGGCGCTGATTTCGTGAAGACCTCAACCGGTTTTTCCGGTGGGGGAGCAACTGTGGAAGATATTTCGCTTATGCGCCGAGTTGTGGGACCCGAAATGGGTGTCAAGGCTTCCGGCGGCGTTGGCGATTATGATGACGCCCGCGAAATGATGGATGCCGGAGCCACACGCATTGGCGCAAGCGCAGGTGTAAAAATCGTGGCTGGCGAACAGGAATTTTCCACGCCAATCGCTCAACCCCAATTAGCTTCGGCTGAGGCTTACTAGGACATTTATGCGCATAGCTAAAGTGGTAGGTACCACCGTTTCTACGGTAAAGAATGAAAAGCTAACTGGCTCTAAATTGCTTATATGCCGTGGTGCAGATGAAAAAGGGGATGCTTCAGGGCAGCCATATGTGGCTGTTGACACGGTAAATGCAGGTGTGGGCGATCTGGTTTTGACAGCCCACGGATCCAGTGGTCGACAAACGAATATGACTAAAGATGCACCCGTCGATGCCGTAATTATGGCCGTAATTGATTCCCTGCAAGTTGATGGAGACACCTCTTACCGCAAGAGCTGATCGGAGAAAATGAGATGAGCGAATTCGATAAAGATCTTCAATCCATACAGCAAGCGCGTCAAATGATGCAGCTAGCACGTGCGGCCCAACTTGAATGGGCTACTGCCAGCCAGGCAGAGGTGGATCGAGTATGCGCAGCCATGGCCGATGTAGCCTACCAGGCTTCTGAAAGATTAGGCCGCATGGCCGCTGAAGAGACCGGTTTTGGTGTTCCAGAACACAAAAAACTCAAAAACGAATTTGCCTCCAAGAATGTTTGGGAGAGCATTAAAAATATTAAGACAGTTGGCGTAGTCAATCATGATGCCCAACGCAAAATCTATGACATCGCCTGGCCTATGGGCATTGTTGCCGCGCTGACACCCAGCACTAATCCAACGTCAACGACGATAAACAAAACGCTCATTTCCGTAAAAGCACGCAATGCAATTGTTGTCGCCCCACACCCTTCCGCCGTCAAAAGCTGCTTAGAAACGGTTCAGATTATGGCAGAGGCAGCCGTAGCTGCAGGCGCTCCCAAAAATCTGGTTCAGTGCATGTCGTACATCACATTGCAAGGCACAGATGAATTGCTTAGCCACAAATATATTGGTGTGATCCTGGCAACGGGTGGCACTCCGATGGTGCGTGCCGCACATTCAAAAGGCAAGCCCGCCTATGGCGTTGGTCCTGGAAATGTGCCCGCCTATGTCGACCGCAGCGCAGATCTCGAAAAGGCTGCGCGCTATATTGTGGCCAGTAAGGCCTTTGATCATTCAGTTATCTGCGCCACAGAACAAGCAGTAGTAGCTGATAAACCGATTGCAGAGCGCTTGCAGCAACTTATGCAAAATGAAGGCGCTTATTTTATGGATGAAGATCAAACGCAGAAAATTCGCGAGTTGCTATTTCATCCTAATGGGGCCATCAATACAGATACTGTTGGAAAATCGGCGCATGTTTTAGCAGGCATGGCTGGCTTCCAAATACCTCCATCCGCGCGCATATTAGTCGCAAAATTACACCAAGTTGGGCCAGAAGAACCCCTCTCGCGCGAAAAGCTAACCACAGTTTTAGGTTGGTATGAAGAAGATGGCTGGGAACTGGGCTGTGATCGCGCATTAGAGATGATCTATTTCGGCGGTAGAGGCCACAGCATAGTGATCCACGCTACAGACGACGATGTCATTATGCAATTTGGATTGGAAAAGCCCGTTTTCCGCATCGGTGTAAACACGATGGGAACGCTAGGAATGATCGGATTGACCACGGGTGTCATGCCTTCATTGACCCTCGGATCGGGCGGAATCGGCGGTTCGATTACTGGCGATAATATAACTGTGTATCACCTATTTAATCTAAAACGTCTCGCTTATGAGACTCAAGCACCCCCTGAAGAAGCCATGCATCCCGGTACAGTTCCAGCGGGTCCCTTGTTTGCTCCTGAGGCGAACGATTTAGAAGAAATGGTTAAAGACGTTGTTGACGAAATTTTACGTGGCTAGACCGCGAAAATTTGATTAAGGAATAAAGGAGAATACTATGGCACAAGATTTAGCACTAATTGCCCTCGGCATGGTGGAAACACGCGGCTTGGTTGGCGCTGTGGAAGCTGCAGATGCAATGGTCAAAGCTGCAAACGTAGTTTTGATTGGCTCTGAATATGTTGGTGGTGGCTACGTTACTGTAATGGTGCGTGGCGATGTCGGGGCGGTAAAAGCCGCTACAGACGCTGGCGCTGCTGCAGCAAAACGCATCGGTGATTTGGTTTCTGTACACGTGATTCCTCGCCCGCACGAGAATGTTGAAATGGTTCTACCGCAGGGTAGCAAAGGTGGATTTGGCGGTCGCGACAGCGGTGACGCTTAATTACTAATTCACACATTCTCACTGGGATTGACCCTAAGCAAGCCTTAGACCAAGCGAAGAAAATATTCCATTGGTCTGAGGACGCTAGTCCGCCTTCAATTGAAACGCCTTCGGGGCGTATAAGGGTTGGGGTGGATTTGGGTACCGCTTATTTAGTGGTCGCAATTCTGGATGAATCGGGTTGGCCAATTGCTGGCGAGTATCAGTTTGCCCAGGTGGTTCGCGATGGGCTGGTAGTTGATTATGTCGGCGCTGTGGATCGCTTGCTGGCTATGAAATCCAGCTTGGAGGATCGCATAGGCCGTGAACTAGATCAAGCCGCTAGCAGTTTTCCGCCTGGCGTTCCGCTTGCAGAAGTACGCGCCACTGCCAATGTTGTTGAAGCAGCGGGTTTGCGCTGTGAAACCTTGATCGATGAGCCCACAGCGGCCAACGCTTTGTTGCAAATCGAGAATGGCGCTATCGTCGATGTTGGTGGGGGCACAACGGGCATTGCGATTATTGACCAGGGCGAAGTGGTTTATACTGCCGATGAAGCAACGGGTGGTACTCATTTTTCGCTGGTTATTGCAGGTGCACACGACATCACCTTTGAAGAAGCTGAGGTGAAAAAGTTGGACCCAAGTCAGCAGACTAAGCTGATGCCGGTTGTAAAACCAGTCATCGAAAAAGTGGCTAGCATTGCAGCCAGGCATGTGGCAGCATATGAAAAGGAAAGTGGCCGTAAAGTGGAAAAATTGACCATGGTTGGGGGAACATCAGCTTTCCCTGGTTTGGCTCAAGTGGTCAGTGAGTACAGTGGAATTCCAGCAGAGGTGCCCGATTGGCCCATGTTTGTAACTCCTCTGGGCATCGCGCTCAGCGATAGCGAACTTGTGTGAAATGATTTTTGGAGACAAATATGGCAAAAGATGATTTTTCATTACGCGTTTATTGTTATTTAGACAGAATGCAGCCGCAGTACGCCGCTTTTGTCGGCACTGTTACACAGGGTGATTTACCCACTGAGGGCATGGCATCGCTCTACGTGGAAATGGCCCCAGGCAATGAAGCCTTTCGCATGGTGGATATCGCCGTAAAGAATACTGAAGCTAAACCAGGCGCTCAATTGGTTGAACGTGAATTCGGTATGTTCGAAGTCCATTCACGACAGCAGTCTGATGTGCAAGAAGCCGGTGCGGTTGTCTTGGACAGGTTAGGACTAAAGGTTGAGGATCGCATTAAGCCCAGCATCGCTTCGATGCAGATCATTACCAATGTGGATCCCTATCAGGCCCAATTGCTGAATCGTTTTCGACGTGGAAGTATGTTGGTTCCGGGCCAAACGCTATTGGTATTGGAATGCGCTCCTGCGGCTTACATCAACTATGCTTGCAACGAGGCTGAAAAGAAAGCGAATATTAATATTGTGCACGTTTCCTCAGTGGGGCGCTTTGGTCGCATGTGGTTATCTGGCACAGAGTCAGAAATCATTACCGCCAATGAGGCGGCCACACAGGCAATAAATTCCTTGGAAGGCGTAGAGGCTTAAGCAAATGGCTAAGGTTTTTTACACAGATCACGATATAGAGGATTTGGCCAAGCAGGGCGTGACCTCGATTGAATTGAACGACGATGTCGTTCTTACCGACCTGGCAATTGATAAGGCCCGCCGTGTCGGTATCAATTTGATTACCACCCAGGAAGCAAAATCGAGTTCAAAACAAGCTACGAAAAATAGTTCCGCTAGCACCCCTCAAGCTCCTCAAGGGGATATGGAAACGCGCGTGTTTGCAGCGGTCAAAAAACGACTGGGTGATCAAGTGGATGATACGTTGCTCCGCACGATTGTGAAACGCGTCATTGATAGTTTGGGAAGTAAATAAAACGTCCATGATATTTGGACGTGTGCGTGGCCAAGCAATAAGCACTTTGAAATACCCTGATATCAAGGGTTACCGCTTGCTAATTGTAGAACCCCTAAATCGCAAAATGGAAGCAACTGGGCCTCTTCAGGTAGCCGTAGATACTGTTGAAGCCAGTCAAGACGATCTATGCGTCATGGTTCGTTCACGAGAAGCTTCCCTGGCCTTGCCCAATCACAAGTTTGTCCCCGTTGATTTGGCTATTGTTGGATTGATTGATCAATTAGATGTTCGTCCCGATAAAGATTTCGAATTGGATTTCAAACCGGGTACGACTAGATACGCCTAATAATTATGGATATTGGCAAAGTGACTGGCACAGTAGTAACCACGATTGGACACGCACATTGGAAAAATCGCAAACTGCTTGTTGTGCAACCGCTTTACGTGGATGGGGATGCTCAAGGTGAAGATTACATTGCGTTAGATACCCTACAGGCTGGAATTGGTGATACGGTGTTGGTCAATCGAGAAGGTAATGGAGCCAGAGCGGTATTGAACAATCCGGATGGTGCTGTTATCTCGCTAATTGTAGGTATTGTGGATTCAGTTACATTGCATCCTGAATTCAACTAGCATATTATTGATATCTGCCTAGCAGTAACTGTATAATTCCCCAGTTCACCCTAAAAAATTATGGAACCCACACCCCCTGAACTTGGAACTTTGGATCGGCAGAATGTTGTTTCGATAGAAACAACTCCGCCTTCACCCGCGCGTAGAATCATTACGGAAACTTTGCAAACCGTCGCGCTAGCCCTGTTTCTATTCTTGATCATTAACTCCATTTCAGCTCGAATTCGAGTTGATGGAAGTAGCATGGAGCCCAGCTTTCAAGATGGCAACTATGTAATTGTTAATAAAATTGCCTATGGTGATGGAGATTTAGAACGCGGTGATGTAATCGTATTTCCCTATCCCCTTAATCGTGAAGAAGATTTTATCAAGCGCATCATTGGCTTACCAGGTGATCATATTTCGATCCTGCGGGGAGATGTGTTTCTAAATGGATCACGCATTAATGAAGATTACTTGTTGACGGATTCGCGCGGTGATATGGAAGAACTCATTGTTCCCCAAGGAACCGTATTTGTGATGGGTGACAATCGCAATGATTCTTCAGATTCACGAATCTGGGGACCTCTAAGTATCGAAGAAATTATTGGAAAAGCCATTTTTCGTTATTGGCCCTTACCTGCAATGGGTCCCATTCAGCATCCAGATATCGCGCCTGACGCCCCGACTTCACATATCCTTGACCGCCCTTGGAGCGCAGGGTAAAATCCCGCCTGCCACATTGGCATATTTGCCCCCATCGTCTAGGGGACTAGGACGTAGCCCTTTCAAGGCTAAGACCGGGGTTCGAATCCCCGTGGGGGCACCACGACCGCCCCTATATTGGGGCGGTTTTTTTATCAATAGCTGCCCACATGAATGTTTCTCGCCTAAACCACATCAATAATTTAAAGTGAAAGAGCCGCAATTCGCGGCTCTTTCTATACTGCGCTGTGACACCTTATCGTTTTTCAACGAGGAGGTTTGCCACAGCGCAGAGTTTAGTACTACAACTATCCATGGGCAACACCTCCTTTGTTGTGAAATGGCGGAGATGAATATTGATTAAAGTATCGCACACACAACATCCTGTGTCAAACCAACCCTTTTGGTAGTAGTATGATTAGATATGAATGATTCGAATCAAGCAAGCGGGCTGTCAGGGATTATCGCATTTTATATGCGCCAATTTAAATCTCTCTTCTGGATGCTGCTTTCAATTGCTGTCGGTTTAGCTCTACGGGAATCTTGGCCAGGGCTGAAAGAGGGAATTGATTTAGCCACGATGGCACTATTAAGTGGGATTGCCGGAATTATCGGACCCAATTTGCCTCAATTTGCCAGGGCAGGGGGCGTCATTACAAAACGAGATAATTCCCTAACCAACACGCTAATAGGTGCTGGAATCACATTATTGTTTTTATTGTTGGTCAGCAGCTTATTCGCCAACATTTGAAATTAGAAATTAATTTTGCTCGTCGTCGCTCGCATCCAGCTCTAGTAATTTTCCCGTATCTATATATATTGTGCGTTCACATATATTGGTTACCCTATCGGCTAACCTTTCCAAATTATGTGCGGCCCAAAGCAAATGGTTATATTCATCTATAGCGCTAGGATCGGAAGCCATTGAATCCAAAATACCCCGTAAAACTTGCTTGAACAATTCATCAACCTGATCGTCTAATGGCGGAATTTTACGCGCACTCTGGGCGTCTCCTGCTACAAAGGCTTGCAATGCTTGATGCAGCATATCGACCCCAATTTCAGCCATTCGCAGCAGTTCAGGGGGCGGTTGAAGTTTTGAATCGCGCCCAATGTTTAAATTAATTCTGCCAATTCCTTTTGCATAATCACCCATGCGCTCTAATTCAGTTATCACCTCAAGAATCGAAGTGAGAACCCGAATATCCCTGGCCATTGGTTGCTGAGTCGCAATTGTCATAACGGTGCGCTCTTCGAGCTCGAAACGCTTTTCGTTAATCGGGGTATCCCCTTTGTAAACTTTCCGAGCTTCTTTTTGATCCAATGAATTCAATGCTTTAATTGCGTTCAATGTGGCTTGTTCCACCATGCTGCCAAGCAAAATAACTTCGGCCAATATTTCTTCAATTTTTCTGTCCAGCGTTTCACGTGTCATTGGAAATCCTCATTGGTGGATAAGACATTATTCTACGAAAAAAATCAGCATTTGTGGGAAGAACCAATAGGTTTATAGTCATGTAACCAATACTCACTGGTCCGCATAAAATAGTGAATGATTGTGAATGCTCTAGTAGAATATATTTTTATCATTAATACCATAAAAATTAAGTTTTCAACCTGGTTGAAGAAAGATAAAATAACCAACTTCATGAAAATGTCTATGCCAAATAAATCCAAACCCAGCCGCACGATACAAACCTATGCAGCTGAAATATTTAGACTTGAACAGGATTCTGATCAAGTTAGTTTATCTGCTTTAGCGCATGCTTTGGATAGTTCGCACCAAGCGATTTCAAGAATGATTCAGAAAATGGAGAACTCGGGTTATTGTGAATTTGAAGCCTACCGAGGGGTACGCCTAACTGAATTAGGAAGAAAGACCGCTATGCCTTCCTTGCGCCGCCACAGGTTAGGAGAGGTATTCCTGGTAAATGTTATGGGTTACGACTGGGCTGAGGCCCATATTCTGGCCGATCAATTTGAAAATGGGTTAAATCAAGATCTAGAAAACCGAATTGATGAACTGACCGGACACCCTGCTCATTGCCCGCATGGAGAGCCGATCCCCAATAAGCAGGGCGAAATAGTTTTCCCAAATGATAAACCCCTGGTGGAAAGCGAGACCAATTTGAATTATCGCCTTAGCCGCGTCAGGACACACGACACAGATAAATTACGCTATTTACATGAGCTTCAACTGAAACCCGGACTTGAATTTATGTATGTCAGCAAAGCCCCCTTCAGGGGACCTGTCCGCATGCGATTTCCAGAAGGGGACAAAATATTGGGCTTTGAGCTAGCTTCTTCTTTCTGGGTGGAAGCTATTTAGGTTTACTTGCCAGTGAATGCGGGAACCGAATTTCCATAAATCGTGCAAAATCGCGTATCTAAAATTCGGCTTTGAATGCGTTCATCCAAATTATCCAACTGACCTGAAACTGTAATTACTGTCGCTAGTTTTGCGTTATAGCGATGATTTAGGATTTGATATAGTTTTTCTTTTGCCCATGCGGTTGAAGAATGAGCCCCCAAATCGTCCAATACAAGCAGTTCCGAATTTCGAATATCTTCAAAGCGTCGGTCATAACTCACCTGTGTACTCGGGTCGAAAGTCGCCCGCAGATGATCCAATAAATCGGGCACCATAATGAATAAGGGGCTTTTTTCCATGTCTAGCGTGAAATTGGCTATGGCTGCCGCTAAATGTGTTTTACCGCTTCCATGTGGGCCCGTAAAAACAATCCAACCTTGCGGCTTTTCCGCATAGACGCGCGCAGCATCAAATCCTGTTTTCAAACTTTTGCTGTCAGCTTCTGGCAGTCCGGCCTTTTCGCGCAATTCAAAATTCAAAAAAGTTTTATCGCTTAAGTAGTGCAATGCCGAAAGTTCATTCTGATTGCTTTCTGTCACGGGACGGCGATAGTCGGGTGCTTGAATATGTATTTTGCTTACTAACTCAGGATCACTTAAACGTGAATTTAAACGACCATCTAGTTGAGTCAATGACAAGTTGCTTGTAACAACTAGCGGGAGTTGATTTGAATATCGATAATTAATGATTTGGAATAGCTTTTCTTGTGCCCAATCTGTCGCATTCTCAGTGCCAAAATCGTCAAGAACCAGGAGCGGAGATTTGCGAATTTCTTCAAAGCGGGTTTCAAAATTTTCATTTTGATCACTGAAAGTAAAACGTAATGAATCCAACAAATCAGGCACAGTAATGAAAATACTTGGCAGACCCAATTCAACCGCTTGGTTTGCTATTGCGGCAGCTAAGTGGGTTTTGCCGGTTCCAAAATCGCCTGTAATCAGCAGCCAACCTTCCATGCTTTCTGCATAATGTTTAGATTGGTTGAATGCGAATTCAAGCGATTGGGCTTGGATTTCTGCGATCCCCATACGACCCTGAGTTTCGAAGTTGTCAAAGGTTAAATGTTTTAGGGCATTTAGTTGGCTCATTGAATAAAGCAGACGTTGAGCGTGCACTGATACTTCGGCTGACCGACATGAGCAAACTTCTACTTTTCCAAAGCCCGGATCGCCTAGGGGTGCATCCGACCGGATATATCCGATTCCAGCACAATGGGGACAATTAAGGTCACCCAGGATGTCGTCATGCAGATGGCTATCAGCTCTAATGCTGGATGAAGTCTGAGAACCTTCCTTCGATGTACTTTCTTCGATCTTTCTCAGAATCTCTTTGATTGCTTCTTTCATCTCGTCCCTCTTCCTGCCATCTTACAAGAATGGCTTGAACATAACTCCATTTTCTCACATTATTTTCTACAGCTACACGAAAAGCCTCCTCAATCCAAAGGGGAGAAAATTCATCTTCTGCCTGTTTAAGCGCATCAGCAATAATTGGAGTTAATGGGCCAATATTGCTTTCGTATAAGCCAAAAATATTTTCACTACTTTGAATGAGTTCTATCGGAAAGCGGTGTTCGCCCGATGGACGCCAAAGTCCACCTTCAATTTGCGTCATTGCTTCTCTACCGCGTGCTGAATTTAATAAATAAAACGATTGCATCTTGCCTTCTAATTCAATCGCGATTGTTAAAAGAGTGCCTCGCGACACAGCAGAAGATAGCGCGGAATCTAATAAATCTACCGCCTTGTCAGGACTATCACTTAGAGATGCCATGAAAGTCTCATCTTCATCGAAATCACTTAATTGCAAATACCGAAATTCTCCCTCCATTTGCTCCAATTGCCAGAATACATAAAGCGTCAACTTTAATTCGTTCAAGTCATCAATTAAAGGAAGCAGTTCGTTGAAGAAGGGGGCTGGTATGCGGGTAAATCTGACCTTCCCCGGAGCAAAACCGGTGAAGTCTTTATCGCTAGCCACTAAATATCTGATACGTCAATATGACGCGTGGCTGCATTTTCAAATTTGGCTAATGCTTCGCGGAATATAAGTTCAACGCTCCCAGTGGGTCCATTACGGTGTTTACTGACCATAATTTCAGCAACATTTTTCTTGAGGCTATCTTCTTCGTAGAGTTCAGGTCGGTAAATAAACATCACAATGTCAGAATCTTGTTCGAGCGATCCTGATTCACGCAAATCGGATAATACTGGTCGTTTATCTGCCCGTTGCTCAACTGCTCTGGAAAGCTGTGCAGCTGCCAAAACAGGAACATTTAGCTCGCGAGCCAAGACTTTCAGCGATCTAGAAATGTAGGAAACCTCTTGTACACGGTTGTCGTTGCGTGTGTCCCCTTGCATTAGCTGTAAGTAATCGACAACAATTAAATCGAGTTCATATTCCATATGTAAGCGCCGACATTTCGCCCGCATCTGGGTGGGCGAAATGGCAGGCGTATCGTCAAGGAAAATATGCGTGTTGCCCAGAACTTCAACAGCATGTGCGAAATGATCCCATTCTTTTTCTTCTAATTTGCCAGTCCGCAAACGCTGTGAATTGATGCCCGTTTCCTGTGATATCAATCTTTGCACCAGCTGTTGATTTGACATTTCCATTGAAAAAATAGCTACTTTTTTGCGATGCATTTGAGCAGCATTCTTAGCTGCGGACATCAAGAAACTAGTTTTGCCCTGACCGGGCCGACCAGCAATAATCAATAAATCTGATGGTTGTAAGCCGCCCAGTAAGCGATCCAAATCGATAAAGCCTGTGGGTACCCCTAAGATTTCTTCTGAGCGCCGCGATCGGTCTTCCACCTCATCAAAATATTCACTTATGACCGACTTGATGCTTTCTAGCTCACTTGCCGAACGGTTTTCACTAACTCCGAAAACAGCTTTCTCTGATTCATCAATTGCAGCTTCCAATGAAAGATTTTCTTTGTATGCTGATTTGGCTATCTGGTTGGCCGCCTCAAGCAGCCGCCGTCTTACAGCCCCTTGTTCAATGATGCGTCCATAGGCTTCTGCATGGATTGATGTGGGAACGTTATTGACTAGGGTGGTTAGGTAAGCGGGTCCGCCAATTTCCCCCAGTTGATTATTGTTTTCCAAGTCTTCTTGAACGGTAAGCAAATCAATGGGTGTGCGCGCCTCGTTGAGACGAATAAATGCTTCCCAAACCCAGCGTAGCCTGTGTAAATAGAAGTCTTCAGGACGTAAAAAATCGGCAACATCAAAATAGGCTTCCGGATTGATCAACACTGATCCAACTACAGCTTCTTCGGCCTCTCGACTATGCGGTTGCAGCAATGGACTACTAGATTGCTCAATATCGGATGAATAGGATTCACTCATAATATGGAGCTACTTAGCTTTATCTTCTTGATCAGATTCATCATCACTAATATCTAAATTATCCAAAAAATCTTCAAATATCTCCAAACGACTTCCGCCTTCCTCTCCAATTGAAGCACCATCTTCTAATTCGCTCTCCATGTCGTCTTCCGGAATTATTCCTGCTGAATCCATGACATCACTAGCCACCATAACAGGCACGTTTGCTCTAACTGCTAAGGCCAAGGCGTCTGAAGGACGAGAGTCAATATTAATGGTTTTTCCTGCTACATCAATAACGATGTTGCCAAAAAATACATCCCCTTTGATACTTAATACTTCTACACGCATTACCCTGCCATCCATTGTGTCCAACATGTCCTGGATCAAATCATGAGTCATGGGTCGCGCAACTTCCACTTCTTGCAATGCGAATGTAATCTGTTCTGCCATATATGGATCGATCCAAATTGCCAGATAGCGTTCTGCCTCAATCTCGCGCAGAATCACCACTCGCTGTTGGGACATTAATCCCACGCGAATGCTATCGATGACAACTTCTACCATTTCTGGCATCTAGCCTCCACGAGCCAAACAAGATCAGACGAGGAATTATGAATTCAAGCTGGGGCACATTTTATCATGGGCAAAAAACAGCAAATTTGTATTTTTTAAGGTTGCAAGTTATAATTCCGGCCCTAATATGGCAAACGGTCACATGCAATTTCCTAAATTAAATTTTTCTGCGGATTCGAACTAGTGGCCCGCGCTAAACAATCCAATCGAACACACAACATACTCTGGGTGGAAGGACGCTGGAAAAGCAATCCGGCCCTTGTTCCAGCACTTATTCAAAAAGGATTTTCGGTAACCCGCGTTTCCTCAGGCAAAGGCGCCATTGAACGCTTGAGCATCAGGAAGCCCCACGCCGTGATTGTTGATGCCGCCTCAATGCACACAAGTGGAGAACGAATTTGTAAGTCCTTAAGAGAAGTATCTGATCGATTACCCATCGTCCTCATCGCTAATAAAAAATGGGGCGTTGCAAAGGACGCTGAGTGCGCAAATGTTGTCCTGGTGATGCCCTTTACGCAAAGAAAGCTCATGAACCGCCTGGTGCCCTTGCTACCTGGCAGGTCTCAAGATTTATTGAAAATCGGACCCATACAATTAAATGTAGAAACCAATTATGTGGTCGCCAATGGGAAACGCACACAACTCACACCACGCCTAGTGCGCTTGCTAACTATGTTGATCGATCATAAGGGTGAAATGGTAGAGCGCAACGATTTATTTACAACCGTGTGGAAAACGAATTACACGGGCGATACCCGGACTTTGGATGTGCACATTAGCTGGCTTAGGCAAGCAATTGAAAAAGATCCGAAGTCGCCAAAATTGTTAAAAACGATGCGGGGTGTAGGTTACCGGCTCGATGTCTGATCCCTACATCGCCTCGGGAGCTTGAATACCTAATACCGAAAGCGCGTTAGCAATAGTAATGCGAGTGGCTTCCACAAGATTCAATCGAAAATCACGAATTTCCGTATCAGCTTTTAGGACCGGGGTCTGATTGTAAAATTCGTTAAACGCTTTAGCACAAGCGAAGGCGAAATTTGTAATGTGCAGCGTTTTGAATTCTTTAGCCGACCGTTGAATAGTCTCTTCAAATTGGGCTAATTGGTTAATAAGCTGAATTTCTTGAGCACTGAGTTGATGATCGGGCGAAATCAGTTCGGGCAGTTCCTTGCCGTAACGCTTCAACAGACTTATGGCACGCACATGCGCGTATTGAATATAAGGTGCTGCCTGACCATTTAGATCTAGTGCAGTCTCCCAATCGAAAGTTGCAATCTTAGCGTTGTCCCGAGCTAGCATAGGAAACTTAATTGAACCCAAACCGACAGCTCGGGCAACGTCTTTGCGCACAATTTCTTCCATGTCGGGATTTTTTTCGAGAACTGCTTCCTCACTCCTAGCAGTAGCTTCCCGAATGAAATCTTCAAGCAGAACAACGACCCCTTCACGCGATGAGAGGGTCAGATTTCCAGGAAGATTTACTATTTCATAAGGCAGGTGATGTACTTTTTCGATTAAATCTCCGTAGCCTGCTATTTCCAAGGTTTTAAAAACTTGTTGAAAATGGAGTGATTGACGGACATCTACAACATAAACCGATTTATCCAAATCGAATTCTTTGAATTTAAGCAGAGTGAGCGCCAGATCCCAAGCTCCGTACAGGGATGTACCATCGGATCGTAAAAGTACGAGCACTCGATATTGCTCATCTTCCAGTCCTAATAATTCATCCACTTTTACAATAACGGGTCCACCCTCGGCTCTTTCATCTATTGCGATACCTTCATCGATTAAGCGTTGAACTAATTCTTTACCAGGTTCTTCAACCTCGCTCTCGTAATAGAGGCGGTCAAAGCTAATGTCCATAGCTGTATAGATTTCGTTGAAACCATCCAGAGACCATTGGCGAGTTTCGGCCCATTGATCATGAATTTCCTGATCATCATTTTCCCAACGGGAAAAGAGTTCGCGAATTTCTTTTTCACCGTTCGGGTCTTCTTCCAAGGCTTTTGTGGCTTCCGCGTAAAGGTCCCCCATCCAACGAGTGACATCTTTTTTAGGCGGCACTTCGCCTGCATGTCGTGCTCGATAATTCCAAATCCACTTGAACACATCTTTGCCAAAATCCCCAATATAGTTTGCCCGAATAACTTCAATTCCAGCAAAATCAAGAATTCGGGCTAACGCATCCCCGAGAATTACATTTCGGAGGTGGCCAACATGAAATGCCTTGTGTGTATTGGGCTGGGAGAACTCCACCATGAATCGCAAATCTTTTTTACTGCCCCTGCCGTAATCCTTATCAAGACGCATGATTTCTTCTAAAACTCGAGTTGAATAATCTGGCGCCGCAAAATACAGATTTAAATAACCCCTGACTGCTTCAATTCGCGAAAAAGTTTCCTGGTCCCCCAGTTGCTCCGCGACAATTTCAGCCAGCTCGGTTGCTCGAGAGGGGACATTGATTTTCCCTTTTTTTGCTCGCGCTTCTTCTGATGCAAGTTTAAAGAAAGAGATAGAGAGTCCCCATTCCCCTGAAAAAGGGATCTGGTTCCATTCAAACGATATGGGTACGGAGATATCCTGCGACTCAATGATTGAGTTGATTTGGGTTTCTATTAAATCAATTTCACGTTCAAACATATGGCCTCTCTGTGCGCAATTATAGTTTTATTTGGAAATTGAGAAAATAAAAGCGGGAGCGATATTCGCTCCCGCTTCGGTGTTTCTAAAATAGGCTTACTTTTTCATTGCTGTAAGCTTGCGCATCACAGCTGATTTTCTTCTAGCAGCATTGTTCTTGTGGATAATGCCTTTGCTAGCCGCGCGATCTAAAGCACTAATTGCCAATGTAACCGAAGCTTCAGCTTGCTTGGAATCTCCAGCATTTATGGCTTCGTCAACTTGCTTAATATAGGTTCGAGCCTGGCCGCGAAATACGCGGTTGTGCTCTCTACGTTTCTTATTTTGGCGATTACGCTTAATCGCCGATCGAATATTGGCCAAAACTAGCCTCCAAAAATAATTACGACTAACAGCCGCGCATTGTACATGAAGGCTGAGTATTTGTCTAGAAGCGCGCACAGGTAGAATATCCACCGATGAATATGGAATATCCTTCAGATCATAAGTCTGGTTATGTCGCAATTCTTGGAAAGCCCAATGTGGGTAAATCTTCATTGGTCAATTCCTTGCTGGGTCAGAAAATTGCTGCCGTAACGAGCAAAGCCCAAACCACGCGTCGTAGGCAGCTGGGAATACTCAGTGATGCTGGCTATCAAATAATATTTACCGATACACCTGGTATTCACGACTCACGCAATAAGTTAGGCAATCTGATGAATCAGGATGCACATAAGGCCCTTCCTGATGCGGATATCGCTCTCTTAATCTTGGATAGTTCACGCAGCCTAGATGACGAGGATCTGCAATTGATAGATTGGGTCAAGGATCAGAAACTTTCAATTCCTCTATGGGTGGTTTACAACAAACTTGACGTCGCGGATCTGCTCGGCTTAGAAAGAATTAAAAAAAGGGTTTTTGAAAAATTAGCTGATATTGACTACTTTGATGTCTCCGCGCTCACTGGCCAAGGATTAGATGAATTAAAGTCCCGCTTAGTCCTTGCTCTTCCAAAGGGACCTCCTTTCTTTGATCCCGACCAGGTAACCGATCTTTATGAACGACAGATTGCAGCAGATTTGATTCGGGAAGCTGCATTGAACGCCTTAAGAGACGAAGTCCCACATGGTTTGGCCGTTCGTATTGATGAATACATTGAACGCGGTGAAACGGGAGCTAGAATCGATGCCACGCTATTCGTAGAAAGGGAATCGCATAAGGGCATCGTAGTAGGCGAATCTGGAAGCAAGATCAAGGAAATTGGCACAGCTGCGCGCATAGAAATTGAGCGCATGAGCGGCCGAAAAATTTTCATCAAACTCCGTGTAAAGCTCCGCAAAAATTGGCGCAACGACGAAGCCGTATTGCAGCGATTCGGATATTAGGTTTTAGATGCTCATCTTTTTCGCTGGAACACTTTTGTTGATATTGAGCTGGGTCTTTCTCTGGCTAAATCGGCGTCGTTGGTCTCAAATTCTACAAATTGGCTGGGTCAGCTTGTTGATAATCTGGCTAAATCAAGAAGCTAACTTTTTCAATTTGGGACGAGATGAAGAAGGACTCTTGAAGTGGATTGGCTTGGGTTTGCTATTCGTATTACTTGCAATCTTGAGTCAATTTCTAGGCAAAAGCACTAATTTTTCGAGGATCTTTTATGGATTAAGTGCATTGAGCTATGCCCTTGCTTTAGACGTTTTCCGTCCGGATGAATATGGTTATTTTCCAGCTGCGATTATTGCGGCCATGGTGTTGCTGGTTGCCTTGCGAATAATCCAACGCTTACAAAAAGCCACAGGTTTTAACATTACCCAGATATCCCCATTGGTCTTGCTCCCTTCTCTGATGCTATATGCCTCATTCTATAAACTATTTGATCGCAATTGGGTGCTGCCCTGGTCATATTTAATGGCCGCAGGCATTAGCTTATTTGCCATATCGCAGTTATGGCAAGCTTGGAGCGATTTCGAACTTTCAGATGATCTTTGGCGCAAGCGCATTGCACTCTCTCTGGGCATTGGCAATAATTTAATTGCTATGAGTGCCTTGTATCACTACTCACAATATTTTTAGCTTTCTAGCAAATCAATTCCCGCCAATTTTTCAAAAACTCCAACTATTGCTGAATTGTCCAAGTCGGCCATATCCATCGCCAACATGGCGTTGAATAGTTGCGTGTTTACTGAAGCTGCTGGAAGCGGCATGCCGTATTCACGAGCAGTATCCATCACGATGCCAAGGTCCTTAGCTTGCATATAGGCTTTGAAGCCCGGCTCACGCTGATCTGCAAACAAGCGCGCAGGTTTATTGTCCAATGTCCAGCATTGGGCCGCCCCGCCTTGAATTGCGGCCACCACTTTTTCAGGATCGACTTCTGCTTTGCGCGCGAAAAGTAGCAATTCACCTAATGCCGTCATTTGCGCAGCGACCATGATCTGATTGCAACATTTTGCAACCTGGCCCGCCCCAGAGTCCCCAATGTGAGTAATGCTCTTACCCATAGCTTCCAAAGCTGGCATTGCTTTAGCTAAAGCGGAGGTTTCCCCGCCAACCATAATGCTCAGCGTGCCATTGATAGCCCCAATATCTCCGCCGCTAACCGGCGCGTCTAAGGCCAGGACACCCTTTTCTGCTAAGCGAGCCGCTACTAGTCGCGCCGTGGCGGGCTTGATTGTTGAATGATCAACATAGATTAGCCCAGCCTTGGCTCCTTGAATAATTCCGTTTTCACCCAGGGCAACTTCTTCTACATCCGGGGAATCGGGAAGATTAGAAAACACGATGTCGGCTTGTTGGGCAACTTCTTTGGGGCTAGAAGCCGCTTTGGCTCCAGCTTCAACTAGCTCGTCGACAGCTGCCTGGGATCGATTGTGCACAATTAAAGTGAAGCCTGCCTTTAGCAGGTTGTGAGCCATGGGTTTGCCCATTAGGCCCAAGCCGATAAAGCCGAGTGTAAGTTTCGTTGCCATTCGATCTCCTGAATAAGAAAAGAAAAAATCCAGGTTGGTCTATAAGCCGCATTTTGTCCAATTTGTGCGGTGGGTTTACACTATTGGGAGGGGACCCAAGGCTTCATCCCTCCTACACAAACCTAGGCGATCATCTATCTTTGCAGCCTACCCGGAACTCAAAGCAGCGGGCCGCCACTGGTTCCTGTTTAGCCTTGCTCCAGACGGGGGTTGCCTGGCCGCAAACATTGCTGTCTGCGCCGGTGAGCTCTTACCTCACCTTTTCACCCTTACTGAGATCAGCGGACTGTTTCTGTGGCCCGATCCGGCAGGTTTCCCCGCCCCGAGATTTCCTCGGCGTCTTGCCCTATGGAGTGCGGACTTTCCTCGGGGGCCGAAGCCCACGCGATCGCCCGACCAACCTGGAAATCCATGATACTCCTCCCCTCAACGCCCGTCAAAGCACATTCCAGCGCTTGCCCAAATTCCTTCGCTATAATTCAATTGTGCACTTACAAAAATGTGGGAAATATGCGCCATAAACTAATTGTCTCAATCTCAGTCCTCCTCCTCGCCGCCTGCGCCGCTCCCGCGCCCGCTGCCACCGCCACGCCCCCTCCAACCGTCAGATCATCTGTAGAAGTTGACGGGGAAACTGCCGATAGTGATTTTGATCCTATGTTGGTAATCGATATCGAAGAATCATATTTCCAATCACCTAGATCAGAGTCCGATTCTGATGATTTTGTTGCCTTTCTCGAACGATATTCAAATGCGGAGCAAGGCTTGGGTCCCATTGATCTTCTTCTTGAAGAAATAAATGCGAAATTTAGAGAAAATGCTTTAGTTTCGCAAATAAAGAAAGTTGATTTCCAAAATTTTGAGGGAATCCAATCAGATTACTTGTTCATAGAAATTCTAGATTATTTTGTTGTAGGGCAGTCTCAATGGATTGTGTTTCCCTCGCCATTTGATCCCAAAACAGGACTCTTTCTGACCCTGCAAGAAAGTAATGCAGACCCTTCATTGCCAGAAGTAAGCAAATGGAAGGTATCTGGCAAATGGTTTGTTGGAGAGGGCGCTTTTGGCGGATCAGTTCGCACGCTTACACCGAATTTTGGAGCGTTTCTCAATGATGGCTTCGGTGAATTGACGGACAATGTTGAGACCGTGATCGCTATTGCCGACCAAATGATTTCCGAAAAAATTACCGCTGAAGCATTTTCAATCCTATCTGAATTGCCTTTGGATCAGGTTTTCGAGAGGCTTATTAGTGGCCAGTCTGGGTATCCAAAAGATTTTACCGATATCAAAAAACATGAATTGGCCCTAGAAATTGCCCATCACATCAATGAAAACATCGTTGCTGACGAAGTCTATGTTCCTCTATTTTTTGAAGAAGTGGGCAACATTCGCGTGGGTTGGAATCCGGAAATTGAAAGATGGGTTTCTGATCATAATACGGACAATTCTTCGATAGATTTTGCAGGGGCTAGCTTCCCTCCCTTAGTGATCCCCGGTTACACCAACACCGAAAATCGCGAAGTCTATATTGATCCTGAAAGCGGAGAAGAGGTTGTAGTGCCAGCAATTGATTTACCAGGATTGGGAGAAGTGTCCCTCACCGATCTATATACAATGGATCGAATTGAGTTAGAGGAATATGTAACTGCTTTGATCCTAGGCGCCAATAAGATCGACACCAATGCCAAAAATTATTTCAATCGTCAATTTAAGCAACTCGTGCTGCCAGTAATTATTCTAGAAAATGCAAGGGAAAATGAATCGATATATCAAAACTTATGGAGTGTTACCACTTCGTATAGCCAGGTTCCTGAAGCAGGCTATAGCTTCTTAGATCAAAAAACTAACAATGTTTTGGTACCCATCCTAGACAAAAAAACAAACCAGGTACTTTCTTGGATTAGTGTGCAGCAAGGGGTGCAATGGGGGCACACTCGCGTTTTTATCCTTTCATCAGGCGGACAATTAAACTTTAACTATCCCACTTCATATTCAATATTTGTAAATAATCACCCACAGTTTAATGATCAAATATTTGGATTTGATCCAAATCATTCGTTTGGCATACTCTTGCCGGGTTTAACCACTGAAATTACTTATGGTGAAATCGGGGATTTATCATTGCTTGAGGATGGAATAGGGATCGGATCAGAAAGTGAGATTTCATCAATTCTAATGGAGTCCATCAATTTGAAGACCTTCGCTGAAACTATAGAAGATTTATATATTAGATTGCTTGTTTTGTATCCGTATATTGAAATTCATCAATCAGCTAAATAGTAAATTTCAGGGGTCAAATGCCAAGGATATGGCTTTTAGATTTCATGCCTGGGTTGAATTTGGGTGTAGTCCCTCCCGCTAGTATCTTGGCTCAACTTTCCGGTCCGAACACAAATATTCCAGTTAACAACCCTAATCCGATCGCCCGACCAAATCCACAATCAGGATACAATTCATAGGATTGAGCGTCAAAGGGGGAATATGCAAATATATTCAGTTCGCCTATTTGAGCAAAATTCTTGACGCAAGGTTTGCTAAAGGATAAAATGTTAGCTTGTTGATTTGCGGCCTCTTCCCGTTTAAAGGGGAGAACCGGCTATATTCATAGATTTAGGAGTTGCTAAATGGCGCAAGCTTTGCCCACAAAGACTTATTCCCGCATCCAATCACAATTAGATCTTCCAGACCTAATCGAGGTCCAGCTCACATCCTTTGAGCGCCTCAAAGCCCATGGTTTGGGAGATTTGTTTCATGAAATTTCCCCTATAGAATCCTACAACAAAGGCATGAAATTATATTTGCCCAGTCGTAGCCCTGAATCGGAACAATGGGGTCTAACCTATTGGTTTGAAGATCCCAAATATTCAATCGAAGAATGCATAGAACGCGATCTGACCTTTGCCAGCCCCTTATATGTCAGCGTATTGTTGGCCGGAACAGATATTCCTGAACCGATCAAACAAGATATTTTCTTAGGTGATTTTCCTGAGATGACAGAAAAGGGTACCTTTATTATTAATGGCACCGAACGGGTGGTTGTATCCCAATTAATCCGCTCCCCCGGTGTCTATTTTGAATCTCCCATCGATCGTGCCACCAACCGTCCTCTGGCTACAGCAAAGCTGATCCCAGATCGCGGAGCATGGATGGAGTTTGAAACCCGTAAGACAGATTACCTGACATTAAAGTTCAATAGAAAACGAACCATTCCGATCACAATATTATTGCGTGCTCTTTCCGCAGTTGACGACGGTCTGGAAAATTCACCATTGGTTGAAGGAACAGATGAAGAAATCTTAGCTCTGTTCGAAGATATCGATACCAACCCAGATCGTCTCTTCATGCCTGCCACCTTGAATCAGGAACCGGAATGGGACACTCAAAACGACAAACTAACCGTTGCCCAAGCAGCTCTAATTGAATTCTTCAAGCGCATGCGTCCTGGCGACCCAGCCACGTTAGATAATGCGCGCGAATTTTTAGAGACCCAGCTATTTGATCAGCGTCACTATGATCTCGAGCGCGTTGGACGATACAAATTAAATCAAAAACTAGAGCTGCATAAGAAGGTTCCCCTAGAGCACCGCACAATAACCAAGTGGGACATCATTCATTTAGCTCGCCGCATGATCCTAATTAACAACGGCATTGAATTTGCCGATGACATCGATCATTTAGGAAATCGCCGCCTCAAGACGGTTGGCGAGCTTATCCAGAATAAATTACGTGTCGGTATGCGCCGCATGGAGCGTGTCATCAAAGAAAGAATGTCGATCCGTGATCAAGATCAGCTATCCCCGGTCACTCTGATCAATATTCGCCCTGTAGTTGCTTCCCTGCGCGAATTTTTCGGATCAAGTCAGCTTTCCCAATTTATGGATCAAACCAATCCGCTTTCCGAGCTGCGCCATAAGCGGCGTGTATCTGCGCTCGGCCCGGGTGGTTTGAGGCGCGAACGAGCAGGCTTTGATGTGCGCGATGTCCATCATTCACATTATGGACGAATTTGCCCCATCGAAACGCCAGAAGGTCCCAACATTGGATTGATTGGGAATTTAGCCTCCTACGCGCGTGTTAACGATTATGGTTTTGTTGAAACACCTTATCGCAACGTAATCAGCGAGTTGAAACCCAAAAACAAAAAACTAGTAGGCCGCGAATTACGCGGCGATCTTATCGATCCCAAAAACGAGGCAATTGTTGCCAAGGATGGAGTTCGCATTAATGAAGCGCTGGCCAAGAAAATTGCTGGTGTAAATATTGATCAAGTTGCCATTCGGCCATTCGTCTCTGAAGATATTGTATTCCTGTCTGCAGACGAGGAAGATCGCTACATTATTGCGCAGGCCAACGCCGTGCTGAACGAGAATCGAGAGTTTGAACGCGATCGTCTATCCAGTCGCTACGTTTCTGGGTTTACGTTTTCTTCACCTGAAGAAATTGATTACATGGATGTTTCCCCGCATCAAGTTGTAGGCATTAGCGCAGCGTTGATTCCTTTCCTTGAGCACGATGATGCCAATAGAGCCCTGATGGGATCAAACATGATGTCCCAAGCTGTGCCGCTAGTAATCCCTGAAATTCCTTTGGTTTCTACAGGAATGGAAAGTTATGCAGCTCAAGATTCGGGTCAGGTTATTCAGGCAGAAGAAGATGGCGAAGTAGTTTCCGTATCTGGAAGTGAAGTAACCATTCGCGGCAAAAAGTCCAAAAAGGATTTTGCCTATCAACTCCGCAAATATCAGCGCTCTAATCAATCCACCTGCATAGACCAGCGCCCAGCAGTTGTTAAGGGACAAAAAGTGAAGAAAGGCGATGTCATCGCCGATTCGTCTTCAACCGATAATGGACAATTGGCCTTAGGCCAAAATGCAGTAGTTGCTTTCCTGTCATGGGAAGGTGGCAATTTTGAAGATGCAATTTTGATTTCGGAAAAATTGGTACAGGACGATCGCTTTACTTCAGTTCACATTGAAAAATATGAGCTTGAAGCCCGCGATACGAAATTGGGTCCCGAAGAAATAACTAGAGATATTCCGAATGTGGGCGAAGAAGCCGTCAAGGATTTGGATGAATACGGCATTATTCGCGTTGGGGCTGAAGTGGGCCCGAATGACATTCTGGTTGGAAAAATAACTCCGAAGGGAGAAAAAGAGTTAACCCCCGAAGAAAGATTGTTACGTGCAATCTTTGGTGAAAAGTCGCGTGATGTAAAAGATACCTCGCTACGAGTTCCTCACGGAGAACGCGGCAAGGTTGTTGATGTACAAGTATTTTCGCGTGAAGACAATATCGAATTATCTGCCGGCGTCGAAAAGATGGTGCGTGTTTCAGTTGCACAACGTCGCAAGATTACTGCCGGCGACAAAATGGCAGGACGCCATGGAAACAAGGGTGTCGTTTCTAAAGTAGTTCCAATTGAGGATATGCCCTATCTTGAAGACGGCACTCCCGTAGACATCATCCTGAACCCGCTTGGCGTTCCAGGCCGTATGAACATTGGCCAGATCTTGGAAACACATTTGGGTTGGGCAGCCAAGCGGCTAGGTTTCCGCGCAGTTGTTCCCGTTTTTGATGGTGCCACTGAGGCAGAAATTGAAGCAGAATTGGCCCGCGCTTGGCTAGTAGATGAAGCTTGGCGCCAAACAGAAGAAAAAGCATGGGAATGGCTCTATAAGCAGGATGACAATTATGATCCCGAACTGATTGAGGATGAAAATGAAGTTCGCAACCTATATTTGGAATCTTGGTTGAATGAGAAAGATTTTGATGTACTTAGAATGAAATCAGATCGGCATTACGCTCGACAATCAGTAGTTACCCAGTGGTTAAAGGAAAAAGGCTACGATCCAGAAGGAATGTTGGCCTTCGAATATGAAGGTTCTTCTCTTGAGGGACGTAATGAACGTGGCGACCGCGCCGTAAAGGCAACGACTAAACTCTGGCTAGAATCAGAAGGCCAAAAGATAGGCAATGCCGGTGACGAAAAGATTCTTGAAATTGCTAATAAGTATATGACCGAGACCGGAAAACCAATTCCTTACTTGGGTAAGCAAGTTCTCAGGGATGGAAAATCAGGCACACGCTATGATCAGCCCGTAACAGTGGGTGTCATGACAGTTCTTAAGCTACATCATTTAGTTGAAGACAAAGTCCATGCCCGATCAACCGGCCCTTATAGCCTCGTAACGCAGCAACCTCTAGGTGGTAAAGCCCAATTTGGTGGACAGCGCTTTGGTGAGATGGAAGTTTGGGCCCTGGAAGCTTATGGAGCAGCATATACGCTTCAGGAAATGCTTACGGTGAAATCTGATGATGTTACCGGCAGAGTAAAGACCTATGAGGCTATCGTGAAGGGTGAGGTCATTGAAGAGCCTGGAATTCCAGCTTCATTCCGCGTATTAGTAAAAGAGCTGCAAAGCCTTGGTTTATCGGTTGAAGCTGAAACGGAAGATGGAACTATTAAGTTTGGAAAAGAAGAGCAACGTGCTCGGCCTCCACGCCTCAGCACGGGTCTCCTTGGATTAGGAAACGATTTGAAAAAAGGTTCTTGACGCCGTAAATTCACAGTGTTAAAATCCACGGTTGCGACTATGTTCGATTAACAATTGCTTTCGGGTTTTAGCACTAACGAATACCTTTGAAGAGAAATTTGATCGAGGCCATCGGAAGCCCAGATGGCCTCGAATTTTGAAGGGTGCATGAAAAGCGAAAAAAAATTGTTGATCACCGAATGAATGGAGGAAGGCTGAGTGCCAACCATTAATCAGTTGGTCCGAAAGGGCCGCAAAAGTAAGACAGAGAAAAGCAATGCTCCCGCATTGCAGTATGTATTTAACTCATATAAGCAAAGACGAATTCGCTTGCCGAAGGGTTCCCCGCAGAAACGTGGTGTCTGCACAGTAGTTCGCACAATGACACCTAAGAAACCTAATTCTGCTTTGCGTAAGATCGCCCGAGTGCGGCTAACCAATCAATTGGAAGTCACCGCATACATTCCTGGAGAAGGACACACTTTGCAAGAGCATTCTGTGGTTCTAGTTCGGGGTGGTCGCGTCAAGGATCTTCCTGGTGTTCGCTACCATATTGTTCGCGGCACCCTAGATTCAACCGGAGTCGATGATCGTAAACAAGGACGCTCAAAATACGGAAGTAAGCGCCCTAGGTAAAAATTAAAAATTGCTGGAGCAAAGAAATTTCAGCGATGTCAATGTTTAGGCTAAATGGAGATTTGAATGCCACGTAGGAACCGACCAGAAAAACGAATAATTCCCCCGGACGTGCGCTACAGCAGCAAGGACGTGCAATCCTTTATTAATCGTGTCATGAAAAGTGGCAAGAAGAGTACGGCTACTGCAGTGGTGTACCAGGCATTTGATTTGATTGAGGATCGCAGTAAACAAAATCCACTTGAAATCTTCATGTCGGCTTTCAAGAATGTATCTCCGGTCATGGAAGTTCGACCCCGCCGTGTAGGTGGTGCCACATATCAAGTTCCCATGGAAGTGGATAATCAGCGCCAATTTGCGCTGGCTGCAAGATGGATCATAACGGCCACAAGAGGTCGCACAGGAAATTCATTTTCCGAGAAATTAGCCTCAGAATTAATGGACGCGGCAAAAAATCAGGGCTCTGCAGTTCGAAAGAAAGAAGAGACCCATCGTATGGCTGAAGCCAACCGCGCCTTTTCACATTATCGAATTTAAGCATAGGATTTTTAGTAGACGGAATAAGTAATGGCAAAGAAATTTACACTGGATAATTACAGAAATATCGGCATCATTGCCCATATTGACGCAGGCAAAACAACCACCACTGAGCGCATTCTTTTCTATACAGGAAAGACTCATCGCTTAGGATCTGTCGACGACGGCAATACCGTTACCGACTGGATGGAGCAGGAGCGCGAACGCGGCATCACGATTGTTTCAGCCGCTGTGACTGCAGAGTGGAAAGATAATTTAATAAATATTATTGATACCCCCGGACATATTGACTTCACAGCCGAAGTCCAGCGCTCCTTGCGAGTTTTGGATGGCGGCATCGTGGTTTTTGATGCCGTACAGGGTGTCGAGCCACAAAGTGAAACAGTATGGCGCCAAGCCGATCGCTATGAAGTTCCCCGAATTTGTTTTATCAATAAAATGGATCGTGTAGGTGCTTCATATGAACGCAGCATTGAAAGTATTCGAGAGCGATTAGGAGCTAACCCCATCCCGGTGCAGATGCCGATTGGGTCTGAGGCTGAATTCAGTGGCGTTATTGATCTAGTGGAACGCAAAGCAATTATTTGGGAAGACTCAGAAGGAAGCACCCCCATCGTTTCAGACATTCCTGCTGATATGCAAGCTGCTGCAGAAGAAATGCGCGAGCAAATGGTAGAAAAAATTGCAGAAAATGATGACGATCTCACCCTCAAGTATTTAGAGGGCGAGGAAATTAGCATCGAAGAGCTTAAAGCCGCCTTGCGTGACGCAGTATTAAATAATAAAGCTGCAGCCGTATTTTGTGGAAGTTCACTTAAGAACCGTGGCGTTCAACCCGTATTGGATGCGGTTATTGATTATTTGCCTTCTCCGCTGGACATAGCGGCTGTAAAAGGCACTGATCCTCGCACTGATGAAGAAATAGAACGCAAGGCTTCCGATGATGAACCATTGGCCGCTTTGGTATTCAAAATTGTTACTGATCCTTATGTAGGACGCTTGTCATATTTCCGGGTTTATTCCGGCAAGATTGAAAAGGGTGGTTCTGTATACAACCCCATCAAGAGAAAGCGTGAACGCATAGGTCGCTTGATCCGCATGTATGCTGATCGCCGCGAAGAAGTTGATGAAATTGGCGCAGGAGACATCGGAGCCATTCTGGGTTTGAAACAATCCTTTACTGGTGACACGATATGCGATGAAGGGCAGCAAATTGTTTTGGAAAGCATTAGTTTTCCCGACCCCGTTATCTCTGTTGCAATTGAGCCCAAAACAACTGCCGATCAGGACAAAATGTCTGAAGCTTTGCGCCGCCTAGCCGAAGAAGATCCCACCTTCCAGGTTCGATCAGATGGCGAAACGGGCCAGACATTGATCGCTGGTATGGGCGAACTTCATTTAGATATTCTGGTCGATCGCATGGTTCGCGAATTTAGCGTTCAGGCCAATGTGGGTCGTCCTCGCGTTGCTTATCGAGAAACGATTACACGTCCAGTTGAAAAAGCTGAAATCCGCTATGTGAAGCAAAGTGGTGGTCGCGGACAGTATGGCCATGTAGTTCTCGAATTGGAACCCGGCGAACCGGGATCTGGAATTGAGTTTGAGCAACGCATCTTTGGTGGTTCCATCCCCAAGGAATATATTCCTGCTGTCGAAAAAGGGATCAAAGAAGCCTCAGAAGCTGGAATTGTGGGTGGCTATCCTGTGGTGGACATGAAAATTATCCTTTATGACGGTTCATATCACGAAGTCGATTCGAGTGAAATGGCCTTCAAGATGGCTGGCTCAATGGCCTTTAAAGAAGGCTTGCGCCTAGGGAAGGCCGTATTGATGGAACCGGTTATGAAAGTAGAAGTAGTCATACCGGAAGAATATCTCGGAGATATTGTTGGACAGCTCAACTCGCGTCGTGGCGAAGTTCAGGGCATGGATATTCGCCCTGGCAACGCACAAGCCGTTCGAGCAATGGTCCCATTAGCAGAGATGTTCGGGTATGCTACCGAGCTGCGTTCAGCAACAAAAGGCCGTGGCGTTTTTACAATGGAATTTGATCACTACAATCGAGTATCAAAGAGCGTAGCTGAAGAACTAATTAAAAGTTAGCTAGTTATTATCTGAAGGAAAGAAGGAGAAAGAAATGGGCAAGGAAAAATTCGATCGCAGCAAGCCGCATTTGAACGTGGGCACGATGGGACACATCGACCACGGCAAGACCACGCTAACGGCCGCGATCACCAAAGTAGCAGCGCTGGCAGGCGGCGGAGAATACCGTGCCTTCGACACGATCGACAACGCCCCCGAAGAAAAAGAGCGCGGCATCACCATCAACATCTCGCATGTTGAGTACGAAACCGAAAAACGACACTATGCCCATGTAGATATGCCCGGGCATCGTGACTACATCAAAAACATGATCACCGGAGCGGCCCAGGTAGATGGCGCCATCCTGGTGGTCGCCGCACCCGATGGCCCCATGCCGCAGACCCGCGAACACGTTTTGCTGGCCCGCCAAGTGGAAGTGCCCTCAATCGTGGTCTACATGAACAAGATCGACCAAATGGACGATCCTGAACTGCTCGAAT